>Ga0207695_10000152_pt1 | contig 206407 bp, 163 predicted proteins | sample KBSC54metaG_FD_184354 | JGI IMG/M metagenome (GOLD analysis project Ga0207695, IMG submission 184354) | Corn rhizosphere microbial communities from Kellogg Biological Station, Michigan, USA - KBS C5-4 metaG (SPAdes) (version 2) | ecosystem: Host-associated > Plants > Roots > Rhizosphere >...
AAATTTGCGCCTTGGTGGAGAGATTCAAGGCCAGCCCCGTGATCGTCGGCGCCGACAGCGACGAGCTCGCACAGCTTTTGCAAGCGCTGGAATGCGGTGCCCGCGGCTATATTCCGACCAGTGTCGACGTCAAGGTCGCAGCGGAAGCGGTGGCCCTTGCCCGTGCGGGAGGTGTATTCGTGCCTGCCAGCAGCATTCTGGCTGCCAAGGAGTCGATTACTCCCGCCGCGAGCAAGAATTGCTACCTCGACAGTCTGTTTACACCGCGCGAGGTCGTCGTTGCCGAGGCGCTGAGGCGCGGCAAGGCAAACAAGATCATTGCCTATGAAATGAACCTCTGCGAGAGCACCGTGAAGGTTCATATCCGCAACATCATGAAGAAGCTCAATGCGACGAACCGCACGGAAGTTGCCTACAAGATCCGGGAACTCGTGCAGTAACGCTTTGATCGCGCCGGCGAGCTTTGGTTGCTGCCCACCATGTGGCATCGCCAAAGATAGCGATCGTCGGCGTGAACTTGATATGGCGACGGACGAAGCGGCCTCAGCCAAGGCATGCGTCATCGCCAACACCGGATCTTGCGCGCCTTGTGAGGAGTCGAATGGCGGAGTCGAACGCTCTAAGCGGTTAGAGGCGTGGTTAGACTTCATCGTGGAATCCTTCCCCGATCGCATTTTGTATGTTGACCCGGTGGTTGACGGATCGCTGGAGCGCTTGAGGATGCCAGCGCTGCAAGTAGCCTGATAGACCGTTGCTGCGACCAGCTCTTCGGCCACGAATGGAAGAGCATTCACTCGGCCTTCGATCCTTCTGCCAGATAATCACATAATGATATACTGCTCCTGATTACCTCGTCCGGCCAGTGCCGGTGAACCTCACGTCCAGACTTCGTGGTCGCTAGAACCTCCAATGTACTCTCCATGGAGAAACTCCCTTCGCTCATCCATGGAAAGCCGATCACAGATTACAGCGGCTAGGACAACGTGGTGCCGGAACGGCGGTTACGGAAAGACGCAATCGATCAGTTCTGCACATTGAAGCAGCAGACCTGCCACTTCCCTGGTCAGCGGTGAGTCGGCGCCGGTTACGTCGAGCTAGAAGACGATGTCGAGATTTTCTATCAATGACGCGGCCGTTTCACGATGCGCCTGCCCTAGCCCTTAGGAGGGCTGAGACCATCGGTCTGATTGTGAATTGTCGCTCTGTAGCTCGTCTTGTGAGGTTGCGGAGGTAAGCGCCTGCAGAGTTGATATGACCTCCCCTTTCAAAAATGCACGCAATGGCGACGCCGGCATTTTCGGGTCCCATGACCTGGCAGGCTTCATGGAAAGCTGACGGGCTTATTTGAAGCATGGGTCGCAGAACAGCTGTTGCAGTCAGGAGGTCGTGCCATGTCCGGATCTCTCCACCCGGACCGTAGGGAGCGATTTCAAGGCATGCTCGAAGCACAGTATCTAGTGGAACTGAGGGCTGAAGCGACTTTAGCGGCACGCCAGTAGTTTCGCCGGCGGATGGGCGGATTTTTTTCCCAGCCTCAAAGGCGGACGGTGAACCAAGAGGCTTCGTCGGTTGCGCTTCCTGGACGGTTTCAGATTCAGAAATGGATTGTGTTTGTGAATCCTGTATGTGGCGCTCATTTTGGGATTCTTTGGCGCACATATTTTGCGTTTTATCGTGCTCGTCCAAGAGCTTGACGATCGTTGTGCGAAGCTCAACTAAACGGCCGAGGAGAAATTGGAGTTCTTCGAGCGACGGGCGGCGAGGCAAAGATGCAAGGCACGTGCGGAACCGGTCGTGGATCAGGCCCCACTCGCCTTCTACGTGACCGTCTAGCGCCAGCTGGATAAGCTTGGTTATGTCGCGCCGGCATAGGCTGATCCGTTCCCTTGTTGTGTGAAAATACTCCCGATCGGCTGTGATTTTCGCGGCGATCCCCTCGATCTCCCTTGCGCGTACCAGCAGCGGAGCCAAATTGAAGCCGAAAGCTTCGTTGATCTCCCCTGCCCTGCTCCGCCGTGCAAATCGCTTGCCGTTAGCGCTGTCTTTGCGAAGGATAAGGCCAGCGTCGACGAGTGCGGCCAGATGACGTCTCAACGTAGCTGCAGTCATACCTCTTGCGCGTATCGAAAGCTGGGCATTCGACGGAAAGACGATGAGGTCGTTGTTCGCAGTGAGTTCATCAGACGGGTAGAACGACAATAGAGCATCGAGGACCGATAGAGATCGATCGGAGACATTCAGTTCCTCGCGAGCCTCGCAAACGGCCCTGAAGAGCTTCCATTTATTTCGCTTGGTCTCAGGCTTTGCTTCGCTGATTTGTCGTTGCCGTGCCAACAAGGCAAACGACATCGACCGCCGCCCAAAGGGCGTCGTGACATGTCCACGTTCCATTTCTTCACCTTTCATAAGGCAAAAGAAATCCGCTCACCAAAAACGGTGCCAAGACTCTTGACTGTGATTCGTGGAAATGCGATTCTCGATCTTGCTTAAGGACTTGAGGAAGGCTTCCACGACGGGAACGTTTTGGTGGCCTTTTTCTTTGCGCTATTGCTCCTTTTGAACCAGATAGACTGCTTTACCAGACCTCATTTTACGCGGCCCAATTGATGATCGTACTCCCGTACGAGCTCAGGCATCCGCTCCGCCAACCAGCGAGCGAACGCATCTTGCTTTTTCGGGATAGTGACTGTGGTACCTGTGGACGAACTTTTCATCCGCCCGAACAGCCGTTCGCCGAGCGTAAAGTTGATCACATTGGATGACTCGTCCGGCTCTGTAGGAATGATGCCACTGGCCCTGTCCATTGCCATCCCGATACGGCCCGCTCCGTCTTTCGACAGAAAATCGGTGGTGTCCAGGATCTGGCGAACAGCGGCGACCTTGCTATCGTCCTTCAGAAGCTCGGCGAAAGCAGTCCACTTCGGACGGCCGACGGATTTGGCGCGACCGATGGCAAAGATGATGTCAGCCGGAATGATGGAGGTGACACGAAACAGGTGTGACACGGCCGCTTCGGACAGAGCCAATACCGGACAAATGGCACGATGAGACAAGCCGGCTTCCTTTAACTGAAACGCCCACATTGCTTGCTCTATCCAGGTCAGGTTTTCGCGCACACCATTTTCGACAGCCTGTTCTTCGATGAGCTGCCGATCCGTAAGATTGCGGACATGCGCCTTTATTTTGACGGTCTCCGGTCGTTCGGCGTCCTCCATCAAGGATTTTATGGCTGCCAGACGTCGGTGGCCATAAGCGAGCTGGTAGTAATCAGGTTTGCTTGGATGCGGCCGAACGAGGACGGGTATTTTCTGTCCTTCGGCCGCGATCGAAACCTTCAAGGCCTCAAGTTCGGCTTCGGCCTCGTGATCGTTGTTGAATCGGTCCTGGTAGGGTGAGCGATCGATTCTAGACGGATCGATCGACAGGATGCTGTCCTCACCAAGGTGCGCAAGGGATTTTCCGACGTTGGCGATAACAGGCGATGAATGCCGTCGTGAAGGGACAGCCCTTTCAGTGGCGTCAGCCTCAACCGTCTCGGTGCGATTGACGGCCTCCTCGGCCATTCGTTGAAGGATGCTCTTCTTCATGGGCTGCGTCCCCAAATTTTGTGAGCAAGTGCCAGGATTTCGAAATTTACCCGATCGGCGCTTTCGAGCGCGCGCTTGAGGGCTTCCCTGCCGACCTCACCTGTTTCCAATTCATAAAGGGTTTTTTTGGCGACGGCGGCCCCGGCGATTGCCGTGGATTCGAGGGCTTCGGCCACAAGGACGTCATCACCAAACAGTCGCCGCATCACGCCGCCCATGTATTTTTGTGGGCCGTCGTTCGGGTTCACGCGCGTGAGCAGGAAACGAAAGAAGTCATGCTCGAATTTAGCTCCGAACTGTGCGAGCACTTCGGAAAGATCCGAGATCATGATCAGGAATTGATTGCACGAGGCAACATCGAGCATGGCTGGATGCACAGTGATTATGAGGGACGTTGCGGCATACAGGGCAGCAAGCGTCGAGTAGCCCAGTGAAGGTGGTGTATCCAGAATGACGAAATCGTACTGATCATCGACGCTCGCTATCGCGGTATTGATCCGTTCAAAGAAAAGACCAAGCTCGTCGCGCGTTTTCGATGTCAGATAGGTTGGTGTATCAAACTCGAAGTCCATCAGTTCGAGATTGCCGGGAACGAGATCGACGCCTGGGAAATAGGTCGGTTGGATTATATCCCGGAATGGACGTCGCTCGTTGTCGTATCGTATCGCAGCATAGGTGGTCTCGTTATCGTTGAGATCGAATTCCGGTTGGATGCCGAACAGTGCGGTCATCGAAGCCTGGGGATCAAGATCAACACAAAGGACCCTATAACCTTGCAAACCGAGAAAATGTGCAAGATGGATGGATGTTGTGGTCTTTGAACTTCCACCCTTGAAGTTCGCGGTGGCAAGGATCTGGAGCTTTTCGCCCTTTCGGCGATGAGGCACGAGGTGTCCGGCGTCGTCGGGTCGCAGCGAAGCGAGAAACGAGCGTAGTTCTCGAACTTGTTCGATCGTGTAGGTACGGCGGTTGTTCTCCGCTCTATCAGGAAGCGGCCCTTTTCCTTCGATAGTGAGTTGGCGTAGGGTGCTCTCGGGCACGCCGAGGAGACGAACCAGATCGACGGTCGAGAAAGTCTTTGAAAATGTCTTTCGCGCTTCAGGCGGATAGACCGCCTCGCGCATGTCGCGGAGCTCCGCAGAAAGTTTCGACGTGTATACGCCGATTTTCGACGCGGTGTCTGTGACGCTTTTGGATACCATCTGATGCATCCGGTCCTCTTGACGGTTTTATTCATTTTGCGGGGGCATTTCCGTCATGATTGGCAGAGGTCGTCCGATTCGACAAGCCATTTTTAGTTAATGAAAAATAAACGCTCCGCTGGCTTCAACTTACTCAGCTCTGTGGCAATCGCCTTGAGTCGCTGCAAAGACTTTACAGTTGTAAAGTTGCGCTGTCCCCTCCCCTCGCAGTAGCTGGGACTTTACAGCTGTAAAGTTTGAGTTGGCCCGATGCGCAGGATGGGCGTGCGAATGCTTGCTATCGACGATATCCACGCAATGCTGACCGGCGCATTTCGCCAGCTGCGGATTTTCCTCAATGTGATCCGCTTCCTTGCCGCCGACCTGAAGGTGCCGTTGATCTGTGTGGGCATCGATCGTGCCCGGTGAGCGCTTCTAACGGACCCGCAGCTCGCCGGACATTTGATCCGTTACGCCTGGAGCACTGGTGGAATGATCAGCGTCTGACGTAGCTTCATTCCAGCCTGGCGTCCATTTCTCCCCCATGCCGGCATCGGCAGCAACATCTCCGGCGGTTCGTCTGCGGGTTCTCGAGCTTGCGGATGGCATGACTGGCCGCATATTCCGGTTGATGGAAACCGTTGCTAACGACGCCATCCGCAACGGTAGTGGATGTATCGCCGCGGATGGCTTCAGCCGCCAGGACCTTGTGTTGCCGCTTGTGGCTATGGTTCGACGGTCGGAGCATTTGCGACAGTGGCGATCGGTGTGGCGATGCAAATCCACCTCTTAGCGATCGTGCGGAGGTCCTACGCTGACGAGCTAACCTTGTCCAGGCAGGCAAGAGTGGCTTGTCGCTCTGGATGCGCGTCGGGCGAAATCGAGCATTGGTTAGGGCATGAGGATTGGCCGCCTGCGTTCGGAAGTTTCGAGTTGCGGGATTTTCGCCCGGATCCTCTGGTCCTCAGATCGCGCGAGCGGCCAGATTAAGAATCGCCGAAATTGAGCAAATGATTCTGAGCTAATCGCTGATGTCGATAGACCGGTATATTGCAGATTGCCGTGAGCAGGGGGTGCCCTGATTGCCTTGATGAGCACGTGTCAGCTGGCCGGGATCACTATCTTCGTCGCGAATGGGCTCATGTCGAAACGGCGGTTTGGCGGAAACATCGCCGAAGGCTGCAAGACCTCTGCGAACGCTGCTTTGCGCGGACCCAATTTCGATTCCAATGTGTCGAGGAAAGGGTGCGGCTCATTTGCGGTCAATGTGCGAATGCGGTCTCGAGCGGAAAGGAAAGCCAAGAGGATCCGGCTCGGTTGGGTTTTCTACTCGCGCTGACGGCAACTGTCGGGGCCGCCATCATGGAGAGAGCGGATGCCGTGGCGCGGAACGACACAAAGGATGCGGTCCAAGTCTTGTGGGCGCCGTCGCAGGCGAATGAGAAGCCGTTCATTGCGTGGGTTGACTTAAAGCTTCCCTTCGGACGCCACCCGTTTTCACCGTCCAGCAACCCTCCCGGCGACTTGTCGTCGGCGTGGCGCACGGTCCATTGATAGCTCCAGCGCAACTGCTCGATCTAGTTCAAGCAACACGGTTCGCAGATAGTTTGGAGTTCCTTGAGGATGCGTCGGTCAACACGTTGATTGTGATCGGACCGGGTTGGAGCGCTCGAAATCGCGCAAGGCTCGGTATGCTGCTGGCCACACATTTGATGGTGCGAGGGCTTGCAACACTGTGGACCGCCTGGACCAAGCTTCAATCTCTGTTGCCGCCTGATCCGCTATCCCCGACCGCGCCGGGCGCCGGCGCGCTGATAATCAACCTTTCTGTGCTTTCCTGTCAGCGCCGTGCCGAAGCTATCGAGGCGGTCTCACCAAGGCAGCCTGCCTGTCTGCTCGAAGCGATGCGATCGCCAATATCGCAATCATCGTAGCAGGGCTGATAACCGCATTCCTGCGGTCGCCGGCCTGGCCTGATCTCATCGTTGGGATTGGCATTGCCGCAATGAACGCTGATGCTCCACGTGAGGTGTTCAAAGCCGCCACGGGCGAGCACCGCTCCGGAGTTGAAGCATAGATTGATGAGCCCGCGGCGCTATCCGTCGTGTTGCCGCCCTCATTGGAAGCGAAAAATTGAGCCTAGCGTGCGGCTTCTGACCGATCTTATTCCGATCTCCGCTAGGGGCTCAATCGCGGATCAATCCGAAGCGGCGAGCTTCGTCGAGCAGCGCCCTGACGGAAGACGGCTGCCACTTCCGACCGCCACGTGCTGGCGGCTGGTGCATCCGGTCCAATTGGGCAGCGATATCGCGCAGCGACAGATCAGGATCGGCGATGGCGATCCCGGCGACCAGCCGCATCAGATGATCCTCGGGCCGGCGGCGAGGGGAGCGCTTGATCAAGTCCGACTCGACGAGTTTCTCGCGCACCATCCGCTGGACCGCCCGGCGCAATCGCTCAGCTGTCCAGTCGTGGCCTTTCCGATTGAGGATCCGAACGATGTCGTCCCAATTATGCTGCGGGCGTAGCTGGCGCACGGTCGGCAGCCATGTCTGGGCCGACGCAATCAACTCGTCCAGATAGGCGCGGCCGCGAGCGGCTGAGACCGCACGCACTGCCTCCGGCCGACGTTCGCGAAGCCCGGGATTGCCAGCCAGCCTGCCACGCGCCTTGGCGGCTTTCATGCCGGACTTGGTCCGCTCCGCGATGAGGGCACGCTCGAGCCGGGCGATGGCGCCGAGCACCTCGAGGGAAAACATCCCCTGCGGCGTCGACGTGTCGATCGGATCGCGCAGAGAGCGGAAATGCACGCCGCGCTTCTCGAGATCTTCGATCACTTGAAGCAGATGGCTGACCGATCGTGCCAAGCGATCGAGACGAACGACGATCAGCACGTCGCCGGCGCCAAGTTCTTTCAGCAGTTTGGCGAGCACCGGCCTTGCGCGTGAGGCTCCCGATCCGTGCTCTTGATGAATGCGGTGGCAACCGGCGGCGCGCAACTCGTCGACCTGAGCGTCATTGAGCTGGTCCTCTGTCGAAACGCGGGCATATCCGATCAGCCTTTGGGTCGGGGGAGGGGGCTCGGCCTTCGCTGCTTTCGCCATCGATTTATCGGTCCATCTTGATCGACGTTTGTACAGATAGGGAATGCATGAGAAAAGGTACCTTTGCAAGCGTATTTTATGACCATAATGGAAGGCCACACAGCGCGTTTTCTGGTGTGGGGCAGGCATTGATACGTCGCGACCGCAGAGTATGCGTCAGTGAGCCTCTATGGAGGAAATCGCGCGAAGCCATCTACTTCGAAAGTGGTTAGTGGCGGCCTATCGCTACAATGGGTTGTCGGCTTCTTGCCGGATGGGCCATTATCGACTTCGTGAGATCTGGGCCTCGGAGCAAACCAAGTATGGTGTTGAATTGCCGACAAGCCGACCGCGCTTGCGGGCGATGCATAGGGAGTCAGGACACGCCTTCGAAAGATCGTTGCATGGTCGCTGGCTTGTAAGGGTGCGTGGAGCAGAATGGGTGGCACTCTCGGTTTATGTCGGATTGTGCTGAGGATTTAGTTGTGTTGTGCGATCAATTTGGCGATGCAGCGGCAATCCATAGAGGCTCCTGCTCGCCGTTACCCAGGGAAGCGTTCGACCGTCAAGAACAGCAAATCAGCCCAGAAATGAACCGCGAAAATATCCGGTACTTTCTGTTTAAGTATTGGAGTGAAACAATTTTGCCGGGGTTATGAGTGGAAACGACAATCCGGGCGACAACCGCTGAGGGCTTTGGCGAGGCTTCCGTTTCGCTGAACGTAGATTCTCCGTCCAGTCCAAACCGGGGTCGCGGTTTTTTTGTAACCAAGCGCTTAATCGCTTTCCCCGCGCTCATGAAGGAAATGCAGTGAACAGACTTCACCTGACAACTATGACCCTCGCCACCATGCTTCTGACCACTGCGTCCGTCGATGCTGCCGATTTCTCCGTCACGCCGCTGAAAGAGGGCGACACCTTCACCGGTTGCCTCGCTCAGAACCCCGCCACAGGCGTCGGTCTTCTCGCGGTTGGCGACCAGGTCGTCCTGTTTGCCAATTCTTCGAAGTTCACTTTCGCCAAGGGCGATCAGGTGACCGGCTCCTGGTCGATCGATGGTGGCACGGCCACAAATTTCTCGTCGACTGCTGACACGGCAGCAACGGCAACGATCGACGTCCCGAACACGACCGAGGCCGTCATGGCACTGACCAGCGGCAAGTCGCTGAGCCTGACGGCCAACAGCACTACTGCCGATTTCAGCCTTGCGGGCGGCGAGAAGGCCTTCATGGGCTTGTCCGAATGCATGACCACCCAGGCGGCGCCGGCCGCTAACTAAGGCGCACCCATTTGCGAATGACATGGCGGGTACCATGGTGCCCGCCACATTTATGGTCAGCCCAAGCTGTTGAATTGCGTGCAAGATTCACCCAGTTTGCCACCTCGCCATGATTCAGCGACTGCTATGAAAATCAATGTTTTTCATTGCCTTGTCTGAAGCTTGGCCTGCTCAGGATCAAGCAGAAAACCGGGTTAATTCATGTCTCGAGTCAACAACCAAGCTTCGCAGTGCCTCCAGCGAAAGCGTATCGGCATGCTCAGGGGAGGCGAGCCGTTTCCTTGCCATCCCGGGACTGAATCATGATTTGCCCCGGTCAAGGAATACCCAGGCCCGCAACCAACTCGCAGAGCGAGCGCTTGTGCACAGGTCTTCAAGAAGACGGCTGCAGATGAGCGCGACCCTGAGCAGGCGAAATAGGCTCCCCGGGGATCGATGACCGTCTAGGTCGATCCTTGACACGAGCCGGCACAAACGTCCTTTGCATTCGATGGTGATCGCTATGCGCACCAAGGCGAGTACTGTTTGTGATGTCCGGCGACCGTGGCTTTCACGGCCCCTTATTTTGTCCTATTTACCTTATAAGGTAGCTCTCGTGCTGTTTTGGAGCAGGTTTTTACTGGTTGATATAAAAGAGAAAAATCTCTATACGGAAGTGTATTGGATACTTCTTTCTGCAGGCCATGCGCGACAATGGACTTGCTCTGCTTGGGTATCATCCGTCTCGCTGGACGCCCGTTTCGAAGCGTGGATCATCTTAAACCCTGCGAAGCACTTGTCAGCGGAATTCGTCGCGGGAACGCCACAGGGGCGGCTGTTCCCCAGGGGATACTGACACGCGCCGTAATCTAAGCCCCGCATTGAGAGCGAGAAAGGTGCCGGCAATCTTGGCGCGGAGCGATCGCTCCGGCGAGGGCGGGAAATGTATTGAGAGCTTTTGCAATGGAAAAGGGATTACGGACGAAATCAAGCAACTTTGCTGCAAACAGACAGATGATTTCGGCCTTAATGTCATGGCTGCCGGCCTTGAGTTTAGCGAGCAGCCTCAGTTCTGCGTGGAAACCAACAGCCTAGACATTGGCCGAAGCCGTGCCGAGCCAGACATCAGGTTTGAGAAGCAACGGTAGTGACCGTATTCCATCTACTGCCATTTTGCTGCAATTGTCAGGCGTGTAAACTTCTTCCTATTACTTCAGGCCATGGCTTCGCAAACTGCCCCACATATCCCATAGTCCTCGTTCCCGGAGATGAGCGCCCAGACGATGCGGGCATTCTTGTTTGCAAGAGCGACGGCTGCGCCACCGGGATGGCGTCGCAGACGAACTCGGCTAAACTCAAGCTTTCCCAAACGTGAGATCGCCTGCCTGTCGCCGGCAAGGCTTGGCCTGACGAGCGAAAAGATCGCGAAGGCAACCGGCTACCGCGTCAATACCGTCAATAGCTACCTGATTTCGGCAGCCAAGAAGTTGAAGGCGGGCAACCGGACCAAGGCGATTGCCGACGCCATCAGACGCCGGCTCGTCGCCTGCTCGGCATTCAAGGCAATATTTCGACGAAATACAAAAGATCTAGCGAAGTAACTTTTGCACCTTTGTTTATTACTCTGCGTTAGCGAAAAATAAACCAATACACCCGAATAATCGGGTTACAGAGTCATTTGCCATGAGGGTATTTGTTCCTCTGTCCTGTCCAGACGTTTCCAGTGTGAAGCATTCCGAGCCGCGCTCCTTGCGAGCGGAGGTCGAACGAACTTGCCCGATGGCCGATCACCAGCGGATAGAACATTCCGGCACGCGAACCTGACTAACTGAAACCTGACCGCGCGCTCCCCTTGGGATCCCCGGGATCAACCCGCTCCCATTCGCTGTACCTTGGGGCGAAAGGCAAACTGCTTCGCTTTCGCCACCGTTCGATCATCAAAGGTTCGACAATGTCCGCATTCACCAATCTGAAGATACTCACCAAGATTTCCTTAGCCTTTGCAGTCGTCATCCTCCTGAGTATCATCGTCTGCGTCATCAATCTGAGCGGTCTTGCCCGCCAGAATCAGGCGGTGGCGATTACGGAACACACCTACCTGGTTCTTTCCAACCTCGATAAGATCGTGGCGTCGATGGTCGACCAGGAGACCGGGTTGCGCGGTTACCTTATCGCCGGCGACGAAGCGTTTCTGGCTCCGCAGAAGGCGGGACAGGCGACTTACAGGCAGGCTCTCGGCGACGTCAAAAATCTGACGGCAGACAATCCTGTCCAGCAGAAACGTCTGGCCGATCTCGACGGTTACGTCTCCGACTGGACCGACAAGGTGCTCGAAAAGGAAAAAACGCTGATGCAGGCCTCCGCCACCCGGGAGCAGGCCCGGGCGATGGAGAGCGCCGGTGCCGGCAAGCAGTTCATGGACGCCATTCGCGCCAAGGTTCGCGAGATGCAGGACGAAGAGCGTGGGCTGCTCGGCAAGCGGAACGCGGAATCGAAACAAGCAGCCGACCAGACCGCATTCAGCAACTATTTGACCAGCGGGTTGACCGTGACACTCTCGGTGGCGGCTCTGTGGCTCGTCTTTCTTCTGGTCGTCAAGCCTATCCGCAACATCAACGAAGCCATGCGCAAGCTTGCGGGCGGTGATAATTCCAGCGCCATCCCTTATATCGAGCGCAAGGATGAAGTCGGAGAGATGGCGGCAGCCGTCCAGGTGTTCCGCGAGAATGCCATTGAGCGAATCCGGCTTGAGCAGGAAACGGAAGCCAATCGCTCGATGAGCGAGAAGGAACGCATCGAGCGTGAAAAGCAGAGGGCGAAGGAAGCTGCCGACATCCAGTTCGCGGTCGACAGTCTCGCAGCCGGCCTCTCGAAGCTGTCGGATGGCGATGTCTCCTACCGCATCGCCCAGCCGTTCACCCAGTCGCTGGATGGCGTTCGCGGCGACTTCAATCAGTCAGCCGAAAAACTGCAGGAAGCCTTGAAGCGGGTTTCCGAGAACGCCCGCGGCATCGATGGTGGCGCGAACGAGATCCGTTCGGCTGCTGACGATCTCGCCAAGCGCACCGAACAGCAGGCGGCCGCCGTCGAGGAAACGGCCGCAGCATTGGAAGAGATCACCACGACCGTCAAGAACGCCACCCAGCGGGCCCAGGACGCCGGTCAACTCGTAGCCCGCGCCAAAGCTGGCGCGGAACAATCCGGCGAGATCGTGCGCCGGGCAGTGATTGCAATGGAGGAGATCGAGAAGTCGTCAGGCGAGATCTCCAACATCATCGGTGTTATCGACGAAATCGCCTTCCAGACGAACCTGCTTGCACTGAATGCCGGCGTCGAGGCGGCGCGGGCGGGCGAAGCCGGCAAGGGCTTTGCTGTCGTTGCCCAGGAGGTACGCGAGCTCGCCCAGCGTTCGGCGACCGCCGCCAAGGAGATCAAGGCGCTGATCACTACCTCCAACGACCAGGTGCATCAGGGCGTGCAACTCGTCGGCGATACCGGAAAGGCTCTTCAGACGATCGTCTCCGAAGTGCAGGAGATCAACCGTCATGTGCTGTCGATTGTGGAATCGGCCCACGAACAGTCCTCCGGGCTCCAGCAGATCAATACCGCCGTCAATCAGATGGACCAGGACACGCAGAAGAACGCCGCGATGGTGGAAGAATCGACGGCCGCAAGCCATAGCCTTGCCAGGGAAGTTCAGTCGTTGAACCAGCTCCTTTCTCAGTTCAAATTGGGCAGCGGTTCGGCAGGTAGCATCCGCCCTGCGTCCGGACGCGAGGTCCCTGCCGCTTCTCCGGCCAGAGCGCTCGGCCGGAAGATTGCGTCGGCCTTCTCCGGCAACGCAGCCATCGACGCCGGCAAGGACGGCTGGGAGGATTTCTGATGAACCAGATGCTCAGCCACGATGCCGATACGCTGGAGATCATCGCCTTCATGCTGCATGAACAGCAGTTTTGCGTGCGCACCACCTCCATTCGCGAAATCCGCGGATGGGCGCCAGTCACCCCTCTACCGCATACGCCGGCAGAGGTTATGGGGGTGATGAACCTTCGAGGCACAGTGATCCCGATCGTCGATCTCGCGGTCAAGCTCGGGATGGCGTCAGCGGAAACCAGCGAGCGTAGCGCGATCGTCGTCACTGTCGTCAAGGACAAGACCATCGGTCTTATGGTCGATCGTGTCTCGGACATACTGACAATCCGGGGTGACGAGCTTCAACAAGTCCCTGCGGCGGCCGGCATATCTGCCAACGGATATGCCGAGGGGATCTTCGCCCGCGACAAGGACATGATATGCTTCCTCAATCTCGACGTCATATTCGCTACCGGCGAACCCGATGAATGGGAACAGGCTGCCTGATTTGACATCGGACGCGTCGGTGCATGCGATGCGTCCGATAATGCTGAAATTCGCAAAAGCCGCCGGGAGCTTCCATTGCGAAGACGTATTCATCTCTATCAGTTGAAGCTCAGCATGTTTGTCGAGGAGTTGCTCCGGCCGCAGCGGCGATGAACCTGTAGGCAAAAATCGCCTGGACATGACACACAAAAGAGGCCCGCTTCATGGTCGCGCCTTTTTGTCGTTAAGTTTACGATGCGACGGCAGGTTGTTCTGTTGCATTGCGCATGATCCTTGTTGCGGGTGTCAGGCGTGACGCCGACGCGGACGACGCGTGAGAGAAGGCAGGAAAGCCCCTGCCATGGCGGCTGCGACGTGGAAGGCGAAGCGTGACATCCTTCGCCATGCCGGCGGCCGCAGTTGCGGTATCGCCGACCACGCTGGCAAACAGTGCGCTCATCAGTAATGAGCCGGTGATCAGGCCGACCTGACACATTGCCTTAGCCCAGCTTGCGTGGCCTGAATTGCTGCTCCGATTGAGAAACCGTGCGACATTCGCCACGAGCCTATCGCGCGACTGGCATCAGGGCTTTTTGAAAACGATGGGTAGGGACCAAAAATCCACCGCCGGAGCCCTCAGGGACCCAAAGAGCATCGTCAAACGACGCAGACAGGTTCCATCCTTCCCGCTTATAGAACTTTTCGGCCCGACTATTGCCGGCCGTGCAAAACAACTCGGCCTCTTGCACGCCTTTTTCAAACAAGAGCTCTTCGGCAAAGGATAGCAAGGCATGGGCTACGCCGGTTCCGCGAGCGCTTTTGCCGACATAGAGTTTGACGACCTCGGCATCTTTAACGGAGACAAATCCAACTAGCTGGGCATCGATCGCGACGTAGAACGTGTCGCGCGCCTCCTTCAGCCAGATTGCAAAGTGACTTTCGGTCCGGAATGCCAGAACCTCAGGGGGAACGAGATCGGCATGAGCATCATGCCATCCTCGATGCCAGAGGTGTAAGATTTTTGCATGGTCTGCGGTTTCCGCTGGACGGATCTCGAGCATACTTCTTCTCCCGAAGTGTCGCGAAATTGGTCGTGAACAGACGTCTCTAATCAAGAACCGAGAGCAACAGCGTGCGTTTGTTGGCTAGTCCATCGCGACCGCCGAATGCGCGGCGACAAACTGGATGAGATGAGATTCGTATTGCCTCAACAGCCATGGGCAGCAGCGTCCTCGCAAATGCCGCGACACTGTTTCGTCCAACAGGCGTCAGGCGTTGTAGATCGCCCGAGCGATATCACGTGGATAGGTTCCCAAACAACCTTCTACCGCCGTGTTGGACATGATCACAGTGGAAATGCCTTTCACGGGATCTATAAACCAGCTGTGTCCATAAACTCCGCCCCACGTTATCGATCCTTTCGACATCGGAACCTCTGCCAAAACTGGATCCTGGATCACTCCACCCAAAAAGGAGAATCCTTGTCCTGGTTCGCCTGGGCGTGGGATGTTGCCGATCTGGTTGAGAAGCGCGGCCTTCGCCGTCTCGGCCTTCAAGATGGGTGCGCCACCGCGACGAACAGCTTCGAGAAAGGCAATTAAATCCGGCGCGGTTCCCACCATGCCCGCACCGCCGGACTGGAAAGCCTTGGGATTGAACAGCCGGATCGGTGCAAAAGTCAGCAGATTGCCGGCATCATCGGGAACCAGATGATGATCTCCCATTCTGACGGCCGCCGGACTGGCGTCAGCATAGGGTGTGGCAAGCCGTTCGGGATCGCTGAGCGAGAAGCCGGTGTCCTTCATTCCCAGCGGCTCGGCCACATGATGATGCACCGCCTCTCCCAAACTGCACTCCTCGATCTGGGCGATTACTGCCCCAAGGACATCGATGGCGATCGAGTAAGACCAAAGCGTACCTGGCACGGCCAGGAGCGGAAAGGTCGCTAGTCGGCTGAAGTTTTCCTCGAAATCGAGATCTGTGTCGGCAAGGCCGGCATTGAACATCCGCTCGGATGGTGTGGTTTCCGGATCTGCGCCATAGCTCAGACCTGCCGTATGCGTCAGAAGGTGGTGTATGATGATTTCGGCTATCTCCCCGTCCGGCCGTTTCGGCCGGAAGTAGGGGAGATAATCTCGCACAAGGTCGCCAAGCGACAGCCTGCCCTTGTCGATGAGAGCTAGAGCGGTTGCTGCCACGAGCGGTTTGGTCACGGACGCGAGGCGGAATATGGTCCGCGTTTCAGTGGGCTTTCCGATTTCGCGATCAGCATAACCAGCAGCGCGGCTATAGATGGTCTCTCCGTCTTTGACGACGATCACGACAGTGCCGACGATCTTGCCGGCCACTATCGCCCTTTCGATAACCGCGTCGATCCGCGTCTTCATCGCAACCATCCTCCGGTACTTCCGAATAAGCAGGCGCACAACGACATATTCTGCTTTGTACCGCAAGGCGGCGCAGCGCCGATAGTGTCGTGTAGAACTGCAAGTAATCCTCGATGCCGCGGCTCAAATGCTCAATCGAGCTGCCCGACCCTGCTTGCGTTCGGTATTGTTGTAGTAACTCGCCGCCTGCGGCACCGATTTGTGCAGCGACTGCTGCATAGCCTCCTGCAGGGGGGACGGCACGATTGGCTGCTTCGGTCAGATAGCCCGATCGGAGCCCGTGCGCCGAAAACTCTTCTGGATCGAGACCCGCCTGCTTGCACCGGGTCTTCAGGATCAGATTGACCGATTGCGGCGTCAACGCCCGCCGGCCGACATTGCTCCATTGGTCGATCGGACGGAACACAGGCGCAATGTCGATCCTGGACTCCTCGATCCATCGTTTTAGGGCCTCGACCGGCCGGCCAATCAGAACAACATGAGCTCGGTCTTCGCCCGCCCTTGTCGACTTCGTTCCAGTAGACGAGGTTTGGCCAATGGGCTTCGGCCCATGCCTTCGGCGCCCGGTAGATTTCCTTCGGGAAGATCGTCGCGGCCATCGGCAGCTCGATACGACCAGCGTCGAATCCCCCGCCGTTGCGCGCGTTTTCCCAGTAGTTCCGAGCGGAAGAGGCCGCAGTGTCCGTAAACCAGTATAGGGAGATGTCGTCGAGCATCTCGTCGACGGTCAAAGCGTCTTCTGGTTCACCGCGGTTATCCGTCCAGGCCTGAAACTTCTCGTAGATCCATGTTGCCTGGCCGACCGGGGAGTCGGCAAGCGCGTAGCCGATTGTCTGTAGACGCGTTGCCTGTTCCTTGAAATAGCCGAACTGGTCGTTGGCAAACTTGGCGGCCGCATACATCGCTGCCTTTTCCTCGGGGTCGGATTGTCCGGGAATTTTTCCGGGAAGACGAGCGGCTAGTTGACGTGAGCTGCGACAAGCCCTGCAGGCCGGATGTGGCCGAGGGCATGGGTCACGCCGGAACCCCACTCCCCACCTTGTGCGACCCACTTGCTGTAGCCAAGACGGGTCATCAGCTCGGCCCAAGCTTTCGCCGTGCGTACGACGTTCCATCCCTCTGCCTGGGGCTTGTCCGAAAACCCGAAGCCGGGCTGAGAGGGAATGACGACGTGCAACGCTCCTCAACTGTGCCGCCGTGCGCGGTCGGGTTGGTGAGTGGCCCGATAACCTTGAGGAACTCCACCACCGACCCTGGCCATCCATGGGTCAGGATGATCGGCAGGGCGTTCTCATGCTTCGATTTCACATGGATGAAGTGAATGCCGAGCCCGTCGATCTCAGTGCGGAATTGTGGATAGGCGTTGATGCGCTTCTCGAAGTTCCGCCAGTCGTATTTGCTCTCCCAATAAGCGATAAGCGCCTTCGCCTTTTGAAGAGGTACGCCCTGGGACCAGTCAGACGCCGTTTCCTTCTCGGGCCAGCGGGTGTTCTTCAGCCTTTGCTTGAGGTCGTCGATCGCCGACTGCCGCACGGACACACTGAACGGCTTGATGTCTTTCGAAGCCGGCGGAATGTTTAGGCCGGATGTCTGAGCCGCCGCTTGCGAAACGAAGGCGGTCGCGGCAGGCAGGGCGAGAGCAAGCTGTAGCATGCGCCGACGCGAAGAGTCAGTCGATTGAAGTGTCATGGCTTTTTCCTGGAGAATCTTAGTTGAGGAAGTCGATGATGTGTTTCAGGGTTTCTTCCGGCTGCTCTTCGGCAATGAAGTGACCGCTGTCAGCGATCTTGAAGACCTGCAGATTGGTCGTCTTTCGCTCAAGGGTCGTCTTCAGCCAGACGTAACCGGGGCCGCCGAGCGCCAGAACCGGCATCTCGAGTTTGGCGTAGTCGCCATCATCGATGATGTCTTGTGGAAAGGCCTGATACCAGGCGTTGCCGGCGCGGATTGCATCGCGGCTCGCGTAAGCCGCCGCATAGACGGCGCGGTCGCGGGCGTCGATCCTGCTTTCATCCTTCATCAGGTAGCGGAAGAACCACTTTTGCTCGATCTCTCATGTTCTGGTTTTATGATGGTTGGGTTGTCGACGATCCGTTGAAATATCGGATCAAGATTAGACCTGCGCGTAGCGAGCGCCGATGTCTGGATTTGCTCCGCCTGGATGTTCTTGTTCCAGATTTCGGCTCTCGTGCCGCAACGGGGCAGCTTGCTAGTAGGAGGAAAGCAGGACCGTCCCAGTCTTGCCAGGCATTTCGACGAGCGCCGCCGCCTTGCCGACGTCTGCCAGATCGAATGTCTTCTCGACCGGGAAAAGCTCCGGTTTGCCCGCGGCCAGTTCTATCGCCAGCTTGAGATCGGCTTTGCGGATTTTGACTGGTAGGCTTGCCCACCGCCCAACGGTCACGCCCGATATCCGGATGTCGCGCGTCGAAAAGTAAAGTGCGGAGACCGAGATCGGCTGCCCGGACAGATCGCCATAGGATACAAGGCTGCCACCTTGAGCGAGCAGCCCGGCGGCCGCACTGGCAGTCTCGCCGCCAACAGGGTCGAGCACGACCCCGATCGGATGACCGTCCGCCGCAGATATGACATTCTCCTGCCAGCCGGGCTTGTCGGTCGAGACAACAGGCAGATCCGGGAACACCACGTTGAGTTCGTTCACGCCGGCTTCCCGCCGGACGACGCCGACCACGTCGAAGCCACGATCGAGAAGCAGTCCGATCAGGAGTCTGGCGACCGCGGATCCGGCGGCGGTGAGAACGAGTACGTCGCGGCCCGGCTTCGCGCCGGATGTTTCGACGGCGCGCAGAAGGAGCGCCGCCGTCAGCGGATTGACGTGAAGCTGCGCCGCGGCTTCATCAGATACGTCATCGGGGATTTCGGTGACGTATTCGGCCGAGACGATGGCCTTCTCGCTCCACGCGCCCTTGCCGGGAAAAAAGGCGACGCGGGTGCCCGGCTTCAGGTCGACGCCATCACCTGCTTCCTCGACGATGCCATAGCCCTCGAAGCCGACACGCACACCCTCTTTCGGAACCACCGCTCCCGACTGGTAGCGTCCCGATACGCCGAGAAGGTCGCCGTGGTGGACCGGCCGAAGCAGCACCCGGATCAGCACTTCGTTGTGCTCGGGACGCTTGGGATCTTCGACTTCGACAGCCTGAAGAACGTCCTCAGGCTTTCCATGCTTGAAATACACTGCGGCACGCATCGCGGGCTCTCCTTGAGAATGAGAATGAGAATGGGGAGCGGCTGTTGGCCGCTCCCGCTGCGGGAGTTAGACTTGGGCCTGGCCGCCGTCGGCGAAGAGCTCGGCGCCGTTGACGAAGCTCGCATCGTCGGAAGCCAGGAACAGGGTGGCCTTGGCGATCTCCTCGGATTCGCCGACGCGGCCGAGCGGGATGCGTGAGGCGAGATAGTCGAGCAGGCCCTGCTGCTGTTCCTTGTCGTCACCGGCAAGCTCGACGAGGCCGGGGGTGCGTGTTGCGCCGGGCGAGACGACGTTGACGCGGATGCCGGTGCCCTTCAGGTCAAGCGCCCAGGAGCGGGCCAGGTTGCGGACGGCGGCCTTGGAAGCGGAGTAGACAGAGAAGGCAGCCGTACCTTCCGTGCCGGCGGTCGAGCCGGTCAGCACGACCGACGAGCCCTTGCTGAGCAGCGGTAGCGCTTTCTGAACCGTAAAGATGACGGCCTTCACGTTGCGGCCGAAGGTGTCGTCGATCTGCTCCTCGGTGATCTGACCGAGCGGCAGCATGGTGCCGCCGCCGGCGTTGACGACGAGGGCGTCAAGGCGTCCCTGTTCCGCCTTCACCTGGGCGAACAGCTTGTCGAGATCATCGTTGCTGGAGGAATCGGCCTGGACGCCTACCGCGCCATGGCCGATCTCGGCCACTGCCTTGTCGAGCGCGTCCTTGCGGCGGCCGGTGATGTAGACGCGTGCGCCTTCGGCGGCAAAGAGCTTGGCGGTCGAGAGCCCGATGCCGCTGGTTGCTCCGGTGACGACGGCGATCTTGTTTTCAAGCCTGTTGGTCATTTTATTCTCCTGATGCTGGGCGCGCAGAAGGGTTCAGCCCGAATGCGCGGCCTGTTGAAAATCTAAAACTGTTCGGGAGGTGGCGTTGGCCGTTGGCCTCGTCGCCGTCCGATGAGGAGAAATTAGTTCGTCAGATCGGCAGTGAGAAGCCGCTCAGGGTAGAGACATTATCCATGTGGATGGATGGTCTGCGTCGTCACATTGCGTCGCGCGTCGACGGCTTCGAATACCTTTGCCGCCCATTCCGTGAAGGCGCGCAGCCGCGGGTTTGGAAATCGATCAGCGGGATAGACGAGGTGCAGGGGATGATTGTCCGGCTTCCAGTCGGGCAGCAGTTCGACCAGCGCCCCCCTCTCGAAATGAGGCCGTGCCAGGAAACCGAAGCTTTGGCCGATCCCCAGTCCTGCGAGCAGCGCGTTCAGGTGCGCGGTGCTCTCGTTGACAGAAATGCCGCTGGAGGTTGGGAGATACTCGCTTCGCTCTTCGCCGCGCTGAAAGCGCAATGGAAACCGCTTTCCCGATGACGCTGAGAAATAACTGACGATCCGATGCTTCTCGATATCACCAGGCCGCTCCGGCAACTCCATGCCATCCAGATAGGCGGGCGACGCGCAAATCACGTAGTCCAGTTCGCACAGCTTCCGCGCCTTCATCGACGAGTCACCGAGGGCTCCGCCGCGAATGACGCAATCGATCCCCTCGCTGATGAGGTCGGCGGGGCGATCGCCGACGCCTAGCAAGAGGTCGATATAAGGGTACTGGTGCTGAAAATCGGAGAGCGCAGGTATAAGGATTTGATTTGCAAGCACCGAGCCAATATCGACGCGCAGCTTTCCCTTACGCGCACTACGCGAACCAGCGACAGTGCCGTCCATGTCATCGAGATCGGCGAGGAGCTTGAGCGCGCGCTCGTGATAGGCGACGCCCTCGGTGGTCATCGTGACTGATCGCGTCGTGCGCTCTACGAGCTTTGTTCCTAGATGCGCCTCGAGATCCTGCACGAGCTTGCTGGCGGAGGACCGGGGCAGGTTCAACGTGTCAGCCGCCCTGGCGAAGGAGCCAGCTTCGGCGACGCGGACAAATGTTCGAATAGCAAGTAGCTGATCCACGGGAGACCTGACAGATAGGTGAAGGTATTCTTCATCTACACTTGGTCGGCGACGAGCACTATGCAGGTTCTTGAAAAAGGTGGATAAATTTGCGCCGTTCGATGGGATGTGGAACGAAAGTGACTAATAATGTTAGATCTTTTCTAACGGAGTGAAGGTTCACAATCCATCAACCGCATGGGTTGGAGTAGTATGCACTGAGGGCTAACGCGGTCCTAGAAACTATCGTTTCGGAATGCCTTAATCAGACATAGTGCAGGCATCATCGCTGAGGGACCCTGGAGGGCGAGAAGAAGCGGAAAGTTTATGCACAGCCCCATGCCGATTATCGCAAGCGAGGGCAGCTCCTGTTCTAACCCCTCTTCCAGGAACTGGACTCGGCGCAAGCATGGCGAAGGAGACAGCCCAACTTCTTTCGCCACGTCGATGTTGGAAATGCGTCCGTCCCGGAATCAAGCTAATAGCATCTGATATCTGTCTGCAGGGCCGATGCGCGCTGGCCCTCACAGCACTGGCTCGCGTTCCTAGTCCAGCGACTTCGATTGAAAGAGGCGCAGGCTGAGCCGGGCGCTCAAGCCGTGGCCCGAAGCGGTCTCGCCGAGAGTGATCAAGCCGCCATGGAGATCGGCGATACGGCGCGCGATCGCAAGACCGAGCCCCGAACCCGGCTTCGCGTCGCCACGGGCAATCTGGTAGAAGCGTTGAAAGACACGACTACGTTCCTCCTCGGGAATACCCGGCCCTTCATCCTCAACCGCGATTGTCCCGGTCGTCGCGTCCAGCATCACGCGCACCGTTACGCAACCGCCTTCGGCACTGTGTGCAATCGCGTTATCGACAAGGTTGGCAATGATTTCCCTGAGAAGCAGCGGATTGCCCGTGACGTTGATGGGGTCGTCCGGCGCATCGAGCACGATGTCGACATTGCGGTTCAGAGCCTTGGGGACGTGCTCGGCCAGGACGTCGGCGGCAAGGCGGGCGAGATCGACGCGCTGATCTAGATCGACCGCGCCGCTTTTCGCATCGACTCGCGCCAGCACGATCAACTGCTGAAGCGTGCGTTGCAGGCGCGTCACACCGTTCTGCGCTTCGCCGAGCGTTGCCAGAAGATTGTCCTGGCCTACAGCCTGCCGCTCCAGAAGCTCAAGATGCAGCTTGATACCGCCCAGCGGCGAGCGCAACTGATGAGAGGCATCGGCGGTAAAATCGCGCACGCCGGCGATCGTTTCATCCAGCCGCTCCATCAACGTGTTGATCGCCGAGACGAGATCGACGGCCTCTTCAGGCACCCGTGCGGTATCGATGCGGGCAAAGGGGATGGCGCCCGGTGGCGCCCGTCCCAGAAGCTCCTGACTGATCTCGGTGAGCGGCAGAAGCCCGCGCAAAATGGCCAGATAGGAGAGAATGGCGGCAGCACTCAGGAGAACGGCTTCAAAAAACACGAGGACGACGAGCATCCGCGCTTCCATATTGAGCCGGCTATTAAGCGTCTCCGCCATTCTGAAGGTGAGCGGACGTGCAAAGCCTTCGATGGTGCGGCTCGTCATCGCGATCCGCACCTGGTTGTCACTTAGATCGGCCGGCACATGCGTGATCCGGCCGAGGGGCGCGGGGCGCGTGTCCAGCGCACAGAGCTCCCGGTCGCCTCGCTGAAAGCCGGCATCGTCGGATATGCAAAAGGCAAATGTGTCATCTGTCTCGCCGCCCAGGATCTCGATGGCGCCCTGCGCCACCGTGTTGTCGAAATGCGCCGGCCCCCGTGCCGTCGCCCGATCGATGATAGAGACGAGCGCCGCATCAAGTAGGCGATCCTGCGTCAGGCTCACGACGCTATGGATGAGAAATGCGCCGCCGATGCCGAAAACGATCGCCAACACAGCGACCGGCAACACCATATTTTGCAAAAGGCGCCGACGGATGGACGGCGCGGCGCTCGCGTCCATTCACTCGACCTCGAGAATATAGCCGACCCCACGGATTGTGCGAATATTGGGGCCATGCGGCTCAAGCTTCTTGCGCAGGCGGCCGAGATGCAGTTCCACGGCATTGGGCGTGAGGGCATCGTCGAAATTCGAAATCGCCGAGGCGAGCCGCTCCTTCTGCACGACCTGGCCTGCGCGGCTGAGAAGAAGAACTAGGACTGAATATTCCCTTGGACGCAGGAAGAGCGTGCGTCCGGCGAGCGTTACCGTGCTGGAGTTGCGATCGATAGAAAGCGCGCCGCAGGTCAGTGTCGGACTGGCCTGTTTCTGGCCGCGCCGGACGAGTGAGCGCACGCGGGCCTCGAATTCCTCGAGCGCGAAGGGCTTGGTTAGATAGTCGTCGGCTCCCACATCGAGTCCGGCGACCCGGTCAGGAATGGCATCGCGCGCGGTCAAGATCATCACGGGCGTTGTCGAACCGGCCTGCCGCAGCGCTTTCAGGACCGTGAGCCCATCCATTTCGGGCAAGCCGAGGTCGAGCACGACGAGCGCATAGTCTTCCTCAAGGGCTGCAGAGAGCCCGTCGCGGCCATTGTCGACACGATCAACCGCATAGCCGGCAGCCACAAGGGCCGCCACGATCCCGCGCGCCAACGACGGGTCATCCTCCACAATGAGGACCCGCATGCCTTCCTCCCTGGTCACGATTTGCTTCGGCCTAGATCAAGCACGGAGGATGGGTCTGCGACAAGACAATTTCGTGCCGCTCAGGCGGCGTGACAGGATGGTGACAGGAAATCCGATGTAAGCGGTTGGAAATGAGTTTGGTAAAGCGGCATGTCGCGGCCTGCCGTCGATAAGCGGCGTGGGCTAACACGACTGACGCGCGACCGTTCGCATGGAGACCGGAGGACCCCAAGCTGGGTAGGTCTCATGCATAGGGAGAGACAACCATGACAGTAAGTACACGCTCATCCCGCGTTGGCACCGTATTGCGCGTAACAAGCGGCAATTTCCTTGAAATGTTCGACTTTTTCCTCGTCGGCATCTATGCCAGCAACATTTCCAAGACCTTCTTCCCGTCGAACAATGAAGTTGCATCGCTGATGCTGACCTTCATGACCTTCGGCGCGGGCTTTCTGATGCGACCGCTCGGAGCGATCTTTCTCGGGGCCTATGTCGACAAGATCGGCCGCCGCCAGGGCCTCATCGTCACGCTCAGCATCATGGCGCTCGGCACCGTGCTCATTGCCTTCGTGCCCGGCGTCCAGACGATCGGTCTCTTCGCACCGCTTCTCGTTCTAATTGGCCGCCTGTTGCAGGGCTTTTCCGCGGGTGTGGAACTCGGCGGCGTCTCAGTCTATCTGGCGGAGATGTCGACGCCCGGCAAAAAAGGCTTCTATGTATCATGGCAGTCGGGCAGCCAGCAGGTTGCCATCATGGTCGCGGCCGTCCTCGGCTATGCGCTGAACTCCCTGATGCCACCGACCATGATGTCGGAATGGGGCTGGCGCATACCGTTCTTCATCGGCTGCGGCATTGTACCGTTCCTGTTCTATATCCGGCGCTCGCTCGAAGAAACGCAGGAATTCGCCGCCCGTCAACATCGCCCGACAATGACGCAGCTCTACCAGACGCTGGCCACCAACTGGGGCATCGTTCTGCTCGGCATGCTGATGGTCGTCATGACGACGGTCTCGTTCTATGCCATCACCGTTTATACGCCGACCTTCGGTAAGAGCGTCCTGAAGCTTTCGGAGACCGACAGTCTTCTCGTGACGTTCTGCGTTGCCCTGTCGAACTTCTTCTGGCTGCCGGTCATGGGCGCTGTTTCCGACCGCATCGGCCGCAAGCCCGTACTCGTGGTCTTTTCGGCGCTCTCGCTCGTGACAGCCTACCCGGCCATCGCCTGGCTCGTCGCCGCACCGAGCTTCGAGCGCATGCTGATCGCCGAACTCTGGCTCAGCTTCCTCTATGCCAGCTATAATGGCGCTATGGTGGTTGCCCTAACGGAGATCGTGCCGCCGATCGTGCGGACAGCGGGCTTCTCGCTTGCCTATTCACTGGCGACGGCGATCTTCGGCGGCTTTACGCCAGCCATCGCCACCTGGCTCATCCAGGAGACCGGCGACAAGGCAGCTCCAGGCTACTGGCTCGCCTTTGCAGGCGGTTGCGGTCTGGTGGCGACGCTTCTGGTCTACCGCAAGGTGACGGACGGCGCGCGGGCCAGCGCCATCACCGCCAAGGCATGACAGACGACGCGGGACGGCGCCATTTTCTGTCCCCCTCTCTTCACTCAGTCTCTTTCATTGAAATTCAATCCCAACAAAGAGGAGTTTTTGGGATGAAACGCATCGCGGCGGCCTTCGCCGCCTTCTTTTTGGTTGTCGCCCCCAGTGCATTTGCCGATACGATCAACGTCGTTTCCTCGGGTGGTTTCGCTGCCGCCTACAAGGAACTCATTCCGGAATTCGAGAAACGGACCGGCAACAAGGTCGTCTCCCAATGGGGCCCGTCGATGGGCACGACCAAGAATGCTGTGCCGCAGCGCTTGGCCCGCAATGAAGATATCGACGTCCTGATCATGGTTGGCGAGGCGCTCGACAATCTGATTGCAGACAAAAAGGTCATTGCCGACACGCGCATGCCGCTGGCCCAGTCCGGCATTGGCATTGTCGTCAAGGAAGGCGCGCCGGCTCCTGACGTCAGCACGCCCGAAGCGCTGAAGACAGCGCTTCTCGGTGCCAAATCCGTCGCCTATTCGGACAGTGCCTCCGGCGTCTATATCGAAAAGGAAATGTTCGACAAACTGGGCATCAAGGCCGAAATGGCCGGCAAGGCCAAGATGATCCCGGCCGCGCCGGTCGGTTCGGTCGTGGCGTCGGGCGAATATGAGATTGGCTTCCAGCAGGTGTCCGAGTTGAAGCCGATCACGGGCATCAAGCTCATCGGTCAGGTACCCGGCGACCTGCAGAAGATCACCGTCTTCTCGGCGGGCGTGGTTGAAGGATCTCATCACGTAGCGGCCGCCCGCGCGTTGATCGACTTCCTCGCCGATCCCGCCAACGCCGCCGTCATCCGCGGCAGCGGTATGGAGCCGCTCGGCAAGGCTGCGGCCAAGTAATCCGGGCGGCACCGTAACGTTATTCGAGCATCGCTCAAAATGTGGGATCTGGCGGCATGACCAGATCTGCACGTGATCCTCTCTATCGTCGTCACCGGTTTCCGCTCAGCCTGCGCATGGCGAGGATATGCTGGCAGCCCGTGGTGTCATCGTCTCTCACCAAACCGTAGGACTGTGGGCCGAGAAATTTGGCAGGTGCTTCGCCAATGATATCTGCAAGCGATCAGCCGGTAGGCTCGGTGACAAATGGTACCTCGACGAGGTGGTCATCACCATTCGGGGAAAGAAACACTGGCTCTGGCGCGCCGTGGATCAGGATGGTTTCGTCCTCGACGTTCTGATCCAAAGCCGCCGTAATGCCAAGGCTGCAAAGCGTTTGATGCGCAAGCTTCTGAAAGGGCAAGGTTCTACCCCGCGCGTCATGATCACCGATAAGCTTCGATCCTATGACGCGGCGAAGCGGGAGATCATGCCCGGCGTCGAGCACCGTTCTCACAAAGGGCAGAACAATCGGGCGGAGAATTCCCATCAGCCGATCCGGCGACGAGAGGTGGCATGAAAGAGGCCACGCCCGGAGAGAGAACGGATCACTCAGATGCAAGTGATGATCGAGGGACAGTCGCACCTCCAGCCTTTCGGCTTACCTTATTGGGGTTTCGAAAATCTCAACAAAGGAGTTGGAAGCATGACTGCCTCTTATGATTACCATATCGGCGTCGACTACCACAAATCCTATAGCCACCTGGTGGTGCAGGACAGCAGCGGCAAGACGCTACGCTCCGGCCGGGTGAAGAACGAGCGCCAGTCGCTGGGCGGGTTTCTGGAACGCTACCGCGAGAACTCGCATGCGGTTGTCGAGGCGACCCGCAACTGGATGGTGATGTACGACTGGCTCGACGAAATTTGTGATGATGTCGTTCTCGCCCATCCGTTGAAGGTCAAGGCGATCGCCGACGCCAAGATCAAGACCGACAAGATCGATGCGACGGTGCTGGCGCATCTGCTTCGAGCCGACCTTGTTCCGGAGGCCTGGGCTCCGAGCGACGAGGCCCGAGAGCTGCGTGTCGCGCTGCGCGAGCGGATGTTTTACGTGCGACTACGCACGATGACGAAGAACCGCATCGTCACGGTGTTCGACCGCTATCCGGAGCAGACGGCGCAGTTGAAGAAGCTTGGCGACCTGTTCGGCAAGGCCGGCCGCGTCCAGCTGGCGCAGGTCAATGTCTCAGAGATCGACCGCATCCAGATCGACCGTGGCCTCGCTTTCATCGGCGACATCGACGTGCGGGTCAAGCAATCGGAAGCGACGATCCGGGCGATGACGAAAGCGAACACCAATGTGAAGCTGTTGAAGACGATCCCCGGCATCGGCGAGTTCTTCGCCCGGCTGATCGATGCGGAGATCGACGAGATCAAGCGGTTTCGCAACGCCAAGAAGCTCGCCGCCTATGCCGGACTGGTGCCGTCCACCTATTCCTCCGGCGGCAAGACCTTCCACGGCAAGATCATCAAGCAAGGCAACAAGTGGCTGCGCTGGGCCTTCGTCGAGGCGGTGGCACCTGCTCTTGCTAGCGATCCGCAGCTTCGCGCCCAATACGAACACTTGAAATCCAGAGGAGTGAACAAAGCGCGGGTTGCCATCGCGCGCAAGCTTTTGACGATCGCCTTCCAGATCCTGCGTGACCAACGCCCATATGAACGGCGCGGCGGCAGAAGCGAGGATTGCGCGTCGACGATATCCCGGCTGTCCTGATGATCCGCTAGCGAGCCTGGCAACGCCGGGCTGCGCTCCTACGAGAGAATGGGAAACCGGGAGCCGAACGCCACTCTGTGACCGAAGCCAGGAGCGGCATCAGCGTCACGCATTGGAGAATGGTTTGAGAACCGACGAAGGACAACAACCTGTCCGGCGGAGAGAAAGACTTTGCCGATCAATGCGAACGCCAGTCAAAACCTAACCGAACCCAAGAAGAAGCCGCTAATGGAGGCGTTTTGCCACTTGCATTCTTTCATTGGAGCGCTTCAAGTCGCAGCGACATCTACAACGCTTCGTCTCCATCCATGATCCGGATTTTGCCAACCTGTTTCATATCCCGTGCCAAGACACTCCTTCTGCCCATTGTCGCGAGCTGCGAGCGGCCGCGATGCAGATCTGGAGCGAGATCGCCCATCTGCAGGTCGCTTGATCACAGGCCTCGTGCCGCACTTTAACCCAAGGCCGATAACTTTACAGTGCCCCATAAAGTTTGACGCCTGCGTGAATTTGGAATTCGTTTCTGTTCCGATGAGCGATGTGAAATGCGGGTGATGGCACCATGGTAGATCTCCGGAGAGCAAGAGTTCCATAAGTTCCATTACCTATTTGGAAGGTCGTAAAGCGCTGATATCGCTTCTTTAATTAGGACTGATATTGAAATTTCAATCGCGGGATCATCGGTTCTGGTCTCATCAAGAGCAGGGGTTCGCAAAACCTATCTGAAGCACTAGACCTATGGCATCAGCATTAGTGAGGCGCGTTGACCGGGATATGCAGTGAGGCTTGTGCCTTTTTCGCTGCTGCCCGCAGACGCTTGTCTTTGGTCCATAAGGACACTTTGTGGTCAAGAAGAACGGACGCCAGCAAGTGAGCATCCGTGTAGCCAATGCCCATACTGAAAATACCATGTCGATCGATCATTATCATGATTTCGTCATGTGTTGCGACGACTGCACCGCGCTGGGCCGACAGGAAAGCTATCACGTCACTGCGATCCCGAAGGCTGCCAAGAGCCAGCTCGCCGATCACGCACGGATGGCAGAGCAGTCGATCATCTTCAATAATCCTGCGCAACTCCGCGTCAGCAGATCGGAAATGATCAATCCAGATCGAAGTGTCAGCTAGTATCACTTAACTGTCGCGCTCCGGCGGCGCGGAGGTGCCTCGGCGTCCGGCATGGTTCCTCCGAGCGCGATGAGGCGTTTTCCGGACTCTACACGAACAAGCGTCTCCAATGCTTGGCGAACGACCGCCGCGGTTTCCTTGGTCCCGGTCAATGATTTCGCCCTATCCATGAGTGCGTCATCAAGATTGATAGTAGATCGCAATAGTCGAATCCCTTATTGAAGCATCTAAAATAGCACCAGTTGGTGATAAAATCTACGCCTCGTTTCTGCTTAACGCAGGCAGGCATCGCCTGCAATCCAGAAAAAGGGGGGCCGCTGTTCAAATTGGTTCAAGGCGGCCGATAATCACCGTACGCGCATTGCAGTTGTGTGCGCCTCGCTCTTGGCCTGCGACATCGACTGACATCGAAATGGAATTCCCTTTCGTCAATATCACCTCGGTGGTTTCCTCGCCGGATCGCGTGCCTCCGGGCTTGCGGGTAAACTTCGGGTACGTCCGCCACTTGCGCGGGCTCCTTGGCTGCGAACGGCACGCGAGCAGCGGTCGAATGGACACCACTATCACAAGATATTCGCAAGAAATTTCCCGACGGACTGGGCTTCTGTCGAGAGGCTCGCCCGTCCTTTCACCAGTGCCATCTCAGACGGGGGCTGATCGTCGAACCCATCCGTGGGCCCGAGTTTTCGGTGTTCAGGAAGTATGGCATCGGAAGGCAGGAGACTGATTCCAAGACCGGAAGCGACGGCTGCTTGCACCCCCATCAAACCCTGGCTGGTGTAGGCGATCCGCCAGCGACGACCGCTGCGCTCCATCGCTCGGATGGCACGATCCCGATAGATGCAGCCGACGGGAAACACCGCGAGTGGCACTGGATCCGCTTCGACAGAACGGGCGGCGCTCTCCACCCATATCAGTTCTTCTTTCCAGCTCGCGAGACAAGCCCCATCTCCGGGCTCGCGCTTGATCAGCGCGAGGTCGATCTCGCCCATATCAAGCAGGCGACGAAGCTCAATGCTCCAACCGCTAACTGTGTCGAGCCTGATATGTGGCGATGCGGTCGAAAATCCCCACAGCAGATCAATGAGGCGCCGCCCGGCAAAATCCTCCGGTACGCCGAGGCGAACGGTTCGCGGTGCCAGAGGTTTTCGCATCACCTCGGCAGCCTCATCTGCCATGGCGAGTATTCTACGGGCATAGCTCAGCAGCAACTCGCCGGCTTCCGTGGTTTCAACGGTTCCGGTCGATTTATCCCGACGTAGCAGCGAGGTGCCCAAATTCACCTCCAGCTTCTTGATCTGCTGGCTCACCGTCGATTGTGTCAGATGCACCCGTTCGGCCGCTTTGGTAAAGCCGCTACAGTCGACAACTGCAGCGAAGGTTCTCAAGAGATCCAGATCGAAGCCCAGGCTCATTTGATTTCTCGATGAAGATGATGATGAGATTTAATTTCTCAATTGGTTCAGCTTTTGTCAACCTCGGGAAACCGAAGGAGACGAGAGATGACACTGCCTGGAGCCAGACCAACATGGTTGACCTTTGATTGCTACGGAACCCTCATCCAATGGGACGAAGGGCTGCTTGCAGCGGTGGACCGGATATTATCCCCGAAAGGTCGCGATATCGATCACAAGGCTTTCATTACGGTCTATGACCGCTATGAACATGCGCTGGAAGAGGAGCGTCCTCACCGAACTTTTGCCGCGGTCAGTGCCCTTGCCCTGGAGCGGGCCATGGTTGAATTCGACCTCCCGTTCACGCCTGCGGATGCCGGGATCCTGACATCCTCGATCGGCAAGATGCCGCCGTTTCCAGAAATCGTAGCAACGTTGGAAAAGCTGAAGGCCGCGGGTTTCCGCCTTGCGATTATCTCGAATACAGACGACGCGATCATTGCCGGCAATGTCGCCCAACTTGGTGGCTTTATCGACCGCGTCATCACGGCTGAGCAGGCCGGGGCCTACAAGCCATCCCGGCAGATCTTCCATCATGCCTGGAAAACCCTGGGCATCGGTATGGAGGATTTGGTGCATATCTGCGCCAGCCCGCATCTCGACCTTGCGGCGGCGCGCGAACTCGGCTTTCGTACGGTCTGGGTCGATCGCGGAACAGGCCGCAAGCCGCTCGCTGACTACCACCCGAACGAAATCGTGCCGACCCTCGGCAGGGTGCCTGCCGTCCTTGCCGCAGCGGGCTGGATATAACTTAAGGAGGTGGAGATAACCATGGCTCACGAACTGAATGTCTCAAAGGCAAATGCCGCTGTTCGCCGCAATGTCTCGCTGGAGACCGATGAGATATGGCAGGCACGGGTTGATCTGGCTGCCTGTCTGCGGATGGCGGCGCGGCTGGGGTTGGAAGAAGGGATCTGCAACCATTTCTCGGCCGTCGTTCCCGGCCACCCCGATCTCTTTATCGTCAACCGTCTTGGCTGGGCCTTCCAGGAGGCAACGGCTTCATCACTGCTGATCTGCGATTTCGAGGGCAATGTGGTCGCCGGCGACGGCGTGCCGGAAGCGACCGCTTTCTACATCCATGCCCGCCTTCACAAGATGGCCCCTCGGGTGGGGGCTGCCTTTCATACCCATATGCCGAATGCAACGGCGCTCAGCATGGTGGAAGGCGAACCGCTGGTCTGGGCAGGGCAAACCGCGCTCAAGTTCTATGGCCGTGTTGCGGCGGATGAGAATTACAACGGTCTGGCGCTGGACGAAAGCGAAGGCGACAGGATCGCAGCGGTGCTCGGCGACAAGGATATCCTGTTTATGAAGAACCATGGTGTCATGGTCTGTGCGCCCAATATCGCCGAAGCATGGGATGATCTCTACTATCTCGAACGTGCTGCCGAAGTTCAGCTGAAAGCAATGGGGTCGGGCCGCAAACTGCTGCCGGTTTTGCCCCATGTTGCTGCCGAAGCGGCGCGGCAGATGCGCGAAGGGGATCCGGAAAGTGCGCGCATGCATCTGGCAAGTATTCGACGCGTGCTTGACCGGGAGGCGCCGGACTATCGAGACTGATCATGTTAAGCTTGTCGGTACCCATCACGCGTGGCGCACGGCTTTGGCCCTTCAGCAGCTTGCGCACCAGGCGTTTGGCTGCCTTGGCATTGCGGCGGCTTTTTTTCTTGCGGCGGATCAAAAGGTCAGTCAGAGGCATCATCAAAGCGTCTCAAAGACCGAGATATTCATTTTTGAATAGCCGATAGTAGAATTTAGTCAATTTTGTATGTCCATCGTCGATGTTATCACTCCGACATAACAGTTGGAGATAGGGTTATGACTGGTTTCGTCACTGGAATACCAAAGGTGCTTCTTCGCCTTGAGGGGCTTGGGGTACTCGTTGTCGCCACCGCTTGGTACGCCAAACTGGATGCCAGTTGGTGGTTGTTTGCCGTCCTGATCTTGGCCCCCGACCTGTCAATGGTCGGCTACCTAGCCGGGAAAAAGGTGGGGGCCGCGCTTTACAACGCGGCCCACTGGTACATCCCACCGCTCGCTTTGATCGCTTGGGGTATGGCTGGTCATGCGCCTGTGGCGTTGGCCGTCGGATTGGTATGGGCTGCCCATATCGGCCTAGACAGAGCGCTCGGCTACGGGCTCAAATATGCAGAAGGATTTGGTATGACACATCTGGAGTCAATCCGGCGCTAAAGAACAATACGAATTAACAAGACCAGTTACGACCAGGATCCCGTCGGAAAAGCATCATCGCTTTAGGCAAGTTTTTGGTTTGCCTTACGAATTTATTGGCAGAAAGGATTTGCAGTAACAGGGTCGTCGGTTCGTATCGCTTTCAAGAGCGGACAGAGCGTAAACATTTCAGCTGCGTCGGGACGTAACTATGATCGCCGATACACCTGCCAAGATCAGTGCAATCCCAATCATTGAGAGAAGCGCCGGTTTCTCATCGAGCGCTACCCATCCAAGCACGACGCCGACCAGCGGATTGACGTAGGCGAAGGTGGATACGACCGTTGGCGGATAGATCTTCATGACCGTAATATAGGCCAGAAGGCTGGCCACGGAGCCGAAGATCGCCAGATATAAAAATGCCGTCAGCTGGACCGGAGCGATATCAACCGGTGGCAAAAGAGATGTCTGGCTCGTCCAGCAGATGACGGTCAGAACGATTGCCGCCGACAGCGTCTGCAGTCCGGCAGACCAGACCGGCGAAGTGGCTGCAAATAAAGGCTTCTGGATCAGGCTGCCGATCGACCATGTCAGGCCTGCGGCGCAGAGAATGAATGCCAGCCAGACCGCGTATCCGGTCTCGACCGATGCTGAACCGGCCAGGAAGACCGGCGGCCCGACGATAAGAAACAGGCCGGAAAGGCCGATGCCCAGCCCCACAACCACATTGCGCGATGGAGGCGTGCGGTCGATGACGCTGGAGATCAGCGTTGTCCAGATCGGGATCATGCCCATGGCCATGACGATGAAACCCGAGGCTGCATGCCGGGATGCCAGCGTCGCAAGTCCGTTGCCCGTCACCCACATCAGAATGCCGGAGGCCGCACAGATGACGATCTGTTTTGCCGAAAGAACGGGAAAGCGTCGAGTGCGAGAGAGGCCGATCGCAATCAACAGGGCAGATGCCGACCACATCCGCCATGTCTGCAATTGCAACGGCGCGATGGAGGGTGGTCCAGTGACGGCAATCTTGACCGCGAAATACGTGCTTCCCCAAACGAGATAGACGACCAGCAGATTGCCGAGATTGGTCCAGGAGGTGCTGCGCGAGGTCGTGCCATCGATAAGGGACATGGTTCAGGCTTCCCGCATGAAGATACGGGCAAGACCTTCCTTCATCGTTTCCGTGGCGTCGGCGGCGCTGATCCGGATATGGTCGCCCATGATCTGCGACGCCGTCTGCCCGTCCCGTTTCAGCATCGCTTCGGCAATCCTGTTGTGCTCGGTATAGGTGGTTGAAAGACGCCGATGTTTTTCCACTTCGATCTGCCGGACGAAATGGATGCGGGTGTTGATGCCCTCGATCATCTTGGCAAGCTCGGGATTGCCTGAAAGCTTTGCGATACGCATGTGGAATTCCTCGTCCTTGGCCGTCAGGTCCGCGCTGGAGAGGGCATCCGCCATGGCCGAGGTCTTCTGCCACCAGTCGAACAGCGCCCGCAATTCGAGATCCGAGGCATGTTCCGACGCCAGTCGCACCGCCCGCTCTTCCAGCAGAATGCGGACATCGGTCAGGTTGAGGATTTCCTCGACATCGAAGCCGCGGCAGAAGAAACCACGATTGACCTGAAACGTGATCAAGCCTTCGGTCACGAGCCGTTGCAGCGCTTCGCGGATCGGGCTGCGGCTGACCTGCATCTTTGCCGCAAGTTCCAGTTCGTTGATCCGTTCGTTCGGCTTGAACCGGTATTCCATCGCCATACGGCGAATTTCCTCATAGACACGAGGTCCGGTCTTCGCAGGTTTCGATGCCAACACGTCTTGATCCTCGAGGTTGTGGCGACAGGACGGTCGGACAATTGCGCTGATGCCATGCAGCCTGTCAATTGAAACCGGTGCGGCCATGCCAGGATGACCGCACCGGGAACGCTTCATATGCCCGCGATAACGGCAATCTCGACGGTAAATTGCGGGGCTGCAAGCTTAGATTCGACGCAGGCGCGTGCAGGGGCGTTACCGGGCGCCACCCATGCGTCCCAGACCGCATTCATCTCGTTGAATGTCGCGATGTCCGTCAGCCAGATCGATGCGGAAATGAGCTTGCTCTTGTCCGAGCCTGCTTCGGCCAGAAGTTCGTCGGTTTTTGCGAGGATATCGGCCGTCTGCTCGGCAATAGAGGCGCCGGGCGCACGCAGGGCGACCTGGCCTGCAAGAAAGACGAGGTTTCCGTAAGCAACGGCCTGCGACATGCGGGGGCCTGCGCCAAATCGGGTGATCTGGTTCATGTTTTTTCCTTTTCGGTAGGTTGATGGGGATGCTGCTGTCAGGCGGCGCGAGAGATGCTGTCCAGATCGACAGGAGAGCTTCGTCCCGCGATCAGGTCGGCGATAATGCGCGCCGATCCGTGCGACATCGTCCAGCCGATATGACCATGCCCGGTATTGAGCCACAGGTTGTCGATGTTCCGGCGGCCGAGCACCGGAAGGTTGTCCGGCGTCATGGGGCGTAGTCCCGCCCACATATGGGCGCGATCATAGGCGATGCCCTTGGGGAACAGCGATCGCGTCACCTCCATCATGAAGGCGAAATCGGACGGCTTGTGAGACCGGTCGTAACCGGCAAACTCCGCCGTTGCTGTGACGCGGATCGCATCGCCCATCGGGGTGATCGCGACTAGATTGTGCTCGTCGAGGACCGGCACTTTGGGCGCCAGGTCGGGATCGGCGATCGGGATCGTCAGGGAATAGCCCTTGATCGGGTAGATGGGCAGCGAAAGCCCGATCGTGCGGGCAAGCAATGGGCTTTCGCTGCCAAGGCTCAGCACATAATTATCCGCGGTGAACTCGCCCTTGTTGGTCATGACACGGGTAACGCTGTTGCCGCGGCGCTCCAGCTTGAGAATGCGGGTGCCGGTCAGGATGCGGCCGCCGCGGCTGCGGACGATATCGGCCAGCGCCTTGGTGAATTTGGACGAACTACCGGTCTCGTCGGTGGGGCAGAGAATGCCGCCGGCGATGAGGTTGCGCGAGCCGAGCAATGCAGGCTCGCGACGCACGATTTCGTTGGCATCGATGATGCTTATCTGCTGGCCGTCACCTTCCAGAAGCCGCATGTTGCGCACGCCGTTGTCGAGCGCCGCCTTGTTGCGGTGGAAATAAATGATGCCGGACGTGGTGCGGTCATAGGCGATCCCCTCGCGGGCCACCACATCCTGCAGGACGGCCTGCGAATGGGTTGCCAGGCGATGCTTGCGCAGCGTGTTCAACCTCGCCTTTTGCGCCGTGCATTGCATCAGGAAGCGCCACGACCAGCCGTAGAGATGAGGATCGGCCGAGAGGCGGAACCGCAGCGCCTGGTTCTTCAGCACAAGCGATTTCAACAGGATCTTCGGTGCGGCGGGTGACGACCAGACGAAAGAATGACCGGGTGCGATCATGCCGGCATTCCCCCAGCTGGTGCTTTCCGCCACCTGGTTTTCCTGCTCCAGCACCGTCACATCATGGCCGTCCTGAAGCAGCTGATAGGCGGTGGTGATGCCGACGACGCCACCGCCAAGGATCAAGGCATGCATGATCATTTCCTCTCTGTCGAAATTATTGTCGACAATAAATATGCCGAGTGCGCGCTGTCAATATTGATTTTTCGTCTCCCGGAAGTGGATGAATCCGGGGAATAACTGGATTGTCTATTGATGCATGGCAAAAAAATGTTGCGGTGCATCTTGACGGGAAAATTTATTGTCGTTTCTATTGTCGACAATAAATCTCAAACAAGAGGGGTGTGACATGAAGAGCATTTTGTTGAGTGGCGTGTTCGTTCTGGGCCTGTCCATGGCAGCCTATGCGCAGGAAGCGGTTATCGGCGCAATCCTTCCGCTTTCCGGCTCCAGTGCGACGCAGGGAGAAGACCAGCGGCGAGGCATGGAACTTGCGCTGGAGAAGATCAATGCCGGCGGCGGTGTTCTCGGTCACCCGCTCAAAATCGTCACCGAGGATTCCGGCGGACGCACGGCAACCGCGCTGGATGCGGCCAAGAAGCTCGTCACCGTTGACAAGGTGCCCGCCATCCTCGGGGAGTTCTCGTCCGGCATCACCATCCCGATTGCGCAATATCTGCTGCAGCAGGGCCGGGCGCACATCAATATCGGCAGTTCCAGCACCCAGATCCGCACGCTGGGCAAAGGCACCTTCAGTGTCATCGGCCTCGATGACGTCTCCGGGACTTTTGCCGCCCAGGACGTCTTTGCTGACGGCGCCAGGAAGGTTGCGGTCATCGCCCCAAACAATGCCTATGGTCAGGGCATCGCCAACGCCTTCGCCGCCAAGTTCAAGGCGCTCGGCGGCGCCATCACCTCGACGGTTCTTTATACGGAAGGGCAGACGACCTATCGCCGGGAGTTGCAGCAGCTCGGAGCCGGCGCGCCGGATCTCTATGTCTACACCGCCTATGGCAAGGAATCGGCGACCATCAATCGCGAAAGCTTCGAACTCGGCCTCAACGACAAGAAATGGTACGGGCTCTATCTGACCATGTGCACCGCCGACAGCGACCCGCAATATGTCGAGGGCCAGATCGGCATGGATCTCAACTATATCGGCGGCAACGGTGCCGACTACCAGAAGGCTTATGAGGCCAAATACAAGGGCGGCTTCACCTCGACCTTCAACGGCTTCGCCTATGACGGCGTCATGCTGGTAGCCGCTGCCATCAACAAGGCGAACTCGCTCGATCCGCAGAAGATCGAAACGGCGATTGCCGAAATCGGCAAGAGCTACGAGGGCGCCACCGGCCCGATCGTATTGGATGCCGACGGGCAGCGCAGCGCCCAGCCCTATCTTCGCCTGAAGATCGAAAGCGGCAAGGCCATCGCCACCCAGTAAGCACCGTCAGCGCCGGCGTCCTGAGGGAAGACCCATAGGATGCCGGCGCTTCCGATCTTTGCCGATTGAACCGGACGAAAATCATGTTTCAATTTCTTGTCGACGTGCTGATGCGCGCCTGCGACCTCATGCTCGTGGCGATCGGCATGAGTGCCGTCTACTCGCTTATGAAGTTTCCCAATATCGCGCTCGTCCAGTATGCCGCGACCGGCGGTGTCCTGGCGATCGCGCTGCAGAAGGCAGGCGTGCCGGTCGGCGTCGCGATCATCTTTGCCGTCGTCCTGACAGGCTTGCTTGCGGTCATTCTCAACGAATTCCTGTTCAACCGGATGCTGAAGATCGGTTCGTCGACGGCGATGATCGGATCGCTGGCGGTCAGCATGGTCTTCTCCGCCGCCTTCCTCGTCACCGTCGGCCCCAACCCCAGCCGATTTGCGCTGCCGGTCTCGCGTCCCATCCGCATCCTCGATGCCCGCATCACCGAACCGCAGCTTCTCGGCTTCGCCATCGTTGCGGCCGCGATTGGGGTCTTCGCGTTTCTCTATTTCCGCACCGATCTTGGGCGCTGCATCCGCGCGACATCGACAAATGAAGTGCTTGCCGACGCCACCGGTATCGATACCGGCCGGATGAAGACCATCATCGTTCTGATCAGCGGGGTGATGGCGGCGCTCGGCGGCGTTGCGATCGCGCTGAAGGGCGAAGTCGACATCCAGGTCGGCATGGACCTGCTGCTGCCGGTCTTTGCCTCCGCCATTCTCGGCGGGCTCGGCAATCCGTTCGGCGCCATTGCCGGCGCGCTGCTGATCTCAGCTGCGGAAACGGTCGTGACGGCCGTCAATCTCGGTCCGCTGATGGGAGAGGTCGCCGCCTTCCTGCCGGTCGCCTATGCCAGCGCGATCTCCTTCCTTCTTCTGGTCGCAGCGCTTCTGTGGCGCCCGCGCGGTCTGTTCGTCAGCGAGGTCAAGCGTGTCTGATTTCATAATCCACGTCACTATCATGTCCGGCTTTTACGCACTGCTCGCATTGAGCCTCAACCTTCAGGCCGGTTTCGGCGGCCTGATGAATTTCGGCCAGATCGCGTTGTTTGCCTGCGGCACCTATGGGGCGGCGATCGCCTTCCATTTTGACTTCGGTGCGATTTCCGGCTTCGTTCTCGCGATGTTCGCGGCTGCTCTGCTGGGCTGGGCTTTTGCAAGCTTCGGCCGCAATCTCCAGGCGGACTATTGGGGCATCGTCACGCTGGCGCTGGCAGAGGTCATCCGCATCGTCACAACCAACGAGGACTGGCTGACCGGTGGTGCGCAGGGTATCGGCGGCATCCCGCCGCTTTATCCAGGTCTGGACAGCCAGGCGCGGCAGATCGCCATCCTCGTCACTGTTCTGGCGCTTGTGGTTGCCGCCGGGTTGTTGTGCCGCCATCTGATCGGCGGCCGTTACGGCCTGTCGATCCGGATGATGCGGGAGGAACCGCAGCTCGCCGCCTCGCTCGGTTACGATACGATCGCCCTCAAGCGCCAGTTGATGGCCGCATCCAGCGTGTTGGCGGCGGTATCCGGTTTTCTGTTTGCCCATTACGTCAGTTTCGTCGGGCCGGAGCAGATCGACAGTTCGGAAACCTTTCTGATCTGGGCGATGATCGTGGTCGGCGGTCTCGGCAACAATGCCGGTGCCATCGTCGGTGCCTTTCTGCTGCAGTTCGCCTTCGCCTTCATCCCTTTTGTCAAGGACTGGATCGGCCTGCCGACCGAATATGTCGCGGCCGGCCGGCTGTTTCTGACCGGCGGCGGGTTGATCGCCTTCATTCTGTTTCGGCAGTCAGGCATCGTGCCGGAACGTGTGGGAGGGCGCCGCTATGTCTGATCCGGTACTCACGCTCGAAGGTGTGGCCAAATCCTTCGGTGCCAATCAGGTCCTGGCAAATGTCGGTTTCCGAATCGGGCAGGGAGAGGTCGTCGGGCTGCTCGGGCCGAACGGCTGCGGCAAGTCGACCCTGCTCAATCTCGTATCCGGGATATTTGCTCCCGATGCCGGAACTGTGGTCTTCAACGGCGAAGATATTACCGGCCGCAGCATGGACCGGATCGCGCGGAAGGGGCTGGTGCGCACCTTCCAGCTGCCTTCCATGCCACGCAGGATGACGGTTGCCGAACTGCTCTATGGGGCAGCGGCACGGCGGGCCGGGTTCCGGAGCTTGTTCCGGCGGGAGGTAGACGACAGGGCGGAGGTTGACGCACTGCTGGACGACCTGGCGCTGTCGCATGTTCGCCATCTCCCGGCGGCCTCGTTGTCCGGCGGGCAGAAGAAGCTTCTGTCGATCGCGCTGGCCTTGCGGGCGTCTCCCGAGATGATCTGCCTCGACGAGCCGACCGCCGGCGTCCATCCCAATCTGCGCCAGCACATGATCGGGCTTCTGAGGCGCATCAATGCCGCCCGCATCACGCTGCTGATCGTCGAACACGACATGCATTTCATCCGCGAACTCTGCAGCCGCTGCGTGGTGATGGATCGCGGTGCGGTGATTGCCGATTGCAGGCCGTCGGAACTCACATCCAACGAACAGGTCGTCGAAGCCTATCTCGGCAATGCCAGACAGAAGAGGGCGATGGCATGATCGAAGTCACCAATGTGAGGGCTGGCTACGGCGATGGGCCGGATATTCTCAACGGCATTTCATTGAAGGCGGAGCCTGGCAGGATCGTCACCATTCTGGGGCCTAACGGCTGCGGAAAATCGACGCTTCTGAAGTGCATCGCAGGTTTCGTCCGGCCGCGGGCAGGCAATATCCGCATGTCCGGCGAGGCCGTCACCGACGTGCCGACTTACAGCAAGGTGCGCCACCACCGGGTCGGTTTCGTGCCACAGACGGACAATGTCTTCGCCACCATGACGGTGGCGGAAAACATCCTGCTCGGCGGCCGGCTGATGGAGCGACGAGACCGCGAGCGCCGGTTCGATGCGCTTCTTGACCAATATCCTAGCCTCGCCTCGAAGAAGAACAGACGTGCATCCGCTCTGTCGGGCGGTGAAAGACAGCTTCTCTCGCTGGCGCGGGCGCTGATTTCGGAACCGTCAATCCTTCTTCTCGACGAACCTTCGGCCGGCCTTTCTCCGCGGATGATGCACGATGTCTTCGAGGCGATCTCGGACGTCCGTCGTCGGGACGGTCCCTCGATCCTGATGGTCGAGCAAAACGCTTTCGAGGCGCTGCATGTGTCCGACACCGCCTATGTCCTGTCGCTCGGCAGCGTGGCGATGGAAGGTGCGGCCAGCGATCTTCTCGCCGATCCGGCAATGCGCTCGCTCTATCTCGGCGGCGACAGCCACTAATTCTCTTCTCACGCATACCGGAGACATGACCATGACGATCCATTCACTGCATGACACGACCCCGCTTCTCGTCAACAGGGAAGGTCTATCCTTCGACATCGATAACGGCATCGGCACGCTTGCCAATCTCGGCCTGCTGGTGCTTCGAACGGACCAGACGATCGAGGACGAGTTCCGCTTCGCGCTGCCCTCGTCGGACGTGGCGCTCTACGAGGCGCGGCTCTACAGCGATGTCGAGATCACGCCGGCAAACCTGATGAAAATGTCGGACGAGATCCCCGGCACGGTCGGCTTGCTTCCGGATGTGGCATTCGACGTTATCGGATTTGCCTGCACGTCCGGCTCCCTCGTCATCGGCGAGGATCGCATCGCCGAGCGTGTCCACGAGGTTCTGCCAAGCGTGAAGGTGACCAATCCGGTCACCGCCGCCCGCGCCGCGATGGAGGCGCTCGGCGCCCGGCGCATAGCGCTGCTTACACCCTACATGCCGGAGATTAACCACTCCCTGCGCGCCTCGCTGATGGCGAGGGGCATGGATATCCCGGTCATGGGCTCCTTCCATGAGCCGGATGACAATCGTGTGGCCCGAATCACGCCGGTTTCGATCGAGCGCGCTATTCTCGAGTTGGGAAGCTCGGATGAATGCGATGCCGTTTTCGTTTCCTGCACCAGCATGCGGGTTGCACGTATCGTTGAGCAGGTGGAGGCGAAGCTTGGCAAGCCGGTAACATCCAGCAATCATGCGCTCGCCTGGCACATGCTCCGGCTGGCCGGGTACCGTCAGCCAATGCCCGGTCTTGGTCAGTTGTTCACGTTGCCAGTCGGCTAACCCTTCGTCATTCATGCATCAGAACAGAGGTTCTGTTTCTGAAGTTAGCTGGGCCAACGGTACACATCCTTTCAAGACCTTCAATGCGGAGATTTGCGATTAATGTTTTCGATGACGGCTATGCGCCCTATTCCGGCTGTTCGACTGACACTTGAGATCTCCCGAAAGCCGACATGGCTTATGAAGTAGCCAAGCGCCAGCCAATTACTTCGGCGTACATGTTCGAATCCTCACGCGGTCCGCCATTTCAGACCGCCTCTGGGCACGCCAATCGCCGCCGATTGCGCCCTTGACCGGCAAAAAGCGTCTTTTGCGGCTCCGTTTTCGATCCCATGATGCGAATTGTGTCATCTGCGACCTCGACGCGCTGTACCAGACCATCGTTGGCAAGCTTGCGACCATCCTACCGCGATCACCGCTCCAACGGCGTGGCGCCTTGCGGCCTTCAAGAAGACAGTCTTCGCATGCCGATCGGAATCAAGAAGGGCCATCGCCGGCAACGAGTTGAACCTTCCCTTACTGATCACATGCCCCATTGGTTCGAGGCGGAGGTATGTAATGCGTAACGAGGCCCGTAAAGATTTTTAATAAGCGGTGTGCCACCACACTTGGAGGAATATTATCGAGTTCGTTATCGATGCCACCAAGCGTGCATGCGCAATTGCCGTCATTGCTTTAAATGGTCTACAGTTGCAGGCGAGCGGCGTTGTCGGACGGACCTGTGAATGACGGCGGCAAGCATCAATACCTACACAGTCCACGGCAATTGCACGCCAAGGCCTGGGCCGAACCCTTGGAAAGTGACACACACTTCATCGCGATGGCCGGAATCCTTGCAGGATAGCCAAAAGCGTCTCTGAGCTCTCCAATGCTAAGACGGACATCCCGCCCTCAGGCGTCACGTTCGGGCGCTGGGAAACTCAGAGCAGAAGCCCGACACGGGCGGTTACTTAGGTGAAGTGTTGCTGCCGATGCGAGCTTTGATTTGGGGGACGTCATGACAACTCTTAGGATCTACGATCTCAAACAAGAGGTCCTTGCTCTTGATCTCAGAGACTTGCTGCGGCTTTTGGCTCCAAAGTCTCTGGAAGCAAACTGGATCGTTTCGACGGTCAAGTCGTCTACACCTGGGCACGAATGGTTTGAGGCTACAGGTGAAGGCGGGGAACGGCTTGAAGGATTGGCGCAAAACAATGCCCAGCTTTCGGGCTCTGATTTAGCTGCGTTGGCCGAGAATACGCGACAGGTTATTTGGGGCGAGTTCGTCGGCTTGCCGCACACACAATCAGACAAAACGTGGGTGATAATCCGAGCGGTCGATAGCACGTTCTACGAGGTCGATACGGACAACGAGACGGTGCTGAGCAAGATTAGCTCGACTTACAAAGATGTCCGTGCTGGGGAGGTTCCGGTTGCGTCATGGCTTTGGGCCCCCCGGTGAATGATGGCAGCCAAAGGCGAACGGCAGCCAGAGCGAGGAATGCAGCGAACGACCTCGCCGTCTTGTCATAGCGGGTGGCTACGGCTCAGTGGAAACATGAAATAGAGCCAAACAGCATGGGTGATATCGACGGTGGAAAACGATGTCTCTTATAGCTGACAGTACGCGTGGTCATGCCAACCACTTATTTTGCAACCATTAAACACACGACAACGTGACATCGCCCCGGCGGCAACTTTTGCTCAGACATGTCTATCCTCCAACCAACGTTCGCTGTCTTAACGTCACTCGGGAGTTGGATGTTCCGGAGCCAGCTTGTTCCTCTTCCGCCATAGCGTTATATCGATAGGGGAGATAACCGGCCGCCGGCGTGAAATTGCGGTGGTATGCCTCGATATGGGGAAGTAGGGCATCGATCGCATCCCAGGCTTGCCGCTCGCCTTGCGTTTCTGGTCGTTCCAGCCGTCCGGCGATTTCTGCCAGCACTGCCTCACGGTCGATCGTGATGACTTTGCCGTCATTGACGACCAGGCGACCGCCAACGAACACCTGGGTGACGGCATGCCGTCCGCCGCGATGCAGGACGCTCTCCACCACCGGCGTGCGGGCGTTTACATGCGGTCTTCCGATCTTGCGGCGATCCATGAGCACGATATCGGCCTGAAGACCTGGTTCGAGCCGGCCCGTAAAGCCGCCAAAGCCGACGGTTCTGGCGCCATGCTCGGTCGCCATCTGCAGCACGGCACCAGCATTAGGACGGTCGTTCCATAGGCCTGTCTCGCGGTGTAGTGCCCAGACCAGCTTCATTTCAAGCGTCATGTCGCGGTCGTCGGCTATGTTCGACTGGTCTATCCCGAGCGCGACCGGAATGCCGCGGTGGCGCATTTCGTTGACAGGGGCGATGCCGCTGCCGAGCCGCAGGCCGGATGAGGCATTGTGGCACATGCTGCAGCCGCAATCGGCTATGATGTCGAGATCCTCGCGGCTCATCCAGTTGCCGTGACCGAGCGTGACGTTTGGCCCGAGGCATTCGAGCGCCTTCAAATGCTGAACGGCACTGTGGCCGAAATTATCGTGGGCGAAGCGTGATTGCCGTTCGGTTTCCAGAAGGTGCATGTGGACCTGCGCATCGGTTTCGCGGGCCGTCTCGAAAATCGTCTGCAGGCATTCGTCCGTACACCAGTGCAGATTGGCAGGGGCGAGATTGATGCGGACATGATCCGGCCGGGCGTCGAACCAGCTTTCTTTGAGCGCGCGGTAAAATGTCATCAGCTCTGCGATGGGAATGTTCGACGCGTCGAGTTTGGGCGCGATCCAGCTGCGGACGGCATCCGGAAGGGTGGCCAGCACCTTGGCGTCGTCGTCATAGGTCAGAATGTTGCGGTCGCGGATCATGAATGTAAAGCCGGCCCGCATGCCTATCTCGCTATAGGCCTCCAACGTAGCATTTGCCGTGGCCGTCCAGTTCTCTGGTGCGCCTGCAAGTCCGCTGTTTATATGCTGCACCGTCGTCGTTCCGCTTTCCAGCATCTCGATCGCGGAATAGAGCGTATCCAGCCGGACATCGATCTGGCGCATCGCCCGGAATTGCGGCAGCCACAATTCCAACGGGGCAAAGGGTACGCCCTGCATCAGTGGCGTGATCCCGAAATGGTGGTGGCTGTTGACCAGTCCCGGCATGGCGATCATGTCCGGAGATCCGAAGCGGGCGAGATGGTCGTTGCCGTAGGCAACGGCGGCAAGAGGCCCGATCTGCGCGATCATGCCGCCAGCGACACGGATACCCACATCATGGCGCATGGACATGGTGCCGTCAGGCAAAACGCCGCACAGCACGGTTCCGGCTTCAATGATGCAGTCGCCGGACATCGGCTCTTCCGGGCTCATTTCGTGTAGTCTCCGATTAGTCCGAGGCGGCGGGCGACTACGACACGGTAGAGCGGGTCGCCATAGACTTTCATTTCCTCGCTGGCGGAAAAGGCGAGACTGATATCATGCTCGTCGTAGCTTTGCGCGGCGATCGCATGCATTTCGGGCCAGTCCGGCACATGGATATGACGCCAGCGATCGACGATCGCTCTGTCCGGCATCTCGGGAAACCCGAGCTCGCCCATCAGCGCAGCGATCCCCTGCCAGAACACCCGCATCATCCGACGGAGGGTCGCCTCATCGCAGTGCGGCTCAAGGAGACGGATCCAGTGCAGCCCGGTGATGATGTGCAAGGCCGCGAAATGCTGGGTTGCGGCAAATATGGCGAGCGCCGTCGCCGCCATTTTTTCCATCGTATCCGGCCCGATGTCGAGCCAATCGACGACGGGCGCGAATTCGGGCACGCTTCCGGCGTCGCGAATGTTTTGCCAGAGAAGGTCGTGAAGTTCCATGCCATGCAATGGCTTGATCGCAGCTGTCAGGGCCAGGACTTCCGCTGGGTCGCGCGTGATCGGTGACGTTCCCTGCGCTTCCGGAAGCGGCAGATAGGTGGCGGCCCAGTAGGCGAGCGCAATGGCGACATCGGTCTCGTCGGCCCGAAGCACGCCATAGGCTGATCGCATCAGCGCGTGAAAGGCGCTGGCGGCGATGCCGTCGGCAAGATCGGGAAGATAAAGCTCCAAAGCCACGTGTATTCCGAGCCGCGTCACCTCGTCGGCAAAAAAGACGCGCAGATCGGGTTCGCGCTCGCGCATTCCGATGGCGGCTTTCCAGCTTTTGCCATCCAGGCGCTTCAACGGCTGGGCGAAAGGCAGAAGCTGCTTTGCGTCTCTGTAGTGATGGAAGAACCGCCGCAGCTGAGCCGGCCCGCCGCCGATCCGGTCCAAAGCGACGAGGACCATCGGCGCATGATTGGCGAATGTACGCGAAAATTCAGAACCCCATGCCGGCATGCCGGCCAGCAACGTCTCCAGTTCGTCCGAAGTGCTTTCTTTGGGGACCATGGATATAAACTCCTCCTTGAAACCGGCGTCTCATACCTGACCTTGTTGAAAGCGGAGTGCCCGCTTGTATTCACACCGTTGGTTGCCAGGCGTCCCGGTGAACGGCTTCCGCTTCCGTCTCGATCAAGGGCCCGATGACCTCGATGCTTTTCTGGCCGGCTGCAAAGACATCGCGGCATGGTAGATCCATTGTCGGGTTGTCCGGGTGATCTCCTGTCATGGCCTTCAGCCGATGTTCGGAAAGGCCGTAGACGACCCGGCCGATACCGACCCAGTAAATAGCGCCGGCGCACATGGCGCAGGGTTCCGCCGAGCTGTACATGGTACACTCCGCCAAAAACGGCTCGCGATAGAGCTTCGATGCACGCGTCGCCAACAGACGCTCTGCATGGGCCGTTCCATCGAGGTCGGGGAAATATCCGTTCTCTTCCTCAAGAAGGATTTCGCCACCGGGACCGGCCAGAAGCGCGCCGAAAGGCATATTGCCATGCGCTTTCGCCCGGTGTGCAATCTCGAAGGTCAATCTAAGAAGGCTTTCGTGATCAATGCTCATGTCGGTTCTCCTCTACGGTATGGGATTGCCTGTCTTTCGCATCGGCCTGCCGCATCACGGGCAATCGCAGGGTGGAGGGGTAGCCATCGCCTGAGCGGAGTACGAGGGTCGTGACCAGCCGATCCGTTACGGCTGAGTCCTGGGGACGCGCTCCGGTGCCCGGATTGACGGGGAAGGCAGGGAACGATGCCGCCTGTATGGACAGACGCAGGCAATATCCTGCCGGCACCGTAACATGCATGGGCCGCAGCGTGACGAGAACCGTCGATCTGTCGCCGTGCATCTTTACGGTCTTATGCCCTGACGTTACGCTGATGGCGGCCCCGTCAGGGGCAAGCGCGCTCAAGGTGCAATCCACGTCGAAACTCGGCCTGTCGGCGGTGACGAAGAGGTTCACTTTTGCGGCTCCGGTCAGCAGGAGCGGCAGGTCGAGCGGATCGGAGGTATAGACGAGCACGTCAGCCCTGTCGTCGATGGCTGCCCGGTCGGCAAAATCCGGGGGCGTGCCGAGATGCAGCCCGACGCTCGGGGCCGGCCGCCATGGATCGTGGACGAGATAATCGGCGCTCGCAAGTGCCGGCTTCTCCGTAAGCGTTCCATCGATGCTCGTCGCCGCCGCCCGGCCGCCCGATGCGAGATGAAGCACCAGAGTCTCGGCCGTCGGCAGGCTTTCGAAACCGGTCCATGTCTTTTTAACAACATCGTAAAGCCGGACCTTCGGGTAAGGATTGTCGTGGCCTTTGAGAGCTTCGTCGAAAAATGCGACGATCTCGCGGTCGATACCGTCTGCCGCACCGGCTCCGGCATCCAGTGCCCCGACCTGTCGTCCCCAAGGGATATGCGACCATGGTCCGATAGAAAACCGCTGGAGACTGCCCCCCGCGGAAAATGCCTCGAAGGCGGCGAACGTGCCCTCAAGCATAATGTCGTTCCATCCGCCGACATGCAGGACCGGAACGTCCGGCGTCACGCCCTCAAGCAGCGATTGCGGCGACCTTGCCCGCCAATAGGACGGATCATCAGTGAGCCAGTCATGATAATGCGTGTACCGCGCTGCCTGCTCCAAGACGTCCGACCGTGCCGAAACCGCGCCGGAATGCAGAGAAGGCAAAGCAGCATGCAACATATGGGCGGCATCGAGGTCGCCGGCCAGCCGAGCATTTTCGACGGCCATCTGGCACGCCCACATCTGGTTGGACTGCAGACGGAATCCGTCGCCCTCGAAGGCCCAGTGGTTGCGCACATCGAAGGCCGCCATGGCGATCGCCATCGCGTCGGGCAATTTTCCGCCGGATTTTCGAGCGCCGGCAAGGGCCAGGAACTGGTTCATGCCGTGATAGCTGAAGCCATAGCTGGCCACCATGCCGTTGCCGCCGGCAAGATCGGCCGCCAGTGACAATGTCTGCGCGCCATCGGCGACATCGTCCTCGAGAATCCTGAAGACCCCTTCAGAATCTCCACGGCCACGAACATCCTGCACCAGCACGACATAACCCTGCGCCGCATACCATGCGGGGTGGGCCAGAACGACCGTCGAGGCGACCTTTCGCCCGTAGGGCAGACGCATGACCAGGACGGGATAGCGCTCCGGGCCGACGGGACGATAGACGTCAGCTGCCAGATGGACGCCGTCGGCCATGCGCATCCGAAGAGTTTCAACGGGGCGGAGTGCCTGCATGGTTATCTCATGGCCGAAAAGCGTGTTTCAGAGGTGAGCCTCTTCATGTCGAAATTGCGCGTCGCCTCGATGAGGCGCACCAAACCGGTTGCTGCCCGGTCAAGCAGCTGCGCGCCTTTGACGGCGTCGGCATTGGCGGCATCTCCGCTGACGCCCGCGGGATGAAGGTCCTGCGCTTGCCAGCCGAAACCGACCGCGCCCTCAGCCGTCAACGGGCTGCCGCACTTCTCGATGTCGACGGTCAGCGGCACGAAATCTTCGGCCTTGTCCATGGCGACCAAGTCTGGCGCGATGGCCAGCATCATGCTGGTTTCGATGTCGCCGCCGTGAATGCCGTGAACGATTTCCGCCGACGAAAACAGATCGTCGACCGGCGTGATCTTGAACCAGGAACAGGCGACCGCCAGCATGTCGAGTTCGACACGGATATCGCGGCAGGTCATCTCCATCAGCGAGATCTGTCCGCCATGCGAATTGAACAGGATCATCTTTCGGACGCCGGCTCGCTCCACGCTTTTGGCGATATCGAGCCAGACAAGCCGCAGGGTTTGCGCCGATATGGTCAACGTCCCTGGATAGGCGAGGTGCTCATCCGATTTGCCGATACTGATTGCCGGCAGGATGAGGACGTCCGCGTTTGCGTCGAGCAACGGTACCATCCGATCGAGGATGGCGGCATTGATCGCGGCGTCCACCTGCACGGGAAGATGGGGTCCATGCTGCTCGACAGCCGCAATCGGCAGTATGACGACCGTCTCACTCAGATCGCGGGACGCAAAATCGGCGGTCGAGTGATCGGCCCAGTAAAAGGAATGCGTCATGCGCCACTCCGCATAGTTGGCTTGTCGGTCTCGGGCGATCTTGCCGATTGCCGGTTGGCCTCGGCCACGACCGTTTCGAAATCGTCCGGGATCGGCAGATCCGGAGAGACATAGGCCTTGAGTTCCGGCAGGATGACCGCTTCCCGATCGAGCAGCAGACGGCGCAGGACTCCGCGCACGAGCCGTGGAACGGCATACTTGTGCCCACTGATCGACGTCGAGTGCGGACCGTGACTGACGAAACTGCTGCTGTTGAAGGCAAACACCCGGCTGACCCATGTCTCATCCGGATCCTTCGGGATGAATCCATAGAACCCGTCGAGATAGGGAAACCTTGCCAGCCGGGCATCCGCGCTGCCGTCTTTCGGTGTGTAGCGTTCGCCCCAAAGCGCGACCTTGTCATGAATGGTCTTGAGTTCAGGCCTGACGGCGAGATCGACATCCATGCCTGTCGCAATAAGCAGATGATCGAACTCCAGAATACCTTCAGGCGTGGTGACACGGATCGCATCGGCCTGCTGGGAGACCTCCAGCCAAGGGGTTGCGGGACGAAGCTTGAAATTTTCAAGGCGCATCGCGGTCTCGAAACTGCGCACCGGTGGCGGCTGATCAGCACTGCGAAAGAACCGGGCAATATCCCAGCGTGTGGTCTCGGAAAGGTCAGGGTAATGCGTCATCATGCCGGGTGTTTCGACCGCGCGGTGGGGATTGGTGCGCGGCAGTCGCGCGCGCCGGAAGCAGAGATCGACGGAGGCAGCACCGGCTTCCAGCGCCTTGATCGCATTGTCGAACGCAGAGGCACCATGGCCGAGCACGCCGACGCGCAATCCCTTCAACGCGTCGAAATCGACCGGCCCGTTCGTGTGATCGAACTTTTCGGGTGCAAGGGCTTGGGATACAAGTGCCGGCACCCGCCATGCGCCGGCGCCATCATAGCCGGTAGCCAGCACGACGGTTCGCGCCAGGGATTTTTCAATCCTGCCTCCGAGACGGGTCGTGACGGCGATCAGATCGCCCTCCGGGGCGACATCTAGGACCTCGCAATGATTGGTGATGGCGATCTCGAAAACGTCGGCATACCAGTCGAGATAGGCCTTCCAGTCCGTTCGCGGAATGCGGGACAGGTCCGCCCACGCTTGTTGCCCGTAGCGCGTTTCGAACCAGCGGCGGACAGACAGGTTGATAACATTGAACTCGTTGCCGACCTGTGTCTTCGGGGTGCGCAACTCCTCCATGCGCGCAAAGGTCAGCCATAGTCCCTCGGCACCTGGTGCGCCGCTGTCCAGGACGCGGATATGCCGGAGCCCATCCCATTTCAAGGCTGCGGCGATCGTGACGCCTGACTGGCCGCCGCCGACAATGATCGCATCAGCGATTTCAGCCGCGTCGGGTCTCGGCAGGTCGCTGAGCCATGCTGCGCTCGGGTAGCCGAGCGCAGCAAGATCGGCAAGCGCTTCCTGCTTCAGGTCGTCAAGTGTGATGCGCGGCGCGTCGATTGGAGCAATCATCATAGGTCATCTCGTACATGAGCCATACGTCCGCGCAGGCGGCGTCGGCGATTGATTTCGGTCAGCGCGACGATCAGGGCCGTCAACACGAGGACGGCAACCTGCATTGCATTGAGGTCGGGCTTGAGCTCGCGCCGGAATTCTGATGCGACAATCAGCGACAGCGGCTGCGTGCGGCCGGCGAGGAACATGGAGATGGTCAGATCGGCCAGCGACAGGATGACCCCGATGGAATAGGCGGCACTCAGCGCGACACTCAACTGTGGCAGCAGAACGCGCCGGAAGCTTTGCCACGGGGTAGCGCCGAGATCCCGTGCCGCTTCCTCAAGCCGCGGATCGAGCCGGATCATCACGGCGGCAAGGATTGTTGTGGTGAAAGGAATGGCGACCAAAGTCTGCGCCAGTATGAGCGCCGTTGCCCCACGTCCCAATCCCACCCAGCTCATGAGCATGGCTTGCGCAATGGACAGCACCGTCTTCGGCACTAGAAAGGGCACGAGGACCAGGATGCCGAATGCGGCCCGGAACTTCATGCGCGGCGACGTCACGGCCAATGCCGCCATCAGTCCGATCAGCGCGCCGAGCAGACCGACGGGCTGCGCGATCAGAAAACTGGTGACGAAGCCGCCAAGAAACGCTTCGTTCCCGAAAAGATCGGCATACCAGGAGAGGGTGAAACCGCTCAAGGGGAAGGCCATCGTGCTTGCGGCGTTGAAGGAAAAAATTCCGAGAACCACGATCGGCAGATAGAAGAAGCACATGGCAAGGCCGAGCGTTAAGATCACCAAGCGGCTCATCGCGCCCCCCGCCGAAAGACCGCCCGCGCACCATCGAACCGAAGAAGGAAGATCACAAATCCGCTGGCAAAGACGAACAGGACGATAAGAAGGCTGAGGGATAGCGCGGAGGCCAGCGGCCAATCGAAGGCGGTCCCGAACAGGTTGTCAATCATGGCCATCGGAGTCGCGCCCGACGTCCCGCCCAAAAGGCTCGGCGTCATCATGTCGCCGGCGGCGAGCGCAAAGACCGTAAACACGCCGACAGCCAGTCCAGGCGTCGTCAAAGGCAAAATGACCTTGAAGAACGCATCTATGGGGCGAGCCCCTAGATCCCGTGCGGCTTCGATCAAACGTTCGTCGATCAACTCCGCCGAGATCCAGATTGCCAGCACCATGAAGGGCAAATTGTTGTAGAGAAGTACAAGATGCGTCGTGAACGGCGAAAACAGCAGGAATTTCAACGGCTCATCTATCACGCCAAACCATCTTAGAGCGGCGTTGACCAGTCCTTCGGAGCCGAGAACGACCCGCCAGGCATAAATCCGGACAATCTCGCCGGTATAGAGCGGTGTCAAAAGGACGATGCTGCCGACCCCCTTCCATAGGACGGGAAGGCGCGTCATCGAAACGGCGATCGGGTATCCGATCAAAGCCGCCAGTACCGCCGTTCCAGCACCTGATATAACTGCCTTGCCGACCAGGAAGGCGAAGACCGGATTAGTGAACATCTGCGCCCAGCTATGTGACGAAAAGGCCGGAACGAGCGTGAACGCATCGAGATCCACCTCGAAGACGCTGAAAACCGCGAGCAGGGCAAGCGGGAGAATGCATCCCAGCACCAGTATACAAGCGACGGGCATAGCAAGCTGCGCCCGGTGAAACGCCAGGGCCATCAGTCGATCCTCGTGATGAAGGCACGGTCTCGATCGACGACAAGCCCAACATCCGCTCCAGGCGCAGGCGGGCTATCCGTCATGAACCGCAAGATGACGCCCTTAACCTCGGCCTCGACAAGGTAGCGATCTCCTTTGAAAACGACATGCCGGATCGTCGTGTTCAGGCCGTCCGCGCCAATACGGACATGTTCCGGCCGAATGGCGAGCACTGCCTTATCCCCTTTCACCAATCCCTCAACCGCCGGGCATTGCACGATGCCGATGGCTGTATCGATCGCAGCCGATCCGGACACCCCACCATTGTTTGCGATTTCACCTGGAATGAGTGTCGCTGCGCCGATGAAGTCAGCGACAAAGGCGTTGGCAGGACGGGCATAGATCGTCAGCGGGGCGGCCTTTTGAATGATGCGCCCCTTGTTCATGATCACGACGATGTCCGACAACGCAAATGCCTCGTCCTGATCGTGGGTGACGTAGACGAAGGCGATACCGAGACGCCGCTGCAAATCCTTCAGTTCGATCTGTAAATGCCCGCGCATTTTTTTGTCCAATGCGGACAGTGGTTCGTCGAGCAGAAGCAGATGCGGCTCCGCTATGATCGCACGTGCTACGGCGACCCGCTGTTGCTGGCCACCCGAGAGCTGATGCGGATAACGATCACCGAACTTCGCCATATGCACGGCATCCAGCGCCCTTTTGACGCGCGCCGCCACATCGACATTACTGTGGCGCCGCAGTGTCAGCGAGAACGCGACGTTTCCGAACACGGTCAGATGCGGGAACAAAGCGTAGCTCTGGAACACGGTGTTGACCGGACGGCGCTCCGGCGGAACGCCGGAGAGCGAACGTCCGTCAAGCACGATCGATCCCGCGTCCGGTGTCTCGAAGCCGGCAATCATGCGCAGTATCGTGGTCTTGCCGCAACCGGAAGGGCCGAGAAACGTCGTGAAAGCCCTTTCCGGAACATCGAGATCGACACTGTCGACCGCGCGTTCCTTGCCATAATTCTTGGTCAGGCCGCGGGCCGACAGCAAAAGCCCCGATCTGGTCGGATCGGACATCATGTCAGGCGTACTCACCTTCATTAGCTTGCCTTGACTTCATTCCAGACCTTTAGCCACTCCGAGTAATTCTCCGGGGCGACGGGCCACATGAAAGATTTCATCACATCCATGTCGTCGACGAAGATCGTTTCCTGCTCCTCCTTCGACAGCTTGTCGCGAATAATGGACGAGGTGGTTGCGTAGTTGCCGATCTTGGCAATCTGAGTCGCAAAGTCTGCGCCAAGCAGATAATCGACAAACTTATAACCGATTTCGGTCTTTTCCGGAGATAGTGTTGCCGGCATGGCGAAGCAATCGCACCATCCCATGATACCGGCTTTCGGCTTGGCCATCCCCATCGCCAGCTTGTCTTTCAGTGCGTCATAGGGAACCCGCCATGAAAACGCGCAGGAAACCTCGCCCGTGGCAAACAGGTTGGTGAGATCGCCGATCGTCTGCCAATAGGTGCGCAGCAGCGGCTTTTGCGCGATCAACAGTTTTTTGGCTTCTGCCAGTTCCTTGGTTTCCATAAGGAAGACCTTGTCGCGCGGTACGCCGGCGACCAGACCGGCGATGCCGATGGACTCCAGCGCATAGTCGCGCATGGCAAGCTGGCCCTTGTATTTCTCGTTGAACAACGTCGTGTAGTCGGGCTCGCTCTCGAACTTGTCCTTGCGGTAGACGATCGGGTTGAGGCCCCAGAGATAGGGAACAGCGAACTGCTTGCCCGAGGCGTCGAGAACCTTGGGCGTGGTCTTGAAAACGTCGTACATTTTGGCGGCGTTGGAGATCTTGCCCATGTCGATTTCTTTGAGCAGCCCCCCCTTGATGTAGCGCCAGCTTCCATTCAGCGACGGGTTGATCATGTCCCAGTCGGAGGCGGTGCCGGTTTTCAGCGCCGCGAATTGTGCGTCCTCGCTAGAAAGATAAGACAGCTTGATCTTGACGCCGGTCTGCGCTTCGAAGGCCGCAATGTATTCAGGATGGCCGTTGGAATCCCAGGTCGCCCAGACCATTTCGGAAACGGCCGCCCTGGCGCTGCTCAACGAACCGAACATCCCTGCTGCCGTACCGGCTGCAATCCCTGCAAGCACCTCACGTCGGCTAATTCCTGAACCTGCCATCATGCCCTCATCTGGTTGCGAGTGAACTGCGACCAATGTCGTTTGTTTGGACAGGAAAGCCTATAACGGAACCCAAATAGACTGTATTGCACTGCGCAAAAGGCGGGCGCCCTCTTTGCCGCCCGCCCCCCGCGAGATTGGTTTAAACGAAGACCGGTGCTCCGGACCGCAGGAATGTGATCGGTACCGACCCCGTCGGATCACAGACGCGGACTCCGGCCGCAACCGACTTGATCATCTGCCGGAGCCAGACGTGATCGGGAGACTGATGCTTGCACTCATGCCAGAGCATGTAGAACTGCATCTGTCCGAGTTCGCGCGGTGCCTCAAGAACGACGAGCGGAAAGGATTGAGCGATCTGCTCGGCAAAAATTCGACCGGTGGTGAAGACGAGGTCCGATTGTGTCAGCACGTAGGGCGTGATCGCATATTCTGGCACGGATACAGCGATGTTGCGCTTGAGCCCGAGTTCGATCAGCCGCCCGTCGATCGGACTCAGTTGGGCTCGCTTGTCGGAGGTCGGAGAAAGATGTTTTTCCTTGAGGAACTCGCCCATCGAGATCGGTCCACGTTGACTTGCCAGTCTATGGCTCGGGCGGACGATGCACACGATGTCGGTGGTTAACAGGGGAGACATCCGCAGATACTCCGGCGGATGCGGCCAATTGCCGATGACCGCATCGATGGATCCGTCCGCAAGCTGGCTGATAAGATCATCATAGCTCGGCATGTGGGACGCATCGACGCCGACATTGGGCGCCTTTTGTGCAATCTTTCCGACCAGCTGAGGCAGAAACACGGCTCCGAGGCAGTTGTCTGCGATGATGCGGAAGTTTCGCGTCGCATTGTTCGGGTCGAAGGTGGCGTGAGGCGACAGGTGCGCGTCGATCTGGCCGAGAATGCCCCGCAACGTCTCCTTCAGGGCGAGACCCCGCTCCGTTGGTACCAGTGCCCCTCCGGACCTAACCAGAAGCGGATCGTCCAGCATTTCCCGCAGCCGTTTCAGTGTCAGGCTGACGGTCGGCTGGGCCTGCCCCAGAATGTCAGCGGTTTTCGAAACGCTGCATTCCGTCAGCAAGGTCAGGAGCGTGCGCATCAGACGCACATCCATCATCCCATTCGCCTGTCGCATCATGAGCAGCCTTCCCCTTGTCGAACGGTGCAGCAAGCTTGAGAAGAAGCATATTTCATGCCAACCGGAGAGGTCGATGGTCATGCCGTTATGCATGATCATTGCAGTCAAGAGCGTCCAAAGCCAGTTGTCAGACATTCGAACACGCTCCAATAGCATTGCTGCACGGACCAAATTTCAACATTTTGGGGGAAATGCGCCATCGCGTGAAGAATTTGTTCGCGTTGGCGAGTGCGATCGTATCGATAAGTGCAAGGGCGCCTGGAAATGTTGATGATGTGCTACGGGCTATTCAATCTCGACTGACGTCGCTGGCGCGTGCCCATGAGCTAACCATGACGGTCAAGCCAGACGCTTGCGGGCCGAAATGCCAAACCCGGCCGCCAAGTTCTGCGATCCTCCTGGGAAAGACCCTCTTGATGGGCTGACGCTATCGCCACCGCTTCACATGGTCGACGAGTGCCCGAAGCTTCGGAGGGAGGTTGTGTCGGCTAGGATAATAAAGAAAAAACCCGGCAAAGGGAGGACAATACTCCTGAAGCAGAGCGACGAGCTGACCGGATTCGACATAGGGTTTGAAGGTGTCCTCCATCCCGAAGGTGATGCCGCCGCCGGCACAGGCTGTGCGGATCATAAGCCACATGTCATTGGTGGTGATCTGGGGGTCGACCGCCACGTCGAACTCGCGTGCACCCTGGCCGAATTCCCAACGATAGGGCGCGCTGTGGGGAGCTGGTCGCCAACCAATACAACGATGCGCCGAGAGCTCCGAAGGGTGTTCGGGTCTGCCGAAACGTTCGATGTAAGACGGCGCGGCGAAGGCGCCCTGACGCTGCTCGCCCGACACCGGAACGGCAATCATATCCTGATCGATCACTTCGCCCAAACGTACCCCCGCGTCGTAGCCTTCCGCGACAATGTCGAATTCTTCGTCCGTGACGGTCACGTCAATCTGGATGGCGGGAAAGGTGTCCGCGAAACGCGCCAGCAGCGGCCCGGAGATGAACTGCTCGGCGATGGATGACACCGCGAGCCTCAACAGTCCGCTTGGTGCGCTGTCGCGGTCCGCCGTCGCGTCGAGCGCCAGTCCGACTTCGGAAATAGCCGGAGCCACCCGCTGATACAGTCGTTCGCCAGCCTCTGTGAGACTGACACTGCGCGTTGTTCGCTGCACGAGCGCGACACCTAGCCGATCTTCGAGACGCCGGATGGCCTGGCTGATCGCTGGCCGAGTGACGCCCAAATTCTCCGCGGCCACACGAAAGCTCCGCGCTTCGGCGACGGCCAGGAAAACAGAGATGCCGCTCAGGTCGATTGCCATTGGTTAGATTTAGTTATCAAAGTGGTCATCATTGAACAAGTTGTTCGCTCTCCTCGGCGCGTCTATTTTGGATCTCGCAACCAAGAGAGAGCCAATATGACGCTTGGTCATTACAAACTTCTGGGACGGTCGGGCTTGCGCGTTTCGCCGTTGAGCCTCGGAACGATGACCTTTGGTTCCGACTGGGGTTGGGGGGCAGACGGCGAGGAGGCCCGCCGCATCTTCGATCTCTATGTCGATCGGGGCGGCAACTTCGTCGACACGTCGGTAAACTACACCAACGGCCGTGCCGAGAGCCTGCTCGGCACCTTCATCGGCGACAAGCGCGAGCGGATCGTTCTTGCGACGAAATTTACCATGGCGCGCGACCCGGGCAACCCGAACTCCGGCGGCAACCACCGCCTGAACATGGTGCGCTCCGTCGAGCAGAGCCTGACGCAGCTCGGCACTGATCGCATCGACCTCCTTTATCTCCATGCATGGGATATGACGACCCGGCCGGACGAGGTCATGCGAGCGCTCGACGACCTCGTTCGGTCCGGGAAGGTGCTCTATCTCGGCATCTGCAACACGCCTGCATGGCGCGTCGCGCAGATGCAGACGCTCGCCCACATCCGCGGCTGGTCTCCTTTCGTGGCGATGCAGATCGAATACAGCCTCGTGGAGCGGACCGTCGAGCACGAGCTTCTGCCGGCGGCTGCGGATTTGGGCCTTGGGGTGCTTCCATGGTCGCCGCTCGGCGGTGGCGTGCTCACGGGCAAGTATTCCCTGGCCGACATCGAGGATTCGCGAGAGGCGACCGTGTCTGCCAGCCGGAAGGGTGTCATAGCTTCGTCCGGACATCTGAATCAACGTGCAATCGAAATTGCGGACGAGGTTCGAGCCGTCGCCGAAGAGGCCAACTCCACGCCATCGCGGGTAGCGGTTGCGTGGACATTGTCCAATCCGACTGTCGTCTCCCCCATCATCGGCGCCCGCACGCTCGCCCAGGCCGAGGACAATCTCGGAGCTCTAGATCTGCTGCTGACGCCGGAGCAACTGGATCGTCTAAACCGGGTCAGCGCACCTAGCCCCATCTTTCACCATATTGGCATCACGGTACCAGATATCGACGAAGGCATCGCGTTCTTCCAAGCTGTCTTCGGTGCCATCGAGGTCTTCCGCACCGGGCCGTTCGATGTCAATCAGGATTTCATGGAGAATAAGCTCGGCGCATCTGCGCAATCAACCATTCGCGACCTGGTTTTTCTGCGCTGTGGCGAGGGAACGAGCGTCGAGCTGTTCGAATATGACGGGGAAGAAGCCTCACGACCCAAGCGGCCGTCGGAAGTCGGCGGCATGCACCTGTGCTTTGAAGTCGAAGATGTGCATGCTTCGGAGGAGCGCCTGCGTGCGCAGGGCATCGAAATGCTTGACGGCCCCAACCTGGTGGAAACAGGGCCTTTGGCGGGCTTCAACTGGATCTACCTTCGGGCACCGTGGGGACTAATACTCGAAGTCGCAAGTTTCGATAAGCTCGGCTACGAAGAAAATTCGCCTCATCGACTGTGGAGAGCAGGTCGACTCAACCCTGACCGACGGACAAATGAGTGATGAAGCGCGCGTGCGGGTGCTGTAATTCGTCGAGTTCACCGGGATGCTTTTTTGACTCTGAGCTCGAACCGATGCTTCACCACTCAAAGTAAGAGACTATTTGTTCGGCCAAGCGTGTCATCGCCGGCCGAAGGCGAATGGCTCCACTATTGCGCCTGCGCTTCATGACAACAACGTTATCGTTATCGATCGCGATGTTGATTTCGGACGGCTCGAATCCTTCAATAGCGGAGCCAGCGCCAGCTTCGTATCCGTCCGGCGGAGCTTGCAATTACCCATAAGTACCCACCCGGGACGGGTTTGCATCACGTCGGATTTCCCATCGTAAAGTGATGCGGTATATCTGGTCGCATGACCCGACAGCTCTTCTCTTTCAGCCAGTTGAAGCACACGGAACGGCCAGTCCGGATCGGCTTCTTTCTTGCGACCGATTATCCATTGATGACGTTTTCCGCCGCACTTGATTCCCTGCGTCAGGGGAACCGGCTGGTCAAGCGCAAGGCCTTTGAATGGGTGCTGATTTCGACCGACGGAGCCGATGCCAAGTCCAGCAGCGGACTTGCCTTTCCCGCCGATTACTCCATGGCGCAGGCCCCGAAATGCGATATCCTGCTTGTCTTCGCGGGCGTCAATTACTCGGATGGCTACGATGCTGCCCTGTTTTCTTGGCTGCGCCGCATCTATTCCGAAGGCTGCGTGCTGGGCGGCGTCAGCACGGCGGTGTTTTACCTGGCGCGGGCGGGATTGCTAGAGGGCCGCCGATGTGCGATCCATTGGGAATCGCTGCATGCTTTCCGCGGCGAATTCCCGAACTGCCTTGCAACCGACGATATCTTCGCCGTCGATGGGCGGCTGATAACATCGTCGGGCGGCACGGTCACGCTGGACATGATGCTTTATCTCATCGCTGCCATCGAGGGGCGGGATCTTGCGGAGCAGATTTCCGATCAGTTCAATCACCCCCGCATGCGGCGGCAGGATGACGCGCAGCGCATGGTGCCCGAGGATCGTTTCGGGATCAGAAACGCCAAGCTGGGTTTCGTCGTCCGCCGCATGGAAAGCAGCCTTTCCGATCCGATCGAGATTTCCGAACTTGCCGATAGCGTCAGCATCTCGCCAAGACAACTGGAGCGGCTGTTCCGGACCCATCTGCATAAAAGTCCATCGCAATTCTACATCGATCTACGCATGGCAAGGGCCAAGGAGCTGCTGGTTCATACCGGCCTAAGCGTTGCGGATATAGCAAGCGTCTGCGGCTATGATACGCCCTCCCATTTCAGTCGGTTTTACCGCCAGCATTTCGGCGAGACGCCGGCGGCTAGCCGCCGGCGTTGATGCCGCCTGGCCTTGGCCGCGCGCCGGGCTTTCCGAAGATTAATCCACGTCGGTGCGGCGCAACAATATGTCGGATCACGCATATTTCGCGTCGTCTCAGTGCATTCTGTCTTGCGGCTATTGCCACTAAGTTTGGGTCGACGGCGAAAACGGACATTAGATCCGCGCAGGTCGAAGCCGCAGGTCACTGCGCCGCTTCGCGTTCAGAACGATCATGGGAACAGTTTGCACGAACTCGGAGATTACAGTCTTGGACAAGAATCAGCACTCCTATATTCCGACGCTTATCAACGAACTTTCAGAAGGAAGCATCAATCGCAGGGATTTCCTGCGCAAATCGACGCTCCTCGGCCTCTCCGCGGCGGCCGCCTATTCGCTGGCAGGTCTTCCGCAGTCTTCTAGCGCCGCCAAGGCGGGTGACATGCCTAAGGGCGGCAACTTGCGCATCGGCATGCGCTGCATGGAAATCAAGGATCCACATCTGGCGGACTTCGCTGAAAAATCGAACGTCATTCGCCAGGTATGCGAATATTTGACCTTCACCGACCGCAACAATATCACCCATCCCTACCTTCTCGAAAAATGGGATGTGAGCGACGACCTTAAGACCTGGACGCTGCATGTCCGCAAGGGCGTCAAGTGGCGCAAGGGCGGCCGCGAACTCAATGCGGATGACGTCGTATGGAACCTGAAGCGCGTCAGCGACCCGAAGGTCGGCTCGTCGGTTCTCGGTCTCTTCACCGGCTACCTGGTGCAGGAGTATGACGGCGGCGAAAAGGACGACAAGGGCAACCCGAAGAAGTCCAGCAAGCTCTGGTCGGACAATGCCATCGAGAAGGTCGATGACTACACGGTCCGCCTGAACTGCTACGCACCGCAGATCGCTGTTCCGGAACATCTCTATCATTATCCGATGTTCATCCTGGATCCGGCCGACAACGGCTCCTTCGGCGCCGACGCCAACGGCACGGGCCCGTTCGAAATGACGGAATACACTGTTGGGAAGGGTGCGAAGTATAAGGCACGCACCGACTATTGGGGCACCGGTCCCTATCTCTCGACCTTCGAATTCGTTGATCTCGGCGACAATCCGGGCGCAGGCATTGCCGCCATGGCCTCCAAGCAGGTCGATGGCCTGTCGGAAGCCGACGCAGTCCAGATCAGCTCGATGAAGAACTTCCCGCATGTGGCGGTCTACAAGGTTGAGACGACGCAGACAGTCGTCGCTCGCATGCATCCCGAAGTCGAGCAGTTCAAGGACAAGCGCGTCCGTCAGGCCATGCGCTTCGCCATCGACCGCGAGAAGGTCATCCAGACATCGCTGTTGGGCGCGGGCACGCCGGCCGAAGACCATCATGTCGCGCCGTCGCATCCCGAATATGCGCCGCTGCCGAAATATCCGCGCAACATCGAAAAGGCAAAGAAGCTGCTCGCCGACGCCGGCTATCCTAACGGTTTCGAATTCGACATGGTAACGCGTCCCGATCCGATCTGGGAGCTCAACACCGCCCAGGTGCTTGCCCAGCAGTTCGCGGATATCGGCGTCAAGATCAACATCAAGTCGCTGCCGAGCGCGCAGTATTGGGAAGTCTGGACTTCAGCGCCTTTCAGCCTGACGGCCTGGGGCCACCGTCCTCTTGCCGTCATGACGCTGTCGCTCGCCTACCGCTCCAACGCTGCCTGGAACGAATCCCACTATGCCAATCCGGAATTCGACAAACTGCTGACCCAGGCCGAGGGCATCCTCGATCCGAAGGAACGCAGCAAGGTGATCGAGAAGATCGAGCTTATCATGCAGGATGACGGGCCGATCGTTCAGCCCTTCTGGCGCGTCTTCTCGACCGTGATGGACAAGAAGGTGGAGGGCTTCGAGCTCCATCCCTCGCAGTACATCTTCGCGCATCAATACGCGATCTCCGCCTGATCAAGCCTCTGGACGGTCGCCCGCAATATCAGGGCGACCGTCTGCCGGCCCATGTGAGAAAATCGGACTGATGGTGCAATGTCGAAATTCCTTCTGAAACGGCTAATCATGATGCTGCTCACCATGCTGTGTGCGTCATTCCTGGTCTTTGCCGTCTGCGAATTCACGCCCGGCAGCGTGGCTCGCAAATCTCTGGGTCCATTTGCCACGCAGCAGCAGGTCGATATCCTGAGCGAGAAGCTGAAGGCAAACGATCCGCTGATCGTCCGCTACGGCCGTTGGCTTGGCGTCCTCGTCGGCGCAATCCCCGATCCGTTGCAGGACCCAAGCACCGGGCTCAATTTCAAGGATCCGCGCGGGGCGCAGTATTTCGGCAATTTCGGTTATTCGACGCTGAACAAGCTGCCGGTCAACGACGTGATCTGGAGCAGGCTCGGCAATACGGCGATCCTCGCCGGCTTGGCCTTCCTTCTGATTGTGCCGCTGTCGATCATCTTCGGCATCCTCTCGGGTCTGAAGGAGGGCGGCGTGCTTGATCGGACGCTGTCGGTCATCTGCATCACTTTCACGTCGATTCCCGAGTTTGCATCCGGGGTCTTCCTGGTCACCCTCTTCGTCATTCTCTGGCCGGTCCTGCCTGGAACGAGCCCGCTCAACAATGACGGCGGATGGGCGGTGCCCTATCAATTCGTATTGCCCGTCGCGGTTCTCGTGATCTACGATTTCGGCTACGTCGCCCGCATGATCCGCGTCTCCATGATCGGCGTCATGGAACGGCCCTATATCCGTACCGCCGTGCTGAAGGGTATGAGCACCCGCCGCATGGTGCTCGGCCATGCACTTCGCAACGCCATGATCGCGCCTTTCACAGTGCTGCTTCTACAGATCAACTTTCTGATCAGCGGTGTTGTCGTCACCGAGCTTGTCTTTGCATACCCCGGCTTCGGCCGGCTGATCCTCGACGCCAGCCTCTTCGGCGATATCGCCACGCTGGAAGCTGCAACGCTGATCACCGTCGCCGTCGCCGTCGTCACGCAGCTGCTCGGCGATCTCGGCTACATGCTGCTCGATCCACGTATCCGGGTGAAATAGGCCATGGCAGTTCAAGACAATATCGACGGGATCAAGGTCGCAGCCGCCAAGCGCGCCGCGCGGCCGAACTGGATGCGAATCTTTCATTCGAAGACTGCGATCGTCGGCCTCTTCCTCGTCGTCTTCTGGGTCGCAGCCGCGGTGCTCGCGCCCGTCCTGCCGCTGCCGTCGCCGACGGATTCGGATGTGATGGCGATGGGCAATCCTTTTCCATCGGCCACCCATTGGCTCGGCACTGATATTCTGGGCCGCGACGTGCTCGCTCGCCTGATCTTCGGTGCGCGCACCGTGCTCTTCGTCGCGCCGCTGTCGGTTGCCGTCGCCATGATCGTCGGCATCGCCATGGGCATGGTCGCCGGCTACTACGGCGGCTGGATCGACACGCTGATCAGCCGCTTCTCCGACATCGTGCTCGCCTTCCCCGTCCTCGTCATCTACGTGATCCTGATTGCCAATATCGGGCCTTCGGTGCTCAATATCGTCATCGCGACGACGATCGCCTCGTCGCCTGGCATCGGCCGCATCACCCGCGGCCTCGTGCTCGGCCTCAAGGAGCAGGAATATATCGCCGCCGCCAAGCTCAGGGCGGAGAGCACGCTCTACATCATGCTTGTCGAACTGCTGCCCAATTGCCGCAGCCTGCTGATCGTCGATGCCTGCCTACGCATCGGCTATACGATCATCACCATCGGCATTCTCGGCTTCCTCGGCCTTGGCCTCCCGCCACCGAACCCGGATTGGGGCGGCATGGTCAAGGAAAGCGTCACCGTCCTCAATGTCTGGCCGCTGATGTCGCTCATTCCGTCCGCCGCCCTTGTCAGCCTCGTTCTCGGTTTCAATCTGCTGGCCGATGGCATGCGCGAGGCATGGAAGCCATGAACCTCTCTGTCTCCAACCTGCAAGGGGCCGCAATGTCCGATGCTCCAAACTCCGAGCTAGAACCGCTGCTCGATATCAGGGATCTCAGGATCGAGTTCCGCGGCAAGAGCGAGACAGTCGTTGCGGTGCCGAAGCTATCCATCAGCGTTCGCCCGGGCGAGAGTTACGGCCTCGTCGGGGAATCCGGCTGCGGCAAGAGCACAACGGCCATGGCGATCATGGGCTATCTCGGCAATACCGGCGTGATCGCGGGTGGCAGCATCCGCTTCGATGGCAAGGAACTCGTCGGCGCCAGGGAAAGGGAACTGCGCGCGATCCGCGGCCGGCGCATCGCCATGGTATATCAGGATCCGATGAGCGCACTCAACCCGGTCAAGACGATCGGGTCGCAACTGGCCGAAGTACCGCTGCTGCATCTCGGATCGACCAAGGCCGAAGCGATGGAAATGGCTGCGGCCATGCTCGACGACGTTCGCCTGCCCGATGCCGGCGACATGCTGAAGCGGTATCCGCATCAGCTGTCGGGCGGCCAGCAGCAGCGCGTCGTCATTGCCATGGCACTTTTGGCGCGGCCCTCGCTGCTGCTGCTCGACGAGCCGACGACGGGTCTCGACGTTACGGTCGAAGCTGCGGTCATCGACCTGATCGGCGAGCTCCGCCGCCGTTACTCCACCAGCCTGCTCTTCATCTCGCACAATCTCGGCCTGATCGCCGAAACCTGCGACCGTGTCGGCATTATGTATTCCGGCGAGATGGTGGAGGAGGGCACGACCGGCGATCTCTTCCGCCGGCCGCGCCACCCCTATACGCAGGGGTTGATCGACTGCATTCCCGATATCGGCAGCGGCAAGCACAGCCGCGCGCTGGCCGCGATCCCCGGCCATATCCCTCTGCCGCAGGAGCGGCCGGTAGGCTGTTTCTTCGCGCCGCGCTGTGCCGGATTTACCGCCGGCCTTTGCGACAACCCCGGCCTTGCGCTGACCGAGGCAGGTGCCGACCATCTGGTGCGCTGCGCCCGTTGGCCGGAAATGGAACGGTCGGTCCGAAGCCTCCCCGTTGAACGCGCCCAGGTCGTGCCGAAGGAAGAGGCAATCGCGCTCTCCGATGTCACGAAGCTCTACAGGATTGGCGCCGACAAGACCGTCAAGGCCAACGAGGCCGTCTCCTTCGGCGCGCGCAAGGCCGAGATCGTCGCCCTGGTCGGCGAATCCGGCTGCGGGAAGTCGACCCTGGCCCGCATCGTCACAGGGCTCGACAGCGCCACGTCGGGATCGATCCGCATGGCAGGCGAAAATATCGCCGAGCTGCAGGCGCGGCAGCGGCCGCGCAACATGCTGCAATCGATCCAGATGATCTTCCAGAATCCCGACAGCACGCTCAACCCGTCGCACTCGGCAGCCTTTTCCATCCGCCGTTCGATCAAGAAGTTCGGCATCCGCAAGGGCAAAGCCGCTATCGAGGAGCGGGTCCGCGAACTCCTGGAGATGGTGCGGCTCTCGCCGACGGTTGCCGATAGGAAGCCGAACCAGCTCTCGGGCGGCCAGAAGCAGCGCATCGCGATCGCTCGCGCCTTTGCTGCCGATCCGTCGCTCATCGTCGCCGACGAACCGGTATCAGCACTCGATGTCTCCGTGCAGGCGGCGGTCGTGACGCTCCTTCTCGATATCCAGAAGGAGAAGCACACCACCATGCTCTTCATCAGCCACGACCTGGCACTGGTCAGGCATGTCGCCGACAAGGTCGTCGTGATGTATCTCGGCAAGGTCATGGAGCAGGGTACGGTCGAGGAGGTGTTCGGTCGCGGCACGCATCCCTATACCGAAGCGCTGATTTCGGCGATCCGCAGCCCCAATTTCGACGAAGCGCCGCGCGAACGAATCCGACTGACCGGCGAAACGCCGAGCCCGGTCAACGTGCCGGCCGGCTGTCGTTTCGCAACCCGCTGTCATCGAAAGGTCGGCGCCATCTGCGACACCGTCGCGCCGCCGATCCGGCAGATGTCGAAGACGCATCAGATCGCCTGCCATATCGAAGAAGAACGGCTGCGCGCCGAGCGGCCGATCTACGTCTTGGCGACAGGGGGGAACGAATGAGTCCCGAGACCTCCATCGAGGCGAGCTTCTGGAAGAAGGCGGCGCGCTTCCGCGCGCTCGTGCCTGTCATGGTGGCGATCTGCGTCATCGGCACGGGAAACAGCCTGCTGACGACTTCGATTTCGCTCAGTCTCAGCCTGCCGGGTATTGATCCCGGCGTCGTGCAGCTTCTCCTGACCGGGTTTCCCGTCGGTTTTCTTGCCGGCTGCCTGGCGGCGCGTTTTCTGGTCGCCCGCGCCGGTCACCGCGGTACCTTTCTGTTTGTCAGTTTCCTTGCCGCTTTCACCGGCTTCGGCTACATGGCAACGATGGCCACCCCCGTCTGGCTTGTGCTGCGTCTTCTCAATGGCTTTGCCATGGCCGTGCTGTTCGTCGTCTCGGAGAGCTGGATCAACCTCTACGCAGACCAGAGCAATCGCGGCGCGTATTTCTCGCTCTACATGATGATGACCTCGCTCGCCGTGCTCTTCGGCCAGCTGATGGTCGAGGCGGCAGGTCCGCATTCGCCATATCTCTTCCTAATGGGGGCTCTGACGATCACGGCCGGCACCCTTTACTGCCGGTTTGCGGGGCGCCCGTGGCCGGCGCTCCCGGTTCGCACTGTCCAGCCACTGCAGGTCGATGTGTCGGCCGCAGATCAGCGGTATGGCCTGTGGAAGCTCGTCATTCTGGCACCCGTCACCATCATCGCCGTCTTTCAGGCCGGCATGACGAATATGAACGTCTTCGCGCTGACGCCGCTATACGGCGCCAAGATCGCGCTTCCCGCTGCAACCACGGTCGGCCTGGTGACGGCCTTCAGCATGGGCGGCATGCTTGCCCAGACGCCGGTGGGCTGGTTGTCCGACCGGCTCGATCGCCGCTGGATGCTTCTCGTCCAGGGCGTGCTTGCCGCAACGCTCTGCGGCGGCATCATCATGCTCGCCGACGCCCATGTGCCAGTGCTTTTCGTGCTCTTCTTCCTTTACGGCGCGACCGCCTTGACCATTTATCCCGTCGGCATCGCCTTCGCCAATTCGCAGATCGATAGCCGGCATATGGTGTCGGCGTCGGGCGGCCTCCTGCTGCTGTATTCGATCGGCAATGTCATGACGCCGGGCGTCGCCGCCGGCCTCATGGATTACGTGGCGCCCTATGCGCTCTTCATCATGCTCGGCAGCGGTGCCGCGCTGGTGTCGGTAGGCGCGTGTTTCAACCTGCGGCGCAAGAGCGAACCGCAAATGGTGGATGCGGCACCCGATTGCCTGGCTTCCGGAGTGAAACAATGACTAAAGTCACTTCCTTCGATCTCGTCATTCGCGGTGGACAGGTGGTTCTCCCGACCGAGACCATTCAGACCGACATCGGAATCCGCGACGGGAAAATTGCCGCCATCGGCATAGGCCTGGCGGAAGGCCGGCAGGAGATTTCGGCCGAAGGGCGGCTCGTGCTGCCTGGCGGGGTCGATAGCCACTGCCACATGGACCAGCAGCCCTGGGAAGGCAAGGCGACGGCAGACGACTTCAATACCGGAACGCTATCCGCCCTATGCGGCGGTACGACCACCGTCGTTCCCTTCGCCATGCAGATGCGCGGCCAGTCCCTTCGGGACATCGTGGCGGACTATCACGAGCGCGCGCGGCCGAAAGCGCATATCGACTACGGCATCCATCTGATCGTCGGCGATCCCTCTCCGGAGGTTCTGCGCGACGAAATCCCGTCTCTGATCGCCGAGGGCTGCACCTCGATGAAGATCTACCTCACCTATGACGGGCTGAAGCTCGACGACTACGAGGTGCTGAACGTCCTTGATGTCGCCCGATCGCACGGCGCCATGGTGATGGTGCATGCGGAAAACGACGCCTGCATCCGCTGGCTGACGGAAAAATTCATCGCCGCCCGAAAGACGCAGCTGCGTTACCACGAGAAGGCCCATTCCGCGATTGGCGATCGCGAGGCCACCTATCGCGCCATCAGCCTGTCGGAGCTGATTGAAACGCCGATCCTCGTCAGCCACGTGGCGGCCGGCGGCGCGGTCGAGGAGATCCGCCGCGCCAAGGCGCGGGGACTGCCGATCTACGCCGAGACCTGCCCGCAATATCTCTTCCTTTCGGCCGAAGACATCGACACGCATGATCTCTCGGGCTCGAAATGCGTATGCACGCCGCCGCCGCGCGACAAGTCGAACCAGCCGGATATCTGGCGCGGCATTCTCGACGGCACGCTCGAGGTCTTTTCGTCCGATCATTCGCCGTGGAACTATGCGGACAAGATCGCCGGTGGGCCGGGCACGCCGTTCAACCGTATTCCGAACGGCATTCCCGGCATCGAGACGCGGTTGGCGCTCCTCTTTTCGGCCGGCGTAAATGGCGGGCGCATGTCGCTGCAGAAGTTCGTCGAGCTGACCTCCGCAGCTCCGGCAAGGCTCTTCGGCCTATATCCGCGCAAGGGCCTGATCGCGGTCGGATCGGATGCCGACATCGCTATCTGGGATCCGGACCGCACCGTCACCATCCACAACGACATGCTGCATCACGCCACCGACCACACGCCCTACGCGGGGCAGACGGTGCGTGGCTGGCCGGTCATGACGATCTCGCGCGGCGAGCTTGTCTGGAATGACGGAGAGGTTCTGTCTCGGCCCGGTCGCGGCCAGTTCATTCCGCGCCTGCGACCCTTCCCGCCGAAACAAGGCCTTTCCTCGGTGCTGGCATCATGACGACCGCGTCCGATCCATCGCTGTCGAGGTTGGCGGGCCAGATCGTCATGATCACGGGTGCGGCAAGCGGCATCGGAGTAGCGATTGCACGGCGCTGTGTCGCCGAAGGCGCCAGCGTGGTCTGTGCCGATCATACGGAAGGCCTCATTAACCTGCTGGCCGCAGAACTCGGATCAAGCGCCATCGCCGTCGGTTGCGATGTGACCGACGGTCGCTCGATGGAGCATGCGCTCGGCAGGGTGCGGGATCGGTTCGGGCGGCTTGATGGCCTGGTCCACAATGCCGCGGCACCGTCGCTGGATGGTACGGTGGTCGATCTCAGCGAGGAGCAATGGCGCCGCGAACTCGATGTCAGCCTTACGGGGGCTTTCTTGACCGCCAAGTTCGCTTTGCCGCTGATGGTTGAGGCCGGCGGTGGCTCGGTGGTGCTTGTCGCTTCGCAGTTCGCGCATGTGGCGACGGGCAAGGCGGTGGCCTATTGCGCAGCCAAGGCCGGTCTTGTCCATCTCGCCAAGGCCATGGCGATCGATCACGCGGATGATGGCATCCGTGTGAACAGTCTTTCGCCGGGCGCGGTGGCAACATCCCGGTTGCTCCAGCGCTGGCCGGATCTCGAGGCAGCCAACCGGCAGCTCGGCCCAGCGCATCTGCTTGGCCGGATCGCCAAGCCGGACGAGATCGCGGCGGCGACGGCCTTTCTTCTTTCTGCCGACGCCTCCTTCGTGACCGGTACCGACCTGCTCGTCGACGGCGGCTATGCGGTGCGTTGAACCATTGATTGCAACGATCTGGATAGGATTTTGAAATGACCCTTCTCGTTACCGGCGGCACAGGCTTCGTCATGAGCGTCGTGGCACGGACCTGGCTGGATCGTGATCCCGCCGCCCGCGCCGTCATCCTCGATCGCTCCGGTCTCGATGCCATGGCAGAGCGCTATTTCGCGCCTGTGCGCGATCGGCTGTCGGTCATCATAGCTGACATCTGCGACCCCTCGCAATGGTCGGCTGCGCTCGATGCGCACGACATTAGTGTCATTGTGCATGGCGCGACGATCACGCCGATCTCCCGTGGCAGCGCTGCCGAAGCCAAGCGTCAGCCGGAAGCCGAGGAGCCGGCGAAGATCGTCGACGTCAATCTGATGGGCACGGTCCACATGCTGGATTGGGCGCGCAGCCGCCCCTCGGTCAAGCGCTTCATCTATGTCAGCTCCGGTTCGGTCTATCGCCATCACGGACCGGATTGGGCCGGCGAGCCATTACCGGAGGACGGCTATGTCGCACCGCTGACACTTTACGGCATCTCCAAATTCGCCTCGGAGATGGTGGTCAACCGCTATGCCGACCTCTTCGGCATGTCGTCGCTCAGTGTTCGCCTGGCCTCGGTTTATGGCACTATGGACCGCGCGACCGAGAGCCGCAATTTCCGCCATGTCCCGAACAAGGTGGCACACATGGCGCTGGCGGGCGAGGTGGTCCGGCCAAACAGCCTGGAATCGGTCGGCGACTATATCCACTCCGCCGACGTCGCCAATGCCGTCATCGCATTGCTGAAGGCGCCGCGCCTTCGTTATCGCCATTATAATATCGGCAGCGGACGCATCTCGACGACAGGCGACATCGTTGAATGGGCGAGAGAGCGCGTGCCAACTCTGCAGGTCGAGGTCAGCCCACACGAGACCGCCAATGTCATCCAGGATGCGACGCTGAAGGACGGGATGTGGGGAGAATATGACCTCGCCCGCATCGAGCGCGACACCGATTGGCGCCCGCGCGCCGGCAAGGAAGCCTTCCACGATTACATGGACTGGATCATCGCCAACGAAGGCGTGTCCGAGGAGAAGAAGTGATGTCCGCACTGGCCAAACTGGAAAACACGGAACGCCAGGAACGCGATTTCATCGGCTATGGCCCGAGGCCACCTTTCATGAGCTGGCCCGATGGCGTCAAGCTCGCGATTAACCTGGTGCTGAACTACGAGGAAGGCGCGGAATATTCCTGGCTTGAGGATGGCCGCAACGACAATTGGGGCGAATACAATATTCCAAACAGCCCGCCGGTCCGCGATCTGGGCACCGAGACTCATTTCGAATATGGCAGCCGCGCCGGCGTCTGGCGCTTGGCGCGCCTCTTTGATCGTACTGGCATTCCGATCACCGTGTCCGCCTGTGCCGTTGCGCTGGAGAAGAATCCTGCCGTCGTCGAGTGGATGAATGCCCGCGGCCACGACTTGCTCGGCCACGGTCTGCGCTGGAGCGAATATTCGACGGTCGAGCGCGCGGATGAAGAACGCCAACTGCACGACGCGATCGCGCTCTATCGGAAGTTGACGGGCCGGCGGCCGCTGGGCTGGAATTGTCGATCCTTCCCGAGCGTCAACACCCGCGATCTGATCGTGAAGGAGGGCGGCTTCCTCTATTATTCCGACCCCTGCAACGACGATCTTCCCTATTTCATTGATCATGATGGCACACGACTTCTCGTGGTCCCCTATTCCAAGACGCTGAACGACAGCCGATATCTGATTGCACCGGGCTACAGCAATCCACGCGATTTCGCAGAGGATTGCCGCTCCGCAATCGATTACATGATTTCAGAAGCGGAGGAGACAGGCGGGCGCATGCTGACCATCGGCGTCCATGCTCGCTGGATGGGGCAGCCAAACCGTGCCTCCGGCCTGCGCGATGTCATCGAACATGTCAAGAAGACACCGGGTGCTGCATTCATGCGCCGGGAAGATATTGCCCGCCACTGGCTCGACAACCACGAGACCTTCAATCGCGATGCGTGACGGGAATGGGAAGGACGTCGTGCCGGTAGAGAAACGGGAGGAAAGGCAGGTCATGAAGGAAATGAACGGCGCGGAAGTCGTCGCTTCCATCCTCAAGCAGGAGGGCGTGAAGCAGATCATCGGCTTTCCAAACAGCGAACTCTTCGATGCATCGGCCCATCTCGACATTCCGCCTGTTATCACCAGAACGCCGCGGGTCGCAGTGAATATTGCCGAAGGTTACGCGCGCACCACGGCAGGTCGGGAACTCGCAGTCGTCACCGTACAATATGGCCCCGGTGCCGAAAGTGCCTTCGGTGGCATCGCTCAGGCCTATAATGATCGTGCGCCAATTCTTTTCCTGCCGACCGGCTATCCCCGCGGTTCTGAGGCGGTGGCACCAAATTTCGAGGCCAGCCGAAATTTCCGCCACATTACGAAATGGTGCGAGGCGGCAAGCCGCGTCGAGCATCTGCCAAAATTGATGCATTCCGCAATCACCCGTGTCCGTAATGGTCGTCCTGCTCCCGTGCTTCTGGAACTGCCGGTCGACCTTCTTGCCGAGAAGCTTGATCCATCCCTTAATCTCTATCAGAGGCCACGCCGCAGCGTGCCGCAGGCGGATGCCGGTGAAATTGCCGAGTTGGTGAATACATTGCTGGCGGCGAAGAGCCCCGTGATCTTCGCCGGTCAGGGCGTGCTGGCCGGTTCGGCCTCACAAGAGCTCGTTGAATTTGCCGAGTTGCTGCGAATCCCTGTCATGACGACGCCGAACGGCAAGAGCGGTTTCCCCGAGAACCATCCGCTGGCACTTGGAACCGCCGGACGGGCGCGGCCCGCTACAATCGATCACTTCATGGACAAGGCGGATGTCGTGCTGGCGCTTGGGACAAGTCTGACGCGTTCCCACTACATCCTGCCGATCGCCAGGGACAAGGTTGTGTTGCAGGTCACTATCGACGAGGGCGATCTCGGAAAGGACTATCCCATTGCTCAGGGGGTCGTCAGCGACGTTCGTGCCGCACTTATGCAGATGATCGCCCACGTTAGGACTGAGGGGCTGACTGCCACGGATTGTGGCGATATCGCCGGTGAGATACGCTCGATCCGAACGGCTTTCATGGAACGCTGGGTGCCATTCCTGACGGCGGACAGCGAGCCGATCTCGCCCTATCGCGTGGTCTGGGAGATCATGCGAGCGGTCGATCCGGCAAAGACGATCGTGACCCATGATGCGGGCAATCCGCGCGACCAGCTCAGTCCTTTCTATGAGGCATCAGTGCCGGGCAGTTATATCGGTTGGGGCAAGACAACCCAGCTCGGCAGCGGTCTCGGCTTCGCGCTGGGTGCCAAGTTGGCACGCCCGGAAGCGACGGTCGTCAATCTGATGGGCGAGGCGGCGTTCGGCATGGTCGGCATAGACTTCGAGACGGCGATCCGCTGCAGTCTGCCGATCCTGACCGTCGTGATGCGCAACAATGTCCTTGGCGGCTATGCCGCAAGCATGCCGATTGCAACCGGGAAATACGGCGCGAACCGAATGTCGGGCGGGTACGCGCCGATAGCGGAGGCGCTCGGTGGTTATGGCGAATGCGTCACGTCGCCGGCAAAGCTGCGTCCAGCCCTGCTTCGCGCCATCGAAAAGGTCGGTCATGGGCAGGCTGCGCTGGTCGAGGTCGTGACGCATGAAGAGCCGCGCCTGCCGGGGCTCTCCTGATTGCGTGTATGGAGAACGGCATGTTCGACATGATCATATCGGGCGGCACCGTCGTCAATGCCGATGGCGAGGCGAGGGTTGATGTCGCCATAATCGGCGAACGTATTGCCGCGCTTCTTGGCCCCGGCGACGCGCCTCAAGCGCGCGTCGTTATCGATGTGGCCGGCTGCCATCTGTTGCCCGGGCTGGTCGACGCGCATGTCCATCTCCGCGAACCTGGCCTGACCCACAAGGAGGATTTCGAAAGTGGCACCCGGGCGGCGGCGCTCGGCGGCGTCACCGCGGTGCTGGATATGCCGACCGATGAGCCTTGGACCGCCACAGCCGACCAGCTTGCCGACAAGATGGCAATGGCGCGTGGTCGCATCCATGTGGATGTCGGCTTCCAGGCTGTCCTTGCCCGAGACGTGAGTCTCGCCGAAAAATTGCTGTCGCTGCGACCCGTCTCGCTGGAGCTTTTCACGGCCGATGTTCCTGAGACATTTCGCTTCCAGACCATGGACGATGTCGCCAACACAATGCGGCGACTGGCCGGATGTGACACGGTGATCGGCATTTCACCCGGCGATCAGTCAATCCTCGAGGGCAGCGCCATCAGTCATCCCGCGGGCGATATCGCGGCATTCCTCGACAGCCGTCCGCCGCTTGCCGAAGCCGGCGGAGTTGCCCGTGCCATATTGGCCGCTGCGGAAACCGGTTCGTGTATCCATGTCCGGCAGATCAATTCGGTTCTCGGCATTTCCACGTGGCGTCGATTGCGTGAGTTGGCCGATGCAACCGTCGAGACCACGCCGCAAAATCTCTTCTTCAATGCGGAGGATTATCGGACGGCCGGCGCGAAGCTCAAAGGGTCTCCACCTCTTCGCGGGGCGCACGACGTGGCGGCGCTGCGTGCTGCACTTTCGGACGGACTGATCGACATTGTCGCCACGGATCATGCGCCGCATAGCCCCGCGGAAAAGGCGATGACCTATCCTGCCTTTGCCGACATACCCGGCGGCATGCCCGGTTTGCAGACCCTGCTTCAGACAATGCTGATCTTGGTCGAAGAAAAGGTGATAGGCCTGCCTGATCTCGTCCGCATGTGCGCGCGCAATCCCGCGCGGCGCTTCGGGCTCGACAGGTCCAAGGGCGCGATCGCGCCAGGGCGCGATGCCGATATACTGGTGGTCGATCAGCGGCGGCCGAGCGTCATCAGCAATGTGGAGCAGGCTTCGCGCGCCGCCTACACGCCGTTCGACGGATGGCAGGCGCCCGCAACACTGACCCGCGTCTTTTTGCGAGGCAGGGAGATCGTTCGCAATGGAGCGATCACGGCCGCTGCGTCAGGCCGCGTCATCCAGAGAGAAATATAGGGAGGCATCATGTCCATGCTTGACAGGAAGGTCGCCGTGGTGACCGGCGCAAGTTCGGGTCTTGGTCGCGCAATAGCATTGCGTTTTGCCGCCGAGGGGGCCGCGGTCGTGATCGCCGATACGAGGGAAACGCCAATCGAGGGGGGTGACACGACACTCTCGCTCATCCGCGATGGCGGGGGCAGGGCCTTTTTCGCCCAGACCGACATATCGAGCTGGGAAGCGGTCGACATGCTGGTTGGCGAGACGGTGGAGCATTTCGGCCGGCTGGACGTCATGGTCAACAATGCGGCGATCTACACATCGACCAATCTTCTCGAAACGACACCCCAGCAATGGCAGCAGGTGATGGGCGTGAATGTCACGGGCTACTTCTACTGCTGCAAGCGCGCGGTGCAGCAGTTCCTGACACAGGAACCAGTCAGCGATGCGCGCGGCCGCATCATCAACATCTCTTCTCAACACGGCATGATCGCCTGCCCCGGGGATTTTCCCTATGGCGTGGGCAAGGGTGCGATCGTGCAGATGACCCGCCAGATTGCCGTGGATCATGCCGATGATCTTGTCGTCTGCAATGCGATCGCGCCGGGCAAGATCATCACCGGCAAACCGGGCGTGGCGAACGATCCCGACGCCCTTGATTATTCAAGGAGCCGGACCCCTTGGCCGCGCCTCGGCGTGCCGCGCGACGTCGCCGGGGCCGCACTTTTCCTGGCGAGCGACATGGCCAGCTACATCACCGGCGTCAACCTGATGGTCGACGGCGGCTGGATGGCCGGCTGATCGGTAAAGACAACGAAAGCCGGCCGTTTGCCGGAGAATGAAGGGAGCATGACAATGGATATGGGTTTGAACGGGAAGACGGCGCTGGTCTTCGGGGCTGGGGGCGGCCTTGGCGGTGCGATCGCCCGAACGCTTGCCGGCGAGGGTGCGCGGGTTGCCGTCGCGGATATCAACCGGGAGGCCGCACAGGCCACCACCGATGCGATCGCGTCAGCCGACGGCAAGGCGTTGACACTGGAGTGGGATATAGCCGATCTCTCAGTGATCGATGCGCGTCTCAAGGCTGTCGAGGAGGCATTTGGTACCGTCGATGTGCTGATCAATAACACTGGAGGCCCGCCGCCGACACCGGTGAGCGGCCAGGACGCAGACGCCTGGCAACGCTTCTTCCAATCGATGGTATTGCCGGTCATCGCCATAACCGACCGAGTTCTTCCCAGTATGAAAGCGTCAGGATGGGGCAGGGTGATTACCTCGACATCGTCAGGCGTGATCGCCCCTATCGCCAATTTGGGCATGTCGAATACGCTGCGCACCGCGCTTCTCGGCTGGTCGAAGACACTCGCGCAGGAGGTCGGTCGCGCCGGCATCACCTCGAATATCGTTCTTCCCGGACGTATTGCCACGGGTCGCATCACCTTTCTTGACGAGCAAAAAGCCAAGCGTGAGGGGCGTACGGTCGAAGAGGTATCGGCACAAAGTACGGGGTCCATTCCGCTGGGCCGATATGGAGACCCGCAGGAATATGGTGACGTCGTTACGTTTCTCGCAAGCAAACGCGCTTCCTACATCACTGGCAGCGTCATACGGGTGGATGGTGGGCTGATCGCGAGCATATGACTTTGTCGCTAGGCGTTCAAAGACAACGTACGCGACCTCTCCATGGAGAACCATGAGTACAACTGAAATGCATATGAAATCAAATAGGCTTGACCTTCGAGTCTCATCAGAGCCGCAATCAGCTTTATGATTGCGGTTTTGCCAACATTGCGTTCAAGGGGTTGGCTTGCCCCTTGAGCGCCCAAAGCTGGCTGCATCACTTTCTTTGTCTTTTGATGGTCAAGCGTCTCTGGTCAAATTTTCCAATCCGCTTTTTTTGGCGGTATCCCACTTGCGGATGACTATCGCTTCGCCAGTAATGCCGTTTCCGTATTTCAAACGACCAAGATGGCTGTAGAAGATAAGTGCAGCAGCTAGTCGGTCGATGAAGCTATCTGGCACCGTTCAAATCAAAGCGCTGTTGTTTCAATAAAGGGGTCTTCCTCACTTTGTGAGGAGATTGGCCGATTTGATTGGCATCATCCGGGCTCTGAGAAGCTCTGGTCCCGCTCTGCCGTACATCGCGCGCTTAATCGTCTTCAGGCGGTTTATCTGCCCCTGCGCCTGACCGTTGCTCCAGCGCAGGTCGATGGCGTTACGCACGGACGCGATATCGCGGCGAAGAACGCGGGCAAAACGGCTAAGAAGGCGAGGTCAGAATGAATGGCATTATCGATCCATTCTTTGAGTTTCGCCGAATCTCGGCCACGAGATATACCGATGCTGTCACATTGATTGAGCGGTAAGGAAACTGAGGTAGCAGCGCGCCCACGACTGAGAGTGCACCGACCTACAGGAACCACCGCTATCCGATCGAAATCGTAGCCCGTGCTGTCAGGGTTTCCGGTCGGTCGGCTCATTGCAACATTTCTGTCGATCTTCTCTGCCGTCCGAAACCTCTTCGTCCCTTCCCAGACTAACCGCTCCGCAGCACAAATTCGAACTCATCGACGCAAGGCCATGGCCGCGTGGAAAGCGGTGAGTGCTCAGTCTGCCTGAAAACCGCCGTCACAGCCTCACGCGGCCACGTTTCAAACAACGTGACAAGGCCGGCCTGAAATATACACCGGGTGCATCTGCCGCCGCTTCTTGTGGCCAAGCTTCTCAACGAACGGCTTCAGTCAATCCGCCAGTGCAACATCCAACTCCGCCATCTCGCGCACCTCTGTGAAAGTACATAGGATGGCCCGTCATCGTAAATCGTCGGTTAAACTGCCAAAGCAGCGCTAGGAACGAGTTTTGTACTTTTCGATAAGTGCGACGATGCGCTGCTTGCGGCGAACCACTTCGTCGATGTGCTGATCGAGTGCCGCCAGTTTCTCACGGAGTGCCGAGAGCACTTCCTTCTCGTTTGGTGTCCCCCCACTCCTCTGACTCAGGGCCGCTCCGATCTCGTCGAGGGTGAAGCCAAGATCCTGTGCCTGGTAGATGAAGTTGAGTGTTTCCAGGACGTCTGAACTATAGTTCCGGTAGCCATTTTCGCCTCTTACCGCGAGGGGTATCAGCCCGCGCCGCTCATAAAAGCGGATACGCGAGGTGGAGAGACCTGATCGCTGCGCGACATCGCCTATCCGCATAAAAAAGCCCTTGACCTTAAACCTAGGTTGAAGGTGTACGAGAGTGTCTTCTTTCTGGCAAGGAGACAACATGGCGAAGGTTTTAGTAACGGGCGGCACGGGGTTTCTGGGTGCACACTGCGTCATCCAATTGCTCGCGGCAGGCCATGAGGTGCGCGCCACGGTTCGCGATCTGCGGCGAGAGGACGCTTTGAGAGCCATGCTACGGCAGGGCGGAGCGGGTAACGGGGCCAATAACGTTGCACTGTTCGCCGCGGATCTCACTGCAGACGCGGGTTGGAAGCAGGCCGTCACAGATTGCGATTACGTCCTCCATGTTGCATCTCCTTTTCCAGGCAGGGTTCCCAAGGATGAGAACGAACTGATTAGGCCTGCGCGTGACGGAGCGCTCCGGGTCTTACGCGCAGCGCGGGATGCCAACGTGAGGCGGGTGGTGCTCACCTCGTCATTCGCGGCGATCGGATACGGGAAGGCGCGCGCGGGAACCTTCACCGAAACTGACTGGACCGATCCCCACGATCCCACGATCCAGCCTTATCAGAAATCAAAAACGTTGGCCGAGCGCGCCGCTTGGGCCTTCATGAGGGATGAAGGTGGCTCGCTCGAACTTGCGGTCATTGATCCCACCGGGATTCTTGGTCCGGTGCTCGGACCAGACCTGTCAACGTCGATCCACTTAATAAAGCGCATGTTGGAAGGCAGTACGCCCGGTTGCCCCGACCTATGGTTCGGTATCGTGGACGTTCGCGATGCCGCCGATCTCCACGTTCGGGCGATGACCAATCCTAGCGCCGCCGGAGAGAGATTCCTCGCGACAGCAGGCCATTTCATGAGCGTCGCCCAGATGGCACAGACCTTAAGGGACCACCTTGGCCATGCGGCCCGCGCCGTATCGACGCGCCAATTGCCCAATTGGCTGTTGAGAGCGGCCGCCCTCTTCGATCCCGAAGTGAGGAGCTTGTTACCCGAGCTAGGAAAAAGAAAAGATGCGACCGCCGCTAAGGCACAGCGCCTGCTTGGTTGGAACCCTCGCCCTCCTGAAGAGGCGATCATCGCCACTGCCACCAGTCTGGCGGAACTCAACTTGCTCAAATTCTGCTAGGTCATGTCTCCGGCCTATTTATGCGGCGCGTGATGACCGCTGGCCCTGATATTTTCCGCTTGAACCGATCCCTATCACGTTAACGCGCTTTTGCTGCGCAAGACAACGCCGTGGGTTCTTCGGTTCGTGCGGTCCATTCTGCTTTCGCTATCACATCATACCATCGTCACTCCGCCCACTGTTTTGCCCCATAGAACAATGACCGTGAAGGCCCTTTCGCTTAAGCCGGAATCAGATCGGAGCATCTCGAAACGCGCTCCGACGGGAAGTTCACGTTCCTCGCCATAATCGCCCAGGCAATGCGGGCAATCTTGTTGGCGAGCGCGACTGCAGCAAGCTTGAAGGACTTCTTCGACAACAAGCCGCGCGCCCACTTCGCCCGAGGCGTATCAGCGCTGGGCCAGATTCGCAGCCGGTCGCGCCGGCGGCACCAAGCCACTGCGCCTGCGCCAACCAGCACTTGCCGCCTATACATTGCCGATGGCAGCCGCTACGGCCCAGCGCCGGGCCGAAACGATACATGGTCCTGACGGCAGATCGCCTGGATGGCGGCGCGGGCCGTCAAGAGGCCACTCGGCAGGCCGCCGCCGGGTTGAACCCACTGTCCAACCATAGCGAAGTGCTGAAGTCCCGCCAGTGTATGCGGCAACGCGCTAAAGCCGGTGTCGGGGGTCATCAGCCAGCCTTCCATGCTCCCCTTCCAGTTGCTGGTGTAGCGAAGAACCGTCGCCGGCGTCGACACGTCGGTGACCTCGATCTCGTCGCGGAGACCGTGTAACCGGCGTTCGAGCACCGCGATGACGGCTTGCGCGATGCGATGCTTCTCCGACTGGTAGCGTTCAGGGGCGTCGCGGCGCAGGTCCGCCCAGAATGCAAAATTGCGCGTCGGTAGAAAACAAGTCACTGCGGTCTTGCCCGGCGGCGCGAAGGTCGGGTCGTAATGGAAAATGCGAAACGCCAGCGCCGGAAGGCGAGTCTCGGGATCGACCTCGAACTGGTCGTCGAGAACGAGCGTCAGGTAGCCTGGCTCCTGCGCCAGGTCGCGAGCCACGCCCAGCGATACCTGTAGATAGGACGGAAACGTCTCGTACCGGGCGAACGCCTCCTCGAAAGCTTTGTCGGTGTATCTGCTGCCGAGCAAGTTATGAATGGTGGCGTGGCCGTCGGCAGCCGAGACGACCCAGTCGGCGGAAATGATCTCGCCACTTTCCAATTGAACGCCGACGGCGGCGGCGTCCTCAACCAAGATCTTGCAGACCCGCGCCCCGTAACGCACATGCCCGCCGAGCGAAAAGAACTTCTCGACGATGATGCGGACGAGGGCCTGGGAACCGCCAATCGCGTACCCGGCGTTTCGACTGCTCATCCAGGCCAGTGAAAGGATGAGCGCCAGAACCGACAGATGGCCCGTCGCCCCTCCACTGAAGAACGCCCGCAGCAGGGGATGCGTGAAGCGCTTTCCATAATCGTCGACGCTCATATGCGACAGGCGCCAGATCAGGGGCAGATCGGGCAGCATCTTCAGTATGCCCGCAATCCGCGCCAGCCACGGTTGGTCCGGGTGCGGCATCGGCAAATCTACAAGCTGACGAATTGCGTTGGTAAAGTAACGGATCTCGATTTCGTCCTCCGGCGCGACCTTCACCAACTCCGCCTCGAGGCAATCGACATCCGCGTAGATGTGCAGGCTCGCGCCGTGCTCGTCCTCGACGCGGACGAACTCTTCATGGTCGACGAAACGGAGCCTGTCGATGTCGCAGACCTCGCGCCACTCGGCGTGCAGTGTGCCGCCGGGATTGGAGCCCACCAGCCAATGCAGGCAGGTCTCGAACGTGTATTCGCCCCGGCGCCAACTCGTGGCCAAACCGCCAGCGCTCTGATGCTGTTCGAGAAGGTCGACCTCATAGCCGCTTTGGCGGGCGTAAACCGCCGTGCAAAGGCCAGCGATGCCACCGCCGATAATAGTAATCTTGCCTGGGCGTTTCATGGCTCTCAGCCCAAAGAATAGGAGGTTCGACATTTGAAAAATCACGCTGACAACCTAGCAGCAAGCTGCAGCGCTGCCTTTGACCTCGGTCAATGCCAGCGGGTCCCATGAGTTCTCAGGTTACCAAAATGACAAAGGCAAGGGCGCGAACGGTGACCCCGGCGGTGGCGGGTTCTTATTCATCAGTCGGCTGATCACCTGATTGTTGCGGCCCTGTTTCGTCTCTCGATATAGCTGACCAGCCGCACCATCGGCCAAAGGAAAGCGAGATAGATCAGCGCCGCACCAATCAGCGGGGTAGGGTTGGCATAAAGCGCCTGCGCGTCGTTTGCGTCCTTCAAGAGTTCCGGCAGGGCGACCACCGAAGCGAGCGACGTATCCTTGAACATCGATACGCAGTTGCTGGTCGTTGGCGGGATTACGAGTTTCATTGCTTGTGGCAAGATCACCTTGCGCAAGGTGATGACGAAAGGGAGGCCGAGCGCCTGCGCTGCCTCAAACTGGCCCCTCGGAATGCTTTCGATACCCGTCCGGAATACCTCCGCCGAATAGGCCGACATAACAATGGTGAACGCGAGTGTCGCCGATACCAGCGCAGAAAAACGGATGCCGACAAATGGCAGGGCGTAGTAGATCAAGATCAGCACCACCAATACCGGCAGGGCGCGGCAGATGTCGATAAAGCCGATCGCGAGCCAGCGGAATGGCGATGGCGCATAGAGCCGCACGAGGCTGACCAGCATGCCAAGCGGGACGCCAAGACCGATCGCAAGCAACCCCAGGATAATGGTGTTGACGAGGCCGCGCAGCAGCGCCGGGACCGCCGCGCTGAGCACAGCCGCATTGAAAAACGTGTCGATAAGGGTCATCAGCGTCCGGGAGGTCGATTTGTCGGATGTTCCGAACGGCGCCGGCCCGGAATGTCGGGACGGCGCGATCCGAAGGCAGCTCGGTATGCGGCCGTCAGCCGTTGGGCAGCGGTTCTTCCTTGGCAGTGGAGGAATCGGCCGGGGCATCCGTGCCAAACCACTTCTTGTGAAATGCCTGCAGCGTGCCATCCTTCTTCATCGCGGTCAGTGCATCATTGATCTTTGTAAGATAAGGCGAGCCCTTGGTCATCATCACGCCGTATTGCTCGTCAGACGTGATGCGCTCGACCACGCTGAGACCATGCATCTTGGTGAAGGCATATTCTAGGTTGGGCACGTCACTTGTCACTCCGTCCACACGTCCGGAGGAGAGATCGAGCAGGGCATCCAACGGGTTATTGTAACCCTTGACCTCGCTGAAGCCGTATTTCTTCTGGTTGTCTACTAGCCATTTGTAGCTCGTCGAGCCGGAATGTGAGCCAACGACCTTGCCCTTGAGGTCTGCGAGGCCCTTCACGACGCCATCGGTCCTGGCGGCGAGGCCCAAGCCAGAATCGTAAAAAGGCTGTGTGAAGGACTGCGAGGCGAGCCGCTCCTTCGTGATTGTAATGGACGAGATCGCCGCGTCGATACGGCGCGAGCTGGTGGCAGCAAACAGTGGCTGGAAATCATAGCCTTCGATGTCAACATCCATGCCAGCGCGTTTCGCCGCCTCGGTGATGATGTCCACTTCAAAACCTTCGAAGACACCGCTTGCGTTTTTAAATTCGAACGGCGGGTTGTTCGGGAAGGAGCCTACATTGAGCGTGCCCTCCGCAAAGGCAGCGAAAGGCGTGGCTGCCACGATGGCCGCGGCGGATAGGATTAGAATGCGACGACGGGTAACGTTCATTTTTCTTTCCCTCTGGTTGGTCCGGTCAAGGTCCTCCCTCCCGCCGGCATTGCTTGCCGCCGCGCGCTCCCCCGCGGGCGTCAATTCTTCGTCTCGTGCATAGACCCGCGTGTGAACCTCATGGGTTTCCTCCATCCATAGGCCGCGTTAACGGCCGCGATGGATTACTTGCCAAGAGAGTCGATAGCTTGGGTAATCGCGCGATCCAACACACTGATACCGAAGTCGATCTCCTCGTCACTCGAGGTGAGGGGTGGTGCAAATCGCATGACGCCCGCCGTGAATGCGCCGGTAATATTGGCGGATACTCCGAATTCCAGCGCCAGTTCAGTCACCTTCTGAGAAATCGACGTTGCACTGTGCCCAGCGTACGGAACGAATTCCATGCCCAGTAGCATACCGCGGCCGCGTACATCGCCGACACATTCATGGTGTTGGAGAAGGTTCTGCAGCCCCTTTCTCAGGCGCGTGCCCAGAGCCTTCGATCGTTCAACGAGTTGATCCCGCTTGACGATCTCCAGTACCTTCAGGGCGACCGAGGCGGGGAGTGGGTCGTTGACATGCGTCGTCACGAAGGTAAATCCGCGCGCGTCTGCAACTTCTGCAATCGCGTCGGACGTCGATACGGAGGACATTGCCATTCCGGCTCCGAGTGTCTTTGAAAGCAAAAGAATGTCGGGCACGATGTCGTCGCGTTCGAAGGCAAACATCTCGCCGCTGCGCCCGAGGCTTGTCTGTGCCTCGTCGACAATGAGAAGCATGCCCCGGCGTTCGCAATGGCTTTTGAGTGCCGCGAGATAGCCCAGCGGCAGGTCAAGAACCCCGCCAGTACTGAGAATCGGTTCCGCTATGAATGCCGCGAGATTGCCGGTCGACTGGCGGTCCAACAGTCCGAAACTATCGTCGAGTTCCTGCTGCCAAGTCACACCGGGAAAACGGGGCCGGAATGCGTTTGGTGCGGGAATGGCGAAGGCTCCCGGCATCATCGGCCCGTGACCGCGACGCCCAAGCGAATAGGTGGCTGAGGCAGCGGCGCCGGTCGAGCCGTGATACGATTGCGCAAACCCAACGATTTCCCACTTGCCGGTCACGACCTTGGCCAATCGAATGGCCGCTTCGACCGACTCCCCTCCCGTTGAAAGGAACATCGATCGCGGCAGACCCGGAACCAACTCGGCCAATTTCTCGGCCAGATCGACAACAGGCTTGGTAATCATCATACTGAACAGATGATCGAGGCTGGCAGCGGCACCACGCATTGTCTCGACAAGCTCCGGGTGGGCATGCCCAAGTACAGAGCTCATCTGTCCAGACGTAAAATCGAGGACGCGCCGGCCAGATGCGTCGTATAGCCACGAACCTTCAGCACGCTCGGGCACGAATGACGTGAAATCGCCGCCAACTCCCATGTAGCGAAGCAGGTTCTTGTTCGCCTTTTCCCAGATTAAGCTATCAAAATTGCCCGACGAGATATTCATATTCAGGATCATCTTTCCAATGCTCGGGAGAGCGTTCTAAGCTTCCGCGTTATCCTGAAAGTAGCCTGCGCCGTCTGCTTCCGTGAAGCGCAAATAGTTCTCTCAAACTGATGAAAATATTTCTTCGATGCTGCACCAAATCTGGGTCGCGCAATGGCTGTTGTTGCGGCGTTAGACCGGGTGGGTGGACGCAGCTTGTTCCTTGAACCAAGTGACGACGGCATCAATGGTCGAGTGGGCTCTTTTCGCCGAGGGCGCCAATATCCAGTAGGACAGTCCAGGGCGACCGAGGGCTGGAAATGGAGAAACGAGCTTGCCGGCAGACACCGCGTGTTGGACCAAAATGCTGCTCTCCAGGATGAAGCCTAGTCCATTGGCAGCAGCCTCGATCGCCAGATGGGAGGGATCCAACTGGACTGTGTCGACAGGATTAGAATAGAAATCGATGCTTTGTAGGTCCAGCCACTCTTCCCAGGAAACCGAGTTTTGAAAGGTGCTGACAAGAGTCTCTCGAAGTAAATCATGCGGAGAATCGAGCGTGCGACCGTTGAGCAAATCGGGAGAACAGTGGGGCTGAAAATGCTCCGAGAACATATGTGAGGCCCTGTCCGCCCAAAGATCGTCGTCGCCGTAGACAATTTGCACGTCGGCCGGTGCGTCCGTCAGCGGAGCCCAAGGCAGTCTGTCACCTTGCAAATGCGAGCCCTGTGCATTCACCCGGATGTCGACCCCAGGAAGATGCGCCATCAGGTCGGTCAGGCGTGGTAACAGCCAGCAATGTGCAAAAGATGGAGGTGCTTCGATCCTGACGACATCCAGCGCACCGCCTTTCTTCCCGCGCGCTTTGATGTCGCTGGTGGCGGCGCGCAGCCGGCGGATACCCTGGCGAATAGAGCGGGCATATTCCGCGCCCTCCGGGGTAAGCGTCACGCCACGTCCGACGCGGTCGAAAAGTCGGACCCCGAGAATTGCTTCGAGTAAACGAATCTGGTGGCTGACTGCAGATGGCGTCAGATTCAACTCGTCGGCCGCGGCTTGGAAACTTGCTGCGCGGGCCGCCGCTTCAAAGACCGAAATGCCGCGTAGGGGAAGCATTCGCTCAGACATTAATCCCCGCTTTCCGCTCTCCTGCGCGCTAACCATAGCCAGAGGATGGTAGAAAGTGATTGTCCGATCAAGGTCCAACAATGGCTTATCGCACCTGCGAAGGCTCAGTGAACTCTATTTCAGTGTCATTTGCTTCGGTAATGAGTTCCTGCGTTTCGTCTCCCCAAGCCGCCATAGCCTCCATCAGCGGCCGCAGCGTCCGGCCGAGTTGGGTCAGGCTATACTCCGTCTTCGGCGGGATCGTCGCATAGTCGTACCTCTTTATTAGCCCCCAGCCCTCGAGCGCCCTCGGGGTCGCTGGTTCTTGTCCCTTCAAGGCCTACCAATTCAACAAACGACTTTCGGTCCGAGGCAGGCGATGTGGCCGCCGGTCGCCTCGCGAGCACCAGGGGTGCGTCCAGCAGCCAAAGCCCGCCGATGCGACTGTGGTGTGGTGATGACACGGAGTAAGACGCTGCCACTGCCTAATGTTGTCTAATCGCGTCGAGTCGAACTAACGCATGCCCCGCACCGCCAATTTGAATCAAAAGGTCTGCTTTCATCTCCCCGTCGGTGACGACCTTAATCTTGGTCCATTTGTCTATCTTGGTGTCGAGGGGTACGGGCAAGCCTTCTCGCAGCAAGAGAGTAAGCTCGGGTGCTATGTCCGATTTATAGATGCAAATTCTCATTGCGCGGACCCAACTGCATAGAATTGTGACAGTTATATTGCGCCGCATTACCAACTATTGCAATGCCACAAAACGCTTCTCCGCAAATGTGCCGAGATATGTGTCCGTCCGACTGTCCATATGCCGCCGCTTCTTCCGGCTATGAGCCTGAGATAAAGGTCGGCCAATCGGCTCTGTCGCAAACTCCAAGCTGCGACGCGGAAGACGTGGCTCGAAGCCGGCACTCGCCGTCGCAGGCAATGATTGCTTCCCGGTTCGTCTGGCTACTGTCAATGACGATACTATCTGGTCGGTCGTGACGTTTCCGTGCTTTGCGAATAAAGCGTTTGGCAGCCGGCAGGTCACGCTTCTCGCTGAAGAAGAACTCAACCGCGTCCCACGCTCTCGACGGCGCGGTAGAGATACATCCAGCGACTGCGCACCCGGACATGAGTTTCATCAACGGGCCACTTGCCAGTGACCGGGCGTTTCCTCCGGTTGAAGCGTTCGAGCAGCAGCGGCGCAAAATGAACGACCCGGCGATGAAGCGTGGAGTGATCGACGTGAATTCCGCGCTCGGCCATAATCTCTTCCAGATCACGCAGGCTGAGATTGTAAGCCAAATACCAACGTACACACAGCAGAATTACTAATCGGTCGAAATGACGGCCATTGAACATCGACGAACTCCCTGAAATGGAAGAGCTTTCATGTTTCAACTAACGATTGGCCGTAGTCTGGCTTTGCAACTTAGGCTGAGCGTTCAAAAATGACCACACGCGTGTTGGAGTAGGAGCGAGTCCACCTTCTAAGGCAGGTCGACTTCGCTGCAACCACGACCTCGATTAAAATGGGCGCGGTTAGCATCCCCAACGCAACGCGCCGGTTGCAACAGGCGAATCCCACAAGGAAAATTCCTCGTCACTGAGGAAAGCGAGCGTGACAGAAAGGCCCTGCATGTCGAGCGACGTGGCATAAGTGCCAACAAGCGAGCGCTCGATCCGCAGGCCGTAGTTGACCATGAACCGGTGGGCAGTGTTGTAGGCGAGATAGAGTTCGGCTGGTGGCGTGCCGCCAAGCCCGTTGACGAAAAGCAATGCCTTGCCGGCGGTTCGGGCGATGTCATTGAAGACCGTTTCGCTCAGATGCCTGACGATCGTGTCGGCGTCGGAGAAGGGCTCCCTCGAGTGGCCCGGCTCCCCGTGAATGCCGACGCCCATTTCCATTTCGCTCGGTCCGAGCGCGAAGGTTGTGCGCTGCGTGTGCGGGACCGCCACGCCAGTAAGGGCAACGCCCATCGATCGGATACGGGGAGCAAGACCATCGCCAAGGTTTTTCAGTTCGGCGAGCGTCATGCCTCGTTCGGCCGCGGCGCCAAGAAGCTTCTCCACGATCAGAGTACCGGCGACGCCTCGGCGCCCGCGCCTGTCGCCTGTCCCTGCCGTCTCGATGTCGTCGCCGACGATGACCGTTTCAATTTTGTGGCGGCTAGATGCTATCTCTGCTGCCATTTCGAAATTCATGACGTCGCCGTCGTAGTTTTTCACCACCAACAGGCATCCGGCCCCTGTGTCCGCCTCTTCGATGGCGCTTGTGATCTGACTCGGCGTGGGAGACGTGAAAATATGTCCGACGCAAGCCGCATCGAGCATGCCGCGGCCGACGAAGCCTATGTGCATTGGCTCATGACCCGCGCCGCCGCCTGATATGATCGCCACCTTGCCCGGAACCATGTGGCGACGGCGGATAAATTTGCGGTCGACGCCGAACACAACGAACTCCTCATGGGCGCGCACAAAGCCTTCGACGCTCTCGGCGACCATGGTTTCTGCCGTGTTGATGAACTTCTTCATCAAGCCCCTCCCAAGGCGATGATCGTCTCAGTCTTGTCGCACCCAACCGTAACGCCGTTCACTCCGGCGGTCCGGAAATTGCTGCTATCTTCTGCACCAGATCGGCGATTGCTTCCTCCAGCAGCCGGTTGCGTCGCTCGTCGCCGAAATCAGGGACCATGAGTGAAAGATGCCGCAGTTTTTCCGAGGCGCCAAGCTCAGGCAGTTTACCGGGATGCGCATTTTGGTAGGCCTCCAGAAAACGCTCCTGTTCGGCGGCGCTGACATGACAAACCCGGAAGATCGTCGCGAGATGCCGCGCGGGTAGAGGCGTCGCGTAGGTCGGGCTTGTTATCTGCGTGACGAAGCTACGATGCTTGCCTAGTTCCGTGGCCAGCCGCTGACGGGTTCCGGAAGGTCGGTTGTCGATGATCTGCGCCAGAATTGATTTGTAGGCGATAATGGCGTCTTCGGTTTCTTCGCGCGCCATCTTATTCTCCGGCTGCCTTTGTCCCATCGGCGTTCAAACCGACGATCGCCGATCTTATCGCGGGAAGTTGAGCGGGCGCCATGGAAAAATGCCGGATGCCGACGGCGAGCAGTTCTGCCGTCAGGCGCGGATCGCCGGCCATGTCGCCGCAGATGCTGAGCGGTTTGCTGCCGGCAAGTTTCACGGCATAAGCGAGCAGGCGCAGTACAGCCTGCGCGGCCTTCCCGCGATGTGCGGCGAAATCGGCATCTTCGCGGGTCGAGGCGGCAAGATACTGCGCAAGGTCGTTGGTGCCGAATGAAAAGAAGTCCGCGCCTTCGAACTGCTCGAGCATGAGCGCGGCGGCCGGCACCTCTACCATCATGCCAATCGAAGGCAGGCGGTGCGGCACGCCCCGGCGCGCAAGCTCGGCCGCCTCTTCTCGAAAGATCTGCCGCATATCATCGACTTCCGACGGAAAAGTCACCATCGGCAGCATGACGCGCAGATTACCGAAGATGGCTGCACGCAACAATGCACGTACTTGAACGCGCGCAATCTCAGGCCGGGCAAGAAGAAGGCGGATACCGCGCAATTCGGGCGAAGTTGCGAGGCCTGAGAGTGGCTTGTCGCCGCCGACATCCAGCATGCGGATCGTCACCCCTCTGCCGCCGGCCCAGTCAAGGATGCGACGGTAGATGGCGAGTTGCTTCTCCTCGTTCGCGGCATCGGCGAGCGAGAGCAGTGCGAATTCGGAGCGCATCAATCCGATGCCGGCTGTCGTCGCTGCCGCGATCCCGTCGATTTCGTCGGGGGCGTTGAGGTTGATAGACAACAGAATTTGCGCACCATCCGCCGTCTGCAGCATCCCATTGTCTTCAGCCGGCACTGTGCTTGATGCTGTAAGCCCGGATCGGATTGGCGCTGCGCCCTCCTTGTCCATCTGAAGGACGATCACGCCTGCATCTCCATCAACGCGTATATGTTGGCCGCCAGCGGTGACGAAACGTCCCGCGCTGATAACCATTGGGACCAACCGTGATCTGGCAAGAAGGGCGACATGGCCCACGGCACTGCCGGCGTAGAGCGCGATGCCGCCGCCCGCAGACCAGTCATGCGCGAGGAAACGGCTGGGCTCCATGTCCTTGCCGACATAGATAGATCCGGCCGGAAAGTCCTTTACCGGCGTCCCCGTCAGCGCCGCCAGCACGCGATTTTTGACGTCCAGAATATCGACGGCGCGTGCCTGCGTCTGTTCTTCTTCAGCACTCTCCAGTTCATGGATGTACCCATCGAGTGTCCCAACCCACGCGAATACGACATTCTCGCCCGCATCGATACGCGCGCCTGCCACTTCGGCGATCGTCGGATCACGAAGCACTTCGAGCTGAAAATCGATGATGTCACCGCCTTCTGCGTCGGTGCCCGCGGCAAGGTTCTGAAGCTCGTCGATAGCGGTTTCGATGGCCGCTGCCAGCTCTGCGTGCCCTGAAACGGCCGATTGCGACGGGGCACCGGCGGCCGGCGGTTCCGCGATATAGGCCGGCCCGGATGCTACCCCCGGTGAGGCTCTGGTGGCTTTCAATCTAAGCGGTACGGCCATGTTTCTTTTCTTCATCGAAGTTGCGCTCGATGAGGTCCTTCAGTGCCCGGATTGCCTCTTCTGCCAGGATTCCGTCGGCGCGGATTTTCAGCATGGAACCCTTGCGGATCTTAGCGCCCATGATTTTGATGATGCTCTTGCCATTCAGCCAGACGTCGCTGCCATTGACCGCGACTTCGATCGAGCAGGGAAACGACTTTGCCAACCGCGTGAACGTTACCGAGGGGCGGGCGTGCAATCCTACCCCGTGCTTCACTTCGACCTCCGTCTGGCAACTGGCATGCACTTATTCGGCCTCCCGGTTTCTTATGCGCAATTCGCCGCTCATCAGGGTGACAGTTCTTCTGCTGTCGCCACAACCTTTGCCAGCGATGCCCCGCCGGAGGCCTCGGCAGCCGCGATGACCGCGCCTTCCACCACCGGAGCATTGCAGATCGAGATGAGTTTTGCGCGCGGCAAACCGAGCATTTCGATGGCCATCTCGCTGTTGGTTTCGGCCCCGCCAAGGTCAACGAACACGGCGACCCCTGCTTCTGACCAGGCCTCTTCTATTGCCGTCAGGATGCCGCCGGCATCCGTGCCGAGCTCTCCGTGACTATTGCCGCCCGACCAGGCGAGCGGCACGCTGTCGCCCACCATCTGCCGCACCATGTCGGCCGTGCCTCGCGCGACCAGCGGCGAGTGGGAGACGATCACAATCCCGACGTTTGGGGTCTTCTCACTCATGCCGGGCCATGCTCCTCAAGGTAACGGCAGATAGCAATTGTCAGAAGAGCGCAGCTCGATGCGCCCGGATCAACGTGGCCGATCGAACGCTCTCCAAGATAGGCTGCCCGGCCGCGCATGGCCTTCATGGCGGCGGTAAACCCTGCGGAAAGCTCCGCCTGACGCACGATATCGGTCAATGGCGAATGGTGCGCAAGCGCATCTTGCACAGGGTACAGCACGTCGAGCAGGGTCTTGTCTCCCGGGTGCGAACGCCCGCGACGGGCAACGGCATCAATGGCCTGCTTTAACGCCAAGGAAAAGTCCTGTCCTGCATCTGATTTGCGAAGCTCGCGCCCCATTTCCATTAGCAGCGTTCCGTAAAGCGGGCCGGCCGCACCGCCTATGCTCATCACCAGTGTCAGGCCTATCCTTTCCAGCGCGTCAGGCAGGGGAAGACTTGAAACCGCTGCCTCTTCGGCGCTAACCGCTTCACAGCCGCGCCGCATATTGGTTCCATGATCGCCGTCACCGATTGCGCGATCCAGCGCGCAGAGATGATCGCTATTTGCCGCAATCGTCGCACGGCAAACTTCAATCAATCCCGCAAGAAGAACTGGTTCTGCCTGCACCTGTTGTCCTCCCTACAGCAGCGCCAGCTATGTCAGCGATGCCGCAACTTTAAATACGTTTGCCACAGCCACCGCGCCTGGATCCGGCACTCCCTCCAGATCCTTCTCTCCAACGTATGAGGCGCGGCCGGCCTTTGCCTTTCGCATTGCCTTCGTCGACTCGGCGCCATCCGCTGCAGCCCTTGCCGCGGCCGCGATGTCACCTGACGTCAAGGCAGAGAGCGCTGGCGCCAGTGCATCGACCATCGTGCGGTCGCCGACGCCCGCGCCTCCATAAAACGTCATCCGATCGAGCCCGGCAAGTAGAGCGACAGCTAAATCAGCCTTGTCCGCCATGGCCTTGGACGCGGCCGTAAAGAAGATCGAGAGCAGCACGCCGCTCGAGCCGCCCATGCTCGTACTCAAGATCTCACCGATCGACGCCATGGTGGCAGCAGGATCCTTCAGCTGCAGCGTGTCGATGCGGGAAAGAATGCTGCGCGCTCCCGTCGCCACGGTGGAACCCGTATCGCCGTCGCCGACGCGGCTGTCCAGGCGATTGAGCTCACTCTCGAGGGAAATCAGATGCTCGCACAGCGCCGTCAATAGGCGACGTATCCGATCGTCGTCGCTGGGAGACGTCGCTGCATGCCGCGCGGATACTCGCGGTGCAGGAACAATAGCGATCTCGTGCCGTTCGGTGGCCGGTAGCCAGGCATGCGGCTCGACCGCAGCCTTCAGTGCGGCTTCGCGAGCAGCATCCAACCGGATCAATGAAAGTGAGAAGCCGTTCATATTGAGCGCGGTCATCATCGGTCCCGGGCCGACAATCAGTCGAACACGGCCGGAAAGAGGTGAGGACAGCACGGCATTGGCGATAACGCCCATCTCAAGCGGTGGCACCGCGCCAAGGTTGTTGATCAGCAGTGCATAATTTTCTGCCTCGCTAACCTTGGCCGCCAACCGATTGGTCATCGTGGTCACCAGATCGGCAACCGGCTGTAGCACAATGCGTTCTACCCCTGGCTCGCCGTGGATGCCAAGGCCGAGCTCTCCTTCCTCGGCGCCAAGCCGATCTTCATGCGCCTGGCCGGGCACGCTGCAGGTCGAAAGCGACATGCCGAGCGAAACGATGTCGCGTGCTGTGGCCGCCGCCTGGGCTGCAACGGTCTCTAGGTCAGCGCCGGCTTCTGCGTGATAGCCGGCGATCTTGTGCACGAACAGCGTACCCGCAACGCCACGCGGCTGGTTGATGCCAGGAATTGCGATGTCGTCGGCAACAATCACCATCTCGACGCCGAACCCTTCGGCACGCGCTTTTTCGGCGGCAAGGCCGAAGTTCAGACGATCACCCGTGTAGTTCTTGACGATCAGGAGAGCGCCCTTGGGGCCGGTGACCGCGCGGATGGCTGTCAGCACCGCATCGACGCTGGGGGAGGCAAAAATCTCGCCGGATACAGCCGCAGTGAGCATGCCCTTGCCGACGAATCCGGCGTGCGAAGGCTCGTGACCGGCTCCGCCGCCGGAGATGATTGCGACCTTTGACTTATCCCAGTCCGCGCGCAGGATCACCTTGATCTCGGGGAAGGTATCCAAGCGGGCAAGTCGACCGGCGCTGCTTGTCAGGAGCAGGCCGTCCAGAGCTTCGGTAACGATGGTTTCGCGGCGATTGAAGAAATGTTTCATGGAGTGATACCCGTCTTTTCGTGCCAGTGCTTTCGTTCGTTCCGTTGCTTATCCGAGGCGTTGGCCGCTGGCGTCGAAATAGAGCGGATCGCGCAGCGTCAGGCTTATTCGATCACCTGGCCGGATCGTAAGATGTGGATCGGCGAGCGTGACGAGTTTATGGTCATGCACCTGAATGTGCAGGTGGTTCTGGTCTCCCAGGTGTTCGATCCAGTCGACTTTGGCATTGGCGTTCGCGTCGACAATGATATCGAGATGCTCTGTTCTTGCGCCGATCGTCTTAGTCCCGGGGGGCGGATTGGCGCCAGGCAAAAGATCGGCGGGCAATAGGTTGATGTGCGGCTGGCCAAGACGAGCAGCGACATGAAGACTGGCAGGATTGCCGTAGATTTCGCGGGGCGTCCCGACCTGCAACAGCCTTCCTCCGGCAACAATACCGATCCGATCCGCCATCGTCATGGCTTCGACCTGGTCGTGGGTTACATAGAGCAACGTCGAGCCGAGCTCCTTCTGGATCCGCTTGAGTTCCAGGCGAAGTTCCGCGCGTAGCTTTGCGTCGAGCGACGAGAGGGGCTCGTCCATGAGATAGATGGCGGGACGGCGCACCAGCGCCCGCCCGATCGCAACGCGTTGCATTTCGCCACCCGACAGTCGTGTCGAACGGTTCTCCAGCTTATGGTCGATCCTGACCATGCGCGCAATTTCCCGCACGCGTCGGTCGATTTCTTCGCTGCTGAGCTTGCGCACTGGCGCTCGTAACGGGAAGGCAAGGTTGTCGTAGACCGTCATGTGCGGATAGAGCGAATATTGCTGGAAGACGAATGCGACGTCCCTGTCGGCTGGAGCTTCGCTTGTGACGTTGCGACTGCCTATCTCGATGCGGCCGCTGTCGGGGCGCTCCAGCCCGGCAATCAGGCGCAGTGTCGTCGTCTTCCCGGCACCCGTTGGCCCGAGCAGGACGACGAACTCACCGTCACGGATCGAGAGGTCCAAATCAGCGAGAGCCTGTGTGTCGCCAAACCGCTTGTTGAGGCCTTTAAGAACGACGTCAGCCATGTCATGCCTCCGAATAAAGTGCCGAAGCAATGGCGCGCCCCGACTTGCACTCGAACAGCGCGAGCTTGGCCGGGTTGAACTCAAGACCAACCGTCTCGCCGATACGAAAGTTGCGATTTGCCGGGACGCGAGCCTTGATGACGCCGCTCGACGTCTCGATTGCTACAACCTGATTGGTCCCGAGATATTCGCTGCCGTAGACCGCTCCACGCAAAGGTGAGGCATCGCTGAAGCGAATATGTTCGGGCCTGATCCCAAGCGCCAGTTCGGCTTCCGCCAAGTCCTGGTGTACCTCGGGAACGCTGACATCGACGCCTTGAAGCGATATCGACCGGGCCCCCGTCCGAAGGCCTGAGGTGAAGCGCATGAAATTCATCGGCGGTGAGCCGATGAAATCCGCGACATACATGCTGGCTGGCTTGCTGTAGATTTCCTGCGGCGTGCCGAATTGCTCGATGACACCATGGTTCATGACCGCGATCTTGTCGGCCATCGCCATGGCTTCGTGTTGATCATGCGTCACGTAAACCGTCGTCGCATGGATGCGGTTGTGCAGTTCGCGCAGTTCGTGGACCATGACTTCGCGGAATTCAGCGTCGAGCGTGCCGAGGGGTTCGTCCATCAGGAAGCACTTCGGGCGGCGCACGATCGCCCGGCCGAGAGCCACGCGCTGACGGTCGCCGCCGGCAAGTCCGGAAACGGATCGGTCGAGGATATGATCGATCTGCAGCAATCGCGCAGTTTCCTCGACGCGCTGGCGGATTTCCCGCTTCGGCATGCCTTGGGAGAGCAGGGGAAAGCCGATGTTCTTGCGCACGTTCATATGCGGATAGAGCGCAAAAAGCTGGAACACGAAGGCTATGTCCCGGGCACTGGCGCGATTGAAGGTGACGTCTTCGTTGGCAAGATGGATCTTGCCGCTGGTCGGAAGTTCAAGTCCGGCAATCATACGAAGTGTCGTCGTCTTTCCGCAGCCAGACGGTCCGAGCAATGCCAGGAATTCGCCATCCTGAACGTGGAAGGTCGAATCCTGCACCGCGACGAAGCTGCCGAATTGCTTGCGGAGATTTTCGATTCTGATGTCCGCCATAGCTCACTCCGGGAACTTCGAGACGATGATGAACATGGCCGTGCCTGCGAGCAGCGTTACCAGTGAATAGGTATAGAGAACCAGCAGGAATGGTTGGAAGAGCATGAGAAAACCGATCGCAATCAGTGTGGTTGCGATGTTTTCCATCGGACCGCGGCGCAGGAAGAAGGGACGCTTAGCGGGGGAAGGGCGCGGTGTTTCGATGAGATGCGTCATTTGCGGACCGCTCCGAAGGTAATGCCACGCAAGAGCTGCTTGCGCAGGAGAATAGTGAAGACGAGGATCGGAATGAGAAAGATCGTCGTTCCCGCCGCGACTGCCGGCCAGTCCTGACCGCCCTCGCCGATGATGGTCGGAATGAAGGGTGGCGCCGTCTGAGCTTCGCCCGATGTCAGCAGGGCAGCAAAGGCATACTCGTTCCAGGCGAAAATCAGGCAGAAGATCGCGGTGGCGGCGATACCCGTGGTCGCCTGCGGCAGGACAACCTTCCAGAAGGCCTGCAGCCGGGTATAGCCGTCGATCATTGCGGCTTCCTCGTATTCCCTCGGGATCTCGTCGATGAAGCCCTTGAGCAACCAGACTGCAAGCGAGACGTTGACAGCCGTGTAGAGCAGGATCATGCCCAGCGCCGTATCTGAAAGGCCAAGCTCGCGGTACATGAGATAGATCGGGATGGCGACGGCGATGGGCGGCATCATTCGCGTCGACAGGATGAAGAATAGCAAGTCGTCGGCAAGCGGCACTCTAAAGCGGGAGAAGCCGTAGGCGGCGAGCGTTCCCAGAAAGACCGCCAGGAACGTCGAGCCGAAGGCAATCACCAGCGAGTTGACGAAACGCGGCAGGAAGTTCGAGGGGCCGGCGATCACCATGTTTCGCTTGCGTGTCACCTCGTCGCATGTACCGGTCGGCACGGGTAGGGAGGCGATGTATTCCGGCGTCTGCCGCGTCCTGGTCGTCAGAAGGTTGCAATAGCCTTCCAGCGTCGGCGTAAAAACGATCTTGGGAGGGTAGCTGATGGAATCCGGCGGCGACTTGATGCTGGTCAGGAAAATCCAGACGAGCGGGATCAGGGTAATCAAGGCGTAAAGGATCACGATAACGCCGGCGATGCGTTTGCTGGTTGGGCTCGGTTCTACGACCGAATGGGCTGAGGTAACGGAGCTCATCGTTGCTTCACCCTGTTGAGTGCTTTGACGTAGATGTTGGCGAGGCCGAACACGGCCACGAAGAGGACAATGGCGAAGGCAGAGGCCCGACCTGTTGCCCAGCTCTCGAAGGCAGCACGCTTCAGCGTGATGGAGGCGACTTCGGTGGTTGAACCCGGGCCACCGCCGGTCAACAGCGTGACCATGTCAAACATCTTGAAGTTTTCGATGCCGCGGAAAAGCACGGCGAGCATGATGAAGGGAAGGGCCATTGGCACGGTGATCGACCAGAACTGACGCCATGCGGAGGCGCGATCGACCTCGGCAGCCTCGTAAATGTAGTCCGGAATTGAGCGCAGACCTGCAAGGCATATCAGCATCACGTAGGGGGTCCACATCCAGGTATCGACGATGATGATCGCCCAGGGTGCCAGCGAGACGCTGCCGAGCATCTGGATGTTGGCTGTCGGGATGCCGGTGAGGAGAGAGACGGCGTAGGCGAAGAGGCCGATCTGTGGCTCGTAGAGGAAGCGCCAGAAGTTGCCGACGACGGCCGGAGACAGCATCATCGGGATCAGGATCAGCGTTGTCCAGAACGCGTGGCCGCGAAACTTGCGGTCGATGAGATAGGCGAGCGTGAAGCCAATCACCGTCTGCAGCAGGATCGTCCAGAAGACGAAGTGCGCTGTCGTCTGCATCGCCTGCCAGATGTCGGGGTCGGTCAGGACACGCTCGTAATTGTTCAATCCGACGTTCAGGACCGGCGCATTCGGACGATTGGCGCGATAGTTCGTAAACGAGAGATAGATGGCCCAGATGAGCGGGAAGATGTTGATGGCGAGAAGAAGGATAATGGTGGGGGCGATGAACACCCAGGCGATCGCTCGGTCGGACAGGCCACGGACGCGGTGAGCGACCGAAGTCGGCGTCGCCCTTGCGGTCGCGTCAGCTGCATTCTCGACCACGGATGAAGAGGAAATGTTCAAGATGTCACCTGGTGTTTGCGTATGTGAGACATCAGGCGGCCCGGCAGTCTTGGCGATCCGGGCCGCCGTTCTGGCAAGGATGTTCCGCGTCAACTTGAACACTAGATCTTGCCGTCGTCCTTGAAGACTTCCGACCAGTCCTTCACCAGCCCATCGAGCGCTTCCTGAGCGGTGCCGTTGCCGGCCACGACATAGTTGTGCACGCGCTTCTGCATATCCTGGAGGAGGGTTGCATAGCTCGGCTCGGCCCAGAAATCCTTGACGATCGCCATCGAGTCCAGGAACGCCTGGGCATAGGGCTGGCTGGAGGCAAAGTCCGGCGCGTTCACGACCGATTTCAGGCAGGAGTAGCCGCCAAGTTTCCACCATTTAGCCTGGACTTCAGGCTGGGCGAACCACTTGATGTACTGCAGAGCGGCGTCCCTCTTGTCGGAATAGGAGACGACGGAGATGCCCTGTCCGCCAAGCTGAGCGAAATGCTTCTTTTCGGCAGGATTGGGGAAGAAGCCGATCTTGTCGCCGCCGACCTTCTCGTCCTTGTAGAGGCCTGGCCAGGTAAAGGCGAAGTTCATCTGCATCGCGACTTGGCCGGATTTGAAGGCATCGGCGGACTCGACCATGTAGACGTTGGAGCTACCGGGCGGGGTGCAGCAATCGTAGAGTGCCTTGTAGAATTCCAGACCTTTTACCGCATCGGGCGAATTGACGAAGCCTTGCATTTGATAGGGCTTGTCCGGGTTGTCGTACTGGAAACCCCAGTCGTACAGCACGTTCGTCACGCCCATGGTGATGCCCTCAGAGCCGCGTTCGGTGTAGATCGACGCCCCATAGACGGTTTTGCCGTCGATTTGACGCTTCTGGAAAAATTCGGCAATCTGCTTCAGCTCGTCGTAGGTCTTCGGCGCCGAGAGATCCCAGCCATACTTTTCCTTGAATTCCTTCTTCAGTTCCGGCCGCTCGAACCAGTCCTTGCGGTAGGTCCAGCCGACCACGTCGCCCATGGCAGGCAGCGCCCAGTAGTTCGGCGTATTCTTCGGCCATTCTGAGTAGCCCACCACCGTCGCCGGCACGAAGTCATCCATCTTGATGCCTTCCTTGTCGAAGAAGTCGTTGAGCTTGACGTAGTGACCGTTTTCCGCCGATCCGCCGATCCACTGGCTGTCACCGATGATCAGGTCGCAGAGTTTTCCGTGGGAGTTCAATTCGTTGAGGAAGCGGTCCGCGTAACTCGTCCAGGGCACGAACTCGAATTTCATTTCGGTGCCGGTCTTGGCAGTGAAATCTTTTGAGAGTTCGACAAGCGCGTTCGCCGGGTCCCAAGCAGCCCAGCAGAGTGTCAGTTGGTCGGCTTTTGCGAGATTGGGCAGCGCTGACGACATGATGAATGCCGAGGCCAACCCGATAAGAGCTTTCGATTTCCTTTGCATAAGTTCCTCCCAGAACTAAAGGCCGGCCGGGTTCCCTGCCGACGTGCAAGCTCACCACTTTCAGAGAATGCCTACATGAGGTCCCCAATCTTCATGTTTAGCAATATGTTTAGTGATAGACATTTTTATAAACATTGCAAGTGGCAATCGTTGTTGCAGTGCACATGTGTACGGGACGCACCCGGCCGTCTTCTTCGGCCGGATCCCAATTGTCGTTGCCGGAGGCGTCTCTCTCCCGCTTGGATTGCTTCCGGCCCTACCGGTGCGTGCGCCTGCAACGGTACGCTCGCCTGAGAACAATCGAGCGGTGCGGTTCTCATCTCGGCGCCAGATAAACGACGAATCGGAAGAGTTTCATATGGAGTTCAACAGCAAGGCGGTGGTGCCAAGTGATTGTCTCTCTTGCCTGTCGGACGTTCGGCGTATATATTGGTAAAATGCCTACCAATTCATCCGAAGCATCTTCACATTCACACATTCCGATGGATGCGCTGAGCGAAGTTTTGCAAGACTTTCGCCTAAGCGGAGTCAGCTATGGTCGCTGCGAGCTGCGACATCCGTGGAACATCGCTTTTCCGCAACAAGCGTTTCTTCGCTTTCACTTTGTCAGCCAAGGTCCATGTTGGATCCATACCGAAGCAGAGGGTTGGCAAGAGTTGCGCGAGGGCGATCTGGTGCTGCTTCCGCAAGGCACCGCTCATCGGCTTGCCAGTGCGCCGGATGTTGTCGGGGACTCGCTCGATGGTTGCCAGGTGACCAATCTGGGGAGCAACGTGTGCGAAGTGGTGAGAGAAGGAACTGGCGCGGCAAGCACTCTTTTCTGCGGCTCCATGGCCCTGGGAGCCTGTGCGCTAAACCCTCTGATCACGCTGATGCCAGCGATCATCAAGGGCTGCGACGTGGCCGGCAATGACCCAATTGTGGGACCCTTGCTAGCGGCTATGACGGCGGAGGCGGCGCAGCCACAAATGGGCAGTGCCACCATCTTGTCACGAATGGCCGACCTGCTGACCGCCCGGCTCATCCGCTGTTGGGTCCATTGCACTGGTGCCTCGACCACGGGCTGGCTTGCCGCCATCCGCGACCCTCATATCGGCCGCGTCCTCGCGGCCATGCACCGAGACCCTGGCCATAACTGGACCCTCGAAAGCCTCGCCGGCTTGGCAGGTCAATCACGCTCGATTTTCGCCGAGCGCTTCAGCGCTATATTGGGGGAAGGACCGGCACGTTATCTCGCGCGTCTTCGCATGCAGCTTGCCGGTGAGTTGTTGGGCCAAAATGGTATGTCGGTTGCCGAGGTCGCAGCCCGTTTGGGTTATGAATCCGAAGCATCCTTCGCTCGCGCGTTCAAGCGCATCACGAACGTCTCGCCGGGTGTTGTGCGTCGCACAAATTCCGGACGAATAGACATTAATTTCGGATTCTAAGATACATTTCATCCGAACGGATTGGTCTATGAAGGTATCCAAACCTTGGAGATCTTCAATGACGGATACAACAATACAGCTTGATGGCGCAGCGGAAGACGTTGATGCTATCGCGCCGGTCGCATGGAGCGCGAATACCTGGTTCGCGGTTCTTTCGCTGGCAGCGACCAGCTTTGCGCTGGTGTCAGCCGAATTTTTGCCGGCAGGCCTGTTGACACCGATGGCGCGCGATCTCGGCATCAGCGAGGGAACCGCCGGGCAGGTCGTCACCGCGACGGCCTCCGTAGGCGCCGTGACGGCCTTGTTGAGCAATGTTCTTATCGGCAGATTGAACCGCAAGACAGTGCTGGTTGGTCTCAGCGGCCTGGCAATCGGCTCCAATATCCTGGCGACGGTGGCGACCGATTTCTGGATACTATTATTGGCCAGAGCGGGGCTGGGTATCGCTATCAGCTCTTTCTGGGCACTTTCAGTTGCAGTCGTCGCGAGACTGGTGGGCGCCAATGCAACAGGTCGGGGCATGGCTATCGTCACCCTCGGCGTCTCACTCGCTACCATCGCTGCACCGTCGATGGGGGCGTTGATCAGTGACTGGTTGGGCTGGCGCAGTGCAATGGCGATTACTGCAGGACTGGCCGCGATTGCCATGCTGCTGCAGCTACTCAGCCTGCCGACTTTGCCTGCAACGACAAGCAACAGTCTTGCCGATGTCTTCAGGCTAACTCGGCGTCGTGGGGTTCAGCTCGGTATGCTTGCTATTCTCATGCTGATGACAGGGCATTTTGCCGGCTCGGTTTATGTCCGCCCCTTCCTCGAACATGTGACCCTCCTCACAACTGGCCCAATTGCTCTGGCGTTGCTCGGATTTGGCATCGCTGCGGTCATCGGTAACATCGCAGGCGGTCGCATGGCCGACGCCAATATCCACATGGCTCTCGCAGTCACGTCCGCATTGATGGCATTTGCGGCGCTCGCATTGGTACTTTGGGGTTCCCACATCGGCGTTGCGTTCGGCTTCGCCACGCTTTGGGGTTTTGCCTTTGGCATGGCTCCTGTGGTGCTGCCAACCAACTTATCCCGCGCAGCGACTGATGCGCTGGAAGCAGCGGGCAGTCTGATGGTCGTTTCCTTCCAAGTCGCTATCACCATCGGCGCCGTTGTCGGCGGTTATGTCGTAGACACTTATGGCGCCACTGGACCCTTGGCTCTAACTGCTGCGCTTGGCGCATCGACCCTGGCGCTGGCGCTGCTACAACCCCGCAGTTGAGCTTAGCTTCCGGCGGAGAAACCAGACGCCAATCTGCATGTCGATGCGCTAAACGGACTTCATGCTAGAGGCTTCAGGGCGCCGCAGCGAGGAGGCGCTGCTTAATCCTACCATATTCACGGTCAGCCCCGAAATCTATGCCGAATACCTTGCCCGACTGGATGCGCCCACGCAGCCCAATGAGCGCTTGAAATGCACCATGTCGACCAAAGCGCCGTGGGATGAGGCGTGACTCTCAGCGCACCCATCCCACTGGCCGGTCATCACGAGCTGGCAGAGTTCAATTCCAACGTGCCTGACCTGGATGACTGGCTGCGTCGCCGCGCTCGCACCAATCAGGCAGGTGGCGCGTCGCGTACCTTTGTCGGGTGTGGGGGAAGCCGCGTCATCGTGTATTACGCACTCAAATTTATTCAATTACTGAACGTTCGTGTTGCAGATTCTACACTCATATCGAAAAACGAGCGTGTGAAGAGCCTATGTGGACGCTACTTTTCGCTGTACTTTTTTAGGAATATGCTATTGAGCGGATTAGGCCCATGATCGGCTACACCGCTTTCAGGTGCATCTTCATGAATTTTGACCGACATGCCGATTGAGCAGGGCGCGCCTTGCTCAAGCGAATGGCTTTGACTTTGGGTAGTTTTGTATGTCCCCCGCGAATAAGTCCCTCTCCTTCAAGACCTTGACATCTGTTGTGTTCCTCTCCTCGACGCTGTTTGCATTTTCCGCAATCGCGCAAGAACAGCCTACACCCGCGGCTGCCAATACGCCTTCAAGTACTGGTTCCGCTGAAGGGACCGCTGCCGCAGCGAGCGAACAACAGCCGGCACCTCAAGCGCGGGTTCAGAAATTCGACGACTGGTATTATCGTTGCATTGATGGAAAAGCTGCGGACGGCTCGGCAACGACGAGCTGCGAAGTCGCGCAAATTGCGACGGTCAAGCAGGGCGACCAGGACGTCAACATATTGACGCTGGCGGTCGCCAAGGCGCCGGCTCCCACCGCAACAGACAAGAAGGCAGCGAAGCAGCCTCCAAACGAGCTGGTTCTGACGACGCTTGTACCGCTCAACATGTATCTGCCTGCCGGCATCGGTATCGATGCAAGTGACAAACTGGTCGTGCAACTAGCTTACCGCAACTGCAACCAGGCTGGCTGTTGGGCGCAACAGAAGCTGGACGGCAAGATGGTGTTAGCACTTGCCAAAGCGACTGATGGCACCGGTCACGTGCAGATGATGAATGGCCAGAAGGTCAACATCAAATTCTCGTTGAAGGGATTGTCTGCGGCGTTGGACGCATTGCAGAAGCCCGCCTCGAAGTAAGCGGACGGCGGGAATCGCTTATGACACTGGCTTTAAGGCCGTCTCCTCTGCAGAGCGGCCAAGGCTTTTCGAAGTCGTCTTTCGTTGTGCCGTTTGCCGTCGCATTGCTGTCGGTAGTCCTGGCTTCGTCCCGGGCTGTCGCGCAGCAATCGCCGAATGACGACTTCGCGCGCCGTCAGGCGCAGGAAGCCGAACAACAGCGGTTGGAGACCTTGGGCCGAATGACGCCGAGGCCCACACAGGCCGAAGCTCAACAACCGGCAACATCAGGCGGCCAGAAGGCCGGTCCATGCTTCGCCATCACCCATGTCGAGGTCGAGGGGGTGAAGCAGTTCCCGGCCACCGCTATCGACAAGGTCACCGCATCTTATGCGAACCGCTGCGTCGGCGTTGGCGAGATCAACGGGCTGTTGCGCGACCTGACGCATCTCTACCTCGACAAGGGATTCGTGAGCTCGCGTGTCTACGTGCCGGCCCAGGACATCGCCAAAACCAAGACGCTGCGCCTGGTCGCCGTCGAGGGCACGCTGTCCGACATCTACATCAACGGTAAACCGGCCCCCGGTTCCGGCGTGCTGGCAACGGCCTTTCCCGGCATGAAGGGTGAGATCACCAATCTGCGCGACATCGAACAGGGTCTCGACCAGATCAACCGCCTCTCGTCCAACAACGCCAAGACCGCGATGCTGCCGGGCAAGACCGACGGCACCTCGATCCTCAATGTCGAGAACAAGCCGGACCACCGGTGGCATCTCTCCTTCGGCAACAGCAATCTCGGGCAGGAACAGACGGGGTATTCCAAGTCCTCGGCCACGGTTGGCTATGACAATCTGTTCGGCATCAACGATCAATGGAACTTTTCGTACGAGCATAGCGGCCCGGATTATCCCTGGCGGAACGATGGCGTGGGCAGGAGTAACAGCTATTCCGGCAATGTCAGCGTGCCCTATGGCTACTGGACATTGTCGCTGAATGGTTCCTGGTATGGCTATGACAGTTCGGTTCCCGGCAATTTCGGGCCGCTGAAAACGTCTGGTACCAGCAAACAGGTTGGCATCGGCGCCGATCGCGTGATCTTCCGTGACAAGGATTCGATCACCACCCTGAACACAGGCTTGACCTACAAGGAAACCAACAATTTCCTGCTCGGCAACAGAATAGAGGTCGGCAGCCGCAAGTACACGGTCGGCGATCTCGGCATCTCCCATTCCCGCCGCATGCTGGGCGGGCTTTGGGTCTTCGATCTCTCCTATAGCCAGGGGCTCGATCTCTTTGATGCGGTCGCGCCCGGCGATGTCGGGGCTGGAGACGCCGATCCTCGCTTCTCCAAGTTCACCGGCACGATCACCATGACCCGGCCGTTCGAGCTCGCCAGCCAGCGCTTCGAGATCAACTCGATCGTCACCGGGCAATATTCGCCCGATAATATGTTCGGGGCCGAGCAGATCTCGGTCGGTGGCTATTCCTCTGTGCGCGGCACGCGCGAGACCATGCTTTACGGCAATAACGGCTTCTTCGTCCGCAACGATCTCGTCTGGCGCACGCAACCTTTTTCCGAGAATGCTGAGCTTGCGAAGATCCTCGGCGAGTTCCGCCCCTATCTGGGTCTCGATTATGGGCGGATCGCACGGCAAGCTCGCTACCAGATCGCGGGTGGCGACATGTTCGGTTGGACGGTCGGCGCCAAGCTCGCCGGCGGCAATGTCAACTTCGATATGGGTTATTCGGATGTCTTTGGCGGCACGGTTAACCGCCGCGACTCCGGGCTTCTGTTTGTCAGTACGTCAGTGAGGTGGTGAAGGAGATGGTGAGTCACGTGTCAATAATTGTATTCAAAAATACCCCAAAGCGGTTTGTGCACAACGTGAAGCTGCTTGCGGTTTTCGCGCTGGCGGCGATCGTCAGCGCCTGCCAGACCGCGGATCCTCGGCTGGTGACGGCATTGCGGAGTTCGTCCATCACGCAGATTCAGCTCGAGACTGCTCCAGACGTCAACATGGGCGGATTCTTTGACAAGAAGAAGCCCGATCCGCAGCTGTCGAAAGTGGTGCAGACCCTCGAGGCTTCGCTAAATCGTGAACTTAAAGGTCTGCCCGGTGGAAAAACACCCGGGAAGCTTATCGTGACATTGGGCATGGTCGATCTCGCCAGCAATGCCGGCCGTATCATCCTGGATAACCACAGCAGTATGTCGGGATCAGTCCGCCTTCAGGATGCAAAGACTGGACGTCTCATAGCCGAAACGACTGTCTATGTTTCGGAGAAGGGCGTGCGTGGCGAAGGGAACATCGGCGTCTTTGTCGCCATGGCAATTAACGCGGCACAGGTTTCCCGGCAGAAGGATGCTCTCGCCCATGAGCTCTCCGACAAGTTCGTCAGCAGCGTAAAGACGTGGCTCATGCAGAAGTAGGAAATTCTGTCGTCGCAAGGGACACCCGATAAGGGCAAGACCACAGTGCCAGGAAGTGGACGAGAAGATGAGCAACGGAAGACACGGATTGTCGAAAAAGATTGATCAACCGGGTAGACTCACCCGGCAATCGCTTGCGACGGTGCTGAGTGCGTTGCTTGTCTTCCAGCCGATACTGGCGAATGCCCAGTCTGTCTCTGCGGCTGGATCGGCACCATTAGCCAATCAGCCGAGCGTCGGCGCGGCGCCGAATGGCGTGCCGCTGGTCGATATCGTCGCGCCGAACGCGGCGGGCCTGTCGCACAACAAGTATGACAACTTTAATGTCGGTGCGCCGGGCCTAATCCTAAATAATTTCAACGGTGAAGTTGGCACGTCGAACCTCGGCGGGGCCACGCCCGGAAACCCAAACCTCAACAACTCCAACCCGGCCTCAGTGATCCTGAACGAGGTCACCAGCGGCAATCGCTCGGCGCTGAACGGCCCCACCGAAGTCTTCGGGGGAAAAGCCGACGTCATCATAGCGAACCCCAACGGAATCACATGCGCCGGCTGCGGCTTCATCAACACGCCGCATGCGACGCTGACGACGGGCGTCCCCAATATCGGCGCCGATGGCAGCCTGACCGGCTTTACCGTCAACGGCGGCGATGTAACGTTCGAGGGGGCAGGGGGGAATTTTGCAGCCGCTCCGGGTGCTGTCGACCTCTTCGACGTCGTCTCGCGCAACATTCATGTGAATGCGCCGATCTACGGCAAAACCATCCGGCTGACGGGTGGCGCCAGCCAATATAACTATGCCACCGGCGAGGCCACCGCGCTGACCGCGACCTCTGGCACACCGGAATATGCGATCGACGGCTCAGCCCTCGGTGCTATGCAGGCAGATCGTATCAAGGTCGTCGTCACCGAGAAGGGTGCCGGCGTCAAGATGAGCGGCGACATGGCCGCCAATGCCGGGGAATTGACGCTATCGGCGGATGGCAAGATCTCGATCGGGAATGCGTCCGGTCGCGATGGCGTGAGCATCACCTCGAAGCGCATGGTTACTGCTGCCAAGGTGACGTCGAAGCAAAAGGCGGCGGTCCAGGCCGATCAAGGCATAACGCTGCAATCAGTTGCTGCCGACAGTGACATTGTTCTGACAAGTGGTGCTGGTCTCTTGAGCGTGTCAGGCGACATCAACAGCGGCACCACCGTGCAGATGAGTTCGGGCGGCGGCATTGCGGCTGGCAGCGTGACGGCTGGTAACGGTGCAGCGGCGCTTGTCGCCACCTCCGGTGATATCGCGATAGCGGGCGCGGCCAACAGCACCGGCGACCTCACTCTGACCGCCACGGCCGGTTCGATCTCGGCTGCTTCGCTGCTAAGCAACCAGACGATCACCTTGAATGCCGGCCTCGACATTGCTGTTGCCGGTAACGTACTGGCGCAAGGCAATGTCAGCGCCAGCGGCCGGTCGGTGTCCACCGGCATGGTCGTCGCGGGCATCAATATTGCTGCCACCAGCGCCGACCCGAGCGGCAATGTCGTGCTCGGCTCGGCCGGGAATCTCAGCCTGACGGCGACGGGCGGCAATATTACTACCGGTAATCTGCTGTCGGCTGAAAGACTCAACACGAGTGCGACCGGCAATATGGTGGCCGGTAACATCCAGACTACCGGTGATTTCACGGCGACCGCAGCCTCGCTGACATCAAGCAACATCACGTCGCATGGGGCGATCACTGTCAACGCATCGACCAACGCGAGCGGCCAGATCCTCGGCGCCGGCAATATCCTGATCTCTGGGGCTGCCATTCAGGCAAGCGCCATCGCCTCCGGCGTTGACTTCGCCGCCACCAATGCGGCTGGCGGTACCCTCGCTGTCGGTCCGGTCGGCACGCTCGATTTGACCGCCACGATCGGCAATATCGTCGTCGGCACGCTCCTGTCGGCCGGTGATCTGAATGTTCGGGCAGCACTGCTACAGGCAAACACTCTGACAGGTCACGGGAATGTCGGCGTAGATGGTGGCGTCCGTGTCGCCAACCAATTGCTCGGAGCCGGCAACATCACCATCAACGGCAACGCCAATGGCGTCAGTGCCGGTCTTCTTGCGTCCGGCGTTGACTTTGCAGCGACCAAGGCGGCTGGCGGCAATATCGTGGTGGCGAGTAGCGGCGATCTGAGGATCAACGACAGCGCTGGCGCGATTCAGGCAGGCACCATCTTGGCGGCCGGCGCGATCAATTCCACCGGCCAGACCATCACCGCCGATAGCATCACCGGCCATAAGAACATCACGCTTTCCGGCGCCACTGCCGTTACCGGCCAGATCCTCGGCGCCGGCAACGTCAGCGTCTCCGGCCCGACTATCGCGGCCGACGCCATCGTCTCGGGTGTCGACATCGCTGCCACCGATGCGGCGGGCGGCCGCATTGCCCTTGGCCCGGCGGCAACAGGAACCGGCAATCTGACGCTCGCCGCCTCTGGCCTGCTCAGCGCCGGCACGCTGCTGTCGGCAGGCAATCTAGATGCCAGCGGCGCGACCATCACCGCCGGCAATGTCTCGTCGCATGGTGATCTGACGCTTAAAGGCGCCTCCGGCACGACGACCGCGAGCGGTCGCGTGGATGTCAGTGGCCAGATCCTTGGCGCTGGCAATGTGTTGATCAGCGGCCAGAGCCTGTCGGCCCAGACGGTCGTCGCCGGCCTCGACTTTGATGCCACCAATGCGGCAGGGGGCAATATCGTTCTTGGTCAGTCCGGTGACTTGACCATCGCGGTCAATGGCGCCCTTGCTGTGCCGACCATACAGGCAGCCGGTATCATCGACGCCCATGCGGCATCGATCTCCGCCAACGCGGTCACCGGTCACAAGAACATTGCCCTTTCCGGCGCAACCAGTGGCGTGGACATCGATAGTCAAGTCCTTGGTGGCGGCGATATCAGTGTTTCCGGCTCCAGCATCAAGGCCGGTACCATCGTCTCCGGTGTCGATTTCGACAGAATGGCAGCGGCGAACGGAACCATCGTTCAGGCGTTAAGTGGCGATCTGACACTTGCTTCAAGCGGATCCATCGACGCCCGCACGCTGCTGTCGGCTGGCGATCTCTCTGCCAGCGGTGCGACCGTGGCCGCCAACACTGTCACGTCCCATGGCGATGTCACCCTTGACGGTGCGACCGGCACGACGACCGCAAGCGGTCGCGTGGATGTCAGCGGCCAGATTCTCGGCGCTGGCAATGTGCTGATCACTGGTCAAAGCCTGTCCGCCCAGACGATCGTCTCCGGCATCGACTTCGACGCCACCAATGGGGCCGACGGCAATATTGTTCTCGGCCAATCCGGGGATCTGACTGTGTCAGTGAACGGTGCGGTTACGGCGCCGACCATACAGGCGGCCGGCGCCATTGATATCAGTGGCGCGACCATCACTGCCGATGCCATTACCGGCCATAAGGATGTCACCCTTGCCGGTGCCACGACAATTGATCGCCAGATCCTTGGTGGAGGGGATGTCAACATCTCCGGACCAAGCATCAAGGCTGGGACGATCGTCTCCGGCGTCGATTTCCTCGGCACGGCCGCCGCCAACGGCAACATCGTCCAGACGACAAGCGGCGATGTTTCGTTGACGTCTTCGGGTAATATTACCGTCGGTACGCTTTTGTCGGCCGACGATCTCAGTGCCGCCGGTTCGACCATCAGCGCTGATGGCGTCACGGCCCATGGCGACGTCAGCCTTGATGGTGCAACCAACGTCAGCGGCCAAATCCTTGGGGCCCGGAATGTTCTTATCACGGGCCAGAGCCTGTCCGCCCAGACGGTCGTTGGTGGCATCGACTTCGACGCCACCAACGCGGCCAGTGGCAATATCGTTCTCGGCCAGGCCGGCGACTTGACTGTGTCAGTCAATGGCGCTGTTGCGGCGTCGACCCTGCAGGCAGCTGGTGCCATCGATGTAAAGGCCGGGAATATCTCTGCCAACACCATTTCCGGCCACAAGAATATTGCACTTTCCGGCACCACCGCAGTTGACGGTCAAATTCTCGGTGCAAATGACGTCAGCATCTCCGGCTCGAGCATCAAGGCCGGCGCCGTCGTCTCCGGCGTCGATTTTGCAAGAACAGCCGCAGCCAACGGCAACATCGTACAGACGACAAGCGGCAATGTTTCGTTGACCTCTTCCGGCAAGGTCGATGCTGGCACGCTGCTCTCGGCTGGCGATCTCAGTGCCGCCGGTTCGACTATTAGCGCTGACAGCGTCACGGCGCACGGCGCTGTCACGCTCGATGGCGCGACCACCGTTGCCGGTCAAATTCTCGGTGCGGGGAATGTCCTGATCACCGGTCAGAGCCTGTCCGCCCAGACGGTCGTCTCCGGCATCGACTTTGCCGCCACCAATGCCGCCGGAGGCAATATTGTTCTCGGTCAGGCTGGCGATTTGACGGTATCAGTCAGTGGCGGTGCGGCGGCTTCAAGCTTGCAGGCGGCCGGCAATCTCAATGCCAGCGGGACATCGATCGCCGCAGATGCAGTCACCGGCCATAAGAAGATCACGCTTTCCAGCACGGATGCCGGCGGCGTAGATGTGAGCGGCCAGATTCTTGGCGGTAACGATATTGCCATTTCGGGCCAAAGCATCACCGCCGGCACCATCGTCTCCGGTGTCGACTTTGCCAGAACAGCAGCTGCCAATGGCAACATCGTCCAGACGGTAAGCGGTGACGTCTCGCTGATCTCCACGGGCGATATCACCGTCGGCACACTGCTGTCGGCCGGTGGTCTCACCGCCGAGGGCGCCAATCTCAAGGCGGCCAGCTTGACCGCCCATGGCGCAACTGATCTCAAGGCCAGCGGCCCTGGCGCAAGCGGTCGAGTTGATATCAGTGGCCAGGTGCTTTCGGCCGGCGATCTCGCGATCAACGCAAACAGCCTCAATGCCGGCCTTCTCGTTTCCGGCGTTGATTTTGCGGCGACCGAGGCGAATGGCGGCAATATCAAGCTTGCCAGCTCCGGCGACACGTATCTCACCATCTCCGGCAACACCACTGCCGGCACGATACTGTCGGCGGGCGATGTCACGGCGAAGGCGGCCAATCTCACGGCCGATAGCATCACCAGTCACGGTAACGTCGGCATTACCGGCGACGTCGATGTGACGAGCCAGATCCTGGCTGCAGGCGACCTTACTCTCAATGGCGCCAGCATCAGCGCACCTGTTCTGATCTCGGGCATCGACTTTGCCGCCACCAATGCCGCGGGCGGCAATATCGTGCTCGGCCGGACCGCCGCCCTCAACCTGACCGCCTCCGGCAATATCGTCTCTCAGACGATGCTTTCGGCCGGCGATGTTGCGATCCGCGCGGCTAGTCTGAAGGCTGACAGCCTCACTGGGCATGGCAAAGTCGGCATTATCGGCAATGTCGATGTGAACAATCAGATCCTTGCCGCAGGCAATCTCACGATAAACGGCGGCAGCATCAGTGCGCCTGTCCTGATCTCCGGCATCGACTTTGCCGCGACCAATGCCGCCGGTGGCAGCATCGTGCTCGGATCGTCCGGCGGCATGAACCTTGCCGCCACTGCAGAAATTGCCACGCAGACCCTATTGTCTGCCGGCAGCATCGATGCGCAAGCCGCGACCATCGCAGCCAACGCCGTTACAGCACATGGCGATATCACCCTAGCCGGCAGCAGCAGCGTCAACGTCACGGGCCAGCTCCTCGGCGCCAACGACGTCTCGATCTCCGGCCAGACCGTCCAGGTGGGTCAAGCCATTACCGGTGTCGACTTTGCTGCCACCGCGCAATCATCAAACGGCGCCATCGCCCTTCGAGCAAGCGGCGATCTCGACATCAATGCAGGAAGTGCCACTGCCGGCACTCTGATCGTCGCCGGCAATCTCGATGTGGTGGCAAGTGTGTTCACAGCAGGCAATATTACAGGCCACGGCGCCGTTTCGGTCGGCTCGTCCGCAAATCCCGGCGCGGTTGCGATCAACGGCCAGCTTCTCGGCGCAAGCAATGTCTCGATCACCGGATCGGGTATTAGCGGCAACGTCATCGTCGCCGGCGTCGATTTTGCCGCGACCAGCCAGTCCGCCACCGGTAATATCGTCCTCGGTCAGTCAGGCGATCTCAGTCTCATAGCCACGTCCGGCAACGTGGCCGTCAACAGCCTGATGGCGGCCGGCAGCATCACGGCCAACGCTGCCAACAATGTCAGCTCCAATGCGGTCGCCCATGGCGACCTGACGATCGCCGCCGGCAATGCGATCACGCTTACCGGCCAGTCGCTTGCCAACCGCAATGCCAATCTGTCCGCCCGGTCGATGACGATCGATACGTTGGTTTCCGGCGTCGACTTTGCCGCCACCAATGCCGCGGCTGGCGGAAGCCTGATGCTGCAGCGCTCGGGCACGATGATGCTTGCCGCCTCCAACGGCAGCATCAACGCCAACTCGTTGCTGTCAGGCGGCAATCTTGCCGCCAGTGCAACGCAGAACATCGGCTATTCCAGCCTGCAGAGCCTTGGCAACGCCACGCTCACGGCGCCTGGCGCCATTGCTTACACGAGCACTACCCGCGTCGGCGGTAATCTGACGCTTAACACCGGTGCGCTGGATCTGTCGGGCACCAGAGGCAGCCGCATCGCCGGCGGCGGCACGCTGATCGTCAACGCGTCCTCGGCCAACCTGTCGGGCAGCAATCTCGTCTTCGGCGGCCTGGCGCTCAACCTCTCCGGCAGTGCCGATCTCTCCAACGCGCAAGTCAGCACTGTTACCAATGCGGGTGGTTCCGGCGATATCGCTATCTCCGCCGCTGGATTGACGACAAACGCCAACACCGCATTACTTGCCGCGCATGACCTGACGCTCAGCCTGCCGTCGCTTGCCAATACCGGTCAGCTCGCTGCCAGCAACAGCCTTACCTTCAACGTATCAGGCGATTTCTACAACAGCCCTTCCGGCCTCGTCTTCGCCGGCAACAACGCCAACCTCTTCGTCGGCGGCATACTCACCAACGACCAGGGCGCTATTGTCGCCAATGGTGGGTTGACCATCCAGGGAGCCACCGCCGGTCAGCGCAATGCTGCGGTCACCAATGTGTCCGGTCTCATTCAATCCGGTGGTGACATGTCGATCCTCACCGCGAATCTCACCAACCGGCGGTCGGCCACGCCAAGCTGGGTGACAGGCCAGTTGGTTTCCTCCGGCGCGGTTGTCGGCACCTTCGTGCTGAATCCAGCGATCGCCGGCCAGCCCTTCGCCTATCTGGAATCGACCGATCAGAATATGTTCCAGCTCTATGCGGGCGTCGATCCGGGGCAGTTTTCCGACTACCAGCCGCTGTTGTATTCGGTCGCAACCCTTGCCGACGGCACCTCCTATCACGCCTGGACCTGGGTCAGCGGCAATGGCCCGACAGAGGTGCGGCCGATCTTTGACTGGATCAAGGCTCGCGTACCCAAGGATGCCAACGGCAATCCTATTCTCGATCCCAACAATCCCTCGCGCTATTTCATTGTCGACGAAGTAATCAACGGCGGCTCCGATGCCAGCACGACCTACAGCTGGGACGGCGGCGCCAATATTAGCCAATCTGTATATGAGGATCGATTCACGGCACCGCTGAGCGCGGAGGCCGTGATCCGGGCCGGCGGCAATCTCACAATCGATGCCACGAACCTCACGAATTCCTACAGCTCGATCGAGGCCGGCGGTAATGCAACACTGAAGGGATCGACGCTTACCAACGAGGGCGTTGCGCTTTATCGCACGACCACGCTGACCTGCCGCGCCGAAAGCGCGTGCACCGCCTACAATGCCAATGGCTCCGCCGATCCATCGCGCAATATTGCCAATGGCACCTCGATCGTCTCAAGTTCGCAGGTGATCGGCGGCGCGTCAGGCAATATCAAGGCGGCCGGTGCACTCAGTCTCGCGTTCGGTGCAATCAACAACAGCTCCGCATCGGGGTCGGTGTCGGGAGGGGCGGGCTTTGCCGCCCTCAGCAATCCTGGGAATCCGCTTTCGGCACTCAATGGCATGACGGCGGGCGGCGCCCTGTTCGACGTCAATGCCGCGCTGGCGGGGGTCGCGGCCAATGGCGGTGCCAGCGTTGCAAACGGCCTGGCGATCGCAGATGGCACCACAACTATCGGCAACGGACCAACGATCAACGGCAACGGCCTGACGGCAAGCGGCGGCACGTCGATCAGCGGCAATAATTTATCGGCAGCCGTCGGCGCTTCGGTGAGCGGCAACGGCGTGACGCTCGCCAGCGGCCCTTCGATCAGCTCGAATATCTTGACCGCCGGCGGCGCCGTGATCAATCCGAACAGCTTGATGGGCAAGCTCACCGCAGCTCTCGGCAACAGCGGCAATCTTGCCCAGGTGCTGCAGGTCAACGGCGCGGAGCTCGCCTCGCTTGCCAAGCCGCAATCGGGCGGTGTCGGCGGCACGGTGCCGGGCCAGGTCTTCCTGTTCGAGACACGGGCGGCTTTCCTCGACGTATCGAAGTTCTACGGCTCGAGTTATTTCATCGACCGTGTCGGCTATACGCCGGAGACCAAGGTTCCCTTCCTCGGCGACGCCTATTTCGACAATCAGCTCGTCGACGAGCAGATGCGGCAATTGGTCGGCGACGGCCTGGGCGCGGGCTCCTTCATCCCCGGCAACAACGCCACCGACCAGATGAAGACGCTGCTCGACAATGGCGTGGCCTACGCCGAGGCCAATGGTCTTGCTCTCGGGCAGGCACTGACGCCCGAGCAGGCCGCATCGCTGACCCAGTCGATGGTGATTTACCAGACGCAGATCGTCGACGGCGCGCAGGTGCTGGTGCCGGTCGTCTATCTCTCGGCCGCCGATAAGGCGAAGGTCAACGCAGGCGGCGCCGTCATCGCCGGCAACAGCGTCAGCATCGATGCCGGCTCCGTCAACAATTCCGGTGCGATTGCCGCTGCGGATGGCATGACCATCAATGCGACCGAGATCAAAGCCAATGGCGGCACCTTCCTGGCCGGTGGCAACATGAATCTCAATGCCACCAATGGCATTACACTTGCCGCACAGACGATGACCATCGGTGGTCAGAATGTCGTCAACACCAATGCCGGCGTGTCGGCTGGCGGCAACCTGCAGATCGCCGCGGGCGGCACGTTGAGTTCACAGGGCGCCAAGATCGCCGCCGGCGGCTCAGCCCAGCTTTCCGGCAACAATGTCACTCTTGCTGCTGTCAAGGTCGACAATGGCGGCCAGCAGAATGCGACTGGCACGCGCGTCACCGCCGGCGGCAATCTTACCATTGCCGCCAACAACGACGTCAACATCATCGGTTCCTCAGCCAAGGCCGGTGGCGATCTCAAGATCAAGGCCACGGATGGTGCGGTTAACATCGTCTCGACCGATCTCAGCCGCAAGACGGACGATGGCTACACCAAGACGACCAGTACCGATCAGCAGGCCTCGCAGCTCTCGTCCGGCGGCAACCTTCAGGTCAATGCCAACACGGGTGTCCTGATTTCTGGTTCCGACCTGACGGCAAAGGGTGATGTCGGCCTGACGTCCAACGGCGACATCAATGTCACCACCTCGCAGAACCAGTCAAATTCGACTTTCGGTAAAAACTCCTCGTCCGAGCTGACACATAATGGCTCGTCCATTAAGGCGGGTGGCGATCTCGTCGCGAAATCCAAGAACGATATCAACGTCATTGGCTCGACGATGGATGCCGACGGAAAGCTTGGCTTGCAGGGCGGTAAGAACGTCACGATCGCTGAAGCGACCGATAGCGCTACCCTCGACGTCAAGAGCTCCAGCAAGAAGAGCGGGTTCTTTGGTTCGACGAAGGAGAATGCCTCCGGCCATCTGGAAACCACGACGGCGGCTGGCTCGTCCCTCTCCGGCAAGGACGGCGTGACGATCATTTCCGGCGGCGACACTACGGTCTCTGCCTCGAAGGTGACGGCGGGCGACGATACGCATGTCGCAGACCTGAATGTCCAGACCGGCGGCAATCTGATCGTCACCGCTGGTAAGGACACCGAGACCGAGCATGATAGCGCCAAGCGCAACGGTTTCCTGCGCAGCGGCAGCTCGAGCTATGACGGCTATAACGAGACGACCATCGGATCGCAGCTTTCAGCCTCGGGCGATGTCAATCTGGATGCCGGCAAGGCGGCAGCCATTGTCGGCTCGAAGGTCAATGCCGATGGCTCGCTGAATGTCTCCGGCGAGAGCGTCAGCATCATCGGCGCGCAGGAAAACCACCAGTCCGACAGTAAGCGCAAGGATTCCGGCCTCTTCGTTGGCTCGGGCGGCGGCTTTATCTCGCTCTACGGCAAGAACGAAAAGCAGGGCCAGCAATCTTCCACGGATAACGTCGGCTCACAGCTTACGGCCGGGAAGGACGTTAACCTGACTGCGAGGGCAACTGATCTCAACATCATGGGATCGTCGGTCAATGCCGATCGCGACATCAATCTCTCGGCGGCGCGAGACGTCAATGTCACCCCGGGCGCTGAAAGCTCGTCACAGTCCGAACAGCAGAAGAAGTCCGGCTTCGGTCTTGCACTTTCCGCCGGCAATGGCGGCTTCTCGATCGGGATTGGCGCGCAGTCGACCAAGGACAGCAAGGCGCAGCAGTCCGATACCAATGCGGTATCGACATTGGTGGCGGGCCGCGATCTCAACATCTCGGCAGGCAACAATGTTAACCTGCAGGCGACCAGCGCTTCTGGCGAGCGCGACGTCAATCTCTTTGCCAAGAACGATATCAATCTGCTCTCGGCCAACGACGTCACCAATTACGAGGAGGTGCATGAGAAGACCTTTGCCGGTGTGACCATCTCGGTGACAAGCCAGATCGGCAAGGCGGCTGAGAGCATCATGAACTCGGCCGAGCGCCTTTCGGACAGCGGCGGAGTCAATGCGGTGACCAATACCGCCATTGCCGGCCTCGGTTTCTACGAGGGCTTCAAGGGGCTGAAGGGCGCATATGAGGGGCTTACCAGCGCGGATCCGAAGGTTGGAACCGGTCTTTCCTTCAGCATCGGCATCAACGCCGGCGTCAGCCATCAGGAAAACAGCTGGTCCTCGTCGTCCTCGACCCCGGTCGTGACGAATATTCGCGCGGGTCGCTCCATTACCATGGAGGCCGAGAAGGGCTCCATCACCAGCGATGGCGCGCAGATCCTCGCCGGCTACGACAAGAACGGCATCCCGACGATCTCGGGCGACCCGCTGACCGGCGATATCTTCCTGTCGGCAGCGAATGGCGACATCAACCTCAATGCCGCCACGGGCACGTCGGATTCGACCAGCTCGAACAAATCTTGGAGCGCCGGCGTCGGCGTCAACTTCGGCTGCACTACAAAAAATGGCTGCGCGGAGACCGGCATCGGGGTCAACGCTTCCTATGGCAAGGGCGGTTCGGAAACCTCCGGCACCAGCCATACGAACACGCATGTGAATGGCACTGGCGATGTCACCATCGTCACCAACGATCTCGCGCTGAAGGGGGCGACGGTTGTCGGCAATTCGGTTGCGATCGACGTCAAGAACCTGACGATCGAAAGCCAGCTGGATACGCAGAAGGCCGAGGCCGATCAGTTCAATGTCTCCGGGCAGATCGGGTTTGGCAATACCGGCGCCTCCGGCACCGTGCAGAAGGCCAAGGGCGACGCGGTGCTCGTCTCCGAACAGTCAGGCATTCATGCAGGCACCGGCGGCCTCAACATCGATGTCGGCGGCCAGACCTCGCTTGTCGGCGGGCTGATTACCAGCCAAGCGACGGCGGACAAGAACTCCTTCTCCACCGGCACCCTGACGGTTGCGGATATCGACACGCATTCGACCTGGAAGGCCGAAACCTATGGCGGCGGAATCGGCACCGGCGGGCTCACCATCGCTCCACCCGTCAAGGCCGGCGAGAAGGAGACCGGCAAGGCCTATTCGGCCATCGGCGGCAATATCGGCATCACGATTACCGATCCCGCGCATCAGACGCAGGACATCGGCACGATCCGCCGCGATACCGAGAACACCAACACCTCGCTGCCCGGCCTGCCGGATCTGCAGAATATCCTGCGCGAGCAGTACAAGACCCAGGCCGATCTGCAGGCGGCGCAGGCCACCATGGCAGGGCTGGTGGGCGATATTGCCAGTGAATTCTACCGGCAGGCTGCGGAGGGCCGTGACCAGGCTGGAATGGATTATTGGAAGGAGGGTGGAGCCGGCCGCGTGCTGCTGCACACGATCGGCGCCGGCATTCTCGGCGGCGTCAATGGCTGGGAGGGTGCGCTCAAGGGGGCTGCCGGTGCTGCAACCTCAGCCTTGCTGACACCGGCTATAGCCGATCTCGTCAAGGGCATGCTGAAGGACAGCACCTTGTCCGCTCAGGACAAGCAGACGCTTGCCGCCCTGCTCGGCGAGAGCCTGTCTGCCCTGGCGGCAGGCACCCTCGGCGGCGGCGAAGGTGCCTCCTATGGGGCTGCACAGTATCAGTACAATTATCTGACGCATAAAGAGCGTGAGGAGTTCGCTCGCACACTGGCCGCTTGTGAGGAGTCCGGTGATCCTGGCTCTCCAGCTTGTAAGCACAAAGAAGAGCTCCAAACTCTATCGGTTAATCGTGACAAGAAGCTGTCCGATTGCGTCGGAAATTCCTCGGCCGACTGCGTCAAGGCTCGCACCGATCTGCGGATAGCTGCGGCCGAGTATCTCGACGCCGCCCTCGCAGGGAATGGCGAGCCCGATGAGATGTCGCTTCTCGATCGACATATGGTGTTCCTGGACGCCTGGAAATACGCAGACAGCAATGATGCGCAAAACGGTCAGGACTTCGGTGATATAGAGTCCACGCTGAAGAGCGATGCAGCCAAAGCCCTGCTGACAGGTTCGAAAGCTCAAATAGCCAGCATCATTCGCGATCCGATCATGCTCGGCGCCATCGCCTGGGGTGGCTGGGGCAATGCCAAGACCATTATTGGAGACATTGCGGGCATCTTGCCGGATAGCGTCGCTGGCCTGCCTGAAAAATATGTTCGTGTCATCGACAATGCGGGCAACGTCGTCATCGTTGGTCCAAATGGTGAAATCTATCGCGATATTGCCGCCGCACAGCGAGCGTCTATCGGCACTGATGCCATAAATACAGTAACGATAGGCGGCAAAACCTGCGTTTATAGCTGTGTTGTTGACGGAACCACGCGGTACGTTGGAATTACCGATGATGTAGCCCGTAGAGGCGCCGAGCATCTACGGACGAAAGGAATCCGCATTGAGCAAATCGATGGCCTCGATAATCTGTCGCGTTCGGATGCGAGAGCCGTTGAGCAAACCCTGATCAATTACTACGGACTAGGCAAAGACGGTGGAACGTTGCTGAATAAGATCAATTCGATATCCGCGACGAAAAACGCAACAACCTATGAACAATCGCTTATTCGTGGCAAAGAGTTGCTCGATAGTGTCGACTACCAATGGGCGAAATAGCTATGTTGAATCGGAAAACTGTAAAGATCGGCGATATATTTCAAATTTTGACATCCGAAGGAATTTGTTACGGCCAAGTGACTCACACACATCCAAAATGGAAATTCGTCGTAGCCATTTTTCGGGAATTCTTTCCTAAACCTCCGAAGGATTTCACAGAAATTGTCGCCCAGGAGCCGCAGTTCATTACGACCTTTCTGATACAGGATGCAGTTCGGCAAGGGTTATTCCAGCTTGTTGCGAACGTCGCCGTTTCTGAGCACCTGGCTGCGTTTCCAACCTTTCGGTCGACGAACAATCTTAAGGGTGATGAAACGATGTGGTTTTTCTGGGCTGGCGGAACGCAATGGAAGGTGCACCGCCCGTTGACCAAAGGAGAGAAGAAGTACCCAAGAGGGCCGTCATTACCAAGTGCGCCGCTCTTAATTGAGATGATCGAGAAGAATTATCGAGTTGAGCGCGACTACATTTAGTCTCAGAGACATATAGCTAATATTTCCCTGCCGCTTGAGCGGTATCGTAAACTTAAGGGTCACAAGACAAGAGCGGATGACGGGTTTCTGTGGTCCATCATGCCGGGGTGATTTTAACCCATAGGTCCATTGTGCCGGCGCGCAGCTCGCGATGACGGCTGGAGGTGATGTCATGGCATGGGATATGGAACAGGTTGGCTATCGGATCGTGGGTAGAGTCGAAGCGTTGCAGGTTGCCTCGTGACTTGAAGCGCGGCATGATCCGCTCTCCTCGCCGGACCGGCTGGTGAGAATTCTCTGCCGATTGTCGAGGCCTTTGTGAGATCGGTGTTCGACACCTGGCATGATCTCGGTCTTTGCAGCGTCATAAGAGCGAAGCTTGTCGGTGATCATCACCCGTGGCGAACGGCCTTGCCCCTTCGACAGCTTGCGCATCAGACGTTTGGCCGCCCTGGCGTTGCGGCGGCTTTGCACCAGAACATCGAGAACGAAACCGTCCTGATCAACGGCGTGCCACGGCCAGTGCCTCTTCCCACGGATCGAAACGACGGCTTCGTCGAGATGCGATTTGTCGCCTAGCCGCCCAGGTGAGGGCTGGAGGATCTCGTTGGCGAAGGTTCGCACGGCAAATCCGCCCCGATGGGGATTCAACTTACCCGACCACCTGCTCCACGAAGTCAGCGAACGCCCGCGCCTTGGCGCTGGCGAGGCGTCCCGTTGGGAAGACCGCCCAGAGGTGAATGTTCGGAAGCTCCCAATCTTCAAGCACGCGCGCGACCTCGCCGCTTAGCAGTTCGGGCCAGAACATCCAGTCCGAAGTGACGGCGAGCCCCATGTCGGCCTTAACCGCGGCGCGAATACCTTCGGCTGCGGTGACTTGAACCCGCCCGGAGACCGCGACGAACGCTTCGGTTCCAGCCCTGCGGAAGGTCCAGCTACGGCCGAGCTGAGTATAGACCACCGCCTGATGCGCGGAGATATCGGCAGGCACCAGGGGTACGCCATGTCTTTCAAGATAGGCAGGTGTCGCCACCACCGACCGCCGACCAGTCGCCAGACGGCGGGCTACGGCCGACGAGTCTGCGAGATCACCCATGCGCAGCGCGATGTCGATGCCTTCGGACACGAGATCGATCACCCGATCGTCGAGAACGATATCCACGTCGAGATCGGGATGCATCGCCAAGAACTCCGGCAGGCGCGGAATGACCATGAGCCTCGCAAACGTGGTGGCGGCGCAGATGCGAAGTCGGCCCGACAGCCCGGCACCGGCCCCCTTGGCTTCCAGCTCCGCCTCGTCCGCTGCATGGATCGCCGCCTTCGCTCGTTCATAGAAGCGAACTCCGGCGTCGGTTGGCGAGAGGCCGTGCGTCGACCGGATGAGCAGGCGAACCTGAAGTCGCTCCTCCAATTGCGCAATCGTCTTCGAGATGGCGGGCTGGCCGACGCCGATCTGGCGGGCGGCCTGTGAGAACGATCCCGTTTCCACGACACGCACGAAAGCGGTCATCGCCTGCAATCTGTCCATCACTCATTCTCCATTGGAATAAGCATTATCGCCTCAAGAAGTCTGCCGCAAGTATCCAGGAATGGTCATAACTCTCTCCAGCGAACACAATCCGATGGAGACGAACGTGATTGAAGTCTACGCCTTTGCCACCCCCAACAGCGTCAAGGTGCCGATCGTGCTTGAGGAACTCGGCCTTCCCTATGAGCTGAAGGCGGTCAATGTCCGCAAGGGTGAGCAGAAGGAAGACGCATTTCTCTCGCTCAATCCGAACGGCAAGGTGCCTGTTCTGGTGGACGATGGCTTCGTGCTGACGGAGAGCGCCGCGATCCTTGTTCACCTTGCGGAAAAGACCGGCAAATTGCTGCCAAGCGACGGCGAGGCCCGCGCCCGTGTCTTCGAACAGCTGTTCTTTCACGCCTCGGCCCTGAGCCCCGCTTTCGGCAATGCCGGTTTCTTCATGCGCTCATCGCCGGCACCGCAGCCGATCGCCGAAGCGCGTTTCGCAAAGGAAGCCGAACGCATCCTCGGCATCCTCGACCGCAAGCTGGCGGGTCAATCTTTCATGGCCGATGACGCCTTCACCATCGCCGACATTGCCCATTTCGGCTGGCTGTGGCGCCGGCAATTCCCCGGCCTGACGCTCGACGAGCGCCCGAACCTTTCCCGTTGGTACGAGACCGTGGCCGCCCGCCCCGCCGTCCAGCGCGCCATAGCCCGCGTCGAGGCGCTGGCCGAAGCCCCGACTTCTGTGGCCTGACCCATGCGCTCCCTGTCCCGCTTCTTCTTCAACCCCGACCGCAAGACCCCAACACAAAGGAGTATCCCCATGTCCCGTTTCGACACCTACAAGAACAGCTTCCCGAATGCCCGCCTGACCCGTTCGCCAAGCGGCGTCCTCGAAATCGCCTTCCATACCGACGGCGGCAAGCTCGTCTTCAACGGCCACACCCATGAGCAGTTCGTCGATCTCTTCCACCAGGTCGGTTCCGACGCCGACAACCGCGTCGTCATCCTGACCGGCTCGGGCGATGCCTTCATGGATGCGATCAATCCCGATGGCTTCGATTTCTTCTCGCCGCGCGGCTACGACAAGATCCTGCGCGAAGGCAAAAAGGTCCTCATGAACATCCTTGACATCGAGGTGCCGATGATCACCGCGCTGAACGGTCCCGTCCTCCTGCATTCGGAATATGCGCTGCTCACGGACATCATCCTCGCCACACCGGAAACGGTCTTCCAGGACAAGCCGCATTTCGACTTCGGCATCGTGCCGGGGGACGGCGTCAACCTGCTCTGGCCGGAAGTGATCGGCAGTATCCGCGGCCGCCATTTCATCCTCACCCGCCAGGTGCTTGATGCACAGACTGCGAAGGACTGGGGTGCAGTCAACGAGATCGTTCCTGCCGATCGCCTTCTGGCCCGTGCCCATGAGATCGCCGAGGGTCTTGCCGCCCTGCCGCCGCTGACCAGCCGCTACACCCGCATCGCCCTGACGCAGAAGCTGCGCCGGATCATCGACGAAGGCGCGGGCTATGGTCTGGCGCTTGAAGGCATCAGTGCTGCCGAGGTCGCCCGCTCCGTGGCCGCCAATAGCTGATCACTCCCTCATCCATCGCCGAGCTTCAGGGCGACCCCTGAAGCTCGGCACGCTCAAAGTTCAGAACTCATTGGAGAATGACGATGACGCTGCAGTCCAAGCTTGATGCCTTCAAGGCTGACTTCGAAGCCGGCAAGCCGCCTTACAACGTTCCCTATTCGGTGATCGAGACGATGCACCGCGCCACCGCCGAACTAATCGCCTCCGGCGCGGCCGAGCAGGCCCTTAAGGCGGGCGACACGCTGCCGGCCTTCAGCCTCGCCGATCCCGAGGGCAACACCGTTTCCTCGACCGATCTTCTGGCGCGCGGCCCGCTCGTGGTCACTTTCTACCGCGGCGTCTGGTGTCCTTATTGCAACATGGAGCTCCAGGCGCTCCAGGAAACGCTGCCACAGTTCGAGGCGCTCGGCGCGAAACTCGTCGCCATCTCGCCGCAGAACCATGTCAACAGCCGCAAGTCGATGCGCCAGAACAACCTGACCTTCCCGATTCTGTCGGACCCACACAACGACGTGGCCGCCGCCTTCGGCCTGCGCTTCGAAACGCAGGATTACCTGGTCGAGCTCTACAAGTCGCTGAAAAACGACCTTCCGGCCTTCAACGGTGATCCGAGCTGGACCTTGCCGATGCCGGCCCGCTACGTCGTCGGCCAAGATGGCGTCATCCTCTACGCGGAGGTGAACCCGGACTACACCCGCCGTCCGGAACCGGAAGACATGCTGCCGGCGCTCCGCCTCGCAGCCAGCCGCGCCGCCGCCTGATCCATTCGACCCATGACACCCTGCTTCCTTGAGGCAGGGTCAGAGGATTTTCCCGATGAAGAGAACCTTTCTGATCACCGGCGCCAGCAAGGGCATCGGTCTCGCCCTGGCCCATCGTCTTGCCACCCGTGGCCACACCGTCATCGGCATTGCCCGCAACCCGACAGACGCCTTTCCTGGCCCGCTGCATACTCTCGATCTTTCCGAGCGCAGTGCCAACGGCGAACTGGCCAGGATCGTCAAGGAAAGCAACGTCGATGGCGTGGTCAACAATGTCGGGCTGGTCAGGGCCGCTCCGCTTGGCGACATCGCCATTGAAACCCTTGAAGAGGTGATGCGCGTCAATCTGCATCCTGCTCTTATGTCCATACAGTCCGCATTGCCCGGCATGCGCACACGCGGCTGGGGCCGCATCGTCAATATTTCCAGTCTCACCGTTCTCGGCAGCGTACAGCGGACAAGCTATGCCGCTGCCAAGGCAGCACTCGTCAGCTTTACGCGAAGCTGGGCGCTTGAACTCGCCCAGACCGGCATCACGGTCAACGCCGTCTCGCCCGGGCCGACCGAAACGGAACTGTTTCGGGCGAACAATCCGATCGGCAGCGAAGGTGAGGCGCGATACCTATCCGGTGTTCCCATGGGGCGGTTCGGCCAACCTGACGAGCTCGCCGCGGCGATTGAATTTCTGCTGTCGGACGACGCCGCGTTCATCACTGGGCAGACGCTGCATGTCGATGGCGGGGCGTCGATCGGTAGGTCTTCACTGTAGGGAAGCAGCAATCAGTCCAGCGCCTCATCTGGACCAGCCCGCGTTTCGAGTTATCCCAGGAGAGCCATTCTATTTAGGTCATAGCGATGTCGTTGTCGGGGGTGGTTAGCCGTCGGTCAGCTTTCCGGGCGGTACGGGCAAGAGTGGACCGTCGAGCGCGTTGACATTGGTCAGAGGTCCATTATTTATACGATGTATAATTATGGAGGCGACGATGGTCACCGGACACGTATTTATCGCAACAAGCCTTGATGGATTTATCGCCCGCGAAAGTGGCGACATCGATTGGTTGCTAAAGCACGACCAAACTGGCGAGGATCATGGGTATAGCGATTTCATAAGCGATATCGACGTTATCGTAATGGGGCGAGGCACTTATGAGGCGGTCCGAGGCATGGGAGACCGGTTCTATACCCGTCCGGTCCTGGTTTTGTCGGCGCAGCTTGCACGACAGGCAGTGCCCTCCGAGCTCGAAGGAAAAGTGCGCTTTTCGGCAGAGTCACCTGAACAAGCGATGGCGACGCTTCAATCCGACGGCGCACGACGTGCCTATGTGGATGGAGGACGCATCATTCAATCTTTCCTCGCGCTCGACATGATCAGCGACATGGTGATCACAAGGGTGCCAATCTTGCTCGGTGCTGGCCGCCCTCTTTTTGGCGGCGGTCAGCGTGATGTGGCGCTTGCGCACAAGGGCACAAGGTCTTTTCCTTCCGGATTGGTCCAATCTCATTATGAAGTCATGATATGACAGCAAGGGGGCGAGGTCGGCCACCAGCCGGCGGAGAGACCGTTTTGCCGGAAAGCATTCTTTCCGAGGCATTGAGGATACTCAATGCCGACGGCCTCGACGGCTTGAGCATGCGCGCTTTGGCAACACGTGTGGGCATCAATCCCATGACGATCTATCACCACTTCAAGGATCGGGATGGGCTGATCAAGTCGCTAGCGGAGTGGGTATATGCGGACGTTGCGGCACCCGAAACGGGCGATGCACACGCACGCGCCCGCAGTCTCCTCACGGCCTACTACGCCAAGGTGGTGCTCTATCCTGCTCTGACCTTGGCGATCTTTGCTCGGCCAGCCGTTTTCCCCGATCACGCTATGAGGATAACCCGTGAGTTGATGATCTTCTTGAGCGAAGGCAATCACTCCTCACAGCGCTCGATGCGTTGGACGCATATCCTTGTTGACTACACTCATGGTGCCGCCCTCGCCGTAGCTACCCAGGATGGAAGCATAGGGCGGCCCCCAAGGGGAGCAATGCTGGATGATTTTGAAAGCGGACTTGACGAGCTACTGGAGGCGTTCAGGCGTTCTTCCGATCACCCGAGCGTGTAGATCAAGTTTTTCAGCATTCAAGGTGTCCCTTTGCGTGCACAGAAAGAAGGCGATCTATCTAGCGAAAAGCGCGCAGACCACAGACCTTTCCATTGTATCGAGGTGACTGATTTTAAGGGGTATCGCAAATGCCACGAACGACCGCAATGGGGTCGAGAGCAGGCATTGCTCTCGCAATTCGATCTGTCCACGGGTCTCAGTATTTCCGTAGCGAGAAAGGCATGGTAGCTCGAAGGTGAGTTGCGAAGTATGAGGCACACCATGAGACTAACCCTAAGGGCGAAAGCCATTTCAGTCTGCGACGACAAAATCGCAAAAAAGGGTGAAGGCGTTGGCCTGTCATTCTATGCATTCTTTGCAAACAAGAACGACGACCCCGACCTCCTTATGGAAGCCGCCGAGTGGTGGATCAAAACCCATGCTCTCGATCATTTCGAGAAGGCGACTAAAATTCGTGAGATGATTAGATCTGGGCAGTAGGTGATGACCGCTTTCAGGATCGTGCCTGTCTGCGTTAAACACCTGCAATGGGGTCGGAAGCAGTCATTGAGGAGTTGCCCATGCCGACGTCACATACGAGCAAAAAAGTGGACGCAAGCGTTCCACTGAATGTCCATATCAAACCCGCGACGCGCAATCTTATCGACCGTGCAGCTGAACTGCTTGGCAAGACACGCACAGATTTCATGCTGGAGGCCTCGGAACGCCGCGCCGAGGAAGTGCTGCTTGACCGTACCGTCTTCACGGTAAGCCCCGAGGTGTATGCCGAATACCTTGCCCGGCTCGATGCGCCCGCGCAGTTGAATGAGCGTCTGAAACGCACAATGTCGACCAAAGCTCCATGGGATGAGGTGTGACCCTCACTTCCCCTGCTCCTTTGGCCGAGTATCATGAGCTTGTCGAGTTTGATTCCGGCGTTCCAGAACTGGATGATTGGCTGCGTCGACGAGCGCGAGCCAATCAGGCGGGCGGTGCGTCTCGTACTTTTGCGGTCTGCGAGGGAAATCGTGTAGTTGCCTATTACGCTCTCGCCTTCGGCGTGGTGAGGACACTAGAAGCACCAGACCGCTTTAAGCGAAACATGCCAGATCCGATCCCAGTCGCTGTACCTGGTCGACTGGCTATCGACCGGACCTATCAGGGCCGCGGTATCGGTGGGCGTTGGTGCGTGATGCCGGTCTGCGCCTGCTCAATGCCGCCGAAATACTCGGTATCCGTGGCGTGCTGGTGCATGCGATTTCCGATGACGCACGTGCCTTCTATGAGGCTGTTGGATTTCTGCCATCTCTGTCCGACCCGATGATGCTGATGATTGGATTGAAAGATCTCAGCAACGCGCTGAGCGCGTAGACGGTGTCATCGAGCGTTCGTTTTCAGCAGAAGCTAAGCGCTATCGTTCGGCGTGGCGGTCATTCCGTGCGGAAGGAGCAGGTTGAACAGCACACGTGCCGCAATTAGCCAGCGAAGGAAGCGCTGCGAGATGGAGAACGAATTCGGGCCGCGGGCGTTCAAAGCTTGTCTTTCGGACTGTATGTCAGCGACTGCAGTGATCTAAATACGAAAGAGCCGACGTGCGCCTGAAAGGTTGTTGAAGGGCCGGCGTATCGCATTGGCAGCTCTCAATTCGAGGCTCGCATCTGTCCAGACCTTGTGTCGATGAAATCTGAGCGAGTTCACTGTCTTAGGATAAACCAATAACGGGTCGTTGGTTCGCATCCCATCAAGGCGTCGCATACATGCAAGCCGCTTGGGGCGAACTTGAGTAGGTTAAAACCTGGCGGCCGATCGCTACTACGCAGAGCCGGGCGACATCTTCAATGGCATGTTTGCCGCGCCATAGATGCCGTCGACCTCACCCTGCGAAAGAGGCAAAGGTCGAGATTGATGACGTTGGTTCCGAGCTTCTGCTTCCGTTTCAATTAAAGTCCAAACCGGCAGGAAGTAAATCGAGATAGTCTAGTAAGCCGTAGATCAGCGCCAACACGATCACCATCACCAGGATATAGCAAGCGCACTCCAACGTGACTTTGATAATGTCAGTCGGGTTGGACGAGGTCCCTTGATCGTGATGCCACTTGATGGCGAAGAACATGCCCGTGCCTAACACGAGAACCTTGAACGCAATGAAGACTATAGGGAACCAATCCATCATTTTGAATATTTCCAGGCTATTATTTGACACTATCTATCGTGAGGAGCACGACCGCAAAACTGCTGCTTCAGCAGCTTCATTTTTTTGTTCAAACCATCGTCGAATCTAACGTCGATCATAACCTTCCCGTCACGCGGCATAAGTGAGCTTGCCCCATGTTTCCGGATAGGTTGTTTAGACGATCACCCGAGCAAGCAGTGCCGGCTGGGTGACAAGACCGGCAAGTTGGTTCAATCCGTCCTCGAGCTCACTGCGGTCGGACGCGACGCCGAGGGAAATTCGCACCGCTTCCGTCGTACACTTCCCGACCGCAAAGGCAGAGCTTGGAACGATGAGCAGGCCCGCGCGTACCGCAGCCTCAACCAGGTCGTCAGCGCGCTGGCCGCTGGGCAACCGAAGCCAGAGGTGGTGGCCAAACATGTTAGCGGAGCGATCGAAGGCGCTGAGCAGCGACGATGCGAGTATCTGCCTTGTCAGCGTTTCGCGTCTGATGGCCGCGGTCACTTCCGCCAGTGTTCCATCCATTATCCAACTGCTTGCGAGTGCTGACATGAGCGGAGGCGCCATCAACATCATGGCTCTGGTAACAGATGCGAGTTGTAGGGCGTGTGCTGCCTTGGGCACGAGGACGTAGGCAACCCGCAACGCCGGTGTCGCACACTTGGAAAGTGTCGAAATATGCCAGGTCGCCTCCGGCATGAGATCCGCAAAGGTGCGGCTCGGCCCCTCAAGCAGCGGACCGTAAGGATCATCCTCCACGATCATCACGCCGTAGCGGCGCGCAATTTCCACAATAGCCGCACGTCGCGGTTCGGGCATCGTCGCGGCCGTCGGGTTGTCGATATTGGGAATCACATACAGAAGCTTTGGCGGCCTGGTTCGGCAACTGCGCTCGAAATCCTCAGGTAGCAGTCCCTCGCCATCCATTGCGATCGGATCGATTACCAAGCGCACTTGAGCTGCGACAGCCTTCAAACCGGGATAGGTAAATTCGCCGGCGGCGATGACGTCACCTCGAGACAGCAAAAGCTCGCAAATGGAAAAAAGTGCACTCTGGGCGCCAGCCGCAACAACGATACGATCGAAATCGGCGTTCTCGATACGTTGCTTGAGCCATCGGGTCGCCGCTTGCCTATCCGGCTCTGCACCAGCACTATCCTGATAGTGCAAGTTCAGCAGTCCCTTGCCGTTCGCGAGCACCGCAGCAACCCCTTTGGGCATCAACTGCCGAAAATCGACGCCCTCCGGCTGGCATGGAATGTTCATGCTGAGATCGAGTGCCGCGGGGCGAGCCTTCGAGGTAAGCTCGCTCGAATAGTCCCTCACGAAGGTACCCCTGCCGATTTGCGCTTCAATAAGCCCCCGGCGGTGCGCTTCATTGAAGGCCCGGGTCACCGTTGTCAGGTCGACGCCAAGCGCTTCGGCAATGGATCGCTGCGGTGGCAACCGGTCACCCGCAGCAATGACACCAGCCTGGATGTCCTGTTCCAGAGCATCCGCCAAGCCGATATATTTCATTCGGCCACCGCCGACAATTCGCGCTTTCCACATAAACCTAACCGATATTGTATGGCTGTATATCCATACATTTCGCATACCATCCATACATTCGAAAATGAACCCTAATTCGGGAACTCGCGCGAAATGTCGCAGGCGGCGGCAGATCCCAAACGAAACTCTGAAGCGTTTCCGGACCCGTTTGTACCCAATACTGTCGCTCCACGATCGACAAGATCCCTTCACCTCAGCGGTAAATCTATGGAAAGCTAGGGGGGACAAGTTCGCCCATGGTGGCCGCCTGGATCCACGCGACAAGGCTCGGCCTGTTGTCTGGGGCGCTCGTTCCAAGATGACTCAAATCAATGCTGTCGTCATCAAGCTCTGCGATCCATGGGCAAACAGTAGGAGCGACCCCGATGGAACTGATGGAAGCGATCTTTGGCCGGCGCGCCACACGAGCCTTCACGGCGGAACCGGTCGACAGGCCGGTGCTCGAACGACTAGTTGAAGCTGCTATCCAGGCGCCAAGCGCCATCAACGAGCAGCCGTGGGATTTTACAGTCGTCCGCAACAAACCGCTGCTCGACCGGATTTCGGTCGCGGCCAAGGCTCATGCGCTGAAGAAAAGGGACGCCATTCCGTCCCATCTGCGCCAACACCTCGAAGATCCCGGGTTTCATATCTTCTATCAGGCCCCGGCGCTGATCGTCATTTCCGCCGGAAGTCGCGACTGGGCTGTAGAAGATGCAGCATTCGCGGCAGAAAACCTGATGCTGGCGGCCTATGCCCAGGGTCTCGGCTCCTGCTGGATCGGCTTTGCCCAGCGCTGGCTGGAGACGGAGGAGGGCCGGAGGGCTATCGGGGTGCCGGAGGGTTTCGTGCCGGTTGCGCCGATCATCGTCGGCCATCCGGCCGCGCCTGTGCCTCCGGTGCCACGCAGTTCCGCACACGTGCGCTGGCTGGATTGATACCAAACCTGCGCTCCATCGGTACGATGGGCGTTCGATCGTCGCAATAGCAGGAAAGGGCATGCCCATGCGCCTAAAGGACAAGATTGCCATCGTCACCGGCGGCGGAACGGGCATCGGCGAAGCCATTTGCCATAAGTTCGCGCACGAGGGCGCAAAACTCTTCATCGCCGGCCTGCCGGGCGATCCGGTGGAAGACGTCGCCGCGGCGATCGTCGGACACGGCGGCTCGGCCGTCAGCTATCTCGGCGACCTTTCCGAAACCGACGAGGCGGCGGCTTGCGTCGCTCTCGCCGTTGAGACCTATGGCCGGCTCGATATCCTCATCAACAATGCCGGGGTCTTCATTGCCAATGCCGAGACCGACGCCTATCGGATCGAGGATTTCGACCGAACCTACAAAAACAACATCCGTACCGCCTTCCTGATGACCAAGTTCGCGCTGCCGCATCTGCAGAAGACGCGCGGCAACATCGTCTTCACCGGCTCCGAGGCGGGGTTCAACGGTTCGCCGAACTTCACGCCCTATGGCGGCAGCAAGGGGTTTCTGCATGCCTTTGCGAAGGGGGTGGCGCTCGAACAGGCGGCTTACGGCGTGCGTGCCAATTGCGTCTGCCCGGGCGCGATCGATACTGCCTGGACGCGCGGTGCCGACAGCCCGATCCCGCTGACTGCGCAGGAGGGGATCGGCATGGGAATACCGCTCGGCCGCCGCGGTACGCCGGAAGAAATGGCGAACATCTTCGCCTTTCTGGTATCCGAAGAGGCAAGCTACGTCACCGGTGCACTGTGGTTGGCCGACGGCGGCGTGACGCCGGCCAAAGGCCTCACGAACGTACCGCCGTCGCTCCGCGAGGCGCCTGTCGGCACGTTGGATCTCCATCATTCGCATGATGGTTTACGCGGGAAATTCGTATTCCGGGCACCATCAACCCCAAAAGGATGAAACCGATGAAGGTGGCAGCGGACTGCGAGTTTCTCGATCTTACGGACGCTGCTTGCCGGTTTATCAGAGCAAATCCGATCCGGGGTTCTTTGGACGGCTTTTATAAACGTCCATGAATTTAAGGATGACGGCAGCCTCCCACGAGATGGAGCCTGTGTCTTTGTTGGTGGTTTATCGGATGGATGACACGAAAGGCGCGGAAGCGCCATTATCGACGATCAAGGAAGATTCATTACCCGCCGAGCTTTTGAAGGCTGCGCCGCCCGGAGCAAGTATGAAATTCGGCGTCCTCACCGGCTGGGCGCTCGGTTTTCTGGCGCTGGGCGGGCTCATCCTCTTTGTTCTTCATTTCAGCGACTTCAGGGCGTTCACAACCACGCTGATGGCCGCCGACCCGATCTGGCTTGTTGCCGCCGCCCTGTGTCAGGTCCTGACCTACATCTCTGCCGCGGCCGTTTGGGCGCGGGTTCTCAAACGCGCCGGATCGGTTATCGGGATGCCAAGCCTCTTGAGACTAGCGCTGCTCGAACTTTTCGCCAATCAGGCGATACCCACAGGCGGCCTCAGCGGCAGCATTATCGTCGTTCGTGGCCTGATCCATCGTGGCGTGGCATCCTCAGTCGCCGTTACTGCCCTGCTGGTTGCGGCGCTTTCCTACTACGCGGCCTATCTGCTCGTCGGTTTGCTCGCCTTTGTGCTGCTGTGGAACATGGCCGACCTAAGCCGTGCCTTGATGTCGATGTCCGCCATATTCCTCGGCGTCATCATCCTGTTGGCTGGCGCGGTGATCGCGTTGACGCGATCGCGCGGCCGCTTCATCCCTAAGGCTGCGCTGGGATGGAAGCCGGTGGCGCGGATGGTGGCAATGTTCGCCAATATACGCGCCGACATTTTCTACGACGGTCGCCTAATCTTCGAAACCATCGCATTGCAGACCGCGATATTCCTGCTCGATGCGGCCACCCTCTGGTGTGCGGCGAAAGCGGTCAGTCTTTCCATCGAGCCGCCAAAAGTCTTTATCAGTTTCATAATGGGCTCGGTCGTATCAACCCTCTCGCCTGTGCCGATGGGGCTGGGAACCTTCGAGGCGACTTGCACGGCAATGCTGCATTTTCTCGGCGGCACGGTCGAAGCTAGCCTCGCCGCCACGCTGGTCCTGCGCGGCTTCACGCTCTGGCTCCCGATGCTGCCGGGCCTGTGGTTCATGCGACACGAGGCAAAGTTAGCGTCTGAACCGCATGTCCAGACCATTGGCTAAAGCCCAGGAACAAATCATTAAAAGCGTCTATCAACGAAGACGTTCGACGGCAGTGTGCAGCAACGCAACTTCGCGTTCAGTGAGTGGGCGTTCCGGGTGCTGCATATGTTATCCAGCGGAGCCCGAGCTGCGCGATCGAAAGAAATAGCGCCATGCCTGATCGCATAAATAACCGAATGCGGAGGCCAGCTCAACTTAAGTGCTTCATTCGGGGTGAGAGAGAATAGAAGATGGGGCATTCAGGTTCCAGGACATGCCGATCGGAGTGAAGGCGAGATCCGCAGTCCCACCGCAAGCTGCGGGAACGATCGATTTGAGAATGACGGAGCCGAAGCCCTGCCGCTCCGACGGAGCGACCGGCGGCCCGTTGCGCTCGGCCCAATGGAACTGAAAAAGCTTTGCCGCTTCGTCCACTGACCAACGGATATGGACCTTCCCGGTCGGCACAGTAAGCGCTCCATGTTTGACCGCATTTGTCGCAAGTTCATGGATTGCCAATGCGAGATATTCAGCCGGCGCCGGTTGTAGCCGGACATCCGGGCCGGCAATCTCTATTTGAGGCGTATCCTGTCTTACCACGAATGAAATTTGAGATCGAACGAGGTCGTTTATCAGGGCCGCCTTCCACTTCTCCTTCTCGAAAACCTGATATGATATAGACAGGCAACGAAGACGTTGCTCCAAAGATGCCTGGAAATCGGCAACAGAAGCGGTGTTTTTGGCAATCTGGCGAGAAATGGCCCCGATAATCGCGAACATGTTCCTGGCGCGATGCGTCAGTTCGTTGACGAAAAGCTCGGCAACCTCCGCCCGTTCACGGGCGGGATTTTCTAAGATCGAAACGAGGACGGCGGTTTCAGATGTTTCCAGCGAAATCGGACTTAGCGCAATGTCGACCAATACGTCGGTGCCATCGCGCTTTCGCGCGGTCAGCCTTCGCCCTTCTGCCATTGGGCGCGACCTGGCATGTGACATGAAATCCATTCTGAGCCGTTCGTGGCGCTGTCTGATATCCCTTGGCACCAGTATCTCGATCGGCTCGCCAACCAACGTCTCTTTCGTGTAACCGAACAATTGTTCAGCAGCGCTGTTGACGTGGCGTATCTTCCCGGCCTGATCGACCATGAGCATCGCGGCCGGCGCGTGCTCGAATATAGCTCTTGCCACGAGTGTGGTCGGCTCCGAATACTGAGCGGCTTCCCTGCCGGACCCGGTAGTCGCCAGGCTGCTCTCCGTGACATCTGGATCAACTTGCGGTTCCGTAGCTCCAAGGGTGTCTTTTTCGCCCATGATTCTGCGTCTCGTTTTCTGGATCCCCGAAATCCCAAGCGGGCATGAGAACATGACTATCGATTGGAAGTCAGCCTGAAAGCCTTGAGCACCTCTCGAGGCCCCGGCTATGGGATAGGGCGTTGAGCCTGTGTTCGACTATATTTTGCTCTGAAGCGTAGCTCGTTGATCCCGGCGTTTGACGATCCCCGCAGCGACCGCGTTAAGATGTCTCGCTACGAACAAAACAATCACAAACTGAAAGAGATATTTTTTATTTGCCGAAAACTAGCATTGACAGAGATCAATCTAATCCGCGTGCAAGTGCACTATATTTAACGGGTGCCGGCTGGAGTGGTCGGCTTGGCGTTAGCCGGGCTGGGATGGCACCTTTTCGCTACGACGAGGACCGCTTGAAAACAAGTAGCAGTCAGGAATGAGCTGCCTTCTGTACCTCCGCTTTGTTGTTGAGCAGTTGTCTGGCGCGAAGGCGGATTTTTCGAATCAAGCCGAGGGTAGGGTAGCGAGGCTCCCGACCAATAGGAAGTTGAGGATGAGACCCCTGACGTGGTCGTTTGCGGCGCAAGAGGTCTCTCCAGCCTTTCGCAACTCATCCTTGGCAGCGTGTCGACAAAGATCACCCATCGATGCCCTGTGACCTGCATAACCGTTCATCGACCCACCGCATGAGGCCCGACGACTGGTTGCGACCGCCATCAGGGAACACTGTGCGCCATCCGTTGGTGAAGCTGATTTCCATAACCTTTTCGCGTTTTCAGCGAACCAGGTCGTTCACCAATGTCCATTGATCTTGAAAGCAGGTCGCTAACCCGCGCCTGTGATCCTGGCAGCCTCGCGAAACGAAACCAACCTTCGACTGCGGTCGTCCCATAGAACCAGCTTCACGCAGCGCAGGCTTTGCCACAGCGTGATCCTGCCGATGTCGCCGAGTTCCGGATGGTTTCGCAACACTTCCGGCAGCCGATAATAGGGGATCCGGCTGGAGAGATGGTGCACATGGTGAATGCCGATATTGCCGGTTAACCACCGCAGGATGAGCGGGAGATCATAGTGGGAGGCGCCATGCAAGGCAGCTTTCGGAAACTGCCATTCCGGTTCTTTCGACCAGTGCGTCTCCTCGAACTGATGTTGCACGTAGAAGAGCCAGACCCCGACAGCCGCAGCCAACAGAACGATCGGCAGGTGGATGAGGAGAAAAGACCCGAGGCCGATTGCCCAGATCATCAGGGCTGCGATCGCCGCCACCGCGACGTTGGTGGCCATGGTCGACATCCAGGGGAGGACACCGTCGCGCATCATACCGACTGGCAGGCGTTGTTGGAACAGGAAGAGCCAGGCGGGTCCAATGCCGAACATCACCAAGGGATGTCGATAGAGACGATATCGAATCCGCCCCCATCGGGAGCGTGCGTTGTATTCGCCCACGGTGAGCGTGGTTATGTCGCCGACGCCGCGCTCGTCGAGATTTCCGGCGGAGGCATGATGCGCTGCATGTGCCTTGCGCCAGTAATCGTAAGGGGTGAGAGTGAGGACGCCAAGAACACGCCCCGTCCAATCGTCGAAGCGACGGCGCGCGAAGAAGGAGCCGTGGCCACAATCGTGCTGGATCATGAACAGGCGCAGCAAAAATGCTGCGGCAGGAACAATCAGGATCAGGCCCCACCAGAAGTCATAATGCACTGCCAACCAGGTCAGCATCCAGAAGACGACGAAGGGAACGGCAGTTATCAGCAGTTCGAAGGTGCTGCGGCCTGTATGCGGCGTGCGGTATTTCGCGAGGATTTTCAGCCAGGCTTTTTCGTCCGAACCGTCGGCAGACTGGGGTAATAACGGTGTGCTCATTATCCGCGACCTGCCTTCTGCGCGGCAGCCATGCGGTAGTAATGTTCGGCGTGCTGGTAGAGGTTCTCGGCCTCGATCCGGTCGCCGGCCTGGGCGCTTTCGCGCGCCAGGAGCATATATTGCTCATATCGTCGTTTGAGATCCCCGGAGATCGTGTGCGCTGCGGGAGCGGCAAGCGCGCGGGCCGGCTTATGTCCTGGGCCGCGGGAATTATAGCGTGGTGAATTCAAGTAACAGTTCAAGCCTCGATAAGGCTCGCTCCTCAATGGTCGTAAATCGGGAAGGATTGACAGCGACTGATGCCGGCTTTCGCCAATGATATCACCGCCTGTGGCGCGACGTCGCGGCCTTGTATTATACATAAGTCGCCAGGTGAGCCGTTTCAAGTCACGCTAGGCAGCTATCCGCGTGAGAGGTGTGGGGCCGAAGATGGTTGCTCGCAAATGCCGCAGGCAACCAGGAACGGCTATTGCTTCGGAACCTGATCGATGATGCGCGACGCGATGCGGTGCTGCGCAGCCGGAATGGCTCCGCACCGCAACCCGCCGCTACCGCTCTGAATACAGCAACCCAAAACCGCTGGAGCGAACTCAAAAATGGATAAAACTTGGGGGCAAGGTCAGTCGGTCTGGACATGCGCGGATTGTTTCCTCCATGCATGTTGGAAGAACATTGACCTGGCGCTTGCCGAGCACCAGGGGAAAATCAATCGCGTCCGTTCGGGGGTGTGGATTTCGTCCCTTACCAAAATCACCGGCTTCCTTCGCGACCTCGGAATGGCCGAATACGAACATTCAGGCTCCCGGCCCTGACACCTATCATGTCGAGATAGGAAGCCGTTCCCCGGCTCTGACTGCGCCTTTCAGTCGATTGCCTGATGGCGCCAATGGGCAGACATAGCGGGACGAATAGGCACACGAAGGAAAATAGCAAAAGTTGAAATCGAGCACTAGTGTGCCGCCTGGACTGACAACTCCGAGATCCGCTCCCTTGATGGTGTCAAGGAGATATCGGCCACCGCCATAGGTCTCGGTCCCGGAGGTCGCGTCGACAAACGGCAGGAATACGCCACCGCCGTACCCCTCAATCCAGTAGAGCGTCAATTCTCCGCCCAATCTGGCCCCCAGTCCGCTCGTCCGGGCGAACGTATACATCGAGAGGTCACCGTCGTCTCCTGTTGCGACGGTTATCCGTTCCGACGTCACCGGAACGAGCTGAACCATCAGGCGCAACGAGGGATCATAAGGAAATGTAGTGGGTCCCTCAAACGTCTTGCGGTCCGCCGATTCAATTGGCGACTGAGGATGGTCGCGAAACATGGTCGAACGGGTGTCACACCAAAGCCGCCAGGCAGCAGCCGCGTCTGGGTTGGAACGGACCTCGTAATAGAGATTTGCGATCTTCTCGCGCCACTCCCACAGTTGTAGTGTTTCGTTCAAATCATTTCCTCCCATGTCGGAAATTACGTCGCTCGTTTATCGAAGCGCACGCCCAACCATCTCGGCGTAACTATTTATTTGCCGGTTTGCTGTGGCTACGTGACTACTTACGACGCGTATTTGGGGCGGCATGTCAGCAAGGACCAGACCACAGCTAAAAATCTTCCGGCATATTGAAGGCGAGTTCGACCATATCGTCAACGACGATGGCCATGGCCGTGAAAAAGCATCCAAGGGTGACCCCGTGGATACCGGATTTAAGCCATTGAAAAATATTTTGTTCTTTCGGAATTTAGCGGTCATATCGGCGTCGCCCATCGCGCCATGGATGTTCCGGTTTTCCTAACAATTTCAAATTGTTGCGAGGGACCTTGACGGGGTCATTGTTCAGAGCCGGTACGCAGGCGATGAATTTGCAGCTTTGAAAAGCCATGGCGATTCTTCGCTCAAGCCTAAATTAGCTCAAGAAGAATCTATCGGCGCTGCCATTTACCCTTTATCGACCCGCCTCGGCCCTCTGCAGACGGTCTGCGGTTGCGCTCTGGTTGCAGAACCGTGCGATGCAGCGAGTGATGCGAGAGACCGGAAGTAACAATCGTCAGAACATCCCAACTCCTGGGAGCATTCGCGCGCCGATGAGCGGTTTCTAATATTTCCAGTCTTAAGATCGTTTTAAATTGATTTTCCGCGCGTATCGCTGGCTAAAAACCATGTACATTCTCTGTATGGCTGAATATTAGTATTGTTGCGATCATGCGACACATTGCGTTAACAGTGTTAATAACCAAAAATAGTCAATAGATTGATGCCATCAAGGCTTGCACTCCCCGACATTAACTGTTTCAGGAGATTGCATCGAAATCTATTTTACAAGTAGATGTGATGTCGTCTACGCTTGTAGGTGAATAAGATTTATAAAATGTATCTTTGAAGTATAATTTGGGGAAGGGCGTGGTTTTGGCTTATAAGATGCGATTGATGGCGGCAATCGGGATTTCGATGGCCGTGACTTCTTTATCAAGTGGTTCTGCTGGCGCTATGACATTGCAGCAGGCAATTGAAAAGACAATGAAAACCAATCCGCAAATCATGCAAGCGGCGCAGAATCGGGAAGCAACCGAGTTTCAATTACGTCAGGCGAGGGGGCTTTACTTGCCGTCTGTCGATCTCGAGTCCGGTTATGGTCGGAGGAGACTGTCGGATGTCACATCAGGAGCTTTGTCGCGCACCAATGAGTACCTGAATCCTGCTGACGTAAGCTTGACTATTACGCAGACTTTATTTGACGGCGGCGACCGCAAGGCGCAGAAGGACAAGCAGGCGGCCCGTGTCGACGGTGCATCCTTCCGCGTCCAACAGCGGTCGGAAGCTTTGGCGCTGGAAGTAACTCAGGATTATCTTGAATATCTGCTGCAGACGGAGATCGTCGCGGCTGCTGCAAAGAACGTCGCCTTCCACAAGCAGATGGTCGGCAATATCGAGGATAGCATCAAGGGCGGGGCCCTCACCGACGCCGATCGTCTTCAGGGCCGTGAACGCCTGCAGGCAGCTGATGCTCGCCTTCAGGAAGCAAAGAAGGAGCTCGACGCGACGAAGATCCGTTTTCTCCAGGTTGTCGGCGAGTCGATCAGCAATGCGGATCGCCCGGCTTCCGTCGCGCGATACCTGCCCAAGACGTTGGATGACGCGGTCTTCATCGCTCAAAAGAACAATCCACAGATCTCATCGGCCAAAGCTGATGTCAATGCTGCGGACGCCGACGTGCGCGGTTCCAAGTCCGCATTCCTGCCGCGGCTGGACCTTGTCGGCAGCGCCCGTATTGGTGACGATGTCGACGGCAACAAAGGTAACACAAGCGACGTCCAGGTGGGGGTCGTGGCCAAATGGAACCTGTATCATGGTGGCATAGATACGGCCCATCAACAGGAGCTGGTTCGTCGCGCCTCCGAACAGCGTTTTGCGCTGAGCCAGACCTATCGCGAGGTCGACGAGTCCGTCCGCTCCGCTTGGAACGAGCGTACCAACCAAGGTCAGCTGGCGCATATCTTGGATGGGCAGGAAAAGACAAACGCTCAGCTCGTCACGTCCTATCGCGAGCAATTCAAGGTCGGTCAGCGCTCGCTGCTTGATCTACTGGATGCCCAGAACACCCGCTTCAACACCGAGGTTTTGGCCAAGACAGCGGAAGTGGCGTCACTCTTTGCAGAATACAAGATCCTTGCCGCATCGGGCAGCCTGCTGTCGACGATGAAGCTGAAGCCGGTCGATCAGGCGACGCCTTATGCCCGTGATCAGTTCGCTGTTTCGTCGAATACGGCCGATCCTGGATATCCCAAATACGACTCGCACCAGAAGCCCGGCCTGCCGATGGATCTGCTCGAGCCGATTCGTTAATTGTTACAATCCGCATTGGATAGTACGTCATGTTGAACGTAGCACCTGGCGTATCTGCGAGCGTATCGCTGCTGACATTCAAATCGGCATTTAAATCTGTCGCTGCATTTTACGGTCGTCCGAACTCGGATACTGTGCTGTTTTCGGGCGTCCCGGATGAAATTCTGGAAGCCATGGATTTGGACGATATCGAACGGCTGTCTGAGCGCGTCGGTCTGCAGGTCCTGAAGCATACGGAACGAGATTGTCGGCTGGGCAATTTCGAGTGTCCGGCCATCGTCATCTTTGCTGATGGCGGTGTTCTGCCGTTGCTCGAAACGACCGAAAGTGGTTCTTACATTACTGAACTCACGCCCCTCGTCGGGACAGTGACCTGCCTGACGCAGGACGAACTCACGGCGCTCAACCCGCGATCGGCATTCGCCTTCACACTCTACTATCAGAACTCTTCGGACGATGCGCGCGTCGGCCACGCTATGGAGATCGAGAAACGGCACTGGTTGGCAACGGCGCTGGTACCTTATTGGCGCACCTATGCCCGCGTCATGTTAGCGGCACTGTTCATCAACGTCATCGCACTGGCATCGCCGCTTTTCACCATGAATGTCTATGACCGGGTCCTGCCGAACAAGGCATTTCCAACGCTCTGGGTCCTGACCGCCGGCATCTCATTGGCCTATCTTTTCGATTTTCTGCTGAAGACAGCCCGAGCGTCGCTGATCGACTATGCAGGCCGCAAGGCGGATCTGCGGCTGTCGCAGTTGATCTTCGACAAGATTCTCAACTCGACGCTGGCGTCCCGCCCGCTGTCGACTGGAGAATATGCCAATCGCGTAACGCAATATGAATTCGTGCGCGAGTTCTTCACCTCGAACACGATCGGGGTGTTGATCGATAGCCTCTTCGTCGTGATCTTCCTTGTCGTCATCTATTTGATCGCCGGCTGGCTCGTGATCATTCCGGCCGTTGCTTTCATCCTTTCGGTGGCAATCGGCCTCGTGGCACAGGCCCAAATTGGCAAGCGCATGGCAACGGCAACGAACGAAGCCTCACGCCGCCAGTCGCTGCTTGTGGAGACGATTTCGACGATCGAGACATTGAAGAGCCTCCGCGCCGAGGCGACGATGCTGCGCCGCTGGCAGGAGCTGACGAAATATTCGAGCCGGACCAGCGAGGATATTAAGCACATCTCGTCGAACGCCATGAACATGACGATGTTTTTGCAACAAATGGTCAGCGTATTCATCGTCATTGCGGGTACGTATGAATTTGCCGACGGAAAAATCGCCATGGGCGCGATCGTTGCAACCGTCATGCTGGCGAGTCGCGCCGGCGCGCCCTTCGGGCAGATCGCCATGACGCTGGCGCGCTTCCGCCAGGCCACCATGTCGCTGCGCATTCTCGACAAGATCATGGAGCAGCCTGATGACCGCCCGTCGACCGCCGGCTTTGTCAACCGGCAGATCAGTAGCGGCGGATTCAGCTTCCAGAATGTTTCCTTCCAATATCCGGGCTCTGACCAGGCGGTCCTCAATCAGCTGTCCTTCACGGTTGTAGCTGGCGAAAAGATCGGGATCATTGGCCGCATCGGTTCGGGCAAGACGACCCTGGGCAGGCTCCTTGACGGTCTGTTTCAGCCGGTCAGCGGCCGCGTGCTGATCGATGGGGTCGATATACGCCAGTATCATGTGGCGGAGGTGCGTGCCGCCGTTGCTGTCGCTGGCCAGTCGTCGGACCTGTTCTCCGGCACCGTAAAGGAGAACCTGCTGCTCGGCCGGGCCGATGCCACCGATGACGAGCTTCTGGCGGTATCACGAATGACCGGCGTTGAGGAGTTCGTCTCCGTACACCCCCGCGGTTTCGATATGCCGGTTGGCGAGCGCGGTGCAAACTTGTCGAACGGCCAGAAGCAGGCATTGACTATCGCGCGCCTGCTCCTGACCCGCCCGAGGATCGTCTTCCTGGATGAGCCGTCGGGCGCGATGGACCTGGCGAGCGAACGCCACCTTATCAGCAAGCTGAGCAATGCGTTCGGCCCGCAAACGACGCTGCTAGTTGCGACCCATCGTCATAGCATGTTGGAGCTGGTCGACAGGCTGATCGTCATCGACAAGGGCCGCATCATCGCCGATGGGCCCAAAAATGCAGTCATCGAGGCGATGCAGCGCAAGGCAGTGCAATGATGCGTGCCTCTCACCGCAATATCCATGACAATCCCCCATTCTTTGCCCGTCTGATCCTTGGCCTCTGTGCCTTGATGATCGTCGCTTTCGTTGCCTGGGCGGCCTTTGCCGACATCGACGAGATCGCGCGCGGCGAGGGGAAGGTGATACCGGTATCGAAGACGCAGATTATACAATCCTCTGAGCCCGGTATCGTCCAACAGATCAATGTCAATCTCGGACAGGTCGTCCACAAGGGCGATATGCTGGTCCAGCTCGACAATACAACGACGGCATCGACACTCGGCGAATCGGTTGCCAAGGCTCGCTCGCTTGGTGCCAAAGTAGAGCGCCTGGCCCTGGAGGAGGCGGGTGCTTTCGACGCACAGTTCGTCTGCCCGGCCGATATTCTTGCTACCGCAAAAACTGTCTGCGATAACGAAGAAAAGCTCTTCGAGGCAGATCGCGCTTCCTACAAGAACAAACTTGATGTTCTCCATCAGCGTCTGAAGCAACATCAGAACGAGTTGGACGAAGCCCGCGCCAACATAGACCGCTTGACGCAGAATATTGTCGGCGCCCAAAAGCAATATGATCTGCTGAGGCCGCTCGGTGAGAAAAAGCTCGTTGCTCAAACGGAGGTCCTCAAGGTCCAGCGAGACCTTGTCGACCTGCAAGGGCAGCTTAAAGTCTATGTCGAAAGTCTCGATCGTCTGCACGCGGCCATAAATGAGGCGACATTACAGGTCGCCGATCTAGGGTTGCAGCTACGACAGCAGGCCCTTACCGACAAGGGACAAGCATTGTCGGAACTTTCCGTCGTCGACGAGACAATCCGCGGGGCGTCCGATCGGGTCAAGCATACGGATATCCGTTCTCCGGTCGATGGCATCGTCAATACGTTGGAGGTCAACACGATCGGCGCATATGTCGACGCCGGCAAGGTCATCGCCGGCGTCGTCCCGACAGCGGACATTCTGTTGATCGAGGCGAAGATTTCGCCACGCGACGTTGCTTTCGTGCGCATCGGCCAGCCGGCGGTCATCAAGATCTCGGCCTATGATTTCTCGATCTTCGGCGCTCTGGACGGTAAGGTCGTCAACATCTCCGCCGACAGCCTTGTCGAAAAGGACAAGAACGAAACCTATTACCTCGTGCGCATCAAGACCGACAAATCGGCGCTGGAACGCGACGGCAAGCACTATCCGATTATCCCAGGCATGGTGGCTTCGGCCGAGATCATGACCGGCCGCAAAACGATCCTGGCCTATCTGATGAAGCCGATTAACAAGGCGCGCTCCGAAGCGCTGACGGAACGGTGAGGACAGTCATGCGCAAAGGAGGCGGGAAGGAAGACGCTGCTATAATAGTCCGGGAGGAAGCCCTTCCATCGGTCGACGGTGATGAACTGGAGCCACGCTTCCGCGCCATAACCGGTGGCGGCGAGCGTCGTGGCATTCGACTGGAGGGAATCTATTGGGATGGCCTCGGACGAATGTCGGAGGCCGGCGGCATCAGCATCGGTGACCTGGTTTCCAACACGGCGGCAGAAATGCCAGAGACTGGCAATCTCACGTCCTTACTGCGGGTGCTGAGCTTTAAATGGGCGTTAAGTCGCCTCAATGCCGTCGAAGATATCGCATCGCTAACCAATCTCAACGCCGTCCTTCAGGCGTCGCCGACACCCGCAGTGGTACTGACGCAAGAGCGAGGGATCAAGCTCTTCAACGATGCCTTCTTGAAGATGCTGCGTCATCGCCTGCCGCTGATCGATGATGTTCAGCAGACGGCGCGCACGCTACGCCTGTCGATTGACACCCAGATCCAAGAGGTCCTTTCGATCCTATCGGTCAATCGTGGCAAGACGGTGAACACCGGCTTCAAGATCGGCTTCGGTTCGCAATCGCTGAAGGGCCAGATCAGTCTGGCGTTGGCGCCGACGCACGAGGCGTTGATGCTGATCGGCTATCTTTCCGTCTACTGAGAATGCCATCGCTTTGTTATGCGCGAAGCTTGCTTCGGAAGGCCTGGAAGCGTGTTCGGCTAGTGAACCTCGCCTTCGCCGGGGACCACCTTCGTGAGCGGCACCGCGGCGACAACCCCTTGTGCACGAGGATCGCGCGAGCCGTGCAGATAGCCGCGACCGGTAACGATCGAATAGAGAGGCAGATATCCTGCAATCCGTTTGTCGGACAAGACCTCGTCGCGCATGTTGTCGAGGATAAGATTATTACCGCTGACGGAGACCGACAGGACGGCGTGGTAGAAATGCCGCTGCTGGTCGAATAGGACGACCAGTGTCATTTGGTCGAGATCGACGCCAGCCTCATAGAGTGCGGCCATCTTCAAGATAGCGTAGTCCTCGCAGTCGCCCTGCTGATGCGACAGTGCTTCACTTGGTTTCGCCCAGTAATCTGCCACATGATAGGTGTCCATGTCGCTGGCGTAGCGGATGGCATGGTTAACCGTGTAATTGACGGTATTAATCTTGTCGCGGATCGACGCGCCGGCAATCCTTGTTTCAGCCTCAGCGATGGCGCTTTCGGCTGCATTGCATCCACCTGCAGCGCAATCGAGCGATTTGCCGGACCGGATTTCCGCGAGCGGGCCGGCGAAATTGTCAAGCGCGGCGAGATGTTTGAACGGAATGGCGACGGTGCCGAACACTGAGTTGCCCAAAGGAGCGTTGCTCGGCTTTGTGGGAGGTACCGGCTCAGACGCAGTCCGGTCATTGTGCGGAAGGCCGCCCGGCGCAACCGCGAGGCCCTTGTTCAATGCCGCGGCGTCGATGCCGCTGATGGCCTTTGCCGCGTTTCTGAAGGTTGGCGCGAAGAGATCGATGGCAGTATCGACCAGCGGGTCCTGGAAGAGCTTGACAACGGGGCTGACGGTATCGTCGGTCGCTGCCATGCTAATGGTCGGTGACGAAAGACCGAAGGCAAAGGAAGCTGCGGTAAGTGCTGAAAGTATATTTTTCCTGTTCTTGCGTGCCATTAGCGCTCAACTCTCCCTGATTGAGAGAATATTGCGCGATATTCCTGAATATGACGTTCGAATACATGGATAAATTAAGTATAAATTAAGGGATCAAATAAGTATAAAATTGTACGGAATGCAATGGAAAATCATTAAGCATGATCTCGACAGGGTAACGAAGTGATCCACCCTGACGTAGGAGTGGATAACGCAGCTCTGCCGTCATGGTGGCAGCGGGTCTCAGTGTCTATTATGCTCAATGAAGCCTGTCTGCTTCAGAACGACTGTGAGGGTTGTGTGGAAACCTTCAGCTTGCCATCGTTGATCGTATTGATCACCATTCTGCGCTCCACCTGACCGGTGGCATTGAAGCGGAAGAGCCCGGTCGTGCCACGGAAGCCGACCTTGTTCCTCAAATTGCTTGCGGTGATGGCTTGCGGCCCCTGGGAACGGATGAGGCCCGAGGCGATCGCCATGGCGTCGTAACCATAGGAGCCGTAGGTCGTCAGCGGGCGATTGAAATGGCGCTGGTAGCGCTCGGCGATGAGTCCGCTGCTTTGCGTGTCGTCCGTCGCGATAAAGGCGCCGGTCACAGCCGGCGTCGCATAGACCGATTGCGGCCAGTTGTTGGTGCCGACCAGCGCCTGGCCGGGAATGGCTGCGCTGCGCGCGGCGCTTGCCACCGCGCCGATTTCCGGGGTGTTGCCGAGAATGACCACGATTTCGGCCGACTGAATGAGCGGTCGGTTCTTGGTGAAGATATCGGCGGACTGATCACTCGCGCCGTAACGGCCAAGGCCCATGAAGGTGTTGCCACTGTTCCAGAGGGCGTTGCCCAATCTCGTAGCGTCGGATTGGGAAAAATCAGCAGGCACCAGCGCCGAAACCTTTTTGTGGCCCGCAGGTGCTGCCGCCTTCACGCCCTCCGTCGCGCTGTCGATTTCATCCGAGGCCAGATTGAAGACGTCTCCGCCGGTTGCTGCACTCGCAAGGTTAAGCAATGGGGGACGCTGGGCGGGTGGAATGGCAGCGATGGAAGCCGTCTCGGCCGGCGGCAGATAACTGACGATCAGGGCGGCATTCCGACCCTTGGCCGCCGTGACCTGTGCGACAACGCCGGCAAGTCCCGGGCCGACATTCTTAACGCGCAGCCGAACTTGATTGTTGCCGAGTTCACCGACGCCAAGCACTGCCCCGTCGCGAACATCGCGGGCCGGACCTTCATAGAGACCGGCGGCACCCTTGCGTAGCAATAGCGTGATTTCCGTGCCGCTGTCGCTGCCATAGGTCTCTTCAATGGCAGTGGACGGCATTTTTATCTCGTCCTTCTTGCCGTTGTTCTCCAATCCGACGCCGTCCATCTGACAGCCGGCGAGGCCGGCACAGAGGATGAAGGTTGCACTGCGTGCTGGTCGCCAATGCGGTCTTCGCTGCAGCCACTCGGACAAAAAACTTAACGAAAGGCTGATCGCAAACGGCACAACTACTCCCCCGGATTCTCAACGTCAGACCGCAACAGCCTATAGCGTCGCATTAGCACACCGCGGCTGACGTAAAGTCAAGCAGTACACTTAACAAGGTGTTCTTTAGGTGAGTTAACCATCGGTAAAATAATTCTGCGACGGTGCATAACCGGCTATATCAGCGAGGTTAACGAAGTATTGCAATCAACCGGTTCCCGTAATTGATTGCGGCACATTACGAAACACCGGGAACCAGATCCATGGACGACTTGCGCATTTCGACCGTAGACCACGAAGCTGCTTCGCATGATTTCGCATCAGGTGGCCGGGATGCGAGCATTGCAGCCGATATCAGCTCCGATCATTTGCTGCCGTTGTCGCAGAATGCTGATGTCGCTGCGTTCGAGGTGGCACAAACCGAGGAGCAGCAGGCGAATGGCAAGACGGGGCGCCTGAGCGCCAACGACCCACAAAACGCCGTCGCTCGTCAGCCGGTCCAGATCGTGCCCGACAATGGCAATGTGGTCCATCTGCCGCCGAATACCTCCATCGACGACATTCATGTCGAGGGACGCAATCTTGTTCTCGTCCAGGCTGACGGTACGCGCATTATCATTATCAATGGAGCGCTGCACGTTCCAACCTTCCTGATCGGTGAAGTCACACTGCCGCAGCAGGCCGTCGTCGCCGCACTGCAGCAGCAGGGTATCAACGTTGCTGAAGGTCCCGACGGTTCGGTTCACGCCGGCAATAACACGGATTCCGGCCACCAGTTCACGGACAGCCAGGCTGGGAATGCCCGTACGCCGCTTAACCTGATTGGCCTTCTCGGTCCCGGCGACATAATCGGCGGCGGTAACGGCGCCAATCTGTCCGGCACCCAGACTCGTGTTCCGTTCATCGATCAGCAGGCCACCGAAACGGCTTCGCTGATCGAAAGCGGCAGCAGCACTGGCGCCTTCCTTACGACCAGCAGCACCGGCCGCTTCGGCTTCGGCGGCAATAATGCCGCGATCACGACCGTCACGCTGGTCGGAGAGGCAGAAATCACCGGCAGCGGCACGCAGCAGCTGTCGGGTCTAACCTCCGGCGGCATTCCCGTTGTCGTCACCCAGAGCGGACAGACCGTCACCGGCGTCGCCAATGGCCTCACCGTCTTCACGCTGGTATTCAACGCTTCGACCGGCGACTATACGTTTACCCAGCTCGCTGCCCTGGACCATCCCCGGGGTGCCAATGCGTCGAGCGATGTGCTTCAGCTTCAATTCCGGTACACGGTCTCCGACACGAGCGGCCATACCGTTGCGTCAGTCGCGAGTGTCGACATTACAGACAGCGTGCCGGTTGCGGCCGCAGGGACTGCGGGTTCGGTCACCGAGGCGGCCCTGGCTTCTGGCAACGCAGCCCTAAGCCATGACACAGGCGCAGCGGCGGCCACCGGCTCGCTTAACATTTCCTGGGGCGCAGACAGCTCAAATAGCAACCAGGCAGGCCTCGGCGATCGCTCGGTTGCCTTCACCAGTGCAACGGTCGCGGCGCAAGGCCAGGATGGTGAAGCGCTGAGCTCGCATGGTCTTGCCGTCCATACGGCGCTGCTGGCCGACGGCACTCTGGTTGGTTACACCGGTGAGACCGCTCCGACGGCGACCTCCGCATCCAACGTCGTCTTCTACGCGACGGTGTCGGACACCGACAACGGCCACTACAACTTCACCCTCGTGCAGTCGCTCGACGACGCCAAGGGCTCGGACGCCATCAGGCTGACTTTCGGTTACACAGCAACGGATTCTGACGGCGATAGCGCCACGAACACCTTCACCGTCACTGTCGCCGACGACAAGCCTGTCGCGGCAACCGGCGATGCAGGCTCGGTCACGGAAGGCGCGTTGGCAAGCGGCAACGAGAACCCGCATGTCGGGACCGACGCCGTCGCCACCGGCTCGCTCAACATCTCCTGGGGCGCAGACAATGCCAACACCGACCAGTCGGGCGCCGGCGATCGTTCGGTTGCCTTCACCAGTGCAACGGTCGCGGCGCAGGGCCAGGATGGTGAAGCGCTGAGCTCGCACGGTCTTGCCGTCCATACGGCGCTGCTGGCCGACGGCACTCTGGTTGGCTATACCGGCGAGGCCGCTCCGACGACGGTTGCAGATGCCAAGGGTGTGGTCGGCTCGAACATCGTCTTCTACGCGACGGTGTCGGACACCGACAACGGCCACTACAACTTCACCCTCGTGCAGTCGCTCGACGACGCCAAGGGCTCGGACGCCATCAAGCTGACTTTCGGTTACACAGCAACCGATTCTGACGGCGATAGCGCCACGAACACCTTTACCGTCACTGTCGCCGACGACAAGCCTGTCGCCAGCGATGTCACCGTTGGCACAGGCAGCCTTTACGACACGGCGGCTGAGCAAATGCCGCTCCGCCCAATCGCCGAGCTCAGCGAAGGGCCGACACCGTCGGAGGGCGCCACCGACACCGTCAGTGGCGGATCGGGAAGCCTGTTTACCGCCGGCGCTGACGGCTTCCAGCAGGTTACCTTCACGGATCCGACCGGCCTCAAGGGCATCTACATCGATGTCAATGGCGTCGCTCACAAAGAAGGTCTGTCCTATAACACCACGACGGACAATCTGGGCAACACGATCTACACCGCAACCGGCAAGGAATCGGGCCATGTCCTATTCACACTGACCGTCGGTGCTGATGGCAGCTACACCTATGTCCAGTCCGGCGCTTTTGCGGATGCCAAGGGCTCCGACAACGAGAATTTCAAGATCTCCTTCGAAGTCACCGATGGTGATGGTGACAAGGCAATTGGCTCGCTGATGCTCAACGTCGCTGACAGCCTTCCGGTCGCCAATAATGTGACAGCAGACTCGGGCGTCCTCCACGATACCGCGTCGGCCTCCTCGGGGACGAATGCACCTTCCGTCAAGTTGCTTCTCGAGCAGCCAAGCGAGGGCGCGACGCCAACGGATGGCACCAAGAGCAATGCCGACGGCGTGAGTGGCGCATCGGGTAGCCTGTTCACGACCGGGGCCGATGGCTTCGCGCGGCTGACTTTCAGCAATCCGACCGGGCTCAAGGCCATCAATATTGGTGAAAACGGCGTCGCGCACACGGAAGGACTGCATTACAGCACCTCGAGGGACGATTCCGGCAACACGATCTACACGGCGACCGGCAAGGATTCCGGCCACGTCATCTTCACGCTAACCGTCCATCCCAACGGCAGCTACACCTATGTCCAGTCCGGCGCCTTTGCTGACGACAAGGGCTCCGACAACGAGAATTTCAAGATCGGCTTTGAAGTCACCGATGGTGACGGCGACAAGGCAACGGGCTCGCTGACGCTCAACGTCGCCGACAGCCTCCCGGTCGCCAATAATGCTGCGGCTGATCGCCTCGTTAACGAGGATATGCTCCCCGGGGGCAATTCCGACCAGGCCGACGAATACAACAGCGTCAGCGGCGCATCGGGCAGCCTGTTCAACATGGGCGCAGATGGGTTCAAGCGGGTCACGATTGCTCATTCGGATCTGCCGCAGCTGACCACGATCTATACCGATGCGGATGGCGTCGCGCATCAGGAAGCCGTGATCTGGAGCAAAGCGCCGGTCGCCGACGGCAGCACGACCTGGGTGGCCAGCAGCGCGCATCATGAGACCGTTGCCACGCTGACCATCAATGCCGACGGCTCCTACACGTTTTCGACTGGTGCGCCGCTCGCGCATCCGACCGCGCAAGTCGACGAAGAGACCCTGTCCCTGACATTCAACTTCACGGTCACCGATGGTGATGGAGACAAGGCTACGGGTTCGCTGACAGTTGGTGTCAAGGACGATGTGCCGATCGCCCATACGGTCGACAGCACTGCCTCGCCGCTCAACGACGACGCCCAGATCGGTGGAAATCTGGACGCCAACGACGCCAACGTGCATAGCGTCTCGGGCGCTGCCGGTGCGTTGTTCAGCGCTGGTGCTGACGGTTTTGCAAGCGTCTCGATCGATCAGTCCAGCCTGCCGGCTTTGAAGGCGATCTACGTCGATGCCAACGGGTTCGCACAGCAGGAAGACGTCACCTGGGGCAAGCCGACGATTTCCGGCGGCGCGACAACCTGGATTGCTTCCAGCGCAAATCACGAGACCGTCGCCACGCTGACCATCAATGCTGACGGTTCCTACACATTCAGCACAGGCGCGCCGCTCGTCCACCCAACCTCCGGCACGACGGAAGAAGGCTTGCCGCTGACTTTCACCTTCACGGTGACCGATGGCGACAATGATACATCCACCGGCTCGCTGACCTTGCATGTCACGGATGACGTGCCGCTGGCACACACCGTCACTGTGACCGGGGTGACGCTGAACGACGATGCCCTAAAGGGCGGAAATCCCGACACAGTTGGCGTAACGGACACCGATACGGTCAGCGGCACGAGCGGCACGCTCTTTACTGGTGGCGCGGATGGCGTTCATCAGGTCACGCTCGGAGCGACGACCGATTTCGGCGCCATCTATACCGGCAAGGACGGATTTGCGCATGTCGAGTCGGTTGTTTGGGGCAGCCCGACGACTGCGGCGGGCGGTGAGACGATCTGGATCGCGACCGGCAAGGACAGCGGCCAGACGGTCGCGACGCTGACGATCGGCACGGATGGTTCCTACAGCTTCACGCTCAGCGCGCCGGTCGCTCATCAGGGAAGCCAGACTGCGGAAAATACACAGGATCTGTCCTTCAACTTCACGGTCACCGATGGTGACAGCGATACAGCCAGCGGTTCGCTGACGGTCACCGTCAAGGACGACGCGCCGATCGCCTTTAAGGTCGATACCACATCAACGCCGCTCAACGACGATGCGCAGGCGCATGGCAACCTGGATGGCGCCGCCGACGCGAAGACGATCAACGGTGATGCCGGGGCTCTGTTCTCTGCCGGTGCCGATGGCGTCATGAGCGTATCGATGGACAATCTGCCGACGCTGAAGGCGATCTATCTCGACAGCCATGGCATCGGCCATCAGGAAAACGTAAGCTGGACCTCGTCTGCGACGAACGGTGTGACGACCTGGACGGCAACCGGCGCCTCCAGCCATGCCACCGTTGCGGTTCTGACGATCAATTCGGACGGTTCCTATAGCTTCACTGCTGATGCGCCGCTTGTTCATTCGGCGTCGTCGATGACCGAAGATAGCCTGACGCTGAATTTCGGCTTCACGGTTACGGATGGCGATGGCGATACGGCAAAGGGCTCACTGGCGATCGCCATCACCGACGACGTTCCGGTTGCCTCCGGCGCAACCGTCGCGGCCAAGGCCGACGAAGGCGACATTTACAATCTCCTGTCGCATGGCAACAGCGCGCTCGACGGCACACATGACGGATCGTCCTCGCAGCCGGCACTGTTCGGTCTCGGTTTTGCGGCCACGGTATCCGGCTCCGTTGCGTCCACCGTCTCCTTCGGTGCCGATGGTGCAGCGCCCGGCGGCGGCTTCAGCTTCACTGCCAATGCGGCATCGACACTTGCCGCCCTGCATCTGACTTCGGGTGGCGGCGCGCTCTCCTATGCCGTCGTCAACAATGTGATCATCGGCTATGTCGATAACGATCACCACAGCGGCTACAATCCGTTTCTCGACCGCCCGGTCCTGTCATTGACGCTGTCCGGCGATGGTAGCTTCACTTTCCAGCAATACGATCAGCTCGACAATGTCGCGGGTCCCGGCAACGATCTGCGCTCTGGCAGTAGCTCGATCTCGGCCATCGATTTCGGTTCCGTCATCCAGGCAACTGACGGCGACGGTGACAGTGTGACGCTGACCGGCGCTTTGAAAGTCACGATCGTCGACGACATGCCGAAGGTCGATCTGGCCCTGACTGGCTCGATCACCATCGACGAGAGCGGCAGCGGCGACAACGACGTAAGCGCCACCTATGCAGTTAAAAGCCTGTTTGCCGGCATCACCGGCGGCAGCGATCCACACATGTCGACAGTCTACGCACAGCATAACGTCGTCTCTCCGTCGGTTTCGATGGGTGCCGACGATGCGTCGGGCGCGATGAGCAGCCTGAGGCTTCATATCGACAATGCCGACTCCGGCTTGACGACGACGGCAGGTCAGGCGATCACGCTTTCGCAGCTTGCCGATGGCACGGTTGTCGGCAAGATCGCCGATGGCGAAATCGCCTTTGCGATCCGCATCGACAACAGCGGCAAGGTCAGCATCGCCCAGTACATGGCGCTTGCTAACCCGAACACGTCGAAGTCGGATGGCGACACGGTTGATCTCACCGATAAGCTCTCGGCGGTTCTCAGTGCAACCGATAGCGACGGCGACACCGTCGCCAGGTCTGTTTCTATCGGCAGCAGCATTCATTTCGACGATGCCGGCCCTTCGATCGCTGGTGGCATTTCGGCAAAGACGCTTGTCGAGCACGATCTTTTGACCAATTCGGGTTCGCTGTCGCCTTCGGGCATCAGCACCGGCGATGTTGCGCTCAATCTCGCCTTCGGTGCTGACGGCCCGGCCGCCCATGCTGCTACCTTCGTAGCGCAATCGAACGGCAGCTATTTCACCGCGAGCTACGGCAACAATCAGACGCTGGATGCGACAAAGCTCAGCTCTGGCGGCCACGCGCTGTCCTACTCGCTCAGCGGTGACGGCATGACGCTGATCGCCTATACCGGCAGCGATGCCGCCGACCAGTCGAGCTGGGTCTTCAAGGTTGCTCTGTCTCAAGACGGTAGTCACGCCAGCGGTGCCTACAACTTCACGCTCTATAAGGGGCTCGACGACGTCAACGGTCAGGTCAACCTCGCGGATATCAAGCTAACCTTCCAGGTTGCTGGCCATGACGGCGACGGCGACACGACGAACGGCACACAGAGATTTACGGTCGATGTGATCGATGATGTGCCTACTCTGGTTGATCATTCCTCCGTTTCCGCAAGTGTTTCGGAAACGGCGATCAATGCGCCGATAGTGACGACGGGATCATACATAATCGATTTCAGCACGGTCACCCCAGCGGCTGCAGGCCTGACGATTACTGAAGGCAGCGTTGGTCACGGCCACGCTGGTCAGTCGTCTAACAACGGCGATATCGTGCTCGCATCCAACGCGGGGACGACGTTCGTCGTCACCCAGATGGACATAACTGAGTCCACGCGGGGTCATTCCCCAACCCAGCCAGTCACTATCATCGGCATCGGAGCGGATGGCAAAACTTATACCACGACGTTCACGCCGACTAACGGCAATACGACTTTTTCGGTTACCGCGGGGTCCCCTCTTTACAACGTACAGCTGACGTCGATTACAGTCTCTCCGCATGACGCCGCCCGGGCGATCACACTCGACAACATTCATGTCATCGACACGACGACGATACCCACCAATGCCCCCGCCGAGACGACTCTGGATCTGACCTCACTGGTGCATGCCAGCGCCGACGGCCCGATGGCCTGGTCGGTGAACGCGATCACCGCCGGAACCTCTTCCGGCAACCTGACCGGTGGAACCGGGTTGACCTACAACGGCACGGCCATCACGCTTGCCAGCGCGGATGGGCACACGATCACCGGCTCGGCCGGAGGCGTCACGGTCTTCACGTTGACTGTCGATCCTACCAGTGGTCATGCCACGTTCGACCTGTACCATCCGATCGACGGCGGCAAGACGCTGCCGCTCGACTTCTCGAAATATCTGACGGCGACGGATTTCGACGGCGATTCCGTCGCCTTAGGCAGCGGTTCCGCAACCATCGTCGTTCAGTCGGCGACGGACAGCCTTCCGACGATCTCTTCGGCGAGCCTGGTGTCAAGCGTCAGCGAAAGCGGCTTACAGGGTGGAACGGGGACGGCCGGCGTCGCCAACGTCCATTCGGGTAGTATTGCGATCACCGCGGGCGATGCACCTTCGACGGTGACAATCGGCGGCCATACATTCAATGTTGGCGCAGTCATCGCTCATGGTGATGCCAATGCCAACATTCAGGGCACTTATGGAACGCTACATATCGTCAGCGTCACCGCAACGGCCATCAATTACATCTATACGCTGACCGCGGCAACGAACGGCGCGAGCAATCATGACGACTTCGCGGTTAAAATCAGCGACGCGCCGATTGACGGAGAAAGCCATACCGCGACACTGACCTTCAACATCAGCGACGACAAACCGATCGCAAGCACCGTTTCGCTTGGGTCTATGCTTGAGAACGACAACCCAACCTTTACTCTTGCTGCGGGCACCATCGCTTTCGGTGCCGATGGGGCGGCTGCGAGCGGTGCGATCCATGTCGATAGCGTCAAGGCCACGGGTGATCTTGCCGGCTTGACGTTGAGCCCGTCGATGATCTCGATCGACGCAGGCCATGTGACTATCACACCCGGAACTGCATTCGATGCCCTGTCAGTTGGTCACACATCGATCCTGTCGATCGGCTATACCTTGACCGATGGTGACGGCAGCAAAAGCAGCGGTACGTTCAGCATCAAGATCAACGGCACGAACGATGCTGCGGTGATCATGGGTGACGTGTCTGGCAGCCTGACGGAGGCCGGTGGCGTCGATAATGGGACGGTCGGGGTGCCCGCGGCGAGCGGGGTGCTTTCGGCGACGGACGTCGATAGCAATCCTTCGTTTACAGCGCAAAATAACGTGGCGACGAGCTACGGTCATTTCACGATCGGCGCTGACGGTCACTGGAGCTACCTGCTGGATAACAGTAACAGTGCCGTCCAGGCGCTGAACAGCACCGGCAGCAACACGAAGCTGCACGACATCGTCACGGTGACGACGGCGGATGGCACGTCCCAGCAGATCGACATCACCATCAACGGCACGAACGATGCTCCGACGATTGCGCTTGTCGGTAACGACAGCGCCGCCGGCAGCGTGACCGAGGCTGGTATTGGTGTGGTCGACGACACCGCTCACAATACGGCGACCGGCCATGTGACCGGCGCTGATGTCGACAGCCCGTCGATTAAGTGGTCGCTGGTCGCCGGCAATGGCCAGACCGGCAATGTCGATGGCTCCGTGACCGGTGCTTACGGCACGCTGAGCGTCGATCAAAACGGCAACTGGACCTATCACCTGGATCAGTCGAAGGCCGATCCGCTTACGGCTTCGAGCCATCCGCAGGAGAGCTTCACGGTTCAGCTGAGCGATGGTCAGGGTGGCATCACGACGCAGACGGTCGTGGTGACGGTCAATGGCACGAACGATGCTCCGACCATTGCGCTTGTCGGTAACGACAGCGCCGCCGGCAGCGTGACCGAGGCCGGCATTGGCGTTGCCAACGATATCGCTCACAATACGACTTCCGGTCATCTGACCGGCTCTGATATTGATAGCCCGTCCTTGACGTGGTCGGTGGCAGCGGGCAGCGGCCAGACGGGTAACCTGGACGGATCGGTGACCGGTACCTACGGCACGTTGAGCATCAGCTCGAACGGTATCTGGACCTATCACTTGGATCAGTCGAAGGCCGATTCGCTGTCGGCTTCGAGCCATCCGCAGGAAAGCTTTACGGTTCAGCTGAGCGATGGCCAGGGTGGCATCACGACGCAGACGGTCGTGGTGACGGTCAATGGTACGAACGATGCACCGACGATTAAGCTTATCGGTAACGACAGCGCCATTGGCAGTGTGACCGAGGCAGGCGTCAATGTTGCCAACGACACAGCCCACAATACGGCGACTGGCCATGTGACCGGCGCTGATGTCGACAGCCCGTCGATTAACTGGTCGCTAGTCGCTGGCAATGGCCAGACCGGCAATATCGACGGCTCCGTGACCGGTGCTTACGGCACGCTGAGCGTCGATCAGAACGGTAACTGGACCTATCACCTGGATCAGTCGAAGGCCAATCCGCTTACGGCTTCGAGCCATCCCCAGGAGAACTTCACAGTTCAGCTGAGCGATGGCCAGGGTGGTATCACGACGCAGACGGTCGTGGTGACGGTCAATGGTACGAACGATGCAGCGTCGATCTCCGGCACGGCAAGCGGCTCGGTCACCGAGAATGGCCAGTTGACGGCCACCGGTGTGTTGAACGTTGCCGATGTGGACTATGGTGAGAACCATTTCCAAACACCATCGTCGCTGAATGGGACCTATGGTACGTTCACATTTAATGCCACGACCGGGGTTTGGGGCTACGCGCTCAACAATTCCGCGGCAAATGTGCAGGCATTGAACGCAGGCCAGACTGTTACGGACAAATTGACAGTTGCCTCCGTGGACGGAACGGCTTCACAGGATATTGTTGTGTCCGTCCACGGCGCAAAGCAACCTGTGTCGGCGCCAAACATCATCGGCGTTACCGACAACTACGGCCCGATCCAAGGCAACCTTGCGAATGGTGCGATCACCGACGATACCACCCTTGGTATCCGGGTGAGCCTGAGCGGAACCGGTGCCGTCGCTGGGGATACGGTGCAGCTCTATAACAATACGAATGTGCTTGGCCCAGTAGTCATCTTGACATCGGCGAATATCAGCAATGGGTACGTCGATATTGCCACACCGACGCTGAAGAATGGATCGACTTACAACTTCCGGGCCTCGATCACGGATGCCGGCGTACCAACCGCGCTCTCGCCGAGCGACGTCTATGATATCAAGATCGACACGACTCGCCCGACACTTGTCATCACGCAGAATAGCGGCGTGATGACTTTCACCTTCAGTGAGGCAGTGTCCAGGTTCAATATCAATGATGTCACTCAAAATAATAATTACTCACTATACGACTTCAAGCATGTCGGCGTGAATGCCTCCGGTCAGGACATCTATACAGCGAGTATTTGGAACTGGAACAACGGCTGGAAGTCTGCCTCAGTTTCGGGAGACAGCTATGCCGATCTTGCCGGCAACGCCGGCACGGACAGCAATGTGGTGAATTTCAAGCCGGCCGGTATGTCCGGCCAGGCGATCAATCTCGCTCTTGCCGATCCGTCTAACCACGTCGGTGCGGTGACGATGAGCATTGCCGGAGTACCGGCAGGCTGGACGCTGAGCGAGGGCACGCACAATGCCGATGGTACCTGGTCCGTCGTGACGAATAATCCGTCGTCGCTGACGGTGACCTCGCCCGATGGTGTAACCGGCGCGGTGGTCCTCCAGATCACAGAGACCTGGATCAATGCGGACGGCACAACCGGTATGGCCACAGTGGCGGACAATGTCGAAGCCTATGCCAAGGGTTCGCCGATCTTCGCCTGGTCGGGCGACGATACGCTCACCGCATCGAGCGGCAACGACACGCTGGTCTTTGCAAATACTATCGGCGAGGACGTCGTGCACAACTTCGATGTGGCGCATGACAAGATCGACCTAATCGGCTTTGCGGGCTTCGACAGCTTCGCGGACGTTCTGGCCCATCTGTCGAGCGATGCATCCGGCAGTGCCGTCATCACGCTAGGCAATGGTGAGACTATCACCTTGGCAGGTGTCAGCGCCGCGGCTCTTACGGCGGATGACTTCCTCTTCAACGAAGAGGTCATAACACACAATGCCGGGGACATGGTGGTCGCCAACGGAGCGCTGATGCCGTTCAGTGGTACGCTCGACAACACCGGCAGCATCCATCTCGCCTCGATGGGAAGCGAGACGGCCTTCGAAATTGTCCAGCACGGCCTCACGCTGACCGGCGGCGGCACGGTGATCTTGTCCGACGATGCGCACAACGTCATCTTCGGCAGCGGTGACAGTGTCACGCTCACCAATGTTGATAACATTATCTCGGGTGCCGGTCGGCTCGGCGATGCTCACCTGAGCCTGGTCAACGAGGGCACGATCATTGCTGACGGCAGCCACGCACTTGTTATCGACACTGGCGTCAACGCGGTGAACAACACCGGCATGCTTGAGGCGACCGGGGCTGGTGGCCTCGACATACACAGCAGCGTCATCAATGAGGGCGTACTGTGGGCGAATGGCGGGAACATTGATCTCGAAGGCAATGTCAGCGGCCGCGGCACGGTGTTGCTGTCGGGTCACGCCAGCCTCGAAATCGGCGGCTCGTTCAGCCAGGCGATCAGCCTCAACACGGACGCCCAGGCCACCATCACCATCGATCACGCTGTTGCCTTTACCGGCACGATCGCAGGTCTCGATGGCAACGATGCCTTGCGGTTCGGCGACATCTCCGCTGCATCGGCAAGCTTCTCCTATACCGAGAACGCGGCAAAAACCGGCGGCGTGCTGATCGTCACCGACGGCGCCCATATTGCCACCGTCGGCCTAACTGGCGACTACTCGGCCAACGACTTCTTACTCAGCCACGACGGCGCCTATGCCGAGATCGATTTCAGAGGTGTCGGCCAACTCTACGGCACCGACGGCAACGACACGTTGACGAGCGGCGGCGGCTACACGATGACCGGCGGCGCTGGCGCGGATACCTTCGTGCTCGATGCCAAGGCCCTGCACAACCTGAACATGGCCGATGTCATTACCGACTTCAGTCCGAAGGGAGAGGGCGACAAGTTGGATGTCTCTAACCTTTTGAACGCGCTGGTCGGCGATCATCCGGGCATGACCGAGGCGAGTGCAGTCGCGTCGATGACGGCGGCGGTCGACACAGCATCCAATTCGACGAAGATCAGCGTCAACACCGGTTCGGAGACTCATGTGGTGGCCACGCTGCAGAACTACACGCCAGCGGGGCACGACGCCGTGCATGTGCTGTTCAATAACCACGACGAGCAACTTGCCACCCATGCGCAGACCGCTGGCGCCTGACGCCTTTTTGTCGGATCCATATCTCGAAGCGGCGCTTTTTGAAGGCGCCGCTTTTTTTTGAAGTCGATGCCGCGGCGACTAACTATCTTTGGACAATCGCCGCAACGAAGTTGCCTCAGCGGCGATCCGTCGACCTATTTGCCGGCCAATCTTGCAGAAGAAGCCAGCGCTGCACCGCCCATCGCGGCGAGCCTTGCCCGGGTAATCAGGGCGGCCTTTGTCACTGCCAAAGAGGACAAAGCTTCTCGTAGACGTCGCGATAGCGACGATACGCCTTTCTATAATTGGGCCGATTTTCCGCATTAGGCCGCAACTGTTCGGCGAAGGTGACCAAACCGGTGATGCCGCCCCAGTCGTCCGTCAGACCTGCACCGATGGCGGCCGTCCAGGCCGCGCCGATACAGGAGCCCGGATGGCCGGATAGGCGTTGGACAGGAACTTCCAGGACATCGGCAACGATCTGCATCCAGATCTTGCTTTGCGCGCCGCCGTCCGAGACGAAAAAGCGGACCGGCTTATGGCCCATGTCGATGAGGACCTCGATATGGTGCCGGATGGCATAGGCATAGGATTCGAGCAGAGCCCGCCAGATATGGCCGAGATCATGCGACAAGGTCAGACCTTCGACCACGCCGCGTGCGGCGGGATCGTGGATGGGCGTTTTCTCGCCGAGCAGATAAGGCAGGATCGTCAGCCCATCGGCGCCGGCATTTTTTTTATCCGCCATCCTGTCAAGGTGCTGATGGATCGTCAGCCCGGCGGCGTTCGCGGCTTCTTTTTCCCCACCAGCAAAGGTTTCGATGAACCAGTTCAGCGCCGAGCCGCCGGTCGACATGCATCCATTTGGCATGAAAAGTCCCGGCACCAGATGGTAGTCGAGGAAAAGGCGGGTGTCTGGGCGCACGACATCTGTCGCCGTCAAAATATCGACGGCGCCGCCGAATTTGAGAAGCACATCGCCCGCGTCGACGACGCCAGCGCCAAGCGCCGAAGCGATCATGTCGGCCGCTCCGGCAACGACCGGCGTTCCGATGGCAAGGCCGGTCTCGCGCGCGCCTCTTTCATCGATATGACCCGTGATCGCGTGCGACGCTCGCTTCGGCGGGATGGCCGAGCGCGGTATATGCGCGAGTGCGACGAGGGTGTCGTCGATCTCGTGCCGCGTGATATCGACGAATCCCGCTTCGAGTGCCCAGTTCTGCTCCACGGCAAGCGCGCCCGTTAGCCGGTAGTTGATATAGTCGTAAGAGCCGAGAACCGTCGAAATGCGCTTGAAATTCTCTGGTTCATGGCGTTCGATCCATCGCAACTTAGCCGTAACGAGCTGCTGGTTGATGCCGTTTCCAGCTTTTGCCAGGAATGCCTCTTCATCGCATTCGACCTTCAGTTCGCCGACCTCAAGACCACAACGTCCATCGCTCTGCTGGATACTGGGCCGGATTACTGTCCCGGCAGAATCGAGCAGCACCACGGCCGGAAGCATGCCTGTCGTGCCGATTGCCATGATGTCGCTTGCCTGCACCCCGCTCTTTTCCAGAAGCTCCGGAACGATCGAGCGAACGTTTCCCCACCACTCAGCGGGATCCTCCTCCGCCCAGCCGATCTGCGGTGATCGCAGGGAAACGGGACGGGACGCGGTGGCAAGGATCTTGTCGGGCAGTCGCAGCAGAATGCCGACGGTCGAGGTCGTTCCGATATCGAGGCCAAGAACCATGGTCATTCGCCAATCTCCAATCTAGCGCAGCGTTTCGACCAAATCCATGAACCGCTTGACACGACTGCCGTCAACGGCATTCCACGTATTGCCGTCGATCTTGAAATGCGTGCCGATCACCACGCCTTGCGCGATGGACAGGACATCGCGGACATTGTCGAGATTGACGCCGGTGTTTGCGAAGACCGGCACGTCCGTCACGGCCTCGCAGACCGAGCGCAAGTCGGACTGTTCGGCGGGCTGACCGGTAATCGGACCGGACACCAGGATCGCGTCGGCCAGCGACGAGAATACCGCGCTTCTGGCCCGCAGTGCGATGGGTCGTTGATCGAGCGAATAGGCAAATTCGGCATTGATGTTGAAAAGCAGTTTCATGTCGTCGCGACGAAGCGAACTGCGAAGTCGCGATGCGCTCGCGCAGTCCGGCTGCCATAACCCCATGTCAGAGGCAAACAGGCCGGTGAAGATTTCGCGCACGAAACTCGCCCCGGTTACCGCACCGATGGCGACGCTTGCCGACGGATCCCACAGATAGTTTACGCCGAAGGGAACCTTGATGGCGGGTTTAATCGCCTGAACAATGGCAGTCATCGCGGCGATGCTTTCGGGGGAAGCCTTGAAAACATAGGGCCGATCGTTTTCGTTGCCGAACATGATGGCATCGACTCCGCCGTCCTGCAGTTTTTCGACATCCGTCATGACGTCGTCGATCAGCTTCTGAACGCCGCCGTCCGCATTATAGAGCGGCGAGCCGGGAAGCGCACCAATATGCGCCATGGAGATCACGACCTTCTTGCGGTCGCCAAAGCAATCAAAGACCATTGTTTTTTCCTTCCTTGCAGGAATGCCGATATCCGGATTGAGATAAGCCGGCGTCAGGCATATGCGTGTTTCCAGAGTTCGAGTTTATCGGGTAGTCTGTGGAGTTCGCCCCTCATTCCTAAGCCGCAACGCTCTGGCGGTAGGCACGCCAGCCACCATGAGCGGTGATGTCGGGCTGACCGGCGATGGCCGTGCTTTCGCACAAAAAGCCGGTGACTTCCGTGCCATCCTCAAGCGAGAGCTTTCCGACGCCCAGGGGAGCCGGAATGCGGGCGATGAAATCGCCAAAGCCGGCAGCTGGCAAAGCCCAGATTTCGACCGTGATGGGGCCGCCGCCCTCCCTCGCGCGGATGAGGCCCGGTTTGGGTGGCACAGTCCCATTCAAGGCATAGAGCCTGTAGGCATTGCTTGTCTTGGCCGTTCGCCGGAAGACGCCGCCGCGTGTCGTCAGTTCGTGATTGAGCGGCATTTCGGAAAGATGGGCACCGACTACGGCAATCTCGCGATAATCTTCATCGAGCGGCCGGGCTGCAGTGTTGGGGTAGGGATTGTCGAACATGGCGAGCGGAAGCCCGGTCGCGCGGTGGAAAGCGGCGGCGATCCCCGCCGCTTTGGCCTCCTCGAACCCTGGCGCGAGAAACGTCACGCCCAACGGCAATCCGTCGTCGCGGAAACCGTTGGGGACGGCGATGCCGCAAAGCCCCATCAGGTTGACGAAGTTCGTGTAGATGCCGAGCCTGGCGTTCAACGCGATCGGGTCGGCAGCGATCTCATCCTTCGTGTAGATGGTTGGTGTCGTCGGCACCATCAGGACGGCAATATCCTCCCAGATGGGCCGCGTGTCGCGCTTGAGTTCGGCAATGCGGTGGATGGCTGCAAAAGTATCGAGGGCCGTGAACTTGCCTGAATTGGAGAGGATCTGCCGTGTTACGGGGTAAATGGCATCGCGGTGTTTTTCCAGCACGGCATCGAGACTGAGGGCACGCTCGGAAATCCAGGGGCCTTCGTAGAGAATGCGTTGCGTTTCCTCAAAGGGGGTGAAATCGACCTCTACCACATCTCCGCCTAGGGCCTGCATCCGAGCAACGGCTTCGCGAAACAGGCGCTCGGCCTCGGTGTCGCCGAAGAAGCGAAGGGCAGCCCCCTTCGGAATGCCGAAGCGGAATCGTGGCGGCGGCGCAGCGGGCGTCAGTTTGACGGCGTCCGCTTCAGGCTTGGAAAACGGATAGGTAGGGTCATAGCCGGCGATGAGCTCCGTCACCTTCATGCCGTCATCGACGGTGAGTGCGAAAACCGCAACCGTCTCGATGGTCTTGACGCAGCCGCCGCCGGAGACGCAGGCATTGCTGACGAGGCCCGGCGTCGGCTTGATGCCGACGATGTTGTTGAAGCCGGCAGGCACCCTGCCGGACCCGGCGGCGTCATTGGCGATCGAGAAGCTTGAAAGGCCGGCAGCGACCGAGACGGCAGAGCCGGAGCTTGAGCCGCCGGAAATGTAGCGCTCGTCGAAGACCGATGAACAGGCGCCATAGGGTGTGCGCATGCCGACGAGACCGATGCCGAACTGGTCCATGTTGGTCTTGCCGATCAGGATGGCGCCAGCATCGAACAGCCGGGTGATCGCTTGCCCACTGGACGTGGCAATGTATGCGCTTTCTTTCAGCGCATTTGTGGTGGGCAAGCCGATAACGTCGTTGCAATCCTTGACCGAGAACGGGATGCCCCAAAGGGGCCGCCCATCATAACCCTCAGCTTCAAGAGCTGCCGCGGCCTTCAATGCGTCTTCTCGCGATATCAGATGAATCCAGACGTGATCGTCATCACGCGAGGCGATACGGTTATAGATGGCGGAGATGACAATGGTTGGCGTCAGTGTGCCGGCAGCGTAGGCCTCGGTTAATGTGTCGAGATCGAGACTGCCGGTTGCGGCAGACCAGTCTGGCTTGGACATGGAACGCTCCTCAAGCTTTTGTCAGTGCCGCATGGACAGCGGCGGCGGTGGCAACGGTGCCGAAGAGGCCATTGCCGAATGTGGTGATGCGCAATTGCGCGGTGTGGCGCGGCTCGCTCGTGCCCTGGCAAGCATCTGAAACGGCAAGGCACTCGAAACCCATATCGTTGGCGGTGCGCTGGGTGGCGTGCACCAGACCTTCCGTCGGCAATCCGGCAATCAGAAGATTGCGAACGCCACGGGCATTCAACTGCTTTTCGAGGGTTGTCTTGTAGAAGGCGTTATCGCCGGGATGATCGATCACCAAAGCGGTGTGCGGCAGAACGAGTTGTGGCGGAAAAGCCCAGTCGTCGGAGCCTTCGGCCGGGACGACATCGCCCATGGTATGACGGCGGCGGGCGACCATGTCACCATCGGGCAAGGCGACACGGCGCGATGCCGCAACGAACAGGCCGCGGTCTCGGGCGGCCGCCAACAGGCGCAGCGCCACCGTAAAAGCCGGCGCGGCGGAGAGTGCCGAAATCGTGCCTCGCTGAAAGCCGAGCAGCAACAGGGCGCTATCGGCCGATGACCAATATCCGTCGAAAGGCCAGTGATATGGCACGGCTTCAATCTGGCCGAAGGGTCTGACTCCGAGATCAGACATCGGCGCGCTCCAGCATGGTTTGGAAGGCGGCAAGGGAAGAGACCCCACCCCAACGACCGCCGTAAGCTTTGAGAATCTCAAGCGTCGCCAGATGGTTCGGTGTCTCGACCGCCGCCGTGCAGTCCTCGAGCAAGACGCATTCGAAGCCACGCTCGAAACCATCCCGCATGGTCGACTGCACGCAGCAGTCTGAAGTGACGCCGGTGATCACCAGACGGGAGACGCCACGCTTGTGCAGTTCCACCTCCAGATCGGTCTGATGGAACGCCGACTTTCCGGACTTGTCGATCACCAATTCGCCGGCCTGTGGTGCGAGTTCCGGGATGATCTGCCATCCAGGCTCGCCACGGACGAGGATCCGGCCCGCGGCGCCCATATCGCCGATCCCCAGCCCGTGAACGCGGGTGCGCCATTGTTTGTTGGCGTGGAGATCGGACAGATCAGGCAAATGCCCCTCGCGCGTGTGGATAACGGCGATGCCGGCGCTTCTTGCGGCGGCAAGTGCCTGGCTAATGGGCGGAATGACGGCGCGAGTGTTGGAAACGTCTTCGCCGAGCTGATCGATCCAGCCGCCGGCCGCGCAGAAATCGATCTGCATGTCGATGAGAATAATCGCCATCGCGCTTTTGACTGACGTGCCGCCAAGTGGCCAGAAGCCTGATACGGGGCGTTCGTTCATAGTGCCATGCCCTTTTCAGCGTCGAAGATGTGGATGGCCGACGGATCGATCGAGAAGGTCAGCGTCTCGCCCGCCGTGACAGAACGGCCACTGTCGATCATCGATCTCAGACGCGGACGGACCGACAGGAGATCCTTTTCCTCTTCGATCACGGTGGAATGGATCATGGTGGCATCCTGAACATCGAGATGAACCAGAAGCGTTGCCCCCAGATCCTCGACAAAGGCGACGCGCGCCGAAATCGTGCCCGCCGCGCCGGTATCGCTTGTGAGCTTGAGGGCCTCGGGCCGGATGCCGACGATCACCTTGCGGCCTGACGTAATTTCGCAACGCTCGCCGGAGACGCCGAGCGGCAGCGTGAAGGCTCCGGCTCGAACCACCGGCTCTCCGCCTTCCGCCGCGATGGTGCCTTCCATGAAATTGATCGGCGGCGAGCCGATGAAGCTGGCAACGAACAGATTGACGGGCTTGTCATAGAGACGACGGGGTGTGTCGAGCTGCTGCAGGGTGCCCTTGTTCATCACCGCGACCCGATGCCCCATGGTCATCGCCTCGACCTGATCGTGCGTCACATAGACCGTCGTGACCGCGCTCATGCGCTGCAACTTGGCGATTTCCGCGCGCATCTGGCCGCGAAGGCGGGCGTCCAGATTAGAGAGTGGCTCATCCATGAGAAAGGCATGGGGGGAGCGCACCAGCGCGCGACCCATGGCGACGCGCTGCCTTTGGCCACCGGACAGCCGGGCAGGCTTGCGATCCAGATACTCGGTGAGTTCGAGCAGCGCCGCTGTCTCACGCACCTTCTTCTCGATGATCTCGCGCCTGATGTTGCGGACCTTGAGGCCGAAGGCGATGTTGTCGGCAACTGTCAGATGTGGATAGAGCGCATAAGACTGGAACACCATGGCGATATCGCGGTCGCGCGGCGCGAGATCGTTTGCCACCTGACCATTGATCCTCAGGGTGCCGCCGGTGATGTCTTCAAGGCCTGCGATCATCCGCAGCGCCGTGGACTTGCCGCAGCCGGACGGTCCCACAAGAACCATGAATTCGCCATCGATGATGTCGAGATTCAGCCCATGCAGCGCGGAATGGCCGCCCTCATAGGTCTTGGAGACATTCTCGAAGGAAATCTGGGCCATCGATCGGCTCCTATTGTACGCCGTTGGTCGCGCCCTGAACGAAGTAGCGGTTCAGGAAAAGCGCCATCAGGACAATCGGAATGGTGGAGAAATGCGCCAGCGCGCCAAGCGACCCCCAGGTCACATCCTTGGTGCCGTAGGCGGTCAGGAGGGCCACCGAGATCGGCTTGGAATCGAGCGTCGTCAGAAACATCGGGTAGAGGAAGTCGTTCCACGAAAACATCACGCAGAACAGGATGCAGGCGATGATGCCGGAGCGAACAGCGGGGACCGCGACCTTCAAAAATGCGCCGATCTGCGTGCAGCCGTCCGTCATTGCAGCTTCTTCCATATCTCGCGGAAGGGCGCGGAAATAAGAAAACATCATCCAGGTGACGAAGGCGCAGTTGAGCATGGTATTGATGATGATCACCGCCCACCAGCTTCCAAGCAGCCCTATGTCGCGCATCATGAGATAGAAGGGGATGAGGGCTGCAATGGCTGGAACCATGCGGATGGCGAGGAAGAAATAGGCAAAGAAACTGGCGTAACGGGAACGCGACCGTGCCAGCGCGTAACCAGCAGGCACCCCAAGGAGAAGCGAAAGAACGGTGGTGCCAAGGCTGATCACGATGGAGGATCGCAGCAGCGAGACGACATCGAAATAGGTCAATACTTGTCTAAACTGGTCTAGCGTCGGTTGGAAACCGAGCTTTGGTGGAATCGAGAAAATCTGGTTGGACGGCTTGTAGGCCGTGGTGATCAGCCAGAGCACCGGCAATAGAAACAGCATCGTGATGATCAGAACGGCAGTCCGCTCGAACAGGATCTGTCGGGTCGAAGCGTTGGACATCGGCGTCACTTCCCATTGATCCGGACATCGGCACGGCGCACGATGAGCAGAAGCACGGCGGCCATGATGGCGATGAACAGCAGAGTGATATTGCCGATCGCCGAGGCGTAACCGACGTTGAAGAACTGCAGGCCCTCCTTGACTGCCAGCACCATCAGCGTGTTGGTCGCGTCATTCGGCCCGCCGCCAGTCGTAACGAACACGGAATCGAATACCCGGAACGCGTCCATCATCCGCAGCATGAGCGCGAGGAAGATGGAAGGAAGCATCAGCGGCAGGATGAGAAGGGTGAAACGCTGCAAGGCTGTGGCGCCGTCGGTGCGGCCTGCCTCCAGAACATCGTTGGGCAAGGATTTAAGTCCTGCAAGCAGGATCAGCGCCATCAACGGTGTCCATTCCCAGCAATCGATGAGGATCAGCACCCATAGTGCAGTTCCCGCATCGGTGAGAAATCCGGTTCGTGGGCCGATACCGGCCTCTGCGAGAAAATATCCGACAAGGCCGTAGTCAGCCCCCAGAAGCGCCTTGAAAATGAGGCCGACGACCAGCGGCGTGATGGTGGCGGGAACGAGTAGGAAAGCCAGCGCCACACGGTTGAAGCGGCTGTCGCGCCATAAAAGCAGTGCGAGGCCAAATCCCAGGATCAATTGGAGGCTCACGCTGGCGATCGTGAACTCGAACGTATTGACGATCGCCTGCAGCGCGGAACGGTCCGAGAATATTTCGATGTAGTTTCCAAGGCCGATGAATTTGGTGCGGGCCGGACGCAGCAGATTGTAGTTGAAGAAACTGTACCAGACGCCTTGCGCCAAAGGCCAGACACCAATGGCCAGGACATAAAGCACGGCCGGAGCCGCCATGAAGAAGAGGAAGAAACGGCGACGATCTGAAAAACTGCGGCCGATCGTGAAGAGACCCATGCCGGCTTGCCGCGGTCGGCGGGCGTCTTCGCCGGTGGCGAGGGATGGCTGGTTCATTTCGATTTCAATCCTGAGTTTTTTCAACGCAATGCACGTTTGAATGCCCTCTCCCCGCCTGCCGGCGGCGGGGAGCCCTAATATCGCTGAACGGGCACTTGAAACCTAGAACAGTTTCTTGGCTTCCACTTGGGCCTCATCGAGGGCTGCCTGCGGTTCAGCAGCGCCCGCCAGAACGGAGTTCACGGCGGCACCGAGGATGTCCTGGATTTCCGGGTATTCCGGGATACGTGGGCGGTAGTCGCCATTGCCGTTTTCATAGGTCTTGGCAACGACAGGCAGGAAGTCGAACTTGGCCGTCAGGTCCGGATCGGTCATCTCGCTTTTACGCATGAAGGAGCCTGCGCCGTCCATGTTGAACTCTTTGTGAATCTTCTTGCTGACGAGCCATTTGATGAAGGTCCAGGCGGCTTCCTTCTGTTTTGGATCGATATCGGCATTGATCGCCATGCCCCAGCCGCCGACGCCATATTGGGGCGAAACGCCTTTGCCGACCGGTGCGATGGTAATGCCGACCTTGCCGACGACGTTGGACGAGGCAGGGTCCGAATAGCCCGGCGCACCGACAGACCAGGTCTGCATCATGGCCGCGGTGCCTTGACGGAAGCTTTCCTCGCGACCGCCCCAATCATATTCGATCGCCCCGGGAGGGGCGGTCTCGACGAACAGCTGTTTGTAGACGGTCAGACTCTTGACGTTCTCGGCAGAGTTGAGCGCCGGCTTGCCGTCCTTGTCGAGAATGGAACCGCCCATCTGGTTGTTATACTGCATCCAGTCCTGTGCGACGGCCGGACCTTTCTGGCCGTTGGCCACGAAGCCGTATTGCTTCTTGGAAGGGTCGGTGAGCTTCTTGGCGTCGGACACCAATTCGTCGACTGTCGTTGGCACCGAGAGACCGGCGGCCTGGAACAGATCCTTGCGATAGGCAAGCACATTGGCGTAGGCCGCGAAGGGGAAGGCCACATAGTGGCCCTTGTACTGACCCAGCGATTGAAGAATGACCGGGTAAATATCGTCCAGATCCAATTCCGCGGCATCACGCTTGACCCAGTCGGTCAGATCGACGGAATAGCCGTTTTCCTGATAGGCGCCGGCCCATACGATGTCCATGGTGACAAGATCGTAACCCTTGGTATTGCCGACGAAATCGGCGGTCGTCTTGGTGAGCAAAGTCCCATAGTCCATGACTTCGACCTTGAGGTCGGCGCCGGTGTCTTGCTTGAATTCGGCGGCGAGCTTGGTCAGTACGGCACCGAACGGATCGTTCTGGGACGCAAGGGTAAGGGTCACCCCATCCAGCGGTTTGGCGTATGCAAAAGCCGCCGATGTCATCAGCGTCACCAATCCGATGCTCAACAGGCGGGTCGCCTTGGGCATCGGGAATGCGGAGATCATGGTCATATGCGTCCAGCCCTTCCTTGGAGATTGAAGATCTGCCGTGACGCTATCTGAGCCTCAGCCGCTGTCAAACAAAATTTCACATTAAATGTGAAAATATAACTAAATTGAACATCGGTGATTATTAGTTCCGCGCAGTGATGAAAAAATCATCACTCTCTGCTTTCTCCTGTGGCGTTTTCTGAATGTGAATGAAAATCCTCCGCAAAACCAGGTGACAAAATCGATGCCTAAGAATTGATCTCCTTTATCGATCGGAGAAGATTGATCTCCCATTGGAGCGCGCCCAGATCATTTCCTGCGTGAATTGAAGACAAGAACGCGAGCAGGGAGAAAGAAAATAACATAATCACACACTTTACAACTTTTCTGCACCATCTATTCTCGACGCAGGCTTGAGGGAGATCAGGGACATGTGGACGGCAACGAGCACTCCGGCGGCGTCGCCGGCCAATGTGCAGAGCGCGATGGCCGGCGTGACGTCACAAGCTGCACGCGACGATGCGCTCCTGCGGCTTGAACAACGTGCCCACCAGGAACTGGCGGCCATCGAAGCGCCCTTGCGGGAATGGGTTCCCGAGCGTCGGGACGAAAACAGCCGGGTGATGGATGACGTGGTGATCGTAGGCGCCGGCCTGTCGGGACTGTCGCTGGCATTCGGTCTGATGCGACAAGGTCTTACGCGCGTAAAGGTTATCGACACCGCGCCTGCAGGTCGAGAGGGTCCATGGCTCAATACGGCGCGCATGCGCACGCTGCGGTCCCCCAAGACGCTGACGGGCCCCGACCTCGGCGTCCCCTCGCTGACCTATCGCGCATGGCACGAAACGGCCTACGGCCCGCAAAGCTGGGAAAAACTCGACAAGATCGAACGGGGCGACTGGATGGCCTATCTCGTCTGGTTTCGCGGTGCCGTTGGCATGGATGTTGAAAACGAGACAAACCTTCTCGGCATCGAGATCCGCAATGGTCATCTGGCCGCGCGAGTGGAAAAGGACGGCATCGAGCGCATGATGACCTGCCGCAAGATCGTGTTAGCGACCGGCATGGAAGGCGCAGGCGGGCACCATGTACCGGCTGCGATCTCCGATGCTCTGCCGCGCGACCGCTGGACGCATAGCGGCGAGACCATCGATATGGGCTTTCTGTCGGGCAGGACGGTCGGCGTGATCGGCGCGGCGGCATCCAGTTTCGACTGGGCGGTCGCAGCGCTTGAGGCAGGTGCCAAATCCGTGACCATTCTGGCGCGATCGCGGGGCCTGCCTCGCACAGAAGTTCTCGACTGGTCGAATTTTTCCGGTTTCCTCAATCATTACGCCGACCTCGACGACATCAGTCGCTACCGGTTCGCGCGCCGAATGTTCGCCTTTAAGACCCCGCCGACTACGGAAATGTTCGAGCGAGCCATGCGCTTTCCTGAATGCGAGCTTGTGATGGGTGCTAGGCTCGAAACGTTGCGGATGCAGGATGGAGATATCGCCGTGTCAACCGCCGCCGGCGATTTCGTCTTCGACCACCTTTTGCTCGGAACAGGCTATACCGTCGATCTCCGGCGCAGGCCGGAACTTTGTGGCATCATCGACGCAGTGGCCACGTGGGGCGACCGTTTCACCCCGCCAGCCGGCGAAGCCGATGACAGTCTCCTCGCCTACCCCTATCTCGGCCCCGCCTTCGAATTTCTGGAGAAGGAACCCGGTCAGTCGCCGTTGCTGCGGGACATCCATATCTTCAACAGCGCTGCCGTCCCGAGCCTCGGGCCGGTGTGCAACGGCATTACCGGGCTTAAATCCGGCGTACCCAGGCTCGTGGCCGGTATCTGCCGTGGACTGTTCCTGCAGGATGCAGATCTGTTTTACCAAACGCTGGACGCTTACGACAAAGTACATTTCGAGCCGCAGATGGTGCCGGGCTTTGACCCCAGGCCATAGCTCCAACGCCGGCAGTATCAGTCGATAAGCCCGACCCGGCGTGCGGCGACGACGCGATAGAGCGGGTCGCCGGTGTGGCGATATTCCTCGAGCGCGGAAAAGACGAGGGAATGATCGTGTTCATCGTCAGAGGCAACCGCCGCGGAAGCTATGGCTTCGTCGGGTGGTACGGGCAATGCACGCCATGCGTCCAGCATCTCCGCACTGGGCAAATCTGGCATGCCGATCTTGGTGTATAGCGACAGCACCACCTCCCAGAAATGCGTTGCCAGGGTTTGTGGCCTATCGAGATGCGGGCTGACGAGGCGCAGCCAATGGCTTCCGGTCAGCGCGTGAAGTGCCTCGAAACTCATCGTGCCCGCATAAAGTGCCAGGGAGGCCTGTCGTATCCGGACGAGAAGATCGTCGGCCGGCACGAGTTGTCCGAGGTGCCGCTGAAACGCTGGAATCCGGCCGGCGGCCTCGATCCATTTCCACAGAAGCGTCGAGGAAACAGCAATGTTCCTGAGGCTAGGCTCGGCTTGCATCGAGAGCATCTGCTCCACCGGATCCGTCACTGTCGGGGCGTCGGCGGTCGGCGGAAAGGCAAGATAAGTCGCGGCCCAATAACCCAGCGCGATGCCGATCTCCGTCTCGTCACGGCGCATCACGGCATAGGCGAGGCGCATCAGGCCGTGGGTGGCTGACGCCGCGACACCGGGCAAGAGTGTGGGTAGATGGTGACGGATGGCCTGGCTGCCGCCGATACGTGAAACCACGTCGGCGAAATAGTCGCGCAAATCAGTTTCCCGCTCGCGCTGGCCAAGTGCCGATCGCCATGTCTGATCGGTTAGCGATGCAATAGCCGGCGGTGGAAACGGCACGGCATGGGCGAGCGTATAGTGACGGGCGTAGGCCTCCAGTCGCTCCGGCGTCGCACCAAGCCTGCCCATGGCTTCCAGCACCATAGGCAGGTGATTGGCAAGAAAATCCGGAAATTCGCCGCTGCGCTGGCCAACCTCCGCAATCAATGGCCGCAGCCGCGCACTGGCCCTGGGGTGACGACAGATGCCACTCGATGCACCCGTCTGCGTGTTGGCGGCGATCTGAATGCTCGGTCCCATTGTCTTCGTCCTTTTATTCCCCGCCCTATTTCATCGTCCGAACAACGCAACGACGTCAGTCCATGCGAACGCCGCCGGTGACGTTGATACCTTGCCCAGTCATAAAGCGAGCACCATCTGAGGCCAAAAAACGGACGACCACCGCCACATCCTCCGGCTCCTCGATCCGGCCCATCGGCGTTAGGGTAACATATTCCTGGCGCACTTCGTCCGGTGTCATGTTGCGAAGCTTGCCTTCCCAAATGATCTCGCGCTCCTGCATGCCCGTGCGCACGAAGCCCGGGCATACGGCATTGATGCGGATGCCAGTGGGCGCAAGTTCGCGCGCAAGCGCCTGCGTCCAGCCGAGAACAGCGAACTTGCTTGCCGAATAATGCGCCAGCAGCGGCGCGCCGACCTTCCCGGCGAGCGAAGCGGTATTGACGATGACACCCTTGTTGCCCGTCGCCAGAAAATGGCGAACAACGATCTGGTTGCACAGAAAAACACCCTTGGCGTTGACGTCCATGTTGAAATCCCAGTCCTCGTCCGTCAGATCGACGGAAGCCTGCATCGTCGATACCCCGGCATTGGCACACAGGATATCGATGCCGCCCTGCTGGGAGATCACGGCATCCATCGCCGCCTGCACAGAGCCGCGATCGCGCACGTCAATGCCTCCGGAAAAGGCATTGTCACCCAGTTCGCCGGCAAGAGCGGCGGCACGGCCCGCATCGAGATCCACGATCGTGACCCGTGCGCCCTCTGCGTGAAAGGTTCTGGTAATTGCCGCGCCGATACCGGATGCACCTCCGGTGACGACGACTGATTTTCCTGCGAATTCCGACAAAGAAGCCTCCATGACGTAGTGCATTCTGAAAGTGTGTCGCCTGACGATTTGTTGCACTTTTGAACATTATATAACAAAAAACAACCTTTATTCACGCGTGCGCTTGTGTTAGGCACAAACATCAGCTGAACCTCCGGCGGTGGAAAGACGGCCAGGTACAGCGGGAGAACCGCCCGCGCTCTTTTGTCGGCGTATTCACGGAAGCAAACATGGAAAACGGCCGACCCGCAGACATCAAGTCAGACGCAGACCTCGAGGCCAACCCCGGGCGTGACGGCGAGGGCCGCACGGAAAGGGTTCCAGCGGCGCTAAGGCACGCGCGCATCATCGCCTCTTTCGAAAACAACGACTTCGTGTCGATCGCAAGTCTAGCCGATGAGCTCGGCGTTTCCGGTATGACCGTGCGCCGCGATCTCGATCTCCTGGGAAAGCGGGGGTTGCTCGAGCGCACGCATGGCGGCGCGGTCGCCGCGGGTCCGCTGGCGGCGCCCACCTTCGATGAAGACGAGCCGCCGTTCGAACAGCGCATGCGTCGGCAGGCGGTGGAGAAGTCCTCGATTGCGGCAGCGGCGGCAAAGTTGGTCGCGTCGGGCGAATCCGTTGGCCTTGATGTCGGGACCTCCATTCTGGCGCTTGCAAGCGCCCTGGCGCCGCGCCGGGATCTGCGCGTGTTCACTAACAATCTGCGCGTCAGCATGTTGATGGCGGAAGGAAAGAGCACCGTCTACATTCTGGGGGGCCAGGTACGCGTGCCGGAATATTCGGTGATCGGACCACAGGCAGTCGAGGGTTTGAAGAGCCATTTTCTCGATAAAGTGTTCATCGGTGTTTCCGGCGTGGATGCCAATGGCTTCTACGATTATTCTCCCGAGGATACCGAGGTGAAGCGCGCCTTCATCGCCAGCGCCGGCAGCGTCATTGTTCTCTGTGATTCATCGAAATTCGGACGCCGGGCTTTGTCGCGCATCGTGCCGCTTGAGAAGGTAAGTGTTCTTGTCACGGACGCAGCCCCCCCAGCCGACCTCGCTGCCGCATTGAACCAGCATGGTGTCCGGATCATCGTGGCCGCGTGAAGCGTTGGGACCAATCGACATTCACAGTATCCAGATCATTCCGCGGCGAGAAAGGCAAAGCTTGAGACGCGAGTGGTTCTTCAGTCATGGCGTGTTGCGAAGCGCCAGAAACGCTGCATTCGGTTCGAAGCGCCGGCCTATCAGGTCGTGATGTCCGTGGACGAGCGTATGAACGGCATCGCCGCGATTACTCCACGTAATGGGCGGCGCCTAGGAGAATGTAGCCAGATTGGCGGCTGTCCCTCAGAATGACGACGTTAAGACCGTGGCCGAAATGGTCGGCCCTATCACTTTCCGCTGGCTGCTCGCCCTGCCGGCCGTTCATGCGCTCGGGTTAGGGGCTTCCTGACGCATGCCAGATCGGCGTCGGTCAGGACGGTGAGGGATTTTGGGAAGACATGACGTCCCCAAGCTGCCATGGTCAGTTTTGTTTCGTCGCAAACGGAATTCGCCGATCTCACGTTTATACGGTTCAACTGCTTTCCCTTACGATAAGCTTGAAACCCAGATCTAAAGCCGTGACCTCCGGCGTTTCCCCACAGAGAAGGCTAAGAAGGCTTGAGGCGGCGTGCTGTCCGATGGTAGCGCGGGGCGTGCGAACGGAGGTTAAGCGCGGAACCATCTGCCCGGCTCCCGGCAGATCATTAAATCCGACCACCGAAATCTGCTCGGGGATCGCCACTCCCTTTCGTAGGGCTTCAAAGGATGCCCCGAAGGCAAGATCGTCGTTGCAAAAGAAGATCCCATCTGTGTTTGGATGCTCCGTCAAGAGCCGGTTGAAGAGATCGCCGCCAAGTTCCACCGAGGACGGTTCCGGCGTCATGATTTCGAGCGCCGGGGGAAGACCAGCCCGGGCGATTGCCTGCTGATAGCCGTCGCGACGCTGGAGAACGCGGGCATCAAGCTGGGCTCCGACAAAAGCCAGTTTTCGCCGTCCCCGCGACAGAAGATGCTCGGCAACCTTGGCGCCGGCCGCTTCTTGTGAAAAGCCGACACAGACGATGCCCTCCTCGTGCCGCAGTTCCATCATGTAGACGCAAGGCACCCCGGCATTTGTCAGAAGCCGTGCGGCGGTCTCGCTCCGATTGAAGCCGGTCAGCAGAATGCCGCATGGCTGGTGCGAGAGATAGTTGCGAATAAGTTCTTCTTCCTCATCCTGGCGGTAGTGGTAGTTGCCGATCAAGACCTCAAACCCACGCGGGCGCAGCACATCTTGAATGGCCTCCAGGGTCTCGATGAACAGATGGTTCGACAAGGCGGGAACAAGCACAAGGATCGAATGACTGCGCGCCGAAGCAAGCGTCCGCGCCGCCGGGTTGGGCACATATGCCAGTGCCTTGGCGGCGTCATGGACCCTGGTTGCGAGTTGCGGGTCGACCGTTGCGATTGAGCGTAGTGCCCGTGAGGCCGTAATCTGCGACACGCCCGCGCGGGCTGCGACCTGCGCAAGCGTCGGCCGGCCGGTGGCGCGCGACGGTCTGTCTTTCATGACGAATCTCCTCCGACTTGCCAAATCTTACAATGATTAATAAGGTAGCGCTATCTCAAAGTCGTTTTGGCGTCTTTGCGGGAGGAAACAGCGTCGATTCTCGCGTTTTGAATCGGCCAGGCTTCTGCCGGCGATTTGCTTCAAAAGGATGAGATAGCGCTATCTCGGAGGAGGATATTATGGGTAGGATGCCGGCCTTAGTGGTGATGGGCGTTTCAGGCTGCGGCAAAAGCAGCGTCGGCCAAGCGATTTCGGATGCCGTCAACGGCACGATGATCGAAGGCGACTCCTTTCATCCGGAAGAAAATATCAAAAAGATGAGCGCGGGCCATCCGCTCACCGATGAGGATCGGGCTGGCTGGCTGGCGCGCCTTGCGACAATCTTACAGGACGCCGTCAGGAACGGCGAGCGGCCCGTGCTTGCCTGCTCGGCGCTGAAGAAAAGCTACCGCGACATTTTGCGTGGCAAGACGCCCGACCTCGGCTTCGTGTTTCTGGAAATGACGAGACAGGTGGCTGGCGAGCGCGTTAGCCACCGGCCGGGCCATTTCATGCCCGCTAGTCTCGTCGACAGCCAGTTTGCGACCCTCGAACCACCTCATGGCGAGGCGAACGTGTATCCCGTCGACGCAAACTTGCCCATCGTGGACATCGCGCGGGGCGCGGTCGCGTGGTGGCAGCAGACACCAGTTGCTGACGGCGGCAGGCCAATGCAGCCGTCAAAGGCCCAATCCGGCGCGCTCAAAGCATAAACCAGACAGGCGTCTGTCCAAATCGGAACTTTTCGCGGAGGAATTTCAATGCTCGGACTGACTCGAGAGACCTATCTTCTGGTTGATGCTGGTGCGACCATCATCGGCCTCATCCTTCTCATCACGCGCTTCAAGATTCACCCATTTATTGCGCTGACCATCGCCGCGGGTTTCTTAGGGCTCACCTCCGGCATGGCGACGGACCTGGTGATGAAGTCCTTTCAGGACGGTTTCGGCGGGGTCCTTGGCTTTGTCGGCATCGTGCTCGGCCTTGGCACAATGCTCGGCAAACTCATGGCGGAATCGGGCGGCGCGGACCAGATCGCCCAGACATTGATCCGCACCTTCGGCAAGGAACGGGTGCATTGGGCTATGATGCTCGCAGCCTTCCTCGTTGGGCTACCGCTCTTCTTCGAAATCGGCTTCGTACTTCTCGTGCCGCTGGTCTACATCGTCGCGCGCCGGTCGGGCGTGTCGCTCGTCAAGGTCGGAATTCCGCTTCTCGCCGGTCTCTCGGTCGTCCATGGTTTGGTGCCGCCTCACCCTGGCCCGCTGCTGGCCATTAGCGTTTTCGGGGCGGATATCGGCAAGACGATCTTCTACGGCCTCATCGTCGGCTTGCCGACGGCTGTGATCGCCGGGCCAATCTACGGCTCATTCATCGCCAAGAGAATTCCAGGCGAAGCGTCGCCGGAATTGATGGAGCAATTCGTGCGCGATGACGTGGACACAGCCAGAATGCCAAGCTTCACCGTGACGCTTATCACGATCCTAATGCCGGTGTTCCTGATGCTTCTCAAGGCGCTCGCCGACATCGCCCTTGCCGAGCACAACGCCGTACGCGTCTGGATGGACCTGATTGGCCACCCGATTGCAGCCCTGCTTGTGGCGCTCCTCGTCAGTTTTTACACCTTCGGTTCCAATTGCGGCTTCTCGCGCGACAAGATCATCAAATTGCTGAACGACAGCCTTGCACCGGTCGCTTCCATCGTGCTCATCGTCGGTGCTGGCGGCGGCTTCAAGCAGATGCTCGTTGCCAGTGGCGTCGGCGACGTCATTGGCCATTTGGCCGTTCAGGCATCCGTGTCGCCGATCCTGCTCGCCTGGCTGGTGGCGGCCGTCATCCGCGTCGCCACGGGCTCGGCAACGGTTGCGACAATCACCGGCGCGGGGATTGTCATGCCGGTCATATCCCTCGTCCCCGGCGTCAACCGCGAGTTGCTTGTACTGGCAACCGGCGCTGGATCGGTGATCTTCTCCCACGTCAACGATGCTGGTTTCTGGTTGGTAAAGCAGTACTTTAACATGACGGTTGCCGAGACATTCAAGACCTGGAGTATTATGGAAACGATCATCTCCGTCGTCGGCCTCGGCTTCATCTTGCTGCTGTCACTTGTCGTTTAGGTCGGTATGACGGCGGCATCGAAAACTTGAGGGAGTCTGTAATTTGATGAGCGATGATGGGGCATGACAGATCGTGAGCCTGTCTACCGCCGTCATCGCTTTCCAGCCGAAATCATCGCCACGGGGTGTGGCTTTACTTCCGCTTCCCGCTGAGCCTGCGGATGGTCGAGGATCTGCCGGCGGCCCGGGGGATCATTGTTTCACATCGGACGGTCCGACTGTGGGCGGAGAAATTCGGGCGCACCTTCGCTAACGAGATCCCCAGCGCTCATCCGGGCGGCTCGGAGGAATGCGAACAAATGCCTGTCCATGCGGTCGCGCGGTCAGACGATACGCGAGACGCTGGTAGTCATGTAAGAAGCGAGCCGGATGATGAAGCATACGCGCCGATCTTACTCGGATCGGAATTGGCAGTCCGTATCGAGATCTAAAGCCAGTTCGTAGGCTGTGCTGCGGCCGCCGGCCTCGCCTTTGCGCAGGATGCCCTTAGCCAAGAGGTCTGCGATGTCACGTGAAGCCGTGTCCTGGGATGCATTCGTCAATTTTGCCCACTGGTCGATGTAAGCTTCCCGTCGAAATTCCCTTCCAGCAACCGATGGAGAACCTTGGCCATTCGGTCTTAGTCGTTGCTTTGACTGGAAAACTGGCTGACATAGGAGAGCGTCATATTGCTCCTTTTGCCTGTCAACCATCGAATTTACGAGCTAAAATATGATAATAATACTCTTGTTTTTAGCCTGACAAACGGGCTATATCGCGCCGACATTTTTCCGCCGCGGCTCGCTCGCCTATACTCGATCAGGATTTCCCGTGAAAATACTGAGATTATTTTTCGCTATTTCAAGCCTCTGCGCCGCTCTGGGCATCGCCACGACAGAAGTGTCCGCAGCCTCGACCAGCTATCCATTGACCATCGACAATTGCGGTGCCAAGGTCACCTTCCAGAAAGCGCCTGAGCGGGCAATTGGGCTTGGCCAGAACAGCGCCGAAATTCTTCTTCTGCTCGGCCTTCAGGACAAGATGGTCGGCACCGCTTTCTGGCCGAGCAAGATCCTGCCACAGCTCGCCGAGGCCAATGCCAAAATCAAGCTCCTGACCTTGGAAATGCCGACCTTTGAGTCGATGCTCGCCGAAAATCCCGACTTCGTGGCGGTGGCCTTGCCGAGCCTGGTCGGACCGAACAGCAAGATCGCCAAGCGCGAGGATTTCGACAAGGTCGGTGTCGCCACCTATCTCTCGCCCAGCACCTGCCTCAGCACCAAGGACGTCAAGGACCAGTACGGCAGCCGTGGCGAGCTGTGGAACATGGATCTTCTTTACAAGGAGATCGCGGAACTCTCCGAGATTTTCGATGTCGCCGATCGCGGTCAGGCATTGATCGCCGACTTCAAGGCGCGTGAGGCCAAGCTTCGCTCCAGCGTTTCCAAGGACGGCGTGAACCTGTCCTACGTCTTCTGGTTCTCCAGTCCCAGCCCGTCGGCCGATGCCTATGTCGGCGGCAAGAACAGCGCCTCCGGCTTCATTGCCGACCTGCTCGGCGGGCATAATGCGATAACAGCGGAAGCGGAATGGCCGACGATTGGCTGGGAAGGCATCATCGCCGCCAATCCCGACGTGATCGTCGTTGCCAGTCTTGACCGCAATCGTTGGGAACTCGACAAGCCGGAGGCCAAGATCAAGTTCCTGAACACCGACCCGGCTGTCAGCCAGACCGCGGCCGTCAAAAACAAGGCGATCGTCGTCATGGACGGCCAGGCGATGAACCCGACCATCCGCACGATCTACGGCGCTGAGCAGGTGGCCGAGCAGTTGAAGGCTCTCGGTCTGCTGAAGTGACGAAAGTGGGCAGTATCTTCCGGCAACTGGGAGTGGTCATAACACTGCTGCTCGCCTCCCTCTGCCTGATCGCGATCGCCGTCGGCGTCAGCGTCGGGATCGGTGACCTGCCGATCCCGCTTGCGACCACATTTTCGGCCGTCACCAACCGGCTCGGATGGACCGCGGTCGAGCTGAACCGCATCCACGAGACTGTTATCTGGGATTATCGATTGAGCCGCGCGCTCGTCGCCGCCTTCTGCGGCGCGGGCCTTGCGCTGTCGGGCGCGATCATGCAGTCGCTGCTGCGCAACCCGCTTGCCGAACCCTATGTGCTCGGCATCTCCGCCGGCGCCTCCACCGGCGCCGTGGCGATCGTCATCTTGGGCGTCGGCTCGGGCGCGGTATCGCTATCGGCCGGGGCCTTCGCCGGGGCCTTCGCAGCCTTCTTCTTCGTCGCGCTGCTGTCGAACGGCACGCGCGGCGGCGCCGACCGCACCATCCTTGCCGGTGTGGCCGCATCGCAGCTCTTCAATGCCTCGACCTCCTATATCGTCACGACATCGGCCAATGCACAGCAGGCCCGCGACGTCATGTTCTGGCTGCTCGGCAGTTTCGGCGGCGTACGCTGGCCGGAATTCGCACTGGTCTCGATCGTTGTCGGGTTCGGCCTCGCCGCCTGTCTGTTCTATGCCCGCGTGCTCGACGCCTTCGCGTTCGGCGACGAGGCCGCCTCCTCGCTCGGCGTCGATGTCGGCCGCGCGCGCCTGGTGCTCTTCGCTCTGACCGCCATGATGACGGCGACGATAGTCAGCATGGTGGGGTCGATCGGCTTCGTCGGCCTCGTCGTGCCGCATGTCGCCCGCTTTGTCGTCGGGCCGCTCCATATCCGTCTGCTGCCTGCCTGCGCCGTCGGGGGCGCGATCTTCATGGTGCTCGCCGACATCGCTGCGCGCGCCCTCATTCCGAACCAGATCCTGCCGATCGGCGTCGTCACTGCGCTGGTCGGCGTTCCCTTCTTCTCCATCATCCTCTACCGGTTCCAGCGCACGTCATGAGCATCAAGGCCGACAACCTCACCTGGAAAATTGGCAGGAAGACCATTTTGGACGGCGTTTCGCTCGAGGCGCAGCCCGGCCGGATGCTCGGCCTGCTCGGACCGAACGGCTCGGGCAAGACCTCGCTGCTGCGGCTTCTCGCCGGCCTGAAGCGGCCGCATGCCGGCCGCGTCACGCTCGACCGCAGCGATATCGGCACGATCAGCCGCCGCTCGATCGCCCGGCGCATTGCCTTCGTCGAGCAGCATGCCACGACGAATGCCAATCTGAAGGTCGTCGATGTCGTCAAGCTCGGAAGGTTTCCGCACCGGTCGATGTTCTCGGGCTGGACTAGGGCCGATGAAGAAGCGGTCGAAAGTGCGCTCGCGCGTGCCGGCATGGCGGAGAAACGCGACGAGCGCTGGCAGAATCTATCGGGCGGCGAGAAACAGCGCACCCATATCGCAAGGGCGCTCGCTCAGTCGCCGCAGGAACTGATCCTCGACGAGCCGACGAACCATCTCGACATCCAGCACCAGATCGGCCTGATGCGACTCGTCTCCGGCCTGCCGATCACCAGCATCGTCGCCCTGCACGATCTCAACCATGCCGCCATGTTCTGTGACACGCTGATCGTCATGCAGCAAGGCAGGATCGTGGCCTCTGGCATACCGGAAGAAGTTCTGACGGAAAGCCTCCTGAAGAACATCTTCTCGGTGGAGGCCCGGATCGAAATTTCACAGCATCACTCTCGGCCGCATATCCACTATCTACGGTGACCCCTCGCGGTGGCAAGGTGGCGGCTCTCGTGATGCTGTGGTCGCCGCTCTATATGTCGATGACCGAGCGGCGTTCGAGATCGACCATGATGATCACATAACTCGTCGCCCGGCGCCAGCTCCAATCATCAATACCGACCACCCGTATCTCGGAACTGCGTTGAGCCGCCGCCGCATCCCGCTTCAACTGCCGCAGAATGGTGTCGTCGCTGACCGGCATGCCGAGCCGCTCCATCAACCGCTCGCCAGGACGGCCGCCGGCGCTGTGGCCGAGCAAGCCGACAATCTCCCCGACCCTTCTCGTCCGGCGCGCATAAGGAGCAGCGATCGTCGGCAGTCGGTCGGTGAACGTTCGTCGTGCGCATTCCCCATGTGCACAACGCCAGCGGCTCACCAGGAGTTTCACTGTCGCCGACTGACCCTGGACCGGCAGATCCTGGAGACTACGGCGGGACCAGCCATGCCTACGTCGGCTTCGCCGTCCACAATCCGGGCAGATGCCGATCGCGGATCCAGCGGCGGAAACAATCCACCTGTCGTCAACAGTGAGCGCGACACCCAGTATCTTGACCCCTGGGCCGGGCGATCATTTCGATTTTGTTCGCATGCCCGCCCATAGCGACAACCTCGCTAACGACAGGTGAACCACACAAAGTGAGGAAGAACCCGATTAGATGCCAAACGACAGCTTGAGAAATGCCGGGCGATTAGACAACGGCATCTAATGCGCGGCGGTTGGGCTGATGATTCCCAGATTGCCAAGTCCGCTCACGATCAATTGGATTGCGACTGCAGTCAAAAGAATGCCAAAGACGACCTCCGAGACGATCAGACTGGCAGGCTTCATGCGCTTGGCCAGCTTGTCGATGTTAGTGAACACGAGATAGTCGAACGCGCCGACGATCAGGATCAGGCCGGTGACGAGTACGGCACTGGCAATCGAGACGACCTCACCCGAGGCCAGTATGATGACCGTGATGCCGACGGGATTGAGCAGATAGGGAACGGCGAGCGGAAAGACGGCGATCTTCATCGGGTCGCTCGCAAGCGCCACGTCCTCGTTTGGCTTTTCGGTTGGTCCAGACGCCATCTTGATCGCGATAAGCGCAAGGATAATGCCGCCGGCGACAGCGACGGCGCCGCCAGTGATGTGGAGAAGCCTCATCAGCAGAGCGCCGGTCGCGAACAGGATCAGAGCGGTGACCGTTGCCGTCAAAACCATCTGGCGACCGATGCGCACTTTAGTTTCGGTATCGAAGGCATGTGTCTTTTCCAGGAATGGAACCAGAGCGATCTTCGGCCCCATGCCGATGAGAAGCAGCAGGAGAAGCTTTCCAACGAGCGCGGCATCGATGACTGAGAAATCCATGGAACGTTCCCTCTAAAATCTGTGACGCGGAAATGAAGTCCTCCCAACAGGGGTGGACGGGTGGCAAAGGAAACCAAGCAGGCTCGCCGGCTTTGTCGGTCGGGTCGTTCAGCGCGGGCAGACTTCCCAAAAACCCGTCGTCCTAGCTGGGGAGGTGTAGTACCAGCACTGACCGGGCTGCGGCGGCGCACCCGCAAGGGAAACGGCCGCAGCTCCGGCGACGAAGCCGATGGCAGCGCCCGCGGCGATGGCGGCACCCGGACGCCAATAGCGGCGCGGAGCGACGACCATCACGCCGCGCCGGGCAGGTCTGACGGAAGGGCGATAGGCGGGGCGGTATGCGGGGCCTGCCCGCCGGCCGACCGCAGCACATCCGCGCGGTCCGCAGGCTGCAGCACCGCAACCCCTGGGGCCGCACGCAGCCACGCCGCGGCGGGCTTCTGCTGACGAAGGGGAGAGGATGGGGGCGGTGACCAGCATCAGAATGGAAATCGCGGAGAGCATCTTACCGATCGTCTTCGGTATCTTCATCTTATCCTCCTATTGGTCCTTTGGTTCGGATGCCGCCAGCAGCGCCTGGTTTTGCTTCGCCAAGGTCTGCTGCGCAGCGGCTGCGATACCAGCATCCTTCTCGCCCGCGACCTGCACAGTCGGCACTGCGATCTTGATGCCGTTCTCGTTGAAAGCTTGATGGATCATCCGCAGGGCTCGGCGTTTCAATGTGAATTGCTGGCCGGGTAGCGTCATGAACTTGATGCGCAGAAGAAGGCCGGAATCGCCAAGGCTGTCGATGCCCTGCATCTTCAGAGGCTGGATCGTGATCGGCTTGAATTCCGGGTCCTCGAACAGTTCCTGGCCGATCGCCTTGATGATCTTGCGAGCCCTCTCCACATCAGCGTCATACGTCACTGTGATCGTCAACTTCTCGATTACCCAGTCGCGGCTTAGGTTTTGCACGGCTCCGAGCTCGCTGAAGGGCACGATGTAAATTGCGCCGCGATGATGTCTGAGTTTGATGGACCGCAGGCTGAACGACTCGACGGTACCCTTGTAGCTGCCGCTCTGGATGTACTCGCCCACCCTGAAGGCGTCGTCCAGGAGGTAGAACATCCCGCTGATGACGTCTTTGACCACGGTCTGTGCGCCGAAGCCGATGGCAACGCCGACGACGCCAGCCCCGGCGATCAACGGCCCGATCTCGACCCCGAGTGACGACAACGCCATCATGATGGCAACGGCCACGAAGAGGATCATCAGGAAGTTGCGAAGGATCGGCAGCAGGGTTCTGAGGCGGGTACGCCGACGCTCCCGTTCGCTTCCGACCTCAAGGACAGCCTCGGTGTCACCGAGCTTGCGATCAATCAGGACCTTCACGACGTTCCAGGCGAGATCGACGATCAGGAGAATGATCCCCGCGCTCAAGACGCCACGAACCAACCTCAAGGCCGGAGAATCCTGCATGGTCATCTGCGTGAGCCCGACCCCCAGAACGTCGGCGAGCAGAACGATTGCTCCAACGATCAGACCGGCCCTTATGCCTCGCTCTACGATCACCGAGACGACGGTGCCTCTTCGATGCCCGTCATCTTCCGCAGTGGAGGACCGCAGGAGGTTGTTGACGGACACCTTGGTAAGGGCGATCGCTCCCGGTAGTGCGGCACAGACGACTGCGATCCAGAACAGCTTCATCGCCCCGACCACCCAAAGGAGCCAGACACCAACAAAGTAGACAGTCCAGAGCCAGTTCCGCGCGCGCAGGCCAATCCGGCCGGGTTGGCTACCGGACAATGCGGACGGACGTCGCCAAACGGCTTCGATGCCGATGACGAGAAGCACCAGACCGAGAGTGTAGGCTACGAGTTGCCGGGCTGGAACTGAGAAGCCGAGGGTGCCGAGCAGATGGATGGTGACTGAGCCGAAGGCATACCAACCCACGAGATAGGCCAGGCGTCTTGCCCAGTGGGCTGCGGCGGCGTCCGTGACCGGCACGACACGGAATTGATCCTCTTGCTTCACCCGCGGTACTAGAAGCACGTCGAGAAGAGCACTAGCCAGACGGAAGACCACAATCGCGAAGAGATATCCGACAACGATCTCCCTGACAAGCGGCGGCCATTCGAACAGAAGGAAGAACCCGATGCTGCCGAGGCCGAACGAGATGACGTAGCATATTGCCCACAACAGTCGGGTGGTAATAGCGATCACTCTTTCCCGAACGGTCGCGAACGGCGCGCTTGCGATCCAGGAGCGCCATCCCGCGGTGATCCAATAGAAAAACCATTGTGCGGCCAGTCCGACCGCCACAAAGGCGGCGACGAGGAAGATCGGTCGCATGCCGCCGTTCGCCTGCACGTCTCGTTCAAGGACTGCGGCACCGCGCATTGTCTCCGAGGGAAAGGATTGCGCCGCGGCAAGCAAGGCTGCAGCATGGCTGCGAAAGCGGGTCGTGAATTCTGCAAAGGATAGGCCAGGATCCGATGCCGGAAGCGGCGGTTCCAACTCCGGCGCTGCTTGGGCGGCGGCGGGCCGCGGACTTGCCGTCGTCACAGTCTGCGCAACGCCTGTAGGCACGCCGATGAACGCTGCAGTTGCCAACGTCAACGATACCAAAAGCGATCTAGCCAAGCCGAATTTCGAACGTACTGCCATTGCGTATCCTGACGTGAATGAGCCTGGTACCAAGCTGTCTCAACAACTGAATTCAACGCGTGCATGCCTTTTGCGGCTCACTGCCGGTGCGGCAGTTCAATGATCTCGGCCTTATCCCCATGGGACCAGCGATAGCTTTGACTTCGCTTCCATAATTATCTCGCGTGTCCGCATCGACGACAGCGACTGGAGTTGCAAGTATCAGCCCCGCGGCGCTGCCTGCCGCCGCCGCGGTATCTGTCGTCGCCGCAAGGATCTTGTCTCCAAGGCCCACTTTGCTATCGGTCAGGGTTTGCCCGTTTGAGATGCGTGCGCCGATGAGACGAACGACCTCGGGTGATTCCGCGAACTTGCCGTGATTGAGACTGTCGCCTGCCTTTACCTTGGTGAGGTCGATCACCGTGATCTGGCTGTCCGCCAGCTCCTTCTTGAAGGGGGCCTGCTCAGGATCGATGGCCCCGAGCCGCGTGACGTTGCCCCACACCCGGCGCGAGACGGCCAACGCCCGGTCGTCGCGGGATACGAAGAGGGTGAACTGCGGATGCTGCTTGCCCATGTCAACGATCTGCTGACGGAAGACATCGACGTCCACGTCCGGTGACGCAAGCATCACGTTCTCGAACTTGGCAGGTAGTTGGCCGTTGCGGATCGCCATCTGACGGAGCGCTTCCAGCGCAAGCCAGTTCCCCATGGAATGCGCCAGGATTGAAACTTCCTTTACCTCCGGATCCTTGGCGAGATATTGGAAGAGGGTCTCCAATGCGTTGCGCGTGTAGTTGGTGCTCTCACGGTCGTATCCGTAGGCCAGCAGGCTGCCGCGCGACGGCCACGTCACAAGCACCGGAGCGCTGTGGACGCCGGAATCCTGGACAATCTGGGCAAAGCGGTAGACTGAGTCTTCGAAGCGGTTATTGAAGCCATGGATGAACACCAGGACGCTGCCGTCGCGGCTCTTCCTGACCGAGGCGCTCAGCCATTTTTTGGCATCATCGCGCGTAATCTCATCTGCCTTCAAGGTTGCGAAGTCGGTTGCCGGATTGGATGGAAGCCTCTTCGGCCAGGCGACCTCGCCAACCTTTCGAACGTTCGAGGGTGGGATGGACACGGTAATGTCGGCAAATGCCGGGGCGAGCGCTCTCTCGCCTGTGAACATCTCACCTTTAACCGTGGAGCGGCTGCGTGTCGTGGTCACGAGCATGTCGACCTTGGTGGATTTCGGCGAGCTGTCCGCAACGGGGATGAGCACGTTCTTGAGATGGCCGCCGCAGCCCGTCGAACTAAAAAGCAGGATGACGACAGTGATCTCTCTTAGCCATCGCAGAACGAGAGGTTGGGTGCCGCCATCACGATGGTTTGCTGCGATCACTACCGTTCCTCGTTGCCTCGTGGCGCCAGTGCCCATTTTGGCCACGCGCGACGCAGCGCGGGCGGTGGGTCCGAGGAAAATCTATGCGAAGACGTAATCGCTTACCCGTATCATCGGGTATGTTACGGTCTGGGAAGCGGCATCAGCGCGGCTGTCGCTCAGAGTTGGCGGTCAACGCCAATTCATCCGGGACTGTCATCCCCGCCTTGCGAAGACCTTCAATGATGCGGTTACGATCGGCCGGCTGCACGTTGCGCATCTCAAGTTCCGTCACGACGTTCGGCAGGAATTCACGGTGCATCTTGATGAAGGCCTGACCTTCACGATGAGCATCGTCCATCATGCCTGACTCGGCATAGATGATGGCGGCGACAGCGTGAAAAAGCGGGAATTTCTGCAAATCCGCCCGTCTGATCTCCAGCACAGCGGTCGCATTGTCGCGAAGCATGAAGGCTGCGAGGGCTCGGCTGCCGTGGTAGAAGCCGCCGCCACCCGGATTGAGGGCGATGGCCTGATCCAGAAGTGCTGCCCCGCGCTGCCATTGGCCACCGAGCGCAAGCCGCATTCCGAACTCGCCCATCAACTCGGTATCGTTCGGGTTGGTGGCAAGCGCCTGTTCTCCCACGCGGAGTGATTCAGCAAGTTCTCTGTTGAAGAAGAGCGCCGTCATCAGTGCTTGCAGTCCCCGCGTATTGCTTGGATCAATCTGTACTGCGCGCCTGGCAGCCTGCAGCGAGCGCTGTATGGGCGTAGCCGGACTTTGTCTCAGATTGAAATTGTATCGGCTCTCGTCAAGGTAGACGATCGACAACATCGCCCACGCGGTCGCGTAGGTCGGGTAACGCGCAACGGCACTCTCAAGACAATCCCGGACGCCCGCGTGAGCCTCGGGGCTCAGCTCCGAGCGATAGGCGTAGAAGCGCAGATTGCATTTGTAGGCGCCCATGTCATTCGGAGGTGGGCTGGCAGCGTCGGTCTGCGCCATGATGCCGTAGGGCTGGGCGATCGCGGTGGCGACCTTCTTTGCGACGTCCGACTGGATTGCGAACAGATCGCTCGATCCAAGATCGTTGTCGTAGTTTTCCGACCACAGGATCTCACCGTCAGACGTATCAAGTAGTCTGGCGGTCACTCGCAGCTGCTTGCCCGACGTGCGGACGCCGCCAGCAAGGAGGTACCGTGCGCCGAGCCCATTCCTGATTTCTGTCGCTCCTACATCCGTAGCCAGGGACTTGGATGTCTCGCGGCCGAAGACCCTGATCTCCTTGAAGCGAGGCAGGACGGTCAATAGTTCTTCGGTCAGTCCTACCGTATAGAGCTGTGCCTCCGGGCCTTCGCCAAGGTTGGCAAAGGGGGCCACAACGAGGGTAGGGCGATCTGGGAACAAGCTTCCTCCGGCTCGTTGCGATGTCGGCCAGAGAGGCGGTCCGGTAATCCAAAAAGCCGATATCACTATCGCCGAGGCAATGATAATCGCAAGCATCGCCGGTTTTGCCCACCACAATGGCTTGGACAGAACGAGAAGAGATGGTGAAAATGCGTTGGGTGCGGTTTCGGTCGTTTCGAGATGAGCCAGGTTGTTCCAGGTGAAGGTTGGAACATACCCGCCCTTCGGAATATCTATCCTGACTGGGTCGCTTTGCCCAGCGACGAGATAGTAGCGTTCGAGCGACCGCCGCAGCCGTCCAGCTTCGATCCTGACAACGGGATCGTCCTGTGTAAAGTCCGTGTCTCGGCCGAATACTTCGATTGCGATCGAATAGCCTTTGATCCGCTTGCCTCGTCCCTCGACGGTTTCCTTGACAACATAACGGAGAAACGCTGCGGCTCTCCCCACACCGGGAAACTCGGAGCTTGAGATGATGCGTTCTAGCTGGGCGCAGACATCCTCAGGTTCTGGCGGATGTCGCGCTGAAATGCACACTACAGACCCCTCTGCTAGCATCGTCATCCGCATGGCTGTCCCCCGGTCCCCATGGTGTCACATAAACCGCCAAGCCGTATATTACTGTAACATACTCTACTAATTAATCGCGGTCCACGAAGATCGCGGTCCAGCACACGTTCTAGCGGCACCGTTTCAAGTGCCGTGAAGTGGGGTCAACCATGGATGAAGGCGTGGCCGCAGTCAGGCGGCAGTTTCCAGCCAAAGCCGGAGCGATCGACGATCTCGCCACCCGCGACGACGAATTCCGCGAGATATGCAGGGACTTCGCCGAAGCCCAATCCGAGTTGGCGAAGTGGGAAGGGTCGACGGAGCCCAAGCGCGAAGAGCGTCGTCGCGAGTACGGCGAACTGATCGCCGGTTTGTTGAGCGAAATCGAAGCTGCTCTCGAACATGCTGCGGCGCTTGCCCGCTCTCCTCCCCGTCCGCCGCCTCTCCGATAAAGTCGTCGGATACCTGTATGTTACGGTTGCGTACTTGCGCTTGTGCTCTTCACGATCACCATCGCTGGCGCAAGTGCCATGACGAGATGAGCACGTTTGAAGGGTGACAATGTGGTTTCCGAGACCTTGAACGAGCCTGCGATTTCCCCGGCGCCCCGGAACCCTTTGCGCAGGATTACGCTCATCGTCGTTCTTTTGGCGCTGGTCCTCTTCGTACTTTCCATCTTCATGGAGCGGCGCACGCCGTCGACATCGCAGGCCCAGGTTCAGGCCTATGTCGTCGGCATCGCGCCCGAAGTGACAGGCCGGGTCGTGGAGGTGGGTGTTGCCGATAACTCGCGCGTCGACGCTGATCAGGTTCTCTTCCGTATCGATCCTGAGCGTTATCAACTCGCAGTCGCCGAAGCCGAGGCAAACCTTGCCGGTGTGGGCCAGTCCATCGGTGCGTCGACCGCAACCGTCGACGCCGCCCAAGCCAAGCTCGTGCAGATCCAGGCCGACCGGGATAATCTTCGCGACCAATATGCGCGCGCCTCCGAACTCGTGAAACGTGGCGTCTTTTCCAAGGCTCGGTTCGATACGGCCAAATCCGCCTATGACCAGGCGGAAGCTTCCGTCTCTGGGGCTCAAGCGGACCTTGCCAAGGCGAAAGAGCAGCTCGGGCCGTCCGGAAATGATAATCCGCAGCTCCGGGCCGCTCTTGCCGGACTGGAGAAAGCTCGGCTCGATCTCGTGCGAACCACCGTCCGGGCGCCTTCGTCCGGAGTTGTCACCAACCTTCAGCTCACCATCGGCAAGGTGGTGTCGGCCGGCCAGCCTGCCATGACTTTCATCGATGTCGGCACGATCTGGATCAACGCGGCGTTCAAGGAGAACAGCCTGGAGAAGGTCGCCGTCGGCAACAAAGCCGACATCCTTTTTGATGCGCTCCCCGGAAAACTCTTTCCAGCCAAAGTCGAAAGCGTAGGGTTCGGCGTCTCTCAGGGTAGCACGGACCCGAGCACCGGATTGCCCACGATTAGAAACGACAGTGGTTGGGTCAAGGAAGCGCAGCGGTTTCCTGTTCGTCTCATCATGGAGGAGGCGGACCGCCCCAAGGGTGGCGTGCGCTATGGGTCGCAGGCCACGGTCGTCATCTACACGGGTGACAACCCGGTCACCAATGCGTGGGGATCGCTCTGGATACGCTTCATGTCGGTGCTGACCTATGTCAATTGATAGGAACCCCGCAATCGAACAACAGAAACGCAAGGGGCTGCGAATAGCGCTCGCAGTCTCCGTGGGCTTTACGCTCGCGGTATATGGGGGGGCCGTCGTGCCCTTTCTCGGCCCGCTCTTTGCGGCCCAGTTCCTGTTGGGGAGTTCGCGGCCCATGCAGTTTGGAAAGACCATCGGCGCGGCGATCGTGATCCTGATCACCGGGATTGCGATGATGGTGCTGACCAGCCTCCTCGGCGACCGGCCTGTACCATTCCTGATGATTTTAGGGCTGACCTATTTTGTGTACTTCGCCGTGCAATCGGCTGGGAAGGGAGGGCCAGCCGTCTTTCTCGCACTCGTCGTCGCAATCATCGTGCCGCTGCTCGGCATTCTGAACAAGGAGCTCGCCAATTCCATCCTGTCCATCTTGATCACCGGAGTTTTGTCCGGCACGGTTCTGATGTGGCTCGCCTATGCGGTCTTTCCCGAGCCATCCTCCCGGAATGTCGAAGCTGTCTCGTCAGATGAGCGGCCCGCGGCCTTGCTTCGCGCGCTGGCCAATACTGGGATCCTTCTTGCCTGTATTGTGATCTGCTTGACGAGTGAAAACTTGACCGCTGCGGCCGTCATTCCCATCACCGTAGCCTCGCTCCTCGGGCAGCTCGACGCCGCGGCGAGCGCGCGGGCGGCAATCGGGCTCGTGCTCGTCAATTTTTTCGGCGGAATACTTGCATCGGTCGCTTATGCGGCCTTAACCCTACGGCCCAGTCTTCTGTCGATCTTCGTCATTGTCCTCGTGGTCGCTCTTGTCCTGGGGGGGCGCGCATCCGCTCCATCGACAGACGCCCCGATATTTGCCGGCGCCCTGACAATTTTCCTCATTCTGTTCGGCCTTGGGGTATCGCCTTTGCCGGGAAGCGCCGCCGAGTCCTTCGCCACCCGTATCGTCTATGTCGGAGCAGCTTTGATCTATACGCTGCTGCTGTCCTCACTTCTGTGGTCGCGGATCACGAGCACGAAAAGGCTATCCGAATGACAAACGATCGCTCACTCATGGCGCTTTGCTCAATAAGCGTAACACCTAGCAAATGCCGCATCGTAAGGTTAACAGAACTTGGAATTCGATGTGCAATTACAAGTCATGACGAACCATGATCGGCTTTATCGCCGCCAAGTTTTCCGGCCACTTGCTGCGCGCCGGTCTCGCATCCTCCGCCGAAGTCGACGAGCGCTATGTGCAGAAGCAGCTTGGCCATGTATCGGCGGAGATGACCCGTCGATATCAGCGGCTGATGCGGTGGCGTCGCCTTAACCGAACGGGGTTTGAGGAGAGGTCTCGGTTAGGCTTTCACGCATTGATCAACAAAGAGACTTCGCGCCATGCCGTGTAGGCATCGCCACGAAGTTCGCGGTGATCGGCGGCAGCCGGATGCTTTCGATGGAGAAGGAAGAGGTTGGCAATCTGGCCGTGCGCTGAAACGAAAGACTGGCATTGTCGAGCTGATTTGAACCGCATCATGCGCCGCTCTCGTCGGCGCACAGCCAGATGAGAATTCTCCGCTCCGTTGTTGAGGCCCTTATGTGAACGATGTTCGATGCCGGGTATCAACTCGGCCTTTGCGGCGGAGTATGACCGCAGCTTGTCGGTCACCATCACACGCGGCGTGAGACTTTGGCTTTTCAGCAGCTTCCGCATCAGTCGGACAGCGGCTTTCTTGTTTCGGCGGCTTTGCAGGAGGGCGTCGAGAACACAGCCGTTGGCATCGACGGAGCGCCACAGCCAGTATTTCTTTCCCTTGATCGTCACGACCATCTCGTCAAGATGCCATTTGTCGGCAAATTTCCCTCGTGAGCGTCGGCGAAGATGGTCGGCAAGTTTACGCCCGAATTTCACGGCCCATTCCGACACCGTTTGAAATGAGACATCGATCCCGCGCTCGGCAAGTAGATCCTCGACGTCCCGCAGGCTCAGCGGGAAGCGCTATAGAGCCATACGGCGTGCACGATGATCTCGGCAGGAAAGCGATGGCGCTTGTAGCGGTGTTTCAGTGATGTCGGTCGCAGGATTTGTCATGCAAGACGCATACAAGTCCGATCGGCACTAGTCGGTTAAGGCGACGCTACCTCAGCTACTCGTAGTAGGAGATAAGTGCGCGACCGGCGTCATTCAACCAGTCGGCTGTCTCAACGATGTAGCCCGCAATCATCCCGCCCGGTGTCACGAGATAGGTGATCGGCATTCCGTAAGTTGGAAATTGCCCATTGCCGTCGCCAGCCCCGTCCAATTCACCAAGCAGACCGCTGGGATCCAGTGAAATCGAGAGACCTTGCACTCCTAAATCGGAAACAAATCTTTGAACGCTATCGCGGCCTGTCTTGTCGGTCGATATCGCCTCTACCTGGATGCGGTTTCCCATGGCTCGCTGCAATTCCGCCAGGGTTGGGAGATCGGTCTTGCAGTTTATACACCATGTCGCCCAAAAGCTCACCAAAGTCACTTTACCTGATTTTGGCGCGACTAGCTTCGGTGCCCCCGTAAGTGAGGAAAGGATCACGCTGTTCATAGCGCGTTGTGGCTCCAGTATCGTATACTGATGCCGTGCCGTCTCAAAGACGGGCGGATTGTCGATAGGATGTGCCGATACCCGGCGCGATGCCGTACTCACCGCCAGCCCTAGCCCTCCCGCGAGCAGGTTGCGACGCGTCGGTCCAGAATTCGTCGTATCGACCTTTTTGTCACGCATGGATATAGCTCCAGCCCGCTTCTTGGAGTTCCACCACCCTGCCGACGCCATACGGAACCACCTTCACCCCAAAGAGAAAGACGAGTTCGTGTCCTTCCTTCTGAGATGCAATCGCGGCCGATGAGCCGCAGACGCTTAAAGTCAGGGTCGGTATCAAACGCCGAAGTGTGGCTAGCGGCTCGACCACAGTCGATGTATCGGCTCTCAGCATCTGAATACCCGAAGCATTGGCTACGATCTCTATCTCGAAAGGCTGCTTCGCATCATCATAGAGACGGGACAGGTTCATTGTTCCGCTAATCGCGTGGCCGATTACTTTTTCGTCTGCGCTATCGACCTGGAAGACGATCCGGTGACGTGTTTTTGACGAGCTTACCTTCGCGGCGCTCTCCGCATGACTGACGGTCGCCACGGCCGCCCCTGCGATGCTCAGACCGAGCCCCTTAATCAAATGCCGCCGGCTCGTTCGATCAGTAGCCGAATTAAAAAGGACGATTGGGCCCACCATCGACTCACACTCTATGAGGTGCGAGTTGATCGCGCTGTAGATAAATTGCCGCCGCAGCGAAAAGTCCAATAACGATAGTGTGTATTACGTCTCCGTGTAGAACGAACATTTGCGTGACAAATGCACCGATGCAAACGCAGACGAGAAGAAGCGCGCCGTAGACTGAAAATGCCGGCCAGAGAATCAGAACCGCCCCAAGAAATTCAATCGCCGCCGTGAACAGACGGAACCATTGCCCAAGCCCGATTGTATTAAACTCGGAGATAATGTCCGTGCCTCCGAGAAATTTCATGGCGGCCGTCATCAGGAACAATGCAGCCAACAGCACCCTCAACGTCCATAAGGCGATCAGCGATTTCCGATTTCTTGTCGTTTCGAGGTTGACCATCATCGCTAAACTCCTTGCGTCTATTGTCCCGGGTGTTATCTAAAGTTTCCGATATTCCGTCTAGTCGCTGAGGAGGAGACATATGGTTGCGAGATTGGAAACCTTCTCAGGGTCGCTTGCCGACATCAGAGCCTTCTGCACCGTCGTTGATTTTGGCACGATGTCGGCGGCAGCAAAGGAGTTGGTTGAGACGAAGGGAAGCGTCAGCCGGCGTATCGCTAGGCTTGAGGCGTCGATCGGAATTAAACTGCTCGCCCGCTCGCCAAGGGCGGTCAGCATTCTGGATGAAGGTTTCGAGTTTTACGAAAAGGCGTCTGCTGCCTTAGCCTTGCTTGACGAGGCGCGTGAGACAGTCCGAACGTCGCAGGACGTCCTGCGAGGTTCAATTAGAGTGACCGCTTCCCATGACGTCGCCGCAGAAATCCTGCCTGGCTTGATCTCGGCTTTCCGCAAGAAACATCCGCAAATCAATTTCGAGATTATCGCCAGCGACACCACCCTCGATCTGATTACGAACAGGATTGACCTCGCACTGCGTGTAAAGGTTGGGGATCTTGCCGACAGCCCCTATCAAGCTGCGTTGCTAGCTGATGTCAACATCGGTCTTTTCGCCTCGCCCATCTATCTTAAAGGGCAAAGACATTTGGAAATGCCAAGCGATCTCGCTTCCCAGGAATTGATCTTGCCCCGGGAGAGGCCAGGGCCATCACATATTTTACTCACCCGGGGACAGGAGGAAGTCCGGTTGGCACTCCGGCCGTCAATCCGTGCCAGCGATTTCGCCTGCGTTGTCAGACTCGCCGTCGCCGGAGCAGGAATAGCCTTCATGCCGACAATGCTTGCGGGTGAATGGATCGCACGCCGGGAACTTGTGCAGTTGCTTCCTGAGTGGGGGTTCCGAGGGCCGAAACTTTACGCGTTGACGGCAGCAGGAAGGCAAAAGCCAGCGCGGGTGAGGGAATTCAGAAATTTTCTCGCGCTGACGCTTAAGCCCTTTAGATCAGGCTCGACGTAGGTCGGCGTCAGAGTCGCCATTGCGTTTTCACGTGAAGTTTCAAGCGCTTATAAAGTGCATAGGCATCTCGTGATCAGGCCCCACGTTTTTAGGTCAGCCAACGCTGCATTAAACCGCTCGCAATAATCTTCGCCCATATCCTAAGTTCAATAAATCTGGCTTCACCGCACCGGGCGGCTAAGTATCTGAAAATATGGCAATTCAACTAGAGCCGGTGGTTCGATGGCCTCAGCCTCCTCATCATTCAGTTCGCCGCGATCAAACTGCGTCAGCCATAACTGGATGAGGTTGGCCGAAACGCCATAGGTGCGCTGTGCGTCGCGCCGTCCGATGACGCCGTTTCGGATATCCTGGCAAAGCTGCAACTTGAACGGCGTCGAATGCCGGCGATATGGACCTCGGGACTTCATGAGCCTTCTCCGATTGAGGCCCGCAGAGTGTATCAGTTTTTCCGTGTCCCGTGGTCCAGCCCGAGGGGTTCACTCCAGTTCGCTCAGACAATCAACCCGCGACGTGACGCGGTGCTGCGCAGCCGGAATGGCTCCGCACCGCAACCCGCCGTTACCGCCCCGAATCCAGAAACCCGAAACCGCTGGAGCGAACTCAAAACTGGATAAAACTTGGGGCAAGGTCAAGGCGTATGGTTGTTGCTGTCCAGGCCAGCGCCACCTGATGCAGGCATGTTGCAGAAGGTCCCTGGGATGTTGAGGCGGATGGACTGGCTGAGAGCGGATGGCCTGACACCAAGCTGTTCTGCGGCACAGCTGAAATTTAACGCGTCCGCCACCGCAACGAAGGCGCGAAGTTGATCGTAATCCGAACCGTCAAGAAGTTCGCCTGATGTACTGGGACCCTCTACCTTGCCTTGTCTACTAAGGCAGTGATTGCCTGATCGAGCCCGGTCCAGGACAGCGGGATGGATTGGATGGTTCCGTTTGCATCGGCGAAGCGGATTTGGCCCTCGGTGCCGGATCGGATCAAGGCGAGGGTCGTGGCATCCGGCTTTGCACTTGCCACGCAGGCGCCGGCGAGGCAGCGGCGCCAGGCAAGGAGCACCGCCCCCTTTTCCTCGGTGCCCGTTTTGCCATTGCCGGACAAGCGCACCTGGCCTGGCAGGCTGATGTTGACTGGAAGACGCGCGGTTAATATCAAGTCGCTTTCGCCCGGCAGGCGGCCCAGCGCCACTTGGGCGATCGGCTGCTGTTGTCCCTGCACCTGGACCGTCTGCACGACCTCGCAGGTCTGGCTCGACGAACCTGTCGCTTTGCCATCGGCTGCACCATGACCTGGCATTTGGACGCAGCGCAGGACCCAGTTGCCGTAGGTAGCGGTGGTGACGGCGGGCTCTGCCGACACGATGGCCTTTTGCGCCTCCGTCTTGGGTTAGGCCGTCTGGGCAAGCGCGGGCATGGTGACAAGGGGCAGCACGGCCAGGTTTGCGAACAGAGCAAGTCAGAAGACGTTGATGAGACATGAGATCGGACCATGATGTGCGGTGGTGGGGATGGAGGAGCCAGACGCCCCGCGCGGCAATCCTCTGGCAGCAGCGGATTAGAAACGTGAGATGAACCGCATGTTGAACGTGTTCGCGTTATCGATACTGCTTGCCTCGCCATGGGCATATTCGAGCGTCAGGCTTGCCGAATAAAGGGATGCCTTTTGCGAGAGACCCAAGCGGACGCCGGCGCCGAAGGCTGACGCGCGCGTCACGCCTTGCTCCAGCGCCGTCGGCTGCTGAAGTCTGGTGATACCCGCTGCGCCAAATACATACGGTGCCGTTGCGCCACCAAAGGGATCGGCAAGTGCGAGCGTCACGGGCAAGGAGAGCTCGGCGCGAATGGCTGCGCCTGCGTCTCCTTGTATCTTGCCGCTGTCGAAGGCCGACAGCCAGTCGAAGCCGCCGAGCCCGAACTGCTCGGATGAGACCAGTGCATCGCCGAAGGATGTCTGGGCCTTGCCGGACAGCGAGAGGTGCATGCGTTCCCCTAGGAAGGATTGGCCGTAGCTTGCAGACGCTTCCAGCTTGCTAAAGTCAGGCTCGGCGCCGCTGCGCGACAGGGGCAGGGTCGTTGTTCCCGCGCGGGCGCCAAGACCGCCCAGGCCGAAGGAGAGCGTCATGCTGCCGCTGAACTGTCCACCCCAGGCGGTGATGATGTCGCCGGTCTGGGAAAGGCGCAACACCCGCAACTGGTCCTCGGTAAAGGGCGTAGTCACGCCGCTTAAGTCCAGCTTTTGCTTTTCCTGCGTCACGTCGAAGGAAAGGACGGAGCTCGTGCTGGTGTCACGCGAGCGGATCCAGGTATAACCGAGCTTCGTGGACAGACGTTGGTAATGATCCTCCAAGGTATAGGAGAGATCGGATGTGGGATGCGTGTGGCTGTCGACGCCCTCCATGTTTAACCAGGCACCGTCGATACCAAGCGGCAGCGTGAAGCCGGCGATGATCTGGCGGTTGCGCGGTTGGTCGCTGAAGATGCTGTCGTTTGCGCCGGGATAGCCGTTGAGGCGCAGATATCCGACCTCGCCAAGGCTGAGCAGGCTGTTGGCATCGATGCCGAAGCCGATCGTGTAGCGGCCAAGGCCGGTCGACAGGCCATTGTCCATGGTGACGGTTGTCGTGAGGGCGTCGTAGCGGCCATCGACGACGATGACCGTGCCGCCGGGCTTGGAACCCGCCTTCAGGGTCGACTTCAGCATCAGGCCGGGCGTATCGCCGGCGAGAAGCAGGCGGCGCTCCAGTTCTGTCTTGGTGAGGCCCGTTCTGCCGACAAGCGGCGCGAGCACGGTCTTAACGCGGCTGCGCACGGCCTCGGGCAGGGCAGACGCATCGATCGCCTCGACCTGGCCATCGATCACCACGAGGCGAAGCGGCCTTCCGCTTCTGACAGTCTGCGGCGGCAGGCTGACGCGCACGAGCAAGAAGCCGGCCTTGGCATAGGCCTCTTCCAGCTTTCGGGCTGCGGCAAACAGATCGGCGCCGGTTACGCGCTTGCCCTTCAGCGTCGCCTCGATGGCCACGGTCTCGGCGGCAAGCTCGGGCCGACCGCCTTCGACGATCAGGCTCGAGGGCGTCACGCTCAGTTTCTCGGCGCCCTGCGGCGCATCCAGGCCCGTGGCACCTCCCAGCGAAAGGCCGCCCTCCACCGGGCGCACCATAGGCGGCGCATAACTCGGCGCAACAAGCTGGCTTGCCGTCTGCGCCTGCGCCAGGTTGGCAGGCACAAGTACGGCCGCCAAAGCGGCGGCTGAGCCCAGTCCTACCGCCACAATTTGTGCGATCATCGTTATCTCAAATCGTGCGTGGGGCATTGATCAATCTAGCAGGCAATGGCGAAGTTCGGACCCATGGAGCAGACCGCACCCGACAGGTTCGGGTGCTGCGTGAGGATGAGATCGACCGACGGGTTCCATCCATTGCTGGTCACGGTCCCCGGGATGCCTGCCTGTGCGTTGACCGTGGAGATGGTGGTGACTTGAGCCGGTCCGCGGTCAAACGGCAAAGGTAACCGCGTTATGGGATTGCTGATCTGAACCACGGGAACGACACGGAAGGCGCCATTGGCATAGGCGATGTCATAGTTGCCTGATGCCGCGCCCGATAATATACCGCCCCATGCGCTCGTCTTGTAAGAACCCGGCTCGGAGGCAAGGGTGGCGTCGGTCGAGACGCTGATGCCTGAGAGCAGGCTGTCGTCCTGGCCATTCTTCCAGCCGGACACGCTATAGCCGAGCGACGGAATATGGGTGTGCCAGATCATGCTGCCGTTACCGGGGGTAACGGTCAGCGTCGCAGGGGCCACCGCAAGACGGTTGCCGACATAGGTCAGGGCATAATTGCCATTGCCGAGGGAGCCCTGCTCAATGGCGTAGGTGCCGGCCGGCGAGGCGGATGTGCCCAGACTTGTCAGCGCGCCGGATAGTCTGTCGCCGTTGACCAATGCACCTTCGCTCACGCGATAGGTCAGGCTTGGCGCGGCATCCCCATAGACCATCGTGGCAGCATTGGCCGTGACGGTGATTGGCCGGGGCGCGACCGACAGGCTACCATCGACATAGATCAGCGAATAATTGCCCGACGCCGCACCGGACAAGGTCCCGCCGGCAGCATTGATGGAATAGGTGCCAACGGAAGAGGTGGAACCTGCGCTGGTCCTGACGGTAACGTCGGACAGCAAGTCAGCCGTCTGTCCGTTCTTCCAGCCCGAGACGCCATAGCTAAGCGACGGCCTGCCGTCGCCATAGACCATGCTGCGATTACCGGCAGTGACCGTCAGGGTCGCGGGTGTGACGGTCATGGTGCCGTCGACGTAAGCGAGTTTGTAGTTGCCGCTTGCGGCGCCAGACAAGCTGCCGCCCGAGGCTGTCGTCGTATAGGTCCCGACATTGGAGGCGGACGTGACCGAACTCGAAACCGAGACCCCGGAGAACAGAGCGTCATTCTGGCCGTTTTTCCAGCCCGAAATGCTATGGCCGAGCAATGGCAGACCATCGCCATAGATCATCGTGCCGCTGCCAGCCGTCACGCTAAGAGTGGCGGGCGTGATCGTCATGGTATTGCCGACATAGGTGAGGGTATAGTTGGCGGATGCAGCCAAGCTTCCCCGGGTAATCGCATATGCGTTCACGTCGGAAAAGGATGTTGCGGGTGTTGCCAGTGCGCCGGAGAGCACATCACCTTGGACAAGGCCACGGCCACCAACAGTATAGGTGAGCGTCGGCACCGCATCGCCATAGAGCATGGACTGACTGTTAGCGTTGACGGTGATCGGGCGCGGCGCCACCGTTACCGTGCCGCCGACATAGGTCATGGCATAGTTACTTGAGGCGGCGAGTGTTCCCTGCGTGACCGCATAGTCGCCAATGCTTGACAACGCGGCGGCGGATGTGTCCAGCACGCCCGACAGCGTATCGCCATTCACCAGGCCCGAGCCGCCCACGGAATAGGTGAGGGTAGGGAGGGCATCGCCATAGACTATGGACTGATTGTTTGCGCTGACCGAGATCGGACGCGGCGTGACGGTTGCGGTGCCGCCGACATAGGTCATGGCATAGTTGCTCGAAGCCGCAAGCGTTCCTTGCGTGATGGCATAGCTGCCGGTGTTCGACGACGCGTTGGCTGATGTTTCCAGTGCGCCTGAGAGCGCATCGCCATTCACCAAGCCCGAACCACTCACGGAATAAGTGAGACTGGGGACGGCATCTCCGTAGGTCATCGACAGGTTGTTCGCCGATACCGCGATGGCGCGCGGCGCGACTGTCAGCATGCCACCGGTATAGTTGATCGCGTAATTGCTGTTGCCGAGAGTTCCTTGCGAAATCGAGTAGCTCCCCACGTTGGAGGAGGACGTTGCAGTGCTTGCCAGCGCGCCAGACAGGCTGTCGCCATTCACCAAACCCGCACCGCCGATGGTGTAGGTCAGCGTCGGGACTGAGTTCCCATAAGTCATCGCTTTATTGGCCGCAGCTACGGTGATTGCCCGCGGCGTCACGGTCACGTCGCCGCTGACATAGCTGATTGCATAATTGCTATTTGCGAGCGTGCCTCTCGATATAGCGTAATTGCCAACGTTCGAAGATGAAGTAGCGCCTGTCGAGAGAGCCCCTGACAGGCTGTCGCCATTCACCAATCCCGCGCCGCCGACGGTATAGGTCAGCGTGGGTACAGCGTTTCCATAAACCATGGTGCGGTTGTCGGCGGTCACCGCAATCGGACGCGGCGTTATTGTTAACGTATATTCGCCGTAATCGGCATAGACGGTACGGCCTGGTTGATCCGTCACGGTGATGATGTCGCCACTGGAATAGCTGTAGGTACCCACGTTAGTGCGCTGGTTGATTTTGCTCGCCCAGTCCAACGTGATATAATTGATGCCCACGCCGTCTAACGTTAGGCTGGCGAGGGAAGGCTTGGTGTCGCCGTAGGTCGTGGTCGTGTTGCCGGACACCGTCACGTAATCGTCGTAAAGTCCAGTGGAGAGTGGCCGCAGCATCATGTAGCCGCCGTTCGCACCGGTTATGGACTTGCCCCAATCGGTCGAAAAGTTCCAGCCATCATTGATGAAGGTAAAGGGGTTCTGCATCTCCGCTGTGGTTAAGCCGGTAATGCCCACGGAGGCGGAGCCGTCTGTAGCACTGACACCGTTCGTTTGACCTGAAGACGTAGTGTTCCAGAAGCTTTTGCTGACCGTTCCTTGGTTTGAGCCAATCAATCCGCCGATTAACTGAGTACCGCCAACTAAGAAACTACTGACTGCACCAGTCGAGTATGTTTGGTTTATGGTCCCATTCTGGTTGAGCCCTATGAGGCCGCCGATTTGACGTGCGCCCGTCACATCACCAGTGGAAAAGGAACGAGAGATCGTCGCGCCATCGCTGTTGACACCAACGAAACCACCGACGCCGTAATGTCCATAAACCTTTCCGGATGCGTAAGAATCAATAATCGTTGCGGTTGCGGTCTCGGAACTGACGTTCCAGCCAACGAGTCCCCCGGTTCCATAAACCTTCGAACCATAATCTTCACCCATTGTATTTGCGGTAACGTTGCCGGAAGCATGGACACTGTTCAATGTACCTCTGTTCTGTCCAACGAGACCGCCGACAAATTGATAGACGTTCCCCTGCACGCCAGTGACCTCTCCGGTCACATCACCGGAGGCATAGGCATTGAAGATTGCCCCGTCATTTTGTCCGACAAGCCCGCCGAGCTTGTTGGTGCCAAATAGCGTTTGGCTTTGAGGATAGGAACCGTGATCTTGCCCTCCGAAAATTGGTATCATCACAACTGGGATTGGATCGTTTCCGAGGTCTCCGGGAAGGCTTTGGTGTGATGTGATTGGACCGGAAGCATAGACATTAGTTAGCTCGCCGGAGTTAAACCCGACTAGACCGCCGGCTCTTACGTCCCCATTACCGTTCAAACTTATACCCAGGCTTGCAAAGGAATCTTTGATTACCCCCGAATTGAATCCAACAAGTCCACCAATATCGCAACACCCTGAAATCACCGCGCCTTGGCTCACATCGGTGGCACTCGAGCGACTAATCGTGCCACTATTGATTCCAACCAAACCGCCGGCTGTGGTGCCAGAAACGTTTGAAGATGCGGTCGAGTCCACTATGGTGCCACTGTTCGTGCCGACAAGACCGCCACTGACCTTACCGGAAATATTTCTGAAGATTGAGGAACTTCCCTTGATCAAGCCCTCATTGGTGCCAACAAGACCGCCAGCATTTGTCAGGGATGATAGACCTAATCGAATTCCTTGATAGGTGGATCCAGTCGATGTCGAATTTTCCACTGTTCCCTTGTTTATTCCCACAAGACCTCCGACCGACGATGCGCCCCCGCCGAGAAGAAATGCATCGGCCCTAAATACGTGTCCTGTGTTGAGGCCAACCAATGCACCCACAGCGTTGTTGCCATCTACAACGCCGCTTACTGAGACATTAGCGAGCGAGCCAGCCGAAACACCAAAAAGGCCAAAATTGTCGTCTTGATGGCGGGAAATGAAGACCTTAATTGAATGCTCCATACCATCGAAGCTACCTGAAAAGGGGTTCGAGGCACTTCCTATGGGTTGAAAGCCAGTTTTGTCGTTCCAAGAGACTGTTTCCGCCAATCCGTCGATATCCCTTCCCAACCCATAGGTACCGGCAAGATTGTTCCGGATGTTCTGCAGGTCATAAATGGTATTGACCAACATATTGGCATTCAATGTTGTGCTCGACCCGGCATTGGCTGAATAGTTGGTCGGCGTCGTATAGCTGGTGCCGTTGACGCTGGTGTTATCGTTGCCGGTCGGATTGTAGTAGAGCGAAACGCCGCCAGAAGCCGAAGCGGTGACGCCCGTGCCGAAGGTCACTGTGCCGATGCCGGTGGCGGAATTGTCGGACCTCAACACGATGGAAGATCCCGTACCACCGGTCAGGTTGGCGTTAACGGCGATGCCGTCATAGGCCGAGAGCGTCAGCGTCGAGCCACTCGCCCAGGTAACCGCGTTGGCGACGGTGATATTGCCGGCTTGGCTACCTGGCCAATCAGACGTTCCGGTTGTCACCGTGACGTTCGCCCCTGCAAGCGCGTTTTGCAGCGTCGTGACATTGATGACGCTGTCATTGCCGGTCGGCGACAAGCCGGAGACGTTTGAGGCCGTGCCGTTCGAGATCGTCACATTATAGGGATCGAGCAGCAGGGTGCCGAAGCCGCCCGGGCCGGAGAGGTTGGCAAAGCCGGCGTAATCCAGCAGCGCCTTGCCCGACACTTCGGCATCGCCGCCCTTGCCCGTATTGCTTCCTGTGCCTGCCCCCAGTGCGGTGATCAGACCGGCAAAGCTCGTCAGGTTATCCGACCAGACGACGATCGAGCCGCCATTGCCGGATTGCGTTGCATCCGCACGGACGGTGCTGGCCGCGTCAATGCTGATCGTTTCTGCCCGCTGTGTCGTGCCCTTGCCCTGATGGTCGCCGCCGATCTTAACGGTTCCGCCACCTTGTGTGCCTGAGGCATCCACCGTCGCACCCTTCAGTGCAACCGACTGGCCTGTGACCGTGATCGTGCCGCCCTTGGCGCTCGTGGATTTGGCAGAGACCTTGCCCGATACGCTCACCTTGCCGCCGTTGCCACCGCCGATCACGATGGACCCGTTGCTGCCCGATACGCTGTCGGCTTCGACCACGCCGCTGAGATTGATGGCATGGCGGGCCGCGTTGCGGGCGGTTGCGGCGCTCATCACAACGGCTCCGCCTTTTGTCGAAACCGTGCCACTGTTTTCAATCAGCGCGCCCTTGCCTTCGGCGCCATGCTTGGTCGGAACGGCCACCTGCAGGAAACCATCGCCCGAGAGATCGAGCGTCGCCTGCTCGCCCGAACCAAGGCCGACCTTGCCGATAGGCACTGCGATCAACCCGCCATTCTTGACGGTGCCGCCGATCAGCGCCGCATAGCCGCCGCGCCCGACCGTGATCACTCCCTCGTTGGAAACGGAAGCGGAGGCGCCGTTGCCGTTGAAGCGATATTGGCCTTTGAGAAAATCCTCGTTGGAGACATCCAGGGTTGAGGCGACAAACCCGCCGCCAACCTTGACCGATCCCGTCGGGGTAATGGCAATGCCGTTCGGGTTGATCAGATAGACTTGGCCATTGCCGGTGATCGAGCCCGCGATGGCGGACGTTGCGTTCCCGGTGACGCGATTGAGAATGGCGGAGGATTTGCCCGGTTGCACGAAGTTGACGCTGTTTCCCTGCCCGACGGAAAAGCCGTTCCAGCTGACGATCGCCTTTTCGGAACCTTGCGTCACCGTCATCGTGGAACCGGATGTCCCGATCACGACAGACCCGGAGACGGTTTGACTGCCGTTGGGCAGACTGTCGGCCGCGGCCGAACTCCCCAGGACGGCAAAGGCAAGGCCGAGCGCGGTCGAAGAATAGAGGTGCCTGCGCAAGACAGGAACAGGTCCGGACATCATCTTACCCCTCATACCGCACAAAGCGGCGGTACTGGCTTTTCCATGCAGCGCTGATACTAACGATTCATGCGCTTTCCCCACACGGCCATAACTGACGTTCCGGATTCAGGCTGTAAAGTCCAAAATCTGCATCCAAATTTGGCCGCACATCAAACTCTCGGCCTAGTTGGACCGCGACCGGTATGAGCCCAAGGCCACTTCAGCTCAGCGATTGGATAAGCGGGCTCGGCGCAAGTATTTGTTCCGCCATAAGGGCGTAATGCGCCATCTGGCCAAGGGCAAAGGTATTGAATTCGCAAAGGAGATTGGGATCGATTGACTGAATGGCGCCAGCCCTGATGGTGAAGAGCGTCTCTGCCTCGCCAAAGAGATTGCCGATATGCTGGCGGGACACCTGGAACTGCTTGGCCAGCCCGTCATAGGTAAGAGAAAACGGCGGCTTTCGCCCCTCTGCGCCCAGATAAGCCGCCGCGATGACTGCCGTTAGGATCACATATCCCGCGTCCCGCTCGCTGAAGCGGACAATCGTCGGAAATGGACCGAACAGCACATCCGCTGCCTGATACGCGCTGACCGAGCGCCCGATCCATCGCATCATCAACTCTGGCGCCATCTGCAAGATGCTGGATGTTCCTGGAGCACAAAACCCGATCTGCTCGGCCCCCTTCAAGAACGCCAGAGGTGATCTCGCGACCTCCTGCAGGAGCAAGAGGGTCGGCTTCAGGTGAATGGATCGGCGATCCCTGGCGTCGGGGACGGCATGCACATAGCCGCCGGTGCGCAGGTTTTTGACGAGTTCGGCCACTTGCCGCGGGCTGGCCGCGAGCTCGGCCTGTAGCGCTGTCAGGGTCGGGGAAGAAGAGGGGTCGTCAAGAAACCGAGTGTAATTGCCAATCAGCGTATATGAGGTGATGTAGCGAAGCTTTTGACCGAAGACCTTGTTTGCCGGCCAGCTTGAGGCTGCCGGTGTACTCATCGCAAGACAATAGTCGATCAGGACATTGCTAAGTCCGGGATTCGGAAGCGCGCCGCCGGCCTTCTTCCAGACCGGAAGATGAGAATATGCGACAACGCCTTCATATAGCGCGGGAGCTTCCATACCGTCTCGCTTCTTTTGCAATCAGCTCAATTCTAGACGAACGCAGCCGATTGCGGCAAGCATTGGCACGAGGCGCGAGGCCGTTTAGGCACTGAGGCCGGCTTCCAATGCCGCCTGCGTATCGGTGCCTTCGGTTCTAGGTTGCTTCAGATAGGAGGCAAGAGAGTTGTCGAGATTGAAAATGTCACCAGCTGCGAACGCATATGGAGAGGCAGGATCATTCTGCGGTCATAGACAAGATCGGTAGTCTCGTCCGAGAATCGGATCAGATCATCGATCTTCGACGTGCATTCCACGCTGACAATAACCAACCGATCGAGCAGACGAATCCTTCTGAAGCTGAGGCGAATGAACCCGATCCGGTAGTCCGAACGGATCCTTTGCTTTCCGAGCGCGTGTCAGACGACGCTCCGGAACCACACGATCAGCCTTCGCCGGCCGCACCTGTCGTTCAGGCTGTCGAACCGGAGCCGAGTGTGAGCCAATCACAAGCTTCCCAAACGGCTGAAATCACACCGCTATTTAGCCGATACCCAAACCCTCGCGGGGTTCTGCGGTTCGATACCCTTTCAAGATCAACCATTTGCGGCTTCTGTGGGAAAGCTCGTCGGTAGAGTTTCGAAAATTGAAGTCCGCTCAGGGCGACGCTCACACAAAGAACTTATGGAATTTCGGCATTTTAACCGAATATCATCCCGCGTAGGGTAGATCTCCATGATCGAGTGAATTGAGTTGGGCAGAGGTTTTATGCGTCATTTACTTACGATATTTGTGACCATTTGCGTCGCTACGCTGATCCCGCGGCAAGCGCCTGCGACAATGTGGCGTGTCATCGGACCGTTCGTATCTTCAATGTCTGCCGATGGTGCATGTGTTCCCCGCACTCCTGCTGGCGATCAAACTTGGTTGGATTGTGAATTCGATGATGGAGGCAAGACCACCTTCTTGATGGTAACGCTCACTAACGTACCAGTGCTTGAGGGAAGGAACAGTCTTGAACAAAGAAGGGATCTGCTTCGACAAGCTTTAAGCCAGACCGAATGGCATGCCCTGTTCTCGCAGATCGAGATCACGTCCGGATTCACTCGCCGGTCGGCTGATGTTAGTATTTTGATCACTCGAGGTTTCTTATATGATTCCCAAGAGCGCAATTGGAATAATATGAAAAGCGCCGTCGCTATGAAGGTGGTGGCAAGTACGCGAGCGGCCGTCGCAGTCGTGGCGATCGGAAATTTCCAGTATTTTCGACATACAAAGGATGACGTCCGCTATCGCGAGGAGAGACGATTTCCAGAGACGGTGGAGGCAATGCTATCAAGCTTCCAGCTAGACCTGTGAATAAAGGCAAAAGATCAACTGTTAGTTGATTGCGAGGTCGCTCGATTGCCAAGCTGAGCCGCAGTGTTCAAGCACCGTGCGAAAATCTTCTACCCTTCAGAATGTAGTGAACTTTCGAGCGGTCCTCATCCCCGAGATCAAGCGTTTCATTTTCACTTTATGGGCGACTAAAAGAGTTATCGGCCGTTACGCGTTAATTGGAAATGGACATCCAGATAGGTGATGATTGGCGGCGAACGCATTGCTCGCCGGGTAGGATTGTGCCGAAGTCGTGCAGAAAATTCCTTTCGAAAAAACCTACTAGCCTTGTGCGAATGTCGACGAAACCAGTGCAAATTCAGGGTTGCGGTGTGCATGATACTGTGAAATCTCTGCTACTTTGGATAGTGCAAAATTAGCTTATCCAGTATGCCGGTCGGGGGCGCCCGCAGAAGTGTTACACGAAACATGGTTGACGGTAGCGTCGCCTTAACCGACTAGTGCCGATCGGACTTGTATGCGTCTTGCATGACAAATCCTGCGACCGACATCACTGAACGCCGCTACAAGCGCCGTCGCTTTCCCGCCGAGATCATCGCGCACGCCGTATGGCTCTCTCACCGTTTCCCGCTGAGCCTGCGGGACGTCGAGGATCTACTTGCCGAGCGCGGGATCGATGTCTCATTTCAAACGGTGTCGGAATGGGCCGTGAAATTCGGGCGTAAACTTGCCGACCATCTTCGCCGACGATCACGTGACCTGCCACTGATAGTTTCCTCCAGAATGGATTAGAGTCCGGCCATTGAGGACGGACGAATGAAGAAGCAGAGATTTACAGAAGAGCAGATCATTGCGGTACTGAAGGAGCAGGAGGCAGGCGCA
>Ga0207695_10000153_pt1 | contig 206288 bp, 195 predicted proteins | sample KBSC54metaG_FD_184354 | JGI IMG/M metagenome (GOLD analysis project Ga0207695, IMG submission 184354) | Corn rhizosphere microbial communities from Kellogg Biological Station, Michigan, USA - KBS C5-4 metaG (SPAdes) (version 2) | ecosystem: Host-associated > Plants > Roots > Rhizosphere >...
GGGATGGCACCACCGGCATCGGTTCCTCCGAAGCCACCTTCGATGCAGCCGGACAGGCGGCACGGGCGGTGGGCTGGGCCGATCAGAATGATGTGGGTGACGTCAGCTTCGAAGGCGATACCGCCGACGTGGCGGATGGCAACGAGATCATGATCAAGTTCACCTACACCGGAGATACCGATTTGAGTGGAACGGTGGACGCCACCGACTCGGCCAACTTCTCGCTGGGCCTGCATGGCTTCAACGGCGGCAACGCCGGCTGGGAATTTGGTGACTTCGACTACTCCGGCGGCAAGCCCAACTCCAACGACAGCCAGGCCTTCAGCCTCGGATTGCATGCCTATACGGCGTTTGGGGCGCTGTAGCGCGAGCTATTGCGACAACGGCCCACTGCTTCAGGCACGGCGGTTACACTCATCGCTGGATTGAGAATGCTACTTAAATTCCTGGTCTACGCCGTTAAGTCACGATCGCGAACACCAATCAGATAGAGAATTGAATCCAGCCCGAGGGTGGAGATTTTGTGCCGTGCGCTTTGCGCCACGAGTGGCTTGGCATGAAACGCAATTCCTAATCCTGCGGCAGCGAGCATTGGAAGATCATTGGCGCCATCTCCTACGGCGATCGTCTGCTGCAATGAGATGTTTTCCTGCGCGGCAATCTCCTGGAGCAATTGCGCCTTGCGAGTTGCGTTGATGATTTCGCCTTTTACGCGGCCGGTCAGCATGCCTTGCTCCACTTCAAGATCATTGGTGCGGACGTAATCGATGCCAAGGCGATCGCGAAGCACATTTCCAAAAAAGGCGAATCCACCGGAGATAATGGCGGTTTTGTATCCGAATGATTTGAGCGCGGAGATCAGCCGCTCGGCTCCCTCACTGAGCGTCAGGCGGTTGGCGATGCGCTCGAGTGCAGAGGCACGCAGACCTTTGAGCAGCGCGACGCGCTGGATGAGCGACTGGTTGAAATCCAATTCGCCACGCATGGCGGATTCGGTGATGGCGGCGACTTTGTCATACACGCCGGCCTCGCGCGCCAGCTCGTCGATCACCTCATGCTGGATCAGCGTCGAGTCCATGTCGAACGCGACGAGGCGACGAATCCGGCGATAAATGTTGTCCCGTTGCCAGGCGATATCTACCGGATGCTGCTGCGTGGTTCCCATCAAAGCAGCGCGTAGAGCATCTTCGTCGCGCGGCTGTCCGCGAATTGAAAACTCGACGCACGCGCGGCGCGGCCGTCCATCATCCTCACGAGGCGGACGCCCCGATAAACGGGTGATGATGTCGATGTTCATTCCCTGATCGGCAATCACCGACGACACCGCCGCCAGGTGCTCGGCAGCCAACCGCCGCGCCAGCAGCGTGAGGATATATCTCGGCTTTCCCTGCCGCTGGACCCAGGCATCGTATTGATCGTCATCGACCGGCGTGATGCGCAGTTGCAATGACGCATGATGAGCCGTGAAAAGCAGGTCTTTGAGGACCGCGGTTGATTCCACCTCGGGCGGAATCCGCACCAGCATGCCCAATAGAAGCGTCTTGTGAATGACCGTCTGGTTGATGTCGAGAATCTCGACCTGCTGGCGGCCGAGGATGCGCGTGAGCGACGCCGTGATGCCCGGCTTGTCTTCGCCGGTCACGTGCAGGAGCAGGATGGATTCAGCCACTTCAGCCAAGCGGCGCGATTGTAGCGCGATCACCATGGCTGGCAAGGCATTGTGCAAAGTGAACTGCCGGTAACCGAAGGGATGCGGGAGCCGAGGGATTCGCCATTTTTTCCGTTCTAGATCGCGCGGACAGCTTGGAGGGGGAGCGCAGTGGCCTCGACGGGCCTTCGGTAAAAAAGAGTAGTTTTCTGCCGAGACATCTGCGACAATAGTTCGGCTGCCAAGTATTGCTTACGGCGGCTTCCCAAAAGGGAGGGCGATTCACTGGAACTGTCTGATGCGTCTTCAGGCTTAAGTGAATTGAACCTCATCTCGTTCTCAAGTCTTGACGGAGGGTGGAACATGCGTAAAGGACGGTACGGCAGCGCCTTGATCCTCGCGGCAGCAATGGCAGGTTTGGCCATCGGCAGCAAAACTGCCCTTGCCCAATTTGCATGGGACCCACATCAAACGCCGCTGACGCCCAGTGGCGGCAGCGGAACCTGGGACAACACCACTCTCAATTGGTCCAATGGCTCCAGCGATGTCGCCTGGAATTCGACCACCGCCAATTTTGGGGGGCCGGGCGGCACGGTGACGATCGGTGCGCCGATCACCGCAACCGGGATCACGCTGAATGCCACCGGCTACACCTTTTCCAGTTCCAATCCGGCAAATATCCTTTCGCTTTCCTCCGGCAGCTTCGTTCAAGCTCCAGGCTTGAGCGGAGTCAATGAATTTGCCGGACCGGTGAATTTCTCCAACTCCATCGTCAACCTCGATAGCGGGACGCTCAAATTCTCCAACACGCTGACCAGCGCCGCCAACAGCATTACCAATACGACTTTCAATGTCGCCAGCGGTTCCACCTTGGAATTCAGCGCCGTCACCGGCGCGGGTGCCTTGGGCAATGGCAGCATAGTCCTCGATGGCGGAACCTTGCAGATCGATCCGTCCGCCAATGGAACAGTAGGTTCGATTAATTCCCATTACGTCGCTTCAACGACGGCCTTTACACCTTCGATCAATTATTTTGCAACGGCTTTATCAAACAGTCCTTCTGTTTTGCAGGGCCCCATCAGCTTCAACCCGGATTCCCAGGCCGCGCCCTTTTATCCCGGCGGGCCGACGACCAATTTCGCCGCGCGGTTTACGGGCGCGATCGACATCTCGACAGCCGGGCAATACACGTTTGCGACGACCTCTGACGACGCAAGCCGGCTGTATATCGATAACCGGCTTGTAGTGATGGATGATGGATTCAAAAATGCGTTGACGCTGAGCAGCGCGCCGATCACCCTGAGCGCCGGGCTGCATGAATTCCGCCTCGACTATGCGCAGGCGGGCGGCAATTCCACCTTGGCGATGAACTACAGCGGCCCCGATACCGGCAACAATTCGGTGCTCGTACCGATTTCCGCGATGCAGACTGTCGACACGATTTCGCAGCAAAATAACGTTTCGGTGACGCGCGATTCGGCGATCGTCTTATCTGGAAATAATTTCACGCAAGTCGGCATGGGGGAGCTGTCTTTTAATCAGCCTTCGGGCAGTGCAACGCTGTCCGTCACGGGCGATCCAAGTCGCAGTCTGCACTTCAATGGCACATCGCTGATTTCGGGATCGACGAACACGATTGATACGTCAACCGATGTGTTCGTCGGGCAATTGTCCACCACGGGCAATGCCACGCTGGTGAAGACCGGCACGGGACGGATCATTTTCGATTACACCGCATCGTCCAGCAATCCCGGAAGCGGTACATCTATCGATATTCGCCAGGGGACCGCGGAAGTCGTTGGCGGCGGTAATTCTTCGACAGGTACGTTCAACCCTACCGGCTTTGCGACCCTCAAGATCGATGGTGGAACGCTCGCACTGGATAGCAAAGCCGGCAGTTTGTTTTTGAGCAATCCGACCGTCGTCACCAGCGCCGGCGGAACGCTTGCTGCAGTCGAAACGAATTTAAGCGAATTCACAGGAACATTCCAACTGAATGGAAATCTCAACGTCGCCACGGGAATGGGCAATGGCAGTAGCGGATTGAGCGAGATCCTTCTGCAATCACTCACGGGCACCGGCAACATCACGAAGATCGCAGGAGCGTTCACCGGTGACACGTCCAATCCGGGACAGCTCGTGCTGTCAGGCAGTTCTCCCACTTGGGGCGGCGGCATCACGATCAACGCGAACGCCGGCATCGTTGAAGGGGATTTCAATAAGGTTACCGATCAACCGTTTGGTCCCAACGCGATCAAGCTTCATGGCGGCACGCTTACCATGTTGCGTAAAGGAAGCCTGCTGAATGCGACTTACACGCCGGGCAACGACGTGAATGCCGACGGAGACTTCTCGCTGAATTCGGGAACGCAGAACAATGGCGGCTTCAGTACCTACCAGCTTGGCCAGCTCACCATGACCGGCCCACGGACGGTCAGCGCGCAGGGCGATTCCACAACCGGCATCCGCTTCAATGGCGCAACGCTGGGTGGCAACACAACGCTCAACGCCAATGACCTGTTGACATTCGGATCGATCAGCGAAACGACGCCTTCGTCTTTGACTGTCGGCGGATCGGGTATGGTCACTGTTCTGGGCACAAGTACCTACAGCGGCTCGACCACCATTCAATCGGGCACCCTGCGCCTGGGAACGGTTCAATCACTGCCTTCGACGCCGGTGAGCATTGCGTCGGCCACACTCGATCTCAATGGTACAAATCCGACGATTCCGAGCCTCAGCAGCAACATGCCCAATCCTATCGTTGGAGGTACTATTACCAATTCGGCCGTTGGGAACTCCGTCGTAACTCTTCTGGGCGACTCCACATTCAACGGCGCGATTAACGATGGCGGCGCAGGGAAGACCGTTGCACTCCATGTAGCTGGCGGCACGACCACCCTTGTGGGCAACAGCCAATTCAGCGGTGGAAGCCTGATCGATGGTGGCGCGACATTGGCGTCAGGCTTGACTCTGGCCAGCAATCATCCGCTGGGAAGCGGTTCAATTACGCTGGCCGGCGGGAGGCTGGCCCTGCAGGGTCAGCAGCAAATATCCCCCATCGGGCAGCAACCGGGGCTGGCGGCACAGTTCTATTCAAATCCGATTCCATTGCTGCAGCCAGATCCAAACTTTGGTTCGCTGACGACGCTGACCAATCACTTTGCCGGCAAAACCCCGATTTTATCCGTTCAATCAACCGCCGGCGGCAAGGACAATTTTGATTTCAGCAATGCCACGGTTAACAACGGAACGGTGACGGGAACATACACGATGGAGCTTCCGTTTAACCGCGCGCCGTCCTCCTCAAACGATACGACCGCTTCCTATGGCTTGACCGCGGCCACCGATTATGAGTTGCGATTCGCCGGCTATATCAACGTGCCGCAGGCCGGACAAGCCACATTCTCGCTGACCAGCGATGATGGAAGCATGCTCTGGCTGGATAACAACGACGCACCGGTCATCAGCAACAACGCCAGTCAATACGCAACCACGCGTACGGGCCAATACAACTTCGCCACGCCCGGCCTGCATCCGATCACCGTCGCGTACTTTCAGGCCGAGGGATTCCAAGGCTTGCAGATCGGCTGGACGCCACCGGGAGCGAGCACGTCCCACACGCTGCTGAACAGCGAAACGGCCACCGCCGATCTTGTTACGGCGCCAGTTCAGACCTACGCCAACGACCTGGTGGTTTCAGCCGATTCGACGATCGATGTCAGCAACTCTTTTGCGGCAGTCATGGGAAATCTATCAATTGGCGCCCAGCTTTCGCTGACCAGCAGCGACACTTCCGGTTCATCCTACGAACTGACTCTTGGCAATGTGACCCTCACCGGCAATTCGACTTTAAACGTTTTCTCCAGCGAGGGCGGTGGAGCGGGGAGCTTGATCCTCGGCCCGATCACCAACGCCGGGGGATTCAACACCACCAAGACCGGTGCAGGCACGCTCGTCCTCACCGGCAGCAACAGCTCGCCGGGATTGACGACTGTGCAGGCGGGTCTGCTGGATGTGGAAGGCTCAATCCATACATCGGGCCTGAATGTCATGGGTGGCGCGGTACTGGGCGGTAAAGGCACCGTTCTGGATGGTGCAGTGGCGATTCATTCCAATGCGGCACTCTCGCCGAGCTTGGGCAGCACGACGCCCATTGGCGGTCCCTTCACCGTGCAAGGCAATCTTTCATTCGATGATTCCACGGCCAAGCTGGTGCTGGATCTCGCCGGCGTCACGCCCGGCAGCGGCTATGAGCAACTTCAGTTCGGCTCGACCGCGAGCCTCAATGGCGCGACGCTCATCCTTAATGACTCTACCCAGACGCAGGCCCTGCCTGCCGTGCAGCGATTTTGGATTTTGGACGGATTGCCCGGCAGCAGCAGCGTGAGCGGACTGCTCTCTTATCAAGGTCAGTTGCTGGCCGACGGATCGACCTTCACCGATTCGGCGGGCCAGCAGTTCATGATCGACTACAACGCCGCTGGCGATCCCAATGGAACCGGGAATGACATTCTGCTGAGCACAACGCCCGAGCCGACTGGGATAGGCCTATTGCTGGCGTCCGCTACGGGTCTGCTGCTGCGTCGTCGGAAAGTTCGGGAAGCGGATTAGGCGCTCGGCCAAAGGTGCAATTCACCGTCCGAACACCGCGGCGTGAAGAAGCTCGACGGGATGCATTACTTTCAGCTTCCGACCCTCGGCAAGTGCCTGGGACTGGATCTGCATGGCGCATCCGACGTTGCCGGTGATGCAGAGCTCGGCGCCGGTGGTGGCGATGTTAGTCAACTTGCGGCGGGCGAGGCTCGCGGACATTTCAGGTTGCTCAAGGTTGTAGGTGCCGGCGGCGCCGCAGCACATATCATTTTCAGGCAGTGGCGCAAGGGTCAGGCCGGGGATTTTAGCGAGGAGCGCACGCGGAGCGGCCGTGACCCTTTGTGCATGGGCGAGGTGACACGCATCGTGATAGGTGGCCTTCATCGCAATGGTGTGGCGCGGCTCGGGGAGGGGAAGCTCGAGCAGAATCTCGCTGATGTCGCGGACTTTTAAGGCGAATTCGATGGCGCGTTGGGCGTAAGCCGGGTCGTCGCGGAGGAGATGGGGGTAATCGCGGAGCATCGCGCCGCAGCCGGCGATGTCGGTGACGATCCGATCGACGCCGGGGCCTCCGCTTGGGCAGAAGGCGTCGATGTTGTGCCTGGCCATTTCGGCAGCGGGGTCGTGCTGGCCATTATGATGATGAATCGCGCCGCAGCAGCTTTGTGCGCGCGGCACACGGACTTCCGCTCCGCCGGCCAATAGAAGATCGACTGCTTTTCGATTCACCGAATCATAGAGGACCGATCCGATGCAGCCGGCGAAAAAGCCGACGGTCGGCGTTGAATTGCTGGCGCGATTTGTCGGCTGCAGAACCTCAGGCAACCGGACCGGCCAAAGCGGGCCGCGGCTCGGCAGCATTTGTTCCATCTTCCGTAATTGCAATGGAAGAAGGTTGAACAGGCCCACCTTACGAAGAAGAGCATAGATGCCCAGCTTCTGAAGCACGCGGGCCGGCAGAAGAGCAAGCTTGAGCCGGGATGGACGCGTGAAAATGTTGAAAAACAGCCATCGGACGAGCCGACCCTGGAGCGGCAGGCTTCCCGAATCATTTAGCCGGGCGCGCGTTTCCTCGATCAGCTCGTGATAGATCACGCCGCTCGGACAGGCGGTTTCGCAGCCTCGGCAATCGAGACACAGATCCAGATGCTTGCGCACCGTCTCGGTCGGTTCAATCTTTCCCTCGGCCAAGCCCAGCATGAGCTGAATTCGGCCGCGTGGGGAATCGGCTTCGTGGCCGGTTTCGGTGTAGGTGGGACAGGCCGGAAGGCAAAGCCCGCAATGGACGCAGGTCAGGCCGCGCTCGTAAGTGCGCGGGTCCATCGGCATCTTCGAGTGGGGCGATTTTTCTGTTTCGACGATCGGCAGTGTGCTCAACGGATCGACCAGGGTAAGGGATTCAATTTACTTTCGGGATCGAATGCGACTTTCAGCCGCTCGATTATTTGGCGTTCGATCGGGTTTGTCGAGACGTCGAGCAGAGGAGTCGAGGTCTCGCTGCCTTTCCAGAAAGAGACAGTTCCTGACAGCTCTGCGAAAGTCGCCGAGATTACCGATCGATCGGCCGGCGCGGTGCCAAGCACAATGCCAAACGCCGCGTCGGCGATCCATTCGGTGCCGGGAAGCAGCGCAGGCAATTCATTGAGCCGGGCCGGCGGCACCGAAGCCCGAAAAAATGTTTCACCCGAAGCGCGCCATGTGTTGGCGCGATGTGCCACATCCTCGGCAAAGGATAATTTGATGATTTCCCGCGGCTCCGACTGCTTCACATGAGTTTGATAATATTGCAGCGTCGCCTCATCGCTGAGATAGCCCAATTGCAGTTCATTTCGCGAAAAAATCGCCCACTGCGGCCTCAATGGGCCGGGCATTAGGCGATTTAAGATATGAACATCTGGCGCGTGGATAGCCCGAATCGCCCCGGCGGGCCTTCGCCACGCGCGAACCGTCAGCGCCTTAATCCGACCAAAGATGCCGGCGCTTCCAACCAGAAACTTTGTCAGGTCATATCCGGCCACGTTTTTGACGACGCGGCCGCCCGCGGTGATCAGCTCGCCTCGGCCATTTTCAAATTGAAGCCCGAGCAACAGATCGCGCCACGCGCCGTAGCCCAGGCGAAGGGGACCGGTGGAATTGCACTCGACAAGCTGGCCAAGCGGAGCATCCGCATTTGCGTCGATCGGCAGCCATTGATCGTTTTTCCCAAGTGCCCGTTGCGCCTCGCGCAGCGGAACGTCTGCCGCGAAGGTGGCGGTCATATCCCGCGAATGCAACTCAAATTGGCCGGCGGCAACCCAAGGCTCGCGGTTCGGACGAAAAGCATCAGCGGTCATTGCCCGGCGATCATAGCAGGATTTGCTGTACGATGATCTATTGGCCAGGAGTGGCGGCTTCCGTTGCTTCCTGCTCGTGGATGAGGTGATATTCGTAAGCGTCCACGAGCGCCTGCCAGCTTGCATCGATGATGTTTTGACTGACTCCGATGGTGCCGAAGGTTTCCTTCGCGCCGCTTGGCGATGTTCGACGGCACTCGATAACCACGCGCACACTGGCGGCGGTTTCATCCTTGGAATTGATCACGCGCACCTTGTAATCGATCAGGTGAACGCGCTCGATGGCGGCATAGTGGGGCCGAAGCGCCCGCCGGAGCGCGCCATCGAGTGCGTTCACCGGCCCATCGCCTTCGGCTACCCGATGCTCGACCGTTGATCCCACGCGAAGCTTGACCGTTGCTTCGGAGACAGCAGGCCCGCCGGTCTGCTTGAGCACCGATACGCGATAATAATCCAGCTCAAAAAACCGCTGATACCGGCCGATCTCGCGGCGTAGCAGAAGCTCGAAACTGGCTTCGGCCGCTTCAAATTGATAACCCTGATTTTCCAGGTTCTTCACCTGCTCCAGCACATTGCGGAGGGTCGTCTTGTCATTTTCCAGATCGAATTTGCGGCCGGCCTTGTTCGCGATGTTGGAGACGCCGGACAATTCGCTGATGAGAATTCTTCGCGAATTTCCGACTTCTTCGGGCGAAACATGCTCGTAGGTGCTGACATCCTTCTGCACTGCCTGCACATGCATGCCGCCCTTGTGGGCGAAGGCCGAACTGCCCACGTAGGGCTGGCCGGGCGAAAGGTTCATGTTGGCCGTCTCGTAGACATACCGACTCACTTCCGTGAGACGCTTGAGCGAATCCTCCCGCAGGCAATCCAAGTTGTATTTCAATCGGAGATTCGCAATCAGCGGCAGCAGGTCCATGTTTCCACACCGCTCGCCAACGCCGTTGATGGTGCCTTGGGCGTGAGCCGCGCCTGCGCGAATGGCTGAGAGAGCATTGGCGATTGCCAGGCCGGCATCGTTATGTGTATGAATGCCGATGCGGGCGCTGGTTTGCTTTTTCACCTGCGCAACCGCTTCTGCGATTTGCTCGGGCATCGTGCCGCCGTTGGTGTCGCACAGACAGAGCACCGAAGCCCCGGCTTCCTGGGCCGCGATGAGCGTGCTGATCGCATACTGCGGATTGGAGCGCATCGTGTCGAAAAAATGCTCGGCATCGTAGACCACCTGCCGGCCGGCGCTGCGCATCAAAGCAACCGAATCGGCAATCATCGCCAGGTTTTCCTCGGGCGTCACATTCAGCACCGCCTTGACCTGGTAATCGCTGGTCTTGCCGACGAGCGTCACCACCGGCGTCTGCGCATCCAGCAGCGCCTTCATGTTCGGATCATCTTCAGCTTTGACGCCGCGCCGGCGGGTCATGCCAAACGCACAGATTTTCGCATTTTTCAGTTTCAGCTCGCGCACATCCTGAAAGAAGGCGCGGTCTTTTTCGTTGGACCCCGGGAAGCCGCCTTCGATGTAATCGACGCCCAGCTCATCGAGCTTCTGCGCGATGGCCAGCTTGTCCTGGAGGGAAAGATTGAATCCCTCACCCTGCGTGCCATCGCGAAGGGTGGTGTCGTAGATTTCGATCCTGCGCTGCTCGCTCATGGGCGACCTTTTCAAACGTATGGACCAACAAAAATGCCCCGCCGACTGGGCAGGGCTGTGAGTCTAAATCAATTCGGAGCTCGGCCCTACCCACGCTTTCGCTGGGCAATGATGATTCGGCCGGTAATGATAGCGTATTGGGCCATCGAGGGGTGAATCATAGCCACCTGGGGCGGCGGGTCAAACGCGGGGGTAACTTGAGATGCTCACCGGGATTTTTTGCCGTTGGGTGGCGGCACCGTAACGACTTTCCCATCGCGCCAGACATATACCGGGATTCCCAGGGCATGGTTTTCAGCTATTGCGCGGCGCACAGCCCTGCGCATCGCATTTAGCGCCTGCTTGCCACGACGGCTGATTTTCGGGGTCTTTTTCCTCATGATAGCTGTGCATCGCGTCGCATGGCTGCTATGGCTTTTGCGTCGCTGATAATCATTGGGCCTTCTCGCTTTTCAGCAATAATCCTCGGCTCCAGCCCGGAATTATCAAAGATCATAACGTAATCGGCCAAGTCATAATATGTTTCAAACAGATTGCGCAAAGCTCGATAGAATCGTCGCCGAACAGTCGTCGTCGGAATATTGTGTCCGCCACGGCGCACTCGCGCCTTGATTCGCCCAATCGCGAGCCGAGAATTTGGGATCCACAGGAAGTAAAGATGCACGTCATATCCGTCTGCCTTCATTCGTCGCAGCAGATTTGCATAGGTCCTTCCTGATAGTGTTGTTTCGACGGCAAACGTGGATCTTTCGCCGCTAAGTTCTCTGATACGCTTCAGGACGGCGCGGCCAGCGGCGGCAGCAACGGTCTCGGGAGAAAATGGGGAAAGCCCCTGAGCAATTAAATCCGCATTGATGAAGGTCACATCACCAACAATTTTCGGGAAGAACTCCGTGGCAAACGTGGTTTTTCCTGATCCATTAGACCCTGCGATCAGATAAATGATTGGCCGGTGCGGCGTCGTCATTGGCTCTTTTCGTTGAATCGCATTAATTCGTCGGTGCCTGCCGGATCATCTTATCTTCGACACCGCCTTGCTGTCGGCATCGACAAATCGGAGCAGCTCGTCCTTCCAATGCAGCGCGTAGTCGATGCCAATGCGCGGCGTGGTAAGGACGCGAGGTCGTTTGCGAGGTCCTTTGACCAAATATAGCGAATCGCTCGTACACAGGTTGGTCGCGTTATCTGCGCGCGTGACGCGAAAGGCGCGGGCGAGTTTGCCGGGGCCGCTGAGGTTTTCTGTCCAGCCATCGAGGGGCTCGGCCGCGCGAATGAGAACCGCATGCGCATCGCCGACGGCGCCGACGACGATGTTGAACATGTCGTACATGCCATAAATGAGGTAGACGTAGGCATGGCCCGGCGAGGCGAACATCACTTCGGTCCGCTTGGTCCGGCCTTTGGAGGCGTGGGATGCGAGGTCAATTGGGCCAAGATAAGCTTCGGTTTCGACGATTCTGCCGCGGAGAATGCGGGTCCCGAATTTCCGAACAATGATCGCGCCGATTAATCGCCGAGCGGCATCCTTTGCTTGCCTTTGGTAAAGCGACATGTCAATTCGCATCTCTGATGCACTTGCGTCGGCGCGATTCGAACGTGTGAGGGAAGAGCGACTTACAGCCATAAGGCCAATGAAGATAGGAAAGGCCGGCGCTGTCGGCAACGGCGTCGAAATGCCGATCACTCCTGGACGGCTATCCCCGCGCCCAGATGATGACTAACATTGAAAGATATGGCCAAACAGACCTCCAGAAGCCGGCTTGAATATGACATCATCGAGCCCATCGGCAAGCGCGTCGTTGTGCGCAAGGATGAAAACAAACGCCAGACGAAAAGCGGAATCGTGCTGCCTGACAGTCACGAGATCCCGGTCATTACCGGCCGTGTCATAGCGGTCAGCAAGGCGATCGAAAACGACGAAGATCAGACCATTCGCCAATAACGACAAAGTTCTCTTCGATCCGCGCGAGGCGATTCCTGTCGAGCTCGAGCATGACAATCGCATGTTCGTCGTGCACATCGATCGCGTGCTGGCGATTTTCCGTCGATCAGACCAGCCTCGGCCGACAGCCGAGCAGGCGCGGCGGGAAGACGACGAGCACGCGGACCCAGCCGATGAATGACGGGTGATCGCTCGGCTGGAACGTTTGTTGCTGTACAGCAGTGTGATGATCGAAAAAGGATGGAACTGAATGCGTAAAAGGGTTGTATTGGTTGGCCATTGCGGGCCTGACAGCAGCTACCTGCGAGCCGTGCTCTCCTCAGTGGATCGCGGTGTCGAAATCTCCGCCGTAGATGATGAACAAAGCCTGTCGGCAGCACTCGCGAGCGGCGTCGATCTCGTCCTTTTTAATCGCCTTTTAGATTACGGCTTCGAAGAAGTTGAAGGAGCGAAGGTCATCGCCCGCATGCATCAGCAATTTCCGCAAGCGAAGTTAATGATGGTGAGCAATTACCCCGAAGCCCAGGCGGACGCCGTCGCTGCGGGAGCTTTGCCAGGCTTTGGCAAGCGGGAGCTGGGTTCTTCCCGCGTCAAGGAACTTTTAAAGTCGGTTCTCTCCGATACATCATCAGCCGTGCAACAAAGCAAGGCAATTTAGACGTTGCCCTTTTTCCTCAGGGCGAGCTAAACCAATGCTTGGCAATTGTGCCTTAGAGGAAAGGGAAACCTGGATGGCTTCGATTCTAAACTCTCGGTACGTCTCGAAGGCCGGTTGGATGGCTTCCGCAATCGCATGCGTTTTTGTGCTCAGCGCCTGCCATCACCATCATGATTATGACGATCGCGGTCATGATCGCATCGTCGAAGTGGACACCTATGGCCACCACCACGAAGGCTGGCGCGAGGGTAACCACTGGCATGGCGGATGGTACGATGAGCGCCACGAATACCACTCCGACCCCGACGATTGGCATCGATAAACCGAATCAGCGGGCCGAGGCGTGATTCTGACAGCAGAGAATCCGCCTCGGCCCGTGCTGTTTTTTCTTTCCCCTCGCCTACGATGGTGCGCCTCGACGACGCGACCTTCTCGGTAACTTGAAAACGCGAACCCCAAGGACCGGAAGTTTGACGATCAGCGACATCCTTTTGCTTGCCGGCAGACGGACGATTTTCATCGGCCGACGCCACGACATGGCTGCGATCTCCATCTGAAGCAGGCATGGATCAGGTAGAATATTTCGATCCTGGAGCCAGCGAGCAAATGCGATTGCATCGGCTCGCGGACCTTCCGGCGGGGGAGCGGGATGATTCGCAGTAAATTCTGCCAAAAGCGTCACAAACGAATTGCCAAGTGCTTCCACAAGGGACGGCTTTGCCTTACGAATCCCCGCAGCACGTTTAAGAGCGAGGGATTTTGCAGCGACAGATATTTGCGCGTCTGAAAAACCTTCGGGCAAGGGCTGTCCGCATTTGAGCGCATCGACCAGCGCGGCCTGCTGCAGTGCCAACTCCTGCCGGCTTGTCTCTGCTGGAAGTTGATTCTCAGCGGACAGCATTTATTTCCTCGCGGCAGGTGCGCGAATCTCGTCCTCGCTCAACCGCTTTCGCAATGGCATCCAGCTCCCGATGGAGCTTCGCTTCAGACGGAAAGCACTCATCGCGCTCGAGCATGATGCCCGGCAGATTGCATCGCGCTCCCAGTTCCGTCACCAGATCCAGCACTTCAAGCGGCACACTCGCCGAGTGCGTGTCATGATAAATGCCCTCGCGCTCTTCTCCGCCGGCAACGTGCACGTATGCCAATCGATCCAGTGGCAACTGATCGAGAAACGAAACTGCATCGCCACCAAGGTTTCGCGCATTGGCCCAAACGTTGGCCAGGTCCAGCAGAAGCAGCGCGCCGGTGCGATCGATGATCTGGCCGATGAATTCTGCCTCGCTCATCTGAGCATCGGGCCATTCAAACAAAGCTGAAATGTTTTCCAGTGCAAGTGGAACGGGAAGAATGTCCTGGGCGCGCTTGACGTTATTAACGACGACATCGATAGCCGTCTTCGTTCGCGGCAGCGGCAGCAGATGGCCGGCTTCCTTGCCGCCTGCACGGACGAATGCAATATGCTCGCTGACCAGCGGCGAATTGCATCGACGCGCTGCCTCCGCCAGCCGATTCACCCGTTTCAAATCCAGTGGCTCAGCCCCACCCAGCGAGAGTGATATCCCGTGCGGCACGACATGCAACCCGCGATCGCGCAACACTTCAATTGCGGCCGGGATCGGGCCATCTTCAGAAAGGTTCTCAGCAATCACTTCGACAAACCGGAGCCCCGGATAGCGCTCGATGGCCAGCGCCAATTCCGGCCGCCAACCGATGCCAAGGCCCAAAGCGGGTATTGAGCTGCCAGTTACATGGCTTCGCATCATACCTCCTGAAAAGACTCAACCGCCGCACCCTCCACAACCACCTCCACCGCACCCACCGCCTCCACAACCTCCTCCTCCGCCGCAACCGGCGCTGGCGCAGCCGCCAGAAGAGCTCCCATCGTAAGATCCGCTCTGAGGCGGCGGCTGGATCATGAGACGCAGTGCCTGAAGAGGACTCCCGGTCAATACTGCCGGCCCAAACAGCGCCAAGGCCAGCACCAGATCATCGCCGGCAAGCGAATCAATCGCGGAGACGGCCGTCGTTCTCAGGGCAGCATTCCCGCGACGAAGCACGCCCAGCGCGGCGTCGCCGCGGCGTGTTCGGATTGGCCGGAGAATCAGGAAAACGCCCATTCCGCCTGCCACGAACAGGCAAAACATCAACAGGAAACCAACCGGCCGATTGCGAGAAACCCCGACGCAAATCTTTGCGATGCCCAGTAGAAGCACGAGCAGCATCACTAGGGCGGGCACGAGACGCGACATCACTCGTTGCCGCGCTCCCAGTATGAGGCCGTATTCGCGGAGCCTGGGCGCCAGTTGCTGCGCGATGACGGCTGCGCCAATGCGAAGGTCGGCCAGCTTACGTCCATTCGGCATGGCTGCCTGAACTTGGCCGAAAATTCCCTTTTCCAAAGGAAGTACCTGGGTCGGCAATGGTTGCAATACAGTGATCCTGCCTCGCTTGTCGGTGGCAGAGAGAATGCCGCAATGCACCAGGCCTGCGACCGCGGCGTCAACCACGCCATTAGCGCCGCCCGCCAGGTAAGCAACTTCAAATCGATCGAGTCTTGGGGCGATGTAAGTCCCATCACCGCCTGGATCGCGAAGGACCCATCGAAGCCAAAGAGCCAGTAAAGCTGCGCTACAGGAAAGGGTGAAATAAACCGCCAGGAAATCCGGTCCGCGTAGATTCAGGAGATTCATTTGGCCTCCCATGTATCTATCGGACAAGCTATCGGCGTTGGCGGATCATGTGAAATTATGAAGGAGGCGATGGATTATAGATCGATCGGCATGGCTCCCACAGCAGCCTTCCGATACAATAGCGGAATCGCGAAATCGATCACTCCTGCATTGCAATCGGCTATCCCGCTCCAAAAGAAAAGCCCCCGCCGCAGGTGAATCCTGGGCGGGGGCAATATTTCAATTTGACTGGGAACCAGATTAGCAAGCCACGTTTCGGCGGCCGAGCTTCAACATAATCCCCATCGCGCCGAACAGCGCCAGGCCGGCATAAACCGGGGCAGGCAGCGGGCCGCTAACAATGTTCGGAACAAGGGTCGAGCCGGTGGTCCCGTTGGCCGTTCCATAACCGAAGATCACGTTGGAAATCTTCGAGTTCGGCGTAAGACCGTTCACAGTGATCGTGAATTCGACCTGCTCAAAGGCGAATGGATTGTGCGGGCCGTTTCCAGTGATGGAGTTATTTGCAGCCGCATAGGTGCCGCCAGTCGGCTTTCCAATGATCGTGTTATCCGGCATGTCAGCCGTGAGCTGAATGCCCGTAGACAGGGCCCAATCGGACACAGTTACGTTCGGGTTGCCAACGGCCGTTTGGTAAGTCCCATTCGGATTGATCGTGATATTGGATCCGGTGGCCGTGTTCAGGGTGCCCGAAGTAATCACCGGGTTAGAGATTGCAAACTGCAGGCTACGAAGCAGATCGCCTGCGTTCAGTGTAAGTGACGTCGTGTTCTTCAACAGGATGTCCAGCGAATTGTTGGTCAACGTGAAGACGGCCTCACCGCTGAAGTTCTGCCCGCCAACGCTCTGCGAATCGAACGTATACACTGTGCCTGCACGCGCACTCTGAACGCCAACGAGCACCAAAACCAAAGCGATAAGAGAATAAGCCTTCATGATTTCTGTCCCTCAATCCCGTCCCTATACGCGAAAATCCCCAAGCCATCGGAGCCCTGCAAACATTGCAGAAACTTGCTACACGCGGCGGCGGATAAAAAGGAATTCAATTCAAGAAAGGCCCCAGCAGCAACGTCCCCGAAAATCTGCCCAATAGCCCTCAAGAACTGATCCCAGCTCAGCCATATAGGATACTACAGTGGACACGCGCGTCAACAAAAATCAGACAACTTGGCGCATTTGTAAAGATGGAGAAATAAGGATCTTTAACAGGCTTTACAGCCAGGCCATTATGATTTCAGCGTCGTTTCCTACCGGATTGCTAACCCCTGTTAAGCAGCTGTTACACGCGCAAACGGCATTGTCGTTGAATTGCATTCGGTGACACATCATTTTAGGATAGCCCCTTCGAATTTCCGGGTCCTTCATTCCATTATAAGAATTCATGCGAAAGGATTTGTAGTCGTATGCCGCTCATGACCACCAAGCCGATGTTTGATCTGGCCTATAACGGCGGATTCGCGGTCGGCGCTTTCAATGTGAACAACATGGAAATCACGCAGGCCATCATCGAGGCTTGCGCCAAGGAAAAGAGCCCGCTGATTCTGCAGATTTCCAAAGGGGCGCGCAAATACGCAAAGATGAACTATCTCCGCCACATCATCCTGGCGGCGGTGGAGGAATATCCGGAACTTCCGATCGCGATTCACCTCGATCACGGCGACACGGTCGATCTGGTGGATACCTGCCTGCGCGACGGCTTTACCAGCGTCATGATCGACGGCAGCCATCATCCTTATGATGAAAACGTTCACCTGACCGCCGAGGCGGTGAAGCATGCCCATGCGGCCGGCGTAGTCGTCGAAGCCGAGCTGGGCATGTTGGGCGGCATCGAGGAAGACGTCGTCGGTCTCGACGCGGCCGAATATGAAAAGAACGTTGAGAAGTACCTGACCGATCCCGAGCAGGCCAAAGATTTCTACAAGCGCACGGGCATCGACAGCCTCGCCGTCGCGATCGGCACCAGCCACGGGGCTTTCAAATTCAAGCATGAAGCGAAGCTGGCCTTCAATCGCATCGAGCAGATCATGAAGACCTGCCCGGGGCTGCCGCTGGTCATGCACGGCTCCAGCAGCGTGCCGCAAGAATTCATTGACCTCGTTAACAAGTACGGCGGCAACATGCCCAACGCCAAGGGCGTGCCTGAAGACCAGATCAACATGGCCGTCACGAAGTACGGCGTCTGCAAGGTCAACATTGACACCGACCTTCGCCTGGCGATGACCGCCAAGATCCGCGAAGTCTTTTCGACCAAGCCGGCTGAATTCGATCCGCGCAATTACCTCGGCCCCGCGCGCGAGGCGATCATCAGCATGGTGCAGCGCAAGCTGCATGTGCTGAACAGCGCCGGTAAATCGGATGCGGTCAACAAGCATTGGGAAAAGCTCGGCAATCCACTGCCGACGTACTACAAGAAGTAAGCTGCCGGTCGCGATCTTAAGAGAACGTTGATTCCAACGAGCCGATCGATCAGGATCACTGGTCGATCCGCTTTTGCGCGCGGAGATTGCAAATCAAGTTGAATCCAGGACAGGAGACGTGATGAAGTTTTTTGCATTATTGATGACGGCCATGATTGGTCTCAGTTTCTCTCCCGCTTTCGCGGCCGATCGCGAAACGGGCTCACACGAAAAGTTGCTGCATCATGTGGTGTTGCTGAAATTCAAAGCCGGTGCGACGAAGGAGCAGATTGCCCATGCAGAGCAGGTCTTCGCGGACCTGAAAAATAAGATTCCCACGATCGTCTCGCTCGAGTGGGGCACGAACGTCAGCCCCGAGCATCTCAATCGCGGCTACACGCATGCCTTCACCCTCACCTTCAAAACCGAGAAGGATCGAAACAATTACCTGGTCGATCCGGCGCACAAGAATCTTGGCAAAGTGCTCGGGCCGATTCTCGATGAGGTGCTGGTGATCGATTTTTGGGAGAAATGAGCGGCCTTTATCGATTGGCCAACTTCACGGAGATGCTTGAATAAGCGGTTCCTCGACGGACTTTGAGATTGACCGCATCACCGCCCTTGTGCGCGGAAACGGCTGCCATGAGTGAAGCCGGGTCGCGCACATCTCGGTTATCGACGCCGACGATCACATCGCCCGTTTTAAGTCCCGCGGCTATAGCCGGCCCTGTCGGCAGCAGCAGCGAAATCTTCAAACCATCATTCTGCGGGACGAATCGCAGTCCCAGCGCCAGACTGCCCACACCAGGATGCGCGGACGGCGCGAGTCGCGCCAACATCCATTTGCTCCATGCTTCCTGAAGCGCCGGCAGGCTCATGCCGGTCGTTTTCTCCAGTGCAATCTTCCCCGATTCGTCTTTCGAATAGTCGGCTTTGTACGTGTCGTAGAAATCCCGCAATTTTCCCTGCTCATACAGATAGAGCATCAAGCTGCTCGATTCGCCGTACGCGAGATTCGCATTCATCGTGAACTGCTCGGTCGTATAATGCAGCAGCTTTTCGAACGGGATCAATCCATTGCGCTTGGCCGCTCGCTGGACGAACGCCAGGCGGTAATTATCCGCCGGGGTCAGCGTCCCATCCGCAAATTCACCCGCTTCGTACATCGACGCCAGCCCCTCGCGCAGCCACACCGGATGGACCTGCCCAATCGCATGCTGATCGGCGGCATGCAGCGCATGCGTGAATTCATGAATCATCACCTGCCCCATGCGCTGGGCGATCAGCGTCCGCGTGTCATCCACGTACATCCCTTCGACGCCAATGCGCTTCACCTCTCGTCGAAAGTCGCGCGCCGACGGCACGACGATTCGGATGAATTCATCCGAAGGATTGGGAAACAGCGTCTGCTGCTGGCTGTGCATCTGCTCCAGAAGCAATTGATGCAGCCCATCCAGAGTCGGTTGATCGGCATCCACCGCAAAAACCAGCTTGTGCTTCTCATCCGCTTCGTAGAGATAGGTTGAGCCGTAGCGAGCGCGCAGCTCATCCAGCGCGAGCTGTGCCGCGTGATGGCAGATCTCATCCTGCCGGGCTAGAAGGTTTTGATAGCGCGGCGTTTCGCGAAGCGGTGCCAGAAAGAAATTATGCTGAAGATGATGGAAATCGGTAAACCCGGCGTCGGTTGCCTGCTCAAGCGCGCTCATCGCCTCGTCTGGCTTTCCTTCCGCCATCTCGATACAGGCCAGATTATAGAGCCACGTTGGTTTCTGCGGGAAAATGACCAGAGCCTCGCGCAGCTTTGCTTCGGCTTCGGTTGGACGATGCCCTTCCAGGAGCTGGACCGATTGTCGCGCCAGGTCAAACGCATGCTGGCGCTCAAATGCAGAGACTTCGCGGGTTTGGGCGGTGGTGGGAGCGGATGCTGCGAGCCCGGCGCTTGTCAGCGCCACTGTCGCGAGAGTTAACAACCACTTTGCCAACGAGCGACTCATCCCAAAAGCCTCATTTATGCTGCCCTAAAAGACTATGCTTAATCTTCGGGAATGTTCATGGCGCGTCCAATGGATGCAAACCATCCACAATGTCCATATTAATCGCTACGATTGGATCTTCGTGATTTCCCGATTAAAGGGCTATTTCTCAATCCGTTAGCTGACCCGAACTCGCATGGCTATCCCCCTTCGACTCAGTGCGCGCCATCCGCTCCGCAAGGTGATCGCGACAGCGGTGGTTGCGGCGCTAGCCACCGCGCTGGGCTTTGCTGCCCATCGAACGCCCGGCGTGAAGGTGGCGATGTCGGCGCTGGATAACACGCTTTACGATGCGTTTTATCATTTCCGCAAGCCGGTTGATCGAAAGAACACACCGATCGTGATCGTGACGGCTGACGACGAGAGCAAAGATAACCTCGCGAAAAAGAAAATCCGCTGGCCCTATCCGCGCATTCTGTGGGGAAGCGCGGTGCAGTACATGGAAAAATGCGGCGCCAAGGCGGTCGTCTTCGATGTGATCTTTGAAGAGCCATCCAACTTCGACGCGGAGTTTGGCAAGCAGCTCGACTCGGCGAAAATCCCGGTGGTGATGGGGGCCATCATTCAGCCCACTGGCCAGCCCGATTCTTTTGCGCCGAAGGTGAAAAAGCCGCCGATCTTCGGAGCCGTCAATATTCTCGATGACACGGTGGTGCGGGATTACAAGTCGAACGTCTTTGGCGTGCCGAGCCTCGCCCTTCGCGCGGTGCAGGTGACCGGCGGCAAAATTCCTCCATGGGCCGACGCCCCGTTTCGAATTCATTATTACGGCCCGACGAATGTCCCTGCCGGCGATCATATTGATCACACCTATCAATACGTCCATGCCTGGAGCGTTTTCACGGCGGCGGCGCAGCCCGCCCGGGCCGCTGAGGTTCATGCCGACCCGTCGCTCTTCAAAGACAAGATCGTGCTGATGGGCGCGACGATGGCGGGGGCGTATGACCAGAAATCGTCGCCGGTCTCGAAGATTTATCCCGGCGTCGAAGTGCAGGCGACTGCCATCGACAATCTGCTCAATGGCCAGTTCGTCGAGCCGGTGAATGCGACGCAATCGAGCCTGCTCACCTTCATCGTGGCCCTCATCGCAGCGATTGGCGTGGTGATTCCGCGAAAGGCGAGCGTCAAAGTGATTTTCGCGGCAATTGCCGCGGGCGCACTCGTTGCGATCGCGATCATCTGGTTCACCGGCTTCAACATTCACTGGCTCGCCATGTCGTCGCCGCTGCTGGCGCTGCTCTTTGCCATCGTCGGCGGATTTGCATTTACCTATTTCGCGGAAGATCGGGATCGAAGGCTCGTTCTCAAGGCGCTGACGCAATATCTGTCGCCCGACGTGGCGGCCGAGATCGAGCGTAACCCCGCGAGCCTCAAGCTCGGCGGGCAACGCCGCGACATGACTGTCATGTTCACCGACATCCAGGGCTTCACCGATTTGAGTGAATCGATGGAGTCGGAAAAGTTGAGCGAGCTGCTGAATTTCTACCTCGGGGAGATGTCGGCCATCATCCTCGCCCACAACGGCACGCTCGATAAATACATCGGCGACGCCATCATGAGCTTCTGGAACGCACCGATCGTCCAGGCCGATCATGCAGCGCGCGCCTGTCGGGCGGCCCTTGCGATGCAGAAACGCGAAGCCGAAATCCAGCGCGATCTCGCTTCCATGGGCGCGCCCAATCTGCTGACGCGCATCGGCGTCAACTCCGGCCCCATGGTCTTCGGCAACATGGGCGCGCCGCAGAAATTCAACTACAGCGTCCTGGGCGATTCAGTCAACCTCGGCAGCCGACTCGAAGGCGCCAACAAGTTTTACGGCTCGCGCATTTTGATCTCAGAATCCACCGCCGCGCTATTGAACGGCCAATTCCTCATCCGCCAGCTCGATCTCCTTCGCGTAAAAGGAAAGCTCAAGCCGGTCGCGGTCTTCGAATTAATGAGCGAAGGCAAAGTGGACGCAAATTTAGTCGATCGCGCCGCCAAATATGACCATGCATTCAAGCTCTACGTCCAGCAAAAATGGGACGCCGCCATCCACATGCTCACGCGAGCCCACCGACAGTATCCGCATGATGGCCCCATCTCCGCCCTCCTGAAGCGCGCCGAAAAGCTCCGCCACGATCCGCCTGCGGGCGACTGGGACGGGGTGTATGTTGCGAAGGATAAATAAGCGGCAATTCATTCGTAACAACCGAGATCCGCTATCATGTTCCCAACTCACGCTAAGAGCTGTATCAATCGATCAGCACGCCGCGTCAGTGCAACTCGAGGACAGCAAGCCATGAGAGCGACAATTTCACTGCTTAGTATCGCACTGTTTGCGAACGTTTTGTTCGGCAATCCCGCGCAGGCACAATCGCCCAAGCCCGTGCGCGTTTTCATTCTGGCTGGCCAATCCAACATGGAAGGGCACGGCTTCGTTTGGGCCGATCCTAAGCGCAACGGCGGCAGGGGGTCGCTCGAATTCCTTGTGAAAGACCCGGCAACCGCCAAACGCTTTTCGCAACTGGTCGATGCTCAGGGCCGCTTTCGGACGCGAGATGATGTCTGGATTTCGTATCTGGATCGAAAGGGGCCGCTCACGGTGGGTTATGGCGCCGCCCCTGATTTGATCGGTCCGGAACTCGGTTTCGGCTGGGTCATGGGGGATGCGCTGGATGAGCCGGTCCTGCTGATCAAATGCGCCTGGGGTGGCAAGAGCCTCGGGGTTGATTTCCGGCCGCCCAGCGCAGGTAAGCCGAGCTATTCGCTGGGCGCGAAGAGCGACGCGGAGATTGCGAAAGATCCAAGCATCGTCGGCAAGTATTATCGAGAAACGGTGTCACAGACGAAAGTCGCACTCGCTCATATCAAAGACCTTGTGCCGGGCAGCGATGGGCGGTATGTGCTAGCGGGATTCGCGTGGCACCAGGGATGGAACGATCGGATCAATGAGCAGTTTACCGCCGAGTACGAAAGCAATTTGGCCCATTTCATTCGCGATATGCGCAGAAACCTGGGGGCTCCCAAGCTGCCGTTTGTGATCGCGGAAACCGGGATGGGGGGCCCTGAGGAAAAGAATCGACGAGCCTTGTCGCTGATGGCGGCGCAAGCGGCGGTGGCCGAGCGTCCGGAGTTCAAGGGGAACGTCGCCTTCGTCGCGACCCGCCAATTTTGGCGGTCGCCCGAGCAGTCGCCCAACAGTCAGATTTATCACTGGAACTGCAACGCCCAAACGTATTACCTCATCGGCGCGGCGATGGGCGAAGCGATGAAGGGGCTGATCGCGACAGACAACAGTCGAGTGCAGGCTGGCGAGATGGCCGGCTACCTGCTGGTTCCACATGAGCGGGTGCCACAATCTTTCAATGGGGGGTTCTCGATGTACGTCGCCGCATGGCCTCTCTTAAAGACTTATCCCGGGCATCGATTCCAATCAGGACTTTTTGGTACTTGGATGTTCGCCCAGTATGAGGGCAAGGCTCCCGAAAAGCTTTATTCCGATGTCGAAGGTGGACTCGGCTGGTGGCGGGGGACTCACTTTGCAACCGAGACTCCCAAATTCATCATGGGCGGCGTGGCTCCGAACTTCATCGAATGGGCCAACGGACCGGGCGCGGGCAAGGGTACCGATTGGAGCAAACCCAAAGGGCAATACGGCATCGCCCAGCTCAGCCCGTGGCTGCTGTTCCCGCCTGATGGGCTCAACCTCAAGCAAGGCACCGCCGGTGAATTGTTCGGCTACGGCTATTTGCCGCTGCCGCTCACAACGGCCAAGTCCACCACCGGCGGAAAGAACATTCCCACCGGCGACAACTGCTGGACGCTCTTCCTGAACACCGGCAACTTCAAAGGACCTGTAGCGTTCTTCACGCCCTATTTCTGGTCACACGCGGCTCTGGACGAGTCGCGATTAGCCGGGCTGCTCCTCGACAGCCGTCCGTCTAATCCAAATAGGGCGGTGCAAATGGAAACTCAATACATCCCCGCATATCTCGGCACCGACAAGGATGGCCAGTCCTACGCACGGATCGCTCCGACGATGTTCCCACGCGGAGCCGACGGCGATAGCGTGCTTGTGCACCAGATCACCTCCTACAACAAACACGCGCTCTGGGACGGCGTGAAAGCCTGGTTCGAAGGCAGAAGCCCGGTCACCGGCGCCATCAATCCCGAGGCGTCTGTCATTCATACCTTCACCGGGCGCGGCGGGGCGACCTGGAAGATCTATGCGAATGGCGCCGCTAAAGATCAGCAGGTGCCGCTGGCGTGGGATACATTCGCGACGCCGCGCGCAATCGATCCGCACACATTCGGCTATCACTGGAACGACAAAATCGTTTCAGAGGGCAACTCGAAGGCGGGCAAACTAGTGACGCTTCCGGAGTATTTCCGCCTCACGAAAGAGGCCGGCAAAAAACCGCACTGGATGCCCGTGCGTGCTGAAGACGTTCCCGCGGAAACCGGACTCGCGTCGGTTCACTTCGATCGCCCCAGAGAATCTCGCGAGCAGACGTTTGTCACGCCAGATGATCCCCAAAGTTGCTGGAAGAAACCCGGCCCCAAAGCCGGACCATTCACCGCACGACTCGGCGACGGCAGTGTCGTCACGTACTATTGGTATCGCTTTGCCGACCAACCCGCGCTGCTTAACGCCGATCTGACCGATCAAGAGCGCGAGGCGATGCAAGCTCGCGTCGAAAAACTACATCGCGCCTGGACCAAAGAGCGCGACTATTTGCCTCCGCCGACCGTAGGAAAGCTGGCCCAGATCGACCCGGCACTCGTGGTCACGCCGCCGCCGGGGTTGGAAGTTGGATATGTTCCCATCGCGACGCGACAGGGGATGTCGAAATAATCAGAGTAATTGCTTTTTACCTGCGCAAAAAAGAACCCCAGACAAAGCCTGCCGGGGTTCGCAAGTTCAAATGGTGGTAGCTCGAGTCCAAGTCAATTCGCGGACCTCGGCCAGCGCCGGCGCGCCAGAGTGCCGAGACCCAGGATGCCCAGTAAGGCTCCGCCCGTCCAGACGGACGACGGAAGAGGCGCTGGGTCGCTGATCGCGATGTATTCATTGCCGCCGAAAGGAGAGATGGGGGAATAGGGCACGCCATCCGGCAGCCAGTGGATTATTCCGCCCACTTCCATGATTCCTCCATTATCGTGCGCGTTCGGGTCATTAGCTCCGTTGATATTTCCGAAACCCGTATCGGCCGGGAAGCCGTCACCGCGTTGCGAGAGGAAGATCAGTCGGTCGCCGGTAAAGCCGCTGAGAGTGCCATTGGCATCGGTAAATACGAAAAGGTCACTGAGGATGGTATGGGCCGTGTCGTCCCAGATGCGGACGTCCCCATCAGTAAAGGGACCTGCTGCAGCAGGCAAGACATAGGTCAGCACATTCCCTGCGACGCGGCCGGTCGGGTCAGGCAACATCTGGCCGACGACGTTCTGGGTGGCTCCGCCATTGATGGCGATCGTGCCATGCATATTCTCGTCGAAGTTAAAAAGGAATGGGTCGCCACCACCACTAAGACTTGCAGCGCGCGTCGAAGCGCAAAATGCCCACAGGCACACGATGCCGAGAGCGATCAACCTTTTCACGAGACACCTCCCGAAGTGAGTTTTCCCCTGTTAGCCCTGAAGCGAGGAGGATTTTATCGGACGTAGCCTGCGTAACACAACAATTTTTTGTAAAAAATAAATGAACGCGCGGAATCATTTCTCGGCGGCATATAGAACGGCCCTTAAAGTTAGCCCATGAACTAAAATCGCTTCAATTATTTCAGCATCTTTACGCCATCCGTGTGACTCGCGGATTTGACCCTGCGACAAAAGGCTTGCGACCGAATTCGTAAGCGCCGATGTCGGGTGCGCTGCCGGCGTAGCCGTCGGTGATGCCGGGGATGACCGTGCCGGCGTTGACTGCACTAGACTTACCCCGGAGGCGCAAGTCGCCGCGTCGCACGTTCGCGAACTGCGCCTCGGACAACGCGAGATTATCCTTTTGCTGAGCTGAGGGATCGATCTGCGTCGGCGCGGTAAACAGATTATTCATCAGGATCGATCCAGCCATGTTGCTCGCGTCATCGCTGGCCACGCTCAGCTGCGTCGCCATCAGCGTGTTGTTATAGATCTGATTGTTATCCGATGGCTCATTCATCTTCAGCGCATTATCCACATCCCAAACCACGTTGTGATGGACGAGGTAATTGGTAGAGGAATTGTCGAGATAGATGCCGGAGCTACCAAATCCTCCGCTGTGGAAGCCATTGATCATGTTGTACGCGATGACGCTGTTTTGTCCGTCGGTGCCCCAGGTGTAAATGCCGCCCAGGTCGGTGGTGAGCAGTCCGCCGTTGGAGATGCGGTTATGCATGACCGATGCGGCGGGGGAGAAGCGCATGACGATGCCGCTGCGGCCACAGTTGTAGATCGTATCGTTGATGACCTGGTCGTTGCTGCCCATGATGGTGACGCCCGCTTCGTCTGCGCCGATGGTATCGACGTCATGGATGATGCAATTGCGGGCAACGTTGTTGGAGCCGCCCAGGAAGACGCCGTCGCCCGTGCTCCAGGCGATGATGCTGTTCTGGATCACATTGTCGCTGCCGTTGAGGATGATGCCGCTCGTGTGCGGCGTAAGCTTGTCGGCCCATGGGTCGGCTTTGATCGACTCCTGCGACACATAGCTGGCGCTGATCGAATCGATCGTATCGTGAGTCGAACTGGCGTCGGTATTGATGGTGCAGGAAAAAAGCTTGACGCCGACGATGTTGATGTAGGAGCGGCCGCTCAGGTCAAACGCATAGAGGCGATGCTTGGCTTCGATGCCGGTTGGCGCGCCGCCCGTCGGTGGTATCAGTGACAGCGTTTGCGTTGTGTTATCGTGGAACCACTCGCCCGGCGCATCCATCGCGGCGGGCAGCCCCGTCAGATAAAACTGATCTCCCGCCTGCGGCATCTGATATTGCGAAGGGTCGAGCTGCGTGTACGAATAGGTCAGCGTCCCCGGGGCCGATGCGATCACCGTGCCGGTCTGAAAAACCCATCCCTGTCCCGGCGCGATGTGAATCGTCGCGCCTACCCAGGTCCCGGCAGCATCCGTCAGCGCCGGCACCGAAATGGTAATCGTCGATAAGCCGTCTTGCGTCCCTTGTCCGGTGACCGCGTCGACTTGAGCATAACTCTGGTGCCAGGGGTCGGGTGTCGCGCTGGAATTATTCGGCCATCGCGCTTCCGTGAGCGGCGCACCTTTGAAGAAGACCTGGTTTTTCCCGGCACCCAAGTCCCAGGACATCGGTGCCGACCATGAGCCGTTGGCGCCGGCGGTGAATCCGCCAATCGGATCTGCGCCGTCGATGATGACGCTCTCGTGACGATAGCGCTCAAACGTGATTGGCGCTGATGCCGTCCCGGACTGCGCCGGCACCACCGATTCGCGATAGGTTCCCTTGCGGAGATAAACCGTGTCGCCCGGCTGCGCGACGTCCGCCGCGTGCTGAATCGTTTGAAACGGCTTGCGAAGCGTCCCCGCATTCGCATCCGAACCGCTCGGCGCAACGAACCACGCCGACAAAAGCATCCGTCGCTCCAGCCCCTCCAAATACGTCATGGGCCATACTCCTGCGCGGTGTTCTGTATCCGCCGTCACACATGCGTCGGCGATCCTTCGCCCTCACGCGGGGCGGTGGGAACTCAGGTATGCAAATGGGGTGCAAGAGATGTGGAGCGAGGTCGACCATTGCGCCGTACCAGCGCGCGAAGCCGGCAAGCGGCTGAGAAAGGCGCACCTTACGCGAGTAAGCCGCTTGCCGGCTTCGCGCCTGCGCGCAATATGTTCGGAGAACCGGATCCCTCAGGGTTGGAAGTTCTCATCCCGGTGCCTGATCTCCCCGTCGTCCCTCACCGTCCCGGTCTTCCAATTCTTCGCAATCTCGATGTCTTCCCCGACTTTGATCGTCAGCTTGACCAGATCCACATTTCCGACGCGCCCCAATCTCTGCGGACGGTACTGGCCCGTCGCGATGGTCGCATATAACTTCCACCCCTCCAGCGCTAGCTGAAGGTGACTGATGGCCCGGGCCTGCTGCTCAGCCTTTCCATCCTGATCAAACAAGGCCAGCGCACTTGCGCCCTGAATCTTGTTGGCATAGTATTGCCCCAGAAAGGCCATCGCCTCGCAGTCGACTAATGTCTGACGAAGCTCCTTATTGTTTCCCGCAAGCGGCCGAAGCTCGTCCACAAATTCCAGCGTCCGCTTCGAATCTTCATTGAGTGCCTCGGCCACCTGCAAGGGCGTCATTCCCTCCATCGCCGCGCCCTTCGCCAGGCGCGTCCGCCATTGCCGGATGTTCAGCACACCGGCATCGGGCATGGATACCCCTTCAACAAAATGCCTGACCGTGTGAAAACCGGTCGCTTGCATGCAGGCCTCGGGGAACCAGCGGATATCGATATCGCCCCAGAAAAAGCGGGTCGTCTGCGGAATAATTCGCGACGCACGCGCGATGGCCGCATAAAGCTTGCTCGCCGGCACCTGCGGGAAGCGCACGGCCAAGGTCCGCTCAAACAATGAATTGGGAATCGTTGGATCGTAGCTTAGCCTTCCCCAGAGCATAAAGCTGTACCACTGCTTCTTCATGACCAGCTGTCGGGGCGATTGCGGATCGCGGTCAATAAATTCCCGCCCCCAGCAATACCCATCTGGGCCCATATAAAATCCGGCCACGCGTTCCGAGCCGGGAATGTTCGAGATGTATTGGCGTGCATATTCCGGATCGCCCCAGCGAAAGCTGTAGATGTCGTCGTTGCGGACCGTCAGCCAGGTGCGCATGGTCGGCACCATCAGCTTCAGCAGGTTCTGGATGAACATCGGCTTGGCCGTCGAATACATGTGCGCAACCGAATACTTGAAGCTGAAGTCAAACGCCCCCGGATAATCCTTGAACGCATTGAGAATGTTCCGCTGCCCCGTCTGGTGGAACCGGTGGATCAGGCGGAACTTTCGCCCCGGCTCCTCCTTCAGCGCATCGCGAATCCCTTCACCGTAGGTCTGCCAGAGCCAGGCCTCGTGATCGAAGCGTCCCTGTTTGCTGTTCATGTTCTCGCCGGCGGTGATTCCAATCCCCGCCAGCAGTGGATAGGTCTTTACCAGCTCGCGCACACTTGCCCGGAAGTACGCAATTGTCGCGGGATTATTTCCATCCTCAGTCAGGCCGTGCTTCCCCTCGGTTCCCCAGACAAAAATATTCCAGATGAACCAGTAGACATCGATGCCGCGATCCCTGGCATACTTCATCACATCCCGCCAAAAGTCGATCTTCTGGTCGATGGTCATTTTCTTGATGACCTCAACGTTTCTAAGCTCGAAGGGGCGCGACATCGCGCTGCTGTTCATGTTGAATCGGTAGTCGATGCTCCCTTCTTTCTGGCCCCATACATCTTCCAACGCAATGTCCGGATACTCCGGCACTTTCACGATCGAGGGAAACGGGTGCAGATTCCACAGCGTCAAAACGTTGTAGCGATGGCGCGCCATCTCATCGAGATATTCCTGCCAGAAGTCGAGGCTCCACATCTGCGGGATGTTGAGCTGAGCCGAATCGCTGTTATCCGAATAAGTCGGCGTCCTTCGATCCGGCGTGATGTTGAATTTGATGCCGCGATGTTCGATGTAGGGCCGATGCTCACCAAACTTCAGCTCCGTGAGCGTGTCGAGTCGAATCGCCTCGGCCACATCCAACCCGCCATACATCGCGCCGTTGGCGTCGCCGCCTATGACATTGATTTTCCCACCCTCCCGTTCGATGCGGTAGCACTGCGGTTTTAAGCGATTCGGATCGATCGAGAATTCCACCGGCGGTGACTTGGACGAATCACCCGATCTTTTTATTTCCGCCCGCGCAAAAGCAATCTGCGGGCTGCTGTCGATGCTCCGTGATGGTGCACTGTCCGCCGGCTCCGCAGGAGCCGCCTTTACTTCGGCATCACCAAAAGGAGTCTGAGCCATAACGCCCAGCATCAATGCACTTTTCGTAAACTCTCGACGATTCATAGAAGCCCTCCTGCACCGTCCCCCGGAATGCCCAGGTAGAAGCGGTTCATTCGCTCATTGTAACGCTGAACGGTCATTGTTCATCGCCGCCGCAATGCGTCCTTATCCCTTTAGCCGCCCCTTTGTGGGGCGCGTCCCGCGGCGCGGTGTGGAATCGCTGTAGAGCTTACGCGGTACAAACTTTCTTCCCATACATTTTTGCCACCGATGGGGCACCGATTAGCACCGATTAATTCGATTTGTTTCCGGTTATTCCGCATCGATCGGCGGCTCTGTTTCTTTTCTGGCGATGGAGAGCGTCGGTCCGGCGATTCGCTTCACATCGACTCGCCTGCCGAAGTTAATCAGCAGGCAAAGGGGGAGCTTTGTCGCCGCGAGATAATTGATGCAAATGGCCGAGTGAACCGCTTCCAGGGCGGAGATGGCTTTGAGCTCGACCAGGACCACATCTTCCACGATCAGGTCGGCGACATATTCGCCGACGACGATATCGTCGTACCAGACCTGCAAACGGGCCTGCTGCTGAACGCGCAGCCCCTTGTTTCGAAGCTCATAGCTCAACGCATTCTCATAACACTGCTCCAGGAACCCGTAGCCGAGCTTACTGGCTACTTTGTAGGCGCACCCGATGATCGTCTCGGTGATCCAATCAAATCGCTTATCATCGGTGTTCATCGGTGCCCCATCGGTGGCAACACTTTTTTGTTTCGGTTCTGCCGATTCGCTCATGATACGCCTGCTGTTTTCATGACCTCAGTTGAATCGCCCTGGACTTTTCAATCCATACTTTTTTGCCACCGATGGGGCACCGATTGACACCGATTCATTTCATTTCCATTTCCCGGCCAATCAGCATCATCGACGTCTCCGCGATGCATTCCGACTGCCCTCTTTATCGGTGTTCATCGGTGCCCCATCGGTGGCAAAAGGTTTCTGCTTGAGTTTTTCCGATCCGCTCATCACATGCTCCCGTTTTCATGACCCAGTGCAAAGCGATCTTCCAATGTGCGAATGATTATGGCTTCGCGGAGCGCTGAGTGGTCGGCGGCCCGTAGCCGGGACCAGGGCCGAACACCACCGTGATCTCGCCACGCACTGCCGCTTCAAAAAGCAATTTCTCTGCGCATTCCATCTGGTCAAAACGATCCACGACGATGGGTCGAAGCCCCGAGTCTCTTAGTGGGTTTGATGGCCAGACCGTCACGCCATGTGCGGCTAGCAATTTAACGATGCGGGCATCATTTTCGCGAATCCCCGACCGGGCTCCACATATCGTGTCCCGTATACGTCCCTCCGATAGAGTAGGGATGGTCACGCTTATAGTCGCAAGTGCAGTGATCCGGCTCACAGCCGATGCCCGTTAAAAGAAGTGCCGCAGTCAGAGCCGGCAGGCAGATTTGCCGCATACCCAAAACCTCCGCCCGTTTGGATTCGCCGCGGCTCATCTTACCGACCGCGCGTCAAAAAGCTCGGCTTTAGGACGGGGTTCGAATCCACGTGAAAAAAGAAGGATGCGGTCATTGTGGTGGGGAAACCGCCTCAATCGACCGCTTACGCCCATTTGATTTACCGATGCCGACATTCTGCGGGACACTTATAGTCGGCGGGCGAGCGGAGGTAATTTTTGAAAGCACGATTAAACTTCTCGCGCATGGCTGCGATTGATGCTCGACGTCTGGCCTTGGGCATTGTCTTCGATGCGATGGCGAGTTTTTCGCTTTTATCATCGGTGTTGATCGCGGTCCTGTGGTGCCGTGCTCACTGGTACTTTGACGGGTTTATAGTTCGCTGGCCGAGTGTCAATTCGCGAACAGCGGTGTGTCGAGAATGGCACTTGAATTTCGGGGGAGACGACGGACTAGCAGTTCTCCATTATTTGGGAAGGCGAAGTAATGGCATCAGCGTTGACAGATTCGAGCGGGTGGCGGGGTGCGACCTTACCAAACGCGACTTCGAATATGAGACAGCCCTCATCGCGCCAGAGGACAGGCACGTAAGGAATCCTTTGGCGAACCGCGTTGGGTTTCATTACCAAACGACGCATTTCAGCGTGCCGTATGATTGGGCGAGGGGAACGGAAACAATTGCTGTCTTTCCTCTATGGGCGCCTTTCGTAATGAGTTCTATCCTGCCGGTCCTTTGGTTACGCGGTCACCTGCGATTGCGTGCGCGCGCCCGTGGAGGGCGCTGTCTTCGGTGTGGCTATGACCTTCGCGCCACGCCGGATCGCTGCCCCGAATGTGGGACCGTGCCACGCGGACAAATCAGCATTCGGGATTGATCTATTGCCCGCGTTACTGGTTCGCGTTGGTGACAACCGGGAAGGCCGGTGGGCTTGCCGGGCGGGAGGGCAGCCAAAATGCGGGAATGATGAACAGCAAAAGAAGTGGAAGCCAGAGGGGGACGTCAACTGGCAAATCAACTGACCCGAATCCCGGGTAGTGATGCAGTTTGAATCCCGGCCTAATCCCCTGAAAATCCAACACACCGATTGCTCGACGGTCACGCTTTACCGAAGGATCATCAGAACACATCCGGGATGACGAAAATCTTATCCACATGGACTTGTTTGACTCGCTGATGTGAATCAAAAATGGCTCCAACGCCCACGACGTAGCCACAAGGATTATCAATGCATTGCCCCGTTTCTGGCCCGCATATAATCTTGCCGGCGTCGCTATAGTCAACGCTGTATCCGTGGCTTTCGATGATTCGCACCGCATCTACCCGACCCATCCCCATGGTTATTTCACGGTTGGCCCATGCCCTCTCGCTTCTTTCCGTGGGCTGAAATAGGCCACAGCAACCGGGTGTAAAGAACAGCAGCATCAAGAGAATTAGAAAAACGACTCGAAGCGCCGCCGATTCCCGCATAGCCGAAACCTCCACCCATTTTCAGAATACGCAACGACGCGCCACGCCGCAAATAAATGGTAACGATATACCTGTTGCCCCCCCCAAAAGCTGGTGGTCACGCTTCATTTTTGGCATCAGTGATGACCGGGAAAGCCGGCGCGTTTGTAGGGCGCGCGACGAGCCACATCACAGGCAAGATCAAAAGTAAGACAAGCGGGAACCACAGGGGGACCTGAACCTCGATCGCCCTGAAATCGCCAGAATCAAGCTTCGAGTGATCATTGATATATTCGAATTTCCAATCAATTGCTTGAAGAGGCGGTATTCCCCTCGGGCTCGATTGAAATCGGGGATCATCCTCGAAGCCATGCATTGGCCCAGGCATGTCGTGCCGATAGAAGATTTTGCCGCCATCGAGGAGAAGCAGTCGGTCATGAAGGGAAGAGACCCACTCGTCCGAGATAAAGCAGCTTCTCACTCCCGCGGCCGCCACCACCGCAAATAGGAACAGCGAAACGATCGCGGCAATCGACAGTCGGCGTTTGCGGGTGGGTCTACGCATGTCAGTTGGAGGCTTAAATTGGTTTCAATGCGGATTCAGGCTGTGCTGCCGTGCCGCATTCCGGGCATGTGCCGGATACGTTTCCCTTAAGGTCGTATCCGCACGACAAGCAACGGCCTTTCGTGAACCTTCCCCTAGTTCTAATCCGCGCGAAGAGAATCAAGAAGGTGAGCAATGCGGTGAAGAAGCCGATCGGCAGCACGATAACCCGTCTTTGATCTCCACCATCCAGGCCCGGCGCCAGAAGCTCGTTTAAGCCTGAAGATTCTTTCCATGCGCAGAAGCCGAGGCGCTGAAACTGCACGATCCATTCGATGTCCCCGAACGCAATGACCGGCTTCCCCGGTGGGTCATGGACTACACTCAGCGAAGTCGTACTAGTTACAGGTTGGTCCCGGTAATTGCGAAGATACAGGTAATTGACTTCAACCGACCCCTTTCCCCATTCCAGTTCAACTCTCCTCGCATTGACCTGAGTCGTAAAGGCGTTGATACGATGCTCTCTGTTCCAGATCAGGATCATCGCGTCATGCACCCAATAGCTTCGAACCCAAATTACAATCGTTGCGATCGGGAGCAGAGCCAGAAGCGTGACGGAAAGTCTGCGGAAGAACTTACGCATATTCCGATGTCCAGCGAAACAAGGTGTTGCGCGCGTCCGAGGCCAGAGCTGCATAAAATGTGCCAATTGGCGGGAGCCCCTCCCGCAGGGGCCTCGGCGGCGAATCCATTTCTCAATTGCACGTCGCCCGCCTTTTCTGTCGAGCGAATTCCGGCGTTGCCGCGCCGCAATGCAGCACGCTAACCTGCAAACGGAACCGGTTGCTCGAAAACAGATCTTTATTCGGAGGGAACCATGCAAACGCTCGAATCTCGTCTTGCGCAACTCGAACGATCGCAGAACAGATTGAAGCTCCTCAGCTGCTTTTTTGGCACGATGACTGTAACCATGTTTTTCCTCGCGGCAGAGAGACAAACTGGCGCGCCTGTGCAGGATGTCGTGAGAGCCCAGCGATTCGAGCTCATTGGAAAGAACGGTGATCCACTTGGAGGAATCGCGAGTGACAGCGAAGGTGGATCGCTTGTACTGAAAAGAACGAATCAGAGAGGAGCCATTACGCTTGTCGCTGGAAAAAATGGCGGCAGCGTCTCGCTCTATGGGAACTCTAAGAACCCTGGGGAGGGCATCATCTTTAACGCCGGCCCTGACTCGACCGGCAGCGGCTCGATCACCCTGTTAGGAGCGGCTGGCAAGGGTCATTCAGAAGCAAAACTCAGCGCCAATGCAAATACCTGCGGTTTGGTCGCGACATCGGAAAATGGGAAGGGCTTCGCATATTTACGTGCGATTGACTCGGGCGGGGGGTTGGGGCTCGCCACAGATCTGCATAAGACAGGTGAGGTCCATTTGCTCGCCAGGGCCGACGGAGGTGACTTGCTACTCAGGACCAATGCACAATCCAGCTATGCGCGCCTCTTTATTACGCCCGAAAGCGAAGCTCAGCTTCAGCTCGTTGGTAAAAAGCAACCGTCAATCCATATATACCCAAACTGAGGAGGCCAAACGCGGGGCGTATGGTTTTCGGAACCACGACAGCGCTTATGTCCCGCGCCCATCCTGGTTTCAGCAACGGCGCATTCGCCATTCGTGAGGCAGTCCTCAATGCGTTTTCCCCGCGTCAATTTGCGATTCAGTTGGATTCGAATGACGCTGTACTCTTTTCCCTGTCTTCTGGTGCTCGGAGGCTGGGCTTTGAGCTATCACCGTTGTGAGGACGGCGGTTTAATTGTCAATTTCGGAACCGGCAGGCAGCAACGCTATTTCTTCGAAATGATTGAGCGCGGCAAATTCGTGATCGAGGAAAGGCCGGAAGAAAGAATACACGATTGATAAGTTTTGCGAGTGGTGCATCTCTTTCAGTGCGCCGGAGGGGGATTTGGGGCACTCGTACTTCAGGCGGTCGTTCGGGATTGAAATGGTTGCCCCCCTCTGGCCTTTCGCGATTTTTGCAGCCTTTCCGCCCGCGCTTTATCTGATCAGGCACCGCATCAGGCCTGGTCAGTGCCGACGGTGCGGCTACGACCTTCGCGCCACGCCGGATCGATGTCCCGAATGCGGCACCGAGACGCGCGGAATCAATCGCCGTCGGCCTAAGTCCATCGCCGCGGCGCGAAGCAGGCAGTTTGATGGATTGAAGCAAGTCCATGTTGTTGCCATCGCATTTGTCGCGCTCGTAGGAACGCTGGCGGTCTGGGTGCTGTGCCGAGACCTTTTGCATTGAGTGAAGCATTGGGAACGCCGATGTGAACGTCGGCGGTCCGGACGGGGCGCGCGGCCCTTCGACGTGGCTCAGGACAGGCGGGGCGCTTGTGCAGTCCCGCGAAAGAGCGTTCGAAACGCTCCGCCGGCGTAAGTGGATGAGCGGCGTGGTGTTACGTGCCAAAAAAAGTAAAATCGCTTGACAGTCGAGCGGGGCGCGCATGTCTACTCTAGCAATAAATTGATATTGATGTAAGTGGTTTTACGGCCATTGTTTATCGCAGAAAAATGGTATTTTCGGAGCTCGAAAATCGTCAATGCGCGCCCCGTTTTGTCTCATTTTGTTCCATGTACGGTGACGAACTATCGTATTCGGTTGATCATGCGGGAGTTGCGATAAAGGACCAAATGGGGCGCGGCGAGGCGCGCCATGCATCGCGCGCCCCGTATCCCAGGAGTTCCAGACTGGGGCTCTAGCGATATCCCCAACATCCCGGCCACGAAGCGCAAGTCGTGGCTGCGGCCCTGACCATCATCGCTGACTTTCACAGGCGCGCTGACTAACCCGGATGATATTTGCTCCAGGTAGGGCCCGTCAAACCCTTGTTGCTCCCGCCATTCAACCTTCGCGCCCTCCAGAGCCTTGCGGCATTCAACCGGCCAGTTGTCCTTGTAGGCGTTGCGCACCAATGCTTTGTCCTTCCTTTTCAGATAGGGAAAGAGCACGTGGATCCAACCGTTCATCGTGCTACCCCCGGAGACGGAGTCGTAGCGGAAAAAGGATTGCCAGAACTCCCGGTCGCCGTGCCTGCGGGAAGTCGCTTCGATTTCATCCAGTACGGGAAGAAGCGGTTTCATCCAGCTTTCAAGCCCGTACTTTGCGAAAGACGCAGCTCGGCGTCTCACGTCCCGCCAGTCATCCGGTGCGCCGGCCAGCGTGATCGAGGGAATGCGTCGTTGCAAAAGGCTTTCGACGCTCTGGTACACCTCAAGGCAAGGCTCCGGCTTTTGAGTGGAGCAACATCGCTGATTTCCACGGTGACTAAAACCCCTTTAAAATTGGAAGAACACGAAAGAAAACCGGCGGCCTCGAAAAGATTCACAGCCCTCAAATCATAGTAACAGAACCACCACTCGAGTTTATGGATTCTTAACGATCCTCGGTTCAAATACTTCCAGCACGATTATCTGAGCTCGCGCTATGACGTTCAAATCACTTGGCCAGATCACCGAAATGGGCAAAGAGGCAAACGGCAAAACCAAATTGATGAGTGCGCCACTTCAGCGTGACGAAGCCGCCATTGTTCTGCTAGAGTTCTAAAAGGAGACTCTATTTATGGCTACCGGAACCGTTCGCCTGCATCGTGTGCTTCGCGCTCCGCCGGATCGGGTCTATCGCGCATTTCTTGATGCGGATGCGCTAAACAAATGGCTACCGCCAAACGGCTTTACCGGCAAGGTCCACCAGTTGGAAGCCAAAGTCGGCGGCGGCTACAAGATGTCCTTCACGAACTTGAACAACGGCCAATCCCATTCCTTCGGCGGCCGGTATCTGGAGCTGGTGCCGGGCGAACGCCTGCGCTACACCGGCGTCTTCGACGACCCGAACCTCAAGGGCGAAATGACCACCACTGTCGCCCTGAAAAAATCCCTCGGCGGCACCGACATCGGCATCACCCAGGAAGGCATCCCCGATGTGATCCCCACCGACATGTGCTACCTCGGCTGGCAGGAGTCGCTGGTCTTGCTCGCGAAATTGGTGGAGGCCGAGATTCCGTAGAATACTCAGGAGGCCGCAAGATGACCAAACGATTCAAAGTCGGCGATCACGTGAAGTGGAATTCCGAGGCGGGCCATGTGTCAGGCAAGATCATCGCCGTCCATACGAGAGATTTCGATTACAAAGGCCACACCCATCACGCATCGAAAGAGGATCCCCAGTACGAGATCAAGAGCGACAAGACCGAACACATCGCCGCCCATAGGGGCAGCGCGCTCAGGCGGGCGTGAAGGTGACGTGTGAAACTCCACGCCTCGCGCAAGAGCGCCTTACGGAATCGCTCCGTGATTTGGAAGGATGTTCATGAGCAGCTCACAAGGCCTTGAGCGAACCAAAGTTTGTTCGCGGTGTGGACGGACATTTGCCTGTTACGCGGGAGGTTGCTGGTGCGGATCGGTGACGTTGTCCCAAGCGACATTGGATGAACTACGTCAATCACACGATGACTGCCTTTGCCAGGAATGCTTAACAGCCCAGGCCGAACCATCCGCATCAGGGAGCAACAAGACGCGAATCCTGATGTCCTGGAGCAGCGGCAAAGACAGCGCCATGGCGCTGCATGAACTTCTCCAATCCGATAAATTCGAAGTCGTCGCGCTGCTGACCACCATCTCAGAAGAATACAAACGCATCAGTCATCATGGCGTGCGCGAAGCATTGCTGGACGCGCAGGCCGGCGCCATTGGCTTGCCCCTGGAAAAGATCTATCTGCCATCGAACGAATCACGCCCGTGCACGAATGAGGTTTACGAACAGATCATGGATCGGGCCTTGCGGAAATATCAGGCCCAGGGCGTCACTGCGGTTGGATTTGGCGATCTATATTTGGAAGACCTGCGGGGCTGGCGCGAGAAGAACCTCGCCAAGCTTGGTCTGAAAGGCATTTTCCCTCTCTGGAAACGCGATACCTCATCGCTGGCCGATGAGATGATTGCTTGCGGCTTCAAAGCATATCTCTCTTGTGTTGAGGGGAAGGTCGGCCCTGGATTCGTTGGCCGAACTTTTGACAAGGCACTGCTGCGCGATCTTCCGGCGGGGATCGATCCCTGCGGAGAGAACGGCGAGTTCCACTCTTTCGTTTACGACGGTCCGATCTTCAGGCAGCCGGTCGATGTGCGCGTCGGGCAAACCGTGATGCGGGATGGCCGATTCTATGCGGACCTTCTGCCGGACGGCGCGGGCGAAGCCGATGTTCGCGTTTCCGACGAGTCGATTGCCGCGGGCATACCGCCAGTTGTATAAATCGCCATGACTTGATTCCTCTTTTGGAAATTCGACATGCGAATCGTTTCTCTACTGGCCAGTGGGACGGAAATCGTTTGCGCGCTGGGCGCGGGCGATGAACTGGTGGGCCGATCCCACGAGTGCGACAACCCGCCATGGGTTCGACGTCTACCCAGTTGCACGCGTCCGGCCTTCGATACCGAAATGTCCAGTCGCGACATCGACACCGAAGTCCGACGTCGGCTCAAGGAAAAACTTCCGCTTTTCCATGTCGATCTGCAGCAAATCGAGGCGCTCAAGCCGGATCTGCTGATCACCCAGGCCCATTGCGAAGTATGCGCGGTTACGCCGGGAGACGTCGAGCGCGCCGGCTGCAATAGCTCCGCAGCCCAGGTCCTGGCCCTGCAGGCAGGCACGCTGGAAGGCATCTACGACGGTATCGCCAGCGTGGCTGAAGCGATCGGCCGAGCCGGGGCCGGTCGTGATCTCGTGCAGAATTTGAAGAATCGAGCCGATTTTGTGCGCGAGCAGGTGCGATCGCGCCGCACACCGAGCGTCATCGTGCTCGAATGGACCGAGCCGGTCTTCGCAATGGGCAACTGGGGCCCAGAGCTCGTGGAGATCGCCAATGGCAAGCTCCTGCTGGGGGAGCCGGGCCAGCATTCGCGCGCGATTGAATGGTCGGATGTCCGTAAGGCGGATCCGCAATACCTGATCATCGCTCCTTGCGGATTTAATCTGGAACGTGCGCAGCGTGAAATATCTGCGATGAAGCGCAACCCCGGCTGGTCAGAACTTCGCGCCGTGCGCGAGAACAAAGTGATTTGCGCGGATGGCAATCTCTATTTCAATCGCTCCGGCACGACCGTAATCGAAACAGCAGAAATCCTTGCCGACATCCTGCATGGAACGCGGCTCCACTCGGGTTCTCAAGAGAGTGCATGGCGTGTCACGGAATCGCCGGAGATGCAATCGGTGGGATGAGTACGACAGACACGCGCCCAAGAATTACCGAAGCTGCTTACATCCGCTCTTTGATTCCGCTCCGAACGAGCCAGACGTTGACGGGAAAGGCGGTGCAGAATCCGACGAGCATGGCCAGTTGCATCATGAACCAGAAGACCGGGGAATTCTTTGGGATTTCATGTTTGAAAAGCAGGAATGTGGCAATGGCCATCCAGCCATACATGCCGATCTGCCAGGCGGTCAGCGAGAGGCTGTCCGCTTTGACCGCGGCGACAAGCCCGCGCCCTGGGGAAAGATGCTTCATCGGCGTAATCGTGAAATATTGAAACGCGATGCCCAGCAAAAATGCCAGGATAAAATCCAGCACCCAGCTCGAAAAGATCGGCTCATTCCATAGCCGCTTGTAACCCAGCCACATCAGAATGACCGGGAAAAAATAGATCGCAGTTTCAGAAATCACATCGCCCAGCGCGCAGCCGCTTCCGCAATGGGTTGTGGCGGTGGCGTACGCGATGAACGGTGGCGGCTCCTGCTTCTGGCCATGCGATTGATTCCCATTGCCTGAGTTATGCATCGATCGGGTGGACCGTGCGTGTGCGAAGTAGAGCCACAGCGCCAGCGGCCCGCCATAGAGGGCCGTGATCGGCCAGACAATGTTCATGATCCACATGTGTTGAGGGTGGCGAAATTCATGAATCGCAATTATCACGCCACAGATTCCACACGAGATTAGCGAAACAATCGAAAGGATTTGGAGCCACGATGGAGTCATGCGGCCATTCTGGTGTCTCGCGCGGATTTGGTCAGGTGGGAAAAACCCGAATAAACGGGCTGGCAAATGTCCTTTGCGACCGTCTTTGGGGATTGTGGGGCTTAGATCGCATTGCGCCAAAGAGCCACTAGCGCCAGGAAACGTGCAGCGGCGTACTGCCAAACGATCAAATCAAGGCCTCGCTCTTGAGCCGGGCTTGTCGTTCGACGCACTCTCGCGGTTCTCGACGATGATCCTTGCCAACTCGTTCGTCGATACGACCGAAGTCTTTTCCAGATAATCGCAGATCAGCCGCAGCGCTTTATCGTCATATTCTTCGATCACTCGCATGAAGGCCTTGCCGACGGCTTCGTATTTGGGAACGAGGGGTTCGAGCGCTTCGGGCCGCACGCGGATGAGAACTTTTCGCCGATCCTGCTCGTCGCGGGCGCGCTCGATGAAACGCCTTTTTTCGAGTCGGTCGAGAATGTGCGTGATCGCGCCGGTCGTCAGTCCGGTCATTTCAGAAAGCCAGCCGGCGGTGACTGAGTCACTAGGGCCGCGAAGAACCAGATCGATCACCTTGGTGTCGGTGGCATTCAGCCCGACGCTCTGCGCGATGGCCTGATGCAGAAAGACAGTCTGGGTGCTCGTGCTTCGGCCAAGGTCCCAGAGTTTCTCCAGCAATTCGCGACGATTCGCCTTTTTCGAGGGCGGTGTTGACATCATTTACCTGCATTATTAAGATACTGCACAATTAAGATATTAAATCAGCTTCTTCAAAGGAACAAGCATGCAGACCCAAACCAAAGGATACAAAGGCCAGGGCATGGAGGGATGGATCGCGCGCTGGTATGCGCGGACGAGGCAGAAAGACATGCAGCAGTTTCGCGATGAAGCGACAGCCGTCGCACAGCATCTGGCGCCCGGCAGCAGGGTGCTGGAAGTAGCGCCGGGCCCCGGATTTTTCGCGATCGAGCTGGCCAAGCTCGGCGATTTTGTCATCACCGGCCTTGATATCAGCCAGACATTCGTCGAGATGGCCGCGGCTAATGCTCATCAGGCCGGGGCGAATGTTAACTTCCAATTGGGCAACGCATCGGCCATGCCCTTTGCGGATGAATCGTTCGATTTCGTTTACTGCTCCGCCGCCTTCAAGAACTTTTCCGAGCCGGTCAAGGCGCTGGATGAGATGCACCGCGTGCTCCGCCCCGCCGGGGAGGCGCTCATCGTGGATCTGAACAAACAGGTTCCCATGGAAGATGTTCGCGACTACGTGAAGCAGAGCGGCCGAAGTGGAATCGATGCCTGGATGACCAACCTGACCTTCAAGCACATGCTGATCAAGAGGGCGTACACGAACGAGCAATTCGCTCAGATGGCCAGGCAAAGCCGCTTCGGCGCGTGCAAGGTCGATCTTGTTCCGATGGCGTTGGAAGTTCGATTCACCAAGGCAGCATAGAACCAGTAGGGGGCAACTTCGGAGCTTCACGACATATATTTCGCTCTCCCGAGAGCCTCAAATCCGGCAACCGTCAAGCGCTCCAATTCCTCAAACAGCGGCTCATCGACGGCTTTAAAATTAAAGCACGACTTTCCCTGCATCCGCGCACGGAGTTTCTCTGAGGAGCTCTCGACCAATTTCGGGCACCCATAGATCGGCATCAGATGGTAGCTCACATAATTCTTGCCTACTTCGGTCCACGCAATGGGCATAGGCGTTTTGTGCTTTGGGTGAGCTCCGCCGACAAGGGAAAAGTGATTCGGCGACTCTCCTTGATGGACAGATTCCCCAATTGCCTGCGCAAAATCTCGCACAATCGCGTGAAGATCCCTTCGAAATCTGGTGATGCCATTTGAAAACCCTCCAAGCCAATGTACCCGTTTACAGATCGAGTAGTGCTCGCTGTAGTATCTGCGCGTAACAAGATTTGCCAGAAAATTCGGCTTTTAGCCGCTAGTGAATTGGGAGATGCGCGCTGAAGATTCTTGTAAGTCAGCGATTCCTCCTGTTACCAATGCTTTTGGAATGGCGTTTTAGATCGTGGGAAGACGATCAAAACGTCATCCTTCGTAAATGGGCTTTGCGAGGAATCCAACATGAACGTCCGAAATCGCGCCGTGCCCCTGTTGTCCATCGCGATAACTTGTTTTGTATGGATCCGTTTCGCAGCCGCGCAGAATCTGACGGATCAATCAGTCGAAGCCGCAGCAAAGCCCTTGGTTGAAAACCATCTCGTCGATGGCCTTTCGATCTGCTACATCGAAGGCGATCACGCCGGCATCGTGCATCTCGGAGGTGCAAACCAGGCCGGTGAAAAGCCCAACGAGCAGACGGTTTATGAGCTTGGGTCGATCAGCAAAATCTTCACGTCGCTGCTGCTTGCGGATGCGACCTTGCGCGGCGAGATAAACATCTATACGGCAGCAAATGTTCCCAACGCGGCGCGGATTCGTTTGCCTTCGCGCGATGGCCGATCGATCAAATGGATCGATCTGAGCACCCATCGCTCGGGGCTGCCGCGGTTGCCGGATAATCTATCGCCGGCCGATCCGAGCAATCCGTATCGCGATTACGATTCAAAAAAGGCGGCGGAGTTTCTCAACTCCTACAAACTGCCTCGCGCGCCGGGCAAAGCTCAGGAATATTCCAATCTCGGCGTGTCGGTGCTTGGATACCTGCTGGCGCAAAAAATCGGCAAGCCCTATCAGCAGTTGCTGCGCGAACGAATTGCAACGCCGCTGAAAATGACCGATTGCACCGTTTCGCTCAGCGCCGATCAGACCAAACGTCTCGCGACTCGTCACTCCCAATTCGGCTCGCGCACATCCCCCTGGACCTTCGCGGATATGCCCGGCGCCGGCGAAGTTCATGCGACGATCCGTGACATGATGAACTTCGCGAAAGCTCAATTGAATCCACCCGATAGCGCAATCGGCGAGGCGATCGACCTGGCCTGGAAGCAGCATACCGAAGCCGACTCCTCCGGCCCCGCGATGGGCCTCGGCTGGATGATCGCTGGCGATGGCCAGACCCGTTGGCACAACGGACAAACCGGCGGCTCCACCTCCGCAATCTTTATCAATCGTAAATACAAGTGTGCCGTGATCGTCCTGTGCAACACCGCCGTGACCGGAAAGATCGAAGAACTCGCGACGCAATTGCTGCAGAGAGCCGCAGGCACGGAAGCGAAGCCGCGGTCATCCGACGCTTCCGACCCCAACTCCGATAAGCTCCCAATCGATGCGAAGCTGCGCAGCCGACTGGTCGGTCGCTATCAATTGGCTCCCAATTTCATTTTCACCGTGACCGATCGCAATGGCCATCTCATGGTCGCCATCACCAATCAGCCCACGCAGGAAGTCTTTCCCGATTCTCCCACTCAATGGTCCTACCGCAGTGTGAAGGCAACCCTCGAATTCAAGCTCCCCAAAACCGGCCCCGCGACGAGCCTGATTCTGCATCAAAACGGAATCGAGCAGACGGCCCGCCGAATGGATTGAGGTTCAGCGTTGCCGGATGAGGATCAAAAGTCGCTGTTCATGAACTGGCTTCGCGAGCATGGCCCCTCGGTCGTGAAAGTAGCCCGCGCCTACACCTTCACTGCCGACGATTGCCAGGACCTCGCCCAGGAAATCCTGCTTCAGGCCTGGCGATCGCTTCCCAGCTTCGCGGGAAATTCGCAGCCGGCCACCTGGTTTTATCGCGTCGCGCTGAATACCGCGATGAATTGGCAGCGTAAAGACAAGCCGCGCCGAGCCAGACAAAAGCCGTTGCTGGAAGTGCAGCCTATCTCCACCGAGGCGCCAGACGACGGCCAGCTTCAGCATCGCGACACCGTCGATCAGCTCTACAAAGCGATCAACCAATTGCCCAAAACTGACGCGGCTCTCGTGCTGCTTTATCTCGACGAATTGAGCTATCGCGAGATGGCCGATGTGCTGGGCATCTCCGAAAGCAACGTCGGCGTGAAGCTGAGCCGCGCCAAAAAAGCCCTGGCCGAGCTGATGAAAGGGGCCTCGCATGAATCCTGACGATTATCAGAAGGCCTGGCAGGCGCCGTCGGCTCAGCCGCGGGTGACGATCCATGCCGATCTGCTGCTCAAAGAACTGCAGCACAACCAGCGGAATTTCCGCGTCAGCATCTTCTGGCGTGATTTTCGCGAGGTCGCCATCGCAGTCCTGCTGATCCCAGTCTGGTTTTACATGGGTGCCAAATTATCATCACCCTGGACCTGGTACCTGACGGTGCCGGTGCTGATCTGGATCGCCGGCTTCATGCTCGTCTATCGAATCCGCCACAGGCCGGAGGGCGGAAAGCTGGATGACACGCTGCTTCGCTGCGTCCAGCGTTCCCTGATCGAAGTCACCGATCAAATCTGGCTGCTGCGCAATATCCTCTGGTGGTACCTGCTCCCGCCCTGCCTCTCGATGCTCGCCTTCATCTTTCAAATCACCTGGCTCCATTCCCACGGCTGGCCCGACGCCCTCGCCCACGTCGCTCCGCCCGTCATCGCTATTTTCGCGGTCTACGCTTTCATCTATTGGTTGAATCAATACGCCGTCCGCACCAAGCTTGAGCCGCGACGACAAGAGCTGCTGGCGCTGATTGCGAGCCTGGGGGAGGAAACCTATGGTGACGGGTGAAACACAGCGCTGATCGATTAGAATCGACCCCATGGATGACGATGCGCCGGAACCCGATCAGGACCCGCGACCCCTCAAGACAATTCTCTTGAAACTTTTCGGGGCGGCCTTCTTATTGTCCGGCGTAGTTTTGGCAATATTCCTGATGCCGATCCTGCGCCGGACGCTCCTGGCGCATGGATTTGTGCCAAAGGAAACGGCACGAATATTAGGTTTTATTGTTCTTGCGCTCGCCTTGGCACCAGAGCTCGTAGGTTTGCTTCTTCTATGGCTCCTGAATCGGCATCTGAGGCGCTCTCCGATCTTTCGGATCGCTCGCGGTGAGTGCCCTCGTTGCGGGTATGATCTCAAGCATTCACTTGATGTCAGAAAGTGTCCGAATTGTGGCGCCACACCCGAGGATTGGGATAAAAAATAGCACAGACATTTTACCCTTGGTCCATTTGCCATGACACATCTCAAAACTCTTCTTCTGATCCTCCTGATCTTCTCCACCACCCTCCTCGCCGATCCGCTTCCCGGCACCGCTCCTCTCACCGAGCAGGGCGATCTTGCCGCGAAAATGGTGAGTGGGATCGATGCTTTTCTGATGCATCAAACCGATGCCTCGATCGATCGGCGGCAGTCGCTCTGGTCGCGCGATTTTTCGTCGCCGCAGGCGTATGAGCAATCGGTCGCGCCCAATCGCCAGCGTCTTGCCCGTATGCTCGGCGTCGTCGATGCTCGTCAGAAATTCGACGCAATCGAATACATCGCTACGACCGCTCAGCCCGCGCTCGTCGGGCGCACCGCGAATGTTGAGATCATTGCCGTCCGCTGGCCCGTGGTCGGCTCGATTCACGGCGAAGGTCTGATGCTCGTTCCCACCGGCAAAATCGTCGCCGACGTCGTGGCTCTTCCGGATGCGGATCAGACGCCGGAGATGATTTGCGGACTTGCTCCGGGCGTGTCGCGGGAAAGTCAATTTGCCCTTCGGCTTGCCGAGAGCGGCTGCCGGGTGCTGGTGCCGACGCTGGTCGATCGCACCGATACCTTCGCGACGCCGCCCTCGGGGCAGAAGACCAACATGCCCGATCGCGAATATGTCTATCGCCCGGCTTTCGAGATGGGCCGGCATGTCATCGGGTACGAAGTGCAGAAAATCCTCGCCGCCGTCGATTGGTTCTCCGCCCAGCATCCCGATGAAAATGCAACTAACGGTGTCATCGGTTACGGCGAAGGCGGCATGCTCGCGTTTTACGCAGCCGCGCTGGATACGCGGATCCATGCTGCGTGCGTCAGCGGCTACTTCGATTCACGCCAGGGGCTTTGGAGCGAGCCGATCTATCGCAATGTCTTCGGGCTGCTGTCTGAGTTTGGAGATGCCGAGATCGCAAGCCTGATCGCGCCGCGGGCGCTGATTGTCGAAGCGTGTCGCGCGCCGGAACTGGATGGACCGCCCAAACCGCACGATGGGCGCGCCGGCGCTGCGCCCGGAAAGCTGGAAACGCCCAAGCTCGATTCAGTCCAGGCCGAGTTCAAGCGGGCCAAGGCGATCTTTGCCGATCATCCGCAGCTCGATCATCTCCAGCTCCAGATCAGTGGTGATGCTGGACGCGGCCCCTTTGCTACCACCGCGACGCTCGCGGATTTCCTGCGCGCCCTGGGCACCGATCCTAAACTCCCGGAATCCACACAAGCTCCGCAGAATCTCCGCCCCAACTTCGACCCGCTTCCTCGCCTGCATCGGCAAATCGATCAGATGCAGCGATTCACGCGATTCCTTCTGGATGAATCGCCCTACACGCGCGATGCCTTCTGGAGCAAGGCCGACAAAAGCTCACCCGAAAAATGGCGGGCCTCGACGCGCTGGTACCAGGATTATTTTGCCAATGAAGTGATCGGCCGATTCGATCAGAAGCTGCTGCCGCCCAATGTACGAACCCGCCAGATTTATGACCAGCCTAAGTACACGGGCTACGAAGTCATGCTCGATGTTTATCCGGATGTCTTTGCCTACGGGATTCTATTGATCCCCAAGAATGTTCAGCCGGGCGAGCGCCGGCCCGTGGTGGTCTGCCAGCATGGGCTGGAAGGGCGGCCGCAGGATGTGACCGACCCGAAGGTGGACAATCACTATTACCATAACTTTGCCAATCACTTGGCCGAGCAGGGCTTCATCGCCTACGCGCCGCAGAATCCCTACATCGGCAAGGACCTTTTCCGCGTGCTACAGCGCAAGGCCAACCCGCTGAAGAAAACGCTCTTCTCCATCATCGTCCCCCAGCACCAGCAAACCGTCGATTGGCTCGCGACTCTGCCTTTTGTTGACCCAGATCGCATCGCCTTCTACGGCCTCTCCTACGGCGGGAAGACCGCCATGCGCGTGCCGGCTCTGGTCGATCGCTATTGCCTCTCCATCTGCTCCGGCGACTTCAACGACTGGATCTACAAATGCACCTCCATCCGCTACCCCCGCACCTACGTCGGCATGAATGAGTACGAAATGTTCGAGTGGAACCTCGGCAACACCTTCAACTATGCCGAGATTGCCGGGCTCATCGCCCCGCGCCCCTTCATGGTCGAGCGCGGCCACCACGACACCGTCGGCGACGACCAATTCGTCGCCCACGAATACGCCAAGGTCGCGCTACTCTATAGCGACCTGAAAATCCCCAGCCGCACCCGCATCGAATACTTCGACGGCCCCCACACGATTCATGGCGTGGGTACGTTTGAGTTTCTGCGTGAGCAACTGCATTGGCCGGGGTAGGCCTGGTCCCTAATCTGCTGATCGAGATTTCACAGGCAGCTAAAGAAGAGGTATTTGTCTAGCCGACAGGATAGAATCCTTAGCCGAGGTTTGTATGTCGGGTGAAATCATTCAAGGCGACTGGGACGATCTGGTGCGCCGCGGGGATCTTCGCGGCCGCAAGGTCCGCGTCATCGTCATCGATGAACAAAAGGTCGAGAATCCCTGGCTCAAAAGTCTGCGCGAATGGGCTGACAGCCATGAGTCTTTGGGGCATTCGGTAGAAGACAGCCGGGAGAGCATCTATTCGGGGACGATGGACGATCCCCGATAATCCTGGTGGACACCAACATTCCCCTGCGCATCGCCCAGGTGGGACATCCGCATCGACAGGTCGCGCTTGATGCTCTTCAGTTGCTCACCCTGCGCGACCAGGAACACTTTGTCATCGCGCTTCAGAGCCTGTACGAGATGTATGTCGTGCTCACTCGCCCGGAGAATGTAAACGGGTTCGGGATGACCGCACCAAGGGCGGCGGCCGAAATCGTGGCCACCCGCGCGCTGTTTGAACTTCTTCCAGAATCCGCGCAAGTCTATCCCACCTGGGAAGGACATCGCCCGACATGTCCCGATAGGCAAACGTGCACATGATGTTCGCCGGGTAGCGCTGATGATCCAGCACCGCGTCGCCAAGGTCCTGACCTTCAATGATGCGGATTTCCGAAGCTTTACCGAAATCGAGCCGCTCAATCCGTTCGACGTTTTGGGCAGGCCCCAAAGCCAGCATCTATCGCCTCTCCAGCGGTCCATGTCACATTCATCTATCATCAGATGCGACTAGAACTATCTGATGCGCCCAATGCTCGTGAATATCGCATTCGCGCTGGCCCTATTGTGCACCGGCCTGATTTTCATAGTTGTTCTATATCGCGCATCTGCTCTGTAACACCGACAGATTTGACACCGAAGAAAGACGCGCATGGCTTATCGAAGAAGGGCGATGTCCGAAATGCGAATATGACATCCGCGCCACCCCCGATCGGTGCCCCGAGTGCGGCGAGAAAATAGTTCACTCCAAAATGAGTGACATCGATCGAGTGACATACGATTCACTGCTGTCAAAGCTGCGCCAATCCAAAGCCACAGTCGCGCCCGGCAATCGCGCAGAGTGCTGGCCCGATTTGCCGGAGCATATCTCGGTGCAGTTGCAATCGAAGCTCCTCCTGGGTGAAAAGCCGGTCTGGATTGGGAAACCCAGCCGAGTCATTCCTGATGACAGAATACTCGTGACGACTGGAATCATTGTGGCAGTCACCGGCGTCGCATACGCGGTCACGATGATGATTCTCCGTCATCAGGCACTTGGGCCCTCCTGGGGCCACACGAGTTTTCTCTGGGATGGATCAATCTGGATTGGCTGCGCTCTGGCCCTCGCGGGTCTGCTATTGATGGGGCCTTTGCGGGCACGGCACAAGGCGCGATATGTGCTGACGAATCATCGCGCATTTTTATGGCAGGCAGGACTCATCGGTGCTGCGCATTTAACAATCATTTTGCCGGAAGAGTTCACGTGCGTGTCCGTCGTTCGAGAAAAGCGCGGCTGCTGGGATCTGATTGTTATTCAAGAGAGGCAAACAGAGGGACCGTATTTCGAACATGGCTTTTTTGCGGTAGAAATGTTGGAGACGTCGCCACGTTGCTCATATCCGCGGTGGGGCCAGTAATAAAGCCAGAAATAACAAATGTCGGTTTCGTTAACAATTAATTGGCCGAATGGTGAATTCGAAGATGTTCCTTTTGCGGGGATGCTCACCGCCAAAAGGCTCGCGAAGGAGGCGCAGCAGCTGGGCTGAAACTTGTGCCGCATCTTCCACCGTTCATTCCAGTAGAGCCGGAAACACTGGACGATTTCATTGCTGAGATGACCACTTTTCGCAACGTCATTGCGAAAGCTGAGGACGCGAATCGAGCAATATTGGAGATGCGGAATCGCCTTCTGGAGGCATTTGCGAGACTAAAGGTCACCACGCGATGGAAGGCATCAATCGGTCAGCCCAGCGACTTAGCAATCGAGAGTGTTTACGGCGTTTCGCGCTACAAATGCCCGAGCGAGCGCGACTGCGAGGATTCCAAGAATGCTTTGCCCACCTGAATGCAATCGAGGTGTTACGGATGACCTCGCGCGGGATGAGCAAAGCGAAACGCAGTAGCGGGCGGCTTGTCCGCCGTGGCGCGCTTCCGCATTCATCGCAGCGCGCAACGGCGTGCAAGCGCGCCCGCTAAACGTAAGGACTTCTTGCGACCTTCTTCACATCTTTTTTAGAACAACACCGGCTTGCCCAGCTTCCGGCGGATGACCTGGAATTGGCCGACGTGCATGGCGATGTGGCCGATTTGCAGGAGGGCCATGTGGGCGACGGTGGGACACATCTGTTGCATGTTGCCGATCACCGGCTTGGCCAGGTCGGCATCGGAAAGGCCCTTGGCCCAGGCGACGGTCTTCTGGCGGGTCTTGGTGAGCAGCTCGATCAGTTCCTTCTTGGAGGGGAAGGCCTTGGGGTCATCGCTCTTGCTCTTGTCTTTGCTGAACTTCTCGGCAAAGCCCGCGGGCAGCTCCGGCAGCGCGCCGGGCGTGACGCTGTTGATCAGCGAAGTCTCCGCCGCGATCAGATGGCCCAGTTGCCAGGCGGCGTGATTCGCGTTTGGAACGGGACGGGTCAGCATCTCCTGGTCGGTGAAGTCGCCGAGCGTCCAGTTGAGCATCTCGAGATTGCGAGCGAGGTTGTCGGCGATGAGTTCCTGTTGGGTCATGGTCCTTCTCCTAAAAGAAAAAAGAGAGATCACCACGGAGGCACGGAGACACGGAGGTCTGCCTGACGTGGAACGGGGCGCGGTTAAACTACCCTTCTGATGAAAGAGTTTCTAATCACGGCGGAGTTGAAATTGATCATTAGGCCGATTTTGTGTCCGCTCAATTTTAAATAAGTCAAAAGTTGCGCTTCGTGAATTGGGATGAGTTTCTCAACGGACTTCACCTCGAGCACAATCTTTTCTTCGATGACGAAATCCATTCGATAGCCACAGTCGAGGGTCAAGCCCTTGTAAACAATGGGCAGCGGAAGTTCCATTCGATAATTCAATGAACGCAGTTCAAATTCACGAGCGAGGCATCTTCTATAAGCTGACTCCAGCAAGCCCGGGCCCAGCGCTTTATGCACTTCGATCGCTGCGCCAATAATTGATTCAGTCAACTCCTCATCGATTAACACGACCCCTCCTTCAACTAAATCACTCTGGGTCTTCCCTCGCTGATCAGCGAAAATATTATCGAGTTGGCCTCCGTGTCTCCGTGTCTCCGTGGTGGATCTTTTCTCTCCCTTAGCCGCACGCGATTCTTGGATGAGCCTGGCGCGTTTTCAAGATGCAAAATTTTGACATATCCTCGCGCGGATTTGATTCGGTTTCACTGCTTTTTGACGGTCACAGCCCGCATTGCGCGGGTATAATGTTTAAACGGCGGGGGATCAGTCGCAGGCGGCCAAAGATAGAACCGGGCTGCATGAATGGCCGATAAGTTGTTATAGATCAATGAGCAGTAACGTCACGCAGCCGGGTATTTCGAGGCGCCGCCACGCGATGGTATACATCGCGATCGCTTTGATATTGCTCGTCGGCGCGTGCCTCTGGGGTAAAGGTCGCGGCTACTGGACGCGAAGCATCCGGCTCGTCTGGTACAGCTATCGTCGGCCTTATCATCCGCCTCGACCAAAAGTCACCGCGAGCCGGCCGGCGGATCAGGATGGGAATGTTCTGCCTGATTCGTTTGTCGCGTGCGATCTCGATCTGCCTAATCCCGGAAAAGTCGTTGATGGCACAACGCTGAGCGCGAACTCGGTCCGGCTCTATCGCACCGCCGACCACCATTTCGTCCCGGCGATCGTCAATACATCGGGCGGCGGGGATGACATCGTCCTTCGCCCGACCATCCCGCTCGATCTCAATACGCAATACACGTTCGAAGTAACGCCGGGCGTGAAAGACACCGGCGGCCGGGCGTTTCAGCCTTATCGCGCGGAATTCACCACGGCCGCATCGATGCATTTTTCGCAATTCCCGGTGGCCTTTGCGCGAGTGCCGCAGCAAATCTCGGCGGGGCATCGATATACTTGCGTGACGATTGGGCCGGATCATTGTTTGTATGCGAGCACGCTGCAGGGGGAGATTTTCCGGTTCACGATTTCGGGCGATGGGTCGTTGGAGTCGCCGGAGTTGATTAACACCGTCAATGAAAGCAACGGCGGCTATCGCCTCATCACCGGCTTGACGTTCGATCCGAGCGCGACGGCGGATCATCTGCTGCTTTGGGTAAGTCATGGCCAACTTCCTCCCAATGGTGAGCGCGGGCAGCAGGCGATCAAAGGAGCGGATGACTGGACCGGAAAAATTTCGCTGCTGAGCGGGCCGAATCTGGAGCAGTATCGGGATGTGGTGGTGCATCTGCCTCGGGCGTACAAGGATCATCTGAATAATCAGATGGCGTTTGGCCCCGACGGCGCGATGTATTTCTGCCAGGCCAGCAACACGGCCATGGGCTGGCCGGATTCGAAGTGGGGCTTTCGGCCCGAGCGGTTGCTGAGCAGCACGATTCTTCGGCTGGACACGCATGCAGCGCTGGATCTCAGTTCGCCGCTCGATGTGAAGACGGAAGAGGACGGTCATTACAATCCGTTTACGCCCGGCGTTCCGCTGACGATTTACTGCACCGGCATCCGCAACAGCTACGACCTGGTCTGGCATCGCAACGGGCATCTTTATGCCGCGACGAACGGATCGGCCGCGGGCGGGAATGCGCCTGCAACGCCAGATGGGAAGACTCAGTCGCTGCCGAGGATTGATGCGGCGATTCGGGGGCCTTATATTGGGCCCCATGTGCCGGCGCTCACCAAGGTCGCGCAGACGGAAGATGATTGTCTGTACGACATTCACAAGGGCGTTTACTACGGCCATCCCAATCCGACGCGAGCCGAGTATGTCCTCAACGGCGGCAACCCGCGCGGGTCGGCCGATGAATATGATGTGAAGGCCTATCCCGTCGGCACGATGCCCGATCGCAACTATCAGCCGCCCATCTTGAGCTTCGGCAAAAACCTGTCGCCCTGCGGCGGCATCGAATACCAATCACACGCGTTCCACGACCGACTGAACGGGAAGCTGATGTTCGTCCGCTACAGCGGCGGAGGGGACATCGTGGTCATCGCGCTGGACAAGGAGGGGAAGGTGACAGAAACATTAACCGGAATCGACGGGCTGAATCATTTCATCAATCCGGTTGATCTGTATGAAGACGTGGGGTCCGGGCGGATCTACGTCGCGGAATTCGGCGGGATGCGCATCACGCTGCTTCGCCCACTCGCAAATGCGATCAGTCATCGCGTCTGTCGGGCCGGCGCCGAGTCGGATCATCCCGTCGCGACGTGGCGCGAACCCTAAACACTATCGTTGACGGTTTACGAATTTGCGCGCAAGCTCGCGTGAATGGATCAAACGCTCACCATTGAATTCGACGGGGGAAGTCGGGGGAACCCGGGGCCGGCGGGAATCGGGGTCGTCATTCGCGCCGAGGATGGGACTGCGATCTTCACGCTGGGGCGATGCATTGGGCGCGCGACCAACAACGTCGCGGAATATCGCGCGCTGATTACGGGTTTGGAGAAGGCCCGCGAGCTGGGGGCGAAGAAAATCACCATCCGCGGCGACAGCGAATTGATCATCAAGCAGATGAAAGGCGAATACCGCGTCAAGCATCCGGACATGAAGGAGCTTTACGACGAAGCGCAATTTCTATTGCATCAATTCGATCATGCCACCATTACGCATAATCTGCGCCATAAAAATGAGCTGGCCGACAAGCTGGTGAACCGCGCGCTGGACCGCAAGGCGGATGTGACCGATGCCGAGGGGGATGCGCCGATCGATGCCCCCGCCCCGCGCGAAACGCGGGCCGGGGATCGGTTTGCCTGCATGCGATGTGGGTGCGTAGTGACGGTCAATAAGCCTTCCTCCATCCGCCCGCACCAATTGAAGCCCTTCGTCTGCCAATGCGGGGCAAAGATGGCGGAGGCGGATTCGGACACTCCACGCTGAAGATCAGCGCAGAAGCGAGGACTGGCCACCTTGGATCTTCCGCCGAAGACGCTGCGCCCAGGCCGCGCCGGCCACCGCGCCAATCTCCATCACCACCACGAAAACCAGCAGCGGGATCACCGGAATTTTCCAGTAGAGATTCAGGGCGACGGCGATCAGAACGATCATGATCTGAACGGGAATAAAGGTCTTACGGTAGTGTTGCCACATAGTGTCTCCGTTTCAATTCAATCTATATATCACACGATCAGAAGGAGGCCTCAATGAAAATGTCCGCCTTGTGGCGGGTCATGTAGACCTTGAAATCGCGATAAAGAAGCTGCCGGACAACTTCGCCCCAGGGAAAGGCCTGGAGGTGATAGACCTTGATCTTGAAACCGCCCATGACTTCCTGAAGGCCGCCGGTGTCTCCCATCAAATGGATCAGGGATTCAGCCAGATCGACTGAAGGATTGGTGACCAACGGGTCCTTGCGCGGTGCCATAGAGATTTTCCCAATGAGTCGGACGAGCAGTTCGATGTCGCGCCGAACGCTAGATCGCCGCTTCTCCGGTTTCTCCGGTGCGGACTCGGATGACGTCCGCGACCGGATACACAAAGATTTTGCCGTCGCCCACTTCGCCCGTGCGCGCCGCGCCGACGATCGCATTGACCGCGGTATCGCGATTGGCGTTACTCACACAGACGCGAATCATCACTTTGGGAACGAAGCCTGCGTCCATCTTGGGCCCGCGATAGCGCGGCCCATGTCCAAGCTGTTTTCCAAAACCACGGCAATCCCAGGCGGTCGCGCCGACGATGCCCTTGTCAATCAGTGCCGTCTTGACCGCGTCAAGCTTGTTGGGCTTCACCACGGCTTCAATCATGATCATGTTGGCTCCAGAGTTTGATGGAAAATCAGTTGCATTTTCAGCGTAATCTCCAATTCATCCCGGATTGTTCGAACCCGGATTGGGAAGCATCGGCATTCCCATATGGTTCATTCCCATCAGCATGAGCGTCGCGACAATCATCGAAACGATGGCGACGATGAATCCGATCTTCATCCAGTAGCCGAAGGGCACCGTTCCATGTCCGCGTTTTTCCAGAAGACCGATGGCGACGATGTTGGCGGTCGATCCGATGATCGTCATGTTCCCCATGAAGGTCCCGCCGAAGAGCATGAACCAGTAAATCGACGAAGAGTAAGTCGCGCCGCCTGAGGCGCGGATGTCATGGACAATGGGCATGAAAGTCGCGACGGCAAGGACGTTGTCGAGAAACGCGCTCAGCCACCCGGTAGCCCACCCGACGATCTGAATCGTCCCCATCGTTCCCCAGGAACTGCCGCTCATTTTGGCGGCAATGACGTTGGTCACGTGAGTGTCCTGCAGCGTGCCAACCGAGGCAAACAGCATCATGAAGAAGGCGAGCGTCCACCAATCGACGCGCCGTTCGACCAGCTCGCGCGCCCGTTCCCGCGCGAGCAGCAGGACGATGCTGCCCATCAAGAGCGCCGCGGCAACCATCATCGTTCCTTCGCGCAGTCCATAGATCACCGAGCCATGCGAATCAACCTCGACATGCCCGGCCGCATCGATCCGCTGAACGTGAAAGAGATGCCCGAGCCATCGCTCGGTCAGTCCGTGAGTCGTCAGAAGAAGGATCAAGCCCAGGAGAACGGCCCAGCAGATCCGGTAGGCCTTTCGCGCTTCCCGATCGATCGATGGCGCGACGGGAGACGAATCATAAAAGGTGCTGGAGAGCGGATTACCGCCGGGAGGGTCAGAAGCTATTTGCTCCAAGCCGTCCTCTGGTTCGGAGTTTCCGCCAGCGCCCACGGCGACAAGCCGGCTCGGAGCATGCTTGCGCGTCGCGCTGAATTCGGCCTCTACCGCTTTGGCAAATGCGGCAAAAGATTCGGCGAACCACCACCGGCAAATCAGAAACGTGACGACATCCACCACCAGCGCCACCGGCGCGGCCCAGATCAGAAAATCCATGAAGGTCAGGCCGGTCTTCAGCGCGATGAGCACACCGATCGGATTGCCGACCGAGCTCATGGCCGAGCCATTGTTGCAGGCAAAGACCAGCATGATGATGAACGGAATCGGATTGAGGCGATAGCGGCTGGTCAGGTGCAGCATGGCACCAGCCATGAAGAGAATGGCCGTCACCTCGCCCACGAGTGCCGAGAAGACCGACGCCATGATCATCAGCACGATCAAAAGCGTTTGCGGTCTCGGCCCGATTACGCCGACAATCGTGCTGACGACATGTTCGAAGAACCGGTTTTCTTCCAGGTATCCGATCACCAGAAAAGTGCCGATGAGAAAGACCAGCACATCCAGGTCGGCGGCTTGTGTGAATCGCTCGACGGTGATTAGGTCGCACGCCATCAGCAGGGCAATTCCACCGAAGGCGAAGGCGAGTCGGAATTCGCCAAACAGCAGCGTTCCGTAGATGAACATCGAGAAGATGCCGATGCTGAGAATCTGCCGGGCATCGAACACCATCAGTCCCGTGGCGCGGAGCATCAGGAGCAGCAGAATGGTTGCGCCCAGGAAGCCGAAAAACTTCCAAACCTTCGCCATGGGATTGTTCGTTCCTTACGCCGCCGTGGAGTGTGGATTTGAAGAAACATAGCCCGCCGGCCCGGTTAAGGACCGGCGGGCTTTGGGATTACGTTCGCGAAAAACTGGCGGGCATCAGACTGCCACCGGTTCATCGCTGACGATGATCGGCTCCAGCCGCTTGCCTGCCTTGATCGCCGCGACTTCCTCGTCGGTGATATCCGACGGAAGGATGGTCTTGATGTTCTCGGGGTAAGCGACGGAACCCATTTCCGGCATATCGAGCCCGGCGATTTCGACCTTTGCCGGCACGCGATTGCCGCCGACCAGCTTGCCGATGATCACGAACAGGATGCCGCCGATGATCACGTTCCAGCCGACGCATGCGACAACTTCAATCGCCTGGGCCATCAGCTGACTTGCGCCACCGCCGTAAAAGAGGCCGGTGACATTGTGGTTGACGCCGTTGTAGCCGCTGTAGCTGGTGCCGTCGGCAAACAGACCGACCGCCAGCACGCCCCAGGCGCCGCAAGCGCCGTGGATGCTGATTGCACCGACCGGATCATCGACACGGATCTTGTCGAAGAAGAAGCAGCTTAGGCAGACCAGCACACCAGCGATTGCGCCGATGATGAAGGCGCCCATGGGGCTGACAAACCCGGACGGAGCGGTGATCGCGACCAGCCCGGCGAGGATGCCGTTGCACATCATGGCAGGGTCAGGCTTCTTGGTCGGTCCAAACCACCACATGAACAGCACGCTGGAGAGCGTCGCGCTCATGCCGGCGATCATCGTGTTAGCGGCGACGACGCCAATTCGGTTGTCGCTGGCTGCAAGTGAGCTACCTGGGTTAAACCCGAACCAGCCAAAGGCCAGGATGAAGCAGCCCAGCATGACCATCGGCATGTTGTGAGCCGAGATCGGATTAACGAGCTTTCCGTTCTTGTCGTACTTGCCCAGGCGTGGGCCGATCAGCAGCGCGGTGATGAACGCCAGTGCACCGCCCTGAAGGTGGACGACGCCGGAACCTGCGTAGTCGCAAGCACCGTTGCCCAGGCCCCAGTACTGGCCCATTTCGGCCAGCCAGCCGCCGCCCCAGACCCAGCATCCGAAAATCGGATAAATAAATCCACCGACAAAGATGCTGAAGATGAAGAAGCTCTTGAAGCTCCACCGCTCGGCGCAGGCACCGGTAACGATCGTCGCAGTGGTGTCCATGAACACCATTTCGAACAGGAACCAGACGACCGCGGCGGCGTCGTAGCCTTTGCCGGTGAGGAAAAATCCGGTGTGGCCGCACAGGCCCCAGAAATGGTCACCGACATGAATTCCCCACATGCTGTCCAGCGTCGGCAAGCCACCTAATTGGCCAGGTCCACCAATCACGGTGCCATTGGCGCCACCGCACATGAATGCGAAACCGCACACAAAGAAGCCGAACATACCCAGGGCATAAACCAGGAAGTTCATGCTCATGGTGTGCGATGCGTTCTTGCCTCGGATCAGTCCAGTTTCGACCAGCGCAAATCCAGCCTGCATGAACATAACCAGGAACCCGCAGATGAGCGTCCAGGTGATATTAATGCTGTAGAAGGCCTTGGAATGGAGCTGAACATTGTCGTCCGAAGTCAGGTTCGTGGACTTGGGGGTAAACGCATTGGTTTTTGGATCGGTTGTCCCCGGCGCCCAGCCCGGTAGCGCTGCATTGGGCGACAGCAATGAATTGCCAGCGCCGTTGGCCCCCGATGGGTCAGCCGTTGGAGGCGCGGCCGCCGCTGCCGGCTGTGTCGTCGGTTGCGTCGTAGGCTGAGTCGCAGCCTCGTCCGCAAAGCTCTTAGCCGAGGACAACAAGAGAATTAACCCGACCGCCAATGCGGTAAAACAACGCCAGTATCTTCGTTGCGAGAGACAATCATTCATACCTGTCACCCAAATTGGAGGAATAGAAGAACCCTAAGCGCGGCGAAACCCTAAGCCATCACTTCCACCGGCTGTCCCGATATCCAGATCAATAAGTGCGCACGAGATCAGGGATGACGCTCACTTATCAAAGCATGTGCCGAGAAAAGCGCTGCCTGACTGGGACCCCCGCTCTATGCGCGAATGACCAATAAGGCCTGCCATCTATGCAGCGCGAGCGATCCAATGCACGCGTTCGACGATGGCCCATTAAGGAGCGAAGCTCAACGAGTTACGCTTTTATTTTCGAGCTCGGCACGGTTTTTGTGCATCAGAAGTGCAACCAGATTGAATGGGTTCGGAAGAGGCTTGGGCGCACGGGCGTAGTGCTTCGAAAGCGCGCAGCCATTGTTGAGCTGCCGACAGGTCGCACACTTTCCGCGCAGCGTGCCGCCAAAATGATCTTTATCATTACTGGCAGACGGACCGACGAATTGTTTGTTTTCCCAAATGAATTTGAAAACTGCGCACGATCAGTAAGATTGGCTTTCAGTCACGTCGCAAGTGAACGTTCGACTTGACTCTTAAGCTTTAAAAACGAAAACGCCTGCTGGCTTTGCCTTTGCTCAGCCTCAGACCGGCAGTTCTTATGTCTCTTTCTGCTTGAACCAAATGGATACGACGAAGGCCCTTCCGCCGGCATTGGCGTTATTGAGCAGCGAACGTCCGAGGAATCTGTCCTGGTTCGGGGCAGCGGGCCTGCTCTTTGGCGACTGGGGCACGAGCCGGCTTTACGTGTTGGGTCTGGCGTTTCTCGTGGCCGGGCGAAGCAGCTTCTGGCTTGTCGCGGCGATGAGCGTGCTGATCATTTGCGTCGGGTGGGGCTACGCGCAGATTTGCCGGATCTATCCCGATGGTGGGGGCGTCTATACCGCGGCCCGGCAATACAGCCGGCTGCTGGGCGTCATCGGCGCGCTGCTGCTGATTGCTGATTACACGGTGACCGCGTCGCTCAGTGCGGTCGAGGCATTCCATTATTTCGGATTGGGTGGGCAGCCCTCGGCGCAGGTCGAATCGGCGCAGGATGCGGGGGACAAGATCCAGATTTCCACCGAGGAGGCCAACGAGCAGGCCGAGCCGCTCTGGTCCTGGAAAAGTCCGGGGCTGTGGGCGCTGGTCTCGATGGTGGTGATCGGCGCGCTGAATCTGCTGGGCCCCAAGCATACGGCCGCAGGAGCTGCCTTTGCCGCGGCGGGGATGGTGGCGATCACGCTGCTGATTGTCGTCTGCGCGGTCCCGAAAATTCCATGGTCACACATACATTTTGGGACCTTCTTTCAGCCGCCGGGACAGATGTGGCGGGGATTTGTCGATATCGTGCTGGCGCTCAGCGGTGTCGAAGCGATCGCCAATCTGACCGGCGTCATGAAGCGACCCGTCTATGCGACGGCCTCCAAAAGCATCTGGATCGTGGCCCTGGAAGTCGCGATCTTCAACATGATCCTGGCCGTCGCGATGATCGCGATTTATCCGATGTCGCGCACGGCACACACCGAAGACATGATGGCCCATATGGCGAAGTTTTATGTGGGCCGATGGGGCGAACTCCCAGTGCGAGCGGTGGGGGGATTGCTGCTGCTGTCGGCGTCGAATACGGCCGTCAATGGGCTGATGAGCATCATGTATGCGATGTCGCGCGATCGCGAATTGCCGGAAGTGCTGCAGAAGCTCAATTCGTTTGGCGCCCCCTGGGTGGCGGCAGCCATCGCCTCGCTCGTGCCGGCCCTCGTGCTGCTGTTTGCCCACGATTTGACGACGTTGGCTTCGCTTTATGCGATCGGCGTCATCGGAGCCGTCGCCATTAACATCACGCTCTGCTCGATGCATCCGCGGCTTCGCAAATGGCGCCGGAAGATTCCGATGTTCCTCATCGGCCTTACGCTGGTCGCCATCGAAATCACGCTGGCCTGCACGAAGATTCATGCTTTGATTTTCGCATCGGTCGTGCTTGCGATCGGCTTGATCGTCCGGCAGATCACGCGCAGCGCTACCGCCAAGCGACCCAAACCAAGCCTGCTGCGGCAGGCGGTGGTCGAGCAATTGCCGGCCGATGCGCTGCTGCGGCCCAAGCTTCTTCTGGCGACGGCGGGATCGCCTCAGAATGCCGAGTCAGCTTTCAGGTTGGCTCACGATGGCCATTATGCTTTGGTCGTCTGCTTCATCCGTGACGTGGCGCTGTCTTACAAGATCGAAGCCGAGCGAAGGTTTACGCTGGAAACCGATCCAGCCGCCCAGGCGCTGTTCCGATCATTTTTGGCCAAAGCGCATCAGTATGAGGTGCCGCTCATTCCCGCATACGACACGGGGCGGAATGCACCCGAATTGATTGCTGAGATTGCTGCTATCTTCGGGGTGGATAAGGTCCTGATCGGCAGCAGCCGTCGGGGCGCTCTGCACCAGCTCATTAAAGGGGATTTCCAGCGCAAGCTCGAAGTGCTTTTGCCGCCGGATATCCAAGTCACGGTTGTCGGTCCGGAGGGGTCGGCATAAAATTTTCGTTAGGCAGGCCTTCCTGACCGATTTGATTGAATCGCCCGGTCCCTTATGATGCGGGCCGGGTTATCTGTTTTACCTTACCCTCAAGCAAGAGGCTTGATTTTGAGAGTTCTAACTTCCCCCCGATATCCAACCACTGAAGCGCAATCCGACACGCATAAACCAATGCCGCTCATCGAGCATTTTGCGATGGCGTTTGGCGTCGGCGTGCCCTTCATCGGCCTGATCGTGGCGATCGTATTTTCGTGGGGCGTGGGCGTCGGAGCGCGCGACATCGCGCTGCTCCTGGGCTTCTATGCCTTCACCATCCTCGGCGTGACGATCGGCTTCCATCGCATGTTCACGCATCGCGCCCTTAAAGGCACGCCGGGGCTGCGATTCATCCTCGCGGTTGCCGGCTCAATGTCGGCTCAGGGGCCGGTCATCGAGTGGTGTGCCGTGCATCGCGAACATCACAAACACAGTGACCGCGATGGAGATCCCCATTCACCCCATGCCCACGGCGACGGCGTCGGTGGAATGTTCCGAGGCATGATGCATGCCCACTTCGGTTGGCTCTTTAAGAATGAGCCGGCCGCCCATGCGAAGGTTGTTGCCGATCTGCTGGCCGATCCGGTGCTGGTCTTCGTCGATCGATTCTTCTGGCTCTGGATGCTGGCTGGCTGGGTCATTCCAGGAATCATCGGCGGCTTGGTCGCTCATTCATGGTGGGGCGCGCTGACCGGCTTCCTCTGGGGCGGCCTGGTGCGGACGTTTCTGTTGCACCACGTGACTTGGAGCATCAATTCCGTCTGCCATGTCTGGGGAACGCGCCCGTTTGGGGGCCCGGATGAAAGCCGAAATAATTGGATCTTCGGCCTGCTCGCCTTTGGCGAAGGCTGGCACAACAACCACCATGCCTTTCCTACCTCGGCGCGCCATGGCTTGCGTTGGTGGGAGTTCGATTTAACTTATCTCACCATCCGCCTGCTCAAACTCGCCAGACTGGTTTCAGACGTTCGCTTGGCGCCGGAGTCGGCCATCGCGCTGAAAATGAAATCATAAATGTGCAGGTTCAAGGCGTGCCTTTGCTCGCCTCGGCCGCGGCCTTCGCCCGGAAAGTTTTGATTTGCTCGGCGGAATTAAAGTAGACCAACGGTACTTCAGCCCCTAAAAGCTCGAACTCTTTGTTAGCCAGCGCCCAGTGGCCGCTTCGGCAGGCATAGTAGCAATAAGCGCTTCTTGTATTCCTTTCATCCGGCTCGGCTTGAAGAAATGGCTCGTATTCCCGTTGAATGTCTTTCCAGACTTCCGGGCGGGCATAGTAGGTTTCAGGCGCTCCTGAATCATCCGCAAGCCCACGATGTACTTCCTGGAGCACAAAAGGCAGCGATCCTCCCCAATTGTCGGAATTGTAACATTCGTTTGCGAAAGCCAATTCCTCCTCTTCGCTGCCGTTCCATTTGGGGGTCAGATAATAGGCTTTGTTCGCGCAGGCTCGAAAGTTTTGCGGGTCCGCCTCCATGGCGCGCTTGAACCATTTCTCCATTTCTTCACGCGGCGAACTGTTTCCCAGAACCACCGTGAGCATCTCGGTCGGAGCGCGCGGGTCTTTTGGATCAAGCTCATAGGCTTTTTGCAGAGCGACTTCCGCCTCCCCTAGTCGTTCGCCCATCAGCTTCCAGCCTTTTTCCGTCACGGTCGCGGCCAGCCCTGACCCGCGAGCCTGCCAGGCCCATTGAACATAGACTGAGCCTTTGACATAAAGCGGCCCAGGATCGTTCGGCAGTGCGGCCTCCAGTGACGGCTCCAACCTCATATAGACCTCCATCAAATCGAAACGATAGATACTGAAGTCAGTAATGATGTCGAGTGCTACGGTACACAGTAGGCTGGAGGGGGGCCGACGTTTTGCCATCGCGGGAAAAATCGACGACTCCTCCATTAAAAGCTGCTTGAGCGTTGTGCTATACCGCGGATCGTAGTGAGTGAGGTTCCGCGCTTTAGCGTCATTGATGGCAAATTGTTGGAGAGCCGCAAAATAAAACAGGACCGAAAGTTCGCGCTGATACGGATGGGGAGGCTGATTCACGTACGTATCGTGGACCTTTTGCGCCAACTGAACCACCTTCGCAATATCTGCTCCGGCGTGATAGAGCCACTCAGCTTCCAGCAGCAGCACACCCGGTTCATCACAACCCGCCGCAATGGCCTTCTCCAATGCTGCCCGGCTACTGAGCCCTCCACTGGTGATCGCAAAGTATTTTTTTATTCCGTCGATCGCGTCAGCATCCCACTTGGGGTTGCGATGCGTGGATTTTTCATAAGCCTCTAAAAAAACGTTTGAGGTCCATTGATGCTCTTGTTCTGCAATCTTCACCTTGCGCAACAGCGCCGGCTGCCAGGGGCGCTCGCGCTCGACAATCTCCTTCAGCTTGGCCCGTGCAGCTTCCGGAAGATCGGGAAGCTTGACGGCGGCTTCCAGGGCGGGGAAAGCCTCGAGCGGGAGGCGGGTGAGTTTGATGATCGCGACTTGGCGGGTCATCTCCGAGGGATCCGCAAGCTTCAATGCGGCATCGTGAATAGTCTTTGCGTAATCGGTTGAATCCGGTCCAGAGACTGCCGGCTTTGCTGTAGCCGCGAAAAGCATCATGACCAGAACAAAAGACAAGTGAGATTGAAGATTAGGCATCAGACTCTCCGCAAAATATCGAAACCGGTTCTCACGGAAGCGGTACATCCTTGAAGCTGAACAGCACTTTCAGCTCCGTCGTTCCTTCCGGCACATCCCAATGAAGAAGGTCTGGCTTATCGGGCTTCGGGTTACCCATCGCCAGGAAATGAAACGCCAGATCAACTTCGCCCGGGCCATCGGTCACTGTCGTCACACCAAACTGCTTGAAAGAGCGTGATTGGCCGTCGCGCAGGTCAAGGCTGCTGTGAACCAGCCCATTGAGCAGATCCTGCGTTTCTTCGGGGAATCGGCCGTCTTTCAGCAGTTTAAGATGGACCGTCCACTCATTTTCGCCGGTCTGCTCGCATTGGCCCATCTGAAATCGGATGCCGCTGGCGGTGTGAATCGCATTGGCGCTCTGAAGGACGTGCTGGATGTTGAGCGGATGGGTCTTGGGCACGACGGTGACCGTGACGTAGCCTTCGATGAGTGCAATGCGTTTCGCATCCTCCGGGCGAAGGGCCATCCCACCCCAGGCGGGAAAGGAAGTGAGGTTCGATGGCCACCCGGGATCGCCGACGCCGTCATTATTCTCCGGCGTAATAGGAAAGCCCGTTTCATCAAGGCATTTGGTGACGGTCATGCTCGTGACGCGCTGCGCATTGAGCCTGGGCTCCGGACAAATCTGCATCTGCAGCACCACCGGCGGCGTGATTGCCTGCTTGGGCGCGAAACCTGCCACACCGCGCTGGTGGATTCCCAGCAGGGTTAAGGCGAACTCGCCGGACACTTGCGAAAAATGGGAATTGAAGGTCCCGCGTCGTGAGCTGAGTCGCACGCCTAGATGGTTCGGAGTGTAAGAATCAATTTTCAAATCGGTGGCATCCGACAACGCAAATACCGCCGCCCATAACGGCTGCCGTTTCACTTCAAGCGTGACGCGCTTGTTCATCAACGCCGACGCATCCGGCGCTTCAAACTGCAGCCCCGATTGCTGCGAAAGCGCATCCATTGCCTGGCGAACCGTCACATTTTTAAGATCGAGCGAAATGTACGTAGGACGGAAGCTGCTGGAGATGGTGGCGATGATGTTGCGGGCCCGCGAGCTGACTTCAGGATTGCCGCCCCGGGCTGATTCCTGCAGGAGCGGAATCGCTTCGTTGCCAAAAGTGCCCAGCGTTCGTTGAGCATGATTTCTCTTTTGAGAATCAGGGTCGCCCAGTTCATCGATCAGCTTCTCGATTTCCTGCCGTTCTTGCGCTGAGGCGCTCGATGGCGAGGGAGCTGTGGTCTGCGCTTGGCTCGCTTGGGGCGACCAGAACAAGGCGACAATACAGACGCATGCGAGACATAGAAACAATCGCATCGCTTGCTTCCTCGCTACGAACAACTCGGCTTCATTTCCAGGAAAGGTCTTTAAATTCGAACGTCACGGGGCTTGCTGCAAAGGCGATTGGAAATTGCCACACAATCTTGTCGGGTGGGCCGGGCTTGATGGGATTCATCGGGTGGACGCGGAATTTAAATCCTCCCTTGGAGCGGTTGTGTCCATCGGGCCCATAGCCGCCTCCGGAATACATGTATTGCATGCCCTGCGCATCAACTAGGGTGACCCTTGCACCGCCAATGGAGCCAAGCAATCGCTTTGCCAGCAACTCATCCTTCCCGGTGTACTCGACGGTGTATTCGGCGCCGAATTGGCCGGAATAATTTCGAACGTCGATTCCAACTTTGACGTCGTTGAAGTTCAGATCTTCATGGTGCGGCGTGGCAATATTTTTGATTTCGATCGTGCGGAATTTTGTTGCAACGACGGGGTTCAAAGAAATCTTCAAATCGCCAATGCCGTCGATTTTCTGGGTCGGATCCAGGACCAGATCGATTTGCGCAATTCCTCGCGTAAACCCGTCGAAGCTAAATCGCTGCGGAATGATCTTGATCGGATGGCCTGCGGTGTCGGTTAATGCATCCACGTGCATTTGCTCGTAGGAAATCGGGTGAAGATGCGGATCGCACAGCATCGTGAATTTCAGCTGGGTCGAATTGTTTGAACTGGTATCCCGCCCAAAGGTAATGGACTTGTTGGCTTGGGGAAGATAGGCCGTCACGATGTAGTTATTCGTATAAGTGCGCAGGTTCTTGATCCACTTGCCGTCACGGTCGCCCATTACCTGGAGGACGCCGTCACCGGAGGATATGGGACTGACGCTTGTCTCCGCGCAGAGCTCGCAAAATGCCTTGAGGAACGGCACCTTGTCACAATCGAATGAAACGGCATCACCTTCCCGGAACAACCGCGGATTGTTGCTCTCAAATTGGATGTGGGCAGCCTTCCCGAGCTTATCAAAGGCCGACTTGCGCGTTTCATTATGGATGTGCAGCGTGACCGGCGGCGAAGTCGGCGCTTCTTCGGCCGCCACAACACCGCACGTTGCTCCAAGCAACATCAATCCACAAATTGCCCGTAATGACATGGCCCTCCCAGTCGATTGTGTTTTCATCCTAATGCCCAATCGTATGGGCCACAACCTTTTCTTGCCTGCCCTGAGCTTCATCGAAGGGCCCGACCAGAATTAATTGACTCCGCGGTTGTCGGACCGTTACGCTTTGAAGCGGAGTCGAAACATGGCCACCTCGAAGATTCCGGGTATCTGGCATCACGACGCATCGGTGTTTTCACCCATTCCCGCGCGCACGCCGGGCATTTGGGGGATTCTTGATCAGGGTGACATCACGGTATGGACATTGGCCGGTGATTCAGGCGGCCCGGTTGGGTTTGAGGATCATGGCATGTGCCATCTAGGCGGAGGTTACGGCCAAGCGCTTCAGGCGCAAAAGACGATTCCCTCCGCCGGTGATGCACCAGTTGCGGAAGAGAAGGACGAAGAGGTCCTGTTGCTCGCTGCCGTCGCGTATGGCGAATCCAGCGCGAAGGACGTCTATGAAGAGATGGCGGGCATCGCGAGCGTCCTGGTTCGCCAAAGCGACGATCGCGATCAGGAGCTCGAAACGCTTCTTGGGCCGAAGGGGACTTTCGCTTTTGCCGCGTCGGATGGGAACCCGCGCACGGCTGCCTTTCGCAAAGCCTCGCCGCATGCGCGCACGATTGACTCGGGAATGGCATTAGCCATCAAAGCGGCTCACAACGCGATCGACGAAGGTAAAGACTATTCGAACGGCGCCTATTTCTGGGATGGGGCCGATATCAAGACCAACTACGCCAACCACGCGAAAGTGAAATTGGGCATCAAGTTCACCGATCCCAAGCACAACATCTATAACATCAAGGAAAGCAGCGTGGACATCACCACGCATTGGCAGGTGCCCGGTAAAGACGGAAAGCTGGTGGACGGGAAAGTGCGCGGATCCTACACCTATGTCTACGAATCCACCGCCGCCTGGGGTGGGACTATCTTCTGGCGCTATAGCGAAGCGTATTTGAAGGCGACGGGAAGCGAGGAATATCGCTAGATTTAACTCGCCCCTCGGAAAGAGAGCCATTTCGCCGAACTCTCGCTCCCACGTCGCTTGCGCTTTCGCGACCGGAGCGCTCCGGGTCGCGAAGGCGCAAGCGAGTATCGGGTGGTTAACGGCGTTGGGGGGCATTCAAGTGCCCAAAACCACTGAATGTCCCGCTTTTTCCGTGGTTCCATTGATTTTTCCCCGTTTCGATGCGATTATTACCTCAAACACCGCCAATTCCGGCGGGATTTTCGATACGCCAGCAGCCACAGGTTCAGCCGATGAAAACGACGCGGAAAACGCCGGTCACGAAGTGAAGGATAATCCTTCGCCTCGTCGTCCGCGCGGTTTTCTGGCCTCCAGTCGTTTGTAGCGGTTAATCCTGTGGCTGCGTTGTTTTGGAGCCTTCTTCAATGGCCGTCAATGTTGCAATCGTCGGCGCCACCGGAGCGGTGGGCCAGGAATTTCTCACCGTCCTTGCCGAGCGCAATTTCCCCATCAAGACGCTTCGGCTGCTGGCCTCAGCGCGCAGCGCGGGAAAAACCGTGGTGTTCAAAGGACAGACGTACACCGTCGAAGAGCTGACCAAAGATTCCTTTAAAGATATTCAAATCGCCTTCTTCTCGGCCGGCGGGTCGATCAGCAAGGAATTCGCGCCGGCGGCGGTTGCCGCCAAGGCGATCGTCATCGACAACACCAGCGCGTTCCGCATGAAGGAAGGCATTCCGCTGGTGGTTCCCGAAGTGAATCCGGAGCAGATTCACAAGCATCCGGGACTGATCGCGAACCCCAATTGCTCGACGATCATCATGAACGTTCCGATCTGGCCGCTGCATAAGGTCAACCGAATCCGCCGGCTGGTGGTCAGCACCTATCAGGCTGTCAGTGGGGCGGGGGCGTGGGGCCTGTATGAGCTGGATGCACAGATTAAGGCTTATGCTGCCGGAAAGCCGATTGCCAAAGAAAAGTTCCCGCACATGATCGTCAACAATCTCTTCAGCCATAATTCGAAAGTGGCCGAGAACGGCTACAACGAAGAAGAGAACAAGATGGTCAACGAAACGCGCAAGATCTTCGGCGATCCGAAGATCATGGTGACGGCCACTTGTGTACGCGTGCCGGTGCCGCGAGCCCATTGCGAATCGATCAATATCGAGTTTGAGCGGCCGATGACGGTCGCGCAGGTGCGCGAAGTTCTGTCCAAAGCGCCGGGCGTAAAAATCGTTGACAATCCGGAGGCCAACCATTTCCCGATGCCGGCGGAAGCGAGCGGGCAGGATAATGTGCTGGTCGGCCGAATCCGCCAGGACATCAGCCGCGAAGACGGCAAAGGCATCGATCTTTTCGTCAGCGGCGACCAGATTCGCAAAGGCGCCGCGACCAATGCGGTGCAGATCGCGGAAAAGCTGATCTGAGCCTGCCGCGCCTACACTTGTCACGGGCGATCAAGCTGGAGCAATTCATGATCCTCGTCACCGGCGCAACGGGAACTAATGGCGTAGAGCTAATCAAGGCACTTGCCGCCGAGGGCGAGATGGCCCGCGCGCTGGTGCGCGATCCGCAAAAGGCGTCCTCTGTTTTGCCCGAAGACACTGAGCTTTTCCGGGGCGATCTGGATGACCCGGCCTCTCTCGCGCAGGCCATGGAAGGCATCGAGAAGGTCTTTCTTCTGTGCCCGGTGAGTCCAAAGCAGCCGGAGTTGGAAGCGAATGTTGTTGATGCCGCGAGCACCGCGGGCGTTGGGCACATCGTGAAGTTCTCGGTCATTCACGCTTCGCCCGATTCTTCTTCGACGCTGCTTCGCTGGCACGCGGCTGCCGAGGAACACATTCGGGCTTCGGGACTTGCTTACACATTCCTCCGTCCCAACATTTTCATGCAGGAATTGATGCGCCAAGCCGATTCGATGCGCAGCCGCGGTGAGTTCTATATGCCTTTCGGACCGGATGTGCGATTGAGTTTTGTGGATGTTCGCGATAATGCCGCGGTCGCAGCGAAAGTGCTGTGTGAATCAGGCCATGAGGGCAAGACCTACACGCTGACAGGACCCGCCGCGCTGACTTTCCCGGAAATCGCGCAGAGATTTTCCGCTGCAGCAGGCAAGCAGATCCGCCACGTACAGGTGCCGATGGACGCTTGGAAGCAGGCCTTCGCATCGAGCGGTGCACCCGATTGGCTGGTGGACCAGGTCGTCGAGCTGTATGAGACTTTCGTTCCCGCCAATTCGCTTGTGACCGATACCATTCCGCGTCTTCTCGATCGACCCGCGCGAACCATTGATGCGTTTGCGAAAGAGAATGCGCAGATGCTAAAGTAAACGAGCTTTCCAGAGATGCTTTAGAAAAGCAGGGGTTATCAGTGGTTCCACCTGATCAGCGCACTAAGTTTGATAAGAATGTCTCACCGAACTGGAAACCGGTTGCGGCGCTCGAAGAGCGCAAATCCGCAATTCACTGGTCGGACCGCATCTGGTACTGGTTGGTTTCGCTGGGCGGCCTTGCAATCATGGCTGTGGGTGGGGCCATGATGTGGTACCTGGATCTATTCAAGACTGGAGCATGGATAATGGGTTTGGGGTTCGTCGTATTTGCAATATTCGGCACGCCCAGCAGCTCCGCGCGAAACGGGTATATCGATTAGAACCCACAAACAATTCGCGCCAATTTCTGCTGGTGAAAACCCCAGTTTCAAGCGGTCCTGCAATCCTGTATAACCGCATTCGCTTTCAGGCGAGGCTATGGCGACGCAGCGGTTTAAGCTGACCATCGCGTATCGGGGCACTCAATATCATGGCTGGCAGGCGCAGCCGGTGATGGAGACTTATACCGGCGATCCGCCGCCGCCCGGCGAGGGGATTCCAACCATACAGGGGATTTTGACCCGCACGATCACGATGGTCGTGCGCCATCCGATCACCCTCGTCGGCTCCTCGCGCACCGACACGGGCGTGCATGCCAAGGGGCAAATCGCGCACTTCGATACGCCCTTGTGTCAGATTCCCACCGACGGTCTTCGTCGCGCGATCAATGCGAAATTGCCCGGCGACATTCTTGTCCGGCGGATCGAGCCGGTGCCGGACACGTTCGATGCCATTCAATCGACGGTGCGCAAGCGCTATCAGTATTTCATCTGGAACGCTTCGGATCGGCCGGTGTTTTTCAATGACCTCGCCTGGCACCGTTGGCACAAGCTGAATCTGGAAGCGATGCGCGCCGCCGCGGCGCATCTTGTTGGCGAGCAGGATTTCCTGAGCTTCGCCCGCCCCGGCCATGGACGCATCAATACCGTTCGCACGCTTCACGCCTGCGACATCGTCGCCCGCGATGCGAAGCTCGTCTTCGGCATCGAGGGCAGCGGATTTTTATGGAACATGATCCGCATCATCGTCGGCACGCTCGTGCAGGTCGGCATTGGGCGCTATGTGCCAGACGATATTCCAAAGATGCTTGCCGCCCGCGATCGTCAAGCCGCCGGCCCCACCGCGCCGCCGCATGGGTTGTATCTTCAATGGATCAAGACCAAGCTTCGCACAACGGCCGTCCATCGTCTGCCCGATGGTTCATTGGATGAATCGCAGCCGACGGTGCAGAGTGCCGAATCTGAAGCGGCCGACTCGCAAATTGAGCAATAAAAAGTGAAACGCCCGAAGAACAATCGAATCTTCGGGCGTTTCGAAAATGTATTTCGGAGAACGCGCCTCTCAAATCTCAAATTTGAAATTTCAAATCTGAGATTCTCAGGCTCCGCGTCCAATGAAGATCTGTGCCGGCATATCGCTCGGCAGAGTCACCACTGGCACGGGCTGCGCGAGTCAGCGGGCAAGCGAGCATGCCCGAGGTCATCCCTCGCAGAAATGACCTTCTATTGGGAACGATGCGAGCCGACTTCAAACTTCCTGCCGCACAAAGCGGCATATAAAGCGCGAGCCCATTGGGCGACACTGTAGCGTTCGCTTTGAGCGGTGTCTTGATTTTGCATTGTTTGCAGTTGGAGCGCCGCTCAACGAAAGGGCTAACGAACTGTCAGCGCTTTTCTGACGCGCAATGTCAAGGCTTCGTTGAGTTGCCTTGACGTGCTTGCGCGACCAGTTGCTGCATGAGCAAATTGGCCGCTTCAATGGCGGGGCGCGCCAGCGGATCATTGGCCATGGACTTCCCCGGCCCCTGGCCGAAGTGAAGGCCGCTGGGCGAGATGATGTTTACGCGGATTTCGCCCGTCGGCGGCGCTGGCGGACGCGGGCCGTTCCAGATGCCGACTTTTGAAGCGATCTGCCGCCCGGCCTCTAGCAGCGCATCGATGTTCGGGTCGAGCGAATCATTGGGATGGTCCCAGACGACTCCAGCGCCGCTGAAGTTGTAATAGCGGGCGTGATGATCAGGATAAGCCGCCAGCAGATCCAGGCCATTAAGCAGTGGCACTTCGACGACGACGCCCAGAAGAAGCCGTTCAATTTCTGCCGGTGGGCGCACGCCCTGTGCTCGAAGAAAGTGCCAGGCCTGCGCGTAGTGCCGCGATTCCAGGCCACTGGTGCGGGCGATCTGCTGCCACAGCTCGATCGCCTCGTTCGGCCTGCCTTCAGACACAGCCTTGCGAGCCGCCATGAAGGTCACCCACGGCTCGCCCAGCGAAGCTGGCGCGTTGCCCGGCGGCACCAGTTCCAGCGGCAGATCGCCAAACAGTGTGTCACGAATGTTCGGCGCAGCTTGCGGAGAGGATTCGGCCATGGCGGGATTCTAAGGGCTCAGATGCTGTTCGGCGAGGGATGCAGCTTCATTGCGCCAAGAACGCCAAGAGGCCAAGGGCGCCAAGGATAAAAATGTAAAAATGCGTTCTTGGCGCTCTTGGCACCCTTTGGCGTCATTGGCGCAAAACGATCGGTTGCTCCTCGCCGCGGCCCTCTTTCCAGTAGAACCCGCCTCCGATTTGCAATCTCGTCCCGCATCGCGCGAAATACACGCCTATGAAATCCCTCTTGATCTGCCTCGCCGGCTTGGTCTTGTGCGGCTGCACCTATTACCGCGTTCGCGATGTGCCGACGGGCAAGGAATACATCACCGACAATTACCACCTCAATTACGTCGGCGGCGCCCTTCATTTCACCGACCTCAAGACCGGCAAGATCGTGACGCTCAGCTCATCGGAGCAGGAAGTGATTCCCGCGGACGTTGCGAAGAAAGAGATCGCGAGCCAGAAGGATTAGCGAAAAATGCGTTGGTGTGCGTTATTGATCTTGTTTGCGCTTGCCGGCTGCGCCGATCGCCAGATCGTCGTGCAGCGCTACGAGCTGACCGACTTGAAAGATGGGAAGACCTACATCGCCGAGGGGCGTGAGATCAACAAGACCGCCGGCGGCGTCGTGTTCCGCCAAGAAGGCACCGGCGATTCCATCTCGCTGTCCGATTGCCGCGAACGACAAATCGAACCGGCGGTTTATCGACTCGTCTTCAATCGTCACACGGGTGAATGGGAACGAGATGGGCGGATTGATCGTCAGCCAGGGCCGACGACGAGGTAGATTGTGAAGCGTTGAGGCTCGGAGATCACTGATTCATTGCACGTTCGATACCAGCAATCATCGTCGTGACCGGCGCGGTCCAGACACCTGCTTTGCCCTCGTCGAATGCGGCTCGCCAGTTGGCGTATCCATCCTCAAAATCGGGCAGCTCTACGCCCGCCGCTTCGAGACTAATGAGATCTTTCCGAAGTGCCTCGCCCGAATATGGAGCGTGGCCGATGACGTTGACTCCCTGCGGACCCTGCTTGGTCATTAGGTCGATTCCGCCAACCTGGATGTGAACAATCTCTCCGAGCCTGGCATCTTGCTCGACTCGGCAGATGATGATTCGCGATCCTTCCTCGCCGGGCCGGGTCTTGTAGGTCCAAACCTGTCCGGCCTCAAGCCGCTTGAGGTCTTTGCTCATGGCTCGCTCCATCTGTCACTGCCTTGGGCGCGTTTGCATGATCGATCACCAGGCGATGGTATCGAGGATTTTCGAACCGCACACGAACGGTGTTCAACTCCGATTTAAATGAAGCGTATCGCACAGGCAAGGCTCGCTTGCTGAACCAAAACGCGATCGACATGCCGATTGAAGCAACAACGCCTGCAAAAAGCAGTGTGCTCTTCACCTCAAATCGCGGCGCCAACCCGGCAAGCGCCAATGCCAAGAAAGCGCCACCAAAGAGGCCGGCCAAAATGGTGAAAGCCTGCTCGTTTTTGACCCGCTGGCTGCATTGCGGGCAAGTTGGAATTGCGCAGCCGGCCAATCTTCCACAGCGGAATTCGTGCGTGGAATCGGTTGGCTTCAGGCAGCAGCAGCAGAATTTTGGAAAAGTCGCCGATGCAATCTGCACGGTCAACCAGGAGTGAGCCGCCTCAGTCGCTGGATTGGCCGGAAGACCTGGCGCATCAGCAACGGGTAAGGGCGGGGGCGGTGGCGCGGGAGACACAAAATTGGATTTCGCGCCCTGGGGAACTGTCACTGATGCGGGCGCGCCTGGCGCTTGTGCGCCGCATTTTGAGTACTTTCGATTGGGATTGATTGTCAGTCGCGCCAGCGCCACGCGGCCACCCACGCCAGCGATCCAGATGATCGCGGCACCGAGCAGTAACACGCCGAAGAGCATGAATTGGTGGTTTTCAACCGACGCGAGGCCATGGTCCAGAGCAAATCCAAATCCAATGAACGCCGAGATCGCGATCAGGATTGAAAATAACCAGGCGATTTTGCTGAGCCGGCGGTAAGCGCGATGGCGCACTGAAGCGACCATGTAGGACTGGATCCAGCCGCAATCAGGACAGGGAACCGGGTCATGTGACCGAGCAAGAAGATCATTGAGCTGAGCGGCCGCGGAACGGGCGGCCTGGTCTCTGGCAATCTTTCTGCCAATTCCATAGGCCGTCGTCACGACGCCCGTGCCTCTGCGCGTCATCTCGTATTGATAATCGCAGGAACACTTCTCGCAACTGACGGTCTTGACCGTCCGACCGACGGAGGCGGCCGAGAACTCTTCGTAGTGGAGGACGAACATAGGAGCGTTCCCCAGGAGGCATCGTCGCCGGCGCGATAGCCCTCCCTTGGATCATGCACATCCGGCCATCAGTGTATCGGCCCGGATGATTCGCTCCTGAAGATGAAGAATGGTCAGAGATCGATCAAACTGGGTTGATCTTCGTCCCCACGGGTTCGCCTGCTAGCACTCTTGCGATATTTCCCGGCGTCTTGAGATTGAAGACCACCAGCGGGATTTTGCGCTCCATGCAGAGGGTGATGGCGGTCAGGTCCATCACGCGAAGCTGCTGGTTGAGCACCTGGCGGTAGGTGATGTCGTTATAGAGGACGGCGGCGGGGTCTTTCTTGGGATCGGCGCTATAGATCCCGTCAACCTTAGTGGCTTTGAGCAGCACGTCGGCGGAAATTTCGGTGGCGCGGAGTGCGGCGCAGGTGTCGGTAGTGAAAAAGGGATTGCCGGTGCCGGCGGCGAGGATAATGACTCGGCCTTTTTCCAGATGGCGCACCGCGCGGCGGCGGATGAAGGGCTCGCAGACGCTGTAGATGCTCAACGCCGACAGCACGCGGGTGGGCTGGCCGATCTTTTCCATCGTTTCCTGCAACGCGAGTGCGTTGAGCAGCGTGGCGAGCATGCCCATGTAATCGGCAGTGGCGCGGGGAATGTGGCCGATTTCGGAAAAAGTCGCGCCGCGGATGAAATTCCCGCCGCCCACGACCACGGCAAGCTGCACGCCTTTGCGGGCCACGTCGGCACATTGATGGGCGATGTTTTCCAGCTCCGGCCCCTCGATGCCAAAGCCGCCCTCGTGGCAGAAACCTTCGCCGCTGATCTTGAGCAATACCCGTTTGTAAGTCGGCGCCGCTTTGTCTGGCATGGGCGCGCATTATAGGGATGCGGGGGCGATAGAGAAGCGTTCACTGGCAAACTCGACCTGCATGGGCAGAATGGCCGATAAGGGTGATACGAATGAGTGTCGGACTGATCGGCTATCGCGGAAGCGGTAAAACGACGATAGGCAGACGATTGGCCGATCGCCTGTGGCAGCCATTTATTGATACTGACGATCTGGTGATCAAGAAAGCCGGCAAATCGATCAAGGAAATCTTCGAGCAGGAAGGCGAGCAGCGCTTTCGCGATCTGGAAACCGAAGTTGTGCGCGAGGTCTGCACGCAGCCGGAGACAGTGATTGCCTTTGGCGGCGGTGCGCTGGACCGCGACGAAAACCGCGAAGCCATCAAGCAGGCAGGGCTTCGCCTGGTCTATTTCAAATGCGAGCCGGCGGAGCTGCTGAAACGCATCCAGAACGATCCAGAGACCGCCGCGAATAGGCCGGCTCTGTCGAATCTGGGCGGGAGCATCGAAGAAATCGAATCGGTGCTGGCGCGGCGCGAGCCGATCTGGCGCAGCATTGCAGGCGCGGAGTTGGAAGTGACGTACTTAACGCCGGAAGATGCGGTGCCTTACGTCGTGCGGCTGATGTAGAGGCGTAGCGAATTTTGGTGCGGGTGAGCGTAAAATTATGATCTTTTCATCGCGGAGCTTTTTCTTTCGGGCGCCCGGCCAAGGCCAATGAACATTACCCTCAGCGCGATTCAAATCCTTCCTTTGTCTCCCGCGTTCTACATTGTCGTCCCGATTTTTGTGCTGGCCCTGGGGGCCTGTGTCGGCAGTTTTTTGAATGTTGTCGTCTGGCGATTGCCACAGGGGAAATCACTGATCACCCCGCCTTCGCACTGCCCCAAATGCAACAACCTGCTCAAGTGGTATGACAACGTTCCGGTGATCGGCTGGGTCATGCTCGGCGGCAAATGCCGGTTCTGTAAGCAGAAGATTTCGGCACGGTATCCAATCATCGAAGCGATCACCGGCCTGCTTTTCCTCGGCTATTACCTGATGTTTTTCGTCGCGCAGATGGGGCCGATCGTCGGCGTCGATGCCCAGGGGCACATCCTCACCGGCCCGCGGCCGCTGAGCATCGTCACCGATTGGCCGATTTTTTTTCTGGACATGGCGCTGCTGAGTGGACTGCTGGCGGCAAGCCTGATTGATGCCGAGCAGTACATCATTCCGTTGGAAATCCCCTGGTTCGTCGCGGTCGTTGCGCTGATCGTACATGCGGTCTTTGATGAACCCTCGACGCCAGGCGGGCTCGTGGCGCAGCCGCTGCCAGCAGCGCTCGCAGTCGGCGCAGGAATCGGCGTGATCATCAGCTTTTTCCTCTGGTTGACCGGCATCCTGCGCGGCAGCTTTGCGGAGGGCGCGCCCTTGATGGAAATCGAACGCGCGGCATTAGAGAAGCAACGCGAGCAGCAAGGGCAAGCAGATCAGGAGCAGCCGAAGCGAAGCAAGGCTGCCCGTGAGGCGATGGAGCGCGAGGGGACGCAAGCCGAGCCCGAAGTTGTCGTCGAGGAAAAAGAATGGACGCCAGCGCAGATTCGCGCGGAGATGCGCTGGGAAATGCTGTTTTTGCTGCCGGCACTCGTGCTGGGCATCGGTGCCGTGCTGCTGGTATGGAAGGTTCCAAGCATCGGCCGGATGTGGGATCAAGCGGCATCAATCCGCTGGGTCAGCGCGCTATTAGGATCGGTTCTCGGAGGTTTGGTCGGCGGCTTTGTCGTCTGGCTCGCGCGCATTCTCGGCACGGTCGGCTTTGGCCGCGAGGCAATGGGACTGGGCGATGTTCATTTGATGGTGGCGGTAGGGGCCGTGCTTGGAGCCGGGCCGGCCATCGTGGCGTTCTTCCTGGCTCCTTTTTTTGGAATTGTCCTGGCAATTTACATGATGGTCACAGGCACGCGTCGCGAGATGCCGTTGGGTCCATACTTGAGCTTGGGAAGCGCGACGGTCATGTTATTCTATGGCCCCATTGCTGCTTACCTGGCCCCCGGCTTGGCGGGCGCGAGCCAGATGCTTCATGGTTTAGTCGGTATGATGTAAGGCGCTCTAACGCAAGGTTTTTCCGTCGCGCACGACTTTTAAAAGAGTGTGCGGGAACATATGTCGAATCTCTGGCTCAAATTCAAAATCTGGACGAAGGTCATCGCCGCATTGCTGGCACTGACCTACATTTTGGTGTTTGTCATCAGCAATCATGCTCACGGCGCCAATGTCTGGATTTTGCCCTGGCATGAAATTCAGACGACGGTGCTTTATGTGGCGGGGATCAGCTTTCTGGTGGGGGTGCTGGTTGCGATACTTTTCCGTACAATTATTCGCACGCGCCGCCAGATTCGGGAACTGCAGGAACGTAACCGAAGCGTGAAGCTGGAACGGGCCGTTCAGGACATGCATGCCAAGGCGGCTATGCTTCGAGCCAAACCGATTGGGACTGCGGGCACGCCTGCGGTGTCCGAGACCGAGCTTGAAAGGGATGAGCCCATCGAAGAGGGGGAATGAGCCGCACAAGGTGCGGTTCAATTCGCGCAAATTCTGCCGGTTTTTCCGGCTGTTGTCTTGACGGCGGGCCATTTTGCCGTAGCATGCCCGCACGGGTTTTCCGTATGAAAAGGAGTCATATGGCACGGGTGTGGACAGGGATGTTCGCTGCAATGGCGTTGGTGGCCGTCGTCGGCTGCCAGAACAAGGTTTACGACGAAAATCAGGCGCTTCGCAAACAGAACCAGGAGCTGCAAACGCAGCTCGATGCGAATCGCTCTCATCCGGAATCGGCTCCGCCGATTGTGCATCAGGAGCCGCAGCCTCAGCAGCCGACGGTTGCACAACACACCGCCGAGGCTCCCGACACCGAGAACCCGGCTCCTTCTGAGCCCGCCCCGCGGCACCGGCCTGACCTTGGCAATCTGAAGGTGACGGAAGACAAAAACGCCGGCACCACGACGGTTCACCTGCCGTCCGATCTGTTCTTCGATTCCGGCCAGGCGACGCTTCGCGAGTCGGCCAAGAAATCATTGGACAAAGTTGCCGCCGCCCTCAAGAAAGATTACGCCGGCAAGAAGGTGCGCATCGAGGGCTACACCGACAGCGACCCCATCGTCCACAGCAAGTGGAAGAGCAACCAGGAACTTTCCGAAAAGCGCGCCCAGGCTGTTCGAGAATACCTGGTAAGCAAGGGTGTCAGCTCCAGCCGCGTGACCACCGTGGGCTACGGCGAAAAGAAACCGGTGAGCCAGAACAAGGCGCAGAATCGCCGGGTGGAAGTGGTGGTCCTGACGCGCGGGTCGTAAAGAACTGTGCGAAGCGCGAAACGACGATACTCAAATATTTGACGAGCATCGCGGTCAGCCAGGTTTAGCCGCGATGCGACAGCGGAGCGCTTCTCCGATTGCGGGGAAGCGCTCCGCTAACGCGTCGCGGCTAAACTTGGCTGACTTTGTTTTTCTACTTTCCATCAGCATCCATCGACGCGCAAACCATTTCCTTATCATTGCGCCAGAAGATGCAGCGATGAGCGAGGGCCGGGAAGCACCAGAGAACCGGCCGGCCCGGATCGGTGTTGGTGGGATCGAGCAGATGCGTCCGGCTGATTTCCTTGTAGCCGGCCGGAGTCATGTCGGCCAGAATCAAATCCCCATGCTCGTTGGCGATCAGGTATCGATTTCCTGAATCTCCCAACGGAATGAGAAACGCCGTCGCCCAGCTTTGCGGGCCGGCATCGCCCGTGGTGGCAGCAAAAGTATCCCAGATTCGATCGCCAGTCTTCAAATCGAGACAGCGTAAGTAGCCTTGAATATCAACGCCATAGATATGCCCATCGCGCAGGATCGGCGGCGACATCAGACTGTGCAGCGCATCTGTGCGGCGCTCGCTCTTGCCGCGTCGCTTCCAGAGGATCGACGCGGCAGGGTGGGATGAGTCCAGCTTCAGCATCATTGCGCCTTCGCCGGCCGAGGAAACCATCAGCAGATCGCCCAGGTTCGAATCATGTACAAAGCGCGGCGTTGTGATCGAAACGCCGTTGTTCACCGGGCCAAACGGCTCCGACCAGTAAACCTTGCCGGTTTCGGGATCCAGCCCATGCACTGCTTTCGGCTCCCAGATGATCAGTTGTCGTACCGCCCCGACCTGGTAAATCATTGGCGGGCAATAGCCGGGTGGATTGGCGGCCAGCGCAGTCCAAATCACCTGACCGGTCATCTTATCGAAAGCGGTGACGAGGCCGTGGCCGTCTGATAGATCATTTCCGCAAGTCAGGACGATCAGTTTTTTCCCATCAACGAGCGGATGAGCCGCAAAGCCCCACATCGGCGTGGGCGATTTCGGTCCTGAAAGATGTTTGGACCACAGGACTGATCCATCCGCAACCTTCAGGCAAAGCAAATCGCCTTCCGCGCCGAGCGTGTAGACGCGATCGCCATCCACAGCCGGCGTCGTGCGCGGGCCGGCGGAAAAGGAAAGGCCGTAGGCACATTCGTATTCGTGCGTCCAAAGCACTTTCCCGGTGGACTGATCGAGACACTGCACACGTTCGATGCCCGGCTGCGTGATCTTTTCATATGGATTGCGCGGCCGGCTCCCTTCCTGGCGCAGGATATGATCGGTGACAAAGACGCGCCCATCGGCCACCGCCGGTCCGGCATATCCGCCGGCAACGGGCGCGCGCCACAGAACCTTCAATCTTTTGTCCGGAAACTTTTCGAGCAACCCCGATTCACGCCAGACCCCATCGCGCTTGGGTCCAAGCCACTGCGGCCAATCATCGCCCTGAGCGAGGCCGCACAACAGAAGAATCGTGACTAGTGCCAACGCCCCGCAACGTTGCGTCATTTCCTCTCGCTCCTGGCAAAGCTAATGGTTGTCCTTCTCTGAGCCGCGCAACATGTGAAGTTTGGAATCGCCCGTGAGGTAATAGAAGCCGCCTTCGACCGGCTGCCATGCCGGAAGCACGCCGGCTGGGTCGGTGATGCGCTCGACGTAATCGAGCAGGCCACTTTCAGCCGGATTCTCGGCTGACACCGGGGTTCGGCGAATCAGATAAAGCCGATACGCTGCCGAAAGCTTGGCATTCACCTCCGCCTGGCCGGAGTCGGCATCAATAGTCTCTTGCGCGATGACAGCGAGATATTTCTGACTCGCATCGATATGACGAACATTTTCGAAGTTCGTCCCATTTTGGGCGCCCTGGGCATCGTCTTCCAACTCGGTCCAAGTCTCTGCAGGACGATCGAGATTGTACGCGTAAAGGATACCGGGACCGGGAGAGGCCAAGTACAGGTGCGGCCCAACGAGCTTCATCACCACATTCCAACTCTTGCCCGCGACCAGCTTCCGGTCTACCGTCTGGTCGCCCTGTTTTGCCTTATCATTGTCGGCATTGGCGTCGGCCTCCTGATCGGAAAGCTTAAACCGAAGTTTGACCGGCTGGCCGGTTTCCAGCGAATAAATATTGACGAACTTTTCCGAACCGGCATCGGCCAGCGCCAAAATGCGCCCTTCGGAAATCTGCAATTGATCCGGCTGCGTCGCGCCAACAAACGGCGGCGGCCCGTTTCCATTGTCGGCGTTTTCTCGGTCGGTCGCGTCGGGCCAGGGCTTGTACAGATCCTTCAGGCAGATTCGATCCGGAAGCGTGTAGACCAGCGTTCCATCCACCGCCAGCGCGAGATTCACCGGCACCATGCCGTTCTGCGCGCTGAAGTTTTTGGTGCATCGAAGCAGGCCGCTGGACGTATCCAGCGCGGCAAGACGAACTCCCGTTTCATCGGTGATCTTGACGACCGTGAAATCCTCATTGGCCACCAGCCGATCGATCGGCCGATCACTCAGGCGTGCCTGCCAATTGACATGACCCGTTGGAATTTCCGCGGCCAAAATTCGGCCATGGCTTGTCGTCAGCAGGACATGATCCCCGACGATTTTCACTTCACCGATCTGCTCGGGCGCATTGGCCGCTGCGCGCGGGAGCACCGGATTGATCACGCCGCCGATCCCAGGCATCGGCACGCCGCGCGCCATGTTCATGCGGAATCTGCGGTCCTGGCGAATCCAGACTTGGCCATTTTGCATGATGACGACTTCGCCATTGATGCGCGACTGGACCTGCGCGTTGGAATCATCGAGCCGCGCAATTTCCATTTGCGGCATCCCCGTCAGATCGATTCGCCATGCGACGCGACCGTCGGGGTGGAGGCAAGTCATCTGCGACGCTCCCCAGACCAGCAGGGCATCGTCCGACCAGCCACAATGTGATGGCTGTTCCTTCAGCGCATCGCTGGACAACAGCGGCGAGGTTTTGCCCGCAGCAAAGACCAGCAGCTTGTGGTCCGTAGACCACGTAACGACGCGATCGTTTCGCGCGCAATCTCGATCTGGAACCAGAAGGGTGGCAATGTTGTCGATCGTCGTTTGCGGTGATTGCGCATCAAAGGCGCGAAATACCTTATCTTTATGCTGCGACCGGACGGGAATGGGAATTTGGAAATCCGGCAGCGCCTTGCTGGCTTCTGCGACGCGATATCGTCGCACCGCTTCCAGCGCCACCGCGACCGGCGTGTCCTTCAGAAGTACCTTTCCGTCCGGAAGCTTGAGGTTGTGTTCGAGATGCGGTTCGACCGGCAGTGAAGTTGCCCGCGCCAGTGCCGCGGCAGCGGCTTCGGAATGATTGGGAATCGCAAAATAATTTCGAGCCATCGACTCGAGAATTCGCCCGCGCTCCAGACTCTGCGGATATTCAAACCACATCTGCCGAAGCACGCGAATCGCCTGCTGGGGCTCATGCCCGGCTTCGTACGCGTCGGCGGCAGCGAGCATCGCTTTGGGCGCGACGGTCGAATTGGGATATTTCTCTGCGACATCGAGGAACTGCGTCGCTGAATCTTTCTGATCGCGCGAAACCGATTGATAGGCGGCGTTAGCTGCCTGCTGGATCGGTTCATAGAGCGCGGGATTCTTCCCGATCAATGCGGCAATCGCGCCTTGTGCCACACGACTGGCGCGGGATGGCGCGCCGCTGACATTATCCACCATCGGCACCGCCCGCATCGAGGAGTCGGCCAGGATCTCGTTGTAAAGCTTCATCGAACGATCGAGCGTCCCGATCTTTTCACTGAACTTTGCGCGGGCCAGACGATAGTGAACTTGTTGATTGGGCGACGAGGCTGCCATGTCGGCGCGGTCGAACAATTCCTGCGCGAATTGCTGAGACGACGTGCGGTCTTCGGCGCCGAGCTTTTGGGCGAAGGTTAGAGAATCGGTGAAGAGCCGGTCGCGCATCGCACCGGTCTGCATCGATTTCTCGCCACCGAGCAGCTTGATCGCATCGTCAATCTTCTTGATCGCGTTGTCCGGTTCACCGGCGGCGAGCATTACCTCGGCATATTTCAGCCGCGGCTCCACGTCTGCCGGGGAGGCGGCCATTTCGCGATCCAGCTTTTCCTTGGCGACCGTCAGGTCGGTATACACGTTGACCGCATCGAGGCCGGCAATGATGACGTGATCGTTTGTGACGATGATGTTGCCGGGCCCCTCAGGGCTTTCCCACACTGCGGAGCCGTGCGGGTATTCATCGGTGCGCTTACCGCTCGTCAGAGGAATGCGATAGAGGCGCTCGCCGGTCGTATAGAAAACCGAATCGTGGGTCATGAACGGGCGGCCGCGAAGTGGCGAAACCTGCCGGCCAAAAGTCTGCGCCCACACGACCGGCGAATCATTGGCGACGAAGCTGAAGGTGCTGCGATCGTACTTGTTCCAATTCAAGCAGAGGATCGATCGCTCTGAAGCGACGACGATTTTGTCATCGATCACGCCCACCAAGGTATCGACGCGATCGAAGGGGTCGCTGTCGAAGCTCTGATAATCCTGCTGCCATCGCGAATTGATGTCGTTCAAATCGATGCGCTTGATTTCTGCGCCGGTCCCCGCGTCGTAGATCAGGATGTTCTTGCTGTCGGTCGGCAGCGAAAAGACCTTCCCATCCCGCACCATGATGGGGTTGTAAGCCCAGGGCTTGGCCAGCGGCTGCGTGGAGCCGGGCGGCTGATTGCCCCAGAACCTGCCGCGGCGAACTTCAACGGGATGCTCGGTCGGATAGATATCGAGCCAGTCGATGCTGCCGGTATAGGCATCCAGCGAAGCGACGGCTCCCAGATTGGTCTGCACGAAAACTCGCCCGCTTGCGTAAGCCAGGTGCGATGAATTATCCGACAACGGCGGCATCTGCATGCCGAGCATCGTGGTCGGCGCGCTGCTGGCAACGTAGGTTGACCAGCGATGCTTGCCGGTGTTCAAATCGAAGCAGACGACATAGGCATCTTCAAAGCCGGCCTGTTTTCCCGCGACGCCGAACACCAGCACGCTATCGCCGACGACCAGCGGCGAGCCCGCCAGTTGCAGCATGCGCTCCGATTCAGAAAGCCCGGCGATCTGCCCGATGCTGACGCTCCATTTTTCGCGTCCCGTCGCGCGATCGAGGCAGACGAGCCGCGTCTTATCATCCGGCGTGATCCCGCGCCAGATTGATTCGTAATCGCGCATTCCCATGATCGCCAGCACGCTGCGCTCGGTCAGCGTCACGCAGGTCTGCTGCGCGCGCGGAACGGACGTCACGCCCGGCAGCGTGTAGACACCATCGGGCCAGCTCTGCGCCCAGCCCGGCAGTGGCACGCCGCTCTCGACGCTCACGGCATAAACATGCGCGCCATCCTGGAAAAACAGCTCCCCGCGATCGACGACCGGCATGACGCCGAGCGTCAGCCCCTGTTCGGTGATGTTCTTGACCTGCTGGGCGATGGTTTCGTGATTTGCGCCACCGCCTTCGAGTGAGGCAGGCTTGGCAAGGGTGATGGCATAGAGCCGAGCGCCGGGCTTGCCCGAGCCGGGTGAGATTCGCGCGCGGCTGTCATCGCCGCCGAACATAGGCCAGGCATCTGACGTCGCTTCGCGACTCTTCACCAGCGGCGTTTGGAGTTCTTCGGAAAGGTCGGAGGCCAGCACGACCTCTTTCCCGCGCACTGTGCCGTGCTCATTGGGAAACGTATCGCGCAGCGATTTGAGACATTCTTGCGCGCCGGCGCTGTTACCCGCAAAGTGATCGGCAAGCGCAGTGCGAAAGAGGACGGCAGGGCGATCCGTTCCGAGATTGGGATGGAGGCTCAGCAGCCGCTGACCGATCCAGGCCGCGGCGGGGAACTGCCCCTGTTCCATGTACAAATCCATCAGCGTGATGCCGGCCTGCTTACCGGCATCGGTGACGAAATAAACCAGGTAAACGCGGTTGAGCGTGGCCGCATCGTCCGGCGCGCCTTTGGCCAGGTCCGCTTCGGCCACCGCTTCATATCGAGATCGATAAACGTCCAGCCCTTCCTTGGGCCACTTGGCAAGATGTTCCTGAACGGGGCCGAGGATGCTGGTGTACTGATAGATTTTGTTATCGCGATCGATGCGGGCGGGAACGACGCGGTCGAGATATTTGTTGATGACTTCCTGATACAGTTCGGCTGAGTTTTTCCAGTTCTTCAGGCGCTCCATCTTCTGGGCCAGCATCAGCTCTTCGACAGCGCCGGCTGAGTCGCGAACGTAAACGCCTTCACTGGGTTCCTTGCCGTAGAAGCTGTCGGGATCGAGCGCACCCAGGCCGGGCTGAGAAGCGGGGGCGTTGGCAACCTGCGCCTTGCCAAGCCCGGGTAAAAATGCGAGCCAGGCGATGGCAGCGATTGCGGAAAAAACCGGGGCGACATGCTTCCAACGGCTCAGCATAGGGACTCCCAGGATCGATTCCCCGCCGTCCGTGCGTCGCGCCGGTTCGTGGTCGCGATTGCGGGGAACCTTATCTGAAATACTTTATCCACAGCGGCGCCAAACGTTCCACCTCGTCGGCCGGCAAACGCGACTTGTCCGACCAGATCGCCAGCTTCAAGGCCTCATGTGCCGGCGACGGCGCAAGCGCATCGCGATGGGCCGCCATATGTCCGATGGCCCGGCGGATCAGCGCCACCGCATTGTCCGACGCCGCCGACAGATTGGCAATGATCTCCTCGAGCAGTTTCGTGGCATCGGACGGGGGCGCATCACCCTTTGCCGGCGTTTTCCGCCAGCAATCATAGTCCGTCACCAGGGCCACCAGCGCATAAGCCATCTCCGCTTCGCGCGCGAGTTTCGCTTCGGGCATCGCCGTCATCCCGATCAGGTCGCCGCCCCACAGGCGATGCATCAAACTCTCGGCGCGGGTCGAAAACGCCGGCCCCTCCATGCAGACATAGCATCCGCGCTGGTGAACGGTGAAAGATGGCGCAGACGGCTCTCCATTCCCGGCTTGCCCGCTTCGCGCCTGCTCGATCAAAATTTGACGCAAAACCGGACAGAAGGGTTCCGCGAATTCCACGTGAACCGCCGCATGTTCGAAAAAAGTCCCAGTCCGCTTTGAAGTCTTGTCGATAATCTGATCCGCAATCACCAGATCGCGCGGCTTATACTCATCCCGCAACGATCCCACCGCTCCGGATGCGATTAGATGTGTCACGCCCAGCGTCTTGAGCGCAAAAATATTGGCCCGAAACGGCACCTGCGTCGGCCCCAGCGTATGCCCCGCCCCATGCCGCGAAAGAAAATAAACCGGCAGCCCCTCCCAATTCATCTCCACGATCGCATCGCTTGGTTTCCCAAATGGCGTGTCAATCTCGTGCCGCTGCCCCTCCGCTTTCGCCCCCAATGCATCCCCCATTCCGCTGCCGCCGATGATTCCAACTTTGATTGCACTCATGCAATCCAAGGTAAGCCGAATAGTGCGGAAGGAAAAGGCTTGTTAGCGGGTCAGAGATCAAACTTGCGGCATCTCTTTGCGCGAGCCGCGCCGCTGGCGCAGCAGGCCGATTGCTGCGACGAGGGCGAGGGCAATCGGTCCCGGCTCGGGCGTGGGCGTTAGCAAAAAGGCATGTACTCCACCGTTCACTGCTCCGTATCCGACGATTTGTCCAGAGTCGTTGATGCCCCGCGCGGATTCGAGATCCCAATACGTGCTTGGATTGACAAGAGAATTGAGGTCCTGAAATTTGCCGTCGGCGTAAAGGAAGGCGTGACGAATATTCCCGTTTGTAAACTCGCCCACAACGTCGCCGGCATTATTGATGCCGTAGCCGATGCTGTTCTCGTTGAAACTACCGACACTATACATTGTGCCATTTGTATAGAGAAATGCTACTTCGTAACCAAGTGCGTTGTCGGCCCAACCCGTCACCTGACCGGCGTCGTTGATGCCGTTGCCGACACCTGCGCTTCCCCCAAACGTGCCCAAATCTTGCATCGTACCGTTCGAATAGAGGAACGCGCGCTCGTCGCCCTTGCTTGTGTATGCGTAGCCGGTCACTTCACCGATGGCGTTGATTCCGTCGCCCGTGCTAGTGTTTCCGCCTAGGCTCCCCAAGTCTTGCATTGTGCCATTGGAATATAGAAACGCATGGCTAGCGGCGTTCTGGCTCGTGGACGCATAACCCGTCACTTGTCCCGCTTTATTGACGCCAAAGGCCGCGCTTTGAGTCCCACCCAGCGTCCCCAGGTCCTTCATCGTGTTGTTCGAGTAGAGGAATGCGTGAAAGGTCGGGCTGAAACTGGCGTAGCCCGCCACCTGCCCGCCGTCGTTGATACCGTTGCCGATGCTGCCCCCACCGCTCAGAGTGCCCAAGCTTTGCATCGTTCCATTGGAGTAAAGAAACGCAAGAGTCTGGCCGGAGGAGGAGTAGGAGTAGCCCGTCACCTGTCCTGCGGCATTGATGCCCAAGGCGTAGCTGCTATCGCCGCCGAGCGTGCCCAGATCCGTAAGGGTGTAAGATTGGGCCGCCGCCGCCCAGGACGCCAGAACTAAAGGTAGAACCAACGCCGCACTGGCTGGCCAGATCGAGCCCGACGTTTTCCAAATTTGCATGAGAACTCCCCTCTGCCGGCGCGGCCGGCGTTTTTTTAAAACACTTTCCACTTCATTCGAGCTCGAATTTGGCGACGAGCCCCTATGGGTACATGTGCGATCGATTTACAACGCTGACGACCACGAAGAGGAGCCAAAGTTGAACGTGAATTGAACCCTCTATAGCCGGATTCTGCGTTGGGGTCAATGGATTCTCTACGCCGAATTGAGTTCCGCAGGCGTGGGATGCGGCATCGTCAGCGGGGTTACATCACTGTATCAATCGGTCTCATCCGGCTTCTGCATCTGCTCCAATTCCCGAATATGTTGCGTGCCGTCTTGAAGAGACGAAAAATCGGGCTGCGCAGCGGGCTCTTTCTGAAGCGATTGGCGAATTTCCTGTTGAAGCTCGAGCAGTCGCCGGGCGAAGAAAAATCCGCCTGTGATCGCGCCTACCAAAAAAAGGCAGTAAGCGGTAAATGCGAACAAGCTTGACGTACGAAAATGGAGATGCACTTCTCTGAATGAGCGCACGATCATCAGGCAAAGCTGGATGGCGATGACGACGCATGCCCCGAGGCCAATGATGTAGTAGGAGCGGGTACGATAAGCCGCGCGGCGCATGACGGAGATCTGGCGGATGCGCATGCCGCTGAGTTCTTCTTCGGAAGGAGCCTTGGGTTCGTGGGATTCAGTATTTTCGATGGGTTCATCAAGCGGCTCGGGAGGGAAAAACTGCTCGCCACAGGCGGGGCATTGCAGAATTGGCGATGTCGCGGTGATCTGAAATTCGGTGCCGCAGCGCGGGCAGTGCGCGATCTGCGAATCTTGCGGTGTCGGGTCCATCGGGCATCTTAGGCGGCGCGTAAGATCAACTGACGCATATCCGAGACTGGCGGTTGTACGGAACGCCGACGTCCACGTCGGCTCTCAGTAGTGCCGACGTGAGGGTCGGCGTTCCAAGTGATCATGCACGGATCGTTAGCGGTCAAATATATAGACATATCTAAATGCAACAAATGCAACAGGTGTTGCATCGAGCTCAGCCATATTCACGAATGTATAACGGCAGGTGCATGAATGACTTACGTCATTTTTGCGTATGGAATGCAACAAAAGCAGCGCGCAAAAAGTGTTGCACTGTTGCATTTGGATGGGGCTAATCGAGGAATTCAAACTCGTTGCTGCTGAGCAGCACGCGCATGTAGCTGCCCATGGCGGTGCGGAAGCGCTGGTCCCAGGGGACGGAACTGTTCTGAAGCTGCGCTTCGGTGGCGGCGACATATTGCACGCCCATGCGAATCTCATCCGGCTCGGCATGACGACCAAAGCACAACTCATAGGCGTAATCGATCCGGCTCGGCTCATCTCCAAACGCAAGCGCGACGCGCACGGCAAGCTTGTCCGCCTGATCGTGCATGAACGGATCGTTCATCATGAACAGCGCCTGAATGGCGGTCGTGCTTAAGGGACGATCGGGCGTCGTGTCGTTGGTATCAGCGCCATCGAAAATCGACAGGTAAGGCTCCTTGCGGATGCGCTGCTGCATCAGATAGACGCTGCGCTTGTTGCTGGGATAGTCGGCAACGAAGGGGCGATGCTGGCTGAAGCGCCATTGCGTCATCGGCGGGAAGGGCTGGGGGCCGCCGGGCGTGCGATCGAGGTCGCCGCTGACCATCAGCACGCTGTCGCGGATTTCCTCGGCTGAAAGACGCCGCGGATTCTGCCGCCAGTAATAATCGTCAGCGTGGTCGAGCCGCGCATCCTGCTCGTCTTCGGTGCTGGCAAGCTGATAGACGCGCGAGAGCATGATCAGCTTGTGCATCTTCTTGATGCTCCAGCCATTTTTCATGAATTGCGTCGCCAGGTAATCGAGCAGCGCGGGATTGGTCGGACGCTGTCCGCGCACACCAAAGTCGTTGGGGGTTTTGACCAGGCCTACATTGAAATGGAATTGCCAGATGCGATTGGCCATCACGCGGGCGGTGAGCGGGTTGTGTGGATCGGTGATCCAATCGGCCAGCTCAAGACGGCCGCTACCTTTTTCGCTGGAAGGGAGCTTTTGTCCGCCCAGGACTGTCAGAAAGTGGCGCGGGACGACATCACCCAAGTCGGCCGGATTTCCCTTTCGCAGCACCCGCGCATCGTGCGCCTTGCCTTCGGTAGCGCCGTACGCCATCTCGCCCGGCGGCGGCTCCATTTCAAGATGCCGACTCTCTTCCAAAGTCATCGCCAAATCGGCGGCCGCTTGGGCGCTGGTGCGCACGGGGCGAGTGGAGGGCGCGGTCGTCGGATGCTTTGTAGCCTTCTCGCGCGAGGCCAGGGCATTCTTCTCGCGCAGGAGTAATTCCGCCCGATCGTCCAAGTCCGCGAGCTTGGTTTCATAAGCGCGAATCGCCTTGGCTTCGGTTTCGCTGCCGAGCGGGATCAGGTCCTTGGGATGCTTGTAGATTTCGGTGCCGGGGAAGGAGTATTTGGTGCTGTCAAAGATGCCGTAGAGGGCGTAGTAGTCGTCATTCGAGATTGGGTCGAATTTGTGATCGTGGCAGCGGGCGCAGTTGATGCTCAGGCCGAGCATCACTTTGCCGAGGTTTTCAATCGTGTCGTCGATGGTGAGATAGAACTCGTTGTTGCGCGAGCCAAATCGTCGGGAGATCGCCAGGTATCCGGTGGCAATGGCATGCTCATCGCGCTCGGCATTGTTGTGAGCCGGCAAAAGATCCCCGGCAAGCTGCTCGCGAAGGAACTGGTCGTAAGGCTCATCGCGATTGAAGGCGTCGATCACCCAGTTGCGATACTTGTAGGCCTGCGGAATGGGGAAATCGCTGTTGCAGCCGGACGTGTCGGCATAGCGGACCAGATCGAGCCAGTGCCGGCCCCATTTCTCGCCATAGGCGGGCGAAGCGAGCAGCCGATCGACGACTTTCTCAAATGCATTGGGCGAATTGTCATTCAGGAATGCTTCGATCTCATCGACTGTCGGCGGCAGTCCAGTCAGATCGTAAGTGGCGCGACGAATCAGCGTGCGCTTGTCAGCCATCTTCACCGGCTTGAGATGAAGAGCCTCGTACGACTGCATCACGAAATTGTCGATCGGTGTCAGCGCCCACGATGAATCCTTCACCGTCGGCACCGGCGGGTCCTGAACCGGCCGGAAGCACCAGAACTTTTTGGCTTCTTCCCAGTTGTAAGGCTCAGGAACTGCCGTCGCGGCCAAGGGTTCATTGCGTGGATCCGGCGCGCCCATCTTGATCCAATGCTCGAAAGCGGCCACTTGCGTTGCCGAGAGCTGATGCTTGGGCGGCATCTGAAGATCGGGATCGGTATAGCTAATCGCGACAATCAGTCGGCTCTTATCAGGATGGCCGGGCGCGATGACCGGGCCATCTTTCCCGCCGCGGAGGACGCCTTGCCGCGAATCCAGCAGCAAATCGCCTTTGAGCTTCTCGGCTTTAGTGCTGTGGCACTTGTAGCATTGCTCGGCAAGGATCGGGCGGATTTGCTTTTCGAAGAATTCGATGCCGGCCGGATTGGGCGGATCAGCGGCGCCCGAAGCGCCGGAAACGGCCAACAGCCCGAAAATCCCCAAACTAAGCAGCCATCTTCGCATCAAATGAATCCGTTTGGACGGGATTGAGCCGGTCCGAATTATCTTACAAGCGATGAAGAAGGGCGTTAACGGATGAGCTATGCAGGCGGGGCATCGAAAAATCAGCGCATAAAAAAGTCGAAGGCGGGTGTGAAGGAGGGGGGGAACCTTCACGGGGGAAACCACCTTCGACAAGCGACGCTGGCGGGGCAAACCGCTAAACGTCGCGACGACTGAAAATCAATGCATCCATTTATAGACCGGCGCGGCGGTCGGATGCAAGTTTTTGAATGGCATTCTTCAAATTCGTCGTATCGGTTGCGATCTGTAATTTGTTGGCCGCGATATCTGAGGCCATGTTTGTTTTACCGGTTACCTGGATCGTCTTCAACTCAAGGCGATCGGCCGTGATGGCGGCCTGGTCGGCGGATACGGCAGTTGCATTGCCGCGATCCACTTTTAGCTTCGTGATATCGCTCTTGAGCGTTGCTTTTTGGGCCGCGAGTGAGGCGGCTTCATTGGCGCGATCGGTGGCCAATTTCGTTTTCAAATTAAGATGATCGGTCTTGATGGCGGTCCGGTCGGCAAGAATCGCCGCCTGATCGGCCAGGATCGTGGGGCTGGCCGACAGAAGCCGGCGTGATTCCAACGTTTCGATGAACTCTGACATCCATGACCTCCAAGGTGAATTCCCAGAAACTCTTTTCTTCACAATCCGCTTTTGTCCGACCCGACTTCACTTCCGCCAGAGCCCGACGACTAATATCGCGGACGGCAATCTGCGAACGGCGTGCCGAAGCCGACCATGAACTTCAGCAACGGCCCGTGCAGTCTCCTACGGCCCAGCATTTAGCAGAATTCTGCGCAGATGGCGAGATGTGTAAATTTCAAAAGTGTAAAATCTCACAGACTGATATTTCAGAATGCAATGGAACTCATAGAAAATCGAGCGGCAATAGGAGCACTTTTCGGTGTCCGAGCCGCAGCACGTAATCCATTAACAGAGGTATAAGCAGACAAAATGAGCACTCATCCGACTGCCGGAGCCCGATTTCGTGCCGCGATGGAAGCTGAGCGACCGTTGCAGATCGTCGGAGCGATCAACGCCTATTGCGCGCTGCTGGCTCGCGATGCGGGCTTCAAGGCGATTTACCTGTCCGGGGCTGGCGTGGCCAACAGCAGTTTCGGATTACCTGATCTGGGCATCACGACGCTCAACGATGTCATCACCGACGCCAGCCGGATCACGGCGGCCTGCGATCTGCCGCTGCTGGTCGATGCCGACACCGGCTTTGGCGGAGCATTTTCAATTGGGCGCACCGTGCGTGAAATGATTCGAGCCAACGTCGCAGGCATCCATTTGGAAGATCAGGTGCAGGCCAAACGATGCGGCCATCGGCCGGGCAAGGCTCTGGTTTCCCCGGATGAAATGTGCGACCGCATCAAGGCGGCGGTGGATGCGCGATCGGATGAATCCTTTGTCATCATGGCCCGCACCGATGCGTACAGCGGCGAAGGACTCAATGCGGCCATCGATCGCGCCCAGGCTTATCTCAATGCCGGCGCCGACATGATTTTCGCCGAGGCGATGAGCAGTCTCGATGATTATCACGCGTTCACATCAAAGGTTTCCGCGCCGGTGCTGGCGAATCTGACGGAGTTTGGAAAGACGCCGCTCTTTGCCTTGGATGAGATGCGCCAGGCAGGGATTCGACTCGTTCTGTATCCGCTGAGCGCCTTTCGCGCGATGAGCGCGGCGGCTCAAAGCGTTTATCAAACGATCCGTCGCGACGGCACCCAAAAGGCGGAGGTTCCATCCATGCAGACGCGCGACGAGCTATATCGCGCGCTTGGCTACCACGAATTCGAAAAGAAACTCGATGCCCTTTTTTCTAAAGATCGATCGGAGCGACCATGAGCGAAAAGAAAGCCGGCGGTTTGGCGGGAGTGGTGGCGGGGAAAACGGAGATTTCAACCGTCGGCAAAGAAGGCCTCGGCCTCACCTATCGCGGCTACTCCATTGAAGATTTGGCCGAGCATGCATCCTTCGAAGAAGTGGCCTGGCTGCTCCTGCATGGAAAGCTTCCCTCGCAAAAAGAGCTCGATGCGTTCAATGGCCGGCTCAAAAAACAGCGCGAAGTTCCGCCTGCCTTGCGCTCGGCCCTCGAGCTTCTGCCGGCGACGTCTCATCCAATGGATGTGATGCGAACGGCTTGCTCGGTGCTGGGATGCCTTGAGCCCGAGAAATCGTTCGATTGTCAATACGAAGTGACTGAGCGGCTGCTGGCGATTTTTCCCTCCGCGCTACTTTATTGGTTTCATTTCGCCCGCGATGGCAGGCGTATTCAAACCACCAGCGACGAGCCTTCCATCGCCGGCCACTTTCTCAAATTACTGCATGGAAAAACCCCCTCACCCGAGCATCAGCGGGCGCTGGACGTCGGGTTGATTCTCTATGCCGAGCATGAATTTAATGCCAGCACGTTTGTCGCGCGGGTGACCGCTTCGACGCTCAGCGACCTTTATTCCGCCATTACTGCCGGGATCGGCGCGCTTCGCGGTCCATTACATGGCGGCGCCAACGAAGCCGCGATGGAATTGATTGAGCGATTCGCCAATCCAAAGGAAGCCGAAGCTGGCATCCTCCAAGCGTTGGAGAAGAAAGAAAAGATCATGGGCTTCGGACATCGTGTTTACACCGTGTCCGACCCGCGTTCGAACATCATCAAAAAATGGGCCAAGCGGCTGTCTGATGAAGCCGGCGACGAACGCCTTTACGCAATCTCCGAAGTGATCGAAAAGGTCATGTGGGAACAGAAGAAGCTGTTTCCCAATCTCGATTTTTACAGCGCGACGGCTTTTCATCTTCTGGGCATTGCGACGACACTCTTTACACCGATTTTCGTGATGTCGCGCACCGCTGGGTGGGCGGCGCATGTCGCCGAGCAGCGGGCGGATAATCGCCTAATTCGGCCGACCGCGGAATACACCGGACTGCCGCCGCAAAAGTGGACCGCGATCAATGAACGGTGAGTGACGGACAAGGGATTGGAGGGCGTCGCTCCTGCGACGCCGCGACCGCCGCGAAGTGATCGTTCTCGACAACTCGCGGCGGCAGCGGACTGCCGCCCTCCAGACAACGCTTTGCCTCGACTCGAAGGGATTCTCATGAACGAGCCGGTGCCCAGCGCACAGCGACCGCCTCCCGACGCGGTGCTTACCGACATCGCAAGCTATGTCGCTGATACCGTCATCGAAAGCGATGAAGCTTTTGCGACAGCTCGCCTCTGCCTGATGGACTCCATCGCCTGCATGCTGTTGGCGCTGAATTTCCCGGCATGTCAGCAGCGCCTTGGCCCCGTCGTACCCGGAGCGACGCTCGTCGGTGGGGCGCGCGTGGTCGGCACGAAATTCGAGCTGGAGCCGGTCCGTGCCGCCTTCAACAACGGTTGCCTGGTGCGCTGGCTCGATTACAACGACACCTGGCTCGCCGCCGAGTGGGGCCATCCTTCAGACAATCTCGGCGGGATTTTCGCGATCTCCGATTACCTTTGCCGCGCCGGTGCCGCGCTGAATTGGCCGCCATCGGGGAGTCGGCCGACCGTCCGCGATGTCTTGTCGGCCTTGATCAAGGCTCATGAAATTCAGGGTGTTCTGGCCCTGGATCATGCCTTCAATCGCGTCGGGCTCGATCATGTGTTGCTGGTGCGCATTGCGACGACCGCCGTCGCAACGCGACTTCTAGGCGGGACGAAACAGCAGATCTCCGACGCGCTCTCAAACGCCTGGATCGACGGTGGCGCTTTGCGAACCTACCGTCACGCTCCCAACACCGGCCCGCGAAAGAGCTGGGCCGCCGGCGATGCAACGAGCCGAGGCGTCTGGCATGCTCTGATGGCCTTGCGCGGAGAGGAAGGCTATCCCTCCGCCCTCACCGCGCCGATCTGGGGATTTCAAGATGCCCTTTTTCGCGGCAAGCCCATCACGCTCTCGCGCCCGCTGGGCAGCTACGTGATGGAGCACGTGCTGTTCAAAGTCTCTTTTCCCGCCGAATTTCATGCCCAGACTGCCGTCGAGGCGGCTCTCCAACTGCACTCAATCGTCGCTCCGCGCCTGGCCGAAGTGGATCGCATCGTGATTGAAACACAGGAATCGGCCATTCGCATTATCAGCAAGACCGGCCCGCTGAATAATCCCGCCGATCGCGATCATTGCCTGCAATACATGGTCGCGATCCCCCTGATTTTCGGGACGCTGACTGCCGCGCATTATGAGAATGATTTTGCCGCTGATCCGCGGATCGACGTGCTTCGCGCGAAAATGCAGGTGAGCGAAAATCCAACCTACTCGCGCGATTATCTTGATCCGGAGAAGCGATCCATCGCCAATGCCCTGCAGGTCTTTTTCTCCGACGGCACCTCGACCCAGCGAGTGGAAGTGCAATACCCCATCGGCCACCGCCGTCGCCGGGCCGATGCCACGCCGCTCCTGAAGAAGAAATTCCTCTCCAGCGTCGAAAACCGCCTGCCTCACGAGCGCGCCCAGCAGCTTCTGGAGCTGTTCGAGCAGCCGGAAAAGTTGGACGAATTATCCGCTGATGCGCTGATGGGCATGCTGACGCCGGAGTGAATTTCTCAACCAAAATGGTTAGAATTTGCAACGCGAGGCGAAGCATGAACATCTCGATTAGTCCCGAAACGCAAAAGCTCCTTGAGGAGCGGATGCAGCAGGGAGGATATCAATCTGCCGATGATGTCGTTCACGCGGCGCTAGAGGCGTTGAACGAAATGGAAATGGGGCCACTCGACGAGAAGACGCAGGATGCCATCGATCGCGCCGAGGATCAAATCGAACGCGGAGAATTCCGCGACCTCGACGAAGTAAAGGATCAAATCCGAGCAGAATTCATCGCGTAATATCCACCAGTCATGGACCCTCGAGAGTTCAAATCTCGCAAACGCCCTTCGCCCCCTCGCAAGCCGGAGCTTGATCCCCGCTTTCCCAGCGGCGAATGGAAAGGCTTCTGGATCCAGCGGGGAATCGATGGCCGGCAATGGATGCGATTGGCGCTGGAGTTTTCCGAGGGCACAATCTCCGGCGAAGGGCGCGACATGGTCGGCCCCTTCGTGATGAGCGGCACGTATGACCTGAAGTCGGGCCGATGCCATTTGGTCAAGGCGTACATCGCCCAACATCAGGTATCCTACGAAGGCTTCAACGATGGCCAGGCCCTTTGGCTCTGGGGCACCTGGAAGCTTCTCGACGATCGCGGCGGCTTCCACATCTGGCCAAAGGGCGAGCCTGATCCAACCGGATCAACACTCAAGGCACACCAGGATGTGCCGGCCGAGGAAGAACGCGTATTGGTTACGATCGGGGAAGAGTTGCAATAGCGGGAGCAGGTCTTAGTTCGCTCGAGGGCAATGGGGGTTCATATTTTAGTTGAGACAGGAGCAATGCCAATGAGATATTGCATAGCGATTCTTTCGATTGGTTTTCTGTTTCCGATGTTGGTCGCGGCAGCCGACTCCGCGCCGGATTCAGCTGCCCAGAAGGAGGCCGTGGCGAAGCTCGAGAAAGATTGGGCCGACGCCAGCAAGGCGGGTGACGCCAAGAAGGTCGAGGAGCAATTGTCGGATGATTTCACCCTCACCGGCCCGACCGGGGCCATGTTGGACAAGGAGAGATACGTCTCCGATATCCGCGATCACACGCTCGTGCTCGATTCGGTGAAGCTGGATGACGTGAACGTGCGAATCTATGGCAATGCCGCCGTCGTCACCGCCACGCTGGCCATCAGCGGCAAGCATGGAGACTTCGATCTCACCGGCAGCTATCGCATCACCGATACGCTGATCAAAACCAATGACAAATGGCAGAAGGTTGCCGAACAGGTGACGGCGACGCGCGACTAGGACGCGTGGAAGGGGCCACTCGAGGGCGTCGCTCCTGCGACGCCGCGAGAGCCAAAATCATGATTCTCGCATTCCGCGGCGGCAGGGGACTGCCGCCCTCCAGCGGTAGTGTTTCGCGATTTTTTGATCGGTTGAACGGGGTCCTTGTATTCCCCGTCCCTCTTTTCTACAATGCCCGGCTCGATACAGATAACGATTACGAGGTTGATGCAATGCCACGCGTTTGTCATTTTACCGGAAAGAAGACCCGCTTTGGCCACAAAGTGACCCATCGCGGCAAAGCCAAGTATCTGGGCGGCGTCGGAACGAAAATCACCGGCATCTCGAGCCGCAAGTTCCGCCCCAATATTCAGAAGGTGCGAGCCGTGATTAACGGGCGCATCTGCCGGATCAAGGTGAGCACCAAGGCCATCCGTATGGGCTTGGTGACCAAACCGGTCGCGCGCAAATATAAGCCCGAACCCGCAGCCGCCTAAAGAAAGATTCCGCAGCCCGGCGAATATTCCCGTGATGCTCATCCATCACGGGATTTTTCATGCGCTCAATCGCGCAAGCGGGGAAAAGGTTGCGTGCGTTCGCCGTGCCTCCGCCCACATCGCTTGGCGCCTTCGCGACCCCCAAGCGCCGAATCCGATCGCTGATCCGTCCGCGAATGCGCAAGCGAGTATCCGGCGATTGCCGGCAGCAACCGCGCGTACTCTTCAAATAAAACATGGTTTCTCTCCACCTGTTTCCACGTCCGCATTCGACCGCACCTTGAGCCTCAGCGAAGCTTGCGTTACAAGTGCCCGCCATGGCCGATGCAAAGCAGAAAATCGATCTCGATCAGGTCGCGCATGTCGCCAAGCTCGCCCGGCTTGCGCTGGACCAGGATCATCTTCGCAAGCTGGCGGCGCAGCTCGAATCGATCCTCGAATATGTCGCCAAGATCAGCGAAGTCGATGTGAGCGGGGTCGAGCCGACGGCTCATGCGTTGCCGCTGCATAATGTCTTTCGCGAAGATGTGGTCGAGCCGAGCCTGCCGGTGGAAAAAGTGCTCATGAATGCGCCGGACACCGATGGCCCGTTTTTCAAGGTGCCCAAAATCATCGGCGGCGACGAAGATTCCGCCGGCTGACCGCGAACCGATGATTCAGCGATTGCTCCAGATCATCTACAGAAAATTGGTAAGTCATGCTCGCCTTTGACACGCTTGTAGCCGCCCGTGACGCGATCCGCTCGAAGAAGATTTCCTCGGTCGAGCTGACCCGCCAGGCCCTGGCACGCATCGAAAAGCTCGAGCCGCAGATTCTGGCCTACAACAGCACTTATCCCGAGCTTGCGCTCAAGCAGGCCGCCGAGGTGGATGCCGGCCGGCGCAGCGGTCCGCTCGCGGGCGTGCCCATCGCACTGAAAGACAATCTCTGCACGACATTCGGCACGACCACCTGCTCGTCAAAGATGCTGGAGAATTTCCGCGCGCCCTACGATGCCACCATCGTTCAAAAGCTCGAGCAGGCCGGCGCGGTTTTCCTGGGGAAGACGAATCTCGACGAATTTGCGATGGGGAGCTCGACGGAAAATAGCGCCTTCAAGACCACGCGCAATCCATGGGACACCAGCCGCGTGCCCGGCGGATCGTCGGGTGGAAGCGCGGCGGCGCTGGCCTCGGGAATGTGCTGCGCCTCGATCGGCTCCGACACCGGCGGCTCCATCCGCCAGCCGGCGGCGCTGTGTGGCGTCGTCGGCCTCAAGCCCACTTATGGCCGGGTCAGTCGATATGGACTCGTCGCATTCGCCAGCTCGCTCGATCAGATTGGCCCGTTTGGGTGGAACGTGCCCGATGTCGCGCTGTTAATGAATGTGATCGCTGGCCGCGACCCGCGCGACAGCACTTCCGTCCCGGCTGAAGTGCCCGATCATCTGGCGGAGCTCGATCAGCCCATCCAAGGGCTCCGCATCGGAATTGCCAAGGAATACACGCTCGAATCCGGCATGGATCCGCAGGTCAGCTCGGCGATCGATGCCGCCGTCAAACAATACAAGGCGCTCGGGGCTGAGACAGTCGAAGTCTCGCTGCCGCATACCGAGTATGGCATCGCCGCCTATTACGTCATCGCGCCGTGCGAAGCATCCAGTAATCTCGCGCGATACGACGGCGTCCATTACGGCCACCGCACCAAGGAGCCGGTCAAGGACATCATCGAGCTATTTTCCAAGAGCCGGGCAGAAGGTTTTGGGCCGGAAGTGCAGCGCCGAATCATGATCGGCACGTATGCGCTCTCCAGCGGCTACTACGATGCCTATTACGTCCGCGCGTTGAAGATGCGGACGCTCATCCAGCGGGATTTCACCGATGCCTTCAAAAAGTGCGATGTGATTCTCAGCCCCACCAGTCCCACGCCTGCTTTCAAAGCTGGAGAGAAGACCGCGGACCCTTTGCAGATGTATCTGTGCGACGTCTTCACCGTCACTTGCAATATCGCCGGCATTGCGGGGATCAGTTTGCCGTGCGGATTCACGAGTGGTGCTAAACCGCTTCCCATAGGATTGCAGCTTCTGGGCCCGGCATTCAGTGAGCCGCGGCTGCTTCGCGCGGCGCGCATGTACGAGCGCGCCACCGAATGGCACACGCGTCGTCCGAAGCTTGATTAGGCTGTTTCTCCTGGTCCTTCATCCAACTGAATGGTTTCTGGAGCAGGCTGTTGCCCCGCGCCTGCGCGCCGCGTGAACCGCAAATTGGGTAATCGCAAAACTGCTTGCCGGATGCTCTGGTCCCACTTGGTCCGCACCTTCAGAAGATCCGGATCATCCTCCATGAACCTCCGGTGCCGCGTCACATCCAGCTCATCGGTAGAATATGCAAGCAAATCGATGGGCGGCCCCACCGTCACATTCGATTTCATCGTCGAGTCCAGCGACAGCAGCGCATACTTGGCCGCTTCTTCCAGCGTCGTATGGTTGAAGCGGATGCCGCGGTCGAGAATCGGCCGGCCGTACTTGGTTTCACCGATCTGAAGGTAGGGTGAATCCTCCGTCGCCTGAAGTGGGTTGCCCTGCGGGTAGATCAGCATCAAATCCGGCGCTTCGCCGCGCACCTGGCCGCCCAGGATGAAATTGACGTTGAAGTTGTAATGATCGCGCTCCAGCGCAGCGCGATCGAGGTCGGAGACGCGGCGAATCTGCTCGCCGATCACTCGCGCCGCGTCATACAGCGACGGGGCGGCGGCCAATCCCTTGCCCTCCTCCCAATCCCGCCGAAGCAGCGTCAAGATCGACTGCGTCAGCGACAGGCTTCCGCTTGGCAGCAGCACGAATACGCGCTCCCCGGCCGCGATGAACGTGTGCATCTTGCGCGTGGTGTTGATCTGGTCGTAACCCGCATTGGTTCGCGAGTCGGACGCCATCACCAGGCCGAACTTCGTCACAATTCCCAGGCAATAAGTCATTCCGGGCAAGCTCCTGAATGTCCAACTATATAACTGCGAAAGGAATAATACCGGCACGTTGCCCTTGCAACATCATCAAGCTCGTGAGATGGAAAAGTTAAATGCCCGCCGAAGTGGACAAAGCGATCGCTGACGAAATGGACAGACTCGCCGATAGCGCCTGGTCCTGGTTCGTCGTCAATACCCATCCGGTCACGGGGCTGACGCTGGATCGCGCGGCTAACGGTTCGCGAGGAAAACAACGATCCGTCGCATCTTTGGCTGGCACGGGCTTCTATCTCGGCCTGCTGCCCGTCGCGGTCGAACGAGGACGCCTGGAAGAGAAGGCAGCATCTCAGCGGGCGGAGCGCACGATGCGATTCGCGCTCGATTCCATTGATCACGTCGATGGAATCATGCTCCATTTTGTGGACTGGACGAGCGGACGTCGCGCGGGAAAGTCTGAATACTCGCTTTTGGATACCGCCATTTTCCTCCACGGCTGCATTGTCGCCGCCCAAAGATTTGGCGGCACAGTTGCCACGCTCGCCGATCAATTGCTCGACCGAGTTTGCTGGGACAATCTAAAGATAAGTGATTCCCAGACCGGAAAATCCGTTCTGTCCTACGGATTCGACGGCGGAACCCGCCAGCTTCTCCGCGCCGGCGCCAACGTCCGATCCAGCGAAAATCTGATGCCGTGCGCTCTGGCCTGTGGCTCGCGCGGCCATGCCATCGGCCCCTGGTGCTGGGAGAACATGGCGATCGTCTCCGATCTCCCGCCAAGTGTTCATGATTGGAGCCCACCAGCCGAGACGCATGGCCTGCTCAACGCCCATCACGGCCTGTTCACTTCCTACTACGGCCTGGCCTGGATGAACCTCGCCGGCCTGCATGATCCGGATGGGGTCGATCTCTGGGCCAATGCCCGCCGGGCCGCGATCTTCAACCGTGCTATTTGTCGAGAGTTTTTCTCAAAATCATTCTCCACCTACCGCTCCGAAAACGGCGGCTGGTGGGGCCTTAGCGCCGGCGATAGCCCCGCCGGCTACGTCGCCCCCGACCCGCTTGCGGGAGACCACACCGGCACAGTCTGGACCACCGCGGCGCTCGGATCATTCCCCTGGGTATCCGCCGAACTATCAGAAGATCTCAATAGTTGGAAGAAAAGCCCCTGGTGGCCCCGCGTGCGCGGCCCCTATGGCCTGAGCCCCTCTTCCATCGACTGCAACTGGATCGCGGCCGAACTCCTCTCCATCGACCTTGGTAGCTTCGCCATCAACTGGTGGAACGCGCGCAATGGATCAATCCATCAGCTTTGGGCTTCGCACCCTGTGGCGAGAAAGGGATTAGAAATCCTGCAATTCTCGAAGCCGCATTAATCGAGGATGCTTGTTAACCCATTCGGACCACGAAGATAAGCCCAGCGAGTTTCGGCAGGCGGCTGGCATCAGAAAGTGCCGCGATCTGGCATCTTGGGTCGATAGTGGTAGAAATTGGCGATCACTCGGGCAATTTGAAAACAGGAGATCATCCATGAAGCGCATTTCGGGAGCAAAGGCTCCGCGGTTTCGGCGGGGCGTGCTGATTGCGGTCGTTGCGGGGCTGACTGCGATCGCGACGGCAGAGCAGGTCGTGGTTCACCAGGATGTGGACGTCAAGAGCGACAAGAATCCGCTGGCCGACCCGGTGGAATCGGTGACAGCGAATACGCAACTTCAGGTGCTCAGCCGCGATGGCGGATGGGTGCGCGTGAAGACGCCTGACGGCAAGGAAGGCTTCGTCTCGCAGGATGATTTGGCTTCCAACACCGACGTGACCGGCTTAAGCGGAAGCGGGAACGTCAACGGCGTCAGCTCCGCAGCAGCGGGGCGTGGCCTGCAGGACGATACCGAGCATTATGCCGGGCAAAAGCATATGTCCACGGAAGGCGTCAATTTGATGATCCGCTGGGGCAACGAAGTATCGGCACGCGACCTTCGCGAATTCGCCAAGGCCGGGAATGTCGGGCCGCGGAAATATCGCAAGTGAGCGTTCTCGATGCGGTGCGTCGCAAACATGCGGCGCAGTGAGTTTCCTCTTCAAACACGACAACTACGGAAGAAGACATGAAACTGTTGACCCCTCGCAAAACACTTTTGGCTGCCGGTTCGATTACCACGGCAGCGCTGATTTTGTCGGTCATTCCCTTCAATATGGGTGGCTGTTCCGCGACGAATCTGGATGTCGCCACGCTCGTGCAGGGCGGCGGAAAGCTGGTCCAGACGGCAAGCATTACTGAAAAAGATGAGCCGTCGCTGGGCGAAGCGGTGGCGCTTCAGGTGACCAACCGATATCCGATATCCCGGGATAAGGCGTTGACGCGCTATGTGACGCTGGTGGGGCGGACGGTCGGTGCGGCTTCGACGATGCCGAACGTCAAATACTACTTTGCGGTGCTCGATACCGATCAGGTCAATGCGTTCTCCGGCCCGCACGGCTACATCATGATCACCCGCGGCGCGCTGAAAATGATGCATAATGAATCGGAGCTGGCCGGCGTGCTTGGGCATGAGATCGGCCACGTATGCAAGCATCATGGCCTCGATGCAGTCCACGCGGCCGGCACCGCGGAAGCCTTCAAGACCATGGCGCGAAGCGAGCAGCATGCGGCGGTGTTCACGCAGGGCGCGGATAATCTCGGCGACATCATCCTCAACACCGGCTTCTCGCAGCCGCAGGAAGAGCAGGCCGACGAGCAGGGCGTCATCTTTATGACGGCTGCGGGTTACAACCCCGATGGATATCTGCAATTCCTCCAGCGGATCCAATCCGAACAAGGCGGCAGCGGCCATCCCTTCGGCACCCACCCGGGCATCAAGGATCGCGTGAAGCGCGTGGGCGATCAGATCGCGCGTGCGGGAACCTCAGGAAAGGGAGCGACGCTGGAAGATCGGTTTAAGGTGAATGTATTTCTGCGATAAGGGTTGCGCAAATCGCGTAAATCCAATAAGCAGATTTGATCTGCGGAATGGCTTTGGTCCTTCCCGTCGCGTACAATTTTTGGTACATTGATGGCGGAAGGTCGACCCAGATTCGATGTGGTCTTTTTTGAGACAGAGCAGGGAAATGAGCCTGTAAGGGAGTGGTTACAGGCCCTTCCAAAAGCCGATCGCAGGATTATTGGCGCTGACGTGCTGAAGGTTCAGTATTGCTGGCCGATCGGAAAACCGCTCGTCGGAAACCTGGGTGACGGACTTTGGGAAGTCAGGTCACGCCTGGGCGATCGGATTGCAAGAGTCATTTTCTGTGTCGAGAACGAAGTAATTGTGCTGCTGCACGGCTTCATCAAGAAGACACAAAAGACGCCGAAGCACGAACTCGATCTTGCGGCGAAGCGCAGAAGCCAGTTGAGGTGAAGTAATGAATCGCAAGCATATCGGTGGACGTTTCGAGGACTTCCTCGCGGAAGATGGAATTCTCGAGGAAAGCCGCGCGACTGCAATCAAGTTTAAGATTGCACATGAACTTGAGAAAGCGATGCATTCACGCAAGCTGTCGAAAACTGAAGTGGCCAAAAAGCTTAAAACGAGTCGATCCGGCGTCGAGCGCCTGCTCGACCCCGAAAACACTTCCATCACTTTGAACACGATGGCGCGGGTCGCTCGTTTGCTCGGGAAGCGACTTGAGTTCGCAATGAGATAGGCGCTGATGCTCACTGCTGCTGCTCAATTCGCGAGCGCCGTTCCGCACATGGCTTCCAGCAATTTCAGCGGCGACTTCTGCGGCGCGACCATCGCCTCGACCGGCACAATGAACGTCTGCTCCATCGCAAACTGACCCGACATCACCGCATGCGGCACCGTGTCGGTATAGACCATCCAGGTCGAATAAGGTGGGAATTCGATCCGCGTCTTCTCGTATTTTTCCTGGTAGTCGTTGTTTTCCTTGAGCCAGTCGTGGAAATGGAGCATGAACTGGTCGTAGGGGGATCGATCGATCGTCTTCACGCCTATCGTCCGGAAGATCGGGGCGATCGTGCGACGAAGCACCCGCACCGGAGAATGAGCGCCTGCCGCATACCGCGGGAGACCCGCATCATTGGCCATGCGCTTGGCGATTCCCTCGAATGGCTCAGTCACATGCCAGACGCGGTTCTGGCTGGGATTGACGTTGGTGAAAACACGCAGGATCCGGCCGCCATTGGTGGGGCGCGTGGGGAATGAATCAACGTGCATCAGGTCATTGCGCTTATGCAGCGGCAGGCCGCGGTTCTGCTCTTCGACCGGCCGGAAGCTGGCGAAGTCGATCTGCCTCTTGCCGGCATAGGGCGAGAGGAATTGATCGATAAAGTTGATCACATTCTTCGAATAATTCCGCATGATTTCCTGAAGGCGCTGATTCGCTTCAGGATCATCATTGGCCGCCCCGCGAAGCATATCGCTCTTGGGGCGATAGGAGACGTTCTTGTGAATCCGCAGGCCGCTCTGCTTGCGCGACAGCAGAAATTCCCGGTCCGCTTGCGGCAGATCGAAGGGCGGGTGATCGAAGTAAAGGATGCCGCCTTCTTCCAGTTGCTGGCAATAGTTTCGCGCCCGCTCTTGAGAATCAGGCAACTGCCCCCATCCCTGGGGATAATCGTAATCATCAATTTTGATCCAGGACATTCGCGCATCTCCTTAAGCAGCGGACTTATCTCCACCCGTCGCGGCATTCTTATGGCGTGTAGTGCTTCAATGGTCAAGGCGCACTGCGAGATCGCGATTCTGGAATCGAGCCCGATTTTTGTAGAAGATGAGCTTCCAATGAAGCTGACTGTGAATGGCCAAGTGCGGGACGATTTGCCCGATTCACTGAACGTGCGCGAGCTGATCGAGCGCTACCAGCTATCGCCCGAGAAGGTTGCGATCGAGTTGAACCGCCGACTTTTGCGCGGCGACAAATATGAAACCGCGCTCAAAGACGGCGACGAAGTCGAAATCGTCACCTTCGTCGGCGGGGGATAGATTAAATTAATTCAATAGGAAGCGATTAATTAGGCCGATCCGCTTGCCCGCGCGGGCGGGGGGCTGGGATTTCGCCTCGCAGGCGGCGCTGAAGTGTTTCCAGAAGGGCGTCTATTTCCCGCTTGATTTCCTGGGAACGCTGCTCGTAATCCAGCTCGCACTCGGTGTTTTTGGTGTACCACATCAACATAATCAGGATATTCGCAAGTGCGGTGCCAGTATCAGTCGGTTTACGCTCCCTTCGGAATTGTTCGCAATGTCCAGGCGGCCGCAGCTACATTCTTTTGCGTTCGGCTGGGGTCGCAATGTCATGAAAGTGATTGCGGGCTGAGAAGCAAAACCTGGCTCAGCCGTGTCGGCCCCAATGGCCGGTGCTGCTTTTGTTTGGGGCGTGAGATCAGTTGCATCCGCAACCGGCGCCGCCAACGCTTCGTCCGCCGGAAGCGGCTTCCCTGGAGAAATAGACGTGCTCGATGATCCGTTGGCCTTGCGGATCGCGATCTGGCTGCATGATCGCATCGGCCAGAGCCCCTCGCTGCCACGGTTTCACGGTTGAGCACCCCGCGGAGCATCCGACGAGAAGAATCGCAAAAGCTCCAAGATAGATGAGCGTACGCATAGGTTTGATCCGCTGGGGGAACATCTGTTTTTGAACTCGCTTCTGTAATCGAGATGAAGTGCTCATGGGGCCGACGGTTTAAGCAGGAGCTGGATCTGCTCGCGGTATTCCTTCACCGTCTGGTCGCCAAGAAACCCGGTATGGACAAAGCGGATTTTGCCGGCACGGTCGATCAGAAATGACGTCGGCATCGTTCCCACGTCGGCGGCTGCCACCAGCTTCTGCTGAGCATCGCGAACCGTGGTGAATGAAACATTCATGCCCTTCAGAAAGCGTTCCATATCCGCGCGGTTTTCATCAACGTTGACCGCAATGATGATGACCCCCTGATCAGCGAAATGCTTGTAAAGTTCCTCCATTGCCGGAAAGGATTTCCGGCACGGGGTGCACCAAGATGCCCAAAAATCCAGGAGGATGACGTGCCCTTTGAGCTTGTCAGGCAGCTTGCCTTCAAGTTTGAACGAATCGAGCGGAGGTAGAGCGTCCCCGGGTTTCCAGGCTGCCGAGCAACTCTGTGCCGAGATGAACAGCACCAGGCCGAATTGAATCAAACTTAAATTAAATCGGGACATGGCGGGAAAACCTCCGAGTTTGATGGCGTGCCGAATCGGTCGTAATGCAGCCGTCAGCGTTGCCGTGACTTTGTATCAGTTCGAGCCCGTCTTTCGGACCAAGGATGAAAGCAGCGGTCGATAGAACGCCAGCCATCGTGCAGGTGGGCGCGACGACGGTAACCGCCTGACATCCATTGCTGACCGGTTCGCCGGTGCGCGGATCAACGATATGGCCGTAGCGGCGATCGCCTATCGTAAATGACCGAAGATAATCGCCGGATGTGGCCACCGCATGATCTGTAAGCCGCAGGCAGCTCCAGCAATTGCCGGGATGATCCGGCTCTTCCAAGCCGATGTACCATGCGTCCTTTTGTGGCGCATGCCCGCAAACGCGCACATCCTGGCCGATATCGACCAGCAGATCTTTTGTTCCGAGCTCGCGCGCTAAATCCACGACGCGATCAACGGCGTATTCCTTGCCGATTCCACCGAGATCGATGCCCATATCCCGGCCCGGCAGCCGAATCGCGCGCGGGCGGCGGTTAATCTTTTCCCACCCGCACGTCTCGCGCACTGCCGCGCTTTGTTTGGGGTCGGGCAAAACGGACGGCTTCGATTTCCAATCCCAAAGCCGCATCATCGGCAGCGAGGCGGCGTCAAAAACGCCGCGCGTGAACGCGTGCATCTGGTCGCAAAGTCCCAGCACTTCGTCGGTTTCGGCGTCAACCTCCAACCAGTCACCGCCGGCATTTGCGTTAATCTGTCCGACGATACTCTGTGGAATGAAGCGTGAGTAGCGTGCCTCGAAAACGGAAATCCACTCCACGATCGTGCGTTGCAGCTCCATCGCCAGGCCCAACTGCTCATGGAGGAAGCAGATTCGAATGGGAGTGCTCATCGCACGAAACGTAAGCTCGTGATATAGGCCGCGAGATTCCGATCGAACCGTGCTTCGAACGCGATCGGTGACCGAGGCGATCAGATCTTTAGCGGCTTCAATCATGCCGGCTCCGCATCAGCAGACCTCAAAAGGAATACGAGAGACCGACAGTGAACATATTGGCCGCTGGATAGACCGATTGCCGAGTGTGATTGTCTAAGCCCTGCATCCAGTATCTGTGATAGCCCAGGCGGCAATCCCATTTCTCTGAAAGATGGATTGTCGCATCCAGCCCAAGTGTGTACGTCTCAAAAGCCGAGAGCCGGTAGTCGGAAGAGTAATACCTTGGCGTATGCGAAGGGTCGAAAGTCGGATCACCCGGGAATTGGATCCCATAGAAGCTGGCTGCGCTCTGACGGTAGTATCGCACCGATGGTGCAAGAACCGCTACCCGCCCGATCTTCTGAAACCATTGCAGCCCAACCGTGTTGGCGGTGATCCCAAAAGAATCGTGATAGAAACGGTAACTCCCCTCAATGCTCGCATTCCATGGCGGGATAGCTTGTGTGGCTGACAGGAACAGCGATTGCGAATCGCGCGTCCCCGGACGGTTCTCTCCCTGAAGCAACACCTGGCTCTGGGCATTCAGCGGACTGGCGTCGAACACGACGCTTCGATAGGGATCGTTCAGGTATCCTTCCGCGTGGCTGAACGTTGCGTTTGCCGAAACGACCGTTCTCGGGCCAAGGATCTGCGTCACGCCGAGAAGAAAATCATCGGTGTTCTTGACCTTCTCTTGAGTGATATATGCAAACCGCACCGGAAGCAGGCGATCATATGCGTGTGACCAACCTGCACCGATGACCGTATTCTTGTTGTTCAATTCAAGGGAGTAATTGAGTGACCCTGCCCACGAGATGTAGTCGTTTTCCTGGCTGTAGCTGATCGCCGGTGTGAATTTGCTGGCACCGTACGTGAGGCCAAGGTCCAGATCTCCGCCCATGCGGTTATCGTGGCTCGATGCCAGGGGGATGGTGTCCCTGGAAATCCCCGCCGAATGGGGAGAAGCCCCTGAAACTGCATCCAGATTCCCACTGAACCCTGTGATGGCGGAGCTGGGAATCGGCGTGTTAGTGCCGGGACGATGCATCGTGAGCTGGTCGATAGCGGGCGCGCCGGTCGGCGTAGCTCCCGACACCGCGTCAAAAACTCCACTTGCTGTAATATCCAGCCAGGAAGAAAAGGTCTTGTGTATTCGCAGTGACTCGGTGTTAACCGACATGCGCGAGTGGTCTTCGATGTAAGACTCGTGCAGGAAGCTGATTTGGTCATCGCCTCTTGCCCGCGCGGTGGCCAGCAGCGGCACACTCACGCCAATCAACCACCGATTTAGACCCGCTCGCATATCGACCGTCCTGATCCACCATCTGCCGAGATTCCCCGGGCACCATCGGCCTGCAAGCAACGGTAATCACTTGCAAATGTGTTAATGGCGCTTAGCCCTTCGTGACGCTCATCGTTCCCGGCGCGGTGAATCCGGCCGAAGTGGCTGTGAAGCTAAAGGAAAGGGCGTTGGTACCGGCTCCGCTGCCGGTTCCATTGCCGGTTACCGGTCCGGTAGCGTGATTGGTGTTTGCCGGAGTTGAAAAGTTGTAGGTGAATGTCCCATCCGCGGCGACAGTCCCTGTGAAATTGAAAACGACACCGACGTCTGTCACCCATGAGCCGGAGATATGCCCCGACGCATCCTCATTGGCGACAGTTAGCGACACGTAGTGATAAGAACCTGCACTCGGGACGATATTGGTGCCGGTGTACGTTCCCACCATATTCGGTATCGAGGCTGGTGGGGGCGATGATCCCTGGATATTCACCGCGAACGTTCCGACGATCGCCGCCGCCGCGCTTGCACCTTTGGTGTTCATGACCGATCCGGCGACGAGCGAAACGGTATAGGTGCCGTTGTCTGTGCTGCCGAACGCGCCGGAAGCGCCAGTGATGGAATAGTTCGCTTTGATCGTCGCTGAATTGTGAGACGGCGATATCGATGCCAACGTCGCCGTTTGTTGATAACCGGCCGGGCCGGTCACGATCAGATTCCCCGTCGCGATCGTCGAAGCGTTAATCGGGACGCTTCCATGATAGATCACCTGGAACGAGTAGGATGAAGCCCCGGCGGTCATCGTCTGGGCGACCAGCTTGGCCGTCGGGGCCGGCACGGCCTTGATTTGCACTTTATAGGTGCCGACTCTCACGGGGCTTGTGGTGCTCAGATTGTTGATGTCCGACACGGAGCCGGCAAGGAGCGTAGCTGTATAAATGCCGTTGTCAGCAGGCGTAAACGTAGCGCCGGATGGAGGAGTTACCGAGTAGACCGCCACGATGGTCTTCGCATTGGAGGCCGGCGACATTGAAACCAGGGTTGGTGTGGTCACATATCCGGATGGGCCGCTGAGGCTGAGGTTGCCGGTCGCGATCGTGCTGGCATTGATGCCGACCGAGCTGTGATAGGTGACGGTAAAGGAATAAGAAAACAGTGCAGTGGTGATGGGGCGACCGTGGAGTTTGGCGGTTGGCGGCTTGGCTGCTTGAACCGAGGCATGAATTGCCGGACCCACAGCCTGCGCGTTTTCGACTGAGGTCATGAACGGCGCGGATGCGGAAAGCATCCTCCGCGATTCAAGGGCTTCAACCATTACAGAAGACATCTCGCGCCTCCAGAGCTACTTCATGGGCAGAAATTGACGTGGATTTTCATCGCCAACCTTCCGCCAATACGGATGTTGGCTTGAAATTCGGTGAACCGCTAAATTGTCACCTGAGGGTTTAGTCGGGGGAAAAGATGGGTTTCTTCCGGATCACGCGGAAAATTTCTCATTCGTCCGCTCTATAGACTCAATACCGCCCAATCCACGGCGTTGGAAAGGTCTATAGGCACAGTTTGGTGCGCGAGTTCATGTCCGCTAAATTGGAGTGGCTGGATAAGCCGATCCTATGATCAGGGTGCGCCTGCGCTTGACGGCCGCGCCGGCGTTGCGACAATCGCGCGGCGAACGTATCGCGTTTTAGAGCGTTTTATTCATGGTGAGATCTTCTCAGGCAAGACGAATGCTGGTGGTGGTGGCGATGACCACGGCGCTATGCGCCGATCAAATGGTCTTCGCGGCGCCGGCCGCCTGCGCTCGTCCGGCAGAGATTGTCGAGATCGCACATCGCTTGGTCGAGCGGCTCAATGAAGGGCTGCGCAACCGATCGCTGGCGATGGTTTCGACGCCTGCCCGGTTTGATCGAGAAGCTACCTCGCCTCAACCGGAGCTTCAGCTCCAGTCGCAGGAGACGATCGCGCACCCGCCGATCACGCCATTTCAGTTCCGGCTTCCCCCTCCGATTGTCTAATTCATCGCGGCAGAAGTTCATTTGCCGCCGCATCGCACTTTCGTCCGCCCATTGCGGCGGCTCGCCCATTCGTTTTTCTTTAAAAGTCAGCAATCCTGATTTTGCATCCCAGCCGGTTTAGCAAGGGGCTGGATTCGAGGCAGACATGTCATCAGTTGGAAAAGTTCTCACGATGGTATTTGGCAGCCGCAATGATCGCCTGATCAAGCGGTATCGACGGCTCGTCGAACAGATCAACGCGCAGGAAAGCAAAGTGCAGGCGATGAGCGACGAGCAGCTTCGTCAGCGCACCGTTGAGCTGCACGAAGGATTGCTTGACGGCAAGCTGCAGAAGTCGCAGGTGATCTACGAGGCCTTTGCCATCATGCGCGAGGCGATGGATCGCAACATCGGCATCCGCCAGATTTTCAATCCCGAGGGGAATGAAATGGGCACTAAATTCGATCCGTCGAAGCTGGAGCCTGATGTCCGCAAGATGTACGAAGAAGTCGCCCAGCGGCTCATTGCGACTGGCGAGTCGTATCTTCGTGTGCCGGTTCCGGTCGAGCTGTACAACGCGGTGCGGAAGATTTATCCCGAATCGCGCCCGCCATTCCGAGCCCGCTGCTTCGACGTTCAGCTCATCGGCGGCCTGGTGCTGTATGAAGGCAAGATTGCCGAAATGGCCACGGGCGAAGGCAAGACCTTCGTCGCGCCGCTCGCCTGCTTCATGAAGGTGCTGGAAGGAAATCACTGTCACGTTGTGACGGTCAACGATTACCTGGTGAAGCGCGATGCCAGTTGGGTGCGGCCCGCCTTCGAGGCCTTGGGCATTTCCGTCGGCTTTATTCAATCCGATCTGGAGCCGGGCGGAGAAGCGCGGCGCAAGCAATACGAATGCGACATCGCCTATGGCACCAATAGCGAATTCGGCTTCGATTATCTGCGCGACAATATGAAGGAGCGCGTTGATCTGCAGGTGCAGGGGCCGCTCGATTTTGCCATCGTCGATGAAGTCGATTCGATCCTGATCGACGAGGCGCGCACGCCTTTGATCATCAGCGGTTTTGCCCGCGACGACGCGCCCAAATATCGCGCTGCCGACGACGTGGCCAGGAAAGTGATGGTGCTGAACAAGCCGTGGGATGAAGCGGAAAAGGCCGTCGATGCAGCCAAGCGCGCCATCAAGGCCGCCGAGGGCGATCTGGATAAGGCCAAGGGTCGCGATGAGAAGGAAGCCGCGAAAAAGCGGCGCGAGCAGGGCGAAGCTGCTTTGGCCGAGGCCGAGAAGCTCAAAGAAGGGCGCACGCAATATTACGAAGTCGAGTGGGATCGAAAGAGCGTCCATCTCACACATGAAGGCATTGCCGCTGCGCAAGATGCCGCCGGCGTCGGCAGCTTTTACGTTGGCAATAACATGGAATGGCCGCACCTGATGGAGCAGGCCATGCGCGCTCACGTCGTCTACGAGCGCGACAAGGATTACGTCGTCGAGCGCGGTCAGCGCGGCGAATTGGAAGTCATCATCGTCGATGAATACACCGGCCGAAAAATGGTCGGCCGGCAGTGGAGCGATGGCCTGCACCAGGCGGTCGAAGCCAAGGAGCGCGTTCCAATCAAGCAGGAATCGCAGACCCTCGCGACGATCACGCTGCAGAACTTCTTCAAGCTCTATAAAGCCTTGGCGGGTATGACCGGCACCGCCCAGACCGAAGCCGAGGAATTCGGGAAGATCTATAAGCTTGACGTGGTGACCATCCCCACCAATCGGCCGGTCATCCGCCAGGACAACGAAGATCGCATTTATCGTAAAGAAAACGAAAAGTGGGAATCGATCATCGACGAGATCAAGGAGATCAGCGACAAGGGTCGCCCCGTTCTGGTCGGCACCACCAGCGTCGAAAAGAGCGAAATGCTCTCGCGCCATCTGACGCGCAAGCATGGCATCGAACATGAAGTGCTCAACGCCAAGCAGCATGAGCGCGAGGCGCACATCATCGTCAAGGCGGGCCAGCAGCACGTCAACGCGCACGGTGAAAACGTCGGCAACGTGACGATCGCCACGAACATGGCCGGGCGCGGAACCGACATCAAGCTATCGCCCGAAGCGCATTCGTCCGGCGGCCTGCACGTGATCGGCACCGAGCGCCACACCGCCCGCCGAATCGACAACCAGCTTCGCGGTCGTGGCGGACGTCAGGGCGATCCCGGCTCCAGCCGGTTCTACGTCAGCCTCGAAGACGAGCTGATGAAAATGTTCGCCGGCGAGTGGACCATCAAGGTGCTCGGCTGGCTGGGCATGGAAGAAGGCATGGCCATCGAGGATAAGCGCATCACCAAGGGCATCGTCCGCGCCCAGAAGAAGGTCGAAGAGCGCAACTTCCTGGCTCGCAAAAACCTGCTCGACTACGACGAAGTGATGGATTACCAGCGCACCAGCTTCTATGGCATGCGCCAGCAGGTGCTCGAAGGACGCAACGTCGATCAGATCATCTGGAAGATGATCGGCGATTCGATTCGCGATGCGGTCGATAAATATATTGGCCGCGATTACGTCGCCGCCACGGTGAGCGAATGGACGCGGAATAATTTTGAAACCACCGTCGATGCGGAAGAATTCCGCGGCCGAAAGAACATCGAAGACCTGGAAATGTTCATCAAGGACCAGGCCAAAGCCGAGGCCGAGACGACCATCACCGCCACGCTCGATGAATTCACCGGCGAGGATACGGACGATACCGAATCGTGGGACACGCGCGGCTTGTCGAGCTGGGCGATGAGCCGGTTTCAGGTCAACCTGCCGCAGTCGCAGATTCGCAAGATGTCGCACGCGGAAGTCGAGCAGCGATTGCGAACCGCCGCCGTCGAGCAGATCGAGCAGCGCGATGTCAACGGATTGCTCAAATTTCTCGAGCCGCTCTATGCCGAGCGCGAGCTTGCGGCATGGGCCAAGGAAAAGTTCGGGGTTGAGATTAAGCCGGACGAAATGGTGGTGCAGGTCGGGCGTGACAAGGAGCGCAAGAGTGTCGAAGAAATCGCCGAGTTGATCGAAGTCCGCGCCCGCGAGGCATACGCCAAGCGCGAGCTGGAATATCCGGTCGATCATGTGCTGGCGCTGGTCTATGGCCAGACGCCCGAAGGCGAAATGGTTTCCAATCCCTACGCCGCCGACTACCTGCGCGGCTGGGCCAAGGCCAAGTTCGGCGCGGAGATTCCGCTGGAGCATGTTCAGACCACGCCGGTGCGACGCATTCGCGATGAGCTGCTGGGCTATCAGGAGAAATTCCTCAAGGACGGCCAACTCGAGAAAGAGATCGACGCGCTGCTCAAGGCCAATCCAGAACCGGAGAAGGCCGAGGAAGCTTTCAAAAATCGGTTCGGCCCACTCCTGCGCCCCGAGGAATTGCAGAATCGCAAGACGTCACTGGCGGATCTTCCGCATGGCGTGGATGAACCCACCCTGCGCGACAAGCTGATTACCCGCGCCAGGCAAGCCCTTCGCCAGGAGCTGACCGATCTGGAGCAGTTCGTGCTGATCCAGATTTTCGATCAGACCTGGAAGGATCACCTGTATGCGATGGACATTTTGCGCGGCGGCGTTGGTTTGGCCGGTTTCGCAGAGCAGGACCCGCGCATCGTCTTCAAGAAGGAAGGTTACGAATACTTCCGCCAGATGATGGAAGGCATTCGCGACAAGGTCACCGATCTGATCTTCCGCGCCCGCGTGGTGGGGCAGGTCCAATCCCGCAGCGCCTATCGCGAAACCGAAGCCGTTCACGAAGACACCGGTGGGTATGGTGTGGCAGAGAATCTCGCTGCCACGCAGGGCGTCGAAAAGGGCGAGACCGTCGAGGACGCTCATGCCAAGACGCAAACCAGCGCGCCCGCCAAGGCGGCGACGATCGTCCGCGAAACGCCGAAGGTCGGCCGGAATGATCCATGCCCCTGTGGGAGTGGTAAAAAGTACAAGAAATGCTGCGGTGCGCAGGCAGCATAATTGGACAAGGGCGAGCGGGCATGAGTTAATTCTTGCGCGCATGGGCTCCGTATCGCCGATAACTGCCGCCTTGTCGCTTGCGCCTTCGCGCCGGAGCGCTTCCGTTCGCGAAGGCGCAAGCGACGAGGGCGGCGGAATCGGCGAGATGAGAGTTCAGGTCAACCGCGCTCTCATAAACCAATGATTCCCAATCTTCGCGAATCGGTTCTCGGGATATTCGTAGTAATGCTGTCGGTTGTCGCCGTAGCGCGCGGGCAATCGCTCAAACTCGTCCAGCGCGCCCCGGATCCGCATGGCAGCCCGCGGCCGGCGCGGGATGCGACAAATGTGCCGCTGCAAACCAGTGTGTATTTTGAAATCGAACTGCCAGCAGGAACGAAGACCGGCAAGTCGATCGCGCAATCGATTGCGGTTTCTCTTCAACCAGCAGACGGCGCCGCGATCGACCTTCTCAAGCCCGGCCAGCACTTCGGAAATGGCGCGAAAGGCTGGCTGCGCTTGTCGGACAAATCGATTTCTGTCTATCTCGAAACCGGGCGCACACTTAATCCTGAAGCGCGCTACACCGTGCATGTAACTACCGCTTCTTCCGGCGCCACCTCGGAAATCGCCTCGTGGAGTTTCACCACCGAACCCGCGCCTGCCGTCCACCCGGTCAATTATCAGCTCGACCTGAAAAGCGCGCCGGTCCAATGGCATGGCCGGTTTTTCGACGGCATTTGCGACGTCATCTTCTGCACACAGGCGTCAAACTACGGGCCGACTTTCGAGCTGATGGCGGAGGCGCGCAAGCAGCATCCGCGGGCCTGGGGCCTGCAGCGCGATTTCTGGCTCACGGGAACCGAAGACCGCCCGCCCAACGGCTTTTTCCCCAGCAATCTGCCCAACATCGTCCGCGAGCGCGAAACTCGTCGCATCGTCGCGATGAAGAACGTCAACGGTGGCGTGCAACTTCATTTGGAAGACTTCTTTGGCCACGAGCAGTATGGCATCCCCAGCAATCGTCCGGTGGCAGACGACTATCACGTCGGCGATAAAATTCTCATTGCCGATGGAATTAACAACGCCCACGCAAAAGTGATATCTGCCAACAACGCGACGCGCACGGTGACTGTCAGCGCATTTCAGTCACCTGCCGAGGGTTGGAAGATCGCCTACGACAGGATGCTGCCCAAGTACAAAGACCCCGACGCCCCCGGCTTCTTTCCGCCGGGCGGCTGCTACCTTCGTAAATACAATCCCGTCGGCACACCCTGCTATTACTGGGGCCGACTCGATAAGGAATGGGATTTGGCTCATCGCTACGGGAAGCGCGTGTTGCCCAACTTTGCCGATGCGCCCGGCGATCTCTCCCGCGATGGAAAAAGCTGGTGTACCGTCAAGGATTACGCTGAATGGCATGAAACGGTCCGTGCGATCGCCGGGCACATCATCGATCGGTATGGCAAAGATTCTCTTGGATTCACCTGGAGCATCTTCAATGAGCCGGATCTGTGGATTCTGTTCTGGCACGCGTCGTCGGACGATCTGCAGAACTATTACGATTACACCAGCGACGCCATCCTCCGCGCCTTCGAAGACCGCGGCTACGACTCCAATAAAGTTTTCGTCGGCGGTCTCGAATTAGGCGCGGTCTTTGGGACGAATCTGAGACTCGAGGAATTCCTGGCGCACTGCTCGCCAACGGCGCAGGCAAAGGGGGCGCTGCCGCTCAATGCCGCCGTGGCCGATCGTCGGCTCGATGGAAAAAGATCGCATCGAGTTGAAGTGTTGTGCGGCGCGCATCATGGAAAAGGCGCACCCTGCGATTTCATTTCAATCCATTCCTACAACCGTTCGGAAATGATGGCGGCCAAGCTGAGGCGAGCCAAGGAAATCGCGCTGCAGATCGATCCGGATTATTACAAGGGCCTTTGGGTCGACTCGCACGAATCCTGCCCCGACTGGATGCCACCGGCCGATGAGGCGGCGGGGGATAGCTATCTGGGCGACGGATATTTCCCAACCTGGTGCATGGATGTGGTCCATCGCCAGCTTCTGCAGGCGAAGGTTGATCCGCGTTTCGCGTATGGTGAAACGATTCTCACTGTCTGGCCGCCGCCTGTGGATTTTGCGACGCTCAATGCCGTCTCGCGGATCATTCGCTATCGCGATGAACATGGCGCGGCAAAAACTGAAACGATTCCGATGCCGATCTTCCATGCGCTGACGCTGCTGTCAGACCTGGGCGACAACTATTGGGTGCTGCCCGAGCAAAAAGTCGCCGGCCACGCGATTGGCGGCTTTGCCTCGCGTGATGATCGTGGCGAGCTTCACGTGCTGATCTATTCGCATGACCCGGCCGATACCCAATCGCGATCCGGTGCTTCGTTCGACATCTCGCTGGATCTTTCAAATTTGAATGAGAAAGGTCCTGTGTCGGTTCAGGAATATCGCTTCGATCGTGATCACAATTCGCCCTATCCGCTGATCAACCAGATTCTCGGCACCCCTCGTGGCGCGCAACTCAAACTGACGCCTTCGATCTACAGCGCATCGCAGATGGATCAGCTTCGAAGCGCTACTGAATGCAAAGCGGAGCAAGCTGTTCACCCAATCGATACCGACGGGCGTCAGCACCTGACCGCGCATCTCGAGGCAAATGGCTGCGAGTTTCTGGTTATCGGGCCTGATACTGCCACCAAATAAGCGTTGCGGTTCCGCTATCTTTCATTGTTGCGCGTTTCGAGTCAGGGCGCAATGATTTCAGGACGATCAATCCAATTGGATGATCGATGTGCGCCCATCTCGGTTGAAATTTCCCCGGCACGCGCGACACGGAAGCATCTACGTCTTCGTTCTCGCGACAGCGATGCTCCTGACCATCATTGGAATGATGGTCCTGACCACCTCGCAGATCTCGGCCCGGAGCACCTACAACGCCAACGATTCGATCGAAGCCGCGGTGCTTGCGGAGTCGGCAGTCGACTACGCGCTCCAGCAGATCGCAAATGATTCCAACTGGCGAAGTGATTACACGAATAATGTCATTGTCACGCCGGCAAAGAACCTCGGCCATGGCACCATCACGTTCAAGCTGGCCGATGATGCGACGCCGCCCGCTTCGACGCTGACGGTGGCAACCGACCCCGTCCGCATCTACGGCATCGGAAAAATCGGCACTACGGTGCGCGTCTACAGCATGCAGGCTACGCCCAACGGCCCGCTCAAATGCCTGCAGAATGCCATCACTGCTAATTCCATTAATTTGAATTCCAGCACGATCACCGGCTCGCCAACGATTTATTCCAACACGACCATCACAGGCGGCCTGCCGATCTTCAGCGGCGCGCTGCTTGAGGGCGTTTCAATTTCTCTTTCGAGTCTTCTGAATGTCACCGCGACAACGGGTGTGCAGACGGAAGAGATGCCGAGCACCACCGGCGCTTTCAGCTATTATACAACCAACGGCATCAGCATCCCGATCGGCAGCATTCCGTCGATCAGCGGAAATCCGACAATCCAGAACAAGCTGTTAAGTCCCAACAGCAATCCCTACGGCAACACCCTGAGCAGCAAGGGTATCTACATCATCGATTGCAAGGGAGCCAATCTCATTATTTCCACTACGCGTATCGTCGGGACACTGGTCATTCTCAACCCCGGCGCTTCCACGACGATCCAGACGCAAAATTATTTTGCACCTTCTGTGACCGGATACCCGTGCCTGATGGTGCAGGGCAATATCACGTTCAACGAAAGCAGTTCCAACCTGTCGGACAATTCCACAAGTTTCGTGAACTATAACCCGGCGGGAACGCCTTACATGGGCGCTACTGACTCGACCTATACCACGCAATACCCCAACCGCTTCGATGGGCTTGTCTATGTCTCCGGCAACCTGACGACCCAAGGCACCTTCACCACCTCCGGCACCGTCATCGTCGGCGGCGCCTGGAGCTCCAGCGGCACCGCCAACCTCACCTACGACGCTACCACCTACAAGAACCCACCGCCCGGTTTCACCAGCGGCCAACTCGCCCCCGTCACCGGCACCTGGCGCTGGGAAGCAGCGCAGTAATCACCTCTGGACTGTCTCTAAGAATCTGCTAACATTCCCGCCCCCCTCGTCTGAGCGAGGGGCTGCTTTGGATTTGAGGAAACAATGTCTTACAAGTACAAGCCTAATAAGTCGGTCGCCAAGCGATTTCGGGTGACCAAGACCGGCAAGGTGAAGCACAATCATTGCTTCACCTCGCACCTGATGAGTTCGCGGCCGGCCAAGCGCCGCCGAAAGCTTCGCCGGGCGTCGGTGCTGCATGAAGGCCATGCGCGCAACATGCGGCTCTTCATGGGGTTGTCGAAGCTGAAGCCGAAGAAGATCGCCCATGATCGGGCCGTCGCGGCACGCCGGGAAAACAAAGAAGCCGCGGGAACTGCGGCCTAGTCAATATTCAAAAGCGGCGGCGAGGGCCGCCCGCTAAACGGGTTCACTAAAGCGGCGCGGCTGCTGCGGAACGAACCCGTAACAAAGCATCGGCGCACGCCGGTGCAGCCAAGCCCGCCAAATGAGCGAGTGCCTCTGGCTCCCACGTTTTCAAAGGATTTACTATGCCACGCGTCAAGATCGGTCCAGTTCACGCACGCAAACGAAAACGCGTATTGAAGCGCGCCAGCGGATTCCGCGGCGGGCCGGGCGTTCAATACCGTCAGGCTCTGGAATTCACCCGCAAGGCCGACGCCTACGCCACGCGCGACCGTCGGCAGAAGAAGCGTCATTTCCGCTCCCTCTGGATCGCTCGCCTCGGCGCTGCGCTTCGGGCACGCGGCCTATCCTACAATCGATTCATCCCGGCTCTGGTTGCCGCGGGAATTGAGTTGAACCGAAAGATGCTCAGCGAATTGGCTATCAGCGATCCTGCTACTTTCGACGCGATCGTCGAAAAGGCGCGCCCGCACCTCGCGGCGGCCAAGCCCGCGGCATGAGCTCTTGACATTCATCACCTGCAATAGCCTTCTGACCCGGCCGGTGACGTTTGTCGCCGGCCGGTTTGCGTTATGTCGGTCTGCTTCAGTTCAGAGTATCTGCCGGGGTGGTAACGCATCGATGGGCCTGCAATAATCCCGCACTTTCATTTGCCAGCGATCCATATGACGTCACACGAAATTCGCCAGCAGTTCATCGACTTCTTCACCAAGAAGCACGGACACACCTTCGTGCCCAGCTCGCCGGTGGTGCCGCTGGATGATCCGACGTTGCTGTTCACCAACGCCGGGATGAACCAGTTCAAGCCGATCTTCCTGGGGCAGGAAAAGCGTGCCTATACCCGCGCGGCCAACACGCAAAAGTGCATCCGGGCCGGCGGAAAACACAACGACCTGGACGACGTCGGGCGATCTCGCCGGCATCACACCTTTTTCGAGATGCTCGGCAACTGGTCGTTCGGCGATTATTTCAAGCGCGGCGCCATCGAGATGGCTTGGGAGCTGCTCACGCAGGTCTGGAAGCTCGATCCGACCCGGCTGCATGTCTCCTGTTTTGAAGGCTATGAAGCCGCCGGCATTCCGCGCGATACGGAAGCCGCAGAGATCTGGAAGGAAGTGGCCAAACTTCCCGACGATCACATTCATTACTTCGGCAAAGACAATTTCTGGCAGATGGGCGACACCGGGCCCTGCGGCCCCTGCACCGAAATCTACATCGACCGCACCCCTGACAAAACCGGCGGCCCGCAGGTCAACGGCAGCGATCCGCGCGTCATGGAGATCTGGAACCTGGTCTTCATCCAATACGACTGCGACGCCAACGGAAAGCTGACGACGCTACCCGCCCAGCATGTGGACACCGGCATGGGCCTGGAGCGCATCTGCCAGGTGCTGCAGGGCAAGGAAGACAATTTTGCGATTGATCTCTGGACCCCACTGTTCGATCGCATCTCTCAAATTTCAAATTTGAAATACACCGGGTTGTTCCCCAAGACGAATGCCGCCGATCCCGTTGCCGAATCGGCTAATCCGCAGCTTCGCCATGACATTGCATTCCGCGTGGTGGCTGATCACATTCGCTGCCTGACCTTCGCACTCACCGATGGCGCCGTTCCCAGCAATGAAGGGCGAGGCTACGTGCTGCGCCGGATTCTGCGACGGGCCGTGCGGTTCGGTCGCCAGCAGCTTGGATTGGGTGAGCCTTTTCTGCACGAGCTGGTGCCGGTGATTGTCGATTCGATGGGCGGCGCGTTCCCGGAATTGAAGAAAGATCCTCAGCGCGTCGCGGACATCATTAAAGACGAAGAGATCAGCTTTGGGCGCACGCTCGATCGCGGCATTCAGCTTTTTGAGAAAGCCGCCGAGCGCGGCAGCATCAGTGCCGAGGATGCGTTCAAGCTCCACGACACCTACGGCTTTCCCATCGACCTCACGCGGATCATGGCCGAAGAGCGCGGCATGTCCGTGGACATCGCCGGCTATGAGAAGCTGATGGAAGAAGCCCGCGAGCTGGCGCGCTCGGGCGGGCGAACGGAGAACACGCGGCTCAGCACCTTGCCGCCTGATGCGCTGGCGCAGCTTGCGCAGGCGAATGTGAAGCCGACGGACGACAAGCCAAAGTTTTCACACGACCCGATCCAGGCCAAGGTGATGGCCATCTGGAACGGCGATGATCTTGGTCTGGCCCCGGCCGATGTGCTGGAAGATGAAGAGCTGTCGATCATCCTCGATCGCACCAACTTTTATGCCGAGATGGGCGGCCAGGTTGGAGATTCCGGCGAGCTGCGCAGCTCCAGCGGCGCGATCTTCGATGTCCAGACGACGAAGGTCACCGGCGGCTATGTCCTGCACATTGGCCGCATTCGTAGCGGCTGCCTGCATGTCACTGACACGGTCACCGCGACCGTTGCCAACGAGCGACAGCGGACCGAGAAGAACCACACTTCAACTCATCTGGCCAATTGGGCCCTGCGTAAAGTGCTGGGCGATGACGTCCAGCAGAAAGGCTCGCTGGTCGATCCGGAAAAACTCCGCTTCGACTTTTCCCATGGCAAGGCCATGAGCGATGAGGAGATTTCGCGGGTCGAGACGCTGGTGAGCCAGTCGGTGCAGAAGAAGCTACCCGTTTATGCGGAGGAGGCTCCGCAAGAGAAGGCGCTGAAGATTCACGGTCTGCGCGCCGTCTTCGGCGAAAAGTATCCGCCGATGGTGCGCGTGGTTTCGATCGGTGTGCCGGTGAAGGATTTGCTCGCCGATCCGGCGAATTCCAAATGGAGAGAGTATTCCATCGAATTCTGCGGCGGCACGCATCTGTCCAACAGCAGTCAGGCTGGGAATTTTGCCGTCGTGGCAGAGGAATCGGTCAGCAAAGGCATTCGGCGAATTATCGCTTTGACAGGAGATGCCGCTGCCAAAGCCAACACCAGCGCCGCGGAAATCGATCGAATCATCGAGAGCGGCAAGAGCACCAAAGATGCGCAGGTGCAACCGGTGATTGCTCAGCTAACGCAGGCCATCTCCGGAACGGTCCCACTTCGCGCCAAGCGACGCGCTCAGGCTGCAATTTCCGAATTGCAGCAACGCCACAAAGCTTTCGAGAAAGCAAACAAAGCCGCTCCGTCGGCAAGCGTCGATGTATCGAGCATCTCCAGCGGCCTGTTGGCGCAGGCCACGCCGCTCGGCCCCGGCAAGCTGATCGTCGGCCAGATCCCCGATACGCCAACCGACCAGGTTCTGGCGGTCGTGGACTCGCTGAAGAAAAAAGCCGGCAGCTACGCCATTTTTATTGCATCAGTATTAGATGGACGCATCGCCTTCGTCTGCGCCGTCAGCGATGACCTGATCGCCAAAGGCCTTAAGGCCGGCGACTGGCTCCGCGAAGCCGCCAAGGCCGCCGGTGGAAAAGGAGGCGGCCGTCCCCAACTCGCCCAGGGCAGCGGCAGCGAGCCCGCCAAACTTCCTGAAGCGCTTCAAGCCGCAAGGGAGTTTGCGGAAAAGAGCGTGCGATAGCCAAGGTTAGCCGCGACGCGCCAGCGGAGCGCTTTTTCGCGCGCATCCGGAAAGCGCTCCGCTTCGCGTCGCGGCTAACCGAATGCGCTGGACCCCGCCCCATCCCTATATCTTCCCGCTGTCAAGGGTTATCAGACGTTGAATCCCCTCACCCTCGTCCCCGCAATACTTTCCCCCTGTTCCCGTATTGTAAATCGGAGATGGGGTGGCGAGTCCGATTCAAGTGCGAACTGCATTACGCCCGACGTATGGGCGCGGGCCGCTGCTCTGCTCGAAGAGTGACGTGGGCAAATAAGGCTTTTTCTCTTTTTCGCGGAGGTCTTTGTGGCCCGTCAACCAATGATCGAAAGTCTGGAATCGCGGACGCTTTTATCGGCGTCGTCGCTGGTTTTTAACCCGACCCTCAAAGCCGATCGGCTGGTGGTTCGCGCGGATCTCTTGAAGTTCCGCAGCGACATTTTCGCCAATGAGGCCAAGCTTCTGGTGGACATCAACGCCATCAAGAGGAACGTTGCCAAGGGCGACACGAGCCTGAACGCATCGTTCGCGCAGCTTCATACCGATGCGAAATCGATGCACACTGCGTTGCGCGCAGATCGGCTGGCCGAGTCGGCTACGGCGCTGGCCGACGAATCGGTCATTAAGAAGGACCTCGTGCAGATCATCAAGGATCGCGGTAACGCGACCGCCGAGACGGCTGATCATGCGAAGCTTCTGGCCGATCGCATCCAGCTTCAAAATGACCTGATCGCCGGCCTCGATTCGCGAATCGCGACGCGGCAGGCCAGTGAGACGACCATCGCCGACGACACGCAGGCGATCGTCACCGCGGCCAACAACGATCCGGCCGCTACGGATGCGCTCAAGGCAGCGGCATCGAAGTTTGCCGACGACCGCACGACCGCGCTTAACACACTTACGGCCGACCTCCAGACCATCAGCGCGGCCCGCACTCAGCTCTCGAATGACTTGACTGCCGCTCAGTCCACCTGATCGCAGTTTCGTCAATTGAGATTTGCCCGCGCCCCGGTTGACCGCCGCATGAACAATGTCGCGGATAACCGGGGCGCTGTATTTTGCGCGGGCCAGACATCACGCTCCTGACGGGTAGTCCAACGAGGCGGATACCCGCACACAATTCGCCGGCGCGCGTCCTTTTGTGTCATTTTGTATCCTGCGACAGTTTGGCGACGTTTGGACATGCGTCGCGCGAGAGTGGGTTGTCTTGACAGAACTGGGGGCGATCTCTAACGTACCCCTCTTTCCTCAGCCGGCGGGCGATTTCGCCCGCCGACTGCCGTTTGATAGACAGCCGCGCCTCGACGAAATCCTACTGCTTTAAAGCGGTGCGGGGTGGCGGTTTGGTCAGGAGTTTGTCAGATGCTTCCGGTACAGAAACACAGCAAGGCGCGCAAGCGCAAGCGTCGTGCCCACATGGCTTTGAAGCCGATTCATTACGTTCGTTGCCCCCAATGCGGCAATGCCAAGCTTCCTCATGCCGCCTGCGACAATTGCGGGTATGTCAATCCGAAGTTGGCATTGCAGATGGAAACAGAACAGGCCTAAGGGCCTGCGTTTCCAGTGCTCAGGGAGGAACGCCGTGCGCGCTGCGGTGGATGTGATGGGCGGTGACAAAGCCCCGGCCGCCATCCTTGATGGATGCTGGGCCGCCGCGCCATTGCTCGGACCGGAAGACAGCGTGCTTCTGATCGGCGACGAAGCGATCATTCGTCAGGGCCTTGCCTCCAGCAGCCTTTCAAACGAGCAAAAGCAGCGATACAAAGTGGTTGCGACCACGCAGGTCGTCCAGATGGATGACCCGCCGGTCGAGGCCATTCGCAACAAGCCCGACAGCTCGATCTCGGTGATGTGCAAGCTGGCGGCCAAGGGCGAAGCCGACGTAGTGATCTCCGCCGGCAACACCGGTGCGTGCGTCGCCGCGGCACAGCTCCGCATGCGAAATCTGTCCGGCGTGAGCCGGCCGGGTATTTCGGTCCTGATGCCGACGTTCTATGGCCCGGTTGCGGTATGCGACGTCGGGGCCAATATTACGCCCAAGCCGCGCCACCTTCAGCAGTATGCGATCATGGCCGGGGCCTATGCGTCGGCGGTGCTGGGAAAGAAGAATCCTCGCGTCGGTTTGCTGTCCATTGGCGAAGAGGACGCCAAGGGCACCGCGATGGTGAAAGACGCGCGAAAATTGATGCGCGACGAACCTCAGATTAACTTTGTCGGTAACGTCGAAGGACGCGACCTGTTTAAAGGCGTGGCCGACGTGGTCGTATGCGACGGGTTTGTCGGCAACACCATCCTCAAATGCGTTGAAGGGTTGGCCGAGGGCTTGTTTCAGGCGATTCAGAGCGAGCTTGAGCAGGTTGGCCCGCAGTTGGTAGCGCAGTTCAAGCCGGTGCTGAAAAAGATTCACCAGCAGCACGACTACCAGGAATATGGTGGCGCGCCGCTGCTCGGTGTCGATGGCTACTGCCTCATTTGTCACGGCAGCTCCGATGGCCGGGCGATCCGAAATGCGATTCGGGTCGGCAAGCAGCTTGTCGCCAGCGGGGTAAATGAGAGAATCGTCGAGCAGATCGCCGCCAGCATTCCCGGCGGAGATGAGTAGAGCCGGCAGAAGTGTCACATTAGTATTCGATAGTCAAGTGATTATGTCGCAATACGGAGCCATCATCGCCGGGACTGGAAGTCATGTGCCCGAAAAGCGCCTGACCAACGACGACCTGTCGCGCATGGTCGATACCAACGATGAATGGATCGTCCAGCGCACGGGCATCAAAGAACGGCGCATCGCCGCCCATGGCGAATCGACCGCCACGCTCGCTGCTGCAGCGGCTCGCAAAGCGCTGGCTGCTGCTGAAATGGCTCCGGAAGATCTGGACCTGGTCGTCTGCGGAACGATCTCGGGGGAAATGATTTTCCCATCGACCGCCTGCTTCGTGGCGGCAGCTCTTGGACTCAATTCGACGCCCGCTTTTGACGTGTCGGCCGCATGCAGCGGATTTATCTATACGCTCGAAACTGCCGCCAATTTCATCAAAGCCGGCCGGTATGAAAACGTGCTGGCCATCGGCGCGGAGACGCTCAGCCGAATCACCGATTACACCGATCGCGGAAGCTGCATCCTCTTTGGCGACGGCGCCGGAGCCGTCGTGCTGCGACGCGGCGAGCCGACGCGCGGCCTGGTATACAGCGGCCTTCATGCCGACGGACATGGCTGGGAAATGCTCTGCTGCAAGCCCGGCAGCCGTCATCCAATCAGCGAATCGCTGATCTCGGAGCGCGATCAATACATGAAGATCCGCGGCCGCGAAGTTTACAAGTTCGCGGTGCAGCGTTTCGAAGAGCTCATTGAAGATGCTCTGCGCAAATGCGAGTTGACCACCGACGATGTGAAGCTCATCGTGCCGCACCAGGTCAATCAGCGCATCATCGATTCGGCGATGGAGAAGCTGGGGCTTGGCCCGGACAAGGCATACGTGAACATCGATAAGTATGGCAATACCTCGGCCGCGTCGATCCCCATCGCGCTGGACGAGGCGGTTCGAGCCGGGCGAATCGCGCCCGGCGATACGATCATCCTCGTTGCTTTTGGCGCGGGCCTGACCTGGGCCAATGCGGTGATCCGCATGTAAAAATCAAATTTCAGGCATATCGCCTGGCCCCGGGATTGTTATAGCAATTAACTGTATTGTGCTCTTGACGGGCTGCGAAAGCTCGCGACGAACGTAATGGCAAGCAAAACCTACATTCTCTGTCCGGGGCAAGGCGCGCAATGTCTGGGGATGGGCAAGGATCTCTTTGAGGCCTCGCCCGCTGCGCGCGATGCCTTTGAAACCGCCAACCGCGTCCTGGGAATTGATTTAGCCAGCATCTGCTTCAACGGCCCGGAAGACGGGCTCAACCAGACCGACATCAGCCAGCCGGCGATCTTTACTGCGAGTGTCGCTAGCTTCAGGGCAGCAGTGGATGCGGGATTGATCGATCCGCAATCGGTTACCGCTTACGCGGGTTTGAGTCTCGGCGAATACACGGCGCTGCATCTCGCGGGCGTCTTCAGCTTTGAAGCCGGACTAAAATTGGTCGCTGCTCGCGGCAAGTACATGCAGGAGGCTGCGGTGGCCGTCCCCAGCGGCATGGTGGCCGTGCTGGGCGCGGATGAAGCGGCGGTGCAGAAGCTCTGTGCCGAAGCGGCGCAAGGACAGGTTTTGACGCCGGCCAACTTGAACGCCCCTGGGCAGATTGTGGTCAGCGGCGCGAAGGACGCCTGCCAGCGCGTGCTAGCTGCGGCCGAGGCGGCGGGTTTCAAAGCGACGGCATTGAAAGTGGCCGGTGCGTTTCATAGCGCCTTGATGCAGCCGGCGGCGGATCGAATGAAGGCGGAGCTGGATCAGGTGCAGTTCGCGGCTCCGTCGGTTCCGGTTTATTCCAACGTCACGGCGCAGCCGCACGGAGACGCGGCATCCATCAAACAGCGGCTGGTGGAGCAGATTGTCTCGCCCGTGCTGTGGGAGGCGACGATGCGGGCGCTAGTGGCCAATCAAGGTGCGCGATTCGTGGAGCTTGCCCCAGGTCGAACGCTCGCTGGTTTGGCCAAGCGAATCGAACGTCGCCTGCCGATCGAAAGCGTGGCGACGGCCGAGGCGCTGGCGGCGGCGAAATAACATTTGGCCTTCGGATCTTGGGCGGTGAGAAGACAACGGAGTTGGCAATGACTGAAAAACGCGTGGCGCTGGTGACGGGTGGGTCGCGGGGAATTGGCGCGGCAATCACCAAGCGGCTGGCCGCCGACGGGATGCACGTTGTCGCCGTCGCGCGCAGCGTCGACAAGCTCCAGCAGGTCTGCGACGAGATCAAGAGCAAGGAAGGATCCGCCGAGCCGCTGGTGGCGGACATTGCCGATGCCAAAGCATGGGCGGCAGCAGTCGAGCAGGTTGGCGACAAGCATGGCCGGCTGGACGTATTAGTCAATAACGCCGGCATCACGCGGGACGGCCTGTTTCTCCGCATGGATGATGAGGATTTTGACGCCGTCATCAATACGAATCTGAAGAGCGCCTTCGTGGCGATTCGTTCCGCGGGACGAATGTTGATCCGCTCCAAGACCGGGCGAATCATCAATATCAGCAGCGTCGCGGGCGTCGCAGGCAATGCCGGGCAGGCCAACTATTCCGCCAGCAAGGCTGGTTTGATCGGGCTCTCCAAGACGGTGGCCCGCGAATTGGCCGGCAAGGGCATTACCTGCAACGTGATCGCACCTGGCTTCATCACGACCGACATGACCGACGTGCTCAACGATAAGATCAAGGAGACGGTCAAGGCCAACATCCCGCTCCGCCGGTTCGGCGAGCCTGGCGAGATTGCCTCAGCCGTCTCGTTCCTGGCCAGCCCCGAAGCCTCATACATCACCGGCCAGGTCATTTGCGTGGATGGCGGAATGGTGATGTAACTGAAGTTAAGCGGCCCCAAAGGGCCGTTTGCAAAACAGTGGATGACCGCTATAGTTTCCGCACTTTTGGGCCGCGTGGCCCGGAGCGGCCTTAATCCAAAAGCAGGGTAGGTGGATCAGACATGGAAGACATCGAGCAGAAGGTGATTGAGATTGTCAGCGAGCAGATGGGTGTGGATAAAAGCGAAATCACCCGCGAAACCCACTTCATCAACGACCTGAACGCCGACTCGCTCGACACCGTCGAACTGGTCATGGAATTCGAGGACGAATTCGAGCTTTCCATTCCCGACGAGGAAGCGGAAAAGATCCAGACGGTCGGCCAGGCCATCGACTATATCAAGGAACATTCCAACAAGTAGTCTCGTATCGTTGGTGCGCGGCGGCGCTACAGGCGCCGCTTCCTTTTTCTCGCCAGGGAATTCATGGCCAGGCGTCGAGTTGTCGTTACCGGGTTGGGCGTCGTGACCTCGTTGGGTGAAACCTACGATGGCATGTGGGACAAGCTCTGCGCCGGCGAAAGTGGAATCACCCCCATCCGCCGCTGGGATGCCAGCAAATATCCAGTCCGCATCGGCGGAGAATGCATCGGGTTTGATATCTCCAAGTACGGCGTCGATGTCCGCGAAGCCAAGCGCATCGATCGCTTCGCCCAGTTCGCCCTGGCCGCATCCATCTCGGCTGTTAAAGATGCCAGCCTCGATTTTGCCAAGGAAGATCCAACCCGCTGCGGCGTGTTGATCGGCACCGGCATCGGCGGCATCGAAACCATCGAAGAGCAGAACAAGATCCTCATCAGCCGAGGCGTGAGCCGGGTCAGCCCATTCACCGTTCCGCGCCTCATGCCCAACGCCGGTAGCGGCAACGTCTCGATCTTCTTCCATATCAATGGACCCAATACCTCCGTCTCCACTGCCTGCGCGACCGGCTCCAACGCGATCGGCGACGCCGGGCGAATGATTCAATGTGAGATGGCCGATGTGATGCTCGCTGGCGGCTCGGAAGCCGCGCTGTGCGAGCTGGGTCTGGCCAGCTTCTGCGCCACCCGCGGCTTATCGACACGAAATGATGATCCGATCCACGCCAGTCGTCCGTGGGATGTTGGCCGCGATGGATTTGTCATGGCCGAAGGCGCGGGCGTCGTCGTGTTGGAAGAATATGAGCATGCCAAGCGGCGGGGCGCGAGAATCTTTGCCGAGCTGATTGGCTATGGCACCAGCGGCGACGGTTGCCACATCACCGCTCCCGAGCCCGAAGGCAAAGGCGCGAGCCTCGCCATGCGATTGGCGCTCAAAGACGCGAATATCTCGGGTGATCAGGTCGATTACATCAACGCCCACGGCACCAGCACGCCATTAGGTGATCTGGCCGAGACCAAGGCCATCAAAGCCACCTTCGGCGATCATGCCCGCAAGGTTTCCATCAGCTCCACCAAAAGCCAGCTTGGCCATCTCCTAGGCGCCAGCGGCGGCGTCGAAGCCGTGATCGCCAGCCTGGCTGTGCATCGCAATCTCATCCCGCCGACGATAAACCTCGTCGAGCAGGATCCCGAGTGCGATCTCGACTACACGCCGCTCAAGGCCAAAGATCGCAAGATCAACATCGCCATGAGCAACAGCTTCGGTTTCGGCGGACATAACGCCGTTCTGCTGTTCCGAAAGCCGAGCTAAGAAGCAAGAGTGATCCCGTCACCCTTTTAGCCGCCCCGCCTGCGGGGCGCGGCCGATCCACTCCCCGCGCAAGACCCGTTTTGGAATTGTAATTGGAACGCTGCTCGTCCTTTTATCGTGCGAGAGCTTCAGCGCCGCTGGACGCGCTCCACAGGTGGAGCGGCTAAAGGATCAGGGCGCCGCTGCGCGTCGGCAGCAAGGTGTCTTTACGACCGCATCTTCAACCTTTATTCTCCGCCTCATGCTCGACAGCGAACAACGTCTTAAGCGACTGATCCGCGACATTCCTGATTTTCCAAAGCCGGGGATTTTGTTTCGCGATATTACGCCGCTGCTGGCGGATGCTTCGGGGTTGGCGCTGAGCGTGGAATTGCTGGCCAATCCGTTTCGCGGGAAGCGCATCGATCTGGTGGTCGGCGCGGAAAGTCGCGGGTTCATCTTTGGGACCGCGGTCGCGTGCTGTCTGTCGGCGGGATTTATCATCGTCCGCAAACCTGGCAAGCTGCCTCACCAGCGCATCAGCCAGAGCTATGAATTGGAGTATGGCACCGATTCGCTGGAAATGCATGCGGATGCAATCGTCAAAGGGCAGCGGGTGCTGGTCGTCGATGATCTGCTCGCGACCGGCGGCACGATGAAAGCCTGCTGTCAGATGGTGCAAAAGCTCGGCGGGGAGCTGGCCGGTATCGCGGTGCTGATCGAATTGGCATCGCTCAAAGGGCGCGACAGGTTAGCGCCGACGCCGGTCCATTCCGTGCTTCGATACGAATGATTACGCTTTGCTCGCGACGGCTTCTGCCGGTTGATCGGCCAATTTGAACTGGTGCCGGGCCATGCGGAAATAAGCGCCGCCCTGCGCGACCAGCGCATCGTGCGTTCCCTGCTCGACAATTCGGCCGCCTTCCATCACATAAATCCAATCGCAGTCGGCGACGGTGCTGAGCCGATGGCTCACCAAAATCATCGTCCGCTTGCGCTTCAGGCCGCGAAGAGTTTCGGTGATCATCTGCTCGTTCTGCGGATCGAGTGCGCTGGTGGGTTCATCGAGTACAAGGATCGGCGCTTCGGTGGCCAATGCCCGGGCGATCGCGAGGCGCTGACGCTGTCCACCCGAAAGATTCTGCGCGCCTTCGGTTAGGACCGATTCATATTTGTCCGGCATCGCTTCAATGAATTCCGCGGCTCCGGACAGTTCCACGGCCTCTCGAAGCTGGTGCTCGCCAATGTCCGGCCGGCCATAAGCGATGTTCTCGCGAATCGTCGTCGGCAGTAGCAATGCATCCTGCAGCACTAGCGCGATGTGTTTCCTCAAATCGCGGAGCCGCACATGACGGATATCATCTTCATCCAGGCGGATCTGCCCGCTCGTCGGATCGTAAAAGCGCGGAAGCAAACCCAATAAGCTCGACTTGCCCACGCCACTCGGGCCGACGAACGCCACCATCTGACCCGGCTCAATCGTCACGCTCACATCGCGAAGAACCGGCGCGCCATTGCCATAAGCAAAATTCACTTCGCTGAGCGTCAACGTTCGCGGCCGCACATCGATTGTCTTCGCATCCGGCAAATCCTTGATTTCGACAGGCGTATCGAGCACTTCGAACACGCGCAGCATGCCCGCCAGATATTTTCGCATCTCCGCGCCGCTGCCGCTGAGTTTGTAGAGCGGGTCGTACAGGTTGACCAGCGTGTATTGCACAAAGACCCAAAGCTCGCCGACGGTGAAGGCCGACGGATGTTTCCAGGCCTGGTATCCGCCGACGCCGACGATCAGCGCCACGCCAAATCCAAATGCGCTGCCGATCGCCAGCCAGTAGACCAGCGATTGGAGGTGCATCTTCACCCAGGCGCGGTTGCTGATGCTGACTGAATGGTTGAAGCGGTCGTACTCGTCCTTCTCGCGTCCGAAGGCCTGCACCAGGCTGATGGCCGACACACTCCGCTGGACGATGGAGGTCATGTCGGTATCGAGCTGTGCCGCGCGAAGAGCGGTTGTCGTGAGGACTTTTCCGTAATACTTGATCGTGACAAACAGCACCGGCATCACGCCCATCGCGATCAGGCCAAGTTTCCAGTTCATCGCCAGCATGATGGCGCACATGCAGACCAGGATGATTGCATTGACAAAAATCGTCTGAAGGATGTTGAAGGCGTTGAGGACGCCATACGTGTCATAGGTCACGCGATAGATGGCATCGCCCTGCGCGTGCGAGCGGTGATAGCCCAGGCTCAGTTCCTGCAGCTTGCGATACAGGTCGCTACGCACGCGCAGAAGTCCGTTAAAGCCAATGACGATTTTGTAATAACCCTGCCACAGGCCAATCAATTCCTGCATCAATCGCAGCAGCAGTGTAATGGCTGCGAGCAGCACGATCTGGCCGATAGTGCTGCTTGGGGCAAAATGCAGAAACAGCCGATGCGTCCAGGGCACACTCGTCTTCTTCTGCAAAACTGAGTCAACCAGAATCGCCAGGGGGAAAGGCTGAGCGAGACTTGCCAGGGTGGTCAATCCAATCAAAAGCGTCGAGAAAATGACCTTTCCCAGGTCATCGCGAAAATAACCGGCGGCACGGGTGTAGGCGCGAGCAAGCGTCATTGTTGGTGTCAGAAAACTGTATCAGGCGACCGAGGGTTCAGGTGAATCCAGTCCCGGATCGCGAGCCGGCTCTTTGCTTTCAACGGGCCGCGAATCCTGCTTGCGCTGCTTTTTCGGATAAACCGGCCAATATCCCGATCGCTCCGCCACCTCGTCGATCAGCCCAAGCACCGGCATCGACACGCGCCAGCGATTGACCACAAACATCGACCACCAGGCGAGTGGAATCAGCAACGCGGTCCGACTGAAGGGCCATAGGTGCAATAGCAGCAAACCCGCGAGTAATAAGCTCGCCGCGAGCAGACTTTTGCAGAAGTTGCTCATGCGGGCGCGCACGCGCACGCGCGTCAGCACACCGCTGCCATGATGTTCTTCGGTGGCGGTGCTGAGTTGCAGGTTCACATATCGGCTGCCGTAGATTTCCAGATCCCATCGATTCCAGCCGCTGTCGCTGCGCATGCGCCATCCGGCCGCGCGGGCCTCGCGGGTGATCTCGGCCAACAGTTTGAATCGTTCGTTCTGCTTTTCCTTGCTCCAGTAGCGGAGGGTATTGCCATCATGCGGATCGAAAGGCAGCCGCTGTCGCGAGTATCCCCGCGCTTCCTTCCGCATCACCATGACTTTATTTTTCAATCGCACCGAATAGCGCGCCCAGCCACGGGTGATGGGCTGGCGATAATGCAGATAAGCAATCAGCGGCCGCGAAAGCGAGTGTGCGTGCCGAGGACGCGGCGCCTGGATGGCCGCGACGATTCCAAGCGCGATCGGCGTCAGTGCCATGATCAGCGCCACCCACAATAGCGGATTGAAAGCAAACCCCAGCACCGCCACGAAGATCGCCAGGAGGTGCCATTCGATGCTCATCAGCATCATCACCAGCAGCGACGCCGGTCGGCGGTAGATCGTCTGGAAAAGTCCGGTTCCAAAGACACCGTGATAGATGACGTCGCCACCAATGCGGATGCCCATGAAATCGCCGCCGTAGATGCGTCCGCGCCAATGGCTCGCACCTAGCGAATTGAAATGCTCGGGATGTTTGTACTTCAGCAGGGCTTCAGCTTCGCCGTAACCGCGCTGCTGCTTGAGATAAGCCTTCACCGTATTTCGACGGTAATGCCAGACCTGCGCGGCCGGCGCAAATCCAATGGAATATCCTAAATCCTGAAGGCGCCAGATCACGTCTACGTCATCGCCGGCCTTGCGATACTGCGAATCAAAGCCGTTGATCTGCTGCAGCGCCCACTTGTAGAAGGCCATGTTGCAGCCGGGCACATGCTCGGCTGTCCGGTCGTCGATCATGACGTGCGTCGGCCCGCCGGGCGAAAGCCCAACACAATCGGCCACCCAGCTTCCTTCATCAGGGATGAGATTCGGCCCGCCCATGCCCACGTATCCGCCGCGCACCAGCGCGAGGGCCGAAAAATACAGCCAATCCTCATCGGCCTCGCAGTCGCTGTCCGTATAGATGACGATCTCTCCAGTCGCCGCTTCCATGCCAACGTTCCGCGCGACGCTCAGCCCTTTGTTCTTCTGGCGGATGTTGCGGACGGAAGGAAACTTCTTGAGGATTTCCTGCGTCGAATCGGTGCTGCCGTCATCGACAAAAATCACTTCGTAGTCCGGGTAGCGGATGCGCTGCATTGAGCGCAGACAGGCCTCGACCGTGCTTGCGCCATTGTAAGAGCAGATCACGACGCTCACGCGCGGAAGCGCGCGGTCCGTCACCTGCGGCGCCTTCGCAAAGAGTTGCCGGACCGCATCAAACGCCGGCTTGGGCGATCGATCGCGCCGCGTCAGGCCAAAGGCCCAGTCTTCGATTTGCCATCCGTGGACAAACCAGTCGTCGGTGAAGCTGAAAACGAAAAGTCCGACGCAGCCTTCATCAAATACCGCGCGGACTTGCCGTTCGAGCACCTCGGCCTGTCCGTCTTCGGTATGCTCGCGAAGTGTGTCGATGCCATACTCGCCCAGCATGAGCGGCAGTTCGCCAGCGATCATCTGAAGTCGCGCGAGGTAGTTGCGGAAAGCCGAATCGTCATGCAGGTAAACGTTGAAGCAGACGAAATCGATCGCGCGCGGGCGAAGGTATTCGGTCGTCGGAAAATTCGCGAAAGTAAACAGGCATTGCGGCGCAATCGATTTGCCGAGTGCAATTAATTCATCGATGAACTGCTCGACTCTTTTCTGCCCCGAAAACCGGACGATGTCCGGCGGGATCTCATTGACGACGCTGATGGCGAAAACGGCAGGGTGATTCCCGCAGGCGGTGACGCATTCTCGCACCGCATTCCGCGCCATCTGGCTGATTTCCGGATCGCCCACAAAGGTGAGATTCTTGGCCCAGCAGACATCCACCAGCAGCTTCAGCCCCATTTCCTGGGCCAGGTCCAGAAACCAGGCCGGCGGTACGTGATAAATCCGCAGGCAGTTGGCTCCCAATTCCTGCATCTTCTGGAAATCGCGCCGAACTTGCTCGCGATCAGGCAGCGGGAGTCCTTCGGGGCCGGGGGCAAAGGGGCCGTAGGTGACGCCCTTAACGAAAAACTTGTCGTTGCCGAGCCGGAAGAATTTGCCATCGCGCCGCACGCGATTGCTGACGCGCTCGGCCACGCGCTGTCGGCCTCCTGGAGCGCTAATGCCAGTGCCAGCATCATTTTGCGGCTCTATCTCGGTCGGGGGACCGTCCGACTGCTTTTGATGAGCGTACGCCAACGTCATACGGTTGCATTTCCTTGAGGAATCGCGGCGGTCGGTCAGAGGGCAATTGTAGGCTCCAGGCGGTGTTCGAACGTCGAACAGCCGACCCACGCGCCATTATGACGGTCTCAGGCAGCCAATGCATTGCCTAAAATCAACTAAAATTGATAGACGTTGTACGGCCATAAAGCGGGCTGTAAGCTATAGATCATCCGCCAGGTGTAGCTGGAGTTTCGGATTTAATTTGTGGCTCGTTGAGGCATGCTGAAAATGAGTGCTATCGGCCGGATGTGGAGATCCGCACGCCGACGCAAAGGGCTCAGGCTGGATTCTTCGGGAGAAAATGGATCGGCAGTTGCCCTTGCCGATCGTCAAAGCCGTTAATCTATCGATCTGATTGGTTCGGAGCATAACTATCGGCCTACGCAAGCAGGCCTGCAGTCGTGCAAACCATTCTCATACTCAAGCAGGCCGGCAACCAGACGACGCGAGTAACTCATGGCGATCAACGCCGACGAAGTCATTGAAACATTCGGGTGCGCAACGGAAGAGAATCAGATCGATTCACTTCGCAAGGGGCAGGTCGTCGAGCTTCCCGAAACCGGCGAAGTCTGGGTCACCGGCGACCTTCACGACCATCGTCGAAACTTCGAGAAGCTGCTTGCTGCCGCCGAGCTGTCAGACCATCCCAATCGCCATGTGATCCTCCATGAAGTCATCCACGGCGATTACTTCGATGCCAACGGCGCCGAAGGAAGCTGGGAGATGCTCTACAAGGTCGCCCAGCTCAAATGTGATTTCCCGAAGCAGGTCCATTTCCTTTTTGCGAATCATGACCTGGCCCAGATTCATGGTGAAGGCATCATGAAGGGCGGCCAAAGCGTCTGCGAAGCTTTTAATGCGGGCGTAAAGCGCGATTTTGGGACGCGAACGGGAATTGCCAACGCCGCCATCACCGAATTTCTGCTTTCATTCCCGTTGGGCGTACGGACACCCAGTGGGCTGTTTGTCTGCCATAGCGTTCCGACCGATGAGCAGATTCCCAATTTCGATTTCACCGTTTTCGATCGTGCATTGACTCCGAACGATTACAAGCGCCGATTTGGCCCGGTCTATCAGATGATCTGGGGTCGCAAGACGACGGCGGAGGGGGTCGGGACATTTGCAGATAAGGTCGGAGCGCGAATTGTCATCACCGGCCATCAGCCTCAGGACAGCGGGTATCTGGTCAATGGCGAGCGTCACCTGATTATCGCTTCAGACCATAATCAGGGTGTGTTCCTTCCCATCAAGACCGGGAAGAATTATTCGATGGATGATTTGGTGAAGCGCCTACACAAATTCGCGTCGATTGATGCGTAATTATTCAAATCTGATCGTGAGCAGAAGCGTATCGGGAATCGGATTACCCGCCTTGGTTCTCGTCGGTTCAAACCACCAGTCGTAGACCGCCACCTGACACGGCTGATCGATATCCACCGTTCCGCTCGATCGCACCACCCCGACATTCGTGACCTTCCCCGCCTTGTCGATCGATATCTTCAGCACGACCGAGGCCGTATCCATCGAAAGCAGATCGACCTTGCCGGCCAGAAGGATGCGCGGCCGAGTCGTGTGAACCTGCCGGCCAAGCTGGATATCGAGCTTTCCATCGCGCCAGACGACGCTCCCGACACGGGCAAAGGGATCCGATTCTGAAACGCTTTGCTGGGCCGGATCCGATTGCGGAGCCGGCGCGCCGGGGGCTCGGGCGTCGCCAGTTGCGGGGTGGGGCGGCACAGCGGCCGCCGTCGCAACGGCCGGTTGTGGAATGATCGGCGATATCTTGATCGGATCGACTTTGGGGATTGCGACAGCCGCGGACGCGACGGCAATTCCGCCATCCTTACTTTGCGCTGACGCTTGTAAAAGGGGAGGCGAAGCCGGTTCAATTTTGATCGGCTGCGCCATCGCCGTGGCAGTCGGGGACGGAGCAAGTGCCGCCGCCAAAGCCGATTGCATCGCAGAATTAGGTTCAGAAGCGGTTTGACCTCCAGAACCACCTTCGCCCAGCGGCCCGGTGTTCATCGCCGGCTCATTTCCGACCCTGCCCGGCCCGCGCGGATCGCGACTTAAGAAAGCCTGGTCCTCCTCCGCTTCGCGCGCCAGCAAAGGTTGTTCGCCCTCGCTCTTGTTGCTGCCAATGCCTTTTGCATTGGCTTCGCCCATGTCCGGCTCTTCATCTGCCGGTGGAACCAGCGCAACCGTAACCTCGCTCTGTTTTGGCGCAATCCTTCCACCAAAGAGCCGATTCCAGATCGGCGAGGCCACCATGGACAGCACCGCGGCATGAATCGCCAGCGAAGCCAGGATGAAAACCAGGAAATTGATATTCCGGCGGTACGTCATTGCAGCGGTGGGGCGAGCCGGCTCTATTGTAGCCCTTTCCGGCCCAGTCCAGAACCCATTTCACCCATTAATCGTCGGCCACTTCGGTCGGCTTTCAACCAAATCGCCCTCCATGGCCGATGGTGAGTTTTATCAGACTTGTCTTGCGGCAAGCCTGCATAGAGATACCCTATAGGTTCAGTTTTTCGTGGATAAGCTTAATCGATCCAGTCGTTCGAGATGTGGGGTTTCAAGGATGAAGCTGCTCGCAGGCAAATTGTCGTTGATTTTGCTTGGCCTGGCCCTTGTCGCGCCTGTGGCGAAGGCCGATCTCAATTCCGAAGTCCAGGCCGTCCTCGGTGACAAGCTCCTTCACAAGACCACTACGGGCGTCGAGGTCTTTCGCCTTGGCCAAAGCGACAGCCAGACCAAAGAAATCTTTTCGATCCAGCCGGCCTCACCCCTTATCCCTGCCAGCAACCTCAAACTGGCGACCACCTCCGCCGCCCTCGATCATTTTGGCCCCGATTTCAAGTTCCGCACTGTCCTGCTCATGCATGATGGGAACCTGATTCTCATCGGCGGCGGCGACCCGACCTTCGGCGACCTCGAATATCTCAAAAAAGCCGGCTGGGGAATCACCACCGTCTTCCAGCACTGGGCCGATCAGTTGCACAAGATGGGCATCAGCAGCGTCAAGGATGTCATCATCGACGACAGCGTCTTTGACGAGAATTTCTACAACCGCAATTGGCCGGGCGGGCAATACACGGCCCGATTTGAAGCGGAAGTCGCCGGCATCAGCCTCGACGCCAACTGTATCGAATGCCTGGTTGAACCGACCGGCATGGGCCAGCTCGTGAGCTACAGGCTCGATCCGCCGACCAGATACGTCAGCATCCGCAACACCTGCGTTACCGGCAACCGAAATGCCGTCACCTTCACGCGAGCCATCGATTCCAATCAGGTCATTCTCGGCGGCGAAACCCGCAGCACCGGCCCCGCGCCGCTGGGCATCACCGTTCACGATCCGCCGATGTATGCCGGCACCGTTTTGGCCGAGACACTCGAGCATGGCGGAGTGTCTGTCTCCGGACAGGTGAAGCGCGATCGCACCGCCCGCGCCACGTTCGATCATTCCAAAGGCGACAAGAGCTGGCAGATCATTGGCATCAATGAAACGCCGATTCAGCCGGTGCTGGCGCGATGCAACAAGGACAGCATGAATCTCTATGCCGAGAGCTTCTGCAAGCGTCTTGGGTTTGAGACGGCTCACGCCCCTGGATCATGGACGAATGGGACGGCTGCAGTCGGCGCTTTCTTGAAGAAAGCTGGTGTCCCGGCAGATCAATTTCATCTTGATGATGGCTGCGGGCTTTCGCGCCAGAATAACATCAGCCCTCATGCTTTAGCGCGCGTTCTCGCTTACGACTATTTCAGCAAGAACAAAGAAACGCTGTTCAACAGCCTGTCGATTGCCGGCGTGGATGGAACGCTCGATGACCGCTTCCGCTCGCCTGAGCTTCGCGATCTTCGCCGGCGCGTCTTCGGAAAGAGCGGTTTCATTGAGGGCGTCAGCACCGTCAGCGGCTACCTCCATGCCAAGGACGGCAACTGGTATGTCTTCTCCATCATGATGAACGGCATCCCGCACCAGAGCAATTCCGAAATCAAAGTGCTCCAGGAGCGGATCATCCGTGCCGTCGATAACAACACCCTCAACGCCACCGCCCGCCGACATTCGCGCGGGGAAGCGCATGGGTAATCCATCCTTTTGACGTCACGATAAAAAACCAAGAAAGCGCGCGTTTCGCCGCTTCGTATCACATGTCGCTTGCGGCTTCGCGCAAGCTTCGTTGCGCGCGAAGCCGCAAGCGGCGGTGACGTATGGGTAACACCCATCCTCACCACACCTGACGCGAAACCTCTAACGTCTTGAGTTATCCCGTCCCTGCGGTCAGGATGGGGCGGTCGTGCCCCGCGTCCTTCCCCCAAAATCTTGTCACTGCTTTGCGATCTGCGCCCTCCTGGCTCTGCTCAACGGTTGCGCGCATCCCTTCGAACCCCGTCCCCGCCAAGGTCCAACCCTTCCCGCGCCGCTCCATCTGGACGGCTGGCAATATTCGGGTCGGTCGGGCGTCCGCGTTTCATCGCCTCATTACCTCATCTATTCCACCGTCAGCGATGCCCAGCTTCTGTCGCGGGTTGCTCAAGTCATGGAAGGCGCGTTCGGCCAATATCGACAGCTCGCTCCGGACGTTCCCTTGAGCGCTCGCCCGATGGACTGCTATCTCTTTGCCGACCGCGCCGAATGGGTCGGCTTCACCCGCGCCCACACCGGCGAAGACGCCCCGGTCTACCTCCGCATCAATCGCGGCGGATATACAGTGAACGACTGGTACGTCGCCTATTTTCTGGGAGACATCGGCACCTACTCCGTCGCTGCTCACGAGGGATTTCATCAATATCTCGGCCGCCATCTCAAGCAACGCATCCCGCCTTTTCTGGAAGAGGGTCTCGCGTGTCTGTTTGAAGGTGTGACATGGGAAAACCGGCTGCCGCGCTGGGATCTGTCGATCAATTACGCACGCCAGACCGCCCTGAAGCAGGCGGTGAACGACGAATCGCTTTTGCCCCTGGACCAGCTCATCTCCACCCATGCCGGGCAGGTCGTCAATCGCCCCAAGGAGCAGATCGCCACGTTCTACGCGCAATGCTGGGCTTTCGCCCGATTTATGCGTGAAGCCGAAGGCGGGCGCTTCCGCCCGGCCTTAGAGAAAATGCTGGCCGACGCCGCGTCGGGAAACCTGGTAGGGGCGCAGGCGCCGCTGAATGACATGGTCTTCTGGAGCCCCCGATCCGCAAAACCGGTCCTAGAACATTATTTCCAAATGGACCTGCCCGGCATCGAGCGCGAATATCTCCAGTTCGTCGCGAAAATCGTCGGACAACAGTGAACGATGACGCAACCCGCGACCGCTGTCTCATCCCCTCCCTCGGTACTCCGCGGTACTCCGGGGGAGGGTTGGGTGGGGGCTCTTCGCCCCGGGTCGCGATAAATTAGCTACGTCTGCGCGTTCTCCTCAATTTTTCTTCTTTGAACGAATCGACCCTTTCGTTAGACTAGCCCTGTTGCGGTGAAGGTGGAGCTGGAGGTCTACGAGATGGAGCGGCGCGTCTACCATTTCGGCGGTCGGGTTCAAGGTGTCGGGTTCCGATACACTACGCAGAACATCGCCATGCGCTACAACGTGCATGGCTACGTCCGTAACCTCAACGACGGCCGGGTCGAGCTGGTCATGGAAGGCGATGACCGCGAAATGGACGGCGTCGTCGATTCCCTCCAGCAACGCATGAACGGCTACATCCGCCAAGTCGAAGCCCAAGTCATCCCCGCCACCGGGGAGTTCGACGATTTCATGATTCGACACTACTAAACGCGCAACACGCTTTAGATGAGATCGGTGGACCCTTACCCTGCGCCTTTTTCCTTCCCCTTTTAGCCGCTACCGCTTGCGGTGCGCTTGGAGCGCGGTCGTGCAGAAGCGCTCCGCTAGCGCGTCGCGGCTAACCTGGGTAAACATAATCTCAGCCGCTTTGTAATCACCCGCCCTGCAAATCTGGCATTTCCGCCCCCTTTCTCTACAATCCTCCCCTTCATGTATCGCACCTGGGTCATCGTTCGCCACACGTTCCGCGAGGCTATCGTTCAGCCGATCTACGCTCTGCTTTTGGGGCTGGGGTCGGTCATTCTGATGATCTTCGGCCTCCTCCCGTTCTTCACGTTCAATGAAGACACGATCATGTACAAGTCGGTGGCGATGGACGTGATCCTGCTGCTGGTGCTGATCATCACGCTCTTTGCCGCCAGCAAGTCGATTTATGACGAGATCGAAGACCGCTCGATGCTCACGCTCATGAGCAAGCCGATCCGGCGATGGGAAGTGCTGGTCGGGAAATACCTCGGCATCATGCTGGCTGCGGCGCTCGCCATCGCCATCTTCGGCGCGATCGTCATCTTCTTCACCTATTACCGCATTCCCAACGATTATCAGATTCGCTGGTACACGCTCGACGATCGCGAGCAGGCACGCCTCTGGGGCCTGCGCCTCATGCACATCATGGGCTTGATCCCCAGCCTCGTGCTGGTTTGGCTGCAAGTGGGGGTGCTGGCCGCGATCGGCGTCGCGCTCTCAACGCGCTTCTCGCTGGTGGTCAATCTGCCGACCGTCATCATCATCTATTTTGCCGGCAACCTGACTCGCTTCCTCTTCCCCCTCACCGGCCGGCCCGCGTCGGTCAAAGCCTTCGCATACATCGTGAGTTGGCTGCTGCCTTACCTGGAAACGTTCGATCTTCGCCATCTGACGCTCTATCACGACATCAAAGTCCCCGGCACCCAATTCGCCCAGGAGATGGGTGCGGTATCGCTCGGAAGCATCTGGTTATATGTTGCGATCGCCGCGGGTTACTGCATCGCTTATTCCGCTTTCGCGCTGGGGGCCGGAATGCTGCTGTTTGAGACGCGAGAATTGGGTGGAGCGGAAGGGTAAATCAGAAATGCCCTGACAGGCGCTGTTCATCACTTCGAAATCTTTATCCCGTCAATTCGTCCCTGACGCGCCCCACAGGTGGGGCGGCTAAAGGGTTGGTATTCGCGCCGTCCGTCAAATTCGCGCAGCTTGCGCAATCAATACTTATTTGTCGATGCTCCGCATCGTCCTGATTACTTTAGCCGCCCCGCCTGCGGGGCGCGTCAAGCGGCGCATCATCGCAACTACGCGTCTAACGCGGGTGCAGCACTCCCCGCACTCTTTTCCGCAATCGATTCCGTCTTGATCTCCACGCTCTTCCCCGATGCCGCGCTTTTATAAATCGCGTCGATCATCTGCATCGTCACCATCGCTTCTGCAACGCCGACGCTCGGTTTCGCATCTCCCGCAATGCACTGCTTGAAATGGCGCATCATCGCATGATGCAGCACGACCTTCGGCGTCTTCAGCGCCGTCTCCACCGCCTGCCCATCCGCCCCAAACTTGCGATACAGCACCGGCCCGGCCGGCGTGTACACATCGATCGCCCCCTTATCCGCATGCAGTCGGCAGACGGTTCCCTGTCGGCGGGGGGGCTGGTTGATCGTCCAGCTTGTCCCCAGCTCCAGTGACTTCCCGCCCTCAAATTTCATCAGCACGCGACCGGCATCTTCCACGTCAAACTTCGCCTCCGGCGGCGCAACCGATTTGAATCGCTGATCCAAAATCGCATACGCGCTGACTGGTCTTGGTTGCCCCATCAGGTGCCACGCGAGATCGAGCATCTGCGAACCCAGATCCATCATCGCGCCGCCGCCCGATTGGGCACGATCGAGATACCACCAGCCGGTGCCGGCCGGCAGGCTGCGCGTGCGCATCCAGGCGGCGCGCACGTGGTACACGTCGCCGATGTAGCCCTTTTCCATCGCTTGTCGCGCTGCTTGTTCAAATCCGCCGAAGCGGCGCTGAAACGCGAATTGCAGTGTTTTTCCCGATTTATTCGCGGCAGTGGCGAGCTTGCGCACCTCACCCGCATTCATTGCGGGAGGCGTTTCGCAGATGACGTGCTTGCCCGCTTTGAGGGCCGCCAGAACGATTGGCAGATGCATCGCGTTGGGCAGGCACACGCTCACCGCATCCACCTGCACATCCGCCAGCAGCGCATTCGCATCCGCATATTCGCGCTGCACGCCAAACTGCTCCATCATCTTCTTGCGTCGAGCAGGAATGAGGTCGGCCACCGCCGCCAGCTCGAACCCGCCGGCGGCTTTGTATCCCTCCGCATGCCGATGCCCCGGCCATCCCGCCCCGATCACCCCAACCCGAATCGCCTGCGCCATTCAAAAATCCTTTCGCGACCGAAGTTATAGAGCCCCCCGCGCGGCGGGGCAAACGTGCGACGAACGCCATCGATCGTGGCGATTCCAAATCCGAAATCTCAAATCTCAAATTTGAAATTTCAAATTCAAAAATCTGCGATCCCGAAGCAATTTGAATCGCGCAAATGCGCTCCCAACCCGCGTTACTTTCGCATCGATTTTGCCCCACTGCGCGACTACAATATGGACATGTCCGACCGCAAGCGCGAGCAGTTTATTCAGCGCGTTTTTCAGGTCGTGCCTGCGAAGTTCCCACTCGTGAAACTATCGGCTGGCGACGAACCCTTTTCCGTCCGATTCAACGGACACGTCGTATCTTTGGAAAACCTTTTCCGCCTCTCCGAGCTGCGCCCGGATGATGTGGATCGCCAGATCGAACGCTGGGTGGTCGAGCTGCTTCGCGCCGCTGAGGGCATGCCCGATCGCGATGGCTCGTTTGAAGATCTTCGGAGCCGGATTTTTCCGATGGTCGTTCCGGATGACGATGGCCCATATCGCCAGACGCTCATGCAGCCGCTGGTGGAGGGGCTGAACATCGCCTACGCGCTGGATAACGATCGCACGATTTCCTATCTGCGCCCCGAGCAGCTCGAGGAATGGAATGTGACGCTGGATGAGGTTCACGAAACCGCGATGAAAAACCTCATCTCGGCCAGCGAATCGATGCCGGCTCGCACCGCCGACGACGAGGACGGCAACATCAAGCTGATCATCTTCCAGACCGGCGATGGGTACGATGCGAGCCGGATATTGTTGCCCACGCTGCACGATAGACTGGTCGAATATTTAGGAAGTCCATTTTCAGCCGCGATCCCCAATCGCGATATCCTGCTCTGCTTCCGCAACGATCCCGAGTTGGTCGAGCAGCTTCGAAAGCAGATTGAGGAGGATTTCAATCGTCTTCCCCATCAGCTCACGCGACAACTGCTGCTGGTGACACCTGATGGGATTGCCGCGGGACAATAACCCAGCGCATATCGCGCCTTCAAACTGATTGTCGATGCTCCGCATCGTCCCTATTCCTTTAGCCGCCCCTTTGTGGGGCGCGTCCAGTTCGCGTCCCGCGCCATGACACTTTTCGATCTGTAAATCCGTGCTGTTCGTCATTTTCGAACGGCGCGAGCTTCCATATCGCTAGACGCGCCCCACAAAGGGGCGGCTAAAGTGGATCAGACGATGCTTCGCATCGACAATCGGGTTTTAATTGCGCCAACCGCGCCATACGTTACTCCGCATGTCATCCCATTGACGCTTCTTGACCCCGCTTTCCCATTGCGCTACCGTTCCATTCCGAGATTTCTTAACGAGGACGCAATGCCAACGCAGTTGAACAACGAGCAGATCAACCGATACAAGCGCCACCTGATCCTTCCCGAAGTGGGGCCGGAAGGACAAATGAAACTTTTGAGCGCCAAGGTGCTTTGCATCGGCGCCGGCGGGCTGGGGTGCCCGATCAGCTTATATCTTGCTGCCGCGGGCGTCGGGACCATCGGTCTTGCGGACGTGGACGTCGTCAGCCCATCCAATCTTCAGCGCCAGGTCCTGTTCGGCATGAACGACATCGGCGTCCCCAAAGTGGAGGCGGCCGAGAAGCGCCTGCGCGATCTCAATCCTGATCTGAAGCTCATCGCGCATAAGACCATCGTCAACAGCCAGAACGTGATGGATCTGATCAAGGATTACGACATCATCATCGACGGCACCGACAATTTCCCGACGCGCTATTGCGTCAACGATGCCTGCGTGCTGATGAAAAAGCCGAACGTCTATGGCTCCATCTTCCGCTTCGAAGGCATGGTCACCGTCTTCGCCCCGCATCTGAAAAACCCGGATACGGGTGAAAAGGGGCCATGCTATCGCTGCATGTATCCCGAGCCGCCGGATCCGGGCTCCGTTCCAAGCTGCGCCGAGGGTGGCGTGCTGGGTGTCATCTGCGGCTCCATCGGTTCTCTGCAAGCAACCGAAACCGTCAAGCTGATTCTGGGCGTCGGCCGACCCGCGATCGGGCGATTGATTACCTACAGCTCGCTGGACATGGAATTTCGTACCTTCAAACTCCGCCACGATCCCAATTGCCCCGTGTGCGGCGATCATCCGACGATCACCAAGCCGATCGACTACGAGCAATTCTGCGGCGTGCCGATCATCGACCCCAAGAGTCTGGAAGAAACCAAGCGCGAAGCCCACCAGGCAAAGACCGGCGCCACCGGCGCCGCGCCCAAACCGGATCTCGATGCTCGCGGCCTTCCACCGGGATATCAATTCAAACCCGATTGGGAAGTGACGCCGCGCGAGGTGAAGTCGATGCTGGACAAGAAGGAGAAATTCTTCTTCGTCGATTGCCGACTGCCCAACGAATATCAGCTCACGCATATCGACGGAGCCGAGCTGATTCCGCTTCAGCAGCTTCCACAGCGATTCAATGAATTGCAACCACACAAGGACGAAAAGATTGTCGTCCACTGCAAGTCCGGCGGCCGATCGATGCAGTTCACCCAGGCCCTGCGACAAGCCGGTTTCAAAGATGTCAAAAGCATGGCCGGTGGGATCCTGCTTTGGAATAAGGACATCAATCCGGGTGGGCCGCAGTATTGATCGCGAGAGCTGATTGAAAAACAGAACGCGCGGGATGCGAACCCAAAATCGCATCCCGCGCGTTTTTCTTTTTCCAGTTCCAACACGCGTTACTCGTCCAACCCCTTAACCGCCCGCCTGCGGTGCGCGTCGAAGCCACGTCGCGCGCAAACCCTGTGCTCGGAGCGAGATGGCGCGCTCCTCGTCCCGTCTGCGAAGCTGTATCCCGTCCCCAAGAATCTTTTCAATAAAATTCCGGGCAGTGGATTTTGCGCGCGAGTACCGCGCCCATAACTGCTGCATTTTGCGACTCTTAAGAACAAAAATGTCACCTTTTTCCCTATATAGTGAGGAGATATGAAATCGAACAAAATGCAAACAAAGATGAGCGAACGACAACGGACCGCCTGGCGGCTTCGTCAACGCGGATGGAGGATGAAACGGATCGGTCGCGTGATGGGAATCGATCGCACGTCCGTCTCGAAGCTTCTCCGCCGCGCCCGCCTCCGCGCGGGTCTGCCAGTCAAACCCCGGCGTGGCCGATCCAAATGGCGCGTCATCCGCCCGATATCGCTTTCGAATACGTTCAATGCCTGAAACAGACGAAGCGCGAATCTGAAATCTGAAATTTCAAATCTCAGATTTCAAATTTCAATCAGATCAAATTTCAGATTCGAGATCCCCAAATTTCAAATCTCAAATGTGAGATTTCACAGCGCCTCCTTTCCACCGGGCCGCGGGGTAGCAGGGGACACTCATTTACCTTTCGATCCCTGCCTTGCCCCCGGCCCGCGTGTTTTTCCCAACGGACTGCTTCTTCGCCCCCTTTAGCCGCCCGGCTTGTCGGGCGCTTCTTCGATCGCAAATGAAGGGAGCGCACCGCAAGCAGGTTCGACAAGCTCACTGCAAGCGGTAGCGGCAGTAAACCATCGGAATCCTCGTCCATTGCAATCCCATGAATCCCAACCACCACCCACCATGACCCAACCCTCTTTCATCCAGGGCCTCTCGCGCGTGCTCAACTGCTCGAAGGCGCAGATCGCCTTCACCGGCCTTACCAGCACCTTCCTGGCGATCCGCTACGCGGCAGCCGACCTTCCGCCCACGCAACGTACTTCGCTGTGGGTGGCGTTCATCGGCGCCGTCGCGATCTGCCTGCGCGAAGTGATCAACGCCTGGACGCAAGAGGACGTCGCCAACGCGAATAACAACTCAAACAACGCAGCGGACGCAAACACCACCACGAATACAAACACGAGTCCGCAGGTCGTTCGACTGAACTCAGAACAGCCCCTTCGACCCAGTTCCGGTCAGGCCCCTCGACTCAGCTCAGGCCAGGCCCGCGTTCAAGGCTCGGGCATATCCGCCGGCTCGGGCAGCGCACCAAACCCCGCGGGCGCCAGGCAACCCTCCGCCCGCGCGGCGTTGGCGCCGACTCGCCCCACGCCGGCTTCAACCCGACCCCCGAGCCTTGAACGCCCGCCTGTCTTGAGCCGCGTCGAAAGGCCTGCCCTGAGCGCAGTCGAAGCGCCCGTCCCGAGCCAAGTCAAAGCGCCCGCCCAGGGCCCAGTCGAAAGACCCGCGCAAACCTCTCTACCCAAAAGGAGTCCCATGCTTCCCCCACGTACCAAATTGCCTCTGCTTCTTCTGTCCGCCTGTCTGTTAGGCGCAACGACCGCCTGCCAAAGCGACCCCGCGCTGACCGTCTACCGCGAAGGCCTGCACGCAGTCGACGAGCCGCTGTACCAATCGCATCTTCTTCTAATGAACGACGCCGTCACCGCCGGACTTCGGACTGATGCGGACCGGCAAGTAATCCAGCAAGCCATCACCGCTGCGCGGAATCTGTACAACCAGTCGGTGGCGAATGACGCCGCAACCGGAACCGCCGCGCCGTCCATCCCGACTCCGATCGCGCCTGCGCTCCCCGTCCCCACGACGAAGCCCACGACACCGTGACTGCACCATCAAAGCGCCTCAACCTCTCCATGCGAGGGGCTGAAATTGAGAAGGAAGTGGGTGGGGTGGGAGCGCGAGGGAGGGGCGGGAGAAAACTTGAGGCTCTATGGTGTCTCCCGCCCCTCCCTCGCATTTGCATCTCTGGTTATGTCGTTTTCTCCACAATCGATAATCGAACGAACGAGGTTTAAATTCAAAAAGAACGGAGCTTTACCATGGGCCAATTCGCAAAAGACTGGGAATCGCTCAAGACCCTCATCCGCCAGAAGGACGATGCGATCGACCGGGCGTCGGCACAGATCGCGACGCAGACGCAGCAGATCGCGCAGCTCCAGAAGCAGCTTGCGGCTGCCGCCAGCCAGTTCGACTCCGCCGACCAGAAAGCCGCCACCGAACTGAGGCAAGTCATCGCCGATAGCAGCACCCCCGCGCCGGCCGCAGCCCCAGCACCGCAGTCCACCGCGCCGGCAATGACGACGTTCACGAAGTGAAGAAGAAGATTCACCACGGAGGCACGGAGACACGGAGGCCGGGTTTTGCTGAAGTAAAGGTCCACGGCGAAGGACGCTGACTTAAAAAGAATAATTAGCCACAGATGCACACAGATAAACACAGATCAAGCCCAAGCCAATTTGAGTTTTTAATTGAATTTCAATCTGTGTTCATCTGTGTCTATCTGTGGCTAAATCTCTTCGTTCGAGTTGATTCCCTCGCGTCGGCCCATATATCAGCAAAACTCCACCTCCGTGTCTCCGTGCCTCCGTGGTGAAATGAATTCTTCTTGAGGTACCACCATGCAAATCCAAATCCCCACTTCCGACCTTAAATCGGCGCTCAATTCGGTACTTTCAAGCGCCATCTCCGCCCAGCAGGAGCTTGGCGCATCGGCGCAATCGCAAGTGACGCAGCTCATCGATGAGCTCTATCCGCTCATCACGGATGAGGTGCAAGCAATGGTTTCCGGCAAGCAGCCCGCGGTCGCACAGACCTACCTGGCGGTGCTGCAAGGCGTCGTAAGCGCCACCGTCGCCAAGCTGGGGCTGCAGGCACTTGCGACCCAGCAGGCGGTGCTCGCCTCGGCGTTACAGTCCGCCGTCCAGATCCTGGCGCTTCTGCTTAAGGCCGCCATCGTGGCGGCGTGAGGAAGTCCATGAAATACCTCAACCAATACTGGCCGCACCTGTTGATGACGTTCCTTGGATCGGTTGTATCCACGTCGTTCGCCATGGGAATTGCCTGGGCGACATTGGGCAACCGCATCGCCAATGTCGAGCGTCGGCTCGATGAGGTGGACAAATCCCAGGTCGCCCAGACCCGCTGGCAGGTGCAGCAAAACGTCGCCGCCATCGCGGCTCTGCAGTCGGATGCCCGTCAGACCGAAGCGTCCATCGCGCAGATCGATACGCGCCTCGGAGTGATAGATGCGAAGTTAGATACGATCGCCGAAGCGGTAAAGCATCGACCGGCGCAGGAGAAATAAAGAGTTGACCACGGAGGCACGGAGGCACGGAGGTCGGGTTCTGGTGAAAAGATGGGCCGACGCGAGGGAACGCTCGAAAGTAAGAGAATTAGCCACAGATGCACACGGATGAACACAGATGAATTCAGGACGAATTGAGGAGCTCACCGTTTACGAAACCGCTCCAAGCTCGTTCTGCTTTTGTTTTCTTTATCGGTGTGAATCGGTGTTTATCGGTGGCTGATCATTCTTCTTGACCAGAATTACGTTTTTCGCGCCGGCCCTCATTCCAGCAGAACCACACCTCCGTGTCTCCGTGTCTCCGTGTCTCCGTGGTGGACCTTCTTCAATTCGTTCACAGGAACCATCTCATGATCCCAGACCCCACCCATCTTCTTTCCGGCGTGCGGACCGCTTTCCCGCAATACGCCGCGGTCTTCGACGCGCTGGCGAACCTACTTTCCGCGGATTCAACTGGCGCCGATTTAGGTCCGGTTCTCGCGGCCGCGAAAGCGGGGCAGCGGATCCTGCTCGCGCCAGGTGCGAGCTATGTCCTGACGGGATCGCCCACGATCAGCGCCGATGGAGTCGCGCTCATCGGTTCGGGAAACACCATCACCATTACGCCAGCGCCCGGCGCTTCCTCCGGCATCATCCTTCGCGGCGACGGCTGCGAATTCGCGGGACTGCATATGGTCGCGACCGGCGTCGCAATGCGTCTCTATGGAACTGATCCCGCCAAGCGCACCGCGCCTCCAGCCGGAACCTACATCCACGATTGTTCGTTCGATCAGACGCCCGCGCCGCAGGCCAGCACTGCGACACCATCGGTCCCCGCACCGACCCTCGATACCGCGATCCTCCTCGACGCCTGGGCCGACAACGTACGCGTTTCGGATTGTAATTTTGGCCTCATCGGTGGCCAGTCCATTTACTGCACCGCCGACGGCCTGCAGGTGCATAATTGCACCTTCGCCGGCTCCGGCGGTGAGCATTGCGTGCGATTTGATATCAATGCTACGACGAGTCATCGGCCACTCAATGCCACGCTCTTTGCGTGCGCGATGACCAATCACAACGTGCTGGGAAAAGAATGTCTTGCCATCAGAGAAATCGACGCGCTGAATGTCATCAACTGCAGCTTCGACGGCTGGGTCTCCGCCGGGCAGCACAACAATGATACCGCGTGGCACGCCCGCAACGTCATCTTCTTCGGCTGCACCTGGAAATCCCTCCGCCCCGGCGGCGCGCTGGGGCAGTTCGAACACGACAGTACCATTACCCTCGATTCCTGTACCGTGCCGGGCAGCTTAACCGATCCGGCCTTCACCATCAGTGCCCGAGGAATCCTTACCGCTGCGAACAACGTTCTCCATCCGCCGACAGCCGGTGCCAGTAGACCTTTTGCCGTCGTCGATCCAACCGCGATTTTGGTTGAAACGTCCACGCGGCCGGGATAGAGCCGATATCCCCGGCGCCTCTCTTTGCGCCAAGAACGCCAGGGCGCCAAGATCGCCAAGAGAATCACCATTTAATTTTTATTCTTGGCGTTCTTGGCGCTTAGGCCCGCGTCGGCCCGCATTCCACAAAACCGCGCCTCCGTGGCTCCGTGCCTCCGTGGTGAATCTTTTCTTCAATCTTATGTCCAACTACTCCACTACCATTCTCTCCGATCTCCCCGTCGCCTATTGGCGCCTGGGGGAGCTCTCCGGCACGTCCGCAGCGGACGCTTCGGGCAATGGCCGCACCGGAACCTACGGCGGCGGCATCATCATCGGCATGGCCGGCGCGATCCGCGGCGAAAATGACGCCTCGGCGCGATTTGGCTCCGCAGGCGCAAATGTCGCGGCGCCGCTGCTGCCGCTGATGTCCCAATGGACAGCGGAAGCGTGGGTCTATCCGACGGCGGCGCAGACCGGCACGCCTTACATCGTCTGCGACCGCTTCAGTCTCAGCGGCATCAACTTCGGCATCGTGGTGAATCTGTCGGCCGGCACTTGCGCGGTCAGCACGCTCTACTTCAATGGCTCGGTGGTGAATACGCCGCAGGTCGAGCTGACGCTCAATGCTTGGGCGCATGTCGCTGGTACGTACGATGGGAGTAACCTCAAATTGTACCTCAACGGCGTGCTTTCGCAGACGCTCGCCAGTACGACCGCGCCTGCGTCAGGCGGCCTTGCCACTGATATCGGCATCCGCAATTCGCCCGGCGATTCATTCATCGGGCTGATCGACGAACCGGCTATCTTCAATACAGCATTGTCCGCGACCCGCATCCTCGCCCATTACAACGCTGCGTTTGCGACGTCCGGCGCTGCCGCACAACCACTCGGCTCGCAACTGATCCAAAGGAGGGCACAATGAGCTACCGACCCGGCGATACCATTCACCTGAGCTTCACCACCCAAAGCGCCGCCGGCGCGGCAACCGATGCCGACACGACGCCGACCGCCTCGATGCGGCGCAACGGCGCGATCGACAGCGCCGTGACGATCGCCATGACCCACAATGGCACCGGCGATTACACCGCCTCCGCTACGCTTCCGCTGACGTACGTTGCCGGCGATGACCTTGAGCTGTTGGTCTCCGCGACGGTTGGCGGAGTCGCCGGAAAAGGCGTGCTTCCACTGGGAAAACTCGATCGCGATGCCCAGGATTTTGCCCGAGAATTGCTCGGCGCATCTGGCGCCGTCTGGCACGTCGCAAGTTCAGGTTCCGACACCAGCGACGGCCGAAGCTGGGCGACAGCTTTTGCAACGCCAAGTCATGCGATCAGTGTCGCCACCGCAGGAGACGCGATTTTCATGGGACCGGGGACCTTTTCTCTCGGATTTGCTCGGCTCACTCTTCCCGCGGGCATCCTTCTAGTCGGCGCGGGGCTGGATCGAACCATCATCACGTCGACGCTCGTCAACGGCCCCATCCTGCAAGTGTCGGCCAACTGCACCGTGCAGGATCTAACCGTGCAAGGCGTCGCGACCCCCGGCGGCGGGGTCTTCCAAATGCCTATCGGAGACGGCGCGGATGCTCCTGGCGTCGTCCTGCGCCGCATCCGTACCATCAGTGATACCGATGGCCTCTACTTTCAGTCCGCAGGCTCACTCGTGCGATGCTACGATTCGTACCTTTCGAGCAACTGGGATTGCGTCTTTGCCACCAACGGCGCAACCGTCGAGCTCTTTCGCACGCTGCTGAAAACCACCGGCCCCAATTCCGCCAGCCCCAATTCCAATGGCACTGCGCAAGCCGTCAATGGCGCGGTGCTCCGGATGTGGGATTGTGTGATCGCAAGCAGCTCGACCAATTCCAATCCCGCCCGCTCCACCTATGGCGTCCGCACCGACGCCAGCGGCGGGAGCTTTGGAACCGCCGAGCTGTATCGTTGCGTGATCGCGCTGAACGTAGTGGATGGGACGATTTACGACCTGCGCATGGACGACGGCACGGTGATTAAGGTTTCACAGACTCCTTATCGCGCCGACCGCGTGCTGGGCGGGCCGCCGGTGGTGTTGGATGTGCCGGGGCCGTTCCTGGGGGCCAACAGCGTGACGCTTAATTTCAAAGACACCGGCGGAAATCCGGTGCCGGATGTGGTGTTTACCGTGCAGGGAATCGGGTCCGCGGTAACCGATGGAACCGGATCGAGATCGATTGGATTGCCTGCAGGAACGTTCACGATTTCAGCACTCCCCTCCGCCGGCGTGATGTTCTCCAATGCGATCATCACCGTTTCCGCAAACGCGAGCTTCACAATCACCGGCACCGCCTCGACGATCGCGCCCTCGAGCACTCCCGGTCAAACAACCGGCTATCTGACCACCCGCGATGGCCAGGGCAACGCGCTGCCCAACGTCACGCTCACGTTCCAGTTGATCGATCCCCAGCGCACCACCGACAGCTACGACCAAACCTCGTTCACCGCGACGAGCGATTCCAGCGCGCTGCTGCAGGTGCCGCTATTGCAAAGCACCCAATACCAGGCCCGCGTCGGAAGTGGCCCATGGGTGACGTTCACGACCGGTACCAATTCGACGTTCGCGCTGCCCGAAGTACTGGGCGCGTATTCAGCATAGAAGAGGATCCACCACGGAGGCACGGAGACACGGAGGCCAAGTCCTGCTGAAGTATAATCTTTTGCGAGGCGAGCTATTTTTAATGAAGGGAATTAACCGCCGACGAACGCCGATAAGAGGTCGACCGAATTTCAAATTTGGATTTGAAATCTCAGATTCCACTCTCTGGCCGTCTCGGTAAAGCCGCGCGGGGCTGCTTCTGATTTGCGTGCATCCACGGTTTAATTATCTTTATTGAAACGCACCCGCGCAACGGCCCGCGGTATCAGCAAAACCACTCCTCCGTGTCTCCGTGCCTCCGTGGTGAATCTTCTTTTTCTTCCGGAGAAAAGCCATGAAAGAAGCACAAAGCAAATCCACGCCCGCGAAGACTCTGCGCCTGCAGGATCTGCCGCGCGCGGTGATGCTTCCGACCAAATTTCAAGTCCTGGTGACCTGTCGCGACGAAGCCGATCAGAAGGCGCTGTATCGCCAGATGCATCGGCGGGGAAGGCCGTGCCGGGTGTTTGCGTATTGAATAAACACGGTTCAACGCATTCTCGCCTTCCTTTTGCGCCAAGAACGCCAAGGGAGCCAAGAGCGCCAAGAAATTTCGTTTTTTTGATTTCTCTTCTTGGCGTCCTTGCCTGTCTTGGCGTTCTTGGCGCGATAAAGGCCATCGCAGTGAGGCTCACCCCGGAGCACCCATGCTCAAGCTCGATTGCCATCTTCTATGTACGCTCCGCGACAGCTTCCGCGTTCGGCAGGTCGCGGGGATGTTCGATCTGCCGATGGGCGCGACCACCGGCGCGCATGTCCGCGCCCAGCTCCCCGGCCTCACCGAGCCTTGGGAGATCGGCATGATCGTCGGCCCCTCCGGCAGCGGAAAGTCCGCCATCGCCAAGGCAGCGTATCGTGCGAATTTGGTACAACCGAGTCGTTGGCCGCGCGATGTGCCGATCATCGATGCGATGGGGGATGCGCCGATTCATCGCATCACGCATACGCTCACATGCGTGGGATTGGGCAGCCCCAGGACATGGGTAAAGCCGTACGCGGTGCTCAGCAATGGCGAAAAATTCAGATGTGATCTCGCGCGGGCGCTGCTGAAGGCGATCCCGAGAGAGCAAGCGGACGAGAATGCAACGATCGAGAATCTACCGCTGGTGGTGATGGATGAATATACCAGCGTTGTCAGTCGCGCGATCGCTCGTGTTGCGTCGGCAGCATTAAGTCGCGCGATTCGAGGCAAACAGATCCCCGTCCGATTCGTCGCCGTCACCTGTCATGAAGATGTTATCCCCTGGCTTCGGCCCGATTGGGTGCTGCGGATGCAGCCGAGCGAAGCTGAAGAGCAGAGTGATCCGAAATCTCAAATTTCAAATTTGAAATCTGAAATTTCAGATCCCTCTTCCGATTCCTTCCTCGGCGTCGTGACCTGGGGCCGGCCGGAGCGACCGAAGATCGACCTCGATATCCATCGCGTTTCCCGCGATCTGTGGCCTCTATTCCGTCGGCACCATTACCTCAGCGGCAGCCTGCATCCCGCGGCTCAATGCTTTGCCGCGTATTTTGAAAATGAGCCGGCCGCGTTCTGTGCGGCTCTCCCGTTCCCCCACCCGCGCCGCCCCGGCTGGCGCGAGCATCGGCTCGTCTGCCTGCCCGACTTTCAGGGCATCGGCATCGGTACGAAATTGAGCGAAGTCGTTGCCAAAATGTACGTCTCCACTGGCCGCCCCTATTTCAGTACCACCAGCCACCCCGGCATCATCCGGCATCGTGCCGCCTCACCCCTGTGGCGCATCGTCCGCCCGCCGGGCATGGTCAGCCCCGTAAGCAAATCGGAAACCCAGCGCACCGGAATGGCCCACGCCTGCAGCATCGGCCGGATCACCGCCAGCTTCGAGTACATCGGGCCTGGCGCACAGTAATTAGTTCCTCCAAATCCATTCTTGCGCCAAACACGCCAAGAGCGCCAAGATCGCTAAGAAAATCAATTGATGATTCTTCTTCTTGGCGCTCTTGGCCTCCTTGGCGTTCTTGGCCTCCTTGGCGTTCTTGGCGCGAAGAAAGCGCAGATCACTATGTCAAACGAAGAAAAACAATCTCCCAAGAAAGATTTCATCCAAACCATCATCGACGATGCCAACACTCCGCCCTGGAAAAAGCGCCTGCTCGAAGCCAAGAGCTTCGGCATGGCCGATGAGGGTGCGCTGGAGTATGCCGGGCTGACCGAGGACGAGCTCCTCGACAAGATGATCGAAGACCCACAGCTCGAGTCGTTGATGCTCAGCGCCCGCTCCTGTGCGATCCTGCGACATTACAAAGCGATCAGCGAAGCCGCCCAGTGGCAGGCGCACCAGTACCTGCTCGACAAGCTCTGGCCGGAGGAGTTTGCGCGGACCGAGCCGCGCCCCGAATCTCCCAGGGTGCGGGCCGTGCGCGTCGAGGTGAATCGGATGACTCCCAGACAGTTGAAAAACCCCGCGAGACTTCTGCAACTGGGATTGGAACGAGACGCGGAAAACGAAGCGAATAATGAGAAGACCGATAATTGAAGAGCGCCCTCCACGTGTCATCTCGTCTCAAGGATCCACCGTGTCATACCTTCGCGAACAAACCATTCGTGCATGCGCCGATCTCCCTGACGGAGAGAAATCTCATGCTCCTTCCGCAACCCTTCTCGACTTCATCCAACGCGCCTGGGCCGTCATCGAACCGCGGACTCCGTTTGTCGATGGACCGCATTTGCACGCAATCTGTGAGCACCTCGAAGCCGTGACGCGCGGGCAGATCCGCAACCTCCTTATCAACATTCCTCCGCGCCATATGAAGAGCCTGGCCGTTTGTGTCTTCTGGCCGGCGTGGGAATGGATTTTCGAACCTCAGCGCCGCTGGCTCTTTTCTTCGTATGTCATGGCGCTTTCCAGCCGCGACTCGGCCCGCTGCCGTCGGCTCATTGAATCGGATTGGTACCGCAAGCTCTATGGCGAACGCTTTCAGCTTCTTCCCGATCAGAACACCAAGGATCGTTTTGAGAATGACCAAGGCGGCTGCCGGCTTGCAACAAGCGTCGGCGGAGCCGCCACGGGCGAAGGGGGCGATCGCGTGGTCGTCGATGATCCGCACAACGTCATCGAGCGCGACAGCGATTCCATGCGCGAAATGGCCCTGGCCTGGTGGGATCAGACGATGAGCACGCGATTGAATGACCCCAAAACCGGCGCGAAAGTCATCGTGATGCAGCGCATCCACGAAAAAGACCTCAGCGGACATGTGCTCGAGCAGGGCGGGTATGAGCATCTTTGTCTGCCCGCGGAATATGAACCTGGTCGCAAATGCATCACGTCGATCAAATGGCGCGACTGGCGTACGCAAAAAGACGAATGCCTCTGGCCCGACCGCATCGGCCCGCGCGAGCTGGCCGATCTGAAGTTGCGACTCGGACCTTCCGGGTATGCGGGCCAATTCCAGCAGCGTCCCGCGCCCGCCGGCGGCTGTCGCTTCCAATCCTCCTGGTTTCGGTACTACCAGATCGAGCCGCGGGAGGCGATGGTTGATGAAAAGATCATGTACCGTCTGATGCGCCCCGGCGCTGAAGATCAACTGGTTTTAGCGAATAGCTGCAATCGCTTTGCCGTCATGGATCCGGCTGGCGCCGAAGCCGGGGATGGAAACCATCCCTGCTATACCGTCATTCAGGTCTGGGACATCACCAAGACATACGACATGGTGCTGGTGTACCAATTTCGCAAGCAGGTGCAGACGCCGGACGCGGCTGCGGAGGCCGTGCGCATCTGTCGCGAGATGAATTGCTCGCACATCGCCATCGAAAAAGACGGCATCGGTCTTGGAGTAGTCCAGGCCGTGCGTCGTCAGGGAATTCCCGTCCGCGCCATCAAAGCCCGTGGATCGAAAGAAGCGAGAAGTCAGACGGCAGAGATCCGCATGGCCGCCGGGCAGATTTACTTCCCCCGTCAGGCGTCGTTCTTATTCGAGCTTGAAGATGAGCTTCTGCATTTCCCCAGGTCGCGGTATGCGGACCAGGTGGATGCCCTGAGCCACGCCGCGATTGCGGTGGCGAAGATGGGGGGAGGAGATGCGGACGAGCAGGAGACGCGGGAGGAGAGCGGTGATCCAGGTTTCGCAGATGAAGAGGACGCATGAGCGATGCAGTCACCAAAAGCATCTCGAATCCTCGTGCATCGTGTATACCCCTTTTAGCCGCCCCGCCTGCGGGGCGCGTCAAGCGGTGGGGAAGCTCGTGCGACAGAAGATTGACGAGAAGTGCCCCCTTGTCTCTCAAAAGCAGCTTCAGCGCGGAACGTCGCTGGACGCGCCCCACAGGTGGGGCGGCTAAAAGGGGTATATGTGTCGCATGGTGATTGACACGTCGTCTCGCTTCCACCGTCCACCGTAAATCGCATTCGTGAACGTCCCTGGAATTTTCAAAAGGTACCCGCATGTTCGATCCCATTTACAGTTTCCCGATTTCGGTCCTTCCTGATGGAAGCGCGACGAAGGCGCTTCCGGGGTCGGCAATTTCGATGGTGGATCCGCTGCCGCTGGGGCTGGCGTATACGGATGTGTTCCGAAAAAGTCGCGCGCCTTCGACGCGCGAGCTGGTGCAGCAGCTCGTGGGCGTGGCGTTTGCATGTGCATCGCTCAATGCGGACTTGGTCGCGTCGGCGAAGTTGCGGTTGTATGTCCGCACGCAACGCGGACAGAAGAAAGCGCCGGCGTATCTGAATGCGATGCCCATTGATCGAAAGACATTGCGGAATCTCAAGGAAAGCAGCATCACCGGCCCCGCGCTCGCGGGCGACGTCACCATCGAAGAAGTGACGGCTCACCCGCTGCTCGATCTGCTCCATCGGCCCAATCCGGATGCCGACCATGGCTTGTGCGGCTACGACCTGCGCTGGATGACGCAGCTTTATCTGGAATCCGCGGGACGAGCCTACTGGTTAATCGAGCGCGACGGACTGAATGTCCCCCGGCAGATCTGGTTGCTGCTGCCGCACTGGGTGCGCGAGGTGCCTGACCCGTCGGGCAAGCGATTGATCGATCACTACGAATATGGCGGGCAGCAGTACGATCCATCGGAGATCATCCGCTTCCACTTCCCCGATCCGGATAATCCGTACTTTGGTGGTTACTCACCCTTGTCTGCCGCGATCGAGAAAATTCGCATCAGCCGAAAGGAAGATGCGCATCTCAACGCGATGCTGGAGAACATGGGGCGGCCCGATGCCGTCTGGAGCCCGCGGGGCGACAGCGAGGGCGGCGGCATCGGTACCGCCGAAGCCAGCCGCGTGCGCAGCGCATTTCGACAGGCGTTTGCTATGGCCGGGCGCGGCGGATTGCTGGTCAGCGAATTCCCCGGCTCGATCCAGCCGCTGCAATGGGCGCCGCAGGATATCGTCGAAATCGAGCGGGCCAAGGCGATCAAAACCGACATCTGCAATGTGTTCGGAGTCCCGGATGCGAAGCTGGAGCGGAACAGTGCCAGTTTGGCCGCGGCTCGCACCGCGGACTATGCGCATGAAAAAGATGCCGGGCTACCGCGATGTCGGCGTAGTGCCCATGCGCTCAATGCGTTTTTGGTACCCATGTTCGACCCATCCGGCCGGCTGTTTGTCGAATACGATTCGCCGGTGCGGGAGGATGAGGTGTTTGCGTTTGAGCAGGTGCGCGTCGCGGCGCTCAGCGGCGCGATCACACGGAATGAATTGCGAGCCGCGGTGGGTCTGGATCCGGTGACGTGGGGGGATTTGCCGTTGGCGCCGAGCAATATGGTGGAAGTGGATGGAAGGACGGGGGAGTTGAAAAGTACCTGACCGGGAGATATCCACCCCTACTCCCGCCCCCGGTACTCCGGGGGAGGGCTGGGGAGGGGGTTTTTCGAAGAATTATCGCGAACTGATTGAAAACCCCCACCCTAACCCTCCCCCGGAGTACCGGGAGAGGGGATGACCGCTCATCACCAACGGAACTTTTTTATGAACGTCAAACGTTTTCATCCTCTGGTCGAGCATGCGGAAACGGGATTCAAGATTCCCGAATCGCTCGCTCGTCGCATCGACGAGCTCTCCCGCGGCCTTTCCCGCGAATTTTCCTACAAACGCCTCGCTCGACAGGCCGATTCGCTCGAGCTGGACGAGGGCGAGCGTACCGACGTCTCGGTGATCACCACCGATGCCGTCGATCGCGACGGCGAGGTCGTCCTCCCCGCCGGCGGCGACTGGTCGGGGTACAACCGCGTCGTCACCTTCGCCCATCGCTACGATCAGCTCCCCGTCGGCAGCAACTGGTGGATCCGCCCGAAGGGAAATGGGCTAGTCGCGAAAACCCATTACCCCGATCGCCCTAAAGACTGGGGAGAAGGGCCGTGGTTGCCTTCAGCGATTCTGCATCTGCTGCAGCAGCCGGTGCCGACGTGCACGGGCAAGAGCATTGGGTTTTTGCCGCTGAGCGCGCGGAACGCGACCAGTGAAGAAATCGCGCGAAGACCTGAAATGAAGCACGCCCGAGTCATCGACCGATGGGTGGGCGTGGAATATGCGGTCGTTCCCGTTCCATGCAACCCCGAAGCGCGCATGCAGGCGGTCGCCAAGGCGCTGGATGCGGGGTTGATCGATGTGAATTTCGTAGAGTTGTTGCAGCAAAACGAGATCAAGAGCGAGATGAAACCCGTGATCGATCCGCGGGAGATCGCGGAGCAGGTGAATCGAGCGATTCGCGAAACGTATATGAGATTGACGGGGAGAGTTTGAAACTGCGCGAGCGATGTGGATCCCCCAATGGCGCCAATCGACATACCGCGCATATACCCCTTTTAGCCGCTCCGCCTGCGGAGCGCGGCCAGCGGCGCGGAAGCAAGAATCGTCACCCATTTCCGCTAACTTTAAAGCTTTTCCCATTCATTAAACCATAGAGCATCAAATCCCCAGCATCCGTCAGGACCTCGTCGAATCAACAAGTCATTCTTCCAGGGAGCGCGATCGCCGATCGACGCGATTGAATTTGAGATCTCAAATTTGAGATTTGAAATTCGATTCGCGCTGCAATCCGCGATGATGCGTTTAGGAAGCATCGACCGATTCGACATCCGGAGACGCGAGCTGAGGACATCGCAAGTTCCGACCCGAAAATCTCAATCTGAAATTTCAAATTTGAGATTTCAAATCCATTAACACAGGAGCAACATGAAACCCAACGAACCCAATCCCGCCGCGCCGACGGAGGCCGGTGATCTTGTTTCTCAGCCGCAATCGCCCCAGATGTCTCCCGAGGCGATTGCGCAGGCTGTTCAAAAAGCGGTCGCCGATGGATTCGCGCAAATTCGCAACGAGCTGGCCCCCGCGCGCCGCTTCAACCCCGCACCACAAAAAGACGAATCCGAATCCGGCATGCCCGCGACCGTCAAGCGCTACAGCGCGCTCAAGCATTTTGCCGGGAAAAATGCGGATGAACGCGCCTATCGCTTCGGCATGTTCTGCCTGGGCGTGCATGGCCGGCGGCAGGGCATCGACTTCTGCCAGCGGCACAACATCCCCCTCATCGACGGCTTCGGCGAAGAAGTCGTCACCAAGACGTCCCGCGAAAATCTCAACACCAGCAGCGGATTTCTGGTGCCCGATGAATTCCAGAACGACCTGATCGACCTGCGGGAAAAGTACGGCGTTTTCCGCCAGAGCGCGCGCATCGTACCGATGGCCGCCGACACGCGCTCTGATCCGCGGCGTATCAATGGTCTCAATGCGTATTTTGTCGGCGAATCGACGGCCGCCCAAACCAGCGACAAAAACTGGGACCGCGTCCGCATGACGGCCAAGAAGCTGATGGTCCTGACCAAGTACAGCAACGAGCTCAATGAAGATGCCGTGCTGAACATCGGTGATGACCTGGCCGGAGAGATTGCGTACGCGTTTGCCCTCAAAGAAGACCAGTGCGGATTCCTGGGCGATGGTGGCAGCGGTTATGGTGGTATCACCGGGATCACCACCGCACTGCTGAAGGTGAGCGATACAATTTCCAGCATCGCCGGCCTCACCGTCGCCAGCGGTACCGGCTACGCCAGCAGCTACGGCTCGATCACCCTCTCCGATTTCAACAAGGTGGTGGCGACGCTGCCGGAGTACGCGGATGTGCCGGGCGACACGCGATGGTACTGCAGCAAATTTTTCTGGGCGTCGGTGATGCAGAAGCTCGCCGCCGCCGCCGGCGGCAACCGCGTGGCCGATATCGCGGGCCTGCCGTTGGAAAAGAGCTTTCTGGGATATCCGGTCACGATCGCGCAGGTGATGCCCAAGGCGTCCGCCATCAATCAGGTCTGCTGCATCTTCGGGAATCTGCGCCTGGGCGCACGCCTGGGCGATCGTCGCATCACCACGATCCAGATGAGCCAGCACGCGCTCAACGCCTTCGAGCAGGATGAGCTGGTCATCCGCGGCACCGAACGATTCGACATCGTGGTGCATGATGTGGGAAGCACTTCGACTGCCGGGCCGATTGTCGGATTGATCACGGGCGCGTCGTAGCGCTTATGTGCAGTCTGCTTCTGGCGCTTCTCGTTTAGCGCCAAGGGCGCCAAGAAGCCAAGTACGCCAAGAAGAGAAATCGAAATGTCTTTTCTTGGCGAACTTGGCGCTCTTGGCGTCCTTGGCGCTAAAAAAACTTCAAAGGACTAAGGATCATGATTTACCCAACCACTTCCAAGACCCTCCTCATCACGCCGCCCGCGGCGGCGGTGAATAACGCATCGGTTGTCTGCGCATCGGTTGACAGGCGCACCTTCGATTACGCGACCTTCACCATCATCCTCGGCGCGACCGATGCCGCCCTGACGGCCTGCAAGCTGCAGGAAAGCGACGACAACTCCACGTGGAGCGATGTGTCGGGCCTCGATTACAGCGTCTCTCCCAACACGCTGCCGACAGCGACGGATGACAACCATCTCTTCGGCTTCGATGTGGACCTTCGCGGCCGCAAGCGATACCTGCGGCCCCTCATTACCGTCGGCTCCGGGACGACCGGTGCGTTTGTCACGGTGATTGCGCAGCTCAATCGCGCCGAGCAGACGCCGCATGATGCGACGAGTCGGGGGTTGACGGCGACGTTGTATGCGTAGCGAAACTCCCCCGGCGCAAGCGTCTCCCTCCTTCTCCTTCTCCCGGCGTACTCGCCGGGGGAGGGCAGGGGTGGGGGCCGAGCGTCGAGAATATTTCCCCCGCATGGCTTGGAGCAGAGCGCTCCCTTGTCGCGCTCATCTCCTTCCACCGTCGCGCAGCTTCCTTGTTCATTTAGCCGCCCCTTCGTGGGGCGCGTCCGGTGCACGTCGAGCGCAAAACGATCGTTAGAAGACTCATCCTCACTGCTCGGCGCTCCCGTAACGCTTGCGCTCTCCATCCCGCTGGACGCGCCCCACAAAGGGGCGGCTAAATGAAGCGGGGCGCCGCGTTGCGGCGACAGCTGAGTCAATCCGCTCATTTTTCATCGAGACCTTCATGCAAAACCTCATCACCCCATCCCGTGCCGCGCAAAATCCGGCGCTGGCGGATCTCGCATCGACCGCGCCCGCGTACCTCGCGTCCTTAATATGCGCCGCCAGCGATGCAATCCGCCGGCAATGCAACCGCGATTTCGTACTTTCATCCTACAGCGAGTACTACAGCGGCGGCATCTTCATCCATCAGCCGCTGCGGCTCCGGCAGTTTCCGGTCACGGAGATAACCCGCATCGCCGCCAGCCCGCGCGGGGCGCTGCGCGTGCAGAATGTGGATAGGGCCACGAATCAGCGCGCGACCATCGAAACCACGCCGACAGGCGTGCGCGCAGTTCGCGTGGCATCCGCCGTCGCGACGACCAATGACCTGCCTTTCGCGACTTATCCGACGATTACCGCGATGGCCGCCGCGATCAATGCCCTCGGTCATGGCTGGCAAGCGTCCGTCCTCTCTGGTTTCGACTACTGGCCCTCCGCTGATCTGAAACCCCTGCAGGGCGCGACGAGTGTCATCCAGGGGCCGCACGATCTGGAGCTCTATACCGAGAGCATTTCGCCCTTCCTGAGCTGGCCTTTCGCCGCCGATCTGGCGGACGAATTGACCGCCACCGGCTGGCGACTCGACGACGAAACCGGAGAACTCTACGGCCGCTTCCCCCGCGGCCAGCTCAACATCCGCATCGATTATCAAGCCGGCTATGCGACCGTGCCGCAGGCGGTTCAGGAAGCCTGCGTGCAATTGGTACAGGACCTGTACCAGGCGGGGCTGGTGAATAATACCTTGAAGAAAGCGACGCTGGGGGCGAGTACGGTGGAGATGAAGGATACGTCAACGTCACCGCAGATGTCAGCGAAGGTGCAGTTGTTGCTCGCGCCGTATGTGGATCATGCGAAGATGATTGCGAGGTGAGTGGCGCTCTTGCTCCCGCGCCGCTCGACGCGCACCGCAAGCGGTGGGAATCCTTGCAGAATTACCGAACGGCGCATCTTGCGCGATCGAGACTTATTCGATGCTCCGCATCGTCCCGCCTCCTTTAGCCGCCCTTTGTGGGGTGCGTCCGGCGGCGCGGAAAAGCCGAGACTGTAAGCTTGCAGTTCAGCGACAGATTTTGCGACGTCGAAGTGCGAGAAGCGAACCACCGAACAAAAGCACGCCCGCCGCGGTGGGTTCGGGTGACGTGGCGATGAAGCTTTGCGATACGCTATTGGGGGAGGGGAAGTAATACCCGACGACTGTGTTACCGGATGCGCCCGTCAAAAACGTACCGTATGCTGAAGGATAAGAGACTATATTAAACGTGCTTCCGTCATAGATGAATCCGTGTGCGAAGGGCTCGCCATTCACGCTGGTGTTGAGAACAGTTCCTACCAGCTTGACTCCGTCCATTGCCTGAAGCACAGTCCCGTCTACCGGCCCCACGGATCCAAGATACGGTCCGTTGATCGTGGTGTAGGTGCTGCCGTCAAAAACGAATGCGTGATAGCTATTGAACGGGCCCACATAGGTCCCGACCACGGTTGTCCCCGAAATCCCTGTTGCCCAACTGCCTGCCGATGCGTTTGGGTCGCTGATCGACGTAAATTGGGAGCCGTTGTAGAGAAAGCCAAAAGTGCTGGCACCGTTGTAACCAGCGCCCACAATGTTCTGGCCATCGACCGCGTAAAGGGCAGTGCCGTCACCGGCGGCCTGGCCTGCACCGGGCGCGTCATAGGTCGAGTAAACGCCCGCGGAATCGATAAAACCATGCTTGACGTTGTTCGCATCCGTGTAGGTTCCGACGATCGTATTGCCCGATATCCCCCCGACAGCCGTCCCTTGATTGATGCCGGCGCCAGCCTGGGGGGCGTCGAGCGTCGTCAATTGACCATTGGTCATGATGAAGCCGTGGTTGACGGAGTTGGCGTCGGTGTAACCTCCAAAGATCGAGCTGCCAGAGATTCCGGCAATCGAAGTACGGGATGCGCCCGGCACAGAGAAATTGGTGAAGGTATAATCTGCCCGGGCCGTCGGCGCGGCGGCAATGAGGGCAATGATTAGTGCAAAAGCATAACGGGCCGCATAGCGGTGTCTTGGAGTCGACATCGAAATCCCTCCTGATCGATCCAGAAACGAATCCCACTTCCTCACTTTGCGTCACAACTGCAACGTCAGCACCGGCTTCTCCGACGCCCAAGCGCCAGCAGCGAACCCCCGAGCAATAGAACAGCCGTTGCAGTGGGTTCTGGTGTCGTCGCGATGAAGCTGTGGGGTATGGTATCGGTGTTGGTGTAGTAGATGCCGACGAGAGTGTTTCCTGATTCGCCGGTCAAAATTGTACCGTTGGGAGAGAAGTCCACCGTTTGGAACGCAGTTCCGTCATAAATGAATCCATGCTCCACCCCAATGCCCCCATAGCTTCCCAGGAGATCGGTTCCGTTCATCGCTCGAATAACCGTTCCGAACGGATGGTATGGAAATGGTGCGGTTGCCAAAGGGTCGTCTATCGTGGTGTAGTTGGTGCCATCGAAAACAAAGCCATGCTGAACACCCGTGGTATCGAGGTAGTAACCGGCAACCGTGGAGCCTGAGATTCCGTTGGGCAGCGTGCGTGTCGGCCCGAGCGGATCGATGATTGAAGTGAAAGCAGAGCCGTTATAGAGGAAGCCGACGACTGCCGAACCGTTGGAATAGCTGCCTACTTCGTTTTGCCCATCGATGGCGGTGAGAATCGTCCCGCCGTTGGTTGTCTGCACTGCGCCTGGAGCATCGAGCATGGAATACACGCCGCCCGTTTCGGCAAAACCGTGGAGGCCGCTGTTCGCATCATAGATGTAGCCGAAGACTTCGCTCCCGGAAACGCCTTTGACCACCGTTCCCTGCTGGCTTGCGCTGCCGGCCTGCGGCGCGCTGAATGTGGTCAGTTGTCCGTTGCTCAAGACGAAGCCGTGGTAGGTTGAGTTGGCATCCAGGTAATCGCCGTAGATCGTGCTCCCCGAGATCCCTTGAATTTCGGTTCCATTTGCCCCCGGAACGGCAAATTCCGTGTAGGGATAACTCGCAACAGCTAAAGGCGCGGCTGCGACGAGCGCAATGACTAACGCGAGGGCATACCGGGCCACAGGAATGTGCTTTACGGGCTGCATTTCTTCCCTCCTACCGGATTGACGCAGAGTTGAAGCGGGCTAAACGGTAATCAAGCGGGCCGGCGATTGCAATCATTTTCCAAAGCCTCTCATGCTCCTTTAACAAACGAGGGCCTGACATGTCGATCTCCTCTCTCCTCGATCGCAAGCTCGTCCTTCAGCGTGCCACGATTTCCCGCGACGCGTCCGGCGGAATCGTGCGCACCTATGCGGCGATTCTGTCCAACATCCCCGCGTCCATTGCCCCGGCAGCCGCGCAAATCTCCGCCGACTACGCCCGGCGGGACATGATCGTGAACCATCACCTTTACACGACGCTCGATCTGGATAGCGCGGTTCCATATGGCGTTCGCCTGGGGGACCGCTTCGCGGATGGAACGGTTTATTATCTCGTCAAAGCCGTCAAAAAAAGCTCCAACGCGCAAATCAGTACCGACGTGATGTACCAGATCGATTGCGAAAAGATCACGTGAGGCCGAGTTCTGCGAGAAGCGCCTCTTGATCTGCGCCAAGAGCGCCAAGGAGCCAAGGGCGCCAAGAAAATCACGTTTGAATCTTTCTTCTTGGCGCCCTTGGCTCCTTGGCGTCCTTGGCGCATAAAAAGCATCATCCGCGCTTAGCCCTCACCCGAAAAAACTCCCTCTCCCAATCCCAAGGAGCCTGCCATGTCTACCTACTTCTGGACTTCCACCAGTTCGACCGACCCGACGCTTGGCGCCAATTGGACCAAGTCGGATGGGACCACCGGCACCGTCCCGGCTAATGGCGATGACGTTTTCATCGCGGCTCAGCCAGCGGTGGCGCTGGCCAATATTGGGGCGGCGGATATGTCCGCCATCACGCTCAATAGCCTGACCATTAGCCAGACTTTTACGGGTACCATTGGTACCGCAGCCAACAGCGGCGCTACCTTCGGCTACTGGAAGATCGGCGCGGCCTCGTGGACGATCGGCACGCCATCGGGCGATGGCAGCGCCTTTGGTGGCTCCGGGCGTATCAAGATCGATTTTGGCGCGGCCGCATTTTCAGGTCTCGTCATGGCCACGGGGATCTCTGCGGATAGCGGCGCAGAACCCGTTCGCATCAAGTGCAACAATTCTTCGAGCAAGCTTTCGGTGCTTGCTGGGAGAGTTGGTGTCGCAACGAATCTTCCGGGCGAAACTGCGACTTTTGGCGAGATCGATGCGGTGGGATCGACAGCGGTGTGCAACCTGGGCGCGGGCGTGACCTGGAGCAATGCGAATGCCTCCGCGGGCGGTAGTCTGAACATCAACAGCGGTAGCACCGGCACGCTGTCGGTCTCCAGCGGATCCACCGCCAGCACGTTCGGAAGTAGTTCGATTTCGACGATCAACGCTGGTGGGAATGTGCAGATCAATCATCGCCCCGCGAGTGGAGCAGCGATTGGTACGTTAAATCTGTACCCGACCGGGACAGCAGATTTTTCGCAAAACCCGGCCGCGGTGACGGTGACCACGCTCAATCATCAGCGCGGCGGAGTCTTAACCGCCAATGCCGCGAATCCCAGTCATCTGACGGTGACGAATCGTACCCTCGTCAACTGTGGAACGCTCACCGCAAGCTGAGCAGCGACGCCGTTTGCGCTACCCACAAAATTAAGCGCCAAGAACGACAGGAAGCCATGAGCGCCAAGTAAATCGTTTGAATTTGTCTCCTTGGCGTTCTTGGCTCCTTGGCGCTCTTGGCGCAAGTCGAACGGCGCCGTTCGCACTGAATCTCATTTCACCAAAGCAGGCCCTCCCCATGATCAATCTGCTCAATGCCATCTACTCCGCCTTCACCGGCGACGCGACTTTGTCGGCCGCCTTCCCGGGCGGACTTCACCGCGACCGCGCGTCGGAGGAGACGACGCTGTCTTATGTCGTGTCGCATGTGGTCGATTCGACGACGGATGTTTCCTACGGATCCAAAAACCGCTCGCACGTGCGGATCAAATTCAGCGCCTTTGGCGTGGGCCATGACGCGACCGGCTCTCTCATGGAAACCTTCGCCGCTCGTTTCGATAATCAGCTTCTTTCCCTCGCGACGGGCACCCATGATTCCATTACGCGTCTGACCGACCCGACGCCCACGCTTCATCGCCACGACAGCCAGGGGAATGATGTGTGGGAATGGGCGGTGACGTATGAGTATGGGGTGACGGAAGGTTGAGACAATATCCGCCAGGTTCGATGTTAGCCCATCACGGGGGCAGCATTTACGACCATCGCTTTATCGTTTTCGCTTGACTGGGGCAGGAAATAACCGATATTTCATGATGCCTAAAGGCAGTTATTCCTCGCGTTACAGCGACGGAATGGCATTGTCTCCGGGAGTCCAGCTGTGAGCGTTTCCCCCCATGTGCAGGAGTGTTCAGCTGTCGACCGCTTCTGCGAGTCGAATGGGCTGACTCCATTCCTTGAAAAATCAATTGAGCTGGCGCGAGGCATTTTTTCAGTGGCTGCAGACATCACCCTGCAGCTCGAGAAGGACCTCGAAGCCGGTGAGGAGTACGTGCTGATTAATATTCCTGCGAGCGGTACGGCCGACGAGATTTTTGAGGGCCAAAGGCGCCATACGCGGCTGACCCGGGGTTTCCCTGACCATGCTCGCTCCCGCCTGCGCTTGGCCATCGATCCAGTATAGGGGATGGATCCTAAAGAATTCTTAGCTCTCGCGAAGGAACTTCGGAAGCGGAACCCAGCCGGCCGCGAACCGAAGCGCAATTAGTCGCGCCTATTACTATTCCTTCATCTCGGCCTGCCGATTTGTGGGGCGCGAATGTCCGATTCCTGCCAACGCCGGGGCGCACCTGATCCTTCCGAGGTTGCTTAAGAATTGCGGAAATGGGGATCTCCGCGATATTGCCGACGAGCTGGATAAGCTTCGCGCTTATAGAAACGAAGCCGATTATGACGTCGATGCAGCCCGACCCGAAAAGGAAACGCATGTCGACGTGTGTCTGAAGATGGCTGAGCAAATCATTCTCGATCTCGTCGCCACCATTGGCGATCACGAGGTATGGAACCAAGCCGTCGCGGCGATGAAGCGGTATCAAGCGACAGTGAAATCATAAGAGTCGAAGCGCCCACTGCGCCTCACCGTCCAGCTCCCGCGAAATTGGTTTCCTTTTGCGCGTTTTACCCATATCCAGGACTTCATCATGCCCCTCTCCATCACCGAAGATTTCGTTCTCGGCGCGCGCTTCCGTTACACCTCATCCGGCGGCACGCTCTTCCGCATCTTCACCGTCGGCGGCCTCACGCCCGGGAAAGATGCCCTCGCGCAAGCGGCCCTTGCGGTCGATGGTACCACCGGCTCGCGCATTCCCCGTTATGGCGATCCGCACCCGGCGGTCGTCGGTCTTTACGCGCTGGAAATCGATGCGCTGCCGGCGCGAAATTCCAGGACGGTGGCGCAGGTGCGCGTGCGGTATGCGACGCCGGAGTTTGGGTCGGTGCCGGGCGCGGTGCGGATCCGCATCAATGGCTCGCAGGGACAGAAGGTCTATTCGCGCAATCCGGATGGCTCGCTGATCGTCGTGAAATATTCGGATCCAGCCGGCAATGCGCTGCAGGACCATATTCAAGTGCCGGTGCTCTCGCCCAATACGATTCTGGAATTCACCCGTCAGGAAGTCATCAGCCCGCTGAAGCTTTCGACGGCTTTCCGCAGGACCGTCAACAGCAACGTCTGGCAGGGCGGCGGGCCGAAGACGTGGCTCTGCCGGGCGATCGATGGGACGAGCCAGGCGGGGCTGTCGAGGTACGAAGTACGATACGTCTTCGAATACGATCCCGATGGCTGGGAGCGCATCGAATATTTCGTCGATCGCTACACCGGCAAAATCCCCGACGATGTCCAGCTCAGCGACAACAACGACAAAGGGGCGGTGAAAATCCTGCCCTATGCCCAGCGTGATTTCTCACAGCTTGGGCTACCGAATGCGTATTGAGCAGAGGATTCACCACGGAGGCACGGAGGCACGGAGGCACGGAGGCGCAGTTTTGCTGGGATATGGGCCGACGCGAGGAATGATAATCAAAGCGAATTAACGACAGATAAACGCAGATGAACGCAGATTGAAAACAGGTGAAAAATTGCAAGCGCGAGCTTTTCATGCGGGGACGTATCGTGCGCTGCAGCCTGATTCCGCGTTCACTAGATCCGCGTTCATTCGCGTGCATCTGCGGTTAATCTTCTTCTATTGAATGCTCCCCTCGCATCGGAACTCACCACGGCAAAACTCGACCTCCGTGTCTCCGTGTCTCCGTGGTGAGATTCTTCTCTTTTTCAGGAGGACCGGCCATGGACGACTCAGCACCGATACCCGACATTCCGGATCCGCTGGACATTCAGGACATTTCCGAACTCCCCGCCAGTCTGGGCACGCCCGCGACGCGGCCTCGGCCGGCGTTTGTGCAGCAGTTTCTGGGGATCATTCGATCCTCGCCTTGCTCTGGATCCAATTCCGATTACAGCGACGCAAGGTACTACATCGACCGGGCGGCTCCACAATTTGGGAGTAAGACCACCGATGTGTTGTCGGCAAAAGCCGAGCAGATTCCTGGTATCACGCAATGCATCACCGCGACCAACCTTGCCGAGCTGGAGGAGGATACGCATCTGCTGACGAAGGGAACGGTCGTGCAGGTTTTCTCATTGCTCTCGCGCGGAACGAACGGGCAGACCGTTTATCTTTTCAATCAAGCGGTCGAGCAGACGGTCGTGGTGCGGATCGCGGGAAATAGCAGCGGGGCGGGGGAATATGATGGGCAGATCCTCAGTGGAAGCAGCAATGCAACGGTTGGGGGCGGTCTGACGATGCCGGCGGGGATGACGCTGCCGGGGGCGTCGAATGCATTGGTGCTCAACAGCGAAGAAAATGGTGTGAGCGGGCATCGGCTCGCATCGGGGGCGTATGCAATCGGTGTTGTGAGCGGGATGACGAGCGAAACCTCGCCACGTCAGATCGTAGTGATTCGCGGCGCGCTGGGGCGGAGGGACGGTCCAACTAATCTGCCGGGCGGGGGCATTACCGCGAACAGCAGCACCTGGAGCCGGGATGGGACTGCGGCACCGTTAACGATGACGGTTGTTACTTCGGTCGCCTGGGACAGCACCAGTGCGGCACTGTTCGCGAATTCGCGAACGCTTACCTTCGATGCACGGGGACTATTGGTGCAGGTGTCCGCGGAAACGCAATCGACGGTCGATTCGGCGACTGTGTGTCCGACGGGGTGAGCAAACAAGGTTCTACATCTTCGCGCACCTCTTCTGCTTCCGCGCAACCAGACGCGCCCCACAAAGGGGCGGCTAAAGGAATCAGGGCGATGCAGAGCATCGACCATCAATTTTCAATCGCGCCTGCGCGGACTCGACCGATCCGATTGACAACCACACTCCCAAGGCATTCTCATGAACTGTATCCCCATCCAACGCGCTTCGTTTTTCGTCTCTCCATTCCGCACGCTCTGGACCTGGATGAGCAACCTGATGTCGCAAGGCGGTCATCTGCTTTCCCACAACGGTAACCTGCTCAGCGACGCCAATGGTTGCACCTGCTGCAACGGCAGCAGTGGTGGCGGCTGCCCGTGCGCCGATCTGGTTCATGCCTGTTCGTTTTGCACCGATGCTACGCCGACGCAATTTCACATTACTTTCACCGGCGTTTCCCTTTGCACCGGCTGCGTCAACTGCGATTCCAGCGGGACGTCCCTGCAGCTCTCGGGCTCCTCGCTGAATGGTACCTTCGTCTTGACGGAAAATGGTACCTGCGGCTGGACCGCTCCGCCCAGCGATGTGCCGGTGACCGCGACGTTTTATACCGCAACCGGCTGCACCGGAACCCCCGCGCCAGCCGAGTTCGGCATCGACCAGATCCGGATTTCATCGACGCAATTTCAGCTTCAGGTCGTGGATTCAAGCGGAACGGTCTACCTCTTCCGCGCCACGATCGACCTGGCCACCTGCTGCAACGGATACACTGCCCCGAACGAACTGACGGATTGCGGCTGTGCCGCGGGTTCAAGCTTCATCACCGCCGCCACCGGTGGCACGGCGACGGTGACGCCATGCTGAGGGGGTTTTCGCCGATCAGCGCTTCACTTTGCGCCAAGAGCGCCAAGGGTGCCAAGACCACCAAGAGGAATTCTGTCATGAGGTGTTTCATGCTAACTGCCTTCGATCGTCAAATCGGCGCAAACCTCTCGGCCTGTCACACCTGCCCGCGCAGACAGGATGATTGCCGCGGAAAGTGCGCTTGTCTTCTGGACGGCCGCGACATCACCGAGCATGCGGAAGCCGGTGATTGTCCGCTGGGAAAACACATCGTTCCGCCCGCGCGAGGTTTGGGCGATTCGATCGCGCGAGCAATGACCGCTGTTGGCGCCGATCGCATCGCCAAAGCCCTCGAGCGCGTCACCGGCCGCCCCTGCGGCTGCAAACGCCGACAGGCAAAGCTCAATGAGCTGCTGCCGTATGATCAGGAAAAATGATAGAATGCTGCTGCACGGTGCGCGATCTTGTTGCGCCAAGAGCGCCAAGGAAGCCAAGAACGCCAAGAAAAAAATCAAAAATCAATTTCTTGGCGCTCTTGGCTTCCTTGGCGGCCTTGGCGCAAAGGCCTCGTGGATACGCGTAGCCTCGATCAAAGCACAAGTCGCTCTGTCCCACATGAAGCTCATTATCACCGCCGATGATTTTGGACGTTCGCCGGAGATTAACGCGGCGGTGCTCGAAGCGCACCGGCGGGGGATCCTCACCTCCGCGAGTCTGATGGTCGCGGGAGCGGCGGCTTCTGAAGCGGTCGATATCGCGCGGGCCAATCCGACGCTCGCGGTCGGGTTGCATGTGGTGCTGGTCGATGGGGCGACGGTGCTCCCGGCGGATCAACTGGATCGGATTGTCGATCACACGGGGCGACTGCCCAATAGCCCCGCATCTTTGGGCTTTCGATATGCGATGTCGTCAGCCGCGCGATCACAGGCTCGCGCGGAGATGACGGCGCAATTCGATCGATTCGCGCAGACCGGACTTCCGCTTTCGCACGTCGATGGCCATCAGCATCTGCATCTTCACCCGGCGATCTTTCCTCCGCTCTGCAAGCTCGCGAAACAGCATAGAGCGAAAGGTGTGCGCATTGTCCGAGATGATTGGCGCTTTGCGTTGCGATATGAGAAGAAGCAGGCAATCCTGAAAACCGTTTGGGCGACGGCCTTCACTCCGCTGGCCCGCGTCGCGCGAAAACAGGCGTTAGGATCCGGATTGACATTCACCAATCGTGCCTATGGATTGATGCAATCGGGCCGGATGACGGAAGATTATGTGCTGGCGCTGCTGGAGCATCTGCATCGGAAGTTCTCCTCAGCCGGCGATGATTTTTCCGCCGAGATTTATTTCCATCCGACCACCGGCCATCGCACCGACGCCCTGGGGCCGAATCCAGATGAATTGCAGACGCTTTTGAGTCCCGCCGTGCGAGCAAAGATCGAGCAATATGGAATGCGACTGGCGCGATACGCGGATTGTGGATAAAACGTTGATGGACAATTTTTTCAGTGTGGTGCATTGTTCACAGCGAATCGCTTCTCTGACTCCAGCATGCTGATTCGCATTCTTTTCATCCTGAGCGCGTGTTCTGTCCTTGCAAGTGTCGCGTATTGGTTACTCGCGTGGATTTGCACGCGTCGTTTTTTTCGACGTCCCGGCGAACGTCCAAACGAATTTCGTCCGCGCGTCTCGATTCTCAAACCCATCAAAGGGGCCGACCCGCGCCTCATTGAAAACCTCGCTACGTTCTGTCAGCAGGATTATCCCGATTTTGAAATCCTGTTCGGCGTCGCTGACGGGAATGATCCGGCCCTGCAGGTGATCGAACAATTGCGCCAGCGCTTTGAGAAGATCCCGATGCAGGCCTTTGTTGTTCCCCGCAATGGAGCCAATCCAAAATCCTCCACACTCGATCGCCTTTGGCGCGAGGCGCGGGGCGATGTGCTGGTCATCAGCGACGCCGATATTCGCGTTGGGTCGAATTATCTTCGCGAAGTGGTTGGGCCGCTTTCCAACGCTTCGGTGGGAATGGTCACCTGTCCGTACGTTGGAGCGCAGCCGCAATCACTCTGGGCCCGGCTCGAAATGCTTCACATGGATGTGGCCTTTCTTCCTTCCGCGATTCTCGCCCACGAAATGCTCGGCCAATGCGTCGGCATGGGCGCGACGATGGCGATGCGGAAAGTAGACCTCGATCGAATTGGTGGTTACGCGGCTTTCGTCGATCACCTCATGGACGATTATCAACTCGCCTCTGAAGTTCGCCGGCTCGGATTGAAAACGCGAATTTCCAAAGAGGTTGTGCAGAGCGTGTTAGGCGCCACGCGTTTCCGCGATCAATGGCTGCGGGAACTTCGCTGGGCGCGGGGCATCCGCGTTTCTGCGCCTGGCAAATATCCGGGATTGCTGCTGACGTATCCGATTCCGCTGGCAATTCTTTTCTGCTGTGTGGCTCGCTTTGGCGTGATCGGATTTGCTGTGCTGCTGGCGGCGGTGGCGTTGCGTATGATGGCCGCATGGGACATCGCAGGATCGGTGGGCAAGCGCGAAGATCGGCAGAGCCTCTGGCTTTTGCCGATGCGGGAATGCATGAGCGCCGCCGTCTGGTGCGCGGGGCTCGTGGGGCGCAGCATCACCTGGCGAGGGGAGCGGTTTGTCATGTCGCGTGATGGCACGCTCAAATCACCCGATCGACGCGATGGGATGTTTGGTCGCGTAGTTCGCTGGCTCGATGCGACGCTCCGTAAGCAGCAGGGGATTTTTGATTATTGCGATGATTGCAAATGCATGTTTCGCCTGTCGATTACTTCGAGCCCGCGCGATTTGACGCTTAACGATGGGACGGAAATTCGTAGAGGACAGAAAATTGGCGAAATCCATCTGAACAATGATCAGGCTCCGCCGATTCCTCCGGGTGGAACCGATTTAGCCTGGGCGGTCGGTGCTTATCACATCGCGAAGCATTCGCTGGAATTACTCGCGGACGCGATGCAGCGCGACGAACGATTGAAAGAGATCGACGCCATCTTCGGCACGTCGGTCTTCACTCCCAAAGGTGGTTCGGCTCAAGTCACCCGTTTCACCGGCCGGCTCCATTTTGAGACACACGATGAGCCTAAAGAACTTTCGCTCGCACAAAGGCTGCATCGCTGGGGCGAAAACATCCTGATCTGGGCGCTTCTTCGTACCTTCAACCCCGGCGGGCTTCGCAATGCGAAGCTTGCCCGCGATCGACAAATCGTCTGGATGTCTCGCGCGACGCTGCTGAAATATTATGGTACGTCGCGCCAGACCAATGAGCTCGCGGCATCAGCCAATGGGGGAAGCTGATGGTACTGCTGATTCTTTCGATTCTCTGGTCGGCTGTTATCGCGTTGCTGCTAATCCGTGCCGTTCGGCAATATAGTTTTTATCAGATCGTTGAACCGACAAAGGATGGCGCGAGTGATGGTGCATCGGTCGCCGTGATCATCCCCGCCCGCAATGAAGAGAAGAATGTCGGGCGATGCCTGGAGGGACTGCTGGCGCAGCAAACGCCGCCGGAAATTCGATCGATCGTCGTGATCGATGACCGTTCCACCGATGCGACGGGACGGATTGTACGTGAGATCGCGCAGCTGAATCCGCTTGTTCATTTGATCGAAGGGAAACCTCTCGAAGCCGGATGGGCGGGCAAGCCACATGCGCTGTGTCAGGGTGCACAGGAGGCGCGAGCGATTTTCAATGACGCGGATGAGAACCAATGGTTCTGTTTCATGGATGCCGACACCGCGGCGCAGCCAGCGCTTTTGCGGACCGCGGTTTCGGTGGCGCAGAGCAGACATCTCGATTTGCTTTCCCTCCAGCCCGAGCAGGAGCTGATCGGCCCATGGGAGCGACTGATCATGCCCTGCGGCTTCTTCCTGGTCGCGTTTACGCAGGATGTTCGACAGGCCAATGACCCCAATGATCCCAACGCTCATGCAAATGGTCAGTTTATGCTGATCCGACGGCAAAGGTACGAAGCAGTGGGGGGCTACGAGAAACTGCGTTCAGAAGTTTGGGAAGACAGCGCGATGGCGCGACTGGTTAAAGCATCTGGCGGCGGCGTCGGAGTGATGGGTACCAAGAATTTGATCCACGCTCGGATGTACCGGGATTTTGGCTCGCTCTGGTATGGTCTTTCAAGACAAGCGGCGGCGCTGCTGGGGACCGCACTCGGATGCATCGTCGCAGCGTTATCAGCTCTGCTCCTCGCATGCGCGTCCATTCTTCTTCCGATTGCGTCGGTTGTGATGTTGCTCGAACGCGGTGCGGATGCGATGACGGTTGGAGCTGTCGCTTGCGGCTTCGCGGGCTCCTTGGCGCTCCTGGGCACGCACCTGGGCGCCGCCCGCTATTTCAAAATCCCCATGTGGTATGGTGCCCTGTTACCGCTCGGTTACCTGATGGGCGCAGGAATTGCAGTTCATGCTGCGGTGAGCAGGATGCGAAACACGGTCGTGTGGAAGGGCAGAGTGGTCGAAGCGCAACCGTCCGCGAAGGCGCAAGCGACTGGGGCGACCAACGCGGCGAGTTTATCGCGGCATGATGTGGGGGCATTATGAACGGAATCGCTACCAGAGAACTTCATGTCTGAACCGGATGCGTCTTCATCACGTGGCCGATGCGAATGCTGGATTTTGGGCCTTCTTGTGGTGGGGTTCGCGCTGTTTGTGATCTGGCTGTTGCGGTACGTGTTATTGCCATTCGTGATTGCGGGGGCCCTCGCGTACGTGTTTGGATCGTTCGTACGCTGGACCGGGCGAAAGTGGAATTGGCCGCGATGGCTGGGCGCGAGCGTGGTTTTCGTCCTGTTCCTGGGGCTTTTCGCGGCTATGGGTCCGGTGATTCATATCTGGGTGCTGCCGCAAGTGCGCTCACTGTTGGCGACATTTCCTGACACCATCGGCCGGTTTCTTCGACTCCTCTTTCGCGGCGATTCAATTCAATTCATGGGGGAGCCGCGCTCGATCAGCACGATTGTTGAGCAGCTACGCAGTACTTTTAGTCAGTACCTGGACAACCCCGACAGCCTGCTGCATGCGATTATGGCCGGCGTCGGCGCGGGCATTGGCCTCACGCTGACGCTGTTTCTGCTGCTGTTTTTCATGATCGATGGACCAAGGCTCGCGCGCGGGGCGATCTGGGTTGTGCCGCCGCCGGCACGTGAGAAAGTGCGCATCATCGCTCGCCGATCGGGGCCGGTGATCAATCGTTATATCTTTGGCATCTTTTTCGTCGTGATTTATGCAACCGCACTGACTTGGATCGTGATGGGGCTCGTGCTACACGTACATGGTGCACTGCTGCTGGCCATCGCGGTGGGATTCCTCGAATTGATCCCCGTAGTGGGGCCGATCCTGGCGCTGCTGTTGATGGGCATTGCCGCCATCGAGCAGGCCAATTTCTGGACGATCCTGGGGATTTGCATTTTTGCGATCGGGCTTCGGTTATCGATCGATCAGTTGGTTGGGCCGCTGGTGCTGGGAAGGGCGGTGAAACTTCCTGCGCCTTTGATTCTTTTTGCATTCGTCGCGGGCGGGGCGATTTATGGTCCGCTGGGCGTTTTCCTTGCAATCCCCGCGGCGGCAGTGGGGAAAATCGCGCTGGAGGAGATTTATGGGGATGGGAAAGCGGACGAGCCGAGCCAATGAAGTTGACAACATAAAAGGGGCGACTTGTTCCCGCCGCGTGCGGAGTTCTTTGAGGGCGTCTACCATCAATAGCTCATGCACTGGAGTTACCTGATACTTGCCGGCGTTTTGCTTTTGGGCGGATTGCTGATCACCGGCGTGACCATCGCGATCATGGCGGTCTCCATCCTCCGGCCGCCTCGGATGAGCGATGGCAAGGCATTGTGGGTACTTCGGCGGATGTCGCCGGGTGATGTGGGGCTGCAATTCGAAACCGTCTGGTTCCACGTCCGCGATGAGCGAGCGGGAAACAAAATCTCCATCGCCGGTTGGTGGATTCCATGCCAAAACGCGGATGGGCGATGCGTCATCCTTTTTCATGGATATGCCGATGCGAAAGTCGGCGCGATTGCCTGGGCGCCGCTCTGGCATGAGCTGGGGTTCAACATCCTGGCGATCGATCTTCGCGCGCATGGAGAAAGCCAGGGCACTTATAGCACCGGCGGATATTGGGAACGGCACGATGTCAGCCAGGTGATCAACGAGATTCGCGCCCAAAGGCCAGGTGACACACAGAAGCTGGTGCTGTTTGGGGCGAGCCTTGGCGCGACGGTCGCCGTTGCGACCGCGGCTCTCCGCGACGACGTATCAGCAGTCGTTCTGGACAGCCCTTACAATGACTTCTGCGATGCTGCGATCGCGCAGATGGATCGGCTCGGCGCGCCGGGCCGACCATTTCAAATTGCCGCCCTGTGGCTGGCCGGGAAATTGGGACACGCGGATTTTGCCGAGGTCCGACTTCTGGATTTGTTACCGAAGGCGGGAGTTCCAGTCCTGGCGATCCTGCCGGAAAAGGATCCCTTGACGGTTGGAGAGGTCCGTCAGCGGATCGAAAATGCGATCAGCGAACGAGCTTTTCACGGCTCCGCAGACCAAACCTGGGTGGTGCCGGATTGTGATCATTTGCTGGCATTAGCCTGCAAACCGGGTGAATACAGGGAGCAGTTGGGGCGATTTGTGCTTCGAACCTTGGATGCGCGGGGGCAACTGGGACCCGGAAGTGACAAAGCGCCAATCGGGACCACCATGAATGAAGAGATTTGAGCACCTGTTTAGCGGTCGCGCTTGCGCGACGTTGACCGCGCCTTTCAATGGCAGCGCGCAACGGCTCGCAAGCGAGGATCGCTAAACGAGCGGAAGGGGTCAATTATGCGCGTTTTGCGCTGGTGGACTGTCGCTCTTTAAGTGGCTATAATCACAGTAATTCGATTTCGGCCCAATGAGCCGATTTTTGAGGATTTTCGGGGAGTCGCGACGGCGACTCCCTGTCGTTGTTTATGCAGCTATCGGGCCATTCGACTGAAAGCCAACGGAGATCAAATGCCCACTGAGACTCGTTCCCCCAAGGTCAGCACCAGTGATACCTTCGCAGATCTTCTGGCCCGAAGCGGCGCCAAGGAACGAGCCAGCATCGAAAAGCACCTGGCTGCCTGCGATGCCGAGAACGACCCGGCCCACGGGAAGCTGTGGCGTCGAATTGCCGGCAGGCTCGGGGGATTGAGCCCGATGAACGTGCAGACCGCCGGGCAGCATGCGGTGATGTTTTTCATTCCCGATGGGAAATATCGGATGCAGGTTTTCGCCCTGGAAGATCAGCGCGATGGGCTGTTATTGGTTTACCTTCCGGACGTATTGGACCAGGCGGTGAAAGCAAAGATCCTCACCAAGCCCAATGCCGCAGGCGAATATGCGATCCCCGGCGCGAAACGGCAGACCCTGACGGTTCTGGCGATGGATGCGCAGAACACGCCGGAACCGCCGGTGCATGTGAAACACATGCTGGGCTGGAATCGCAAAGCGGTTCGCGTGAGCCTTCCCACCACCGATGCGAACAGTGCCCAGGTCGCGGCGACCGAGGCGCTGTGTGCTTTAGCAGCGAAGAAGTGGTTGGAAGTATAGGGGCGGGAATCGTCGCTTTCTTAGTCACATGATAAGACGCGCGACTGGACGCGCTCCGCAGGCGGAGCGGCTAAAAGGGGTATCAGCGCAATACACCAAGATTAGCGGGTCTCGCGCAATCAAACTCGATTGTCGATGCCCCGCATCGTCCTTATTCCTTTAGCCGCCCCTTTGTGGGGCGCGGCCAGCGGCGCGGAAGCAAACAGAACGAAAAAAACAACGTCGCTTCCCCATCCACTCCTCACGACTCGCGGACTCCAACCCCAACTTCATCCCCGCGCACCTGCGTCCCTCGCATCGGTTTCACGGGCGCTTTCTGAATCGGTCTCGGACGCGGCGGCCGCGCCGCTTGCGGACCCGTCGCAGACAATGGTGTCAATCCAAACCCATCCGGCTGCTCCGGAATCAACTTCGGGATCCGGACGCTTTGATAAAACAAGGCCGACGGTTTCATCGCATCATTCACCGCCTGATCGATCGACTGGCCTTCCTTCAGCGACAGAAACATGGGAGGCATCATCGTTCCCCCGCGCTGCCAGGCGAGAGCCTGCCCGTCGATCGAAATCGCGATCGACCGTTTGACTTCCTTCACGCGCACCTTGTCGGTTTGGCCAAAGGCGCGGAAGCCAATGCGGCGATAGCTGATTTCACGCGTTTCGCCCGGTTCCTCTTTCACGGTCACACTCACCGGCGCATCGTTGGCGATGGTGACGCCATTGTCCTTCAATTTTGTTGTGAGCGAATCAATGACCTCCTGGCGAATGGAACCCGGCACTTGCACATCAAGCCTGACACTCGAACCGGGCTTGACCGCGAGCTTGGGTTCACCTGAAACAACGATCTTTGCAGCAACGCGCTCATCCGGAAGCGCCGCCGATGCGACCACGGGCCGATGCGACGCGCCGGGCGACGCGGCATCCGCCGTGTAATACATCCGGCCATTCCAGACTTGCGCAAGCTGCCCATGCATGGCCGGCGCGACGCCTTCATAGGTCCAGACGGCAAGCTGCTTGTCGAGCGAAACCAGATGGGCGTGATCGAGCAGCACGTAATTTCCTTGCCCCCATTCCACATGCTGCCCCGACGCGCCGACCGCCCAGCTATCGGAGATCAGCGCACCAGGTCTGGATAAATCCCACGCCGCCACTTCATCCTGCCCGGCGGCGGCGATTGCTTTGCCATCGGGCTTGAACGCGAGCGATTGAGCGGGCCGACCGTCGAGATCAATTCCACCGAGCACTTTGCCGGAAACCGGTTCGAGGATCGCGATCGACTTGCCCGTGCTGGAGGCAACATATTTACCTGTCGCGCTCAGAGCGTTGGTGTTGGTCAGACCCGGCTTGGCCGACCAGAGTTGCGTGGCCGTCTTGAATGCGTAGCAGCTGAGCTCTCCATCAAAGCTTCGCGCGAGGATGTGATCGGGGCCGACGAATTTCGCCCAGACGATCTTTTCACTGCCGGTTCGGGCGGTGAAGGGCATGAAGGTGATTACATGAACGGCTGTCGTGCCGTCGATCTGCCAGACATCCATTCGAGCGCCCTTGCCGGGACCAAAGACGCCGGGACGCGCCAGCAAAAGTCGACCATCGGAGCTAAGGTCGAGCAATTCCAGCTCGAGTGGGAGAGAGCAGACGTTCAGCGATTTGCCGGTTTTCAGATCAAATCGCTCGACGCGATATTGATGCGCTTCGTTGCCGGGCGGGGCGTTGATATGATATGCCGCGCCGATTCCGGAAGCGGGTGAAAGCAACAGCGCTTCGGGATGATCGAAAAACTTTCCGCTTGAACCCTGGAGCACAATCGGCGTCGTCGCCCACTGCACCGGCGGCGCAGCATCCGCCGGCAGCGACTGCAGCGGCTGCAACATGTCCAGCGAAATCAGTTGAGCGTTTTGCCGGATGACGGGCGTAATAGGAACATCGCTCTGGGCAGCATCATTTTTTGCCCCAGCACCAGCGTCGGCCGTATCGGCAGGCGCGGGGCCAGGCACGGCTTGCGGCGGCCCTTCGTTGTGATGCACGTAGGGATTGATGGGCGCTTGGCCGGATATGTCGTAGGCGGATCCGATGGATCGGACGCGCCAGGGCTCGACCCATTCGCGGAAAAACTTGTTGCCGTCGTAATCGATCAGGAGCCATTGGCCGCGATGGTTCACGACGACCGCTTTGCGCCACAAGCCGCCCCATTTCACTTCGACTTTCTGGCCATTGGCGAAGGTTGGGGGTTGTGTCGCTTTGTTTGCGGCAGGAGCCTGCGGCGTATTGGGCGCTTGCGCGGTCGAGCGCGGCGTTGCAGTCGATTCCTGCGCGACCGCACGCGGCTCAAGTCGAACAAACGCGAGTAGGCCGATTAAAACCAGAACGGTGATTATTCCCCCGGCCACAAACCGACTGCCGACGGGACGATGGTCTTTTTGTTGATCGAGCACGGCCAGCAACCTCCCTTCGAGTTGAGACGGACGAGCCATTGCAACACCGGCCAACGCCCCCAGTCGGGCAGCGCGAAGCGAGCGCGCCACTTCCAGCAGATGCGATGCATATTCCGCAGCGGCGGCATCGGGTTGCGGGGCGACGGCCGCCCCCCTGCGGCCGCCGCCGGCGCTCCCGATCACCAGGTCATCGCAGGCCCGCTCGCGCTCCATGCGCATCCGCCGGGCCGCGTACCATGCGAGCGGGTTAAACCAGTGGATCGCGCAGGCGAACCGCGCCAGCAGTTGCGTCGCGCAGTCGCGACGGTTCACATGGGCCAGTTCATGAGCCAACACCGCCTGACGGCGTTGCGCCGGCCAGGTGTGTGCTTCGCCCGGCAACACGAGCGTCGGCGCGATAATGCCGCACGCTAAGGGCATCCCCGATCCCGCGCGCTCCAGCAACATCACCGGCGGCAGCGCGATTCCCTGTCGCACACGATCGAATGTTTCCATCCATGGCCCCCGCGTGATCTGCGCCGCGCGAGCGGCCATCCACTTGAGGGCCAGCAGATCGACGCAAAGAGCCAGCAGACAAAGCCCAGCGCCGGCAGCCCAGATAAATAAGATGACCGAGGAAAAGCCCGGTTTGCGCTGGAATGTGGTAGCAGCATTTTTGCTCGGAGCATTCGCAAGAGTAGGTGTGTCTGTCGATTGCGCAGGAGTCGCGATTGTCGAATCTTTGGTCTGGGCATCATTGGGAGGATCGGGCGCGGCAGCAGTCTCGTCTTCCTGAGCAGATAACTCCACATCAGGTGGAGAGATCGGGACACGGCCCCCTGGTTCAGTCGCTCCATCTGACGGAGGCGAGACTGCGACCGCATTTGCCGCTGGAGCTTGAACATTTGTGACTGCGGCGGAACTTCGATCATTCAAAGCCGGCAGCACGCGCCACGGCCGGCCCGGTACGAGGGCCGACACGATTGGCAGCAAGAGCAATCCGACCATTGCCGCTGTCCACGCAGCATGACGATGGGCCGCTGACCGACGCGATAGCAGGAGTGTTACCAGGCCTGCAAACAAGAGCAGCACTGTGCCCTTGATCGCCATGTCGAAGAGAATCGCGATCGCCCCCTGGGCCGATGTCGCAAACGCGATGGCAATGGGTGATTGGATCATGAAGCCTTCCCCTTCCTGCGAGCCGCCTCGATGCGCTGGGCGAGGCGATCGAGTTCCTCATCCGACAAATCTGCGTCGGCATCATCCAGCACCGCCGCCACCGCCCGAGCGGCGGAGCCTTCGAAGAAGGTGCCGAGCAATCGACGCACGGCCTGCTTTGCCGCGTCGGCGCGACTGCGCCGGGGGAGATAGATGTATTTCCCCGCCTTTTCCCGATGCTTGAGATGCCCCTTTTCCTCCAAGATTCGCAGCAGCGCCCGCACCGCCGAGTACCCCGGCGCATCCGGCAGCGCCGCCCGCACGTCGGCGACCGTCGCCGGCCCCACCCGATACAGCACATCCATGATCTGCCGCTCCCGCCGGCTCAGCGGAGAACTTGAAATTGAAGTGATCTCCCTTTGCTCTTCCATGCTAATTTATTAGCACAAATTTCGGCCGCGAGTCAATGGATAAATGCTAAAAAATTAGCGGGGATTCAAAAACTTTTACCCGAGGAAACTCACGGCTGACGAAACGGCCCGTGCATTATTGGGGCGAGACGCGCTTAGCCATCACGAAAAAGTTTTCGCCATTTGCGGGGTCGAGAATGGGGCCATTAAGCGTTACGAATCCGCATCGCGAATAAAGCCGTATTGCAACAGTGCTGGACTCGTACACGTCGAGGAACACCGAGTGATGGAGTTCCGTTTCTCTGACGACCATGCACGCGGCTTCCTCGACAAGATGATTCAGGATCGATTTGCCATGCCCGCGTCCGAGCTTTTCCGGGTGCACAGCCAATAGCGGGATATACCCGTGGGGCTTACCGTCCGTGAATTGCGAACATTCCTTGCAGAAATCAAGCGTTCCAAATCCGACAATGTTCTGCTGTGGGTCTCTGTAGACCCATACTTGAGCCAACCCGAATTTCGCTCGGATTGGAATATCATTGATCAGGATTCGCGAAACGAATTCATCCTTGAAGGGCCAGGTCGTCAGCGCGTTGAAGATGGGATCATGTGGTATGACAGCAATGGGATCCAGAGGAATTGCATCCATCCCTATCCATCCACAGTGCTGTTACTTTTTCACAGGTTGTTCAAGGGGCGGCAGCGCAGAAAGTTGCCCGCGAACCTCGGCCTTTTGCTCGTCGCTCAGCTTCACCTTCGACCGCGCCATCGGGGCAACAGACAGTTTTGGCGAAACCCAGTTGTCGAGGAGCCATTGCAGTTCCCACAGGGCGGAAGCCAATTCATTTTGTCCCGCGAGTTCATAGCACGGCACTTCAGCCTTTCGGCTTGCCTGCCAAACCCTGACCGCTTGAGAATGGAGTTGTGCGAGTTCCGTACGCCACCTGCTCTCCGCGGCGGGATCAAAAATCACTTCACCGGAAAAAACATTGAGTGCCCATTCCTTCACTGCTTGAACAAACTCAAAGCAAATGGACGCGCAGCATTTCAAGTGGCTATCAATTGTCTCGCACGCATTGCCTTCGCCATGCGTGCAGTCCTCGAATTTAGCCTTGAGAGGAGCGATGACGGTACCGACTTGTTCGTAGTCGAAAGTCTTCATGGCTGCTCCAACTCGACCATTCCGATTGGGCCCCTTCAATGATCGGCAAATGCTGAGGCCCGCAATAATATCCCAAGCGTCAATCATAGGCCAAAAGCCGGTGCCGGCCAAATGACCGTTGATTTGTGTCTCCCATCAAAACCTCCTGACCATCGCAATGAACATATGCAGCACCGTGGATCGAAAATTCATTCCACTTCCCATTCTTTTCCCTTTTTGCTCGCCGCGGTTAAATTGAACCCAGCTCAGCCGTTTTTTCGCGCATCGTTAAACGGATCGGGCGCTTATACTTCGATGTGGTTTGACTGCGAGGCGGCTTAGCCCCCCGCGTCGCATCGCCGGAAGGTCTTGGCTCGAGGCCTTGGTCGGCGGACAGGGATTTGGAGGACGGGCATGAGCATGATTCCCGCGCGCGCCATCGACGAACTCGAGCAGTCGCGCGCTTATTGTGAAGCCTTGACCCGTACTCAGGCCCGCAATTTCTATTACGGCTTGAAGTTGCTCCCTGAGCCCAAACGGTCGGCGATGTTCGCCCTCTACGCCTACATGCGCCTCGTGGACGACCTGGCCGACGAGGAGGATGAAACCAGTTCGATCGAGCAACGAACGGAGAACCTCGAAACCTGGCGTCGCCAGACGCATGAAGCATTGTCGGGCGGCGAAGTAGCCGACTTCGATCACCCGATCTGGCCCGCGCTGGCTGATACGGTGCGCCGTTATCGCGTGCCGACGATGGTGTTTGATGAAGCGATCGCCGGTCAGCAGCAGGATCTGTCATTCACCGGCTTCGATACGTTCGATGAAGTTCGCTCCTATTGCATTCGCGTTGCCGGCGTGGTGGGCCTGGCCAGCATCCACGTCTGGGGATTCGAAGGCGGAGCCGAGACCGAACAGCTTGCGCTGGATCGTGGCATCGCGTTTCAATTGACCAATATTCTGCGCGATCTTCGCGAAGATGCCGGCCGCGGCAGGATTTATCTGCCGCGCCAGGAGCTGGCTGAGATGAACGTGAGCGAGCGCGATCTGCGAGCTGGCGGAAAGCGATTCCGTGAGATGATGCGTTTCCAGATCGATCGGGCTGCGTCTTATTACCGCAGCTCGGCAGAGCTGGATCAACGGATTTCGCGCGACAGCCGGCCGACGTTGCAGGCGATGACCGACATCTATCGCCGACTTTTAGCAAAAATTGCAGAAGATCCCGAACGGGTGCTGCTGGAGCGTGTCTCTGTTTCTGTGCTGCGGAAACTATGGATCGGATGGCGCGCCGTCCGGGCCGGATAAAAACAATTTTGCAGTGGTTTGCCGCAGCGGTCACGGCACAGGTATTGCCGGTTTATCAGTCGAAATCTGATTCCATAGCGCCTTCGCTGGAAGATAAAGATGTGATCAAACAAGATTAGTCGCGACGCGAAACGAAGATTTTGCCTTACATTCCGCTTCGAGTTCCGACTAACCTGAGCAAAAGACAGCTTGCCGCGGAACGCGCGGTAAGGAGCTGCTCATGTGGTTCCGGACAATCCATGCACTGCAATCGACATTGGCCGCGCATCCAGGCGTTTATCGCAACGATGCGCCCGTGCTAGTCCGCCCGCGCTCGCGAAGCACGCGGGTTGCCCTGATTACCGGCGCTTCCAGCGGCATCGGCCTCGAACTGTCGCGCATCTTCGCCCTCAATCGCCATAACCTGGTGCTGGTCGCCCGCGACCGCAATCGGCTGCTCGCGCTCGCAGCCGAGTTGGAAAGCCGATATGGCATTACCGTCACTCCGATTTCCAAAGACCTGGCTGTCCCCGGTGCTTGCGATCAGATCCTCGCCGATCTTCGGCAACGATCGATCTCGGTCGATATGCTGGTGAACAACGCCGGGTTCGGAACCAGCGGCCCATTCGCCCAGACCGATGTGAGCCAATGCCTTGAACTACTGCAAGTCAATATCGTCGCCTTGACGCATCTGACGCGACTGCTTGTGCCCGGCATGATCGCGCGCGGCTTCGGGAAAATCCTGAATGTCGCATCGATTGCCGCCTTCTACCCGGGCCCCCTCACCGCCTGCTACAACGCCAGCAAGGCTTTCGTCGTCTCCCTCAGCGGCGCGATGGCCAACGAACTTCGCGACACCGGCGTCACCGTCACCGCCCTCTGCCCCGGCCCCACCGACACCGGCTTCGCCCAGCGCGCCGGCCTGACCCACGCCAAGGCCTTCAGCAAAAACGTAATGGACGCGGGAAGCGTCGCCCGAGCCGGTTACGATGCCATGATGTCCGGGAAGCTGATTTGCGCGCCGGGAATTCGAAACAAGCTTCGCATGCTCCCGCTGCCACTGGTCCCGGCGCGCGTGCTGGCGCATTTCTCGCGGAAATATCACGAGATGGCTGCACAACAGGCGTGACCTTTTGCTTCGACCAAGTCTGTCTCACATGAATTGGCCAGGCTGTGAATCGCTTGCGCCGTTTCTAAATAATTCTTCATTGTTTGACGTCAAAACAGCGAACCGCTCACCATCGCCCCAGCTTCGCGATCGCCGCGTCGCGGGCGTTGTTTTGCTTGGTCATCTCGGCCAGCACGTTGTTGATGTGCTGGATGGCGTTGTCCCGCGCGATGTTGTGGCGCGTCATGTCGGCCAGGATCCGCTCCAGATAATCGTGATGCTCCGTGATGTCGTGATTGAGCTTCAGGAACTGCTGGTGCTGGCGCATGATCGGCCCCAGAAGCGTCAGCGGAAGCTCAGCGGGTGGCTGCAAATCGAAGATTCTGGGCGAGAGCGGATCAGGGTTTTCGCTGCCATCGAGATACTCTGATACGAACACATCGCCGCTGGCGATCACCTGATCGATCGGCATGTGCGTCAGGCACAGCCGCTGGTCGAAGGCACATTCCCAGCCGCAGCCAAAGCAGCCCAGTGGCATCCTGATCGCGGCCGCTTTCTTTCCGACCGGCAGGAACCGGCGCGGATCGCTGCCAGCGCCAAAACGACCGATGGTTCCTCCGCCGAACACTCCGAGGGTCGGACGATTCAAAGCGGCGGCAATGTGCATCGGGCCGGTGTCGGCGCCGATGTAGCCGCTTGCCATCTCCAACACGCCGGCAAGCAATCCCGGCCTATTGCCCAGCAAAATTAATCTTTTGATCTCTTGCGAAAGTCCGGCGGCAGCGATGGCTTCCATCGCCGGCGCATCGGTTTCACTTCCCAGCAAAACGAGATCGCGCCGCTGCGCCAGATGTGCCGCCCAGCGCGCCCAGGCGCGGGCCGGCAGGCTTCGTAGCAGCCCGTCGCCGGAACTGGGAAACAGCACCAACGGCGTCTTGCCTGGCGGAAATCCGCTATCGCTCCAGAAAGCCGCGGCGGCATTGCGATCCTCCGCCTGCATGTGAACGATTGGCAGATGTGGAGCCGGGTCGATCCCAAGCGCCAAAAGCATCGCGTGATATTTTTTCACTTCCGGCCATTCGTAGCTGGTTTTGACCAGCTCCCAGCCTTGCGGCTTTGGCAGGCCCAGCCGCTCGCGGATCGGTCGATTGGCAACATTGAGGCCGGTGCAATTGTCGAACGCGATTACGCGCGGCACGCCGCACAGCATCGCAAGCATCTCGGCCGCCCAGGCGCGGTTGTATTCCGAGAGGATCATCAGATCTGGATGAAGATCGCGCGAGACTTCGCGCAACAGATCGGCAATCTGCTCTTCCTTGCCCTGCAGCGGCGCGTAAGAATCAAACCCCAGTGAAATCACCTGCACCCAGGCCGGCAGAATCTGATGAAGTCCAATGAGTTTCGGCCGCACCAGCAGCAGAATGCGCGCCTCAGGCCAACGCGCGTGCAGGCCCGAAAGCAACGTCGTGCCGAGCACGGCATCGCCCAAACCATCCAGTCGTGAAACCAGAATCGTGCGCGGTGAAGTCTGTACGTCAGGAATTTGATCCATGCGGGGGTGCATCATACGCATGGAAAAAAGTCAATCCAGATCGGGAATTGGAGGAGTTCGAGGGAGCTCACAGTTAGCAACAAAAGAAGCAATGTCCGGAGTAAATGCGCAAATCTTAACTTGAAATGGACCAGTTGTGTGCTGCGTGATCGCTCTAGTCCTATTTCGAATTACTTTTGTCCGGGAAACGTGGAAGCACCAAGAATCCCGGCGTGATGACATCGTGATGAAATGCCCAGCGGAACACGACAATCGTTGCGGCTATCAGCGCCGCGAGTCCACCGAACGCTGTCCAAAGGCCACCTGGAAGACTTCCCATTTCCCATGGGACAAGCGCGCTGCAAAACATAAAAAAGAGCACGATGAGTGCAAAGAGGAACGCGGGCACACCGACTACGAGTGTGACCGCAATCCTGGCACGCCGTTTCATTCATGCATCTTATGTACCGCGAGGTGTTCTCTGCACTGCGGAATTCTGCTGCGCGAGGATCGACATCGCCGTCTTGAGCTGGTTGACCGTTTCGTCGCGCGTGCGATTCTGGCGGGCCATTTCGGAGAGGATGTTGGTGATGCTGCTCAGCGCATCGCCCATTTCCGAGACTCGCCCCTGGCGATCCGCATTGACGCGAGCCATGAAATCCTGGTGGTCGCGCACTTCCTTCTGGAACTGGTGCATGGAGCGATGCATGCGCATGATCGGCCCGAGCATCATGACCGGCAGATCTGCCGCGGCAGGGAGATCGTAAACATCCGGCGCGGCCGCTTCATGAAAAGTATTGGTGGCGCGATAGCGCGCGACAAATTCGTCGCCGGTGGCAAGCAGAAGCTCGATGGGCATGTGCGACAGGCAGAGTCGCGAATCAAACGGGCAATCCCAATCGCAGCCATAGCAGGAAATGGGCATGCGAACAGCAGCGGCTTTTCGTCCGGTGGGCAGATAGCGTTGTCCGCGATCGCCGCCGCCGAAGATTCCGAGTGTCGGTCTTCCCAGTGCGGCGGCAATGTGCATTGGCCCGCCATCCGCGCCGATGAAGGCCGAAGCGGTTTCGATCAGGGCTGTGAGTGTTCCAAGTTGGTCATTGGGTAGAACGATCTGCTTGACCTGCGACGGCAGATCGCCGGCGACAATCGCGTCGATCGCGTTTTTGTCGACCTCGCTGCCGACGATCAGGACCGAATGTTTTTGGCTCAGATGTGCCGCCCAGCGCGACCAGACCGCCGGCACGAGGGTGCGGGAAAGATCGGGGCCTCGGCCGGGGAAAAGGAGAATCGTCTCCGTCCCTTTCAGACCCGTGTCTGCCCAGATTTTGTCGGCGGCATTTTGATCCTGCGTGCGCAATACAAAGCCGCCGGGTAGAAACGCGCTCGGATCCAGCCCCAGCGCTTCGAGCATCGCGCGATATTTCTCGATCTCAGGCTGGTGCGGATAAACCGCGAGCCGCTGCCAGGGCTCCGACATGTCCACTTCCAGCGCATCGGCCACGGCTCGATTGGCCGGGTTCATGCCGCTGGGCCCATTGAAGGCGACGATCAAATCGGAACTGGCCATGTTGGCCAGGATTTCGCTGGCCCAGACGCGATCGAACTCGGCCAGCAGCGTGATGTCGGCCTGGCAATCTTCAGAAATGGTCCGAAGCTGGTCGGCCAGCATCTCTTCGCGCCCCGCAACCGGCTCGCGCGGATCAAAAGGCAGCGGAATGACTCGCACCCACTTGGGCAGGATGTTGCTGACTGCCGCCATCTGCGGGCGCACGAGCACTTTGATGTAGGCGCCTGGCCAGCGCCGATGCAGGCCCGATAACAACATCGTTCCCAGCACGATGTCGGAGAGGCCATCGAGCTGGGTGATCAGGATGGTGTTGATGGCTTGGGGAAACAATGAAGGGTCGAGCATGGGGCCTCGAAGTTACGGGGATTCTTTGGCGCACTTGGCCGATAGATAAAAACAAATCGACCACTCATTGAGCAATTTCAAACCGAAGCGCTGAACCTTATGTCGGACAACTCATCGCCCTATCTCAGCATTATTGTGCCGGCTTACAACGAGTCGGCAACGATTGCCGACACCCTCGCCAGGGTCAAGGCATTTCTCGATGCCCAGTCTTACAGCTATCAGGTCATCGTCTGTGCCGACGGAACCGATGGCACCCGCGAGCGAGCCGCTGAATTCGCGGGCAACGATCCGCGCTGGATTGTACTCGGATCTGCTCAGCGCGGCGGCAAGGGAAAAGCCGTGCGCGAGGGCGTTTTCCATGCGACCGGCCAGATCGTCGGGTTTATCGACGCAGACTATAAAACGCCGATCGAGGAACTCAAAAAACTGCTGCCGTATCTGGAGGGTGGGGCCGACGTGGTGATTGGGTCGCGCAGGATGGGTGAGACACAGATTCAGGTGCCGCAGCCGCTGTATCGGCGATGTGGGTCGCGGGCGTTCGGCGCGGTGATGCGGCGAATGATCGGCCTCCAGGGCATCCGGGATACGCAGTGCGGGTTCAAGTTTTTCAGGCGCGAAGCCGGCAAGCGGCTGTTTTCGCTGCAGCGGGTCGATGGGTACATGTTTGATGTCGAAATCCTTCGTCTCGCACGGCTGCTGAATCTGCGCATCCGCGAAGTCGGCGTCTGCTGGCGCGACGACGGGGATAGCCGATATAACCCGATTATCGGAACCTGGCGAAATGCCAGAGACCTACTGCGGATTCGGGGGATGAAATATGACCTGTCAGAAGACGCACCCTATTCCAGTATAGAAGCACTTCGAGCCGCATGAGGTATGGCGGGTAAGTTACGTCCGAAAATAAAGGCGCGACGGAAGATTCATTTCAGTCAATCGCGAACGCCGACTCCAACAGGCCAGCGTAAGTAAATGGCGCGGCCTGAACGTATGACGGTAGCGGCTCATCCAATTCCATCCCTGTCCCATGAGGCCTCGTCTGGTCGCGCGCGCCGTAGCGTAGCGGCGACTGAGTTGCTCTGCATCCTGCCGGTATTCGCGATTTGCCTGCTGGTCTGCTTCTGGTTCATCACCTGGGGCAGCGGGCATCTATTCGTTGTCGATCGGTTTGGCGACTACTACGACGCCCAGGCGCGGGCGATGCTGCATGGGCATCTTGATGTGCCGCCCGAGGCGATTGGATATGAGGCCTTCGAGCGGGATGGAAAATTCTACGGGTATTTTGGGATTACGCCGGCGCTGCTTCGGATCCCTTTCCTGCTGGTCGCTCCGCAAATGGACGGCATGTGGAGCCGGCTTGCGATGCTGGTGGCGTGCTTCCTAAATTTGGTTTATGCGAAACGATTGCTGACGTTGGCACGTCAGGGCGATAGCGTTGCTAAAACAACGCGTCACATATGGCACGATTGGTTGTTTTTGCTCGCCATCGGCATCGGATCGACCAATCTCTTCATCATCAGCCGATCCTTCACCTTTCATGAAGCGATCATGTGGGGAAGTACCTTTGCCCTGATGGCTGGGTATTATCTGATTCGATACCTTCGGGGCGGCCAGATTGCAGCGATCGGTCTCGCGGGTTTATTCGCGTTACTCGCATTTTTGGCCCGTCCGACGGCTGGTGCTGGGGCGGTTCTCGCGGTTGGAATTACGAGCCTTTATATAATCTATCAATCGATTCGCGCCCGCTCAGGTCTCAATACAATGCACGGTCTGCTGGCTTGCGGCATCGTTGCCTGCGGAGTCGGCATCTTCTGCGGCATCAATTACGCGAAATTTGGTACGTTTCAGGGCGTGCCGCTCAAGTACTACCTGCCTTACGCCATGGAACCGCGGCGGATGGAATTGACCGGCGGAAGTCAGATCCACCCGGCAAATCTTCCAACAGGAATCACGGCTTATTTTGGCGTTGCGGGTTTCGACACGAATCCCACGTTTCCCTGGATTTATCTGACGCAGCGCGTTGCGGTCTTACCCGGGTCGGCAATCGATATTGTCGAGCCGCATTCGAGCATTCCCGTAAGCATGCCGGCGCTGTTTCTGCTGGCCTGTTTCGGCGGGCTCGCGATCGCACGTAAGGGAAATTTGGTAGCGAGCGCTGCACGTCTTCCGGCGGCAGGTTTGCTCATTGGAGCTAGCGTCGTGCTGGTTACGGTCGGAATCACCCAACGCTATTTGCACGATTTCTTTCCGGTCCTCGTCTTGGCCGGGGCGTTTGGGATGGCGGAGCTGGAAAGGCGCAAAGGTAGTGCTAATTCCGCTGCCCTGCGTACCGCGATGTTGACGGTATTGGTGCTTCTCAGCGTCGGCATCAACTGCGCCTTCGCCTTTGACCACCAGGCCGAGATTGCCAAGAGCGCTCCGCCGAGCCAGCACCAGCGATTGGAGCACATCCGCGCGATACTGGGAGAGGGGCCTTCTGCACAATCGGCGGTTTCTTCTCACTCCCGCCCCTGGTACTCCGGGGGAGGGCTGGGGAGGGGGTCGATCTATCGGGAGATGACAGATGACCCCCACCCTAACCCTCCCCCGGAGTACCGCGAGAGGGAATTAGCCAGGTACCGCTCGTCACTCCGCGCGCCCCTGGGAATAGGGGGGCTCCGATGACCCGCTACTTCATCACCGGCGGCGCGGGGTTCATCGGGAGCAATCTTGCCGATCGGCTGCTTGCGCTGGGAAATGCTGTCACGGTGTACGACAATTTCTCGACCGGGCAGCGACGGTTTATCGAACCGGCAGTCGCGCAGCCGAATTTCCGTTTGATTGAGGGCGACACGCTCGATGCGTCGTCGCTGGAACGTGCCATTCAGGGGCACGATTGGGTGTTCCACCTCGCTGCCAATGCGGATGTGCGATTTGGTACCGATCACCCTTCGCGCGATCTTGAGCAAAATACCATTGCCACCCACAACGTGCTGGAGGCGATGCGGAAGGCCGGCATCAAGCAGATCGCCTTCTCATCCACCGGCTCGGTCTATGGTGAACCCAGCGTCTTTCCGACGCCGGAGGATTGCCCGTTTCCGGTTCAGACTTCGCTGTATGCGGCCAGCAAATTGGCTGGTGAAGGTCTGATCAGCGCCTACTGCGCTGGCTTCGGCTTCAAAGCCTGTATGTTCCGCTTTGTCTCCATCCTCGGCGAGCGCTATTCGCATGGGCATGTGTTTGATTTCCTGCGGAAGCTCAAAGTTGATCCAACGCGCATTGAAGTCCTCGGGAACGGCAAGCAGCGAAAGAGCTATCTGTACGTTCAGGATTGCATCAGCGCGATGCTGCACGCGATTGAGCGCATCGACGCGGGTGTGCATGTCTTTAACCTGGGCGCACCAGAATATTGTACGGTCGATCAATCCCTTTCATGGGTCTGCGAGCGCGTCGGCCTTCAGCCTCGGCGCGACTATTCCGGCGGCGAGCGCGGATGGATCGGCGACAGCCCGTTCATTTATCTCGATACCGCGCGCATCGCGCAGCTTGGCTGGAAGCCGCAGCTCGGCATTCGCCAGGCGGTGATCAAAACCGTCGATTACCTGCAGGCCAATCCATGGCTTTTCGAGGCGCGATGAGAGATGAGGTCGCAATGAAACAACCGCTGGGCGGAAAAGTCGCCTTAGTGACTGGTGCTTCGCGCGGGCTCGGGTTGGAAATCGCCCTGCGCCTCACGGCTGATGGAGCATCGCTCGCCCTTGCGGCTCGCGATCGCGAAGCACTGGAATCAGCATCGAAGCGGATCATCGCATGCCATCCCGATTCGACTGTTCAAGTATTTCGCGCGGATTTCACAGTCCAACGCGAAGTGGATGCCTTGGCCGACTGGGCGCTGGAGCAATGGCCGGCGATCGACATCCTGATCAACAACGCCGCGATTCAAGGACCCATTGGGCGCTTCGAAGAAGCTGACTGGTCGCAATGGAAAGCGGTGTTTGACGTCAATGTCTTTGCGCCGGCGCGCCTTGCGCAGCGGTTGATTCCAATGATGCGACGTCAGCGCAGTGGGAAGATCATCAACATCTCCGGCGGCGGCGCGACATCGCCGAGGCCCGATTTCTCGGCCTATGCCGCCAGCAAATGTGCTCTCGTGCGCCTCACCGAGACGCTGGCTGAGGAATTGCGCGACAGCCGGATTGATGTGAACGCGGTTTCTCCCGGCGCGATGAATACGCGCATGCTCGATGAAGTCATCGCGGCTGGCCCCAATGCAGCCCGACGCGAATACGAGTCGGCCCTGAAACGTCAAAAAGAGGGCGGCACAAATGCGACTCGTGCGGCGGGACTCGTGGCTTGGCTTGCATCCTCTGCCAGCGATGGAATCACCGGAAAGCTCATCAGCGCCGTCTGGGATGATTGGGAGCGCCTCGATCAGCGACGGCACGAGTTGGAAAAGACGGAGCTATTTACCCTTCGGAGGGTGAGCTAAGGAAGCCGAGGTTAGCCGCGACGCGACAGCGGAGCGCTTCTCCAAGCGCTCCGCTGTCGCGTCGCGGCTAACCGGATCCATTAAGAGGTCTTGAAGGAATATAATGCGGATTGCGATCGTTGGATGCGGATTGATTGGGCGGAAGCGCGCCAAGGCGCTGGGCGATGATGTACTTGTTGCTAGCGCCGACGTGGTGCTCGATCGTGCGCAGTCCTTGGCGATGGCTCATCAAGGCTGCACCGCTTCCTCTAATTGGCGGCAGGTCGTAACGCGCAAAGACATCGATGCAGTCATTGTCGCAACGACCAATGATGCGCTTGCAGAGGTATCGCTCGCGGCGGCGCAGGCCCAGAAGCATCTGCTGGTTGAAAAGCCCGGGGCTCGCAATTCAGCCGAGCTAGCGCCGGTCATCGAAGCAGCAAACCGAGCCGGCATCATCGCAAAAGCGGGATTCAACCATCGATTTCATCCTGCACTGCTCAAAGCGCGCGAACTGGTCGATCGAGATGCCATCGGCCCGCTCATGTTTGTCCGCGGCCGATATGGTCATGGCGGACGCCTCGGGATGGAAACTGAATGGCGCGGAAATCCCGCCATTTCCGGCGGCGGCGAAATGCTGGATCAGGGCGTGCATCTGATCGATCTTTCCCGTTGGTTTCTTGGCGATTTTGTGGAAGTCGCCGGTCACGTCGGCACCTTCTTCTGGAACTGGGCCGTCGAAGACAATGGCTTTGCCATGCTTAAGACAAGAGCCGGGCAGGTCGCCTGGCTCCATGCAAGCTGCACCGAATGGAAAAACCTCTTCAGCCTGGAGATTTACGGGCGGGACGGAAAGCTGCACATCGAAGGTCTTGGCGGAAGTTATGGTACGGAGCGCCTCGCCTGGTACCGAATGCTCCCTCAAATGGGACCTCCGCAGACAACCATCTGGGAATATCCCGGCGAAGACACATCCTGGGCGGCCGAGTGGACGCATTTTGCTGAATGCATCGCACAGCGCAAATCGGCTTGCGGATCGTTGGAGGATGCGATGGCTGCAATGCGAGCCGTCGAAGAGCTCTATCGTCAATCCGCTGCGACCGATAACTCAAATCCTCTCCCAAATTCTCATGTTCGCGCGCCAACCATGGCGATGAGTCTTTCGCACTGACGAATTGAAAGCACGACCCGCATGATCATCACTCGAAGCCCGCTGCGAATTTCACTGGGAGGAGGAGGCACCGATTTGCCTTCGTACTACCAGAAGCATGGCGGGTTTCTCATTGCCGGCGCGATCGATAAGTACGTTTACATCACGCTTCATCAGACTTTCCAGCCGGGCCTGATCGTCAAGTATTCGAAGATGGAGCAGGTCGCGGAGGTGGATGAGGTTCAGCATCCGATAGTGCGCGAAGCGCTCAAGCTGGCGGGCGTCGAGCAGCCGCATTTGGAAATCACCAGCATGGCCGACATCCCGGCCGGCACCGGACTGGGATCATCCGGCAGCTTTACGACCGCTCTGCTCAAGGCACTGCATATTTATCGTAAGAATATCGTTCACCCGCAGGCGCTGGCCGAGCAGGCATGTCAGATTGAGATCGAAAAACTAGGCGAGCCGATCGGAAAACAGGACCAGTACATTGCCGCGTATGGCGGGCTCGCCTGCTTTGAGTTCTTGCCAAGCGGCGCGGTGGAAGCCTGCCCGCTGAAGATTACACCTGAGACGTTTTACAATCTGGAAGACAATTTGCTGCTGTTTTTCACCGGTTTCAGCCGCTCGGCATCCGAGATTCTCAAGGAACAGGATTCGCGCAGTCGCGAGGCGGATGCCGCGATGATCGACAATCTCCATTTCGTCAAGGACCTGGGCTTCCAGAGCCGCTCGGCACTGGAGCAGGGCGATCTGTCGCGCTTCGGCCAGCTCATGAACGTCCACTGGGAACACAAAAAGCAACGCGGCGGAAAGATGAGCAATCCGCAGATCGACCGCTGGTACCAAATTGCGATGAAAAACGGTGCAGCCGGTGGAAAGCTCATCGGAGCCGGTGGCGGGGGGTTTCTGATGTTTTATGCGAATGACAAGCCGCGCCTCCGGCGAGCGATGACCGAAGCCGGCTTGCGCGAAGTGAGATTCCGATTTGATTTTGAAGGGACGCGCGCGGTCATCCAATAGATCGACTGGCAACAAAGGTGGATCAATCGCAGATGAGTTTTGAATCGTTGCAAATTGAGTCGGTGCCGGTGGCGCTTCTGGCGGGTGGCCTCGCGACGCGGTTAGGCGCGATTGCGCAGTCGGTGCCGAAAGCGATGATCGACGTCGCGGGCCGGCCATTCATCGAGCACCAGATCGAGCTGCTGGCGCGAAATGGAATTCGTCGCATCGTCTTGTGCCTGGGCCATTTGGGCGGCCAGATCGAGCAGCATCTTGGAGATGGTAGCCGGTTTGGCGTCGAGCTTTCGTACGTCCATGACGGCGCAGCTCTTTTAGGAACGGGAGGCGCAATTACTCGTGCCCTCCCGCTTTTGTCGGACGTGTTCTGGGTCATGTACGGCGATTCGTACATGGATATCGATTACCGCGCAGTGCTGTCCCATTTTCAGCGTCAGTCGGATGCGCTGGGTCTGATGACTGTCATCCGCAACGAAGACCGCTGGGATCGTAGCAACGTGATTTTCCGCGAAGGCAAGCTCGCTCGTTACGACAAAAAGAATCGCTCGCCGGGCATGCGCTACATCGACTATGGCGTGCAGATTCTGCGCCGTCAGGCGGTGGAGCGATTGCTGGTCAATCGCCCGTCTGACCTTGCCGATCTGTATCGGGTGCTGGTGTCGGAAGGGCGGATGGTCGGCTACGAAGTGACGCAGCGGTTTTACGAAATTGGTACGCCGCAGTCGCTTGAGGAAGCCAGGCAGCATCTGACCCGAGCGGTCGAGAAGGTGCCATTAGCAAAAGCTGGATGATTCGTCGGCGAAGATTTCAAATCTGAAATTTCAAATTTGAGATTTGAGATTCAAAATCTGAGATTTGAAATTTGAGATCATAATTCGAAGTACGAGGCCCCTATGTCCTTCACCAAACACTACCTCTCCGAAGCATCCGAAATCCTTTCGCAGATCGACGTAGCCGCCATCGACCGCGTGATCGGCAAGCTCCAGGACGTAGGGCGGCAGGGCGGACGCCTGTTCATCCTCGGCGTCGGTGGAAGCGCGGCGAACGCCTCGCACGCGGTGAATGATTTCCGCAAAATCTGTGGCATCGAAGCCTATGCACCCACCGACAACGTCTCCGAATTGACTGCCCGCACGAATGATGAAGGTTGGGAAACCGTCTTCGCCCAATGGCTGCGCGGGAGCCGACTCAATGCCCGCGATCTGGTGATGGTCCTCTCCGTCGGCGGCGGCGATCTCGATCGCAACATCAGCCCGAACCTCGTCCGCGCGCTCCAATATGCCAAGGAAGTGCATGCAACCGTCGTTGGCATCGTCGGCCGCGATGGTGGATATACCGCGCGGGTCGCAGATGCGTGCGTGATCGTACCAACAGTTAACGCTCAGACGGTCACCCCGCATTCCGAAGCATTCCAATCGGTGATTTGGCACTTGCTGGTGTCGCATCCAGCGTTGAAATCGCATGCGACGCGCTGGGAAAGCGCGATTGCCGCGTGAGAGGGACGAAGAATTTGGGAAGCCAAGTTTAGCCGCGACGCGCCAGCGGAGCGCTTCTCCGAGCGTTACGCAAAAGCGCTCCGCTAGCGCGTCGCGGCTAACCGTGGCATAAACGCAAACTTTGCGTTCGAGCGGGTTTTCGCGAGGTCTCAGTAAATCATGAACGTCCAACGTCGCGCCATGTTCCTCGATCGCGACGGCGTGCTGATTCGCACGTTCGTCCGCGACGGCGTCGCCCATCCCCCTGACACGATGGACGAGTTGGAAATTCTCCCTGGCGTCCCCGAAGCCTTGGGCATGCTCGCAGCAAATGATTATCTGCTGGTCGTCGCCACAAACCAACCGGATGTAGCTCGCGGCACCCAGAGCCGTGATGCGGTGGAAGAAATGAATGCCGCCCTCGCGCGCCATCTTCCGCTCGATGCAATTTACGTCTGCTTTCACGATGCCGGTGACCATTGCGCCTGTCGAAAGCCCGCCCCGGGCCTGCTGATCCGAGCCGCAGAAAAACACGGTATCGATCTGAACCAGAGCTTCATGATCGGCGATCGCGGGAGTGACGTTTTAGCCGGGAATTCAGCAGGTTGTCGGACATTTCTGGTGGATCGCCCTTACAGCCGTTGCGATCGGATTAAGCCGGACTTCAAAGTCGCCGATCTGATGGAAGCAGCGCAGATCGTGCTGGCTGATGCCGCGTAAAGGCTCGCCGGGTGTGATTTGCGATCAGTCGCGTCCCGGAGGACCTTTGGCCGATCTCCAATCGCTTGGCATCAAGATTTTTGCCGATGGCGCCGACCGGGCCGGTATCGAGCAGATGAACGCCCAGCCGTTCATCGCGGGATTCACGACCAATCCAACCCTCATGCGAAAAGCCGGCATCTGTGACTATCGCGCTTTCGCGATGGACGTCCTGAGTATCGTTCGCGATAAGCCGGTCTCGTTCGAAGTCTTTGCCGACGATTTTTTAGAGATGGAACGGCAGGCGATGGAGATCGCCTCGTGGGGGCGAAATGTCTTCGTCAAAATTCCGGTCACGAACACCCGCCGCGAACCCTCTATAAAACTGATTCGAAGATTGGCTAGCGTCCGCGTTCAGCAGAACGTCACAGCCATCATGACGGCGCGTCAGGTTGAAGAAGTCTCCGCCGCCCTGGGTGGATCGACCGCCAGCTTCATTTCAATTTTTGCCGGGCGCATTGCGGATACGGGTTGCGACCCGCTTCCCATCGTCTCGAGTGCAGTGGAATGTGCATCACGATTCAATTCGCAGCGAATCATCTGGGCCAGCCCGCGCGAAGTGTTGAACATTTTCCATGCCGACGCTGTTGGATGTCATGTCATCACCGTCACGCACGATCTGCTGGCGAAGCTCAACCTGATCGGAAAAGACCTGAACGATTACTCGCAGGAAACCGTGCAGATGTTCTTCGACGACGCGCGGCGGGCGGGGTATTCGTTAAGTCAACCGAAGCGCGCGGTTGCTTAAAAGCACCCAAAACTAAACAGATCGCGAGATCTCCCCGACTTCGCCGCAAGCGGCTTCGCGCATGTGATGCGCTCGCTTGCGCGAAGCCGCAAGCGGATATTGAACGCATTCCTGCGGTCTCACGGCGCGTTGCTTCGTCGGGTTTTGTTCCGCGTCCAAATCGCTAGAATTCCGCGACTCCATGAGTCAGTCGCTCAAGCTTTCCATTGTTACCCCTTCCTACAACACCGGGGCTTATCTCGCCCCCGCTATCCAAAGCGTGCTTGATCAGGACTGGCCGGGCACCGAATACTGGGTCATGGACGGCGGCTCGACCGACAATTCCATCGAGGTTCTTCAACGCGCAGGCTCCCGCGTGAAATGGGTTTCGGAAAAGGACAAGGGGCAATCCGATGCCATCAACAAAGGTTTCGCCCGTGCGACCGGCGACGTCTTTTCCTGGCTCAATTCCGATGACACCTATGCGCCGGGAGCCTTTCGTGCGGCGATGGAATTTCTCGAAGCCAATCCCGACGTCGATATGGTCTATGGCGACGCCAATTACATCGACGCCCGCGGAAACCTGATCGGCAAATGCGTTCACATCGAGCCCTATAACAAGCACCGGCTGTTTCACTACAGCGACTTCATCGTTCAGCCCGCAACCTTCTTTCGTCGCCGCGCGTTTGAAGCGGTGGGGGGCGTGGACGTTTCGATCCATTGGGCGATGGATTACGACCTGTGGCTGAAAATGGCCGGCAAGTTCAAGATCGCTTATTTGCCGAGCGTGCTGGCCAATTTCCGCTGGCTCGCCGACAACAAGACAGCGACGGGGAGTTTTGGACGCCTCGATGAGATCGAGCGCATCACTGCGCGATATGGCGTTGCGCTTCCCGCTTACAATCGATTGGAGCGGGTCAATCTCCATCTCCAGGCAGCCGCAGCGGAGTTGAAACAAGCGAAAATTCTTTGTTCCGGCGCGTCATTTGCGCGAGCTGTGGGCAATGTGCTGATTTGTCCGCGAGCGATCTGGAGTCTGTTTCATCCGCTGACGTGGAAAATCATCTGGACGGGTCAGGTGCTTCGGCGTCGGGCAATACAAGCGGATCAAGCATTTCTGCAGCAGCAAAAGACATTTCAGGGAGAGTGACTGCGATCCTTTACGCGTTGGCGCGCTTGAACGTCGGCCGCTGCGAGAGCGTCAGAATCTTCGACCACCAGCGCATGAGCTGCACCGAAAAATAAGCTGCCGGGAAGAGCAGTAGCAGCAGGGCCGCTGCGAGCCAGCCATTGTAAACGAGCACAAAACAGGCGTCGTAGACGATCAGCCAGAGCAATCCATAAAGCATGACGGTTTGGCCAGCCTCGCGGGAAGTCGGACTGCGCCGTCGGACATATCGCGCGATAAAAGTAAATACAATCGCCGCCGCGGCGGGAATTACAAGCCCCGGCACGAGGCTCAATCCCTGCGGCCGATGCCGCGAGTAAACAACGTAAATGCACAGCCCATCGATCAGCGCCAGCCCCGCGCCGATCGTCCAATAGTGGATGCGTGTCAGCGTCGGCCGTTTTTCTTCCCACCGATATGCGACGGCCGACAGAATCGTGACGTGATTGAGCAGCAGAAGCGGATGCCAAAGCACCGGCATCCTGGGAGCCGGCACCAGGCAATGCAGGAATCGGATGCAACCCAGTGCGAGCAGCCCCGGTGCAACAAGGAATTTTCCCGCCAGGTCATAAAAGGAAATCAGCAATCCCGTCCAGACGACAAAAAAGAAGCTCCACCAGTCGTGGGTCACTTGCGAGTAATAAGCCGCTGCTCCCAGAGCGCCGAGCGCCAGAAGAACGGAAATGATATGTGCCGTGAAAAGCCCCACGCGTCCGCTGGGCAGCGGCCGATGCGAAGCCATCTGCGAATCGCGACGCCGATCGGCGATGTCATTGAGGCTCATCCCAAAGCCGTATAACCCGACCGACATCGCCGCGATCGCGACCATCCGCGACGGCTGGAGCACATCGTGATCGCCAAAAACCTTCATGCGCAACAGGGCCGTGCAATAGCTGTCGGCAATCGCCGTAAACACCAGCGCCATGCGCGTCAGTTGCAACAGCGTCAGCAATCTGCGGGAAAGGCCCTTGAGCATCGATGCTTCAAGCTAAGACACATCGCGACAAAGGTAAAGCCGAAGCCGAAGTAGGTTTCGGATGTGTGATGGAATCGATGCAGCCAATTCATTCCCTCTCCCGGTACTCCGGGGGAGGGTCAGGGTGGGGGTCTTCGATCAGCTCGCGGTAGATCTTCCAAACCCCCTCCCAGTCCGGAGTACCGGGAGAGGGAGGCAAATCCACCGCCGATCGTGTCATACATCGGTAGGTTTCATATTCTCTTTTGCAAGGTTAGCGTTCCTCACTTGCGAGTCGTTTGCGCGCCTTCGAATGCTTTACCTTTCTCCCGCACATCCTTAATTTTCTATACCATGAGCACGCAATCCCCCGAGCCGGTCGAGCAAATGCTTCCCGCCGGCGCTCGCATCGCGATCATCGCCGCGCGCTTCAACGCACCGATCGTCGACGAACTTCTCTCCGGATGTCTGAACCGTCTTAGGGAACTCGGAGCCGACGACGAGTCGATCGAAACCTTCCGCGTGCCCGGCGCATTCGAGCTTCCCGTTGCCGCGAAACTCGCCGCCCGCACTGGCCGATTCGCGGCCGTCATCTGCCTGGGCTGCGTCATCCGCGGCGACACGCCCCATTTCGATTACGTCGCCGGCGAAGCCGCCCGCGGAATCCAGCAGGTCTCAATCAGCGAAAGTTTGCCGATCATCTTCGGCGTCCTCACCACCAATACCGAGCAGCAAGCCCTCGATCGCATTGGCGGCTCCCACGGCCACGCCGGCCAGCGCGCCGCCGAAGCCGCGGTCGAAATGATCGCGACGGCTTGGGCGATCGGTAAATAGTCATGCCGAAGCGAGTCGCCGCCGTTTCACAAGGACGTTTCGTACGGAAATGATGACCCCCAACGCGCCACCCAGATAGGCGCCAAGGTGAATGCCAAAGACGCACATGAAATGGCTCGGCCGCATCAGGTTTTCATGAACCAGCCAGCGGAAATCGGATGAGATCCAGGTCAGGCCGCCGAGATAGCCGACCATCCCAAGAATGATCGAGCAGCACACGGCAATGAGCGCTACGAATCCCAATTGGCTCAGCAATGTTCGATAGGGGAGCCGTGGCCGATTGGGACGCGGATTGTTGGCGATCAGCAAGGCCACACTCACAATCAGACCTGCCGTCCATGTCGCTTCGATGCCGACTTTTATTACTGCCCAGGCCAGTGCTTTGGAATCAGGCGGAATGCGCGGGCCCAGCACCTCGTCGAGGCCTTTGCCATAATAAAAATATTCCCAAGAAATTCGGCTGGTGATCTGATCGTTGATGATCCCGTAGCCACAGGCCAGCACCACGCCCGCGACCAGAAACAGATATTCGCGCCACCGCGTCGCTTTCTTTCCATGACGGACGAGATCGACCGTTGCCAGAATGGCAAAGATTGCCGCGCCGATCGCAATCCGCGCGAGCAATCCTTGCGTCGATTTTGTCCACCAAGTCCAGGACAGCATGATGCATCGATCATACTGTCCCGATGACCTATTGACCCTTCGCTGGGGCCGTCAATTGGTCTCTAGAGTATCCGGCATGAGCTTCGACCGCCTCCAGATCGTGTCGTGACATTTGGACCATTTTCGACTCCGCGCTGAGCATTTGCTCCTGGAGATCCAGCTCGCGGCTTTGCTCCAGGCCAGGCTTGATGCGAGCCAATTCCTTCTGCAGGAATTCCATCTTTGCCTGCCGCTCATGCGTATCGATGTTGAGGTTCAGCAATTCGCGCTTCAAAGAGGAGACAATATCGCCTCCGGCGTTGCTGACCACCGTCTGCCGGCGCTCGGCGACTTTCGCTCGTGCATCGGCCAGCGCAGCAATCGCATCTTGAAGAGCCGACGCAGTGCCCACGCCATTTTTATGTTCCTGTTCAACGAATTGGAGCTGTTTTTCGCGGGCCTCGGCGAGCTTCTGCAGCTCTTCAACAACCGAGTCGTCTCGCGATCTCTTTTCGGCGACGGCCATTTGCTCCGCAACAGCATCTTCCAGAGCCCGTGAGCGGGCATGCGATCCAATTTCCTGGAGCGTTAAAAGATCCAGCTCCGATTGCAATTGATTCGCGTAACCTTCCAATCCCTTTTGCGAAACGTCTACTCGGCCGGTGCGTTCGCGCAGCACGCTTTCCAACTCGGCACATAGCGCACGGGCCTTCTCGTAATCATTCTCCGCCAGCTGAAGACGCGTCATCGCGCTGCGGATAATCGGATCATTGGTCCGCACTTCCTGCGTGGTTTGAGCTCCGACTGGAGCGACAGCAAATAGAAAGAGCGCCGCTATTTGAACAGGTAATCTTGTTTTCATGGAACTCTCCTGGCGAATCGAAAGATTATTGCATTACGCGCGAAGCTGCTGCAGCCGCTCACGTGCAGCGGATGCGCCGCTACTCGTGGGAAAAAGTTCGGTAACGCGACGATAAGTTTCGATGGCTTGCGAACGCCCATCGGGCTTATTTAACAGCCGATCGGCCTGCATAATCATGAGGTGCGCGGTTTCATCGCGCGTCTCGGCAAATGATGCCTCAAGATTGGTTGCCTTCACGAATGATTTTGCGGATCTGGCGTCGCTTTCCTGCCGCGCAGAGGCTCGCAGCAGAGCGACGGCGAGGCTTTGGTGCAATTCCGCATCAATCTCTAATTGCGCCATTTGCACTTTGGCGTTTGTTTCGGGCGATGATTGATGATGGGCCGGCGTTTCTTTCGGCCCTTGCGCCAACTGTGACTGCAATCGGGGCCGCCAGATCTGCCAACTCACAATCGCAGCCAACAGCAATGCCACGGCGATGCCGAGCGTGCCGCGAATTTGTGCGCGTCGATGCGCCCGTCGCATCACCTGCTTGGCCAGACCATGTGACGCTGCTGTAGGCGCCGCTGTCGCGTCGGCCTCGGAAAGAAGCTGTTCGAGTTCCTCATCATTCATGACATCTCTCCATCCGCGTCTTCCAGCAATACTTTGAGTTTCTGGCGAGCGCGATGCAGGCGAACGTTTACTGCATTGACGGAAATTTCAAGAAGAGTGGCAATCTCCGCAGGCCGGCGATGTTCCAGATAGAGCAGCACAACCACTTCACGATCTCGCGATGGAAGAGAAGTCATTGCCGCTCGAACGCGTTGATTCGATTCCTCCGCGAGCGAGTTGGCATCCGATGCCGGGCTGAATTCCTCAGACCTTCCCATCAATCCGGCTGTGAGTCGGCTCAGCATCGCCTTGCGGCGCAGGTGCGTTCGACAGCGATTGACGGTGATGATCGTCAGCCAATTCCAAAGCGGCGCATCGCCGCGATACGTGTGCGCTTTAGTCCAGGCGGAAAGAAAAACATCCTGAACGATATCCTCGGCTCCGCCTTGCCAGCCCAGCAGCCGACCGGCCAGCCGGATCACGCGCGATTGATAGAGCGCGACGACTTGCTCAAATGCCTCGGCATCGCCCCTGGCAAAGCGCCGCTCCAGCGCGGCGTCATCAGCTTCGCTCGGAGCGGAATCGTGAATCATGGCCACCGCGTTCATTTGCCACTCACTGTCACTGTTATGTCAGACTTGGGTCATGCGAAAATCTTACAGTGAACAGGAATTCGCGATGCAATTTTGCTTGATGCGAATGAGCAGAAACTGAAATTTGATTTTCGCATCTTGACCAGCCGAAAACTTTCCCTATACTTTCCCAATCGCCTGAACGAGGCGAGGTTTGACATGGAATGACTGGCGAGGAAGGATTTTTGATTCATCACCGAGTTGTAGTCGACTCAATCCAATAACCAGCCCCTGCCTGAAGGGTTGCTGGTGACGAGCCGGCAACTGTCCTCCAAAACAAGTAAAAAGTTTTCAGCAAAGCTCGAATGAGTCTGCCGAGCATCAATGGCGGCCGACTCACCCGCGCTTTGCGGGAAATATTGTCGTCGAAAGTCGGCAATAAGCTCTTTGACAAGTGAATGATGAGGTTCAAGGTTTAGTGAAGCTGCACCCTGGCCAAGGGTGCGGCAGAGGCTTCCAAGTAACTTATGGAGGCCTTGAAAACTCATTAAACTTTCCGCGACACCCGCCAAATTGGATGAGGAAGGGTCCCACCTTCTTCATCTTTCAAAGGCTGGCAATGGCTGGCCTGGTTTTTCCGTCTGGATCATGTGCATGTTTGACATGATGGGGCGGGTGTCGATCGAGCACCTTTTTCGGCAAGTGCAAGGGCAGCATAAGGCCCTTGCCCGTGAAGGATCGTTTGTTTTTGTTCTGATTCTTCACGGATCGATTGATTCATTTATCGAAAGATCCCGGCGATGTGAGACTGTGGCGTGTTTTGGATTCCGGCTTGTATAGCGGAATTGAAAGCGGGTCATGGAGGAGCATGTGCTGGGCTTGATTCCTGCCCTGGAATGAAGTCGATGATCGATAAATGTGGTCAAGCTCTAAAGGGTGCATGGTGGATGTCTTGGCATCGAGAGGCG